>Ga0207705_10000073_pt1 | contig 124226 bp, 106 predicted proteins | sample KBSC13metaG_FD_184314 | JGI IMG/M metagenome (GOLD analysis project Ga0207705, IMG submission 184314) | Corn rhizosphere microbial communities from Kellogg Biological Station, Michigan, USA - KBS C1-3 metaG (SPAdes) (version 2) | ecosystem: Host-associated > Plants > Roots > Rhizosphere >... | reverse complement strand
CGGCATTGCTGGATCAGGCTTTCGCCCATTGTCCAATATTCCCCACTGCTGCCTCCCGTAGGAGTCTGGGCCGTGTCTCAGTCCCAGTGTGGCTGATCATCCTCTCAGACCAGCTAAGGATCGTCGGCTTGGTAGGCCTTTACCCCACCAACTACCTAATCCTACGCGGGCTCATCCTTTGCCGATAAATCTTTGGTCCGAAGACATTATCCGGTATTAGCACAAGTTTCCCTGAGTTATTCCGAAGCAAAGGGCAGATTCCCACGCGTTACGCACCCGTGCGCCACTAAGGCCGAAGCCTTCGTTCGACTTGCATGTGTTAGGCATGCCGCCAGCGTTCGTTCTGAGCCAGGATCAAACTCTCAAGTTTGTGTCACGAAACCACGGCACGGGAAGACCCCGCCGACCGCAGCATCGAACTTCGGGAGCCGATACCTGCACTTGTCAAACGTAATGGATACGAAGGACATGTCAGACATCGGCTTGAAAAACCGGTACCCGGAGCCCGAAGACCCCCGGACCGGGCGCCGTCGCCCACATGTCCCTTCATCTAAACCGACAATGTCAAAGAGCCACCATTTCGCCGTTCCGAGAACCCCGGAGCGACAAAATCAGGCGGACAACCATCCTCCCCGATTTTTGCTACCGGGGGACTGGGTGTCCGTCTATGTTGGCGACCGGTCGTTTCAGCCGTTTGAAGCGGCGTTCCCGTCCGGTGAAGCGGCATATATGGAGGGGGTTCCGACCCGTCAACGGCTTTTTTCAAAAAAGTTACAGTGCCGCGGTTTTCTGCGGTTTTCAGGGGGTTTGCGGTGCGATCTGAGGGCTTGGCCGGGTCGAATCGCCCCGACTCGCCCTTCCCTGGCACCAGGCCTTCACGCGTGCGGGTGACGGTTTCTTTACCGTCTTCGCGCTATCTCAAACCCGGTTGCGGAGCTTGGAAACCCGCAGATAACCGGGACTTTCCGCATAATGACCACCCCCGCAATCAGCGTCGCGATGAGCGTGCACAATGGCGAGCGTTTCCTGGCAGCGGCGATCGACAGCGTGCTTTGCCAGTCGTTCGGAGATTTTGAGTTGCTCCTCCTTGATGATGGCTCACGTGACGATTCTCCCGCCATCATTGCCGACCATGCTGCAAGGGATGCGCGGATCCGCCCGTTCCTGCGCGAGAATCGGGGACTCGTTGCTAGCCTCAACCAGCTCATCGGTGAGGCGCGGGCACCGATCATCGCGCGCATGGACGCCGACGACATATGTGCGCCCGAACGTTTCGCCCGCCAGATCGGCTTCATGGCCGCCCATCCGGACTATGGCGTGGTGGGCTGCTGGACCGAGGACATCGATGAGCACGGCGGCCCCTTCAAGGTGAGCGGTCCCGAGCACCCCACGAACCACGATGACTTCCTTCTGGCCATCGAGAACGGCTGGCCTCTGCTGTGCCATCCCGCTGCCATGTTCCGGAAGGACCTCGTGGAAGCGGTGGGTGGCTATCACGGGGCCTTCCGCCATTGCGAGGATCTGGACCTGTGGCTCCGGCTCGCTTCGGTCACCCGGCTCTGTTCCATACCCGAACGGCTCCTGCGCTATCGGCACTACCCGGAACAGGTCTCCAGCCGCCACGCGACCGAGCAGCAGATCGGGGCCGCAGTGGCGCGCCTTGCCTATGCCGAACGGCAGGCCGGGCGGCCCGACCCGACTGCTGATCTGGTGAGCCTGCCCCCGATCGACGAACTCGACGTGTTGTTCGGTCGCGATGGAATTGCCCGCGAGGTGCGCGCGCGCGTGGCGCCGCAGTTGCTCTATTCCCGGGCGGGCCTGCGAGACGCTGGCTTTGATCTCCTGGTCGACTACCTGCGCGAAGGTGGCCCGCGTGACGGCGTTTGGCGCACCGTGGCGCGGCTCGTGCGGTTCGGCGAGCCGCTCCGGGCGGCACGGCTGGCCGCGGCCCTGACGCTGACCAAGGCCGCCTGAGCCGTGGACGATCCCACTTCCCTCGTCTCACGTTCGACACCGGCGGTGTCGGTCGCCCTCTGCGTCTACAACAATGCCGCTTACCTTGACGCCGCCATCGCCAGCGTCCGCGAGCAGACAATGGCGGACTTCGAGTTCCTGATCCTGGATGACGGCTCGACCGATGGTTCCGCCGAAATTATTGCTGCGGCAGCCACTATGGATCCGCGCATTCGCGTCACCGCGCGAGAGAACCGGGGCCTTGTCGCCAGCCTGAACGAGCTGATCGCGGCCGCGCGCGCACCGCTGTTCGCGCGGATGGACGGCGATGACATCTGCCAGCCCGATCGCCTGGCCCGCCAGTGCGCCTATCTTGCCACCCATCCAGACTGCGGCATCGTCGGAACCTGGGCCGAACTGATCGACGAGTGCGGACGGCCGCTTGGGTCAGGCGGGGAAAAACCGGTGATTCACGAGGAGCTCGTTGCCGCGCTGCGCCACGGTCCGCTCTTCTGCCACCCCTCCGTGATGATGCGGACGGATCTGCTGCGCTCGGTTGGCGGATACCACCCGAGTTATCGGCACTGCGAGGACCACGACCTGTGGTTGCGGCTGGCCGGACTCACGCGCATGCACAATCTGCCCGAGAGGCTGCTGCATTACCGCGTCTACGCAGGACAGGTGAGCCAGCGCCACGCGGTGGAGCAGGCCATCAACGTGGCGGTGAGCTGGCATGCCCACGTTCGCCGCCAGCGCGGGGAGCCGGATCCGATCAGCCCGGCAATGGCCCTGCCCCCCCTGAACGAGCTGGACGGTCTGTTCGGAGAGGCCGGCCTCGGCGAGCAAATCCGGCGCGAGACGATCGAGCGGCTGGCCTTCATGCCCGATGCACTCGCCGGTGAAGGGCGACCGCTGCTCATGGAGCATGTCCGCTCGCTGCGCGGCTCCTCGCGCGCACCGATGTGGCGCCTTGCCGGACGGCTGGCCCGCCATGGCCATATCGGCGCCGCGGCCCGCGTCGCGCTTTCCTTGACGGGGTTCTAGGCCATGTCGGTTCGTGCTTCCGCGGTCTGGGCGATCTCCGCGCAATATGCGTCTTTCATCATCCAGTTCTTTGCCAGCGTCCTTATCGCCCGCTGGTACATCGGGCCGGACGAGCTCGGCCTGTTCTCGATCGCATTTGCCGCCGTGACGATGATCGCCCTGCTGCAGGACTTCGGAGTGACGCGCTATATCGTCGGCGAAGCCGAACTGACCACGCAGAAGCTGCGCAGCGCCTTTGCCCTCTCGGTGACCGTGGCCTGGACCATCGCGGCGCTGGCCCTGGCTGCGGCCTGGCCGATCTCCCGCTTCTACGGCGATCCGCGGCTGTTCGGCATCACTTCCGTGATCGCTGCGAGCTACCTGCTCGTCCCGCTCGCCATCGTGCCGCAAGCCCTGCGCCAGCGGGCGATGGACTTCCGCTCCAACACCATGATCGAGGTGGGCGCGGCGCTGGCCAATGCCGGCGTTGCCTTTGCCCTGGCCTCGCGCGGGATGGGGGCCCTTGCCCTTGCCTGGGGCGCCTTTGCCCAGCAGGCGGCGCGCATGGCCATCAGCCAGTGGCGCAACGGGCTTACCCTTCCCCTTCCCTTCAGCCTTGCGGGCAGCCGGCCACTGCTGCGTTTCGGCGGAGGCAATTCGCTGCTTGTCCTGATCGGCGCGGTCGGCATGCGCGCGCCCGAACTGGTGATCGGCCGTCTGATCGGTGCCTCCGCGGTCGGCCTGCTGGCAAGGGCAAGCGGCCTCGCCAGCCAGCTTCGCGTCCTGGTGTCCGGAGCGGTCGCGGGCGTATTCTATCCGGCGTTTGCCCGGCTGCGCGATGCCGGCGAGCCGCTCGGCAAGCCCTATGTGCGCGTGGTGGCGGCCTATACGGCGGTGACCTGGCCGGCCATGGCAGGGATCGCCGTCCTTGCCGAACCGGTCATCCGGCTGCTCTATGGCGAGCGCTGGCTGGCCACGGCACCGCTGCTGGTCTGGGTCGCGCTGGCGCAGGTCTGCTATGTCGCCCTTCCGCTGCACATCGAGCTGCCGCTCCTGACCGGACGGATGCGCGAGCTGGTGTGGCGCAACCTCCTCGACACACTGGCCTCGGTCGTTTTGCTGCTGGCGCTTTCACCATTCGGCGTCGTCGGGGCGGCCCTGTCACGGTTTGCCCACGGCATTGTCTGGATCGCAGTCTACTTCGGGTTCCTGAAGAGCTGCCTAGGCTTCGAGACGAAGGCCTTGCTCGGTGTCTGGGTGCGCAGCGCCGCCGCCACCCTTGCGGCGGTGGCCCCTGCGGCGGCATGCTTCGCCCTGTGGCAGCCGCCGGCTGCTGCCGGAATCGAGCAGGTCCTTGCCAGCACCCTTGCCGGGGTCGCGTGCTGGCTCCTCGCGCTCAGGCTTATGCGGCATCCTGCCTATGACGAGATTACCGCAACTCTCCTCCATCTGCGCGATTCGCTGCGGCCGCGCCGCGCGGCGCCGGCCGCCCGCCAATGAGTCGCGCGGACGTCGCCGACAGGCCGATGGCATGGTTGGTCCTTGCGCACGTGGCGCCGGACCAGCTCCACGCCTTGCTCGAAATGCTGGTCCCGGCGGGCGGACCCGACTTTGCCGTGGTGCACCTCGACCGCAAGAGCCGGCTGTGGCGCGAGACGCAAGGCCGCTTCCTTGCCGATCTGCCGAACGTGACTGTCATCGCCAACCCGGTGACCGTTCACTGGGCCCATGCCAGCCAGGTCACTGCCGTGCGCCTGGTACTGGCCGAGGCGTTGCGCCGCCCGTTTCATCATGCTCACCTGATCAGCGGCGTGGACTGGCCACTGGTCGGCCGGTCGAGAATTCTGGCGGACCTCGCGAGCGCCGACGGGCGTGACTGCCAGATCGAGGCCTTGCCCGGCGAACAAGCGTGGCGAATGGAGCGCATCAGCCTGCACGCGCGCTGGCTGCGGCCGGACCCGGGCAATGCCCTTGCCGTCCGCCGCGAGTGGCTGCTGCGCCGCCTCTCGGCCCGGCTGCCCACGCGCTCCGCAAAGCCGTGGGGTCCGTGGCACAAGGGATCGACCTGGTGGTCGCTCCCGCGCGACGTGTGCGAACGCATCAACACGGAACTTGCGGGGCCGGCTGCCCGCCGCGTCCTGCGCTTCACCCAGTGCGCCGACGAACATGCGATCCAGACCATCGTCGCCCGTCACTACCCGGACCGGGTCGCCGATCCGCGCCGCTACATCTCGTGGACCGGCGACTGGAGCCCGCGCGTGCTCACCGCTGCGGACTGGCCCGCCGCCCGCACCAGCGGCGCCTGGCTGGCGCGCAAGGTCTCGGCCGATGTCGATCCGTTCTTCCTTGCAGAGGCGTGGCCGACCTAGCGATTTGCCCCGCCTGCCTTCCCATTTGAGGGAAGGCGCCTACATTGGCGCCCGATGCCTCCCGATACAGCAACCAACGATCCGCAGGCCCGCCACGACGGCTGGCATACGCTGACGCGTTTCCTTCCCTACCTCTGGCCGCGGGACAACCCTGCGCTGAAGGTCCGGATCGTCGCGGCAAGCCTGTTCATACTCGCCTCGACCGGCGTTCAGCTGACCCTGCCCTACCTGCTCAAATGGGCGGTCGACGCCATGAATGTGACCGGGCCGCGCGTGCTCGGCTTCGTCATGCTGACGGTCCTCGGCTACGCGGCCGGCCGGTTGCTCGGTCTCGCCTTCGACAACCTGCGCAACATCGTGTTCGAACGGGTCGGGCAGGACGCCACGCGCTCCCTTGCGGAAAACGTCTTCGCCCAGTTGCACCGGCTGTCGCTGCGTTTCCATCTGGCCCGCCGCACCGGCGAGGTGACCAAGGTGATCGAGCGCGGGACGAAGAGCATCGACACGATGCTCTATTTCATGCTGTTCAACATCGCCCCCACGGTGCTGCAGCTCCTGGTGGTGGCCGTGATCTTCAAGCTGAACTTCGGCTGGGGTCTGGTTGCCGCGACCGGCCTTGCCGTCGTCGCCTATATCTGGGTGACAAGGGCGATAACGGAATGGCGTACCAAACTGCGCGAACAGATGAACCGGCTGGACGGGCAGGCCCTCGCACGGGCGGTAGATAGCCTGCTGAACTACGAAACGGTGAAATACTTCAGCGCCGAAGCGCGCGAGGAAGCCCGCTATGCACAGGCCACCCGGGCCTATGCCGATGCCGCGGTCAAAAGCGAAAACTCGCTTGGCCTGCTCAACATCGCACAGGGCGTGGTGGTCAACCTGCTGATGGCCGGCGCCCTTGCCTACACGGCGTGGGGCTGGAGCAAGGGTCAGTACAGCGCCGGCCAGCTCGTGTTTGTCCAGACTTACCTGACGCAGCTGTTCCGGCCGCTCGACATGCTGGGGATGGTCTATCGCACGATCCGGCAAGGGTTGATCGACATGGCCGCCATGTTCCGCCTGCTCGACGAACCGCAGGAAGTGGCCGACGCACCGAACGCGCCGGCCCTGATCGTCCGCCGGCCCTCGGTCGCGTTCGACAACGTGGTGTTCGGCTATGATCCTGACCGCACGATCCTCCACGGCTTGTCGCTGGACATCCCGGCCGGGCGCAAGGTGGCCATCGTCGGCCCCTCGGGCGCGGGCAAGAGCACGATCGCGCGCCTGCTGTTCCGATTCTACGATCCGCAGCAGGGTCGCATCCTGATTGATGGCCAGGACATCCGAGACATATCGCAAACCTCACTGCGCGCGGCGATCGGGATAGTTCCTCAGGATTCGGTCCTGTTCAACGACACCATCGGCTACAACATCGCCTATGGCCGTGACGGGGCCGGCCCGGACGACATCGAAGCGGCGGCGCGCGGCGCGGCGCTCACAGACCTGATCGGGCGGCTGCCCAAGGGCTTCGCGACCGAAGTCGGAGAACGCGGGCTGAAGCTTTCGGGCGGCGAGAAACAGCGGGTGGCGATCGCCCGGACCCTGGTCAAGAACCCGCCGATCCTGCTGCTCGACGAGGCGACCAGCGCGCTCGACACCCGGACCGAGCAGGACATCCTCGCCACGCTTCACGCGGTCGCGCAGAACCGCACCACCATCTCCATTGCCCATCGTCTGTCGACCATCGCCGATGCGGACACGATCTTCGTGCTCGACCAGGGACGCCTTGCCGAACAGGGCGACCATGCCGACCTGCTCAAGCGGGAGGGGCTCTACGCGGAAATGTGGATGCGCCAGCAGAGTGAGGGCGAAACGCTGGCCGAAGCGGCCGAGTAGCCTTCAGCGCGCCTGCATCACAACGTCGGCTTCGTGCCAGACGACGGCCTGCGCGGCCTTCATGCAGCCGTCGTGCTGATCCCAGGCGATGGTCGGTGAACCGTAAAGCCGCCAGCCCTGCGCCAGCGCCTCCGATACGCGCTCGCAAAATGCGCGGTCATCCTTGCCCGTAAGCAGGCGGTAGATCGGGCGGTCCTCGGGCGTCTGGTACATGGCCGGTTCCTAACGCGCCGGCGTGGCCCGCGTCAAATTGCCGCACGGACTGGCGCCGCCCTTTGTCCGCTTGCCCGACCGCGTCCGGCCCGGCACAGTTGGCGCAAGGAGCCCCCCCGCGAAAGGACCTGCATGGAAGCCGCCAGTGATACCGCCCTCGTCCCACCTTCGACCATGCCGGCCGAAAAATGGGGCCACCCGCGCGGGCTCTGGACGCTGAACGGAACCGAGCTGTGGGATCGCATCTCATTCCACGGGATGGTCGCCATGCTGGTCCTGTACATGACGGGGGACCTGCTGAAGCCCGGCCGCATGGAAAACATCCTCGGCTTTGATGCCTACCGGCGGTTCCTGGAATCGGTGTTCGGCGCGGCTACGCCGACGGCCATCGCCACTCAGACCTTCGGACTCTACTATGCCGTGCTCACCTGCCTGCCACTGGTAGGCGGCTGGCTAGGCGACAAGTTCGTCTCGCGCCGTTTTGCGGTAACCGCCGGGGCCCTGACCATGACCGCCGGGCACTTCGCCATGGCCTTCGACCGCACCTTCCTCATAGCGCTCGCCCTGCTGGTGACCGGCGCGGGACTGCTGCGCGGCAACCTCAAGCCGCAGATCCGTGCCCTGTACCGGGCCGGTGATCGGCGCCTAGCCGATGCCTTCCAGCTCTATTCCATGGTGGTGAATTTCGGGGCCTTCATTGCGCCGATCGTGAGTGGGGCCGTCGCCAAGTACTATGGCTGGCATGCAGGCTTCGCCGTTGCCGGCATCGGAATGCTGATCGGCCTTGCCTGGTATCTCCTCGGATCGGCCAGCCTGCCGCCCGATCCGCCAAAGGGCGTCCACGTCCACCGCCCACCGCTCACCCCTCACCAGAGGCGCGACGTGCTGGGACTGCTCGTGCTGTGGCCGGTCAGCCTCGGCTTCTGGACCGCGCAGGCGCAGATCTGGAACGTCTACAACCTGTGGCTGCGCGACAACGTGCGGATGCAGGTGGGCAGCTTCACCGTTCCCGTGCCGTGGCTGCAAGGCCTCGACGGGCTTGCGCCCGCTGCCTACGTGCCGATCATCATCCTGTTGTGGCGCTGGCAGGCAAGGCGGGGGACCGAGCCCGACCTTTACGCCAAGATGGGGATCGGCTGCCTGATCTTCGCGTTCTCCACGCTCCTGCTTGCCGGGGCGCCGCTGCTGGCCGGGGCGGACGGACTGGCGCCGCTGTGGATCCCGGTCCTGTTTCACCTCGCGTCCAACTGGGGCGGCGCATTCTTCTCGCCGGTGATGCAGACCTTCTACGCCGCCCGCGCGCCGGAGCAGTGGCGCGGCTCGCTGCTCGGGATCGACGCGCTGTCGGTCTCGGCGGCCAGCCTGCTCAGTGGGGTCATGGGGTCGTGGTACGAGACGGTGAGCCCGTCGGTGTTCTGGCTGACTACCGCCTCGATTGCGGCTGCAGCCGGGATCTACGTGCTGGCGCTGCGCGGCGTGATGCAGCGCTGGCTGGGGGATGAGGCGGACGATCCGGGCGTCATAGTCAACCAGAGCACATAATCGCTCGGCCGAACCGTCAGAGGATGTACTTGGAAAGATCCGCGTCGCCCGCCAGTCCGGCCAGCCGTTCGCTCACGTAGGCGGCATCCACCGTCACGACTTCGCCCGCGCGGTCCTCGGCCTCGAAGCTCAGCTCTTCCAGCAGCTTTTCCATGACCGTCTGGAGCCGGCGGGCGCCGATGTTCTCGACGCTCTCATTTACCTGAGCCGCGATGCGCGCCACCTCGTTGATGGCGTCAGGCGTGAAGTCCACGGAAACCTGCTCGGTTGCAAGCAAGGCCTTGTACTGCGCGACGAGGTTGGCGCGAGTTTCGCCCAGGATGCGCACGAAGTCCTCCTCGGTCAGCGCCTTCAGCTCGACGCGGATCGGCAGCCGCCCCTGCAGCTCGGGCAGCATGTCGGACGGCTTCGCCACATGGAAGGCGCCCGACGCGATGAACAGAACGTGGTCGGTCTTCATCGGGCCGTATTTGGTGGCGACGGTGGTGCCCTCGATCAGTGGCAGCAGATCGCGCTGCACGCCTTCGCGGCTGACCGAGCCGCCGCGCACGTCGGAGACGGCGATCTTGTCGATCTCATCGAGGAACACGATCCCGTTCGTTTCCGCGTTGGCCAGCGCGACCCGGGCCACGTCGTCCTGGTCCATGCGCTTTTCGGCCTCCTCGTCGACCAGCTTGTCCCAGGCGTCGGGCACCTTGAGCTTCCGGCGCTTCAGCGGGCTGCGGCCCATGGCCTTGTTCATCATGTCGGACAGGTTGATCATCCCGACATTGCCGCTCATCCCGGGGATGTCGAAGGGCATGGCCGGGGCCTCCTCCACCTCGATCTCGACTTCCACGTCGTTCATCGCGTTCTCGACGATGCGCTGGCGGAAGGATTCGCGGGTGGCCTCGCTGGCCCCGTCGCCGACGATCGCCTTGAGCAGGCGGTCCATCGCCGCCTTGCTGGCCGCCTCGCGCACGGCTTCGCGGCGCCGGTCCTTTTCCAGCCGGATCGCTTCCTCCACCAGGTCGCGGGCGATCTGCTCCACGTCGCGGCCGACATAGCCGACCTCGGTGAACTTGGTCGCCTCGACCTTGACGAAGGGGGCATCCGCCAGCTTCGCAAGCCGGCGGCTGATCTCGGTCTTGCCGCAGCCGGTGGGGCCGATCATCAGGATGTTCTTGGGTGTGACCTCATCGCGCAGTTCGGGCGAAAGGCGCTGCCGCCGCCACCGGTTCCGCAAGGCGACAGCAACGGCCTTCTTGGCCTCGGCCTGGCCGATGATGTGCTCGTCCAGAGCGCGGACGATGGCCTTGGGGGTGAGGTTATCGGTCATTTCGGGTCAGTTCTCGGCAATTCGCGATGTCAGGGTATCGCCGGCCATCAAATGGTTTCCAGCGTCACCCGGTCGTTGGTGAACACGCAGATTTCCGCGGCCACCTGCATGGCCTTGCGGGCGATGGTCTCGGGATCGTCCTCGTAGGCATCAAGCGCGCGAGCTGCGGCCAGGGCATAGTTTCCGCCCGAGCCGATGGCCGTAATGCCCCCTTCCGGCTCCAGCACGTCACCGTTCCCGGTGAGCACCAGGAGGGTCTCGACATCGGCCACGATCATCAGGGCTTCAAGGTTTCTCAGGAACTTGTCGGTGCGCCAGTCCTTGGCGAGCTCAACCGCGGCGCGCATCAGCTGGCCGCGGTGCTGCTCGAGCTTGCGTTCCAGTCGTTCGAACAGGGTGAAGGCATCGGCGGTGGCCCCGGCGAAGCCCGCGATCACCTTGCCGCCCTCACCGATCCGGCGGACCTTGCGGGCGTTGGGCTTCATCACAGTGTTGCCCATGGAAACCTGGCCATCGCCCGCGATCACGGTCCGGCCGTTCTTTTTCACGCCTACAATGGTGGTGCCATGCCACTGCATCAGGCCGTGGCTCGCCCTGCTCTCGTCCATGGGGCCGCATATGGGGAATGCGGGCGGGGGATCAAGCGGGGCAGCGGGTGTAGGTTTGCGGGCCTGGAACGGCGTCGTCGCCAAACTCTTCCAGAACAAGGGTTTTGCCGTTGTCCTTGAGATCGAGACTGGCTTTGCGGGTCCACTCCATGCCCTCCCCCTGGTAGGCGAAACGGCCGACGACGCGATTCGGCGTGTTCTCGCTCGGCTCGGCCAGGCGGGCGAAGGATTCGTAGAATTTCAGGCCCTTGTCGCTGATCGTGAGCAGCCCCTTGTCGTCACCGCGGGTGGTCGTGCAATCGGCCGGACCCAGACCGAAGCGGCCCTGCATCGCCTTTGCAATGGCCGTGGAAACGGGCGCAGCGGCACTGCTTCGCGGGGCCGGCGAGGGCGCAGTGATCGTGGCGGAGACCGTCGCGGCAAGACTGGCCGAAGGCGCGGGCTCCGGCTCCGGCTGGCGCGAGCAGCCTGCTGCCAGGACGAAGAAAGGCAGCGCGGCAAGGCGACGGGTGTTCATCGGTTCGTTCTCGCAAGACCGGGCCCGGCGGAGCCGCCCTGTCCAAACGCCAGGCTACCGAAGAAGTGCCCCGCACCCGGTCAGCTGCCGTTCGGGCCGCCGCCGGTGTTGTCACCATTGTTGCCGCCGCCCATGCCGGTGCCGACCGTTCCGATGTTTCCGAACAGGTCTTCAAGGAATCCGCGGTGCTGGCCGAGGGTGGGTGTCTTGTGGCCATCGGGATCAAGACGAACAATCTTGTCTGCCCCCGACTTTTCGATCCGGCTGACCGACCCCGAAGGATCGAAGTGCACCTTCAGGACGGTTTCCTGATAGGCGCTGGGACGGGTGAACGCGGCCTGCTTGGTATCGATCGCGACATAGTACCAGGTCGGCTCCCCGAACTGGCTGGCGAAAGTAGGACGCCCGAGGGTCTTTTCCACCGACAGCTTGTTGTCGATCCCCGGCTGCACCGAATCGACCAGCGCCTGATCGATCAGGTAGCCGCGGTGATCCTTGATCGAGGAACAGCCGCCGAGCGCCGCCAGCACCACCGCGCCAATCGCAACCCGCCTCAAGACCTGCATGTTCACTCCGCAATTCTGACCGAGCCGCGCTGTTGCCAATGGCCGCGCGGCGCCTATATCGCGCCAGCCTTAGGCCCGTGCGCGCGTTCCCGCAATGGCGCGCTTGCGGGCTGCCGATTTAATCGCCGCTGAATGGTGGCCGCACGAGAGATCCCCGCGCCATGTCCTTCCTCTCCCGCCTGCTCCGCCGCAAGGATGACGACCGCGCCGCCTATCGCCCCCTCTGGCACCGCACGGTGGAGCTGGCACGCGACCCGCGCTGGTACGCGGAGGGCGGCGTGGCCGACACGGTGGGAGGCCGGTTCGATGCTATCACTCTGACGCTCTGCGCCGTCCTGCTGCGGATGGAGCGCGAACCGGCGCTGGTCGAGCCTTCCGTCCGTCTGACCGAACTGTTCGTTGACGACATGGACGGCCAGCTGCGCGAAAGCGGGGTGGGCGATCTGGTGGTCGGCAAGCATATGGGCCGGCTGATGAGCGTGCTCGGCGGCCGGCTTGGCGCCTTGCGCCAAGCCTTGGCCGCGCCGGACGACTCCTTGCTGGTCGAGGCGATCAAACGCAACGTCACCCTGTCGGAAGCGGCCGACCCGGCGCGCATCGCCGGCCTGCTGCGCGGCTTTGCGGGCGCGCTGGAAGGCATGGCGGCCGAGGATATCCTCGCCGCCCGGATCGCCCTGCCATGACGCCTGAATTCTCTCGGCTGGTCGATATCCGCCAGATCGGCCCCGCGCCGATGACCCTCACCGCCACCCCTGCAGAACGCGAGGCGCTGGCCGCGCGATTCGGGCTGGTCTCGATCGGAGAGCTGCAAGCGCGGCTGACGCTGACCTGCGAAGGCGACGTGGTGACCGCCGGCGGACGGCTTAGCGCCGCCTGGACCCAGCCCTGCGCCGTCTCGGGCGAAGACCTGGCCCAGCAGGCCGACGAGCCGATCCAGCTGCGCTTCGTACCGCAGAGCATGGTGCGCGAAAGCGAAGACGAGATCGAGCTGACCGAGACCGAGTGCGACGAGATCGACTACAACGGGACCAGCTTCGACCTGGGCGAGGCGGTGGCGCAGTCTCTCGCGCTGGCCATCGACCCGTTCGCCTGCGGACCAGAGGCGGAGGAAGCCCGCCGCGCCGCCGGCATCCTGAGCGAGGGCGTCGCCGGGCCGTTCGCGGCGCTGGCCGGGCTGAAGCTGGGGAAGGACTGAGGGGACGGTTTGCGGCGGCTGGCGAGGAGTTTTGTTTTATGGTGTCGAGATAAAACAGCGCGTCGGCCGGTGTCATAGCGGCTGAAGAATGCAGAAGGGCGCATACCGATCCGTAGCCACGCCGGCCGCTCGCCCATCAAGGCGGCGTCAGCTTATATAGCTGATAGCGTGCATCATCCGGTAATTGCGGATCGAGCTTCCATCCGGCCGCCCTCAAATCATCCGCTATGCAACGCCAGTATTCCGTCTGCAGGTCGACCAGATATTCTGTCCGGTATTCGCGCGCCATTGCGTCAAGCGCCGCTGACCACCCGCATGACCTACGCGTAAAGCGACGATGAAACGCGATGCTCCGTGGGGTCTTCAATCCCACCAGATCATAGAGCCGGAGGTGCGGCGCCACCCACGCTATCATCCCTGCATCGTGGATCAGGACGTGTGTGCCTGGAGGTAATCTGGCGCCCAAGCTTTCCAACCAGGCTAACTGTGTCAGGGTGTATTTGCGGTCCTGCTGCAGAACGCGATAGTTGTACGGGCTCCATGCAACAGACCAGAGTGCGATGATCGCAATGGCAATCGCGCGAACTTTCCCTTGATCCAACATGGCAACACCAACCAAGAGCGCGGGCACGACGGGCATCAGGTAGCGGCCGTAATTCCATCCCAGCGCGCCGGGCGTGAGTGCAATCGCGGTGGCAATTATGCCCCCCGCAAAAAGTGCCTCGGCCCAACCCCTCTTTGTCACCGAAGCCAGGCCGAAAAGGGCCGGGGCGATCCCGCAAACGGCAATTGCCCAGACCAGAGCTCCGGCGCGCTGTTGCCCTGTCCACCTGTACTCAGCGAAAAACGCGAGCTTGGCTCCGACGGTTGTCGGCAGAACATAGCCGGTGCAAAACCATAGCCACCCCAGAAAGGGCATGGCGGCGACGACGGCAACCAATGGAAGCCTGACCTTGTGATAACCTTCCTGAGCGGCGCTTAGCCGCAGCACGAGGATAGCGGCCAGAACCCCCAGCTCGGGCCGGATAAATGGCGACACGCCTGCGAGCACGGGCAGCCAGCGCTTGTCGTCCCGCAGCGCTAACATGCCTGCAACGGCCGCCATTGCCAGTCCCGTCTCCAGCCCATTGTTGAGATTGGTCCAGACTGTGCCAATGGTGAGCCCAGAAAGGACCAGCGAAGCGGTTTGCCACTTACTGGCCCCGGCTCTCCGCACAGCGACATCCAGCGCAAAAGCATAGGCTGCGGTCGAACATGCGCCAACTACCAGCGATGCAATGGTCAGCGGGAGCACCAGCCCGAGTACGGCGACCAGCATCAGATCGACTAAGCTAGTCGCACCTATCAGCGGATGTACGCCATAGACAGGATCATTGCCCGCGATGAGCGCCCGCGCGTTGTGCAGCGTGATGTAGGCGTCATCTAACGGAAAGACGCCAGACCAGCCCAACTGATAAAGCGCAATGATGATTCCGTATGCCAGCCAGCGCCAAGCGAACGGATTGCGCCTTGCTGCCTCATGGGGCCGGCACGATAGCAGGACGCCCTGTTCACTCATCGGAGTAAGACCTCAAAGCATTTAGCCCGTGCAGCACTTTAGATATAAGGATAGCACAAATTCATAATGCATTAGCGCATATTTTGCCTATTTTTAGCTAACCTCAAATACCTGATGTCCTTCAATGCCCCTTTGCAGAACCACACAGAACGTACGGACGTTCCCACCGCGAGAGTTATGGGATGCAATATTACTGAGTCACTTGCGACTTTCAGTCTTTACCGCTCGTCTCTGAAAACCATGTACAGACGATTTCGGACGCCAGTCGAGGTGCGCATCGCTGTCGCGTCCCGGATGGCTCGCCTAGCGGCGGCGATACTAAAACGGACGTTGGCGACAAACGGCGGGCCCTGCCGCCCGGGCCGGTTGAAGGTGGGCGGTATCGCGGTTCTGGACCGGGATGACGTGGGGTAGGTGCGCTCAGGCTGGGGAAGCCGTGAGGCCCGGCGACAGGGGCTGGCCGTGCCGATGTTGTGCGATCCGATTGGGTCCGCACTGCCCCTCTCCCCCATTGGGGACGTGGCAGCCAGAAATTTTCCGGCGAGCGCTGTTTCGGTCGTGAGCTCTCCCTAGCGCCGTGGCGACGGCCTCCCTCACCGCGGGCGCGGAGAGATCTTGAGGCTGGGGCCTTGGATCAGAACGGGATATCGTCGTCCAGATCATCGGCGAAGCCGCCGCCGGAGCTGCTGCCGCCGCCCTGGTTCCAGCCGCCACCGGAGGACCCGCCACCCGAACGGCCGGAGCCGCCGCTGGAGCCGCCTTCGTTCCAGCCGCCGGAGCGGCCTCCGCCCCCGCCCTGGCCACCGCCGGGGGCGCCATCGAGCATGGTGAGGACGCCCTGCATGCCGCCGACGCTGATCTCGGTCGTGTAACGGTCATTCCCGCTGGCGTCCTGCCACTTGCGGGTGCGCAGCTGGCCTTCGATGTAGACCTTGCTGCCCTTGCGCAGGAAGCGCTCCGCCACGCCGACAAGGCCTTCGGAGTTGAGCACGACGGAGTGCCACTCCGTCCGTTCCTTGCGTTCGCCGGTGTTGCGGTCTTTCCAGTTTTCCGAGGTGGCGATGCGCAGGTTCGCGATCTTGCCGCCGTTCTGGAACGACTTCACTTCCGGATCGGCCCCGAGGTTGCCGATCAGGATGACCTTGTTGACGCTGCCTGCCATCGAATCGTGTCCTTTTGTGTGTCGCACGGGCTTATCGGATCGGGACCCGCGGCGCCAACGCGGCCGGCGGGCTTACCCACAGAGGGGGCCGATCCGGTTCGGGCTAGAGCCCTGCCGCCGTGGCGATCCAGAAGGTGAGCCCGGCGGCAATGTAAGCCAGGGCGAAGAGGTAGGCGAGCATGAACGCAGGCCATTTCCATCCATTGGTCTCACGTCGGGTGACGGCAATGGTGCTCATGCACTGGGGCGCGAAGACGAACCACGCAAGGAAGGACAGGGCCATCGGCAAGGTCCAGCGGCGGGTGAGCTGATCGCCGAGCTTGCGCGCACCCTCGCCCTCGGTCGCATCGCTTCCGGCGTCCACGGCGTAGGTCGTGGCAAGGGAGCTAACCGCCACCTCGCGCGCGGCCATGGCCGGGATCAGGGCAAGCGCCATGTCGCGGTTGAAGCCGATGGGTTCGACGACGACGGCAAGGCCGTTGGCGATGTGCCCGGCAATCGAGGCATCGACCTGGTTCTGCCCTTCCCCTGCGCGAGGAAAGTTCAGCAGAAGCCACAGCACCACCGTGACGGTAAAGATGATCGTGCCGGCGCGGCGCAGGAAGATCCAGGCGCGCTGGAACAGGCCAATGGCAAGGTCGCGCGCGCGGGGAAGCTGGTACTTGGGCAGCTCCATGATGAACCCCGAGGCCGCGCCTTTTGTGACCGACTGGCGCAGAACGAGGGCCACCGCCATGGCCCCGACGATGCCCGCGACGTAAAGCGTGAGGAGGACCAGCCCCTGGAGGCCGATCCCGCCCCAGACGGCGCGGTTGGGGATGAAGGCGGCGATGATCACGGCGTAGACCGGCAGGCGGGCCGAGCAGGTCATCATCGGGGCGATGAGGATCGTGGTCAGCCGGTCGCGCGGATCGGTGATGCTGCGCGTCGCCATGATGCCGGGAATGGCGCAGGCGAAGCTGGAGAGCAGTGGAATGAAGCTGCGGCCGGACAGGCCGACGCCGGCCATCATCCGGTCCATCAGGAAGGCCGCCCGCGCCATGTAGCCCGATGCTTCCATCGCCAGGATGAAGAAGAACAGGATGACGATCTGCGGCAGGAAGACCACGACCGAGCCGACGCCCGAGATCACGCCGTCGGTCAGGAGATCGCGGGCCAGCGAGGGGGGCATGGAATCCTTCACGCCATCGTGCAGCCAGGTGGCACCGGCCTGGAGGGCATCGGCAAAGGGCGCCGCCCCGGCGAATACTGCCTGGAACACCACGAACAGCAGGGCAAACAGGATGGCCGGGCCGAGCCATGGGTGGAGCAGCACCCGGTCCAGCTTGGCGTGGAGGCGGTGGCGGCGGGTTTCCGAGACGATCGCCGCATCGGCGATGGCGTGAGCGGTCACCCGGCGTTCGGTCAGGTCGCGGAAGGGCTGGTGGTGATCGTGCGGATCGACGGCAGCGCGGGCCTCGGCCGAGGCGATGGCGGCGGCGAGTTCATCAAGCCCGCGCCGGCGCACGGCCACCGTGGGGATGACCGGCACGCCCAGAGCCTGCTGCAGCGCAGTCGGATCGAGGATGAGCCCGTCGCGCTCGGCGAGGTCGATCATGTTGAGGGCGACCACGGTGGGCCGGCCCAGGGCGATCACCTCCTGCGCGAAGACGAGATGCTGTTCGAGGTTGGAGGCATCGAGCACCACGACGAGGACTTCAGGCGCGGCTTCGCCCGGGAATAGGCCCATGATGACCTTGGAGGTAACCTCCTCGTCCGGGCTGGTGGCATGCAGGCCGTAGGCGCCGGGGAGGTCTGTCAACTCGACCGGTTCGCCGGAGGGCAGGACCAGCCGGCCCGACTTTCGCTCTACCGTGACGCCCGGATAGTTGGCGATCTTCTGACGCGCGCCGGTCAGCGCGTTGAACAGCGCGCTCTTCCCGGCGTTGGGATTGCCGACGAGGGCTGCGCTGCGCAGCCTGGTCACGCCGGTTCAACCTGCATGGCGCGAGCGTGGGAACGGCGCAGGGCGACCGTCATCCGGCCAACCATCACGGCAAGGGGATCGCTGCCGGCAAAGACGCCGCGATGCGAAACGGCGACGCGCGCGCCTTCGTCCAGGCCGAGGGCGCGCAGGCGCTGCGCCTCCTCTTCAACCAGCAGCGACCAGTCAACGGCGACAATACGCGCACGCTGGCCGACAGGCAGGAGATCGAGGGTCATGCCGCGGCGCTGCCAGATGCGCCAGGCAATTGCAAGCGATTCTCAATAAGGCGCCTGCAGACATGCATCATCGCGCGGCCCTCCCCCTGCCCCACGGAGGTGTTGCCAGCCGGCGGGTGCGGCCTCCTTGATCCGAGTCAAACCGGCCGCGTTACCGCGGCGGGTAGCGCAGCCTTCCCGCGAGCCGCATCGGGCTGAACCTTTCGCCGGACGGCTTCAGCAGGCGGGCCTTGGCCTTTTCGAAGCGCATGAGCCCTTCGATGCGGCGGGCGAGGAACGCGCGGGTATCGGCCTTGCCCCCGCTTTCATCGTCAACGAAGACGAGCATGGTCGCAGCATAGATCGAGCCGAGCGTGGCGCGCTTGGTGTAGTGGTTCCAGTCCATCGCCGTGTCCCCGGCAAGGCGCCACATGCGATCCGCGCTGCGCCAGCCGAGCTGGGCGGAACGGCGCAGATTGCCGGGCAGCGCCATGACGGTCTGGGCGCGGCGCAACGCTTCCTCCAATCCGGCGATGGTATCGAAGCGGAACTCCACGAGAGTGCGGATCCTCTCCCGAATGGAGAGATTGCCGAGGCGCGCCGGCGGAAGTTCGGCCAGCATCCGGGCATCGATCGTTTCGATCCAGGCGTCGATCATGTCCATCGCGCCGTCCGGAAAGGCGATCCGCGCCGTGGCTCCCGCTACGCCGAGTTCCACGGCGGCGGAGGCAAGGGCCGCGTCCGTCCAGCCATCGAAGATCGCCGCAGCGGCCACGCGCGGAGCGAGTGCGAGGCGCAGCTGGTCGAGCGGGAGGTCGGACGGGTTCATCGAGGCTGATTCAGAACGAGGGGCCATAAGTCTGCGCCTTGCGGGCAGCCGCGGCCTTCGAGGCCGCCGCGATCTCCGACGCGATCACGCTATCCGGCCCGAGGAGCGCCGCATAGTCACGCGCGGACCGGCCGGATATGTCGGCGCGGTTGGGGTTTGCGCCAAAGCGGATCAGCAGACGGACCATCGGCAGATCCTTGCGGTGTACGGCAACGATCAGCGGCGTCTCCCCGCCCGCTCCCGGCATATCGGCCCGGGCACCCTCCTGGAGCAGCATCTGCGCACCGTCTGCCCAGCCAAGACCGACGGCCAGATCCAGCGGATGGGCACCAGCATTGTTGGCCTTGTTGGGATCGGCCCCACGGGCGAGGAGGAAGCCCAGCCAATCGAGGTCCCGCCGCTGGGTTACGATGTGCAGCCCGGTGTCGCCCGTGGAATAGTCCTGCGTGTTGATGATCGTGCCGCCCTTTGACGGATCGGTAGCCTTGGTGACGGCTTCGCCGTCGCGGTCGCGAATGGCCTGGAGGAACTTGTAGCCCTCCCCCATGAACTGGGCCGCGGCCGGCTGGGCGAGGCCGAACACCGACAGCGCGCCCGCGCCCGCGAGCAGGACAGCGGCGAGACCCCCGGCGAAACGCTTGCACCTTGGAACGAACACCTCATCACCTCCCGGCTGAGAACAGGCCCTGCAGAAAATGGCCAGCCCTGCGAGGGCAATAGCCCTTGCGGGAGGCGGTTTAGCAGAGCATGAACCGCCGCGCCATGACCAAGCAGCACGCCCTTTCTGCCGCCCTTGCGCTTGCCCTATCGCTGCCGCTGGCGGCCTGCAATTCCGCCCCGCAGGAGACCCCGCCGCTGGCGGGGGCCCAGATCGGCGGCCCTTTCACTCTTGTCGATCACGGCGGACGGACTGTGCGCTGGCAGGACTTGGCCGGCAAGTGGCGGATCGTCTATTTCGGCTACACTTATTGCCCCGACGCCTGCCCGACCGATGTCGGCGTGATGATGCGGGGGCTTGACCGGTTCCTTAAGCAACACCCGGCCGAGGGCGCGAAGATCCAGCCGATCTTCATCACTATCGATCCGCAGCGCGACACGCCGGCGCGGGTAGGCGAATTTGCCGAGGCGTTCGGCCCACGCCTCATGGGGCTGACGGGCACGCCTGCCCAGGTCGACCAGGCGGCGAAGGCCTTTGCCGTTTACTATGCGCGCGGCAAGGGATCGCCGGGCGGCGCCTATCTGATGGACCACAGCCGCATAGCCTATCTGATGGACCCGGACGGCAAGCCCATTGCCATGCTTCCGGTCGACAAGGGGCCGGACGCCATTGCCGCCGAGCTGGCGAAATGGGTGCGCTGAGAATGGGTGTGCCGGGCGGTCCGTCATGACCCGCCGCTTCTGGGAACAGCCGCTTTCGAGCCTCAACGCCGAAGAGTGGGAGGCCCTGTGCGATGGCTGCGGGCGGTGCTGCCTGCACAAGGTGGAGGATGCCGACACGGGGCGGATCTGGCCCACCAACGTTGCCTGCAAGCTGCTCGACCTCGGCAGCGGGCGCTGTTCGGACTATCGCAACCGGCGAAAGTACGTGCCCGATTGCCTGCGACTGACCCTGGCCAATGCCGGAGAGCTGGAATGGCTTCCGGAAACCTGCGCCTACCGCCTGCGCGCACGGGGCGAACCGCTCGCCCAATGGCACCATCTGGTCTGCGGTGACCGCGAGGCGGTGCACCGGGCGGGCATATCGGTGATCGGCAAGGCAATCAGCGAAGTGATCGCAGGCCCGCTGGAGCAGCACATCGACTGGAGCGACGAGGAGCCGATGGAGGTCGAGCGGGTCGAGGACGAGGACGAGGACGGCCACGAAGACGAGGGCGGACACCGTGCTTGACTGGCTGCGCCGCTCCCCGCGCGACGAGCCGGCGCTCGAGATTGCGGGACGACGGATCCCGATCGAGGTCCGCCGTCTGGCCCACGCCCGCCGCCTGACCCTGCGGCTCGCCCCCGACGGCAGCGCTGTCCGCGTGACCATGCCGACCTGGGCGCCGACTCGCGAAGGCGTGGATTTCGCCCGCTCGCGGATCGAGTGGCTCACTGGCCAGCTGGCGATCCTGCCGGTCCGTGACGCTCCGGGGCCGGGCACTTCGCTGCCGTGGCGGGGGATCGAGCGACGCCTTGCTCATGACCTGTCCGCACCCCGCCGAGTGCGGCTGGACGACGCGGAACTGCGCGTGGGCGGGCCGGCAGAATCGCTGGCCCCGCGCCTGCGCCGCTGGGTCCACGCCGAAGCGCGCGCGCTGTTCGCCGCCGACCTTGCCGACTATGCCCCCGCGGCCGGAGTGCCCGTCCCGCCCCTGTCCCTGTCCAGCGCGCTACGACGGTGGGGTTCCTGTTCAGCCCGGGGAGAGGTGCGGCTCAACTGGCGGCTCGGCTTCGCACCGGACTTCGTACGCCGCTCGGTCGTCGCCCACGAAATCACGCATCTGGTGCACTTCGACCATTCGCGTGCGTTTCATGCCCTGCTCGGTGCGATCTTCGAGGGCGATATCGACGAGGCCAACGCCTGGCTGAAGCGGAATGGCCGCTCGCTCTACGCGCCGCTTGGTTAAACCGTTCGGGGGCCCTATCTAGGCGACCATGCTAACCGTCGGCAAAGCTTCGTTCTGGCGCAACGTAAACCCCACGGGCGCCGTGGGTGACTTCGTGCAGGTCTGGAGGCAGGCGGGCGCGCGGCGCTGGCCCTATGTGGCGGCGGCCCTCGCGATGACCTCCGGCGTGTTCTACACGATCGCCGGCGAGAGCTGGAAGGGGCCACCGGCCAAGCCCGATGTCGTCTATATCAATTCGTGGACGGCGGATCGGACCGATGCGGAGATCAAGCGGTCCAATCTGGAAAACCAGGAGCTGCAGGACGCGCTGGCCCGCGAACAGGCGAAGCGGGACGAAAAGGTGAAGGACATCTACCGGACGCTTGGCAAGGTCTCAGGCATGGACGTGGATTCCATCGAAAGGAAGGCCCGCGAGGACGACGCCCGCGAGAAGGCCGCGCACGAACGCGCGATTGGCATAAAGCCCAGCGAAAGCGCGCCGGTTGAGCGGCGCTGAGGAGCAACGCTGGCTGGATGCGGCTGCGCGCCTTGCCGGGCGCGGGCGGCCGCTGAGCCGCCCCAACCCGGCCGTTGGCGCCATCCTTGTGGCCGGGGGCAAGGTCATCGGGCGCGGCTGGACGCGCGACGGCGGCCGGCCTCATGCCGAAGCCGCGGCGCTGGAACAAGCTGGAGCCGGGGCCCGCGGCGCCACGCTGTTTGTTTCACTGGAACCCTGTGCCCACGAGAGCGCACGCGGTCCGGCCTGTGCGGATCTGGCTGCCGCGGCGGGGCTCGGTCGGGTTGTCGTCGGCTGTGCCGATCCCGATCCGCGAACCGCCGGAAGGGGCATTGCGCGAATTCGGGCGAGCGGCACGCCAGTCGACCTGGTGCGAAGCGAGGCCTGCGAGGACAGCCTTGCCGGCTATCTGACTCGCGCCCGCCTCGGCCGCCCGCACGTGACGCTGAAGCTGGCCCTGTCCATCGACGGCTGCATTGCCCTCGCCAACGGCCAGTCGCAGTGGTTGACCGGCGAAGCAGCCCGCGCGCACGTTCATGCCGAGCGGGCGCGGGCCGATGCTATCCTTGTGGGCGGGGGAACCCTGCGGACGGACCTGCCGCGGCTGGATGTGAGGCTGGCCGGGCTGGAAGCCCGCAGTCCGGCGCGCTGGGTACTGACCGGCGGAGCGGCGCCAGAGGGGTGGCAGGCGCTTGCCCGGCCCGAGGCGATCGGGAGCATGGACGGCGTGCAGTACCTGTTCGTCGAGGGCGGCGCGGCTACGGCAGCGGCCTTCCTGCGCGCCGATCTGGTGGACAGGTTGCTGGTATACCGGGCTCCGGTCATCGTCGGCGGCGGGCTTGCCGGGATGGCGGATATCGGGCTGAACGAGCTGGAGCCAGCGCACGGGCGATGGCGTCAAGTGGACCGTCGCACCCTTGGCAAGGACATGCTCGAAGTCTACCAGCGCAGCCGCAGCTAACCGTCCAGCCAACAGGGACCAGACCATGTTCACCGGCATCGTCACCGCCATCGGGCGGATCCGCGAAGTCCAGCAGAAGGGAGACCTTCATGCCGTGATCGCCTGCCCGTGGAATCCGGCGGAGATTGCCATCGGCGCCTCGATCGCTTGCTCGGGCGTGTGCCTGACCGTGGTTGAGCGTGGCGGCACGGCGGGGGACGCGTGGTTCGCGGTGGACATTTCGGGTGAGACGGTCTCGCGCACAGTGGCCGAGCGCTGGAAGGAGGGGGCTACGCTCAACCTGGAGCCCGCGCTGCGCCTTGGCGACGAGCTGGGCGGTCACATCGTGACCGGGCACGTCGACGCGGTGGGCCAGGTGGTCGGCATCTGCCCCGAGGGCGACAGCCGCCGCATCGGCATCGCCACGCCGGCGGACCTTGCGCCCTATATTGCGCCCAAAGGGTCCATCACGGTGGACGGCGTGTCGCTGACGGTCAACGAGGTGAGCGACCAGCCGGATGGCACCTGCCACTTCGCGCTCAACATCATCCCGCACACCGCCGAGGTGACCACGCTGGGCGCGCTGGGCGCGGGGGACCGGGTCAACCTGGAGATCGACGTGCTGGCGCGCTACCTGCAACGGATGCAGAGCCTGCGCGGCTGAGCACAACGGGAAAGGGGCGCCGGCCCATGCCCGCGCCCCTTCCGTTCATTGGCAAATCGCTCAGGCGGCGGTGACGTCGGCCACGGCGGCAATGAACTTGTCGATGTTGTCCATCGTCAGGCCGGCCACGTTGATGCGGCCGGACCCCGCCATGTAGACGCCGTGCTTTTCGCGCATGGCGAGAACCTGCTCCGGGGTCAGCGGGACGATCGAGAACAGGCCGTGCTGGCTGCCGAACTGGGCCATGTCGACGCTGCCGGCAACGCCGGCCGCGGCCAGCTTGGCGCGGACCGAGCGCATACGGGTGCGCATCTCGTCCAGCTCGTCGAGCCAGAGGCGAACCAGAGCCGGATCCTCAAGCACGACGCGGACGGCGGCGGCGCCGTGATCGGGCGGCATCGACCAGTTGGCGCGGGCCAGCGCATAGGCGTTGGACATGGCGGCCGGCACCTGATCGGCCGAGGACAGCATCAGGTAGACCGCGCCGACGCGGTCCCGGTAAAGGCCGAAGTTCTTGTCGCAGCTGTAGGCAACGATCGCCTCGGGCACTTCGGCAAGGACGCGGCGGGTACCGTAGGCGTCCTCCTCCATGCCGGCGCCGAGGCCCTGGTAGGCGAGGTCGAGAATCGGCAGCAAGCCCTTGGCCTTCAGCAGACCGGCAATCTCATCCCACTGCTCGTTGCTGTAGTCGATCCCCGAGGGGTTGTGGCAGCATCCGTGGAGCAGGATCGCATCGCCTGCAGCAGCCTGTTCGACGGCGAAGCGCAGCGAATCCATGTCGGCATGGCCGCCGCGGCTGGAATGCTTGAAGCCCTGCAGTTCCATTCCGAGATCGGCGACGATCTGCGCGTGATTCGGCCAGGAGGGGTTGCCCATCCAGATCTTGCCGACGCCGGCGCGCTTGGCGAGGGCCAGGGCAAGGCGCACGGCGCCGGTGCCGCCGGGGGTCTGCATGCCTTCTATGCGGCCGCCCTTGGTCGGATCGTCCTTGCCGAAGATGTAGGGCTCCAGCGCGCGGACGAAGCCCATGTCGCCCTCGGGCCCAAGGTAGGCCTTGGATTCCTGCGTCTCGACCAGCTTGCGCTCGGCCGCCTTGATGCATTCGAACACGGGGGTGGCGCCGGTGGCCGTGCGGTAGACGCCCACGCCCAGATCGATCTTGTCGGCACGCGGATCGGAGTTGTGGAGCTTGATCAGCGCCAGAAGCGCGTCAGCGGGCTGCTGCTGGAGATTGGTAAGCATGGCCGCGCTTTACCAGCGACCCCGCTGCGGGCAAGGCCTTTCGCGCCCCGGAGGCTGCCGTTCAGAACGGCAGCCACTTCGCCTTGCGCGAGAACTTCATGTAACCCGCGTTCAACCCCAGCCTGAGGCCAACACCCATGCGCACCGGAATCAGGACAACATCGTTGCGCCGCAGGTAACTGACGTTGAATCCGCCCACGAGGTAGGCCTGACCCTCCCCCGCTCCATAGCGATGGAACAGGTCGGCGGTGTCGTAGAGATTGTAGACCAGGACGAAGGTGTTGGCCGCGTTGGCGCCGAGGTCGAAGCCGATCGACGGGCCGGTCCAGTAGACCGGCATTTGCCCCTCGATCTTGTGGTAGAGCGTGCCCGAACCATAGCGCAGGCCCACCACGATCGCGCCGCCGCCCTCGCGGCCGACGATATAGCCGTTGGGTTCGCCCTGCTTGGCGAGGATGCTCTTGATCATGTCGGCGAGGCCCTTGGCACCCTTGCCGAACACACCTTCGGCCGCGCCGATCAGATCGTCTTCCTTGTAGGTCGCGCCCTGGGCGCCGGCGCGGACGGGGTTGGTTGCCGCCTGTCCGGCAGCCTTCTCCGCATCGGGCGAGGTCACGACCTGCCGGGTCGCTGCCGGACCGGCAGGATCGGTGGTGGCAACCGGGGCCGCCGCAAGCGACGGAGCCGCCGTGGCCGCGCCGGGCTGCGCCTGCTGGCTCATGGGCACGAGATCGCCGTCGATCGCCTTGTCGGGATCAACCTGGCGGACCTGCGCCGCGGCCGGCTGAATGGCGGCGGCAAGGACCAGCACGGCTCCGGCCAGCGCGGAAGCCAGGCCGCGGCCGAAATTCATGTTAACCCTCATGTCAGACCCTTCCCGTCGATCCGCCCTGTCGGCCCGTGGAGAATCCATCCTTCCCCGCCGCGCAATGAACCGGCGATGAGCCGAGTCGGATTTGCGACAGGTGGGGCTTTGGGCTAGCCGCGCAGAACCAACGCGGCGCACGGGAAGACACGATGCAGGCAAACCTCTATTCCGTCATCGCCGCCGCCATTCCGGACCCGGCGGCGGATTGCTTCATCGAGCGTGATCGCCGGACGAGCTATGCCCAGCTGCTGGACCTGGCCGGGCGGATCGCCCGGCTTCTTCGCGACAAGGGGGTGGAACCGGGCGATCGGATCGCCGTCCAGGCGCCGAAATCGGTGGAGATGGTGGCGCTGTACCTCGCCACGCTGAAGCTCGGGGCCATTTTCGTGCCGCTGAACACGGCGTACACCCGCAGCGAAATCGAGTTCTTTCTGACCGACGCCGAACCCCGCCTGTTCGTGGATGATGCCCGGGTTCTGGCCTGCGAAGCCACAGGGCTTGAGCCACTGGTGCAAAACGCGCCGTGCTCCGCCGATGATCTGGCTGCCATTGTCTACACCAGCGGGACGACCGGGCGATCCAAGGGAGCCATGCTGACTCACGGCAACCTTGCCGCCAATGCGCGGGCCCTGTGCGAGGCATGGGCCTTCACCAAGGACGATGTGCTGCTGCACGCCCTGCCGATCTTCCACGTCCACGGGCTGTTCGTTGCCCTTCACTGCGCCCTGCTGACCGGATCGAAGATGCTGTGGCTTGAGCGGTTCGACGATGCAGAGGTGCTGCGGTTGCTTCCGCAGGCGACCGTGATGATGGGCGTGCCGACGTTCTACACCCGGCTGCTCGCGAACGAGGCTTTCACGAAGGAGGTGGCTGCGGCGGTCCGCGTCTACATCTCAGGCTCCGCACCCTTGCTCCAACAGGACTTCCGCGCCTTCGAGGAACGCACCGGCAAGCACATCCTAGAGCGTTACGGCATGTCAGAGGCCGTCATCATCACCAGCAACCCGCTCAACGGCGATCGCGTGGCCGGAAGCGTGGGCTATCCGCTGCCCGGCCTGGACCTGCGCGTGGCCGGCGGCGAGGACATCGGCTTGATCGAGATCCGCGGCCCGAGCGTGTTCAAAGGCTACTGGCGCGCGCCGGAAAAGACGGCAGAGGAGTTCACGGCCGATGGGTACTTCATCACCGGCGACCTTGGCCGCAAGGATCCGGACGGCCGGGTCTGGATTACGGGGCGCGCCAAGGACCTGATCATCTCGGGCGGCTACAACGTCTATCCCAAGGAAGTCGAACTCGTGCTCGACAGCCTGGCCGGCATCGAGGAATCGGCGGTAATCGGTGTTCCGCATCCCGATTTTGGCGAGGCCGTGGTTGCTGTGGTGGTGGGCGCGCCGGACGAGGCCCAGGTGATCGCCACAGCGCGGGAGCAGCTGGCCGGCTTCAAGGTGCCGAAGCGGGTTATCGCCGTCCCCGAACTGCCGCGCAATGCGCTGGGCAAGGTGCAGAAGAACCTCCTGCGCGACGAGCACCGTGGACTTTTCGAAGGCCCGAAGCCGACAACGGCAGGCTGACTGCATCGAGGACGGCCGGTGCCGGACGCATCCGGAATGCAAAAAGGCGGCCTTCCGCAAGGAAGAGCCGCCTTTTAAATCCCGACATCTCCAGAAGGAGAATTTGGCGCGCCCGGAACGATTCGAACGTCCGACCCTCAGATTCGTAGTCTGATGCTCTATCCAGCTGAGCTACGGGCGCCCTTGGGAGCGGCGCCAATAGGCCACCGCTTCCGCCTTGGCAATGCCCTAAATGCCTCCGTGGCGAAGAAGGCGAAGGACCTGGCGGACGAGCGGCACGTCGAGCGGCGGCATTGGCAGGTCAGCCAGCGAATCGGGTTCGAACCACCCGACAGCTCCGCCTTCCAGCGCCTGCACCTCGCCCTCCCAGCTGGTCGCGGCATAGAGCACGATGAGCACGGCGCCGCCGCCATCAGGGCGGCTGTCCTCCAGGGTCCCACGGTCCGCAAAGGCGATCGGGACCAGGTCCTGCGGACGCACGGCGATGCCAAGCTCTTCCGCGATCTCCCGCGCGAGCGCAGAGCGGTGAGTCTCACCCGCCTCAACCTTCCCGCCCGGAAACTCCCAGAGGCCCCCGTGGGCCTTCCCGGCCGGCCGCTGCTGCATGCAGACGCGGCCATCGCCCGCCACGAGACACAGGCCGACCACCTGCAGCACCGGCCCGGTTAACGCTGTCGAAAATTCGTCCATGCCCACGCCCGCCGTTCGCCCGGCTCCCGGATGCCCCGCCAAACCGGGAAGCGCCAGTCCTTTACGCAATGGCAACGACATCGGGGTTATTACGCAGGAGGGATAATGTCGGGCAATTTGCCACGTTAACCTTTGGGTCTAACCCCACGGTAACGAAGCCGGTGCCAATTCTCCTCCAGCGAACACAGAAGCGCGAAAGATGGGACCGACATGAAACTCCTGCCTACGCTTGTGCGACTGATGCACGACCGGCGCGCCGCCACGGCGGTCGAATACGGGCTGATCTGTTCGCTGATCATCATTGCCATCATGCTGAGTGTCCAGGGCGTGGCCAGCCAGACGAACATCATGTGGACCAAGGTTGGGTCCACGATGCAGCAGGCCACATCGTAAATCCGCTTAACGTTTTAATAAGACCTCAGGACTAGAAACAACCTTGCTCAGACCGGTGGGACGGGAAGAGCCGGGTAACAAGACTGCCAAACCAGGAGACTAGAAATGACCTTCTTCAGCAAGCTGATCCGCGACGAAGCTGGCGCCACCGCGATCGAATACGGTCTGATCGCCGCCCTCATCGCCGTTGCCGTGATGACCACTGTTTCGGGCCTCGGCACGCAGCTGAACTCGACCTTCTCGAAGACCTCGTCGCAGCTGAGCACCGCCAACGCGTAATCAGCCGACGCAAGTCGAAACGAATGAGGCGGCAGGGAAACCTGCCGCCTTTTTCTTTGTATTTGAATGACCTGTGTTCCATCGCGGCGCAGGTGAACGCCCGGCTTGGCCGGCCTGCCAATCAAACCACGCTGTCGAAATTGCTTACAGGCTGTCAGCCGCCGATGGCGAGGAAGCGCTCCTCGCGCAGCCGCACCAGATCGGCAGGCTTCTTGCGGGACAGCGAATCAAGTTCTTCAGTGATGGCGCGGCCAAGCGCCGCCGCCGTACCTGCCGGATCACGGTGAGCGCCTCCCACGGGTTCAGGCACGATTCGGTCGATCACCTTCAGCGCCATGAGATCCTGCGCGGTCACCTTCATCGCTTCGGCAGCGTCGGCCGCCTTATCGGCCGTGCGCCAGAGAATCGAGGAGGCGCCCTCGGGCGAAATCACCGAATAGACCGCGTGCTCCAGCATCAGCACGCGCTCGGCACTGGCAAGGGCCACGGCGCCACCGGAACCGCCCTCACCCACGATTGCCGCAACCATCGGCACGCGCAGCGCCAGGCACGCCTCGGTCGAACGGGCAATGGCTTCGGCCTGTCCGCGCTCTTCCGCTTCCACGCCGGGGAACGCGCCGGACGTATCGACCAGCGTGACGACTGGCAGGCCGAAGCGGCTGGCCATTTCCATCAGCCGGATCGCCTTGCGATAGCCCTCCGGCTTGCCCATGCCGAAGTTGTGGCGGATGCGGCTTTGGGTGTCGTTGCCCTTCTCGTGCCCGATCAGCATCACTCGCCGGTCACCCAGGCGAGCGAATCCGCCGATAATGGCCTGGTCGTCGCCATAGAGCCGGTCGCCGCCGAGCGGCATGAAATCGGCAAAGGCGTGCTGGACGTAGTCCAGGAAGTGCGGCCGGGCCGGATGGCGAGCGACCTGGGTCTTCTGCCAGGGGCTGAGCGCGGCATAGGTGCTGGCCAGCAGGCCGGCGCTTTTCTTCTCGAGCCGTTCGATTTCCGAGGCGATGTCGATATCGCCTTCCACGGCCGTGGCGCGCAGCTCGGCAATCCGCGCTTCCAGCGCCGCTACCGGCTTTTCAAATTCGAGAAAAGAGATCATCGCACGGCGCTTAATCGGCCATCCGGCCGCGGGCAAGGGAATCCGGCCGAATCGCCAGCGGGTGCCGGGCATTGACGAGGGCGACCAGCCGCGCCGATTCGACATGGGTGTAGATCTGTGTCGTTGCGATGTCGGCATGGCCCAGCAGGGTCTGCAACACGCGCAGGTCTGCCCCGCCTTCGAGGAGATGCGTGGCAAAGGCGTGGCGCAGGACGTGAGGCGAGACTTTCTCGGGCGCGATTCCTGCCCGCGTCGAGAGGTCGCGCAGCAGCTGAAACAGCCTGACGCGGGTCAGGTGCCCGGCCGCTGCGCGCGAAGGGAACAGGTAGCGCACCTCGCCGGGGGGCAGCACCGCCAACCAGCGGGACAGAGCCTGCCGGGCGCGGGTGCTGACGGGCACCATGCGCTGCTGCCCCCCCTTGCCGGTGACCGTGAGCAGCGGCGCATCGCGCGGGACGGCGCTGCGCGGAAGGGAGACCAGTTCGCTCGCCCTGAGGCCTGAACCGTAAAGCAGCTCCAGCAGGGCCAGCATGCGGAGTGCATCCACCCTGCCCGAGCCGGCTTCTTCCTCTGCCCGGCGAAACAGCGAATCGACTTCCGCATGGGTGAGCAGCCGCGGCAGGGGGCGCCGCGCGCGCGGCTGCGGAAGGCCGGGCGTGGGATCGTCGCGGCGTAGGCCCTCGTCGAGCAGAAAGGCATAGAATTGCCGAAGGGCCGAACACTTGCGCGCAAGGCTTGATGGCGCGAGCGAGGCCCAGGCCGCCCCCAGCCGCGCCAGATCCTGCGGGCCGGCGGCGCCAAGGTCGCCGAGCACCTCCTCGGCCCCTTCAAGGTCACGCCGATAGGCGGCCAGCGTGTTGGCCGCCGCCCCACGTTCGGCAGCGAGCATGGCAAGGAACGGCCCGACCTGGCTCATGGCCGGGACGGGCCTTGCCCCCTCATCCGCGAGCCACGGCTTCGGCCGCGATCATCCGCGCCTCGGCCGAGAGCCCCACTCGGTTCAGCGCCGAGACGATGTGATAAAGATTGCGTGGGGTCATCGCGTCCCAGCTATCGCCCTGCATGCCCAGGCCGGCAAGGAGCGCCACAAGCGCGGGATTGCGCAGGTCCGCAGCCTTGTCGATCAGCCGGCTCCAGCGGCTCGGGTGATCGAACCGGAAACCGTACTTCCCGGCAAGGTCGTTCGCCGAACCGACCGGAAGGCGCCCCAGCCCCGCGAGGCCGGCGACGAGGAAGTGAGACTTGCGCTGGCCGGCGCTGTCGTCCCGGCCGTGGAAATCGTCAATCAGCCCGGCATCGACTGCCGCTCCGTTGGGTGCGGCCAAGGCAAGCAAGGCCCACCCCTCGCTGCCCTTCTCCACCACCCCGGACCACCTGAGGGCATTGGCATCAAGCCCGGCGGCCAGCATTGAGGCGATCAATGCGCTCGAATCGTCGGCGAACGATGGGTCCACCGGCAAGCGGGCGGCGGCATAGGCGGTGAGAACCTGGCGGGAATAGAGCCGCAGCGGATCGCTTGCATTCCCCCACAGGTCTTTCAGGGCCGCCATGCGATCAGCCGGCGCCTGGGCGGTATAGGCGTCGCGCAGCTTGCCGGCCCGCGCGGCCCATTCGCCCTCGTTGCCGTCCAGATCGTACACCTGCCCGTAGAGATCGATCATCGCGGCGGACGAGAGAATGCCGCGACCGGCGGCCGTGTCCGCCGCAGCGGCGCGGGCGTCCGCCCCGAGCATCGGGGCCGTCGCCGCCATGAAGGCGTATTGGGGGGCCACGTCCTTCATCAGTTCCGCGGGAGGCTGGAGACCAACGGCCAGGGTCATGCCGTAGCGCCACGGCGTCATGTCCTTGACCTGGTTCCACTCGATCGTCACTGCCCGGCGCGCCTTGCCGGCGGCGCCGGCGTACTTCTGGGCCAGCAGCATGTCGATCCGCGGCATGGCGCCATAGTAGGTCAGCCGGTCCAGCGAGGCCATCGAGCGACTGCTGTCTCCCGCAAAGGCCTGGCAGATGGCGTCCAGAACCTGCCAGGACTTGTCCCGGTCGCTCACCCCCTGGAGGGCTATGACCGGGCAGATGCCAGTGAAGTCGGCAGTGGCGACGTAGGAATCGAGCGCCGCCTGTGTCAGCGCGGGCGAATAGTTTGCGGTGTCCACGTCTTGCGCGATGGCCCGCGCCGCCGAGCCTTCCCCCATCCGCACCAACAAGGACACGCGCGTCGCGGCGAAGTCGGCCGGGTTGATTCCGGCCGGCGCATCGAGACGGGAAGAGAGCGCGCGGCGCAGCAGTATATGGCCCCAGCGCGACACGAGTTGACCCGAATTGCCCTGTATCGCCGCGTTGACGAGGCCCGGATCCTGAACGCGCAGGTTCCAGTGGGGAAGCCCCCCCTCCCCCTCGTCGATCAGGCCGACCTGGCGGAGCGCGCGCCGGGCGGCCGGGGGAATATCGTCCTTGGGTTTGAGGCCGAGCACGTCGTCCAGCTGGTCGGGGCTCATCGCCTCGAGCGCCTCGAGCGAGGGCACGCCCGGCGGGAGGGCAAAGGGACCGCCCCGGGCAGGCGCAGGCGCCGCACCGGGCAGCGGCTGCACCACCGGACCGGAGACGGTGGGCGTGGTTGCCGATCCGGCCGCAGCCGGTGCGCGGGCAGGCTCGCGCGGAGTTTCGCGACGGGGCGCGGGCCGATCGAAACCCGGCGGCAGGAGCGATTCCGGCGCATCCTGCGCAACGGCCCAGGCCGAGGTCAGAACCAGCGCGGCGCCGGCGAGAAGATGGCGGTGCTTCACTTTGCGCTGTCCGGCACGGCCACGGGCTCGACGATCTCGTGCAGCGGCTCGCGCCCCCCGCCGATCCACGCCCAGGCAAGGATGACGATCAGGATTGCCCCGACAATCAGAAGGATACGGGCCGTTCGCTGTGGCATTGCGTTTTCCGCCAATTCGAGGCCCCGGGGCGAACTCTGCATCGAACCGACCGACCTTCCCGTTCAGACCCTCCTCACCCACGCGGGCAAGGATGCTTGCACGGCCGATTAGCGCAACTATAGGCAGCGCTGCAATGGACGTCGACGAGCCCCGGTTGACCAATGAGGAGATTGCCGCGCTGGCGCGGCGGATCGACCGCCCGGTCGTGCTCGTCGGAATGATGGGCGTCGGCAAGAGCTCGGTCGGCCGGAAGCTCGCGGCGACCCTGCGGCTGCCGTTCGTCGATGCCGACGAGGCGATCGAAGAGGCAGCGCACATGCCCATCCCGGACATCTTCGCAACTTTCGGCGAAGCTTACTTCCGCGATGGCGAGCGCCGGGTGATCGCCCGGTTGCTGGATGGCGAGTCGCAGGAGCGCTGCTCGGTCATTGCCACGGGGGGCGGGGCCTTCGTGAACGACCAGACACGCGCGCTCATTCTCGACAAGGCCATTCCGGTGTGGCTCGATTGCGATGTCGAAACGCTCTACGAACGGGTCGGCCGCAAGGGTAACCGGCCGCTGCTGAAGCAGGGCGATCCGCGGGAGATCCTTACCCGCCTGAAGACCGAGCGCGAGCCGTTCTACGCCCAGGCGCCGATCAAGGTGATGAGCGGCAACGGCCCGCACGCGCGGACGGTCGATCAGGTTCTCAAAGGAATTGACGCATGGCTGTGATCGAGGTCGGCATCGCGGGACGGCCCTATGAGGTGCGGATCGCCGAAGGGCTGCTGGCTGACGTGGCGGCGCAGTGCGGCGCCCGCCTGCGCAAGCGGCGCGTGCCAATCGTCACCGACGCCCACGTGCACGCGGCCTGGGGCGAAACGGTCGGCCATTCGCTGGAACAGGCCGGGTTCGAGCCGCGCTGGAAGGTGCTTCCTGCTGGGGAGGCAACGAAATCGTGGACCTGTCTCGCCGAAGTGGTCGAATGGCTGCTGGCCGAAGAGGTGGAGCGCAAGGATCACGTGCTGGCTCTGGGCGGCGGCGTGATCGGCGATCTGACTGGGTTTGCCGCATCGGTCCTGAAACGGGGCTGCAACTTCATCCAGTTGCCGACCACCCTGCTCAGCCAGGTCGATTCGAGCGTTGGCGGCAAGACCGCGATCAACACCGTCGCCGGCAAGAACCTGGTCGGCGCGTTCTATCAACCCTCGCTGGTCCTGGCCGATCCACTGGCGCTTGGCACGCTGCCCGGTCGCGAGATGGGCGCGGGCTATGCCGAGGTGGTGAAGTACGGCCTGCTCGGCGACCCGGATTTCTTCGCCTGGTGCGAGAGTAACGGGGCGGCTGTCCTTGCCGGTGACGGCGCGGCGCTGGAACACGCGATCGCCGTTTCGGTGAAGGCCAAGGCGCGAGTCGTGGCGCAGGACGAGTTCGAGACGACCGGCGCCCGCGCCCTGCTCAATCTTGGCCACACCTTCGGACATGCGCTGGAAGCGGAGACCGGCTTTTCCGACCGCCTCCTCCACGGCGAAGGGGTGGCGCTGGGAATGGTTCTCGCGGCCCGCTATTCGGCCCGACTCGGGTTGATCGGCGAGGCCGATGCCGAGCGGGTGGCCGGCCATTTCCGTTCGGTCGGGATGAAGGCGGATCTGCGCGAACTCGGCATCGGCGGCTCCGGTGCCGGTCTGGTTGCGCACATGCTGCACGACAAGAAGATGGATGCCGGGACCCTGCCCTTCGTGCTCCTGCGCGGCCTGGGAGATGCGTTCCTCGCCAAGGATGTAGCGCTGGACGACGTGGCGCGGTTCCTGGACCTGGAACTGCGCCGGGGCTGACGCGAATCAGGTAAAGATCGCGGTTTCCTGCTGCCCCGCGGCAACTGGGTTGCCGTCGGGATCCCAGACCTGCATGAGCTGGGTGTTCGCTCCGTCCCGGGTGTCATGGCTGGTCGTGCCGACCAGCCAGAAACGATCCCCGATGTCGGGCACTTCGCCGATCAGGTTGAGCTGCCAGGTGAGCGAGCACATCCCGCCGACCTCCTTGATCGATGCCGCACAGCCGGGGGGCGAGAAATCGCCGATCATCAACAGTTCGGAGGTGCCGTCGAGCCCATCGCGATCGAGGTAGCGGACCCACTGGATTACCTCCGGGGCACCACCGTAGTCGAGCCGGGCCGGATGGGTCTGAAACCGCTTCACGAAGTCGGCCGGAGTTGCGCCATAGACCGACCGGGGCAGCTCCCCCGGCTGGTGGGTGACCGGAGGCGGCGGCATGTTCAACACCGAGACATGGCTCTCGCGCGGGTTCATGAACAGGAAGGTCGCGGTCAGCGACACTTCGTCGTTGCACACGAGATCGACGGTGATCCACGTGGCGGTCCGGCCCGAGCGGAGCACGCGCGGGCGGGCTTCCATCTCGGCCCAAATCGGCCCGACGAAACTGATCATCGCCGAGCGCAGCGGCGGCATGGCTCCAGAACGTTCCAAGCCGAGCCGACGGGCGACATTATAGGCCACGGCCGAGGCCCAGCCGCCATAGGAGGTGCGCCCCTGCAGCCAGTCCTTGCCCGCCCTGATCAATACGGTATCGCCCCGCCGCTCACTGGCGGCGACAAACGCGTCGAAGTTCACTCCAGCTCCAGAATGATCGCGTCCACGGCAAGGCTCTCACCCGCGGCGGCGTTGACCTTCTTGACCGTGGCCGATTTCTCGGCGCGCAGGATGTTCTCCATCTTCATCGCCTCTACCACGGCGAGCGGCTGACCGGCCTCGACCTGATCGCCTTCCTTGACGTGAAGGGCGACGAGCAGGCCGGGCATCGGGCAGATCAGGAATCTGGAAAGATCCGGCGGGATCTTTTCGATCATGTGACCGGCCAGATAGGCCACGCGGGTCGGCAGGATCTCCACCTTGTGGATCGCACCGCGCGTGGTCATCCTCAGCCCCATGCGGGTCGGCTCGATCTTGACCGACAGCGCATCGCCATCGACCTCGGCCGAGACCAGGCGGTCTCCGGGGGTGTATTCCATGGCGAGGTCGAGAACCTTGCCATCGACCGTGACCTCGTCCTCGTCCAGCTCCACGGCGAAGGTGCTACCACCGAGCTTGACGGTCCACTGCGCCGGGGGCGCGAGGTGGTTCGCCAGCTGACCATCGACGTTGCGGGCCCGGTCGGCCCGCGCGGCGGCGATGAAGCCCGCCACGGCGGCCAGCTTGGCCTTCAGTTCCTCCGAGGTGGCGGCGCCGGTAAAGCCATCGGGATATTCCTCGGCGATGAAGCCGGTGGTCAGTTCGCCCGAGCGGAAGCGCGGGTGCTGCATGATCGCGGAGACGAAATCGATGTTGTGGCCAAGACCTTCGATCTCGAAGGCGTCGAGCGCGGCGATCTGCTTGTCGGCGGCCTCATCCCGGGTTTTGCCCCAGCTGATCAGCTTGGCGATCATCGGATCGTAGAACATCGACACTTCGCCGCCTTCGTAGACGCCGTCGTCCACGCGGATGCCGTCAATGCCACGACGACCATTTTCGGCGCCATCGTCGGTCCAGCCATCGACCGGCGGATTGTAGCGCACGAGGCGGCCGGTGGAGGGCAGGAAGCTGCGGTAGGGGTCTTCGGCGTAGACGCGGTTCTCGATGGCCCAGCCGTCGATCTTCACGTCGTCCTGCGTCATGGCCAGCTTCTCGCCGGCGGCGACGCGGATCATCTGCTCGACAAGGTCGACCCCGGTGATCGCCTCGGTGACGGGATGTTCCACCTGCAGGCGGGTGTTCATTTCGAGGAAGTAGAAGCTCTCGCCGCTCGGGTCCGCGCCCGATACGATCAGTTCGACCGTGCCGGCGCTGTAGTAACCCACGGCCTTCGACAGGGCGACGCACTGCTCGCCCATGGCCTTGCGCATCTTCGGCGTGACGAAGGGCGACGGGGCCTCTTCCACCACCTTCTGGTGGCGGCGCTGGATCGAGCACTCGCGCTCGTTCAGGTAGAGGACGTTGCCGTGCTTGTCGCCGAGGATCTGGATCTCGATGTGGCGCGGGTTGAGAATGAACTTCTCGATGAACACGCGATCATCGCCGAACGAGTTCAGGCCCTCGCGCTTCACGGACTCGAAACCCTCGCGAACGTCCTTTTCGTTGTAGGCAAGGCGCATGCCCTTGCCGCCGCCGCCGGCCGAGGCCTTCATCATCACCGGGTAGCCGATCTCGTTCGAGATGCGCACGGCGTGCTCGGTATCCTCGATCTCGCCGACGAAGCCGGGGACGACGTTGACGCCGGCTTCCTTGGCAAGCTTCTTGGATTCGATCTTGTCACCCATGGCCGCAATGGCGTTCACCGGGGGCCCGATGAACTCGATGCCTTCGGCGGCGAGCTGCTCGGCGAACGAGGTCCGCTCGGACAGGAAGCCGTAGCCCGGGTGAACCGCCTCTGCGCCGGTCTGCTTGCAGGCGGCGATGATCTTGTCGGCGATCAGGTAGGACTGCGCGGCCGGTGCCGGACCGATGTGGACGGCTTCATCCGCCATCTGCACGAACGGCGCGCGGGCGTCCGCGTCCGAATAGACCGCAACGGTCTGGATGCCCATGCGGCGGGCCGTCTTGATGACGCGGCAGGCGATTTCGCCACGGTTGGCGATGAGGATTTTCTTGAACATCGTAAGATTACTCCGCCGCTGCCAGTTCGCTGCCCAGCGGCGGCATGTTGTGTCCGAGGAGGCGCAGCATGTCGGCCGCGCATTCCACCACGTTGCTGCCCGGGCCGTAGATGCCCTGCACCCCCGCCTCGCGCAGGAAATCGTAGTCCTGCGGCGGGATCACGCCGCCGGCGACGACCTTGATGTCGGCCCGGCCGGCTTCGCGCAGGTGGCCGATCAGTTCGGGGATCAGCGTCTTGTGGCCGGCCGCCAGCGAGCTTGCGCCCACCGCATCGACCCCGCTCTCCAGCGCCAGCTTGCAGGCTTCGGCCGGGGTCTGGAACAGCGGGCCGGAGGTGACCTCGAAGCCCATGTCGGAAAAGGCCGAGGCGATGACGTTGGCGCCGCGATCGTGGCCGTCCTGCCCCATCTTGGCGACCAGCATCTTCGGCTTGCGGCCGAGGCGGCGGGTGACCGCCTCGACGCCGTCCAGCACCTGCTGGTAGCGGCTGTCACCGGCATAGGCGGCGCCGTAAACGCCCTTCACCGGGGTCGGGAAAGTGCCGTGGCGGCCGAACACGGCCTCCATCGCATCGGAGATTTCGCCAAGCGTCGCGCGGTGGCGAGCGGCCTCGACGGCCAGCTCAAGCAGGTTGCCCTTGCCCTTGGCGCCGTTGGTCAGAGCGGCGAGAGCGGCGCGGCACTTTGCCTCGTCGCGGCTGGCGCGGACCTTGTTGATCCGGGCGATCTGGGCTTCGCGAACGACGTGGTTGTCCACCTCGAGCGTTTCGAGCTGGTCTTCGCTGGCGAGGCGGTACTTGTTGACGCCGACAATGACGTCCTCGCCCTTGTCCACCCGGGCCTGGCGGCCGACGGCGGCTTCCTCGATCATCGCCTTGGGCCAGCCGGCGGCAACCGCCTTGGCCATGCCGCCTTCGGCTTCGACGCGCTCGATGATCTCCCAGGCCTTGTCGACCAGTTCCTGGGTCAACGCCTCGATGTAATAGGAGCCGCCGAGGGGATCGACCACTTTGGTCATCCCGGTCTCTTCCTGGATGACGATCTGGGTGTTGCGGGCGATGCGCGCCGAGAAATCGGTCGGCAAAGCAATGGCTTCGTCGAGCGCGTTGGTGTGGAGCGACTGGGTGCCGCCCAGCATGGCCGCCATCGCCTCGATCGTGGTGCGGATGACGTTGTTGTAGGGGTCCTGCTCCTGCAAGCTCACGCCCGAGGTCTGGCAGTGGGTGCGCAGCATCTTGGAGCGTTCGTCCTGCGCGCCGAGCTTGGTCATCACCCGGTGCCACAGCACGCGCGCAGCGCGCAGCTTGGCCACTTCCATGAAGAAGTTCATGCCGATGGCGAAGAAGAAGGAGAGGCGGCCGGCGAACTTGTCGATGTCGAGGCCCGAGGCCACGCCGTACTTCACGTATTCCATGCCATCGGCAATGGTGAAGGCCAGTTCCTGCACCTGCGTCGCCCCGGCTTCCTGCATGTGGTAGCCGGAGATCGAGATCGAGTTGAACTTCGGCATCTCGCGGCTGGTGTAGCCGAAGATGTCCGAAATGATCCGCATCGAGGGCTCGGGCGGGTAGATGTAGGTGTTGCGGACCATGAACTCCTTGAGGATGTCGTTCTGGATGGTCCCGTCGAGCAGCTTGCGATCGACGCCCTGCTCTTCGCCGGCGACGATGAAGAAGGCGAGGATCGGGATCACCGCGCCATTCATGGTCATCGAGACGGACATCTGATCGAGCGGAATTCCGTCAAACAGGATCTTCATGTCCTCGACCGAGTCGATCGCGACGCCGGCCTTGCCGACATCGCCGACGACGCGCGGATGATCGCTGTCATAACCCCGGTGCGTGGCAAGGTCGAAGGCGACCGAGAGGCCCTTCTGCCCTGCGGCAAGGTTGCGGCGATAGAATGCGTTCGATTCCTCCGCGGTGGAGAAGCCCGCGTACTGGCGGATGGTCCACGGGCGGCCGGCGTACATCGAGGCGCGCACGCCGCGCGTGAACGGCGCGAAGCCGGGCAGGCCGGGATCGGCGGTCACGTCCTCGGCCGTGTAGAGCGGCTTCACGGCAATGCCTTCCGGCGTCTGCCAGGTAAGGTCCTTGCCCTTCACTTCCTTGGCCGCAGCGGCCTGCCACTGAGCGAGATCGGACTTTTCGGTCATCGTCATCAAACCCTGTCGTTCACGTGCCGGAAAAAGCCGGCTTGCGCTTTGCAAAGAAAGCCGAAATTGCTTCCGCGCAGTCGGCCGAATTCCCACTGATCCGCTGGGCTTCGGCCTCACGCGCAAGCGCGGCCGTGAAGCTCTCCTGCGCTGCGGCGTGCAGCGTCTGGCGGATCAGGCCATAGGCGCGCGTCGGCCCCGCAGCGAGGCGGGCGGAAAGGGCTGCGGTTTCGTCGGGCAGCCGTTCAGCCGGGACGCACTTGTGGATCATTCCCCATTCGGCTGCCTGGGCCGCCGATATGCGTTCGGCCAGCATCAGCGCCTCGGTCGCCCGAGCCATGCCGACAAGTCGCGGCAGCATCCAGCTGGCGCCAGCGTCGACAGCAAGGCCCATGTTGGGAAAGGCAAAGCAGAAGAACGCGCTGTCCGCCGCGATCACGAAATCGGCGGCAAGGGCAAGCGACGCCCCCGCTCCGGCGGCCGCGCCGTTCACCGCGCAGACGACCGGAATGTCGAGCGCCCGCAGCCGGGTGAGCATCGGATTGACCGAGCCGGTGATGCCATCGTTCAGCATGTCGCCGAAGCTCTGGCCTTCGGCCATCGGGGAGGCCATGTCGCCGCCGGAACAGAATGCCCTGCCCGCGGCAGTCAGCACGAGCACGCGCGCCGGGCCCAGCCGGTCCAGAGCGTGCGCGATCTCGTCAGCCGTCTCCCAGGCAAGCGCGTTACGGGTATCGTCACGGTTGAGCGTGATCGTTGCGACGCCATCTGCCTGGGCGAAGAGGATGTTGCGGTAGACCATGTCGGCTCTCTCAGTGAGCTCCCTTGGGGGATTCCATGATCTCGGTCAGCATGCCATTCATGTCCTTGGGATGGACGAAGAAGATCAGCGTGCCGTGCGCGCCGATCCGTGGTTCGCCCAGCACGCGCTTGCCCATCGCCTCGAACTCCGCCTTGGCGGCGTGGATGTCGGGAACCTCGAAGCACACGTGGTGCTGGCCGCCGAGCGGGTTCTTGGCGATGAAGCCGGCCACCGGGCTATCGGGCCCGGTCGGTTCGAGCAGTTCGACCTGGGTTCCGGCGGTCCCGTTCTCGCCGGGCGTGTTGACGAAGGCGACGCGCACCTTCTGGCTTTCGAGCACGAACGGCTCGGTGATGTCCGTTGCCCCCATCACGTCGCGGTAGAAGGCGATTGTGGCATCAAGATCGGGAACCGCGACGCCGATGTGATTGAACCGTCCGAGCTTCATGGTCAGGCCCTTTCGATGACCAGCGCGATGCCCTGCCCGCCGCCGATGCACATGGTGATCAGGCCATAGCGGCCGCCGGTGCGCTGCAATTCGTAGGCGCACTTGATCGTCAGGATCGCGCCGGTCGCGCCGACAGGGTGGCCGAGTGCGATACCGCTGCCGTTGGGGTTCAGCTTCTGGCGATCGAAGCCGAGCGTCCTGGCAACCGAGAGGGCCTGAGCGGCGAAGGCCTCGTTCGCTTCGATCACGTCGATCTGGTCGAGCGTCAGCCCGGCGCGCTTCAGCGCCACCGGCACCGCCGGGATCGGGCCTTCGCCCATGTATTCGGGTTCGACGCCGGCGTGGCCCCAGGCGACAATCTTCGCCAACGGCTTCAACCCGCGTTTCTCGACCTCGCTGCCGGTGGCGAGCACCACCGCGGCGGCGCCATCATTGATGCCGCTGGCGTTGGCGGCGGTGACGGTGCCGTCCTTCTTGAACGCCGGCCGCATCGCAGCCATCGATTCGATACTGGCATCGGCGCGCGGGTGCTCATCGGTATCGAACAGGGTGACGCCCTTGCGGGTCTTGATCTCGATCGGAAGGATCTGTTCCTTGAACCGGCCTTCCGCGATCGCGGCGCAGGCGCGCTGGTGCCCCTCCAAGGCGAGTGCGTCCTGCTCCTCGCGGGTTACGCCATAGCGGGCAGCGCAGTTCTCGGCGGTGATGCCCATGTGATAGCCGCCAATGGCGTCCGACAGGCCGAAGGTGAGCGCGTCTTCCTGGGTGTTGTCGCCCATCTTGCGGCCCCAGCGCACGCCATGATCATGGTAGGGCACGTTCGACATCGATTCCGCACCACCGGCGACGGTGATCGTAGCTTCGCCGAGTTGCATCATCTGCGCGGCCGACACGATCGCCTGCACGCCCGAGCCGCATAGGCGGTTGAGCGTGAGCGCCGGCACGCCAACCGGAATGCCGGCCTGCAGCGCGACCACGCGGCTGAGCATGTTGTCGCGCGCCGAAGTCTGCATGACCTGACCGATGACGACGTGCTCGACATCGCTGGCGGGAACGCCGGCACGGCTCAGCGCTTCCGCTACCACCTTGGCGCCCAGCTCGCTCGGCTTGAAGGCCTTGAGCGCGCCGCCGAAGTCACCAATCGCGGTACGCACGCCAGAGACGATGTAGATCTGTTCCATGGTCATTATCAAATCCTTGGAAATAGGAGATAAAATCTTAGGGTCCAGAGGCGGAATCCGGAGGGACCTTGCCATCCCGGCCGGGCCGCCGGTACGCCGATCCAGCCGCTTTCAAACCCCTTTTCAAACCCATGCCACTGCAGCATTTTCCGAAGTGAACATGCAATCCGGATAGATGGCCCACAGGGAATCCTTCACAACCTCGCGATTTCGTTAGCTGGCCGCTTCGCTCCCGCCCCGGCATACGCCCGCACCGTCCCCACACAGTGAATGCGCGCGCACCCGGGAGCGCAGGCTAAAGCGGGATATTATCATGCTTCTTCCACGGGTTCTCGAGCTCCTTGTTGCGGAGCTTGCGGAGGCCCAAAGCAATGCGCCGCCGCGTCGAGTGCGGGTAGATCACCTCATCGACGAAACCCTTGGAGGCAGCGACGAAGGGATTGGCGAAGCGGTCTTCATATTCCTTCGTCTTTTCCGCAATACCTTCGGGCGACAGGCCGCGGAAGATGATCTCCACGGCGCCCTTCGCGCCCATGACCGCGATCTCGGCGGTGGGCCAGGCATAGTTCACGTCGCCGCGCAGGTGCTTGGACGACATGACGTCGTAGGCCCCGCCGTAAGCCTTGCGGGTGATGACGGTGATCTTCGGCACGGTCGCTTCCGCATAAGCGAAGAGCAGCTTGGCACCGTGCTTGATGATGCCGTTGTGCTCCTGCGCGGTGCCGGGAAGGAAGCCCGGGACGTCGACGAAGGTGACGATCGGAATGTTGAAGGCATCGCAGAAGCGCACGAACCGCGCGGCCTTCTTCGAGGAGTTGATGTCGAGCACCCCGGCAAGGACCATCGGCTGGTTGGCGACGACGCCGACGGTCTTGCCTTCGATCCGGCCGAAGCCGCACAGGATGTTTCCGGCGTGGCCGGGCTGGATCTCGAAGAAGTCACCCTCGTCGAGTACCTTCCGGATCACTTCGTGCATGTCGTAAGGCTGGGTTGCGGAAGCGGGGATCAGCGTGTCGAGACTGTCCTCGCGGCGATCCCAAGGATCGGCCGAAGGGCGCTCGGGCACATCTTCCTTGTTCGAGAGGGGGAGGAAATCGAACATTTCCCGAGCGGCAAGCAGCGCCTCGATGTCGTTCTCCAGCGCAAGGTCGGCGACCGAGGTCTTGGTGGTGTGGGTGACCGCGCCGCCCAGTTCCTCCTGCGTGACGACCTCGTTCGTCACGGTCTTCACGACGTCCGGGCCGGTGACGAACATGTACGAGCTGTCCTTCACCATGAAGATGAAGTCCGTCATCGCCGGAGAGTAAACTGCGCCGCCGGCACAAGGCCCCATGATCAGCGAGATCTGCGGGACCACGCCCGAGGCGAGGACGTTGCGCTGGAAGATCTCGGCATAGCCACCAAGCGAGGCGACACCTTCCTGGATGCGCGCGCCGCCCGAATCGTTGAGGCCGATCACCGGCGCGCCCACCTTCATCGCCATGTCCATGATCTTGCAGATCTTCATCGCGTGGCGTTCCGAAACGGCCCCGCCGAAGACGGTGAAATCCTGGCTGAACACGAAGACGAGACGGCCGTTGATCGTGCCCGACCCGGTCACCACGCCATCCCCCGGGATGACATTGTCCGGCATGCCGAAATCGACGCAGTTGTGCTCCACGTACATGTCGACTTCCTCGAACGAGCCTTCGTCCAGCAGGATTTCGATGCGTTCGCGCGCGGTCAGCTTGCCCTTGGCGTGCTGCGCGTCCACGCGCTTCTGCCCCCCGCCCAGCTTGGCGGCGTCGCGGCGCTTTTCCATTTCGGCAATATTGGCGGACATCTGCGGGTATACCCCCTCGTGCAGTCTCACGGGAATCTGGCAAGCGCTAAGCCACGGACGTGCCCTGCCCGTCAACTGGAATTAAGCGATCGGTTAAAAATGGCCCGCACCGGGGGGAGCCGCCAAAGCCGGGCCGGTCAATCCGCCTCAGCGCATGAGCACCAGCTCTTCGGCCATGCTCGGATGGATAGCGACGGTATCGTCAAACTGCGCCTTGGTCAGGCCGGCCTTCACCGCGATGGCGGCTGCCTGCAGGATCTCGGGCGAATCCGGGCCGATCATGTGGACGCCGAGCACGCGGTCGGTGTTGGCATCGACGACCAGCTTGTAGAGCCCGCGCTCCATGCGTCCGGCAAAGACGTTCTTCATCGGCCGGAAGTCCGAGGTGAAGACCTTGACGTTGCCGTAGGCCATGCGCGCCTGCCCTTCGGTGAGGCCGACTCCGGCAAGCGGCGGCTGGGAGAAGACGGCGCTGGGGATGCACGCATAGTCGATCGTGCGCGGGGACTTGCCGAAGACGGTGTCGGCAAAGGCATGGCCTTCGCGGATTGCCACGGGAGTCAGTTGGACCCGGTCGGTCACGTCGCCCACCGCGTAGATGCTGGGGCAGGAGGTGCGGTTGTACTCGTCGACCGGAATCGCGCCGTTCGGACCGGTCTCTATGCCCACGGCCTCCAGACCGAGGCCGGCGGTCTTGGGGCGCCGTCCGGTGGCGACCAGCACGGCGTCGGCCGGGATCGGGCTGCGATCGCCGATGGTGACGAGGAAGCTGCCATCGTCCTGCTTTTCGACCTGGCGGATCGGGCAGTTGAACTTGTAGTCTATGCCGCGCGCCATGCTGATCTGGAGCAGGCGGTCGCGCAGGGTTTCGTCATAGCCGCGCAGGATCTGGTCGCTGCGGTTGACCACGGTGACCTCGCAGCCCAGCGCGTTGAAGATGCCGGCGAACTCCATCGCGATGTAGCCGGCGCCCTGGATGACGATGCGGCGCGGCAGGGTTTCGAGGTGGAACACCTCGTTCGAGGTGATGCAGTGCTCGTTGCCCGGAAAGTCCGGCACGACCGGCCACGCGCCGACCGCGACGAGGATGTGGCCGGCGGTGATCTCGCGGCCGGAGGCGAGGCGCACCGCGTGAGGGCCGACGATGGTGGCGCGCTCCAGAAAATGCTCGACCCTGTTGTTTTCAAGGGTCTGCATGTAGGCGGCATTGAGGCGGTCCACGTCGCGCAGAACGGTATCGCGCAGCGTCGGCCAGTCGAAGCTCATGCCGGCGACGGACCAGCCATAGTGCGCCGCGTCCTGCAGTTCCTCGGCAAAGTGGGACCCGTAGACGAGGAGCTTCTTCGGCACGCAGCCACGGATCACGCAGGTACCGCCAACCCGGTGTTCCTCCGCCACGGCAACCCGGGCCCCGTAGGAGGCTGCAACGCGGCTGGCCCGAACCCCGCCCGACCCCGCGCCGATGACGAAAAGGTCGTAGTCGTACTGGTCTGCCATGTGCCGCTCCTGAAGGGGAGCGGCTGCTATGGCGCGGATGCCGGCGGCTGGCCAGAGGGCAAATCGGCCGGGCCAGCGTGACGCAGGGTGGCAGGTGCCACCCTGTTTTCAACGTGCCTAGCGTTCGATTTCAAAAACTTGATCCGAGTGGACAGGGTGACACATTTCCAACAACTGCGCCGTGATGACCCCATGTCAAAGAGGCCGGGAGCATGACAGGAGCGGGCTTTGTGGGAAAGCGTTCAACCAAATGTGCGGCGCGGCGCGAGCAAGCGGGATCCCGGGTCAGGCCCCGGATGACGTGGCCAGGGGCGTGGTCCGGCGAAGCGACACCGCGCTTACAGCTGGTAGGCGCGGCGGGTGTAACTGAGGTTGAAGGCCGGCGTGGTGAAAAAGATGAAGTTGAACCGGATCGGATAGCTCGCCGAAACGTCCACGTAATTCTCGCTGTTGTAGGTGCCGTGGGTGACCGTGGGCGTGGAAAGCTGCGTGCTGTCCATGCCGAAGGCGCTGGAGCGGACCTTGTTCTTGATCTGGTCATCGGTCGGATAGGGATAGACCGTGGCATAGCGGGCGCCCGCCTCGATCGCGTTGCGCAGACCGGCGTTGGCAAGGAAGGCGATGCCAAGCTGCATGACGCCCATGACCATCATCACCAGCGCCGGGAGGGTCAGCGCGAAATCGACCGAGGGGGAGCCTGCGGTATTGCGGTGGATGCGGCGGAAAAGGCCGGTCATTGGATCCTCACTTCGGCATAGCCGCGCAGGTTGACGCCGTAGGGCTGCTGGTTCCACGCGGGCACCACCTGTTCGAACATCCAGTTGTAGGTGTCCGTAATGGTGATCGAGGCAAAGCGCGCCGGCGTGGAGCCGGTGCACGAAGTGACGGTGGAGGCCTGGCGCACGCCGTCGCATTCCAGCCACATGTCGGGCGTGACAGCAACGTTGACGCCGGCGCCGGCCGCAGTCGTTCCCTCATTGGTGATCTGGGTGGTCGTCAGGTTGCCGAAGCCGGCCGCGATCGCATATTCCATCGTGCGCGCCGCCCCCTGCTGGAGCGCAAGCTGGCGAGCGTAGCACATGGCAAGGTCCGTCGCCCCGCAGCCCAGCATGACCAGCACCGGGATAATGAAGGTCATCTCAATGACGCTGGTGCCGCGTTCATCGCGCAGCAGGCGGGAGAGGAAGGCACAGAGCATCGTCAGTCCACCAGCCGGATCTGGGTGCCGGCAATGGCCTTGGAAGCCGAATTGGTTGGGCACACGTTCTGGATGGTGGTGTTGCCGGTGAAGTTCACCTGCCGCGCCACGATCTGGATGCACTGGGTGTTGAGGCTGGAATTGCCGATGAAGGTCAGGCCCTGAGCGGGGAAATAGTAAGCCCCACGCATGGTGGTCGTACTGTTGCCGGAAACCTGGTTGGTGCCCGCCGTCATGATTGCACTCCGATCCTGGTACAACTGGATCCCGGCATAGGTGCCGCTGTCCGGCGCCAGCACGTTCCACGTGGCGCTGCCGTTCATGCTGACCGTGGCAACGGTGGTCATGTCCGAACTGGTCGTGGTCAGGATAAAGGTGCAGGCGCTGCAATTGACCGTGGCGCCGGCGCCGACGTTGAGTGTGCCACCAGTGCTGCCGTCGATCACGTAAGTGCCGGGATCGAAGGTAACCGTGCCCTTGAGATCCATGCCGCGATAGCATTGCACGCCGCCGCTGTTGTTCTGGACGGTCTTGTTCTGGTTCGAACCGACCGATAGCTGGCCCGAACAGCTGTAGCCACTGGGCAGGCCGACCGAGGAATAGGGATCGGTCTGGGCAATCGCATAGGAGTTGAGAACCGTGCCCGAGGCGAAGTTGTTCGAAGCCGGAACGATGCCCACGGCGGAAATCGGGGAGGCGGTGACCGAGGACGAACCGCCCGCGTAGACCGAGGCCGTGTTCTGGTTATTGCCCGAGATGGACTGCGAATTGGTCATCGCGCCGCAGCCGAGGTTGGTGGTCGAGCTACCCTGGAAGGTGATGCCGTTGGCCGTAGTGTTTTCGAGCGCGATCACGCAGTAGACGCCGAAGCCGACCGCGGCGGCCGTGGCGCTGGCCTGAAGGTTAGGCGTGGCGGACATGAACATGCTGGAGAACGGCAGGGCGCGCGAACTGTTGAGCACCACGCGGACTGCCTTGCCGTTGCCGCTGTAGGATCCCACCGTCGGCGGCGATTCGATCGTGGGCGAGCCGGTGAGCGAGATGATGTTGTAGCGGTTGATCTCAGCCTGAGCCGCAGAATTGGCGCTGTTCCCGCGGGCGACCGAGAAGGCGCCGGCCAGCGCGGCCGAATCGGACATGCGCTGCAGCTGGCGCTTCCACAGCGTCCACTGGATCGTGTCAGTCGCCAGACCGGCGCCGCCCACCATCGTTAGCACTGAAAAGGCTGTCACGACCACGGCGTTTGCCGACTTGTCCTTGAGCAACCTGCGGAAAAGGTGCGACCACCGCAGCATCAAACCCTCCTATAGGGACAAACCGCTGAGATCCTGCCTTTACGAAGGCTCGGTTGCGGTTTCCCTCCGGAAAGTCCTTAATCGGTTCGTAAGGTTGAAATTTGGTTTAGCGCGGAAGAGAAAACACGGCCGCCCCGATCTCAGCCAGCGATGCCCGCAGCCTTCAGAAGTGCCTGGGTGGAAGCATCGAAGCTGGCGCTGCCCTGTTCGATCTGCCGGGCGATTTCCTTCCCGAGTTCAACGCCGAACTGGTCGAACGGGTTGATCCCCATGAGCACTGCGTTGGCGAAGGTACGGTGCTCGTGGAAGGCGATCAGCGCACCCAAGGTGGCGGGGTTCAGATCATCTACCAGGATAGTGGCGGATGGCCGGTCCCCCGGATAGGACCGGGCCGGATCGTCGTTGTGCCGGCCGGCCATCAGCGCCGCGCCTTGCGCGAAACAGTTGGCGAGGAGCGCACGGTGGTGCGCTGGATCCAGCGTGTCGCCCGGCTGGATCGCGGCAATGAATTCGACCGGGACGACCACGGTGCCCTGGTGGAGCAGCTGGAACACGGCGTGCTGCGCATCCGTCCCCACGCCGCCCCAGGTGATCGGCGCGGTCGGCCCGTCAACCGGCTGGCCATCGACCGTCACACTCTTGCCGTTCGATTCCATCTCGAGCTGCTGCAGGTAGCTGGGCAGGAGGCGCAGGCGTTCGTCATAGGCGAAGACGGCGCGTGTCTGGCAGCCGCGCAGGCGGGCGTAGAGCTGATCAGCATAGGCCGCGCGCAGCGGCAGATTGGCCGCCCCATCGGTTTCGGCAAAGTGCCGGTCCATCGCCGCGGCGCCTTCCAGCAGCGCTGCGAATTCGTCCCAGCCGAGCGCGAGGGCAATGGGAAAGCCGATGGAGGACCACAGCGAATAGCGCCCGCCGACGCTTTCCTGGAATGGGAGGATGCGGGTTTCGTCCACGCCCCACTCCACCGCCTTGTCCGGCGCGGCGGTCAGCGCCACGACGCGGCCGTAAGGATCCCCGACCCCGTTCTGGCTGAGCCATTCGAGCGCCGAGGCGGCATTGGTCAGCGTTTCGGTGGTGGTGAAGGTCTTTGAGGCGACGGCTATCAGGGTGGTGGCCGGATCGCAGGCGGCGAAGGCGGATTCGAGCGCACAACCATCGATGTTGGAGACGACGTGGACATCCACCACGGAGCCGTCGCGGGCAAGCGCATCGAGCGCAAGGGCCGGGCCGAGCGCCGATCCGCCGATGCCGATGTGGATCAGGTGGCGGACTTCGCCCAGGGCCCCGAGGTGGATCGCTTCCACCAGCATCTGCATGCGTTCGTGATAGGTCTGCGCTTCCTCCACCGAATCGGGCCGGCCGATCCCGCGCTGGGCGGGATGCTCGGCCGGGCGTTGTTCGGTTGCGTTCACCACGTCGCCGGCGAAGAAAGCGCGGCGATGGCCGGCAAAGTCCATCGCAGCGGCCAGCGAATCGAAGGCAGCGATCGTGGCCCGATCGAGGTGGGTCTTCGACCAGTCAAACCGGATCGGGCCGCCCGGAAGGTCCAGACTGGCGCAGAGGCTTTCCACCCGGTCCGCCCCGCCGAATAGGTCCGCGAGGCTTGGGCGGGGCAGAGCTGCAAGGCGCATCCAGATTTCCGCGACTGAGGCCATCGTGATCGTTCTCCAAAGGGGGCTGGCAAATCCAGGCCCGGTGCCCGGGCTCAACCCGGAGCGGGCAATGGGTTCCTGCATGGCTGGCCGATCTTGGCCGGTTTCGCAAGGAAGGCCGCGACCGGATCGAAGCGAATTGTTCACCATTGCAATCGATTTTTGCTCAAATAGCAGTTAACCATTTGATGTTACTACGATTTCGATCCACCGCGCGCTGCGATTCGCGTCTGGCGTCGTGCCTGCCTTGGCAGTGGGAACCGGGGAGCCCTGTGGCGTTTCTCCAAAGACGTAGATCACGAGGATTGGGGCCTTGCCGTGACCATAAACTATCGCGTGATGCTGGCATTAGCCGGGATCTTCATGATCCTGCTGGCCATAGCAACCGCCGTCCAGGGCTATCTGGAGCATAGCGGGATCGTGGTCGCGTTCGAATTCGTCGCCTCGGCCCTGCTGCTGTACTGGGCGGTCTTCTAACCCACCGGGGGCGGTGGCCCTTTGCAGCGACCGCGCCGGACGCTAATGCGGGGGCAGGCACGGGCGCCCTGCCCGCCGCTTTCTGACGGATGGCGCCATGACCGAAGTACCCCAGTCCGCTCCCCGGCCGGAGGAGGACGTTCCTGCTGCCAGCCCCGCACAAGCGGCACCGAAGAAGAAGGAGGAGGAGAACTTCTTCGTCTTCCTGATCAAGCTGGTGGTCATCGTGCTGGTGATCCGCAGCTTCGTCTTCGCGCCGTTCAACATCCCGAGCGAATCCATGCTGCCGCGGCTGGAGAACGGCGATTACCTGCTGGCGGCCAAGTGGCCTTACGGGTTCTCGCGCTATTCGCTGCCGCTTTCGCTTCCGCTGATCCCGGGCCGCCTCCTGCCGCACCAGCCGGAGCGCGGCGACGTGGTGATCTTCAAGGCCCCTCCGCTCAACAATACCGACTACATCAAGCGCGTGATCGGCCTGCCGGGCGACCAGGTGCAGATGATCAACGGCGTGCTCTGGCTGAACGGCAAGGCCGTGCCCAAGATCCGGGTGGAAGATGCGGTGATCGCGGTTTCGGACAACACGCGCTGCTACACGAGCGTTTTCGAAACCACTGATGCGAACGGCCGCCGCCTCTGCCACTATCCGCGGTTCCGGGAAACGCTACCCGAGGGCCGCAGCTACTACGTGCTCGACCTTGGCCAGACCCCACAGGACAACACGCCGCCCATCATGGTACCGGACGATTCGCTGTTCCTGATGGGCGACAACCGCGACAATTCGATGGACAGCCGCTTTGCCGCCGTGCCGGGCGGCGGCATTGGACTGGTGCCCCAGGAAAACCTCGTCGGCCGGGCCACGATCATGATGTTCTCGACCGACGGGACGGCCAGCTGGCTGAAGCCGTGGACCTGGTTCACCGCGGCGCGGTGGAGCCGGATCGGGGGCACGTTCTGAATATGGCCACACAGACGGGCCGCCGGCTGGAGCCGCAAACGACCGCTTTCCTGAAGGCGCTGATGGGCCGGGACCCGGGCGACGAGGCGCTGTGGCTTGAAGCGCTGACCCATGGCAGCACCGGCGAGGCGCGCAATTACGAGCGGCTGGAGTTCCTGGGGGACCGGGTGCTCGGCCTCGTCATCGCCGAATGGCTGCACGAGCGCGGGACCGGCAACGAGGGCAAGCTCTCGCAGCGGCTCAACGCGCTGGTCAGCCGCGACAGTAACGCCGCCGTCGCCCGCGCCATCGGGCTGGCGCCGCACATCCGGCTGGGCAAGCAGGCGCGCGACGACGGCGGGGCGGACAGCGACAACATCCTGGGCGACGTAGTCGAGGCGCTGCTTGGCGCGAGCTTCCTGACCTGGGGCTTCGAGGCGACGCGCGACCTCGTCCGCCGGCTCTGGGCCGATGCGGTGGAAGGCAGGGTCGGCCGGCAGAAGCATCCCAAGTCCGCGCTGCAGGAATGGGCGGCCGGCAACAAGCGCAAGCTGCCCGAATACCGCGTGGTAGAGCGCAGCGGGCCGGACCACGCCTCGCGCTTCGTCGTGGCCGTGGCAATCGCGGGCGTGGGCGAGGTCGAGGCGCAGGGAACCAGCAAGCAGGAGGCCGAAACTGCAGCCGCCGCGGAATTCCTGCGCCGGTTCGGCTGAGGATTCCGGACTGCACAGGGGTTCGCTGGCTCTTGCCTTGCGGGCGGATCGGGCCGAAGGCCGGAAACCATGACTGACCAACCGAATCCCACGACCCGCTGCGGCCTTGTCGCCGTGCTCGGCGCGCCCAATGCGGGCAAGTCCACGCTGGTGAACGCCCTTGTCGGGCAGAAGGTCGCCATCGTCTCGGCCAAGGCGCAGACGACGCGGGCGCGGCTGATGGGGATTGCCCTGGCCGAAGATACGCAGATCATCCTGGCCGACACGCCCGGCATCTTCGCCCCGCGCCGGCGGCTGGACCGGGCCATGGTCAGCGCCGCGTGGGAGGGCGCGGTCGAGGCTGACGCGATCCTGCTGGTGGTCGACGCGCGCAAGAAGAAGCTGATCGACATCGAGCCGATCCTCGACAGCCTGAAGGACCGGCCCGAGCGCAAGATCCTGGTGCTCAACAAGGTGGACCAGTGCGTCAAGGAGCCGCTGCTGATGCTCGCCGAGGAACTGACCGGCCGGGTCGGGTTCGACGAGGTGTTCTTCGTCTCCGCGCTGACCGGCGACGGGGTAGCCGAACTGAAGGAACGGCTGGCTGCGCTGATGCCCGAGGGGCCGTGGCACTATCCGGAAGACCAGGTATCCGACGCGTCGGAGCGGCTGCTCGCTGCCGAGATCACGCGCGAGCAGCTCTACCGCCAGCTGCACGACGAACTGCCCTATGACAGCGCGGTGCGGCCCGAGAGCTATACCCACCGGCGCGACGGATCGCTGGAAATCCACCAGCAGATCGTCATTGCCCGCGACAGCCAGAAGCCTATCATCCTTGGCAAAAAGGGACAGAGGCTGAAGGCAATCGGCGAGGCGGCGCGCAAGGAGCTGGCCGAGCTGCTGGGCTGCAAGGTTCACCTGTTCCTGCACGTGAAGGTGGACGAACGATGGGCCGAGAGCCGCGAGATCTACGAGGAAATCGGGCTCGACTGGGTGCAGTAGCCGCAATGGCCGCGGTCTTTGGCGGGCTGCTGGCCGCCGCGCCCTCCCTTGCCAGCCCGCCGCCGCCGGGCTCTCGTTATGTGGCGCTGGGCAGCTCCTTCGCTTCAGGGCCGGACCTTGGCCCGCCCCGCCCCGACACGCCGCCCCGGTGCACGCGCAGCGCCGGGTCCTATCCGGCGCTGCTGGCGCGGCGGCTCAGGCTGTCGCTGGATGACCAGACCTGCAGCGGCGCTACCACCGAGCACGTGCTGGGGCCGTGGAACGAACTGCCCCCGCAGATCGAGGCTGTGACGGCCGACACGCGGCTGGTCACGGCCACCATTGGCGGTAACGACATCTATTACTCGTCCGGGCTGATCGCCGCGGCCTGCAAGGACGGGACCTTCGTACTCGCCGGGAACCTCCGGCCGTGCCCGCCCCGCAAGGACGTGGACGAGGCGGCCTATGCATCGCTGGAGCGGAACCTGACGCAGATCGTTGCCGAGGTCCGTCGCCGGGCGCCGGCAGCGCGGCTGATCTTCGTGGAATACCCGACCATGGTGCCGCAGCGGCTCTGCGCGCTCACCCCGCTGACCCCTGACGATGCGGCGCAGAACCGCACGAAAGGAACGCGCCTCGCCGCGATAACGGAGCGCGTGGCGCAGCAGGGCGGCGTGGAGGTCGTCCGGATGAACAAGCTGGGACAGGCCCGTACGGGATGCTCGGCAAGGCCCTGGATCAATGGGTTTCCCGCGCCCGCATCTGGTGATGACGGGATCGCATGGCATCCCACGCGGGCCGGAATGCAGGCGATGGCCGACCTGCTCAGCGCCCGGTTGGCGCGTTGAGCGAATGGGGCGGGGACAAAGCCCCGCCCCGATGCCCGTTACGGATACCGCTGCGACCAGTCGGCCGGATAGGGTGCGACCCAGGCCGGCGGGGCGACCCAGGTGGTGCCGCGCGGCGCGAAGTGTGCCTCGATCGTGCCGACGCGCTGTTCGGCATCGCGCACCGCCGCGTCGCGGCACGAGGGTACGACTGTGCTGGACGTATCGGTTTCGCCAAGCTTTTCGCACAGGTAGCGCGCGGTGAGTTTCAGGCGCTGGTGCAGGATATCGCGCCCCGCCTTCGTGCTGAGGTCAAGATCGGCATAGCTGACCGGCTGGGACAGTGAACGGACGCTGTCAGGGACGGTGCCATAGCGGCCCATCACGACGATTTCCTCGTCGACCGGCTGGGCAAGGCTGGGGGTGGCTATCGCGCCTGCGGCAAGTGCGGCCAGGGCCAGGGTGGATGTTCGAAGCATGGTTTCTCTCCTTCACGGTTGGAGCCGAAACCCTCCCGGCGTCAGGGTGGACGCCGGGGAAATGAGACGAACGGAAGCAAGGTTCCAGTTGCTGCGACGAAGCGAAGGCTGGTGCCGACAGGTGGTGCGCGGCGCCCGCGTGGACCTAGCGCAGCTTGGCAATCGTCATCCCGTGTTCGCGCGCGGCGTCCTTGGTCGATTCCTCGGTGCGGTTGAGCGCCCTGGCGATCTCCTTGAGGCCCTTGCCCTTGGAGGACAGGGCGCGCAGCTTCTGCAGCTCCTCCGGCTTCCACGGCTGGCGGTGGCGGGCGACCTTCTCGCTCATTCGGCGGTCTCCTGGGCCGCCTTCTTCGCGGCGCTCCTTTTGGCGGGGGCCTTCTTGGCGGGAGCCTTTTTCGCCGGCGCCTTCCGGGCGGTGGCTTTCTTCTTGCCCTTTGCCGATCCCTTGGCGGCCCGTTCCGTGATGAGGACGATCGCTTCCTCGGCGGTCAGGCTTTCGGGCTGCTTGTCGCGCGGGAGCGTGGCGTTGGTGGTCCCGTCGGTGACGTAGGGGCCATAGCGGCCGGCCATCAGCCTGATCTCGCCGCCCGATTCCGGGTGCGGGCCGAAGGTCTTCAGCGGTTCGGCCGCAGCCCGCGCGCCGCGCCCGCCGCCGCTGGCCGCATCGGCGAGCTTGGCGACGGCGGCGTTCATGCCCGTTTCGAACACCTCGGCGGTGCTGCGCAGCTTACCGTACTTGCCATCGTGCGCCAGGTAAGGGCCGTAGCGGCCGATCGAGGCGGTGATGGGCTTGCCGGTTTCGGGGTGGTTGCCGATCTCGCGCGGTAGCGAAAGCAGCTTGATCGCCCATTCGAGGTCCAGCTCGGGAATGTCCTTGGGGATCGAGGCGCGCTTGGCTTCCTTGCCTTCCCCCAGCTGGATATAGGGGCCGAACCGGCCGGAGCGGCGAGTGATCTCGAGGCCGCTGGCGGGATCCTTGCCGAGCCCTTCGTCCTCGCCGCCCTCGGCATTGCCCCCGGGCTGGGCGAACTTGCGGGTGTACTTGCACTCCGGGTAGTTCGAACAGGCGACGAAGGCCCCGAAGCGCCCGCCGCGCAGAGCCAGCCGGCCGACGTTGCACTTGGGGCAGAGCCGCGGATCGGTGCCGTCGGCCTTGTCGGGGAACAGGTAGTCGGACAGGAACTCGTCCAGCGCCTCCGTCACCTCCGAGGGCTTGCGCTCCATCACCTCGTCGGACTTGGGCTTGAAGTCCCGCCAGAAGGCAGAGAGGACGTCCTTCCATTCGGCGCGCCCGCCCGAGACGTCGTCAAGCTCGTCTTCCATGCCGGCGGTGAACTCGTAGGCGACGTAACGGGGGAAGAACCGTTCAAGAAAGGCCGTGAGGAGACGGCCCGATTCCTCTGCGAAGAAACGGTTTTTCTCGGTGCGGACGTAGTTGCGGTCCTTCAGCACCTGGAGCGTGGCGGCATAGGTGGAGGGACGGCCGATGCCCAGTTCCTCGAGCCGCTTGACCAGCGAGGCTTCGGAATAGCGCGGCGGGGGCTGGGTGAAGTGCTGGCTCGCCTCGACCCCCTTCCTGGCCGGGCAATCGCCCTTGTTCATCGCCGGAAGGAGGCCGCTCTCGTCCTCGTCCGCATCTCCCTTGCTGTCGAGGCTTTCCTCGTAAACGGCAAGAAATCCAGGAAATTTCACGACCTGCCCGGTGGCGCGCAGCTCGTGCTTGCCGGTCCCTTCGCGCAGGGTGACGGTGGTGCGTTCGAGATTGGCCGAGGCCATCTGGCTGGCCATGGCGCGCTTGTAGATCAGGTCATAGAGCCGCGCCTCGTCGCCGGAACCATGGCGATCCTTGCCGAAATCGGTCGGTCGGATCGCCTCGTGGGCTTCCTGCGCGTTCTTCGCCTTGGTTTCGTAATGGCGAGGCTTTTCAGGCAGGTAATGCCCGGAAAAGCGGTCGGCAATGGCCTTGCGGGCGGCGGAGATGGCCGACGGATCCATCTGCACGCCATCGGTCCGCATGTAGGTGATCGCGCCGGCCTCATACAGCGTCTGGGCGACGCGCATCGTGTGGCTGGCCGAAAAGCCGAGCTTGCGGGCGGCCTCCTGCTGGAGGGTGGAGGTGGTGAACGGCGGATAGGGGTTGCGGCGGGTGGGCCGCGTCTCGACCTCCTCGACGCGGAATGTGGCGCTCTCGACAAGGGCCTTGGCCCTCATGGCGATGCCCTCGTCGCCCAGGCTCAGGCGTTCGAGCTTCTCGCCCTCGAAGCGGACGAGGCGGGCGGAAAATTCGGTGCCGCCCTGCTCCATCCGGGCCACGACCGACCAGTATTCCTGCGCAGTGAAGCCTTCGATCTCGCGCTCGCGCTCCACGATCAGGCGCAGGGCGACCGACTGGACACGGCCCGCGCTCTTCGCGCCGGGGAGCTTGCGCCACAGCACCGGGGAGAGGGTGAAGCCGAACAGGTAATCGAGCGCGCGGCGGGCAAGGTAGGCGTCGATCAGGTCCTGATCGAGCTCGCGCGGGGCCTTCATCGCCGCCAGGATCGTGTCCTTGGTGATGGCGTTAAAGGTGACTCGCTCCACCTCTTTCGGAAGCGCACGACGTTTGGCAAGCAACTCACGGATATGCCATGAAATTGCCTCGCCTTCGCGATCAGGGTCGGTGGCGAGGATCAGGCGGTCTGCCTGCTTGGCCGCATCGGATATGTCACGCACGCGGGACTGCTTGTCACCATAGAGCTCCCAGTCCATCGCGAAGTCCTCGTCCGGGCGGACCGAACCGTCCTTGGCCGGCAGATCGCGGACGTGGCCGTAGGAGGCGAGAACCTTGTACCCGGTGCCGAGGTACTTCTCGATGGTCTTGGCCTTGGCCGGGGATTCAACGATGACAAGCTGCATGAGAGCGCCGCGCTTCCTTACGTGTGTACACGCGCGATGGTGGGTATGCTCGCCTCGACCCGTCAAGCCCCCGCGACGGGCCGGACGGTCAGAACCCGAATCCGCCACCCAGGATGCCGCCGAGGCCCCGCTTGGGCCGCTGCTGTTGCTGCTGGCCGCGCGGATCGCCGCCGTCATCCATGCCCATGCCGCCCATGCCGGGCATGTCCATCCAGCTGGTGGTCGACTTGTGGCGCACCCGTGCCGTCCATTGGACGTTCCACGCCGCCTTGGGGTTGGCCGGACGCGGAGGATAGGCAAAGTCTTCCTGCGGGCCGAAGGCAGTGAGCGTGCCCATGCGGAACTGCCCGGCGTCGCGGATCACCTCGGCCGGAATGGCGCAGGAGGTCTTCGTCGGCGGCAGCACAGTGCCATCGCGCACGAGGCCTGCCACGGTCGCGGGCGAGAGCCAGTCACCCAGCCCGCCGCCGAACTGGCGCGTGGCGGAGCTTGACCACATGACCATGTCGCCCATCTCGCCGCGCTGGGTCATCTGCCCGCCGAACAGGCCGGCAAGATAGCCGGTGGCATCGGGAATGGCATCCCAGGCGAGCAGGCGTGAACCCGAAGGCAGCGAGCGCAGGCGCGTGCTCAGCGGGGCCATGAAATCCTTGGCGAGGGTGAACGAGATTTCCGGGGAGTAATTCCCGGCGACCCGGTGTGCGCCGATCAGCGAGGAGCCGGGCTTGACGAACTTGTTGTCCTCCCCCGGCCAGCGCCCGAAGGTGCGGCTGTTCTGCAAATTTGGCCCCCAGTCGCGCAGGATCGTGCTGGACCACAGCCCCGGCGGCATCTGCCCCGCGCCCAGCTTGGCAAAGTCGATGACCACCGGCTGGCCCGCCCCGGCGTGCTCCCCGCAGCCCCAGTAGATCAGCATTCGCCCCTTGGGGCGCTGGCCTTGCGGGAATTCCTCGGGCGCCCGCTCCTCGCGCGGGGTGGTGAGCGGGACCGATTTTCCGAGCAGGGCCCCGTCGGGCATGAAGTGGTCAGCCTTGGCCCCGCCCGACGCCGGCGCCTGCGAGGAGCCAAGCCGCAAGTAGAGTTCCCGCTGCACCTGGTTGCCGCCGCGCCCGCCGCCGAACATCATCGCCGCACCCATGCCGCCGCGTCCGCCGGCCCCCGCCCCGGACACGGTGCCGGCGCGCATGTCGTAGCGGGCGATCGGGCCGGATGTGGGCTTTTGCTGAGCGCTGGTCGGCATGGCGGCCGCCACGGCTACCCCGCCGGCAAGGACTGCAAGGGTTGAAATGCGCAGGCTGGACCTCGTGTGCATGGCTGCCCCTTTCGTGAAACGAAACCTGGGCGAGGGAATAACACGGCGCAGATGGAGTCAACGACTTCGATCAAATTGCGACATCGATGATCCCGTGGCTGTCGTTGCCCGCGGTCCGTGCGGCTCGCTGCCCTCACCCGGGCAGACTGACCCGCCCCGCCGCATGGCGCGCGAGCTGCCCGGCGAGCTCCAGTTCGAGCAATGCCAGCTGCACCGCGGCCGGGCTCTGGCCGGACTGGCGGATCAGTTCGTCCACGGCAACCGGGGCCGTGGTGAGCAGGGCGGCGATGTCGGCCGGTTCGCCAGCTTCGGCGCGATCCTGCTGAATGTAGGCCGGGGCCGGTTCACGGAAGGTGGAACGGGGCTGACCGATGAAGCCGTGGAGCAGTTCGATCACGTCTTCCGGGCGCTGGCACAGCACGGCGCCGTCGCGGATCAGCTGGTTGCAGCCGTGCGAGCGGCTGTCGAGCGGGGAGCCGGGGATGGCCATGACCTCGCGCCCCATCTCGCCGGCGAGGCGCGCGGTGATGAGCGAGCCGGACTTCCACGCCGCCTCCACCACCAGCGTGCCGGCGGCGATCCCGGCGATGATCCGGTTGCGCGCGGGAAAGTGGCGGGCGAGCGGTTCGGTGCCGGCGGGCTGTTCGGCGAGGAGCAGCCCGGAGGTGGCGACCTCTTCCTGAAGGGCCGCGTGTTCGGGCGGGTAGGCAACGTCGATCCCGCTGGCGATCACGCCGATCGTGCCGCCGCCCTCCATCGCGCGGGCGAGCGCGCCCTGGTGGGCGGCACCGTCTATCCCGCGGGCGAGGCCGGAGACTACCGCGAAGCCTGCTTCGGCAAGGGCGCCGCCGAAATCGCGGGCAAGGCGCACGGCGGCAGCCGAGGCGTTGCGCGCGCCGACAATGGCGACGGCGGGGCGCAGGGCGAGTTCGGCCTGGCCGCGGGCGATCAGGATGGGCGGCGCGCCCTCGCTCTCACGGAGCAGGGGCGGGTATTCTGGCGAATCGTGGAACAGGAAGCGGGCCCCGGCCTTGCGCACGGCGGCGATCTCCGCCTCGATCCGGGCGGCGGGCGTCGGGACATAAGGGCGGCCGCCGCGCGCGGCGAGGTCCGGCAGGGCAGCAAGCGCCGGTTCGGCCGCGCCGAAGCGGGCGAGGAGCTGGCGGTAGCTGACGGGGCCGACATTGGGTGAGCGCAGCAGGCGGATCCGGGCGAAGGCTTCGTCCTGCGTGAGCGACACAGCGGCAGGTGCCAGATCCGCGCTCACTTCTTCGCGCCGACCTTCGGTTCCGTGCCCGCCCGCAGCCTGGCAATGTTGGCCCGGTGAAGCCACAGGACCAGCGCGCAGAGCACGGCGAGAGTTGGCGCAAAGTCCGCATGGCCGAAGGCCAGCGCGGCGAAGGGCGCGGCGACGGCCGCGCTCATCCCGCCGAGCGAGGAGGTGCGCGTCAACGCCAGCATTCCGAGCCAGACCGCGGCATAGACCGCGCCGATCGGCCAGGCGAGCCCGAGGCAGACGCCCATCAGCGTGGCAACGCCCTTGCCGCCCCGGAATCGCAGCCAGACGGGAAAGCAGTGGCCCACCACGGCGCCGAAGCCGCCCGCCGCCGCGAATTCGCCGGGCAGGTGCCGCGCAAGCCATACGGCCGCCGCCCCCTTGGCCAGATCCAGCAGCAGCGTGGCGGCGGCCAGGCCCTTGCGCCCGGTGCGCAGCACGTTGGTGGCGCCGATATTGCCCGAGCCGATGGAGCGCAGGTCCCCCGCCCCGGTCAACCGCGTGAGGATCAGGCCGAAGGGAACCGATCCCAGCAGATAGCCGGCAATCAGGGCTTCCAGCAGGTAGGCGGCATTCATCGGTACGATATCCCCCGTCAACCGGGCTGCCATAGCTCAGGGTTCTTGCAATCGCGCAGAGAAAAAATAGGGATGCCCCCGATATGGCGCTTACAGGCGATCCTGCGGCGGCTGCCCCTGCCCGCCCCCTGCCCGACCCTGCGGCGCCGGTCCTGCTGTTCGATTCGGGCGTGGGCGGGCTTTCGGTGCTGGACGAGGTGCGCCGGCTCCTGCCGGAGATGCCGGTAATCTACGCGGCGGACAACGCGGGCCTGCCCTATGGCACGAAGAGCGAGGCGCAGATCGCGGCGCGGGTTTCCGGCCTGCTCGGCCGGATGACCGAGCGGCTTCATCCGCGCCTTGTCTGCATCGCCTGCAACACCGCATCGACCATTGCGCTGGCAGCCGTGCGCGAGGTGCTGGAGGTGCCGATTGTCGGCACCGTACCGGCGATCAAGCCCGCCGCCGCGTTGACCGCAACCGGCACCATCGGCCTGCTCGGCACCGAGGCCACGATCCGGCAGGCCTATGTCGACCGGCTGGCTGCCGAGTTCGCCGCCGGCAAGCGCCTGCTGCGCTTCGGGGCGAGCGAACTGGTCGGCGCGGCGGAAGCCAAGCTGCGCGGCGAGGCGGTGGACCCGGCGGTTTATGCCCGCGCGGCGGAAGGGTTGCGCGCGCAGCCCGGCGGCGAGGCGATCGACACGGTGGTACTGGCCTGCACCCATTTTCCGCTGGTCCAGCCGGAGCTGGCCGAGGCTTTCGGCCCCGGGGTGCAGTTCGTGCACGGGGCCGAGGGAATCGCCCGCCGGATTGCCTTCCTGACGCAGGGCCAGCCGATGGAGCGCAGCCGGCCGGACCTTGCCCTGTTCACCCGCGGCGGCACCGAGGTCGAGGCGCTCGCTCCGGCCCTGCGCGCAAGGGGGCTGGATCGGCTCGCCATATTCTGAGACACGGGTGGGCTAGCGAACGGGAAACAGCAGCCCCGCTCGCGGGGATCGCAGGAATCGCACCAACCGCATGACTCACCGGCTCAACCTGTTGCTGCTCGTCCTGATCGGCGTGCTCGGCCTGCCATTCTACTGGTTTCTGGTGGGCAATCCGGGGCGCGACGTTGTGCCGCACGCACTACATATGGCCGATCTGCGCCGCCTCGCCGCCGAGATCCCCGGCGCCGCTCCCGTGGCAATCGAGGCCGAAGAGGTCGGCTGGAAGGACGTGGTGAGCAATCTCTACGCGGCGGGCAGCGGCATCAAGGAGCGACGCCTGTCGGTTCTGGCGTTCCGCCTTGTCGTACCCGGCAACGGCGGCGTCACCATCGAAAGCGGGACCTCGGCCGCCCTCGGCAAGGCGATCGGCCTTGTCACGTTCCTTCCCGCCGCTCAGGAACGGGTCAATGACTGGATGAGCGCGGCGGATCTGCTGCTGGCGACGAGCGAGCGGCCGGCGCACCTCGGCGGCCTTGCCGCGCTGGGAATGCGACCCGGATCAGCCCCGGCCATGGCAAGGGCCCGGCTCGACAGCGCGCAGGTCCCGAGCGAGACGACCGACGACGGCCTGCCCTGGCCCTCCACGCTGGTCCTGCGCCCGGCGATCACCGGCAGCGCGCCCGTGGCCATCGCACCGGGAATCGTCACGATCCCGACGGGGGCGCCCACTCCGGGCGCGCAGATGATCTATGTCCGGCTGGCGAACGGCCGCGAATACATCTTCGCCGGCGACATTGCCCCGTTCGCCGTCAATGCCACCGAACTGCGGGTTCCGGCGCGCCTGCTTCGGCACCGCCACGCGCAGCAGGCCCGGCGCGAGACGATGCGCTGGCTGGTCACGCTGCGGAACCTGAGACGGGAGGCTCCTGGCCTGCAGGTGGTGCCGGCGCACGACGTGGACTGGATCGTCGAACCGACGTTGCACACGGGCATCCGGGTGATCGGACGCTGATCGACAGGGGCACAGGGCAAACGTGGCCCACCTTGCCAAAGGTTCTGGAATTCCCGGCCGCTTTCGGCTAATGGCCGACCCGTTCGCCGCCCCGTGGGGGACGCAGGCAGCAGGAAACGGCCCGCCGTGAATTACGACCAGATTTTCGACTCCGCGATCGAGCGCCTTCATTCGGAAGGCCGCTACCGGGTGTTCATCGACATCCTGCGCAACAAGGGGGCCTACCCGAACGCGCGGTGCTTTGCCGGGCACAACGGGCCAAAGCCGATCACGGTGTGGTGTTCGAACGATTACCTCGCGATGGGCCAGCACCCCAAGGTGATCGCCGCGATGGAAGAGGCGCTGCACAACGTGGGCGCAGGCTCTGGCGGCACGCGCAACATCGGCGGCAACACGCACTATCACATCGAGCTGGAGCGCGAGCTGGCCGACCTTCACGGCAAGCAGGGCGCGCTGCTGTTCACCTCGGGCTATGTCTCGAACGATGCGACGCTGTCCACGCTGGCCAAGGTCCTGCCGGGCTGCGTGATCTTCTCCGACGAGCTGAACCACGCGAGCATGATCGCCGGGATCCGCAATTCGGGCGCGGAAAAGAAGGTGTGGCGCCACAACGACGTCGCGCACCTGGAACAGCTGCTGGCCGAGACCGACCCGGACCTCCCCAAGCTGATCGCCTTCGAGAGCGTCTATTCGATGGACGGCGACGTGGCCCCGATCCACGCGATCTGCGACTTGGCCGACAAGTACAACGCGCTGACCTATATCGACGAGGTCCACGCCGTGGGCATGTACGGCAAGCGCGGCGGCGGGGTTTCGGAGCGGGACGAGGCGGCGCACCGGATCTCGATCATCGAGGGCACGCTGGGCAAGGCCTTCGGCGTGATGGGCGGCTATATCGCGGCCGATTCCAAGGTGATCGACGTGATCCGCTCTTACGCGCCGGGGTTCATCTTCACCACCAGCCTCTCGCCGGTGCTGGTCGCAGGCGTGCTCGCCTCGGTCCGCCACCTCAAGAGCTCGAGCGTCGAGCGCGACGGCCAGCAGGCCGCCGCGGCCTTCCTCAAGGCGAGCTTCGCCGAGGCCGGCCTGCCGGTGATGGACACGGTGACCCACATCGTCCCGCTGATGGTCGGCGATCCGGTCAAGGCCAAGCGGATCAGCGACATCCTGCTGGCCGAATACGGCGTCTACGTGCAGCCGATCAATTACCCGACCGTCCCGCGCGGCACCGAGCGCCTGCGGTTCACCCCGGGGCCGAGCCATACCGAGCAGATGATGCGCGAGCTTACCGCCGCCCTCGTTGAGATCTGGGACCGGCTGGAGCTGAAGCTCGCAGCCTGAAGCTCGCAGCCTGAAGGCCGCGCGCAACAGATTAAAAATCTGCAACAAAGCAACCCTGCCCTGCCTCCCGGGTTTACCCGGCGGCAGGACAGCGCAGGTGTCCGAACGGTGACAACCCCGCCGCGGGCCTGTGCGGTGCCCTGCCCAACACAGTGCGTGAAAGGGCATCCCATGAAAAAGACGCTTGCCGTTGCTGCGGCCATCCTCTCGCTTTCCTTAGGCCTTCCGGCCGCGGCGCAGACGATGGAGCGGCATTCCGCCACGGTCACCACGCCTGATGGCCGCACGATGACGAAGACCGTCGTGCGCGACGGCGACATGCGTGATAGCAATCGCCGCACGGTGGTCCGACGCACCGTCGTCCGCCACGACCGGCGCGACTGGGGTCGCAGCCATCACCGCCGCTGCATCACCCGCTGGCATCACCACCGCCGCGTAACCCGCTGCTGGTCGCGCTAAGCCCAACCGGTCGGTTGCACAGGGTTGGTCCACACTTGTGGACAACCCTGTGTACCATCGGTCGGATTAGGTGTTCGTTCGCCGCATTTGCCGGTGCCGGTACTGGCACCGCGGGCCAGCTATGGCCTAGCGTTCCCTTCGAACCGCCGGGGGAACGGATTCGGTGCGCGCTCACCGCCTTGCAACAATCGGGATCCTGACCGGAGCGCTGGCGGCGCTGCCGGTCGCAGCGCGTGCCGACGTGCTGGAGATCGGCACCGACGGCTACAGCTGGGTAGCGGGCGGCCCGGCCCCGCGCGGCGAACCTGCCTCCCTTCCCGCCACCGCCACCGCCGCCGCCACCGCCACCGCCATCACTACCGCTCCCGCGCCCGCCCGCTGGCAGCCAGAGCTGGCTTCCCTTGCCGCGCGTTACGATCTTTCGCCGAGCCTCATCGAAGCGCTGGTCTGGCAGGAGAGCCGCTGGAATCCGGCGGCGACATCGCCAAAGGGGGCGCATGGGCTGGCCCAGCTGATGCCCGGAACGGCGCGCCAGCTGGGCGTCGATCCACGCGATCCCACCGCCAACCTTGAAGGCGGGGCGCGATACCTGCGCCAGCAGATCGACCGCTTCGGCGGCGACATCGAGAAGGCACTGGCGGCCTACAACGCCGGTCCCGGCCGGGTGGAGAAGGCCGGCGGCGTTCCCAACATTCCCGAAACGCGGGCCTATGTCGCGGCGATCCTCGGCCGCCTCAGCCAGCCCCTGCCCAGCCCTGCGCGGAGATAGAACACCATGCGCCGTCTTGCATTCATCGCGCTGATCGCCATGCCGGGCGCGGCCATGGCTCAGGCTGTCGGCACCGACCCACAGGGATCGGGACCGATTGTGGCAGCGCTTGCCTGGCTGCAGGGCACACTGATGGGCAATGTGGCGACCGCCATCGCAGTCATGGCGGTGGCCGCCGTGGGCCTGATGATGCTCACCGGGCGGCTCAACTGGCGGATGGGCGCAACGGTCATCATCGGCTGCTTCGTGCTGTTCGGGGCGAGCGCGATCGTTTCGGGCATCCAGTCTGCCGCGGCAGTGCATTGACCGTGGCCGAGCCGCTCGTCCGCCATCCTGTCCACCGCGCGCTGACCCGGCCTCAGATGTTCGGCGGGGTCACGTACTCCTTTTTCGTGGTCAACGCCGCGGTGACGACCGAGGTGTTCCTCGTCACCAAGTCGCTCCTGGCCCTGCCCGTGGCTCTGGCCCTGCACGCGGCCGCATACCTTGCCTGCCTGCGCGAGCCGCGGGTGTTCGACCTGTGGCTCGCCAAGGTGAGCCGCTGCCCCCGCGTGCCGAACTGGCGGCGGTGGGGCTGCAACTCCTACGCGGCCTGAGGAGCAAAGCGATGGGCCTGTTCGGACCGTGGCAGAAGCGCGAGGCACTGGCGGGGGACCGCCTGCCCTATCGCGCGCTGGTGGACGACAATGTCGTGCTGCTGCGCGACGGCTCGCTGATGCTGACCCTGCTGGTGCCGGGCCTGCCGTTCGAGACGGCCGACAGCGCCGAGCTCAACGCCCATGCGGCCACCCGCGAGGTGCTGCTGCGCGCCAGCCTCGATGCGCGCTTCGTACTCTACCACCACGTCATCCGCCGCCGGGTTCGGGCGGGCCTTTCGGGCCAGTTCGCCGATCCGGTTGCCGCGCACATCGACGCGCGGTGGACCGAGCGGCTGGCCGGCGGCGATCTGTTCGTCAACGACCAGTTCGTGACGCTGGTGCGCCGGCCCGCGCGCGGGAAGGCCGGCTGGGCCGAGCGCCTCTCACGCCGCTTGTCGCGCGGGGCCGAGCCGATGGGGGCCGCCCCGGACGACCTGCGCGCGTTGCGCATGGCGGCAGGCGGGATGATGGCGGCGCTGGGTGCCTATGGTGCGCGGCTGCTGGGCGTCTATCCGGGGAAAACAGGCCCCTGTTCTGAGGTGCTGGAGTTCCTTTCGGCCCTGTTCAACGGCGAGATGAAGCCGGTGCGCCAACCGGCGGCAGAGGCGGACATCGGCCGCATGCTGCCCTATTGCCGGATCAGCTTCGGCCACGATGCGCTGGAGCTGCGCGGGGCGGAGGGCACCGGCTTTGCCGCGCTGGTCAGCCTCAAGGACTATCCGGACAGCACCTCGCCCGGACTGCTCGACGGCCTGCTGCGTTTGCCGGTCGAGCTGGTCCTGACCGAGACCTATGCGCCGTGCGACCGGCAGGGCGCGCGCGAGCGGATCGACCTCGCCCTGCGCCGCCTGCGCTCTGCCGACGAGGATGCCCTGGCCGAACGGGCCGAGCTTCATGCGGCGCGGGATGCGCTGGGCGTGGGTGCGACCGGCTTCGGCGACCACCACCTGTCCGTCCTGGTGCGCAGCGCAGACCTTGCCCGCCTGGACCGGGCGAGCGCGGCCGTTGCGGCGGCGCTGGGCGATGCGGGGGCAATCGCGGTGCGCGAGGAGGTGAACCTCGAGGCCGGGTTCTGGGGACAGTTCCCGGGCAACGAGGGCTTCATCGTCCGTCGTGCGCTGATCTCTTCGGCCAACATGGCCTCGCTCGGTTCGCTCCACGGCTTCGCGCTGGGCGAGGCGAGCGGCAACCACTGGGGCGAGGCTGTGACCGTACTGGAGACGACCAGCGCGACCCCGTTCTTCTTCAACTTCCACGCGGCAGGCGGCGGCGGCGGCGATCTCGGCAACTTCACCGTCATCGGACCATCCGGCTCGGGCAAGACCGTGGCGATGAACTTCCTTGCGGCGCAGGCGCAGCGGTTCGAACCGCGCATGGTCCTGTTCGACAAGGACCGCGGGGCCGAGGTCTTCGTGCGGGCGATCGGCGGGTCCTACAGCCGGATCGCTGCAGGCAAGCCCACCGGGTTCAACCCCCTCGCCCTGCCGGACCGGCCGGAGAACCGCGCCTTCCTGCGCGAATGGCTGGCCGTCCTGCTCGGCGCGCAGGGGCCGGAGGAACTGGCGACCATCGCCGGGGCGGTGGATGCAGCCTTTGCGAACGAGCCGCGCCTGCGCCAGCTTTCGCACTTCCGCGAGTTGCTCGCGGGGCACCGCCGCCCGCAACCGGGCGACCTTGCCGACCGGCTCTCGCCCTGGCTGGCCGATGGCGAGCATGGCTGGCTGTTCGACAATCCCGCGCTGGTCGGCCCGGCGGGGCCGCAGGACCGGCTCGACCTGTCGGCCCGGACGCTGGGCTTCGACATGACTGCCCTGCTCGAGGCTCCGCGCCTGCGCACCCCGACGATGATGTACCTGTTCCACCGCATCGAGGAGCGGCTGGACGGCACGCCGACCATGCTGCTGATCGACGAGGGCTGGAAGGCGCTTGACGACGAGGTCTTCGCCGCGCGCATCCGCGACTGGTTGAAGACACTGCGCAAGCGCAACGCGCTGGTCGGCTTCGCCACCCAATCCGCCCGCGACGCGCTGGACAGCCGGATTGCGACGGCGCTGGTCGAACAAACGGCAACCATGCTGTTCATGCCCAACCCGCGCGCCCGGGCGGAAGACTATTGCGAGGGCTTCGGCCTGACCGCGCACGAACTGGACCTGATCCGCACCCTGCCGCCGCAGAGCCGCTGCTTCCTCGTTCGCCAGGCCGAGGCTTCGGTGGTGGTCCGGCTGGACCTTTCGGACACGCCCGAGGTGCTGGCGGTCCTGTCCGGTCGCGAGGCGACGGTGCGGCGGCTCGACGCGCTGCGCGCGCAGTGTGGCGATGCACCGGCGGCCTGGTATCCGGCGCTGACCGGCGCGCCCTGGCCAGGGGATGAGCCGGAGGAAGATGCCCTGCCCGTCTGGGGAGAGGCGGCCGAATGAGCGGCTGCGACGCCCTGGTTTACGGCGCGTCCGACGGCATCGCCGCGGCGCTGACCGCGGTCGACTGCATGGCCGGGCAGGCCACGGCGAGCGCCTTTGCCCGCCTCTTCGGCACGCAAGGCGCGCTGCTTCCAGCCCTCACCCTGCTGCTGACCCTGTACATCGCGCTGTTCGCACTGGGCCTGTTGTCCGGGCGCACGCGGCTGGGGGTAGCTGCCCTGACCCCGCGCATGCTGGTGCTTGGTGCCGTCCTGACCTTCGCGACGAGCTGGATCGCCTACCAGAGCGTGCTGTGGAACCTTGCCGTCGGCGCGCCGGACCAGGTCGCCGGCGTGCTGCTGGGGACCAGGGGCCAGGCGAGCCAGGTCTTCGCGGGCCGGATCGACATCCTGTTCCAGGCGATCGCCGATGCCGCGCAGAGGGCAAGCGAACAGCAGGGTGCGGCGGCAGCCGCCGGTGCCGCCGTTCCGGTTCAGGCGACGGGCACCTTCGCGCCGGCGAGCCTTGTCTGGCTGGCGGCCGTCCTGCTGCTGCTTGGTACGGTGGGACTGCTGGTGACCACCCGGATCGTGCTGGCGGTGCTGCTCGCGCTGGGCCCGGTGTTCATCGTGCTGGGGCTGTTAAAGGGGACGCGCGGCCTGTGCGCCGGGTGGATCCGGGCGCTGGCCATGGTCGCGCTGGCACCGCTGTTCGCGGTGATCGGCGGCGCCCTGACGATCGAACTGGCGGTACCGGTGGTGCAGCGGCTGGCCGGCCCGGAAGGGATCGAGGCGCGCCCGGCCTTCGCCCTGTTCCTCATCGCGGCGGTCCACTGCACGCTGATGGCACTTGCCCTGAAGACGGCGGCCACCATGGTCGGCCAATGGCGCGTGTTCGGGCTGGGCGGCGGCGCGGTGGCCGAGCCGGAGCGCGCGGCGCTGAACGATCGGCTGGCGGCATTCGCCCTGCCCAGCCCCGGCCTGCCCAGCCCCGGCCTGCGCTCCGCGGTCCAGAATCCGGCGAGCCGCACGGCCGATCCGGCCGGACAGGTCGCGCGATCCACCGTCGCCGAAACGCGAACGACGCGCACCGCGCTTGCACCGGCGCGGGTGGCCGGCCTTTCCGCAACGGGCCTGCCGCCGCTGCGCGCGCAGGGGATCGGAAGCCGCTGGCGGCGCCCTCAGGTTCAGGCGGAGATTTTCAGGTGAAGCGGTTGATATTCCTTGCAGCGCTGGTGGCAACACCCGCTGCGGCGCGCGACGCCCGGCTGGAGACGAGGCTTTACGACGCCGATGCCGTGGTGCGGCTGGATGGACGGGCCGGCGTCCAGGCGACGATCGCTTTCGCTGCGGACGAGCATATCGAGAACGTGGCGGTGGGCGATTCGGCGCTGTGGCAGGTCACGCCGAACAAGCGGGCGAACCTGCTGTTCGTGAAGCCGCTGGCGCCACGCGCGCGCACCAACATGACGGTGGTGACGGACCGGCGCTCCTATTTCCTCGACCTTGTCGCCGCACCCGAAGCGCGAGCGGTCTATCTGCTGCGGTACACCTATCCGCCGGAGCCGAAGAAGGCCGAAGCCGCCGCGGCGGGGCTGAACGCCGAGGAGGCGCAGCTGGCCGGGGGCACTGCCCCCTTGGACCCGGCCCGGCTCAACTTCGGCTGGACGGCCAAGGGCAAATCCGCCCTGCTCCCGGCGCGGATCTATGACGATGGCACCTCCACCTATCTGGCCTGGGCGGCCGGGCGGGCGGTTCCGGCCATACTCGTGCGGGACGAGAAGGGCGCGGAGGGGCCGGTCAACTATGCGGTGCGCGAGGACATGATCGTCCTGGACGGCGTTCCCGCGGCGATCGTCCTGCGCTCCGGCAAGGAAGCGGCAACGCTGGTGCGGCAGGCGCCGGCGCGCAACGAGCCGGCTGCCCCCGCTGCGCCCAGTCTCGCCGACAACCGCCTCACGGGAGGCAAATGAGATGAGCCGCCGCCTCAACCGCCTTTCGTCGCCCGACGAGCAGGATCCGCGCGACCGGCAAGGCGCCGAAGTGATCGACATCGCCACGCGCACCGTCCTGCCGCAGGTGGCGCAGCGGCGGGGCCGGTCGGACGCGCTGGTCACCGTGGCGGGCCTCGCGCTGGTCCTGCTGCTCGGCCTCGTGACGCTATGGAGCATGAGCGGCTCACGCGCCGAGCGGCAGGCCAGCGCCGCCGCCGTCCAGCCGCGCACCGACGTGCCGCCGATGGTGCCGGCGCAGGCGATCACCTCCCTGCCGGCCCGCGCGCCGGTTGTGATGCCGGCCCAGCCCGGCGCGGCGCCGCAGGCGGCGACGCAGAGCGCGCCGGCGGCCAATCCCTATGCAGCTCCGGCCGTGGTATTCGATGCCAGTTCCTTTGCCGGCCCGATCGTCAGCGGCGGCCCGGCGGCCCCGGTCGCCATCCCCAGCGGCGGCGGTAACGACGACTTTGCGGCGCGCCTTGGCGTGTCGGGCAACGGGGCTGCCGTCGCCACGGCCGGCATCAACCCCAAGACCACGGTGAGCCAGGGGACGCTGATCCCCGCCGTTTTGGAGACGGCGATCGATACCGACGTGCCAGGCTATGTCCGCGCGGTGGTGTCCGCCGACGTGCGCAGCTTCGATGGCAGCCGGGTTCTGGTGCCCCGGTCGAGCCGGCTGATCGGCCAGTACAAGAGCGGGATGCAGGCCGGGCAGAAGCGGGCCTATGTGATCTGGACCCGGCTGATCCGGCCGGACGGCGCATCGGTGAACATCGCCAGTCCGGCGATCGGCTTTGGCGGGGAGACGGGCATCGCCGGGCGGGTCAACACGCACTTCTTCGAGCGGTTCGGTTCGGCCATGCTGCTCTCGGTGGTGGGCGGGCTGCAGGCGGTGGCGAGTGGCGGGACCACGCTGGTGCTGGGCGGCGGGCAGTCCGCGGCGGCGGCGGCGGTCGGCCAGACCGGCAACATCGGTCCGACCGTGCGCATCCGCCAGGGCGAGCCGATCCGCGTGTTCACCGCCCGTGACCTCGATTTCTCGCGGGTCTCGCCGGAATGAGCAACCTGGCTGCGCTTGAGCCCGGCGGAGGGCGCAGTGTCTACCTTGACGCATATCTCGCCCCGTTCCGGCCCTGGCTGGAGCGTGAGGACGTGACCGAGATCCTCGTCAATCGCCCGGGCGAGGTGTGGATCGAGGAGGCGGGCGCGCCGGGCATGCGGCGGCTGGCGCTGCCCGAAGCGACCGACCTGCTGCTGCGCCGGCTGGCGGAGCAGATCGCCCGGGTCAGCCATCAGGGCATCAACCGCGAGCATCCGCTGCTCGCCGCCAGCCTGCCCGACGATATCTGCCCGGGCAGCGCGCGCATCCAGTTGTGCGGACCGCCGGCAACGCGCGGGCACTGGGCCATGGCGATCCGCCGGCACCGCCTGCTCGACTTGCCGCTCGACGTTTATGATCATGGCCCCCTCCCCTGCCGAAGCGAGGCGCCGCTGCCCGATGCACGGGCCGAGCCGATCGCCTATCTGCGCGACTGTGTGGCACGGCGGCAGACGATCCTCGTCTCGGGCGGGACCAGCACCGGCAAGACCACTTTCCTCAACGCCCTGCTGCGCGAGATTCCCGCTGGGGAGCGTGTGGTCGTGGTCGAGGATACGGCCGAGCTGCGCCTGCCGGGCGACAACGGCGTCGGCCTCATCGCGGTCAAGGGCGAACTCGGCGAGGCCCGGGTGACCACGGACGACCTTGTCCAGGCCTCGCTGCGGCTGCGGCCGGACCGGATCGTGGTGGGCGAACTGCGCGGGCGCGAGACGGTGAGCTTCCTGCGCGCGATCAACACCGGCCATCCCGGATCCTTCTCGACCGTCCACGCCAATTCCCCGCGCGGGGCGCTCGAACAGATCGCGCTGATGGCACTTCAGGCGGGCATCGGGCTGACGCGCAGTGAAACCATTCAATATTCGGCACATGTAATTGACGTTGTGGTCCAATTGGACCGGGGTGCCGGGCGTCGGCAGATCGCCGATATTCGCCGCACCGCCGAACTCCTTGGCTGATCCGTCCAAACGGGCCGCATTACGCCTTGCGCGGCGGCGTTGAGCCCATATCATCTCCGCTCCGGCCGCGAGTCCGGCCTCTCCCGCAAGGGGGGCAGGAACTCCACGCGGCCGCCTCAGGGGGAGAGTTATCATGGCGTCTGGCGACCACGTCGATTTCAAGGGATTCATGGATGGCGTGAAGCGCCGCAATCCCTACCAGCCGGAGTTCGTCCAGGCGGTGCAGGAGGTGGCCGAGGACATCTTCGACTTCATGGACACGAACGAGGAATACCACGCCCAGCAGATCCTGCGGCGCATCGCCGAGCCCGACCGCGTCGTCTCGTTCCGGGTGTGCTGGGAGGATGACAAGGGCAATATCCGCGTCCAGCGCGGCTGGCGCGTACAGAACAACAACGCGATCGGCCCCTACAAGGGCGGCATCCGCTTTCACCCCTCGGTCACGGAAAGCGTACTGAAGTTCCTCGCCTTCGAGCAGACCTTCAAGAACGCGCTCACCGGCCTCCCCATGGGCGGCGGCAAGGGCGGGTCGAACTTCAACCCCAAGGGCAAGAGCGTGCGCGAGATCATGCGCTTCTGCCAATCGTTCATGACCGAACTGTACCGCCACATCGGCGCCGACGTGGACGTGCCGGCGGGCGATATCGGCGTTGGCGGGCGCGAGATCGGCTTCATGTTCGGCCAGTACAAGCGCATCACCAACCAGTTCACTGGCGTGCTGACGGGCAAGGGGCTGGAATACGGCGGCTCGCTGATACGTCCGGAGGCGACCGGCTATGGCGCGGTCTATTTCCTTGCCAACATGCTCGCCACCAAGGGGCAGGACCTGAAAGGGAAGACCGCGGTGATTTCCGGTTCGGGCAACGTGGCAACCCATGCGGCGGAAAAGATCGTCCAGCTGGGCGGCAAGGTGCTGACCTTGTCGGATTCGGGCGGCTTCGTCCACGATCCGGATGGCTTCGACCAGGAGAAGATCGACTGGGTGAAGAGCCACAAGACTCACCGGCGCGGCCGGATCGAAGACTATGTTGCCGCCTATCCGAAGGCCACTTTCCACGCCGGCAAGACCCCATGGGGCGTCAAGTGCGACGTCGCCCTGCCCTGCGCCACCCAGAACGAGCTGCTGGGCGAAGATGCGAAGACACTGGTCGCCAACGGCTGCATCGCCGTGTCCGAAGGCGCCAACATGCCGACCGACCTTGAGGGCGTGCACGTATTCAAGGCGGCCAAGCTGCTTTATGCACCGGGCAAGGCCTCCAACGCGGGCGGCGTCGCCGTGTCTGGCCTGGAAATGAGCCAGAACTCCGAACGCCGCGCCTGGAAGGAAAGCGAACTCCAGCAGATGCTGAAGGACATCATGGCCGGCATCCATCAGTCCTGCCTGCAGTATGGCGACCGGGGCGGCGGCTATATCGACTATGTGAAGGGCGCGAACATCGCCGGCTTCAAGAAGGTGGCCGACGCGATGCTGGCCTTCGGGGTGGTCTGAGACGATGACCGACCAGCCGGCCTCCGTCCCGCCACCTGCGCCGGGCGGAGCCGGCGCGGTCCCCGCAACCTATACGCGCGACGCGATCTACCTCGTCCGCACGGTCACCCAAGCGAATCTGTCGCTCAGCCAGATGGCCGACCAGAAGGCCTCGATCCTGATGGGCGCAACCTTCCTCGTGTTCACCATCTGCGTGGGACAGGCCGGCAAGGGCACGCTTTCGGTGGCGCTGGTCGTGCTGGCGCTTTCGGCCTTCGTCTCGGCCGTCCTTGCCGTGTCGGCGATCATGCCCGCGGTGAAGCCGCCGGTCCTGCCGGAAGACCAGCGCAACATCCTGTTCTTCGGAGTGTTCAGCCAGATGAGCGAGGACGAGTTCGTCGAACGCACCCTTGCCAGCCTGCACACCGACGAGGCCGTTTTCCGGACAATGCTGCGCGACATCTGGCAGAACGGCCAGGTCCTCCAGCGCAAGAAGTACCGCCTGCTCGGCTGGGCCTACCGCGCTTTCCTGGTGGGGCTGGTGCTGACGGTGGCGGTGTTCGTGGCGGAGCGGATCGGGTAAGCGGTCGAACTCCGAGGACGCTGCGGGGTCCCAGGCCAGGGTCCGAACTCAATCGCCGGCCGCGCCGACTGATCAGCGTGTCTCCACTTCCCGCCACTCGCCCGGCGCGAGCCCTTCCACGCTCCACTCCCCGACAGACCAGCGCACGAGCCGCAAGGTCGGCAGACCCACGGCGGCGGTCATGCGGCGGACCTGCCGGTTGCGGCCTTCGCGGATGGCGAGGCGCAGCCAATGGTCGGGGACGGTTTTGCGGAAGCGTACCGGAAGGTCGCGCGGCCAGAGGTCTGGCGGGTCGATTGTCTCCACCTCGGCCGGGCGGGTGGGGCCATCGTTCAGGGTGATCCCGCGGCGCAGGGCCGCAAGGGCCGCCTCGTCAGGTACGCCCTCGACCTGCACAAGATAGGTCTTGGCAAGCTTGAAGCGGGGATCGGCGATGCGCGCCTGCAGCCGCCCATCGTCGGTGAGGAGCAGCAAACCCTCGCTGTCCCGGTCGAGCCGGCCGGCGGGATAGACGCCGGGCACCTTCACATAGTCCGAGAGGGTGCGGCGGTTCTCAGGCGTGCCCCGGTCGGTGAACTGGGAAAGGACGTCGAACGGCTTGTTCAGCAGCAGCAGCCGCGCCACTTCACTTCACTCCGAGCACGGCCGCCTCTTGCCGGAGCCGTGCGGCCTGGTCGGGGTTGGCGGCGATCCCGTCCTTCAAGGCCTGGGCCGCCCGATCCGGCTGGCCGAGCGTCACCCGGCTGCGGATCAGCATCAGCCAACCGTCGGGATTGGCCGGGTTGGCCCTCAGCTTGCCCTCCAGCCGGGCGACCATGCCTTCGGCCATTTCGCGCTGCTGGCTCGGCGGGATGGAGGCTGCGGCCTTCAGGTCAAGCGGGGACGGGCCTGGGATGCCCTGCGCCACGGTCGGCATGGCCGGGGCGGCCTCGGGCGCGCCGACAGGGGCTCCGGCGGGAGCGGCGGGCTGCTTCACTGCGGCGATGCGGCTGCCGACCTCGATCTTGTGGATCTTGCCGACCTGTTCGATCGTGCGTCTGAGGTCCGCCTCCCACGGGGCGCCGTGCGGAGTATCGGCCAGCAGCGTAAGCCAGTCGGCGATGGCGCCCTGGTGATCGCCGGCAAGGTCACGGTTCACGGCGAGGAAGTAGCGCGCCCGCGGGTCCTTGGGATCGAGGCTGACGGCCTTGCGGAAGGCTTCGAGCGCTGACGGCGGCATGGGATCGGACTTGCTTGCCATCACCCGCGCCTCACCCAGCGACGACCAGACGACCGCCAGCTCGGGCGCGAGCTGGCTTGCCCTTTCATAGGCTTGTGCCGCCTCGGCGAACTGGCCGGCATCGAACCGGGCTGAGCCCAGCGTGCGCCAGGCGGCGGAATCGCCGGGGTTGTCGCGCGTCCGCCGCTCCAGCGCGGCCATCGGATCGAGTGCCGCTTCAGTGGCCGGAGCGCCCTGCTGAGTGGTGCCCCCGCCCTTGTGCATGGCCGACCAGGCAAGCGCGAAACCCAGCACCAGCGCGGCTCCGCCCAGGACGATTTGTCCGCGCTTCAATCTCACCATCGCCCTTGTCTCCACGCTCTGTTCCGGTCCATACAGTTCGGAACGCGTCGGGACCGGCTATCCCGACTCCCGCTCTCGCGGGCGGTTTGGGGCAGCCACGGCGGGAATGCAACGGCGGCTCGTAGCAGCCGTGACGAAGGGGGAACAGGTGGCCGATCGCGTGCGCGTGGCGATTGTCGGATCCGGGCCTGCCGGGCTGAGCGCGGCCGCGCGGGCCGCGGCGCTGGGGATGAGCCATGTCCTGATCGAAAAGACGGACCATCTTTCCGACACGATCTACAAGTATCAGAAGGGCAAGCACGTGATGGCGACGCCCGCCTCGCTGGTGCTGCGGTCTGACTTCGATTTTGACGCCGGCAAGCGTGAGGCGATCCTCGGCATTTGGGACCGGCAGGCCGCCGACGTGGGCATCAGCGTGCGCTACAAGGCCGAAGTGGTGAAGATAGAAGGCCAAAAGGGCGCCTTCGTCCTGACCCTCAAGGACAAGTCCACGCTGGAGGCCGAGGCGGTGATCCTGGCCATCGGCACCCAAGGCAATCCCAACACCATGCGCTGCCCCGGGGCGGACATGCCCCACGTGCAGTACCAGCTGGACGACCCCGGCGAGTACGTGGACGAGCATATTGTCGTGATCGGCACGGGCGACGCCGGGATCGAGAACGCGCTGGGCCTCGCCGCCGATCCGGCGCAGGGCAACATCGTCTCGATCCTCAACCGCGGCACCGACTTTGCCCGCGCCAAGCCGGCCAACGTCAAGCTGCTGCAGGAGGCCGCGGCCGCCGGGCGAATTGCCATCCGGCTGGAAACCACTCCCGCCGAAGTGCGGGAGGGCGAACTGCTGCTCGACACGCGCGATGGGCAGGAGACGATCCCGTGTGACCGGATCATCGCCCGCATGGGCTCGGCCGCGCCGCGCGCCTTCGTCGAAGGCTGCGGAATCGAGTTCACCAGCCCTGACCGCGAAGCCTTCCCGGTGCTTTCGCCGGTGTTCGAGACGACGACGCCCGGCATTCACGTGATCGGCGCCCTGGCAGGCTATCCGCTCATCAAGCACTGCATGAACCAGGGCTATGACGTGGTGGAGTTCCTCAACGGGAACACCAGCCTCAAGCCCGCCGACGAGCCAATTCTCGCCGAGAAGTTTGCTCCGCTCCCCGGTTCGCGCACGGTGGACGAATGGCTGGCGCTGTTCGGCCAGCGGATCGAGATTTTCCGCGAGCTGTCGACGCTTCAGATCCGTGAGCTGATGCTGGACAGCGACGTGCGCGCCTTCCGCGCCGGCGAGGCCGTGTTCGAACGGAACGAGCCTGGATCCTCGCTGTTCTGCATCGCCGAGGGCGCGGTGGCGGTGGAGGTCAATCCGGCCGACCCATCATTCACGGTGCCGATCGGCGAAGGATCGATCTTCGGCGAGGTCGGCCTGATTTCCGGCCGGCGGCGCGGCGCCACGGTGCGCGCATCGCAGCCGACGATCGTGGTCGAACTGTCGCGCAACGCCGCGTTGAAGCTGATCGCCACCGCCCCGGCGGCAGGCCGGGCGGTGACCCGCATCTCGATCGAGCGGCAGCTGCTGCAGATCTTCGGCTCGGGCCTGACGCAGGCAGACGTGGCCGAGCTGGTCGAGGGCGCCGAAGTCAAGAACGTGCGCGCCGGCGAGGTGGTGCTGGCCGAGGGCGATGAGGGCAAGGACGTCTTTATCATCCGGCGCGGCTCGATGATCGTGCAGAAGATGCTGGGCGGGCGGCCGGTGTTCCTCTCCTACGTTCCGGCCGGCAGCTATATCGGCGAAATGGCGCTGATCGACGGGGCGCCGCGCTCGGCGACGGTGAAGGCAGCGATCCGCTCGGAAGTGATCCGGCTGCCCGGCGAGGCCTTCGCCCGCCTGCTTGAGCGCAAGCCCGACCTGCTGCGCAAGGCCACGGCCGACATGGACAAGCGGCGCGAGGTCAACGCCTTCATCGAAGGCCGCAAGGACAGCTTCGGCAGCGCGGTCGACATGTATTCCGAGACCGCCCAGTTCCTGATCGACAACGGCATCGGAGAGGCGACCGACGTCCTCCTGATCGACGAGACGCTGTGCGTGGGCTGCGACAATTGCGAGAAAGCCTGCGCCGACAGCCACGAGGGCCTCTCGCGCCTGAACCGCGAGGCGGGCAAGACCTATGCCCACCTTCACGTGCCAACCTCGTGCCGGCACTGCGAGCATCCGCACTGCATGGCCGATTGCCCGCCCAACGCAATCCGCCGCGGGCCCGACGGCGAGGTGTTCATCGACGACACCTGCATCGGCTGCGGCAACTGCCAGCGCAACTGCCCCTATGGCGTGATCCGGATGGATTCGGTGCCGCCGCAGAAGCCTTCACTGCTCTCTTGGCTGCTCTTCGGCTCCGGCCCGGGACCGGGCGAGCCGAGCAAGAAATGGCGCAAGAAGCACGCCACCGGCGAACAGCCGAAGAAAGCAATCAAGTGCGACATGTGCTCGGGCATTTCCGGAGGCCCGGCCTGCGTGCGCGCCTGCCCGACAGGTGCAGCCCTGCGCGTGTCTCCCGAGGCATTCCTGTCCGTGGCGCGGCTGGGGGAGGAAGGCTGATGGCGACCAGTCCCGCAGGCAAGGCAACGCCCGGCGGCGCGCAGACGCGGCGGCAGGTATCGGCCGATCACGAGGGCTTCCTGCGCTACCGCTCGTTCCGCTGGCTCAAGCTGGCCGGGTTGCTGTGTGTTGCCACGATCCTGGGCTACCTCCTCTCTGACGTGAAGCCCCGGCCAAACGGCGGTTCCTGGTATGGCTATACTCTGGGGACCATCGGTGCCGGCCTGATCGTGTGGCTGGCCCTTCTGGGGGTGCGCAAGCGGAGGATGACGCCCGGTGCGTGGAGCCTGAAGGCCTGGACCTCGGCCCACGTCTACCTTGGCCTCAGCCTCGTCGTCGTGGCGACGCTGCACACCGGGTTCCAGCTCGGCTGGAACGTCCACACCCTGGCCTATGTGCTGATGATGCTGGTGATCGCCTCGGGCGCCTGGGGGATCAGCGTCTACGCGACCCTGCCGAGCGCGCTAAGCGCCAACCGCGAGGAACTCACCCAGGAGCAGATGATCGAGGGCATCCGCGCGGTGGACCGGCAGCTGACCGACGCAGCCCAGCCGCTCGGTCGGGAGCATTCGGACTTCGTAATCGCCGCGCTGGAGGAAGATCCGTTCGCCGCGAGTCCGTGGGCACGCCTTACCGGAACCTATCGCAACTGCCCCACTGCCCGTGCCATCGAGGCCCTGGGCAATGCCGAAATGCGCGGGATCGGCGGGCCAGAGGTCGGCCAGGTCGAAAAGCTGCTGATTCGCCGCAAGGCCCAGCTGGACCGGTTGCGCCGGCAGATGCGGCTGCGCGGCCTTCTGGAGGCGTGGCTTTACATCCATGTCCCGCTGACCATCGCCCTGCTGGCGGCGCTTACCGCGCACATCGTCAGCGTGTTCTACTACTGGTGAACGCGACCCGATGACCTTTCGCCTCCGCACCATCGACATCACCGCAGACGGCCGGCGTATCGTCCGCGACAAGGCGGTCGACAAGCCGGCCCTGACCGTCGGCCGCGCTGCTGAGAACGACATTCACCTGCCCGATCTGGCAGTAGAGGCCAGCCATGCGCGGCTCACCGCCAGCGGTAGCCGGGTCGAGGCGCAGGCGACCGGAACGCTCGGCTTCGGCCTCGACGGGCAGACCGTCCGGCAGGCGAGCATCGACGCGCGAACGGGCGCGGAGCTGCGCTTCGGCGGCGCGCGGATCACCGTCGGCATGGCCGAGGGCGATGTCCTGCTGACAGTCGAGCCGGTGCCTGAGAACAGCGACAAGGATCCGGAGAAGGACGGTCTTGCGCTGTCCGCCGTGATGCCGGGCAAGCGCCGGGTCGCCTGGATCCTCGCCGGACTGGTCCTCGCCTTCTTCCTCGCGCTGCCGGTGATCAGCAACCTGACCCGCTCGGACGATCTCAAGCAGAGCCAGGTTGTCGGCGACAGCAGCTGGACGCCGGGTCCGCTGAGCCTCGCGCACCACCAGCTCGAGGGCAAGTGCGAGGCCTGCCACGTCAAGCCGTTCCAGTCGGTCCGCAACGAGACCTGCATGTCGTGCCACAAGTCGGTGCACGATCACGCCCCGGCTGACCGCATCCATGCCGCCCGCGCCGAGCCTGGCCCCGGCGGCATCGTGCTGGCCGCCTTCTCCCGCGCGTTTGGCAAGGAGGGGCCCGGGTCTTGCGTGGAATGCCATCGCGAGCACGAGGGCATGACCCGGATGGCCCTGCCGGCGCAGCAGTTCTGCGCCGACTGCCACGGGTCGCTGAAGGACCGGCTGAAGGACACCAGGCTTGGCAATGCCTCGGATTTTGCCGGGATGCATCCGCAGTTCACGCCGGCCGTGGTGGTCGACCCCTCGCGGAAGCTGCTGCGGACCGAATCGCTGGACAGCAATCCGCGTGAAAACTCCGGGCTTACCTTCCCGCACCGGATGCACCTCGATCCGCGCGGGGGCGTGGCCAGGATGGCGGCGACGCTGGCAGGAGAGAAGGGCTACGGCACGAACGGCATGGTCTGTTCGGACTGCCACCACCCGAGCGAGGACGGCGTGCGGTTCAAGCCCATCTCCATGGAGCGCGACTGCGAGGCCTGCCACAGCCTGGTCTATGACAAGGTCGGCCCGATCTTCCGCAAGCTGAAGCATGGTGACGTGGACCAGATGGTCGCCGACCTGTCAGTGGCCGGGAACACCACCCAGCCGGTGGTGACCGGGCGCAGCCGGCCCGGCGCCTTCGCCAGCGGCCAGCCCTATTTCGCCCGGTTCAGCCGGCCGGTGGGCGGCGGACTGATAGCCGGTGCGCTGGGCAAGGACGGCGTCTGCGGCGAGTGCCACACCGCGACGCTGCACAACGGCCGCCCCGCGGTGGTGCCGGTGGTGATCCCGCAGCGCTACATGGCGAACGGCTGGTTCGACCATGCCGCGCACAAGCAGACCAAGTGCAGCGAATGCCACGCCGCGACCGGGTCGGAGCGCTCGTCCGACGTGCTCCTGCCCAAGATCGCGGAATGCCGGACCTGCCACCTCGGGGAGCAGGCGCAGGGCCTGTTTCGCCCGAAGGACAAGGTTCCGTCCGGCTGCGCGATGTGCCACGCCTATCACCCGACCGGGACCGCACCCCTGCTGTCCCGCCGCGACACGCGCTAGAGCAGCAGGGGAGAGCCACCATGCTCATCGGCCAGCTGACCGACATCCATATCGGCTTCGACAAGGGCAATCCCGAAGAGCACAACATGATCCGGCTGCGGGCCGCGCTCGACAAGCTGGTGAACGGGCCGAACCGGCCGGACCTGCTGCTGCTCACCGGCGACCTGACCGAGGATGGCAACCCGGCCGACTATGCCCGACTGGCCGAGGCGGTTTCGATCTGCCCCTTCCCCGTCTGGCCGATGGTCGGCAACCACGATCTTCGGGAGGCCGTGCGTGCCGCCTTCCCGCAGTGCCCACCCTCGGCCGACGGCTTCCTGCATTACGTCCTGGATCACGGCACGCTGCGGCTCGTCGTGCTCGATACGCTCGAACTCGGCCGGCACGGTGGCGGTTTCTGCCAGGTGCGCGCCCGCTGGCTGACCGACACTCTGGCGGCGGCGCCCGACAAGCCTACGCTGATCGCACTGCACCATCCTCCGTTCACCGCCGGCATTCCGTGGATGGACACCGACGCCCGCGAACCCTGGGTGGCCCGGCTGGCCGCGACACTGAAAGGCCATGGGCAGGTCAAGGGCCTGATCGCCGGGCACCTCCACCGCACGATCCTCTCCCACTGGGAGGACCTGCCGGTGCTGGTTTGCCCATCAACCGCGCCGGCGGTGGGCCTGGACCTAACCCCGATCGACGCCGACGTCCCCGACAACCGCGTGCTCATCACCGACGAGCCGCCGGGCTATTGCCTGCACCTGTGGAACGGCAAGGACGTGGTCACCCACTTCGAATTTGCCGGCGATTACCGCGTGTTCGCGCGGTTCGACACGGGACTGCAGGGCATGATCAGCGAAATGGTGGGCGAACGCCCCGAGGGCTGAAAGCCGCTGGCAAGAGGCCAATCGGACGGCGGTCGGTCCTCCCGCCCCGGCCCGAGCCGCCAGACCCCATCAGAGCTTGGCCGCGGGATCCTCTGCACTGGCGCTGACAGGCGGCAGTTCCGGTTGCGGCGCGGGCAGCACGTTCTCGAGCACGGAGCCCCTGACGGTGGCGACCGCCTTGTCGCCGACCACCGGAGCTGAATCCGCGCTGAGCACCGGAGTGGCAAGGCCAACCGCCGGCAGGCTCGCTTCCAACGGCTGCGCGGCGATCGGCGCATCCATGCCGGCAAAAGCTGCGGCGAATTCGGAGGTCATGCGTGGCGCCGGAACCAGCCGGGCAAGGCTGGTGGCGCTGTGGCTGCGGCTCTTGCGCGAAACGGTGCTCACCTTGGCGGCCGGCAGATCCGTTCCGAGAGCGAGGGAAGCCGTGTGCTTCGCCCCGGTCAGCTTGGTCGGGCCAGCGTGGAACATCTTCTCCGGGTGAGCGACGGTGGCGAGATGCGGGATCAAAATCGGTACGGCAGCAGCCTTGGCCGGAGCCGGACGCGCCGCGACCTTCGGCGCAGGCTGGAGTGCCGCCAGCATGTGTGAAACGCTGGCGCCGTGCGGTCCCTCGGCCTGATGGGCAGCCTTTGCCGGGACCGGCTTCGGCGCAGCGGCAGCAAGCCGGGCGACGGGCGCAGCCTTGGCGGTCGGTGCTTTGGCGACGGGCGCCGGAGCGATCTTCGTCGGCGCGGCGAGGGCCAGATGGGCCTGGATGGCGGGCTTCGCCTTGACGACAGGCGCGGGCGCGGCCTTGGCGGGAGCGGGTGCCGGAGCGGCGAGCGCAAGATGAGCCGGAGCGGCCGGCTTCACCTTGACGGCGGACGTGCCGACCAGAACCGGGGCGCGCAGAGGTGAGGCGGGCGCAACCGCCAGCTCCACAGGCCTCGGCGCTGCGGCGGCCATGGCAGGAGCCGCAGCGGCAGGGCTCGCCGAAGCGAGTGCCGGCGAGGAATGGGTCACGCCATTGTCATCCGCGTCCGCGAACATTTCCGTGTTGCCGGCGTGGAACATGTTGCTGCTTTCCGGCACGGTATAGGCCGTGCGGTCGTAGCGGACCTCGTCAGGCACAGTGTTGTCGAGCCGGTGGCTGGCGTAATAGATGCCCAGACAGTCAGCCACACCAACCGTAAGCACGGCGGCCTTGACCCAACGCTTCCTGGTCCAGCTCTTCCCCATTATGCCCTCCATTGACCCGCCAGCCCGAAACGGCTGCGGCACGCGCAGACCGGGCGGGATAGCCCGGCGGAACGGCGCGATGGTAGCACGGCTGCGCTCTATGGCGAGTCGATAATAGGTAGGCTTACTTGCGTGCGATCCACGCCTTCATGTCGACATCGTCGCGCACCTTGAAGGGGAAGCCCTTCCGGTTGAGGAACAGGGTCTCCATCTCAGGCCGGGTGAACGGACGGGATCCGACGCGACCGAACACCGCGATCTCGCCACCCGTCTCGTCCACCCCACGATCACGGTCCAGCCCCTTGGAGATCGACAGGGCCGGGCTTGGCGTCCGTGCCCATGCGATCAGTTCCGGCTTGGGCGCCGGGGAGAAGCCATAGAAGTTCGGCTGGGTACCCGGGCTGGTGAGCTGGATGACCTTGATCCCGTTCCGCCCATCAGCGACGTAGGCGAACAGGCTGGCGTTGGTGGTGCCAACCATCACGTCCTGTGCATCGTTGAGCCGCCCGCCGAAGGTCACCTTCTGGTAGACGACCGGCGCCATCGGGCGGGTGATGTTCACGATTACCAGGCCTTCGGCCGCGCCGGCAACGTAGGCGTAGGTGCGCGCGAGGTAAACGCGCCGCGCGTCGGCCAGTGGCACCGTGCCAGAGGGCACCGCCACCGGATCACGCAGGTTGGTCACGTCGAACAGCTTGAGCCCGTCGCGGTCGGTCACCCAAAGGTAGCGGAACTGGATCGCGCTCGCCCGCGCGTCGGCCAGCGGACGAACGGCGGCGAGCTTCGGGTGCAGCGGGTCGTGCAGGTCCACTACGACCAGTCCGGCATCGGCGGTGATATAGGCGATCTCCCCCGCCAGCTGGATGTGCCGCGCGCCCTTCAGCACGTTGTCCGGGTTCCAGGTGACGGACCGCTTCAGGAAGTTGTTGCGTGGCTCGCCATCGGCCAGCGTATCGACATTGACGAGGATCAGACCCTCCACGCTGTCGGTCACGGCGGCGTAAGAGTAGATCGGCAGGAACGCCTGCTCCTGGTTGATCGCGCGCAGTTCCGGCGTGTTGCGCAACGGCGCGATCGACTGGTTCGTCGGGATGGCCATGCAGGTCGCATTGGTCGTCTTCACGCCCGTGTCATGGCCGAGCGGAGAGGCCGGGCCCGAAAGGATCGGGTCGGAGATGCCCTTGTTGGCGATCGAGGCGACGTCGTAGACCTTGAAGCCGCCGCGCCCTTCGGCAACGTACATGTATTCGCCGCGCAGCTGGAGACAGCCGACCTGGCCGGTCGTCCCCTGCACCACGTTGCGGAACTGCTCGAGCGCGTCGGTCTCGCCGGAAAGCTTGGCGTCGAAGGTCTTGCCGCGGGTCCAGTTCTTCAGCTCGCGGCCGTTCTGCTCCACGTGCATCCGGTAATAGTCGGGATAGGCGTATTTCTGCAGGTAGGAGCCGATCACCGCCTGCGGCTCTTCCCACTCGGTCACGCGGGTGGCCTGGAAACCGCCCTCCAGGCCGGTCCAGGCGTTGAGCCCGACAAAGTTCACGAAGTTGGTCCCGAGCAGCATAAGCTGGGCCATGATCGCGTTGTTGTCGTCCTCGGCCGAGAGGTGGCAATCGGTGCAGGTCTTGGTCTCGGTCGTACGGACCGTGTGCGGGAAGTGCGGCGCGAAGGCCTGGCTCGAGAAGCCGATCGCACTGATCGGCGGCTGCTGCACGTAGATCCGCTCACGGTTGACGTTGGTGGAGGACAGAACCAGCGCCGAGGTCGAGCGGACCGGAGCGATTTCAGCGCCCTTGGTGGTCATGTGCTTGCCCAGCTGGAACATCTCGTCCCGCGCGACCTGCGGGTTATAAGTCGCGAAGTTGCGCGTCTCCTCACCCTCGAAATGGTGCATCGAGGTCTTCCAGTTTGCCTCGATCGGGAGGTGGCAGCCGCCGCAGCTTGTCGTCCAGGAGAGGTGGCAGGTGAAACAGGCCATCTTGTCCGGATCGTGCGCCCGATCGGACAGGGGCACCCCCGGCCCGAAGCGATAGGAACCGTCCTCCGCGCCCGACTTGCTCATCAGCTTCGCACGCGCCGCCTTGGCGTTGAAATAGGGCGAAGCGGGATCGACCGAATCCTTCACCAGGTGGACTCGCCATTCCAGCTTGGGATCTACGATCGAGCGCTGGATCAGCGTGCGCCGCCCGCCGGTCTCGTCTACCCACTCGAACCGGCGCTTGCCGTCCGGGTTGCGCAGCAGGGACAGGTCGTTCCCCTTGGGCGGAGCGGCCGGGCCGGAGGTGCGCAGGGTCGGATAGGCCTCGGACGTGCCGTGGCAATCCTTGCAGCCGATCTCCACCGCGTTGGCGACCTCACCATAGATCAGGCCGTTGCCGTGGCTGTCCTGCGCGAAGTGGCAGTCCGCGCACTGGAGCCCCTTTTCGGCATGGATGTCCATCAGGTGGACCGCCTTGCCCGGGTTGACGCCGGGCGGCACGAACTTGCCCTCGCCGGCTTTTCGCCACTTCTCCGGATCGTCAGGCGAGACGATCTTGCCGTCCGCGTCAAGCAGGTTGCCCTCGCGGTCGCGCTTGAAGATCGCGCGGAAGTTCCAGCCGTGGCCGTGATAGTCGGCGAACTGGGTGTCCTTCAGCGTCGGATTCAAGTCGTAAACGTTGCGCAGGAAATCCAGATCGGCCCATTTGCCGCGCGGGGCAGCGCCTTCCGGATTGCGATCGTTGACGGCGCGAACTTCCTCGGCGGTCGGGTAGACCTGCTTCTTCGGCCACATCGCCGGCGCATCGGATTCGTAGTCCCACATCGTGTAGCCGAGATACGAATTCAGGAAGATGTTGGGCTGGTGCATGTGGCAGTTCATGCACTGCGCCGTGGGAATGGCGCGGGTGAACACGTGCTGCAGCGGGTGACCGCTTTCCTTGACCAGTTCTCCCGACCCATGATCGTCGACAGCGCCGTGATCGCCCTTCAGCGCGCCGTGTCCGCTGCTGCCGCCGGCCACGACCATCTTGTCGGCAATGGTCGGATCGACGGTGATCGACTGCCCATCACGGCCAAATTGCGCATAGGTCAGGCTGTGGCGCGGCTCGCGGTCGTTCGCGTAGATCACGTGGCAGCCGGTGCAACCGGACGAGCGGTAGTCGCCCGGCTGGTCGTTCGTGCCCATGAACCACAGGAACGGGTCGTTGAGGCGGGTCTTGTGGATGTTGAGCACCGGGATCGCGACGCGCAGCCCGGTGCCGGGGCCGCGGTTGGACTGTCGCAGATCCGGCCGGCCCGGCTCTTCCAGCCGCTGGATCGAGCCGGAGGAATTGGGCAGGCCGATTTCCGAGAAGCCGGACCCGATGGTACGGCCGCCTCGTTCGAACACACGGAAGATGTCGCCGGGCGGAATGACGTTCCAGCGCGGCAGCGGATACATCGCGGCAAGCGCACCGCGGGCCGCCTGCTTCTTCGTCACCGCGCCCGGGGGCGAGCCGGGCGAGACGAGCTTGGCCGGCTTGCCATCGGCCGTATAAGCCTCGCCGAATATGTAGTTCTTGAACGGTACGATGCCATTGTTGTAGGCGGCCCCGCCCCACAACATGGCGCCCGTCGCCATCAGCGAGCGCTCCGAGGCCTCGATGGTCGACTGGTGGCAGGCGCCGCAGGATTCGCGGGCCACGCGCAGGTCGCCCGGGTTCACGAAGCGGATGTATTCGGGCGCTTCCTTGTTGAGCAGGGCATAGGATCGCGGCGGGTTAGCGCTCGACGGATAGTTCCAACCGTGCGGATAGCGCGGGAGCACGTGAGCCCGCTCGCGCGCGGCAACATACTGCGGGTCGTCGCGCGACAGTGAAGGGTTGCCGGTGACGCTGGCATTGCCGCCGTGACAATCGGTGCAGCCGAGCTTGACCGCCGGGGTCAGGTGCATGGTCGGCGCGTCAGACTTGATGTGGCAGGACAGACAGCCCTCGGACTTGGCGTCCATCTGCTCCTGCGTCTGGCGCGACGGCGCCGGGACCATCTTGGCGTAGTGCCGTTCCACCGGCTTCTCGCCCTCACTGGCGAGCAGGCTGCTCCCCGGTCCGGCAAGGGCGGCCAGGACCAGGACCAGCAGCGGAAGGAACAGGCGGAGGTGGCGCATCAGAAGCTCAGGATCGCGTTGCCGAGCACCGAATAGTAGTTCCGGTGGCCCTTGGAATTGTCAAACAGGTCGCGGAAGCCGCTGCCCGGCATCAGCATCGCACCAGACAGGCGAAAGACCACGTTCTGGGTGGCGTGCGGGCGCCAGATCGCGGCGGCGGACAGGTCCCAGCCGATCGACCTGGGGATCGATCCTTCGTTGCGCAGAGTCTGCAGCACGGTGGTGTTAGCGAACCACAAGTGATTGGCGTTGAGCGACAGGCGCAGCGTGGGCTTGAGATCGAAATCGCCGCCCGCGCCGATCAGCACTGTGCCGGGGTTGTTGAAGTTCGACTGGCCTTCATCCTTGGAAGAGCGCAGCGAGTTCAGCAGGCCGTTGCGGCCGGAGATCGAAATGACCCGTCCACCCCCGGCGAAGGGGATCGACTGGCGGATCCAGTACGACGTGTCCGCCCCGGCGAAGAGCGGGTTCTCCAGGATCGCGTCGAACCCGGTTTCCTTGTTGTCGTAGGGGTTGGAATCGCCGCTCGCGTAAAGTGCGGAGAGCTTGTAACGCGCCCAGTCGTGATCGAGGCTGACCTCGGCTGCGGCCATCCACGCACGCACGTCGGCAGGTTTGTCGGTAAAGAACGAGTTCCTGTCCTTGCCGAGCGCACCGTAGACCTGGCTGGTCAGGTTGATACGGCCGATGTGCCCGTCCAGCGCCTGGCCGAGATAGACCACGTCATACTGACGCCCCCGCAGCGTGCCGAGCAGCGCCGGACGCACGGGAAAACCGTTGCTATCGATGTGGATGTCGTTCGCTTCGCGGTTGTGATTCCAGGTAACGCTGAACTGCGCGGTCAGCCCGGGCACGAAGAAGTCTTGCCGGTAGAGGTTGGCAGTGAACACCCAATCCTTGCGCGGACTTTCCGTGACCTTGTTGAGGCCGGAGTTGGTGTCCTTCTCCAGCCGCCAGAAGGCGGCGAGGTTGTATTGCACCCGGTTGCCGTCGCGGTTGCCGAACAGGCGCAGGCCAAGATTCTGGTCGTTGAACAGGAAGCCGCGGAAATCCGACTGGAACGGCTGGATGCCGACCCGCAAGCTGTCGAAATCATAGCGCTCCGACACGTTGCGCAGGTGGTAGTCGATGAAGGCTTCCTGCACGCCGAGGAAGTGGTCCCAGCGGTGCGTGCCCTTTGAGGGTTCCACGAAAAGGACCCTCTTTTCAGGCACCTGCACGTAGTTGATGTTGTAAGCGAGCAGCAGCTTGTATTCGACGTGCGGCGGCTTGAAGGCGGTGTTGCCCTTGGTAAGGCCGGCTCCGGCAAGGAAAGTCTGCGAGAAGACGAAGCTGCCGTCCTTGCCGAACACGTTAAGGCTCTGCGGCCGGGCCGTGGTCTGCACGCCGACGGGGATCGGGAAAGTCCGCGGCTCCAGCACCGTGTCGCTGATCGCGGTCAGGGTGAAGAACCAGTCATCCCCCTTGAGGAAGCCGGGACGCTTGCCCTCGGCCAGCGGGAGATCGCCCTTCAGCACGTTCTGGTGATAGGGATCGGTCCTCGAGTGGCAAACCTCGCGCATGGCATGGAAAACCGTGAACAGCGACTGGTCACCGCCCTTGGTGGGACACAGCCCGGTCATGATCCGCCAGCGGTCGGGCAGCGGGATGGAATCGGTCGGGAAGGCTTCCGGGGGCGGAGCGCGCACCGCCCCGGGGTTGTTCTGGCTCACCGCGTCGGGCAGCGCGGCATTGTAGCCGGGGCGGCGGCGGCCATCGATCGTCTCGCGGTCCACGTCGGGCGCGGTCGCATCCGGATCAACGGCTTCGGCCGGCGCGGGCGGCGGCGGTGGCGCCGCCTCGGCGCTTGCCTGTTGCAGCAGCAGGGCCGGGGCCAGGAACAGCACGCTCATCCCTAGAGCCCCTGGCAGACGTTCTGGTCGCTGGTGTCGAGAAACGGCGCAAAGGGGCAGGAGACGTAACGCAGCCGCACGCCCGTGCCGATGTTGACCACGATGTTGTCGGCCCGGATTCCCACTGGCGCATTGCCGATCGCCCCGCCAAGCGAGGTGCCCGCGTTGTAGACGCCCAGGAACGAGATCATGTCGTCCTGGTCGATACCGTCACCCGAGACCCCGATCGCCCCGACCAGTTGGTTGCCACGATAAATGGGGACCGAGCCGGGGAAGATCTGGATGCCGTTCTGCAGCCGGTTCTGCCCGCTGACCACGTCCGGGACCTTGGCGCAACGCCTTGCCGTGTCGGTCGGGCTGGCCCCTACCACGTAGTTCAGGTGCTCGCCCAGGTTGGCAAAGACCAGTGCAGACTGGAGGCCGGTTGAGAACGGGCTCCACTTGGCGATCGGCCGAGACAATGGACCATTGGGCGTGCCGACCTGGCCATCGGGAAAGTAGGGCCGCGAGAGATTTCCGCCAGCCCGGTCCGAAAAGGCGAACTTGCCGGTGAGCGCGGTCGGGTCGTTGAGGAAGGTCCGCACGGCCGGCACGAACTGCCGGACGTCGGCGCTTGGATCGCCGAGCAGGTCGCTGCCGGCATTGGCGCCGGAGAAGAAGGCGGCCGTGCGCGCCTTCTGCAGCGACACGTCAATGCCGAAGATCGGCGCATCGGGGGAACGGACCTGGCCGAGCGGAACGCCGCGCGTATCGACCACTGAGATCGTCACCTGCGCCCGGCTGTCGAGCGGCTGGCGGATCTGCGCTCGGGCGCGGGTCATGATGGTGAAGGCCTGGGTGAGGACGGCCCGCACCTCGGCGGCGGAGAGCGCCGTGCCGACATCGGCTGCGTCGGTCCCGGCGCGGATCGGGAAGCGCGCATTGCCCAACCCATCGGTGAGCAGGAAGGCATCGGCATTGCCGAATTCTGCGGTCGTAACCGGGCGAATGCCTGAGCTTTCGGTGCCATAGGCCGTGCCGGCGCGGACCGTGCCGGCGAAATAGCCGGTGATCGCCTCGATCACGCCGAGTGCGGGGACCGTTGCCGCATAGCTGGCCGAGGCCACCGTCGAGGCCAGCGACGTATAGGCCGTGTCCGAATAGCGGAGCTGCGTGCCATCGACATAGATCTTGTCGGCCCGCACGGCATCCGGTGCCTCGAAGCCCAGGGTGCCGGCCAGGGCAATGCGCTCGTCGGCGTCGTTGTCGATGTCGAGCACGTTGGGATCGAGCGAGTAGACCCCATCCGACAGAACGCCCACGCCGCCCACGACCACGCCGTTCTTGTAGAGCGGGAAGCCGCCCGGGTCGGCGGCGAGCCCCAGGGGAGACCGCTTCGGACCGATCAGCGCATCGGCCCCGGTTGCGGCGAAACGGGCGGCAAGGTCTGAGCAAGGCAGCTGGCTGAACTGGACGCCGAACAGCGGGCCGCTTTCCAGCCCGACCGTGCTCGGCGAAGGGGGAAAGTGTTGCTGCACGATCATCGAGGCCGTGCGCGAGGAGAAGGCGTTGCCCCCGCTCGACAGGTAAGCGCCGGTGATCGCCTTGGCCAAGGCCGCGGCCTCGGCCGGAACGTCGAGGCCCTGCACGTCCTGACGCGAGCCATCCGGCGCTTCGGGGATGTGCGCGTTGGCGGGAGCGCCGGTCATCCGCATCACGGCAAGGACGTTGCCGACCCGGTCCACCACTGCGACAACGGCAGGCTTGCCGTCCGCCACGGCTTGGGCGGCCGCCTGGGCGAGGATCTTCTGGACGTCAGCCGTGCTCAGCGAGACCTGCGCCGGCGCCGTGTAGCTGCCGGCCGCCGGGGGCGGAGATGACGAGTTGTTGGCGGCAGGCGAGGTGCCGCCACCGCCGCCGCAGGCCGCGAGCGAGAGGAGGGCGAGTGCGGAAAGCGATGCCCCGAGGCGGCGCAGGACCATCAGCGCAGGCTCCCCACGGCGCGGGCGGCAGAGCCGAGGGCACCACGGAAGGCCGCCGGGTTGTACCCGTTGGGATCCTTCACCGCCGCGTAGGCGCGGTTGATGTCGGCCCGGATGCCTGCGGCGGCGCCCACGGTGATGCGCCCCTGCCGCACCAGCGCGTTCAGCAGGGTGTCCACCGCCATGACCGCCTGAACCGAGCCGGTGTAGTCGGTGAAGCGCGGTGAAATGGCCTGGCCGGAAATGGCGGCGATGACGGCGAAAGCGGCATCCGGTCCATGGCTTGACGAAGCAATCGCGCCCGAGAGCGAACCGGCTGCGGCGGCCAGCCGCGAGGCGGCGGCCGCAGTCTCGGCCCGATTGGCGCCCATCGCGCGGTGGAACGCCTGGCTCGCCGCGTCGAACTGCCCGGCCTGGTGCGGCGCCAGAACCTTGGCCACGGCGCTCAGCATGATGATGTTCTCGTCGTTGTAGGGCGGCGTGCCGAACGGCTGCGGGCGGCCGGGATTGGTCTCGAAGGTCAGCTTGCGCTCCGGCCCGTCCGTGATCTGGCGGTGGCACGAGTGGCAATCGTAGAAATAGAACTCGGGGAAGATCCCCTGCATGCCGAGCCGCGGCTGCTGGAACAGCGTCAGCGAACGGCGCACCGCTTCGGCCTGACCGACGGCCCAGAGCGCTACGCTGTCCGTCCGGCCCTTGCGCTGCGCATAGTCGGCATCCTCGTCATGGTGCTGCTGCAAGGCCGAGAACAGGTCCAGCTCGAAGGAGACGCGCGGGTGGCCGGCTGCCATCATGCGGTGCGTTACGAACTGCCCGGGCTTGTCACTGCCGAAGTGGCAATCAAGGCAGACGCTGGCGCGCACGCGCGGGTTTTCCAGAGGAACCAGGCCGGCCGTGACGTTGGCGTCATGAGTTCCGGCCATCGTGTAATGGCTGGAAATCCAGCTGCCGGAGGGGCCATGGCAGGATTCGCAGCCCACCCCATCGGTCTGCTGATAGCGGTCTCCGCGCAGGGCGGCGGGCGCGTTGGTCGCATGGCAGCCGAGGCACGCGGGGGCCGAGGTTGCGGCCCCGAGGCCGAGCGAGGCGGCGATCTGCTGCCCGCGTTGCCCGGCAAGGACCGCATAGGCGCGGCTGTGAGCACCGCCCTGCGAGGAGGGATCCTGCCAGTGGGCCAACTCGTCCTGGCGGACAACCTTGCCGTTGCCTTCCGCACGGCCGTGACAGGTGGACCCGGCACAGCTTGCCACGCCTTCGAACCGCCCCGAGGCCAGCGCCCGGGTCGCGTCACCGATGAGCAGCATCGCCGTCAGAGCGATGCACAGGGCCAGCAAACCCCCTGCCCGCGGCGGTAAGGCCCGCCACGAAAGGCCAGACGCGCGATTCAGCAACGCGAACGGAATCACCGACTACCCCCTAGTTCCTGCAATCCTTATCAGCAGGGCAATCCTTCTGCCACAAGTCATCATTGCCCACACCAGTGACCGGCTCATCAATTAACGGTGGAGAATTCAGCAGCGGCGTATTGCCGAACTGAACGATCGGCAGGTTGAGCCGAGTGTCATCGCCAGAACCCGTAGTGATGATCTTGACCAGATCCTCGATCGTGCCGTGAGGCGGCGCAATCACCCCAGTGGGCACAGAACAGTCGAGCCCGACCGCGCAGCCATTGACCGTCGACAGCGGGTTGAACGGGCCGCCCAGCGCAGCCGGCACCCCGTTGACCACGATGGCGCCGTAGGTGTCCCGCCCAACCAGCAGTTGGCCATCGGGATCAACCAGAACGCCGTTGATGACAAAGCTCGGCTGCGCCCCTGCAAGGCCATTGATCGACAGGCTGTTGGCGGTGAACCCCCGCCGGTTGGCGAACTGGGAGTCGATCCCGCTGTTCTGGATGTATAGCGTGGAGGCCGCGACGTTGAACTGCAGCGCGTTGGCCTGGATGGCACCGGCGGTGTTCACCGCGCCGTCATTGCTGTCCAGCCGAGTGGTTGCGGCCGGGAGCGAGGTGATCCTGTCGAGCGCCGAAAGCGCGGACGCCGTCGCCACCCGCACCTCGGGCGCCGACATCTCCAAGGTGCCGGTCAGCGCAGCGTTGCCGTTCCGCAGCACGACGGAGCCGGTGTCGGTTACCACGTCGATCCGCTGACCGGCGCTGAGCGAGACGACGTCCTGATTGGACGCCATCACCGGCGCGACAGCACCCGTTACGCGGATTACACCGGGGGTGAAGACGGCAAAGCTCCCGCCTGCTCCGATGTTCGCGCTGTTGCCCGTCCCGAAGGCGATGGACAGATTGCCCAGCGTGACCGGCGCGGGCGCGGATGCCTGGGCCGAAATGGCAATCGAGATGCCCTGGTTGGCGAAGAGGCGCAGGGCCTCGGCACTGTCTAGGTTCCAGCCGCTGGTTCCGCCCGATCCGCCGATGAAGGTCCCCGCACCAGGCACGGTGTTGCTGAGCGCGATGGTGCTGGTAAGCCCGCGCTGGCCGAGCCGACCAGTGTTGCCGATGCTGATATCGCCCGAACCGACTCTGATGCTGGGCGCGAGGGCAAGGCCGTTGAACATCGCCGTACCCCCGGCCGTCACGCCAATGCCGCTGCTGGCCGTAAGATTGGCAAAGGTTGCGCTTCCGGCCGTGCTGACGGTGAAGGAGCCTGACGTTGCGCCCGAATTGGCGAATGACAGCGATCCCGGCGAACTCACGCTGACCGACAGCCCGTTGGCGGTTACTGGGCCGGTGGCTGAAAGCGACGACGCGGTGATGGCTCCCGACGGTGCGCTGAGCGTGACGGCCCCGGTCGCATCGACCGTTGCTGCAGTGAGGTTGCCGACCGCCGAGAGCACCAGATCGCCGGCCGTGGTCGTCGCGCTCGCGATGGCAAGCGGCCCCGTCGACGTGACGGTGGCAGCACGGCCGAACAGCGTGACCGCGCCGGTGGACATCAGCGTGCCGATGGAGATCGTCCCATTGGTCGAGCGCAGGAAGGTGGTCCCGCCCGCGCTGAGCGATGGGGCGGTGATACCCGCGAATGCATCGATCGAGGTATTGCCCGCCGCCGTCAGGTTAGCGGCCGCGGTGAAAGCGCCGCCCGTGCTGGTGATGGTCAGGCCACCCGTCGAGGTGACGGTATCGTCGGTGGTTACACCCGTGGCGCCCTGCAGGGTGATGCCATTTCCGGACAGCGCCGCGACAGTGTGCACGGAGCCGCCGCTGCTGCCGATGGTCAGCGCGCCCTGCGAGGTCACGAGCGTATCGGTCGTCGCGCCGGTCGCGCCCTGCAGCACGATCCCGTTACCGGTAACCGGCCCGGTCGCGTGGAAGGCCCCGCCCGTGCTGGCGAGCGAAACCGCCCCCGTCGCACCAACGGTTGCCACGTCGAGATTGCCTGCCGCCTGAACCGAGAAGCCACCGGCGTTGGCGAAGGAGTTGGCAAAGCTCAGGGCGCCCGGCGAGGCGGCCAGCAGGCTGCCGGTCTGGGCCGTGACGAGCCCCGTCGAGGTCAGGTTGCCGACCGAGACCGCGCCCCACTGGCCGGTCACCGGATCGAACGCGCTCAAAAGCGTGGTCCCGCCGGCAGACAGTCCGCCAAGATTGATCGAGTTGGTCGCCAGTACCTGCGCATCGGCAGCGGTGCCCAGGACGCCGGATCCGCTCACGTTGATCGTCCGCCCGGAGAGCGACAGCGCACCCGTGGCATTGACCCCGCCGCCGGCGAGGGTGGTCGCGTTGATGTCACGCGAGGTGGTGATGGTGAAGGCGCCGGTCACGTCCACTGGCACGGAGCCGAAGTTGCCGGTGAACCCGTCTCCGGCTGGGGCGATGGTCCCCGTTGCGGAGGCAAGGAAGTCCCCGTTGATCGTCAGCGCCGAGGCTGCGCGCCCGGCCTGTGCGGCGAACTTGGTTGTCCCTGCCGTATCCGTGCCGTTGGCCGCGGCCGTTGCCCCCGCGCCGCCCGCTGCGCTGCCGTCGAGCAGCAGCGGGCCGAGGCTGCGCGTGGTCGATGGCGTGACAAGCGTATCGGTGAGCAAGAAGGCTGCGGTGCCTCCCGTGGCATTGCCGCCGGTGCCGCCCGCGCCGCCCGTGGCCGTCCCGAGCACGCCGACCGGGCCGGCCACCGAAATGCCGCCATCGGCCAGGTTGATCCGCGCCGTGCCGCCGGTCGCACTGCCGCCCGCCCCGGTGGCTCCGCCCAGCGAGGTCCCGCCCTGCCCGCCGATGGCCACGGCACTGATCGAGATCGCCGGTGCGGTGAGGCTGGCGGTCGAACCCAGCGGCATCAGCAGTTCGGCAAGCCCAGCGGCGTTGCTGGCGTTGCCGCCGACGCCCCCGTCGGTGATGTCGCCGGAGGCCATGCCGTCGCCCCCCGTGGCCCCGGCGCTGATGGACAGCGCCTGGGTCAGCGTGGCCGTTCCGCCGGCGAATGAGGCGCGGGCGGTGCCGCCGGCCGCATTGCCGCCATTGGCGGGAACCTGCCCGTCGGTCGTCGCGATCAGCATCCCGCCCTGCCCATTTGCGGACAGGTTCACCGTCGAAGTCGACAGGGTTCCGCTGGTCTGGCTCAGCAGAGCCGTGCCGCCCTGCCCGGTGCCCGAGGTGTAGCCGTTCGGCAGACCCACGTCAGATGCTCCGCCGACACCATAGGCCTGGACCGAGATCGTCGAAGCGCTGAGCGAATTGCCGAACAGGTTCACCCGCGCTGTGCCGCCTGTGCCGGTGCCACCATTGCCGCCGATGCCGAAAATGTCGGTGCTGGTGAACGAGGGCAGGTCCGCCGCGCCATTGGGATTGAACGCCTCCGTGGCCTCGCCCTTGGCATATACCACGAGGTTCCCGACCGAAATCGAGCCGGTGGCGCCAAGGACATCCACCGAGGCGGTGCCGCCCGTCGCGTCGTAACCGGTGCCGTTGGGCGAGAACTGGTAGTCCAGCCCGCCGCCCATCGCAGAAGCCGAGACGATGATATCCGCAGTTGAGGATATCGTGCCGTTGTCTGCCGTCACGGTTGCCGTGCCGCCCGTTGCATTGGCGGCCACCGGCCCGACCGCGCCCTGCGCCTCGGCACGGATCCGGTTCGTATCGAATGTGCCCAGCGTCACGGTGCCGCCATTGGTGGCAACAAGGCTGGCGGTGCCGCCTTGCGCCCTGCCCGCGGTCGTTGCCGCGGCCAGGCCATAGGCATTGGCGTTGAGCTGGATCGCCCCGACCGAGATCGTGCCATTGTCCGCGACCACGCTGGCCCGGCCGCCCGTCATGACCGGGGCGGCGATCACATCGCCAATGAAGGTTTCACCCGGCAGTTCGGCGCTGGCGAAGACCGAGAGCGTGTTGGCGACGTTGAGTGAACCGCCCGCACTGACCTGCACGTCGACCCCGCCTGCGGTCACCGAGTAGGCCTGGGTGCTGCCGGCATTGGTGATGGCGCTGTTGTCCAGCAGCATGTTGGTAACGTTGAGCGCGCCGCTGCCGCTGATCGTAACCTTCACCCCGTTGGACTGCGCAGATACATCGCGGAGTACGGTCGTAGTCGGCTGCAGGAAGCCGCCGAACCCGCCCGCGCTGATGGTGAGGTTCGACCAGTTTTGGGTCCCCCCCGTGATCCTGAGGTCCACGAGTCCCCCGATGGCCCCACCGGCGGTTATGGCGCCGTTGCCGCCCTGCCCTTCGGCTCCCAGGCCCACGTCGGTGAACTGCAGCGAGCCGCCATCGTCGTGCAGAGCCACGCTGCCGCCGAACCCGTCGCCCCCGGCCGAAGCAGCAGGCGGACCAGCCGCCACATCGGGAACGCCATACCCGCCAGCGCCGGTTGCTGTAGCGAACAGCGAAGGCGCGGAAATGGAGCCCTTGTTGCTGACTGCGATGTCGATCGAACCGCCGGTTCCCTTGCCGCCGTCGATCAGGCCGTCTTCGCCGATGCCGTTCGCCGACACGAACAGGCCGCCCGTCGTCGACAGCGATCCCTGCGCGACCGAGATGTTGACCGTACCGCCTTTCCCGTCCGCCCCGGTGTTCTGGGTCGGGGTGAAGGGGCTGGCAGGGGCACCGTCGGCATTGACGGTAAGTGCGCCGCCCACGGTGAAGGCCCCGGGCGCCAGAATCCCGTTCGGATCGCCGGTGATGGAAATCGAAACATCCTCGCCCGCGCACCGCAGCATGGGCAGAAGCGAAAGCGCGCCGGCCGCCTGAATCGTGTCTCCGCCCTGGGCGGAGACCGAAAATGCCTTGCCAGCGAAGAACTCGGCACCCTGCTGGAAGTCGACGAGCCCGGGGCTGTTGACGTTCGTGTACAACGGATCGATCGTCACGGTGCCGGTGGCCAGCCCGCGCAGGGGCGAGATGAAGGCCGTGTTTCCGATCGAGATGTTGCCGGTGGTATCGGCCACCGGCGTGGTCAGCGACAGGTGCAGCGGGCGAAACGCCGAATCGTAGTCCGGTTTCGTCGCGTCGGCCTGGCTGGAGCTGCCGGCATAGAGCACGACTGCGCTGTTGTCGGTAATGCCCGCAGCCGCCGCATCGTTGCCAAGCGAACCGGACAGCAGCATCGTCAACGCGGTGTTCTTTGGCACGGCCACGAGCGCGACGGTGTGCGGCTCGCCATCCAGCGAGGCCTGGCCCCCGGTCGATCCGGTGTGCACGATGCCGTTCGCATCAGACGTGCCGACGCTGACCGAAATGTCGAGCAGACCCGCGTTGAAGGTAATGGTCCCTGCCTCTCCCGCGACCAGCGCCGTCGTGCCGTTCGAGCGGATCGTGCCGCCCTGTTCGATGCGCGGGGCAAAAATGCCGACATAGGCCGAATTGACGCTGCTGTTGATCGCACCCAACTGCGCACCGGGCAGAATCCGCACGAACGAACCCGGCTGCGTCGCCTGGAGAAAGCCGACCTTGTTGCCGTTGGTCTGATCCAGATAGAGCGAGCCGGACGAGGTATCGATGTCGGAGGTCGTCAGAAGCAGGCTGCCGACATTGAACTGGGCCGTTCCGTTCGCGATGATGCCATAGGGACTGTAGAACCAGACGTTGCCGCCCTGGCTGCCGTTGACCGTGCTGCTGACCGTGCCCGACAGGCTGATCGTCGCCGGAATGCCGGTGCCGTTGAACGTGGGGAATACCCGGTTCAGCACGGTGAAGTCGCCCGACGAACTGCCCGCATCGTGAAACGTGACGGTTTCGCCGGATGGCAGGAAGTCGATGTTGGTATCCGCCGCGCTCGCCGCGGAGGCATTCCAGTTGATCACGCCTTCACTGCCGAGGACGGTCACGTCGGTGTTGCTCGCCGAAACCCCGCTGGAGCCGGCGATCGTGCCGTTGAACCCCTGCGCCATGGCCGGAGCCGCTGTGGCGGCCAAGACCAGTGCCGCGGCCATGGCTGTGCCGGCGCAAAGGGCGAGGCGGCGATCGGTGCGCGCGGTCATGGGCAGATGTCCGGTCATTGGCTGGTCCAGGGGACGAAGCGGGTGGAGAAAGTCAGCAGAACGCGGGCCGGCGGCAGGGTCGAACGCCCCGGCACATGTTCGAGTGGCACGGCCACGGCCAGATTGAGATCGCCATGATCGCCCCAGCGGATACGTGCCCCGGCGCCGGCCGAGACGAGCCGGCGGGCCGGAGTCACTCCGTTGTCGTTGGTCCACACCCACCCGGCATCAATGAAGCCATAAGGCTGGACGGCCAGCCCCTCGGGCCCGCGCGGCATGAGTTTGCCCCAGCGCAGTTCGATTGAGGCGCCAAAGCCGCTGTCTCCCTGGACCACACCGGGATCGTAGCCGCGGCCGATCGTGTAGTTGCCGAGCGTGAACTGCTCGTAACTCAGCAGCGCGCTCGACGTGTACTGGCCCCGTGGACTGATCGCGAGTGCGAGATCCGGCATCGGCCGCAGCTCAAGCGTAGCCTCGGCGCGGACCAGCGCAGCCTGCGGATTGGCCGCAAGGTTGGTGATCGGAACGTTGGGCGGCAGGCATGCCGACAGTGGCACGCACCGCGGGCTGGCCCCCAGGCCGCCAAGGCCTTTGCGAACCTCCACCTCGCCGGAAAGGCGCAGGCGCGGTTCGGCCAGTGTATAGCCCGACCGGGCCTCCACGCTGGTGCGATCGACCGTGTCGAAGTCCAGCCGGCCCCAAGCCACCCGCAGGTGATCGGCATTGATCCGGACGCCGCCAAAGTCGATCAACTGGTCGATCACGTCAACGCCCGCAGCGCCCATCAAGTTCGTCGCCTGGCGGCGCACGAACGGATAGGTCAGATCGACGGAGCCGAGCCACGTCTTGGAGGTGAACCTGCCGCCGGCAACGTCCGGGCGCGCGCGGCCATAGACGATCCGGCCGCCGAGCCGCAGCCCGTCGGCGCCTAGAGCGAAATCGTGGCGCAGCGAGAACACGTTCTGCTCGCGTGTCTGGAGCGTGGTGTAGACACTGAACACGGTGCGATCGCCAAGGCCGGTCAAATCATTGAGGGTGATCTGGCCCACGACGCCCTCGCGCCCGGTCGCCGTGGAACCGAGGTTCTGGCCGCCGACGAGGATTTCCACCGGGCGGCGCCGCACGGTGACCTGACCGATGACATCCCCGGGCGCGCCATGGCCGGGGCGCAGGGTCAGCCGGACATCGAAACCGGGGAGGTCGCGCAGCAACAGCAGCTGTCGTTCAGCCTCGTGGATATTGAACCAGCGGCGTTTGGTCAGCTGGCGCAGATGGGCCGCGATCTGACCTTCCGCATGGCCCGGGTGACCGCGCACCTCGACATCGACAAGCCGGGCGGCAAGGACTTCCATCCGCACGACGCCGCCCTTCTCGATTCGCTGCGGCGGGATCTGGATGGCGGCAAGGAAGCCGCGGTCACGCAGCATCTGGGCCGCCCGGTCGCGCACGTCGCACAGACTTGCAATCGGCTGGTCGGCGTTGGCAATGCTCGACCAGGTCTCGTCCAGCTCGCTTTCGGACAGGCCGGGCAGGCCGCTGAAGCTGACGCGCGAGAAAGTGACGCGGACGTTGGCCATGGCCGGATCGGCCAGCGGACAGGTGCCGCGCTCGAACCCGCCCTCGACCGTCAGCCGGGACCGGGCAGCCGGCTGCTCGGGAGCCGTGCGCATCTCCAGCTCCTCGCGCGTGGGCGCCGAAGCGGCAGCGGGCGCAGCCTGGGCAAAGGCCCCCGGCGAGAGGGCGCACAGCCCCGTTGCCAGAAGAGCCGTACCCACGGCCTGTCGCTTGCGGAACGAGATCATCGTGGCACGCATCCCCTGCTTAGCCCCCTGATTGGCCATGGGCTCAGGGCTGCGCCAGCGTGCTGGACAGCAGCTCGACCTGGGCCGAGCAGCCGCGCGCGAGCAGCGCCTCGGCCATGGCCTCCGGATTTGCCGGCTGGTTGGCGAGGACCGCGAAGGTAATCTGGCTTACCGGCTTTCCGCCCTGCGAGACGGCAAGGCTCGCGCCGTCTGCCACCGGATACTTCGCCGTGTCCCACGGCGCGACCATCGCGCCGGCCGCGAAGGGCACGGCCACGCTGGCGCCGCTGGCCAACTTGGCGGTGTAGGTTGCCGCGCCGGCCGTATCGAGGCGCCAGAAGCGAACCGGTTGGCCGGCCACCACGCAGCGCGTGCCGGACTTCGCGACGTCCACGAACCAGAGGTTGGGGCTGGCGGGCGGCGTGCCGTCCTTGCCGGAGCGGACCGCACCGGTCCTGACCCGCTGCGCCGAGCGTTGCATGGTGAGCACGGCGAAGGTTGACGCCTTGTTCGGCTGGCTAGCCGAACTGACCGCGAAGGTCCCCGCCCCACGCAGAACGCGGGTGCCCTTGGCGTCGAGCACGGTCACGGTGTCACCCTGCCGCAAGGTGATAGTGCCTGCGTCGGGGAGCTTCGTGCCGACGGGATAGGCCGCGGAGGAAGGGCCGGACGAGGATACGACGATCGCGGCCTGCGCAGCCGCCGGTACAGCGAGACCGGTGAGGGCCACGGCCAGCTTGCCTCCCAGCGAGCGAATTTCAGCCAAGGACATACGCTTCAACCTCTTGTGTAGAGTCCAGACGGGATACCAGTTTTTGCAGCGCCTCGTCAGTCGGATGGCGGGCGGCGATGGTCTTTATTTTCACGAGGTCCACGGGCAGCGAATGCTGCGCCGTGAAGAGGGCGGCGCGGTCGTCGTCCGGGAAATCGGGCGCGGGTTCATAAAGCTCCACGGGCTTGGCCCGCCCGCGCAGGACGACCTTGCCCATCGGCCGCCACCAGTCGAGGCCGGAACGCTCGGCGAACTCGCGGCTGGCCATGACGCTGGAGCCGAGCGCCTTGTTCGCGCTCTCCAGCCGGGCGGCGGTGTTCATCGCATCGCCGAGCGCGGTGTACTGAATCCGCCGCTCGCCGCCGAAGTTGCCGACGACCGCCTCGCCCCAGTGCATGCCGATGCGGGTCTTGCCGATCCTGTGCTCGGCGTTGAGCCGGCGGAACTCCTCGCCCGCCTGCCACATGGCATAGCCGGCCAGCGCGGCGCGGCGGCCATCGTCGGCCCGCGCGACCGGGGCGCCCCAGAAGGCGACGACGGCATCGCCGACGAACTTGTCGATCACCCCGCCGTGGTCGAGGACGACCTTGCTCAGCATCTCGAGGTACTGGTTGAGCAGACGGGCGACGACTTCCGGCTCCAGCCGGTGCGACATCTGGGTGAAGCCCTCGAGGTCGCTGAAGAGGATGTAGAGCTCCTTCTTCTCGCCGTGGAGGGCGAGGAGTTCGGGGCGTTCGATGATCGTCTGGGCGATGTCGCGCGGCAGGTACTTGCCGAGCGCGCCCTGCGCGAAGCGGCGCTGCTCGGCCGTGGCAGCGCGGGCGGCGGAGGAGACGGCGGCATAGGCGACGATCCAGCCGAGCGCCCAGCCCACCGCCGGCATGCCGAAGGTATCGACCCCGCGCAACTGGAGCAGGAAGGGGGCGCCGCCGAAGAGAGTTAGTTGAGCAAACACAAACGGGAGGAGCCGATTCAGCCGCCACTCAAGAAGGGCCGTAAGTGCAGCACAAGTAATTGTAAGTAAAGCAAAAATAAGGATAACGGGGAGCGTCACGCCGGGCATGGCCGCGCGGTCGAGCATCTGGGCGATCATCGCTGCGTGAACCTGCAGCCCGGGGACCGCCTGGCCATCGACCGAGGTGAAGGTGGTGGGCACCCGATCGACGTCGACGATGTCTCCGCCGACGATCACGTAACGCCCCCGCACCTGGTCGGCCATGGCGGCGGCGATCTCGGGATCGGCGAAGAGATCGATCTTGAGCGCGGAGAACACCGGGCGGTCAGCCGACTGCGGCAGGCGGTAGCGCACGGCGCCGCGATAGCCCGCGAACTGCTGCACCGCGGCCTCATCCCCGCCGGCCGCGAGCATGGCGCGGGCCATGACCGGAGGCAGGCGCGCCTCGATCTCCGGCCAGCGGCGGGTGACCCCCTGCGCGAAGTCCAGCCGGATCGAGGTGGGATGGGCATTGCTGCCGGCCAGCCGTTTCTGGAAGGCATCGAGGAACTGCTGCTGATCGTAGACGATATCGTCGCGGTTGCCGGCCACATCCGCATAGGCGACGAAAGTCGGTGTCTTCATCGAGCGCAGGGCGGACACGAGATCCTCGTCCTCGTCCTGCGGCTGATCGAACAGGATATCGATGCCGATCGCCTTCGCGCCCATCGCATCGAGATTGCGCAGCGCCCTGGCGAGCAGCCCCCGGTCCAGCGGCGAACGCTTGCGCGCGGCGATCAGCGTCTGGTCATCATAGACGACAAGCTGGACGCGGCTGTCCTGATCGACATGGGGCGCGGCGACATAGGCGCGCAGGTCATAGAGCGAGCGTTCGGCATCGCCCACACCCGGCAGCCGCCACGAGAAGGCGGCGAGCAGGGCGGCCAGAAGCAGAAGCAGTCCCGTCACGGCAAGCCGCTTCGCCCCGGCCTCGCGCACGTTGCGCCAGCCCCGGCTGAGCAGCCTGCCCCGGCGGGCCTTGCTGTCCGCGCGGTCTGCCAAGCCGGTGTCCCTCCCCCGCCCCGCTCAGCGCACGCTGAGCGGGCGTTCGCCATCGCCGACGATGGCAAAGCCGGCCCAGTAGAACGGGTGCGAGGTATCGGGATCGTCCATCAGCTTGACCTGGCTCTGGCGGAGCGCCTCGGCCACGCTGTCTTTGCCGTCGGCGAAGAAGCCGCCGATCAGCCGCTCGGTCGCGTTGTAATCGTCTGGTGCGGGCCAGTGGCTCGCGATGACCTGGCGGCCGCCCGCGGCGATGAAAGCGCGCACCAGCCCGTCGAGGGCCTGGCCGCCGCCCGAGATCACGCCGGCTTCGCGCGTGGCGTCGAGGCTGGCGCCGCCGGCCGTGTCGCAGGCCGAGAGGATGACGAGGTCGGCATCGAGGTGAAGGTTGAAGATCTCGTCAAAGCGCAGCAGGCCGTCAGACCCGGCACCGCCGAACGAGGTCAGCAGGGCCGGACGCGCCGGGCAGCCCGCGCGCGGCGCGGTGACGAGGCCGTGGGTGGCGAAGTGGACGACGCGGAAATCGGCAAGATCCGGCCGGCGCTCGATCGCGGTGTCGGTGAAGGCTGTCCCGGTCATCAGATCCGACCGCCCCGCGCCGAACAGGCCCGAAGCCTCCTTCAGTTCGGCGGCGGAAATAGGCTGGTTCCACGTGGCGACCGGCCAGTCGCACCCGGTGTCGAACGGGTTGGCGGCACCGGTCGCCCCGCGCACCGAGGCGAGCGAGGTGATCGCGCCGAGCGGCTGGTTGTGGCCCATGCCAAGATAGGCCTTGCCAGCATGCGATGGCGGCGCGGCGCGGGCATCGCGAAAGGAGGCGACGCTAAGCGCCGTGCTGACAGCGGCGGTGCGGCCGAGCCAGCGGATGCCGGTGAAATCGAACTCGTCCGCCCCCGCCGCGACGCGGGAGTGGTAGGCCGAAACGTCGGCGGGATCGAGCAGCAGGAGGTTGGCCGGAAGCTGCAGCATGGCTCCGTCCGGCTCGAACACGAGGTGGTGGACTCCGGCAAGGTCGCCCCGCACCGGCCCGAGCAGGGCGTCAGACAGGACGAGGTCGCTGTCGAGATCGAACGGATAGGTCGAGCGCACGCCGTTGACCGTGACCGAGATCGATTCGCGCAAGGTGGTGACGAGTCCGGCGAGTTCGCTGCTGGACTTGTCGACCCGCCAGCCGCGCCCACCGGTGGGCGAGACGAACACGGCGTAGGTGCGTTCGCCGAGGGTAACCAGCTTCAGATAGGCCTCGGCCGGCTGGAGCAGGCCGCGCAATTCGTCGAGCGTGACGTAGCCGCGGGTAACCGCACGGTAGCGTGGATAGGCCGACAGTTTGGCGCTGAGATCGAGCTGGGCCTGCTGCAGGCGGCTCTGCTCGTCCGCGAGGGTGGCGAGCTGGACGGTGACATCGCCGCCGGTGAGGCCTGCGAGGCGGGCCTGCTGGATGCGGTTGCGCTCCAGATCGCGCGACACGGCGAGCGAGCGGCGGAACAGGGTGGCCGCATCGTCGCTGCCGCCCTCGAGCTGGCGGGCGAGGAGCGACAGGCTGTCCGCCGCGCCGGGCCGCTCGACCAGCTGGCTGGCGAGGAGCAGGTCGGCCAGGTCCTGCGGAGTGCCGGCGGCATTGGCGGTGAGCAGATCGAACCACGGGCGGATCAGGTTGCCCATCCCGACCAGCGCATCGCGGTTGCCCACGACGCTCTGCACCAGCGCGCGGTAGGCGGTGCGAGCTTCCTCGGTGCGGCCGTGGCGGGCCATGAAGCCGGCGAGCCGGGCGCGGGCGGCGTTAACGGTTGCGCTGTCCGGGTACTGCTGGGCAACGAGAGCGAGCGCTTCACGGTAGGAGGCTTCGGCGGCGGCAAGATCGCCTTCGTCCTCGTGGGTCTGGCCGATTTCCGTGAGGATCTGGGTGCGCAGGCGGATCAGCGAGAGCACGCGGCCATCGCGCACGGCCGAGGCCCGGCGGTTGGCTTGGGCCAGCGCGGTGCGCGAGCCGGCCAGATCGCCGCCGAGGCGCAGCGCCGTGCCGCGCAGGGCCAGGGCCTGGGCATCGGCGATCTCCACGCGTTCGGCGGGTGTAAGGCGGACCTCCTGCCCGAGTATCGTGGCGAGGTTGGCGGCCGTGCCGGTACCGAGGCCTTCGGCGGTGGCGGCATCGATCTCCACCGCGCCGTCTCCGGCGATCACGCCGGCCGCGGCGGGCGGCATGGGCCGGTCGAGGATCTGCGGGACTGCGGCGAGATCGGTCCGGTTGAGCGCGTCGATCGCCTCGAAATTGCGGGCAAGGCGGGCCTGGACCGGATCGATCCCGGCCATGGCGCGGGCGCGGGCGAAGAGGACGGCGGCCTGATCGAACTGGCCGAGGTTGGAGAGCTGGAGCGCCTGGTTGATGACCAGTTCGTGGCGGCGCGCGGCGCTTTCCGCGGTTCCGCTGCCGATCCGGGCGGAGACGGCGGCGAAGATCTGCGCGGCTTCGGCGTAGGAGCCGGCGGCGTTGCTGCGATAGCCCTGGCCAATCAGGCTGTCCGCATCGGCGGAGGCGGCCTTCGCATCGAAGAAGGCGCTGCCGGTGCCGGTGCCGAGACGGGCGGCCACCACGGCGCCGGGCACGACGCGGTCTTCCGCGAGACTGCGCAGGGCAAGCTGGAGGGCGCTGTCATAGGCGGCAAGGCCGGTGACGAGAAATGTTCCGCGCCCGCCGCCGAGGGCATAGGCGCGGTATTCGGAGCCGCTGTTGCGGCCGCGGCAGACGGCAACGCGGGCCGCGGGAAGCCCGGCGATCCCGGCCACGCCGGGGGCTGCGCAATCGAGGGCTTCGTCAACCGTGCCCTCGGCCGGCGCGGCACTGCGCCGCACGAAGGCGGCCGAGCCGATCGGCCGCGCGACTTCGCGGCAGAGCAGAAGCCAGCGGCGATCGTAAATCGAGGTGCGGCCCGCCGCGCCGGTGACGGTCTGGGCTTCGCAGACGGGACCGCTGGTGCCGACGCGGAAGCTGTCCGCAAGCGAGGGAGGCGGAAGCGCCAGCGAACCGGCGGCAGAGCGGGCCTGCGCGGCCGAGGCAAGCGGCGTCAGGGAGTCAGCCCCTCCACCAAGAACTGCGGCGATGGCCATGAGCCACCCTAGCGCCGACATGCGCCTCATCGATTTCCCCCGGTAGGCCGGGACGATTCGATCCGTCCCTGCACGCGGACAAATGCCCTTACGGGCACGCGTCTGTCCAGCGTTGCAGCGCACAAACGCGACGACCCGATGGCTTTCCGGGGCGCTACAATCGGTTAGAGTTCCACCGATCGCCGCGAAACGGCCACGGCTCGTGGCCGAAAACGGCCGCGCGGGTTGAACTGGCTTGCCCGGCACGCCACCCTCCCCACTGTTCGCGCACGGGTCTTGGGCCGGCGCACCGACGGGATCGCAAGACGCATGGCCATCAACCGGCGCCGGCTGCTCGGCGCAATCGCGACAGGAGCCGCAGGCCTCGCCGTGCCGCGCTCGCTCGCGCCGGAAGAGGCGCTGGCGGCCACGCTTGACTTTGCCCAGACGGCGCCGGGCCTTGACCGGCTCTCCTCCGTCCTGCTGCCGCAGGCGCGCGCCGCCCTGGACCGGCACGCCGGGCTGATCGCCAGCCGCGACCTGATCGGCCTGGTCGATTTTTCCGCACCGTCGAAGGCGGCGCGGTTCTACCTTGCCGACGTGCTCGACGGGCAGGTGGTTTCCACCCACCTCGTTGCCCACGGCCGCGGGTCGGACCCGGCGAACTCGGGCTGGGTGGAACGCCTGTCGAACAGCCCGGGTTCCAACGCTTCGTGCGAAGGGGCCTTCCTGACGGGCGTGGAATACTATGGCGAGCATGGCCGCTCGCGCCGGCTGATCGGTCTCGACCCCGGCAACGACATGGCCGAAAGCCGGGCCATCGTGATCCACGCGGCGGGCTATGTGAGCCGCGACATGGCGGTGAACCAGGGCCGCGTGGGCCGCAGCCAGGGCTGCTTTGCCGTGAGCAAGGCGGAGATCGCCGACGTTCTGGAGCTGCTTGGCCCGGGGCGGCTGCTGTTTGCGGTGAAGTAGGGCTTCAGTCCACAGAGGCCGTGGTGGCGCCGAGCGCGGGCACGCCGATCGAGCGGCGACCGCCGAAGTCGGTCCGCACGACGATCAGCCCGGCCTTCTCGAAATGGTCCAGCAGGCGGCGGATGCGGCCCGGCGAGCGGGTGCCATAGACGCGCGACAGCTCCGTCTCGTCAGGGCACGGCGCGCCGGTCTGCGCGGCGCGGGCGATCAGCAGGAACGGGGCGAGGAGATCGTCGGCAAGGCCCTCGGCAAGGGCGAGGATCTCGTCCCACTGGGCAGTCCCCGGGCGCGCCCCGGCGACGGCGAGGGCGAAGCGGCGGCGGAAGGTGGCGGCGTCGAGCCCGTGGCCGGCGAGGCGGGCCATGCGGCAGCGCAGGGTGAAGTCCTGGAACAGCGCGGCGACCGGCTGGAAGGTGCAGTCCGGCTCGGCGGCCATGTCGGCGAGGATGGCGGCGACGGCATCGGCCTTTTCCTCGGCGGCGAAGAGGCCCGGTTCGGTGGGCACCTCTTCCACCGGCTCTCCGGCGGGCGGGCTGGTCTCTATCCGGTGGAGCAGTTCGTCGGCGGCGGGGAGCCGTTCGGGCGGCGCGGGTGCGGGGCGAGGCGGTTCCGGCGTGTCGGGTTCGGCGAGGAGCAGGCTCTCCATGTCGGCGCTGCTGCCCCCGGGAAGCGGCATGAGCCCCTGCACCACGTTGCGCGCGCGGGTCTGCACATCGCCGATGCGCACGGCGACCGGGCGGCGGCTGATCGCCGGGCCAAGGCCGAGGAAATGGCCGCGGGCGAGATCGCGGATCTGCTCGGCCTGGCGGCGCTCCATGCCGAGGAGGTCGGCGGCGCGCTGCATGTCGATATCGAGGAAGGTGCGGCCCATCAGGAAGTTCGAGGCCTCGGCCGCGACGTTCTTGGCGAGCTTGGCGAGGCGCTGGGTGGCGATGATGCCCGCAAGGCCGCGCTTACGGCCGCGGCACATCAGGTTGGTCATGGCTGAAAGGCTGAGGCGGCGGACCTCGTCGGTCACGTCGCCGGCGGCGGCGGGGGCGAAGACCTGGGCCTCGTCCACCACGACGAGGGCCGGATACCACTCCTCGCGCGGGGCGTCGAACAGGGTGTTGAGGAACAGGGCGGCGCAGCGCATCTGGGCCTCCATCTCCAGCCCGTCGAGCGCGAGGACCACCGAGGCGCGGTGGCGGCGGATGCGGGCGGCGAGGCGGACGATCTCCTCCCCGGCATAGGCCGAGGCGTCGATCGCGACATGGCCGAAGGGTTCGGCGAGGGAGACGAAATCGCCCTCGGGATCGATGATCACCTGCTGGACCAGGCTGGCGCTCTCTTCCAGCAGGCGGCGCAGGAGGTGCGACTTGCCCGAGCCGGAGTTGCCCTGGACGAGGAGGCGCGTCGCGAGCAGTTCCTCGATGTCGATGCGCACCGGGGCGCCCGAGGGTTCAGAGCCGATGATGACCGATGCACTCACCCGCGCTGCTCTTGCGGAGGCGGCGGCGCGGCTCAACCGGGGGCCGCGCGCTTATCCCCAGTGGCGCGACGGGTCGCGGGGCGCTATGCCCGGCGCATGGCCGAAATCGTCAACCTGCGCCTCGCCCGAAAGGCCCGCGCCCGCGCCGCCGACCGCGCCCGGGCCGATGCCAACCGCGCCGCCCATGGCCGCCCCCTCGCCGAGCGGCAGGCGGCAGAGGCGGAGCGCAGGCGCGGCGAGGCGCGCCTGGCGCAGCACCGCCGCGAGAGCGAGGAAGACTGATGCGCACCACCTTCGGCGAGGCGACGGTGCGGCTCTATCACCTGGATGACGCGGCCGAGGGCGGCGCTGCCCGGACGCTGTTCTACGGCCCGCTCAGCGAGGCCATGGTCCTTGCCGCGCGACAGGAGGCAGAGGTGCAGCAGGGGCTGTGGATCGCCACCGATAACGACGTGATTGCGTGGATCGACCTTGCCGGACTGGATCAGGAGCCCGGCTGACAGTGACAAGGCGCTGATTTCCATGTTAATTTGCGCATAGTTCAGTGTTAACAATTGTAAAATGCACCCGGCCTGCCGTGTAACGCGCCGAATCTCTGCTACGGCCCTGCCAATTGGGACAGTCAGTGGAGACGTCCGCGTCCCGGCGCGGCACCTGTATGAAGGTTGCGATACTAGACGACGACCCGGACATGCGCGCGGCGGTGGGCGGGCTGCTTGGAGCGCGGGGCTTCCTGTGTACCGGCTTCGGCGGAGGTCGCGCCCTGCTCCGCGCGCTGCACCGCGACAGCTTCGATCTTTTCGTGGTCGACTGGAACCTTCCCGACCTTTCGGGCATCAACGTGATCGAATGGATCCGCAACCAGTTCGGCACGCAGCCCCCGATCCTGCTCCTGACCAGCCGCGATTCCGAGGAGGACACGGTCGCCGGGCTGAAGGCCGGGGCCGACGATTTCGTGAGCAAGCCGTTCCGGCCGGCGGTGCTGATGGCCCGGCTGGAGGCCCTCGTCCGCCGCTCTTCCGCCGGGCAGAACCAATCTTTGGAAAGCTTCGATGCGTTTCATTTCGACCTTTCCGCGAAGTCACTGCATCACGGCCAGGAGCCGATCCGGCTGACTCCCAAGGAATTCACCCTCGCGCTGCTGCTGTTCCGCAACCTCAACCGCGCGGTGGCGCGCGGCTACATCCTCGAGACGATCTGGGGCATGGACCCGGACCTGCCGACCCGGACCCTGGACATCCACGTGTCAAAGATCCGGTCCAAGCTGGGCCTGAGGGCGGGCAGCGGTTACCGGCTGGCCCCGGTCTACGGCTATGGCTACCGGCTCGAAGCCATGCGGGAGTGACGGGCGGACCGGTCGCGCGAGCGGTGACGGCGAGGGGCCGCACCGGATGAAGATGACGTTCCCAGGCCGGACCCGGCTGCTGATGGACTGGTGGCTGGTCCTCGCCGGCGCCCTCGCGCTGGCAGCCCTTTGCGTGCACCAGGGATGGACCGTGCGGCTGGACTACCCGGCCTATGATCTTGCCCTGGCGCACGTGGGCGGCCCCCATCCCGAACCCGACATCGTCATTGTCGCGGTCGATGAGAACAGCCTTGGCCAGTTCGGCTCCTGGCCGTGGCCGCGTGCAACCCTGGCCCGGCTGGTGGAGCGGATCGCAGCCGCCCGTCCTCGCTCGCTTGGCCTCAACGTGATGCTGATCGAACCGTCGGACCCGCAGGGCGATGCCGACCTTGCCCGCGCCATAGCCCGGGCCACGCACGAGCAGATACGGGTGGTGCTGCCAGCCGCCTTTCGCGCTTCGGGGGAACCTGGCGACCCGGTGACGGCAGAGCCGCCGCTCGGCCTGTTCCGTGCCTCGGGCGCGCTCGTCGGCCATGTCAATCAGGCCCTGGACCGCGACGGCACGGTGCGCCGGTTCCACCCGGCCTATGGCGAGGACGGCCAGGCCTGGCCGGTGCTGGGCGCGGCCATGCTGGGCAGGACGACCGCCGGAGAAGCAACGGTCGCCGCCGGGGAGCGGATGACCGGAACACCCCCGCTGCTGATCGCCTATCAAGGCGGGCACGAGGGCTTCGCCACGGTTTCGGCATCGGCGATCCTAGACGGCAAGGTGCCACCGAGCCTGCTGGCAGGCCGGGAGGTGCTAGTCGGTCTGACCGCGCCCGGGCTTGGCGACCGTCTTGTGACGCCGGTCAACGGCGGCCAGATGCTTTCGGGCGTGGAGATCCAGGCGGCCATCCTCCATACGCTGAAATCGCACAGGCCGGTGCGGTCGGCCAGCGAACCGCTGAAGCTGGTGCTGGCCCTTGCCCCGCTGGCCCTGCTGTTCGTGGCCATGCGCCGGCTGCGCCCGGCCTTGACCGGGCTGGCCGTCATTGTCCTTGCCGCGGCATCCGTCCTCGGGTCCGTGCTGCTGCTGCGCTACGGTGCGACCTGGTCCTCGCCGGTGACCCCGGTTCTGGCCATGGCGCTGGCCTGGCCGATCTGGGCCTGGGTGCGGCTGGTCGTGACCGGGCAGTTCATCGCCCGTCAGCTTGAGCATGCCGCCGCCGGGGCAGGCGCGCTGGGCTTCGCCCCGGCCGGGGCCAGCGTGCTCGACCGCGAACTGGCGCTGCTGGAGGCCGCAGCCGCGCGCGAGCGGCAACTGCGCGCCGACCATGACGAGGTGATCCGCCTGCTGAGCCACGACATGCGGGCGCCGCAGAGCGCCATCCTAGCTCTGACCGAGTGTGCCGGGGACGAACCGATCGGCGCCGAGACAGTGGAACGGATCCGGGCCAACGCGCGGCGCACGCTGGCCCTGGCCGACGGGTTCGTCCAGCTTTCCCGAGCGCAATTGCTGGAGTGGCAACCGCAGACCCTTGACCTGGCCGAGATCGCCCGCGATGCGGCCGACCTGGTCTGGGCGCTGGGCCGCGAGCGCGGGATCGACGTGAAGGTTGACGGCCCGGCCGACGGCGAAGGCCTGCCCCTGCCCGTCTGGACACGGGGCGAGCCTTCGTTGCTGCAGCGGGCGATTGCCAACCTTGCAGAAAACGCGATCAAGTTCGGCGAACCGCGCGCGGCGGTGACGATCGCCGTGGCCGGTGACGGCAGGGAAACGCGGGTCACCGTCAGCAACCGCGGAGCGGAGATTCCGTCCGAGCTTCAGTCCCGGCTGTTCGAGCGATTCCGCCGCGCCGATGCCCTTGGGTCGCGCGGCAACGGAGTTGGCCTGGGGCTTGCCTTCGTTCACGCCGTGGCGGTGCGCCACGGTGGCCGGGCCGAGTGTCGCAGCGCCGGCGGCGAGACCCGCTTCGCGCTGGTGCTGCCGGCCGCGCCGGACGAGATGGCATAGCCGGACCTACTGGAGGCCGACCTTGCCCTCGATGGTCCGGGCCGTGGCCAGAGCCGCCCGGGCCATGGTGCCGAGCGGATCGCGGTTGACCACGACGAGGCCGATGCGGCGCCGCTCGGCCGGATCGTCGAACGGCAGGAACCGGCACCAGTCCAGCCCGCCGAGCATCCGCGCATAGGCATCGGGGACGATCGAGACGAAGGCGCCCGAGCGGACCAGCGCGAGGAGGGTCAGGTGGCTGTCGGCAATCACCGCCGGGGTGACCGAAAGGCCGCGCGCGGCGAACTGCGCGTCGAGCAGGCGGCGGTACTGCATCCCCTGGTGCAGCAGGCACAGCGGCTGGGCGGCGGCCTCGGCCCAGCCGATCCCGGAGCGGCCGGCGAAAGGCCCGTCGGCCCTGGCGGCGAAGACATAGTTTTCGGCATGGAGTGCGACCGAGAGCATGTTGGCCGGGGGTTCGTGGTCGAGATAGGTCAGCCCTGCGTCGAACGAATTGGCGAGGAGGCCGTGTTCGATCTCACGCGAGGTGCCGGTCTGGACCGACAGGGTCAGGCCCGGATTGTAGCGCAGCAGGGCCTCGGCAAAGGCTCCGACCGACGGCAGGGCGGCGGGGATGGCGGCAAGGCGGAACTCCCCGGTCAGCGCCTCGCCCGCGACATCGGCCGCCTGGGCCAGGCCCCGCACGGCGCCGAGCACCTGTTCGGCCCAGGGCAGGACGGCTTCGCCCTGCTCGGTCAGGCCGATGAAGCGGCGGTCCCGCTCGACCAGGCGGTGGCCGAGTTCGTGTTCAAGCACGGCAAGGCCCGCCGACAGGGTCGGTTGCGAGACCTTGCAGGCTGCGGCGGCATTGGCAAAGTGCCGCTCACGCGCGAGGGCGACGAAATAGCGCAGGTGCTGCAACTGCATCGGGAGCGTCCTTGTGAGAGGATCGCTCTATCACGGCGCGGGGGGTGCGGGCAAAGGGGTGCGAGCCCCCTCCCCGCAGGGAGGGGGGCGCGTGTCGGTCAGGCCAGCAGGCGCTCGTGCACGACCTTGCCGCCTTGCGTGAGGCGGATGGCGTTGCCGATTTCCTCGTCGAGGACGGGCTTGCCGGCGTCCTTGTCCCAGAAGGCGGAGAGGAAATTGTAGAGGTTGCGCGCGAACAGGGCCGAGGCATCGGCCGGGAGCTTGGCCGGGGTGTTCGAGTAGCCGAGGATCTTCACGCCGTGCTTTTCGACGACCTGATCGGGCAGCGAGCCTTCGACGTTGCCGCCCTGGGCCACCGCGAGATCGAAGATCACGCTGCCGGGCTTCATCGTCGCGATCTGGGCGTCCGAGATCAGGCGCGGGGCGGCCCGGCCGGGGATCAGCGCCGTGGTGATGACGATGTCCTGCTTGGCGATGTGGCTGGACACCAGCTCGGCCTGGGCCTTCTGGTATTCCTCCGACATTTCCGTCGCATAGCCGCCAGCGCCCTCACCCTCGATGCCGGCGACGCTTTCGACGAAGATCGGCTTGGCGCCGAGGCTGACAATCTGTTCCTTCGTCGCCGACCGGACGTCGGTGGCCGAGACCTGGGCGCCCATGCGGCGGGCCGTGGCGATCGCCTGCAAGCCCGCGACGCCGACGCCCATGACGAAGGCCTTGGCCGCGGTGATCGTGCCGGCCGCGGTCATCATCATCGGGAAGGCGCGGCCATAGAGATTGGCCGCCTCTATCACGGCCTTGTAGCCGGACAGGTTGGACTGGCTGGAGAGGATGTCCATCGACTGCGCGCGGGTGATGCGCGGCATGAACTCCATCGCCATGGCTTCGAGCCCGGCGGCGGCATAGGCATCGACCCGGGCGCGCTGGCTGAAGGGATCGAGCCCGGCCACCACCCAGGCACCCGGCGCGGCGGCCGAGAGGGCTGCCGGATCGGGGCCCTGGACGCCGAGCACGATGCCCGCTCCCTTGACGGCATCGGCAGAAACCTCGGCCCCGGCGGCGGCATAGTCCGCATCGGCGATGGACGCGCTGGCCCCGGCGCCCGGTTCGACCGCCACGCTCGCGCCGAGAGCGATGAACTTCTTCACCGTCTCGGGCGTGGCGGCTACCCGGGTTTCGCCGGGGGCGCGTTCCGTGAGGACCGCAATCTTCACAGCTTCGCGGTCAATTCGGGAACGATGGTGAACAGGTCACCCACGAGGCCGATATCGGCGACCTGGAAGATCGGGGCATCCTCGTCCTTGTTGATCGCGACGATCGTCTTGGAGTCCTTCATCCCCGCAAGGTGCTGGATCGCACCGGAGATGCCGACCGCCACGTAGACTTCCGGGGCGACGATCTTGCCGGTCTGGCCCACCTGGAAGTCGTTCGGGACATAGCCCGCGTCGACCGCGGCGCGGCTGGCGCCGACGCCGGCACCGAGCTTGTCGGCCAGCGGGAAGATGACCTGCTTGAACGTATCGGCATCCTTCAGCGCGCGGCCGCCGGAGACGATGATCTTGGCGCTGGTCAGCTCGGGCCGCTCGCTCTTGGCGATCTCGGCCCCGACGAAGCTCGACAGGCCGGCATCGCCCGCGCCCGACACGGCTTCGACCGCGGCGCTGCCGCCGGTGGCCGCGGCCTTGGCGAAGGCGGTGCCGCGCACGGTGATGACCAGCTTGGCGTCAGTGCTTTCGACCGTGGCGATGGCATTGCCGGCATAGGTCGGGCGGGTGAAGGTCCTGGGGCCTTCGACCGACAGGATGTCGGACAGCTGCATCACGTCGAGCAGGGCGGCGACGCGCGGGGCAATGTTCTTGCCGTTCGACGTGGACGGGGCCACGAACGCGTCAAAACCGGCCATCAGCGTGACGATCAGCGGCGCGACGTTTTCGGCGAGCGCGTTGCCATAGGCGGCATCATCCGCCTTCAGCACCTTGGCGACGCCGGCGATCTGCGCGGCGGCGGCGGCGGCACCGTCGCAGCCGGAACCGGCGACGAGGGCGGTCACCTCACCCAGCCGGGCGGCGGCGGTCACGGCGGCGAGGGTTGCATCCTTGACGGAGGCGTTGTCGTGTTCGACCCAGACGAGAACGTTCGGCATCAGGCGACTCCCAGTTCCTTGAGCTTGGCGACGAGCGCATCGACATCGGCAACCTTGATGCCGGCCTGGCGCACGGGGGGTTCGGAGACCTTGAGCGTCTTGAGGCGCGGCGCGATGTCCACTCCGTAATCGGCCGGGGTCTTGTTCGCGAGCGGCTTGGACTTCGCCTTCATGATGTTCGGCAGCGAGGCGTAGCGCGGCTCGTTCAGGCGAAGGTCGGTGGTGACGATCGCCGGGAGCTTCAGGTTCACGGTCTCGAGGCCGCCATCGACTTCGCGGGTGACGGCGACGGTATCGCCCGACACCTCCACCTTGCTGGCGAAGGTGCCCTGCGGCCGCCCCGTCAGCGCGGCGACCATCTGGCCGACCTGGTTGGCATCGTCGTCGATCGCCTGCTTGCCGGCGATGACGAGGCCGGGCTGCTCTTCATCGACCACGGCCTTGAGGATCTTGGCAACGGCCAGCGGCTCAACCTCGGCGCCATCGTCCACCTGGACGAGGATCGCGCGGTCAGCGCCCATGGCCAGCGCGGTGCGCAGCGTTTCCTGGGCCTTGGCCGGACCGACCGAAACGGCGACGATCTCGGTCGCCACGCCCTTTTCCTTCAGACGGATCGCCTCTTCCACGGCGATTTCGTCAAAGGGGTTCATGCTCATCTTGACGTTAGCGAGATCGACGCCCGTTCCATCGGACTTGACCCGCGGCTTGACGTTGTAGTCAATCACCCGCTTCACGGGCACCAGTATCTTCATGGTCATCCACCTGTAGCGCAGAAAAAGGCGGCAGGCCGCCCGACAAGGCCGGTGCGCTACACGGATCGATGCGGCTTGCCAATACCGCATTAGGACAGTCGAATGGTCTCTGGATGAGGTTCAGTCGGCCGCCACCTGCTCGTAGGGCCGGCACAGCAACATCAGCGTGGCGGCGACGAAGAAGCAGGCGCCGAACAGGGCGATGATCTGCGGATAGCCCGTCCAGCGCAGGAGCAGCGCGGGCACCTGCTGGCCGGAGATGCAGCCGAGCGCGAAGACCCCGTAGAGTATGCCGCCCACCGTTCCGAAGTGGCGCAGGCCGAAATAGCGCGCGGTGAGGAACGACACCATGTTGAACTCCGCGCCGGTCGACAGGCCGACGAAGACCGCGGCGCCGAGCGCCACGACATAGCCCGCGGGAAAGACCAGCATGAGCGCGCTGGACAGGAGCGGCAGCGACAGCGCGAAGACCGCCACCCGAGGCGCGAACACGCGGTCCATGAACGCGCCGGCCAGCAGCCGTCCGACGATCGCCGCGATGCTCAGCACGCTGACCACGCTGGCCGCCTGGAGCAGGGGCAGACCCTGGCCGGTGAGCATCGGGACGAGATGTACCATGTATCCGGTAATTCCGAAGCCAGCGAGGGCAAAGGACACGCACATCACCCAGAACTCACGCGTCCGGGCTGCCTCCGCCGGCGAATGACCGGTGCTTGCCGCAGGCTTGCCCGGCCCCTGGCGATTCGCGACGGGAGCCACCGGACGGCGGGTTGATTTCTGGCGAAAGAACACCCAGGCCAGCGGGAAGGTGGACAGAAACATGTAGGCGGCAAGGGCAAAGGCCGCGTTGCGCCAGCCGGCCTGCTGCAGGACCAGCGTGACCAGGATCGGCGAGATGGCGCCCGCAATGTTCGAGCCGCACAGGGCGATCGAAACGGCCAGCCCGCGCGCGGCGACGAAGCGCTCCACCACGTAGGCCTGCCAGATCACCGCCGAGGCAAGCATCGAGCCAAGGGCGATGATCGCGTAGCACCCGAGATAGGCCGGGAATGAGCGCGGCACCATGGCCAGCAGCACGTAGCCGAGAGCCATGGCGATCGTGCCCCACAGGGCAACCGGACGGGCGCCGACCCGGTCCATCACCCGGCCCGTGAACGGCGCACCGAAACCCGACACCATGCCGACAATCAGCGGCCCGAGCAGGACTGTCTGACTGGTCCAGCCGAACTCCTCCCCCACCGGCTTCAGAAAGACGCCGACCGTGTAACCGTGGGCTGCGGAAATTCCGACGCCCATCGTGGCGGCCAGCAGCAGCGGCCAGCTCTGGCCGAACTCGTCGCGGGCGGAGGCTTGCACGGGTATATCGTTCATCGCGTTCAGGACCGTCGGGCCGCTGCGCCGGAGGCGGTCGGGATGTTTCCCGGGCAGCGGTTCACGCCGGCTTCGCAGCGAAATAGACGGTCGCCTTGCGGGTCTTGATGCGCCACCCGTCGGGCGTGCGTACGAAGGTATCGAAATAGTGGCCGGTGTTGCACTTGCCATCGGGCTCGACGGTCAGGATCTTCGACAGGCACGTGGCATGATCGGCATCGACTTCATCGATCACGAAGTTGGTCGAATGGTGCCCGGAGGGATGCTTGCTGCCGGCCATGATGGCCACGATCCCGGCGCGGTCGTTCACCTGCGGGCCGCCGGCCTCGGTGAAATCGAACGTCGCGTCTTCGGTGAAGACGTGAACGAATTCCTCGAACGAGCAGAGCCCGCGCGAGCCGGCATCCATGATATGGGCATACCGCCCGAGGACGTTCTGGATTGCGTGGTGGTCTTCAAAGGTCATCGCCGGTCTCCCTTGTCAGCCAGCTGGCGCCGATGGCGCGATCCGCCATTCCTTCAGTACCGCAAGTCTTCGACTGGCGTTTGACCGCTCCCGGCAGCAAGGTCAACGACCGGGGAGGTCACTCCGGAGGCCCGGATAGTTTGCTGTCCGGCCAACGAAAAACCGCCCTTCCGACCGACCGGTCCGATATTCAGCCCAATAGCTGGACGCCCTTTTCGGGGCGACCGTCAAAGCTGAGGATCCGGGCGCCGGCGGGCGGCGGCAGGGCGTCCCAGATTCGTTGCGCGCCGACGCGGCTCGGGACCGCGTGCTTCTCCATGGACTGGCGCATGATCTCCGCCCGGGGATAGAGCGCCGTGTCCTCGTTGGCGAGCTCGCGGTTGGACGGCGTGTCGACATAGCCCGGTCGCACCGCCACGACCCACGGCCCGCCTTCGTCCGCGGGCAGTTCTTCGTTCATGACGCGAACCCACGCTTCGATCGCGCACTTGCTGGCCGAATAGGCGCTCTGCCCTACCAGCGGCCGCGCGACCGAGCCGGAGGACATCAGCATCAGCCCGCCGTCGACCCTGGCCGGAAGGTTGCGCAGGAACAGCGCGCCGAGCATCAGCGGGGCGACGGCGTTGGCGACGAGCGAGGCCTCGTAGGCGGCGAGATCGACCCGCGAGAGCAGTCCCTGCCCGAGCGGCGCGTGGCCGCAGACGAGGAGACGGGCACGGCTGACATGGCCGCCGGCGAACGTTTCGGCAAAATGGGTGCCGATCGCCCGCACCGAGGCCAGATCGGTGAGGTCGAAGGTGATCGTTTCGAAGCGGTCCGAGGGGGCGCGATCTAGGTTGATGACACGGGCCCCGTCGGCTGCGGCGATATCGGCCAGATCGGCGCCCATGCCCTGGGTTGCGCCGCTGATCCAGACGATGGTGTCGCTCATGGTCCCTCCCCTGTGCTCTCACGGCCGCGATTCGTGTGCCAGTCGGGGAGCGGGTATAGACCGGTGGCCCGAGGCGGACAGTCGGCAAGCAACTGCCAGAGCCTGCGAAATTGCAGTTCGGTTTACGAATTGCGCAGTTAAAATGCGCGCTTGAGGCCCCTAGAGGGCAGATGGGTTGAGGAGACGACAGGCGAATGACCGACTTCGCGCCGAGGCACAGGTACTACAATCCGGTCAGCTTCCGCACCGAGCTGCCGCCGCCAGTGAGCCGGTTCGATGCCGTGGAAACGCTGGTCGTGCGGTTCGTGACCGACCGTGCCCGCCTGCGCGCGCTGGTGCCGGCGTTCTTCGACCTGCCGGAGGAGGCACTGGTCTCGGTCGCCCATTCGCACAACATCGGCGTGGATTGGCTGGCGGGGCGGACCTATTACGTCTCACGCGTGGAAACGCCGGTGCTGTACCGGCACGAGGGCGAGGTGCTGAGCGGATCGTTCAGCCTCGTCATCTGGGAATCGGATGCCAAGCCGGTGATCCTCGGCCGCGAGCTGCAGGGCTACCAGAAGATCGTGGGCAATGTGCCGCCGCACGTGCTGGAGGGTAGCGGGGCGCGGTTCGAGTGCCGCGAATACGACACGCTGCTGTTCCGCGGCACGCTGCGCGATCTGGCCCCGGTCGACGAGGGCACGTTCCAGGCCGCGCGCGCGCAGCTGGACCGCACCGGGCAGCAATCGTTCGGGTGGAAGTATATCCCCCGACCCCAGGGTGGGGCCGATCTCGACTATGTGACGCAACTGGTGTTTCGGGGCACCCTGACCGGGATGTGGCAGGGCACCGGCGAGATCGCATTCGAGACGCCGGAATGGAAGGACGCGCCGGGCTGCGCGCACATCATGGCCGCGCTCTCGGGGTTGCCGATCCTGGAATACCGGCCGGCTGCGATGACCCGCTGGAGGCACGTGACCCTGCCGCGCGACGAGGTGCGGCGGCTGAGCTGAATTCAAACACGCGAGGATTGCCGATGCCCTACAAGTACCTGCTGGTGGACCGCTTCGACGACGGGGCCATCCTGCGCATCACGCTGAACCGCCCGGAGGCGCGCAACGCGCAGAACCGCGGGCTGTTGGTGGAGCTGGACCATGCCTTCCTGGAGGCGGAGAAGGACGACGCCGTGCGCGTGGTGATCCTGGCCGCCGAGGGCAAGATCTTCTCGGCCGGCCACGACATGGGGTCCAAGACCCAGATGTCGGAAGTGCGCCCCGGCCCCGACCAGCTGGAGAGCGCGCGGACCAATGGCGGCTGCCGCAGCCACACCGAGAAGCGGATGCTGCAGGAGTGGCACTATTTCTTCCAGAACACGCTGCGCTGGCGCAACCTGCGCAAGATCACCGTGGCGCAGGTTCACGGCCAGGTGCTTTCGGCCGGGCTGATGCTGGCCTGGTGCTGCGACCTGATCGTAGCCGCCGAGGACACGCTGTTCTGCGACGTGGTCGGCGCGCGGATCGGGATGTGCGGCATGGAATACTTCGCCCACCCGTGGGAATTCGGCGCGCGCAAGACCAAGGAGCTGATGCTGACCGGCGATGCGATCGACGCCGAGGAAGCCTGGCGGCTGGGCATGGTCTCCAAGATCTATCCGGCAGAGAGCCTGGCCGACAAGACGCTGGCCTTCGCCCGGCGCATCGCGAACGTGCCGACCATGGCCGCGCTGATGATCAAGGAATCGGTCAACCAGACGATGGATTCGCAAGGGTTCTACAATTCGCTGCAGGCCTCGTTCACGCTGCACCAGCTGAACCACGCGCACTGGGCCCACGTCCACGCCGGGACCGAATACGACGGCCTGCCCTATGCCGTGCCGGCCGACGGCGGGGTGGACTGGAAGAATGCTCCGCCGATCAAGGTCGCCCGCAAGGACGACTGATCCGGCGTTGCCGGCGCGGTGCACGAAAAAGCCGGGCGGGAGGACCCTGCCCGGCTTTTTCGTGCCCGGATGCTGCAGCCGTGCTGCGCCGTTCAGGCCTTTTCGGTGGCCGCCGTCCGATCATACCGGATGATGCCGGGGCCGCCGTGCTGCAACGCTTCCTTGCGGACCTTCTCGGTGCCGGTGCGCGGGAAGCTGTCCCAGATTTCAATGTAGCGGGGCACCTTGAAGGCGCTCAGCTTTTGCTCGGCGAAGGCGATCAGTTCGGCCGGGTCGACCGTCTGCCCTTCCTTGGGGATCACGCAGGAGAGGATCTCCTGCCCGCGGATCGGATCGGGGACGCCCAGCGTCGCGCATTCGGCCACGGTGGGGTGCTGGCCGAGGATGATCTCGATCTCGAGCGGGGAGATGTTCTCGCTCGAGCGGCGGATCACCTGCCGGGCCCGGTCGACCATGAAGATGTAGCCGTCCTCGCGCTTGTAGCCGATGTCACCGGTGCAGAACCAGCCGTCGCGGATTGCCTCGGCGGTGGCTTCGGGGAGGCGGAAGTATTCCTCGAACAGGGCCGGGCCGCGGATCTGGATCTCGCCCTGCTGCCCCGGCGCGGCTTCGCCGTTCTCGGTCATGATGCGCAGCTCCATGAAGTCCGGGATGACCGGGCCGGCATAGAAGTGCGGCACGGTGTCGCGCAGCTCCTGGGTGTTGACCAGCGGATCGTTGCGGCCGCCGGTGGTGGTGACGTAGCTCGTCTCGGTCGAACCGTAGGGGCTGTGGCAGTTGAAGTCGAAGCGCTCGACGAAATCGGCCCAGTGGTCGGTCCGGCCGCCGATGACGGCATATTCGAGGGTGTGGTCCTTCTCGTTCGGGCGTTCCGGCTGGAGCAGCAGGTAGGTGGCCGCCGGGGGGACGAACTGGGCGACGGTCGGCTTGTGGCGTTGGACGAGGTCCCAGAAGCGGGTCGCCGAAAAGCGCTGCAACTGGATCGTGTAGCCGCCCGCGCGCATCATCGCCATGGCCGAGGTAAGCGTGCCGCTCTGGTGGTAGAACGGGTGCCACGAGAGCATGGTGTCGCGTTCGAGCCAGGCATATCCGTCCTCGCCCGCCCAGCGATCGAGGAAGGCGCAGATTGCATTGTGCTTGCGCATCACGCCCTTGGGCAGTGCCGTGGTGCCCGAGGTGTGGAGGATCAGCGCGACATCGTCAGCCCCGGCCTCGTGCATTTCGGCGCGATCGTGATCGGACCAGCGCAGCAGCTTGGCCGCCGGGTTGGCCGGGTTGCCGGTGCCGGTGGAATCGATCTGCAGGCCCTTCCAGGCGAAGGGTCCCTCGGCCTTGACCTCTTCGACCACCCCTTCGGTGGTATCATCGTAGATGAGGATCTTGGGATCGATGTAGCTCAGGTAGGCCGAGGCCTCGGCCAGCTTGAAGATGTGGTTGAAGGGGGTGGGCACTGCGCCGATCAGGATCGCACCGTAGAGCAGTGTCAGGTAGTCCGGGGTCGGTTGGGCGAACATGGCGACGCGGTCGCCCACGCCGACGCCCTGCGCCTTCAGCGCCGAGCCGAAGCGCCGCGCCCGGTCCACGACATCGGCATAGGAGAGCTCCGTCACTGGATCGAGCGAACCGTCGGGAATGTAGGAGAAGCAGGGCCGCGAACCGCGGGCCTCCATCTCGCGCAAAATCTCGATGAAAGTCTGGTGCTTCACGGAACTCACAGGGTGGCCCTCTCGCAAAAACGTGATCGGTCTCTCGCCAGCGGGGGGTGGCCCCGGGGGCCGCATCGTGCCGTCCAGCGCAGGCGCTGGCTCCCCCTAAATCAGGGATTTCGCGGTTTGGGAATTCGAAAAGCGCCGGTTTTTCGGCACGATGGAGCGCAAGAATGCAGACCCCGCGGCAAAACTGCGGGGCGGCAGAAGGCCCCGGTGATGGGGCGGTCAGCGGCTCAGCAGTGGGGCCAGGTAGCGGCCGGTGAAGCTGCGCGGGTTCCTTGCGACCTGTTCGGGCGTTCCCTCGGCCACGACCTCTCCCCCGCGCACGCCGCCTTCGGGGCCGAGATCGAGGATCCAGTCCGCCGTCTTGATGACATCGAGGTTGTGTTCGATCACGACGACCGAATTGCCCTGGTCGACCAGCCGGTGGAGGACTTCGAGCAGCTTGCGCACGTCCTCGAAGTGAAGGCCGGTGGTCGGCTCATCGAGGATGTAGAGCGTCTGTCCGGTCGAGCGGCGGGACAGCTCCTTGGCGAGCTTGACGCGCTGGGCCTCGCCGCCGGACAGGGTGGTGGCCTGCTGGCCGACCTTGACGTAGCCGAGGCCGACCTCGTTCAGCATGTGCATCTTGTCGCGGATCGGCGGCACGGCCTTGAAGAACTCTTCCGCGTCCTCGATCGTCATGTCGAGCACGTCGGCGATGGAGTGGCCCTTGAACTTCACCTCCAGCGTTTCGCGGTTGTAGCGCTTGCCGTTGCACTCCTCGCAGGTGACGTAAACGTCGGGGAGGAAGTGCATCTCGATCTTGATCAGCCCGTCGCCCTGGCAGGCCTCGCACCGGCCGCCCTTGACGTTGAACGAGAAGCGCCCCGCCTTGTAGCCGCGCGCGGCGCTTTCGGGCAGGCCGGCGAACCAGTCGCGGATCTGGGTGAAGGCGCCGGTGTAGGTCGCCGGATTGGACCGCGGGGTGCGGCCGATCGGCGACTGGTCGATCTCGATCACCTTGTCGCACATTTCGAGGCCGGTGATCCGGTCATGCGGGCCGGCGATCACGCGGGCGCCGTTGAGCACGCGGGCCGCGCCGGCATGGAGCGTATCGAGGGTGAAGCTGGACTTGCCCGAGCCGGAGACCCCGGTGACGCAGGTGAAGGTGCCGAGCGGGAGCGAGGCGGTGACGCCCTTGAGGTTGTTGGCCCGCGCATTCTCGACAGTGACCTTGTGGCCGTTGCCCTTGCGGCGGGCCTTCGGCACCTCGATCCGGCGTTCGCCCGACAGGTACTGGCCGGTCAGGCTTTCCGCGCTGGAAAGGATGTCCTCCAGCGTCCCCTGGGCGACGATCTCGCCGCCGTGGACCCCGGCGCCGGGGCCGAGATCGACGATGTGGTCGGCCGTGCGGATCGCGTCCTCGTCGTGCTCCACCACGATGACCGTGTTGCCAAGGTCGCGCAGGCGGCGGAGCGTGGCGAGGAGCATGTCGTTGTCGCGCTGGTGGAGACCGATCGAAGGCTCGTCGAGCACGTAGAGCACGCCCGACAGGCCCGAGCCGATCTGGCTGGCGAGGCGGATGCGCTGGCTTTCCCCGCCCGACAGGGTGCCCGAGGTGCGGTTGAGGTTGAGGTAATCGAGCCCGACATTGTTGAGAAAGCCCAACCGCTCGTTGATTTCCTTGAGGATGGCGCGGGCGATCTGGTTCTGCTGGTCGGTCAGCTGGGCGGACAGGCCCTCGAACCAGCCGAGTGCGTCGGAGACGGACAGGCTGGTGGCGGCGGAAATGTCGCTGCCGGCGACCTTGACCGACAGTGCCTCAGGCTTGAGCCGGGCGCCGTGGCAGGTCTCGCACGGCTGTGCGGTCTGGAACTTGCCCAGTTCCTCGCGCATCCACGCGCTTTCGGTCTGCAGCATGCGGCGGTTGAGATTGCCGATCACGCCCTCGAAGGCCTTCTTCACCGTGTAGGACTTGCGCCCGTCGATGAAGGTCAGCGGCACGGCCTTGCCCCCGGTGCCGTGGAGGATGATCAGCCGCACCTCGCCCGGCAGGTCCTGCCACGGCGTTTCGAGGCTGAAGCCGAATTCGGCGGCAAGGCTGGCGAGGACCTGCATGTAATAGGGCGAAGGCGGGTTGGACTTGGCCCAGGGCACGATGGCCCCCTGCTTGAGGCTGAGCGCCTCGTTCGGGACGACGAGCTGATCGTCGAACAGCAGCTTTTCGCCGAGCCCGTCGCATGCCGGGCAGGCGCCCATCGGCGCGTTGAACGAGAACAGGCGGGGTTCGAGCGATTCGATGGTGAAGCCGGAGACCGGGCAGGCGAACTTCTCGGAGAAGACGATGCGGTTTGGGGGAAGACCGGCGTTCTTCATGCCGGCTTTGGCCTTGCCTCCTCCTCCGTTCGCCTCGGGCGAAGTGGAGAGGCCGGGCGTGGGTGCCTCGACTTCGCTCGACACGAACGGTGCCTGCGCAAGGGCTTCGACCGTCGTATCGGCAAGATCCACGTAGGCGAGGCCGTCGGCCAGTTTCAGGGCCTGTTCGAACGAGTCCGCGAGCCGCGTCTGGATGCCGTCACGGACGGCGATGCGATCGACCACGACCTCGATGTCGTGCTTGTACTTCTTGTCGAGCGCGGGGGCGTCCTCGATGGCGTAGAGTTCGCCGTCGATCCGGACGCGGGTGTAGCCGGCCTTCTGCCACTCGGCCAGTTCCTTGCGGTATTCGCCCTTGCGACCGCGCACCACGGGCGCAAGCAGATAGGCGCGGGTGCCTTCGGGCAGGGCCATGACCCGGTCAACCATTTGCGACACCGTCTGCGCGGCGATCGGCAGGCCGGTGGCCGGGCTGTAGGGCACGCCGACCCGCGCCCACAGCAGGCGCATGTAATCGTAGATCTCGGTCACCGTGGCGACGATTACA
>Ga0207705_10000071_pt1 | contig 128862 bp, 122 predicted proteins | sample KBSC13metaG_FD_184314 | JGI IMG/M metagenome (GOLD analysis project Ga0207705, IMG submission 184314) | Corn rhizosphere microbial communities from Kellogg Biological Station, Michigan, USA - KBS C1-3 metaG (SPAdes) (version 2) | ecosystem: Host-associated > Plants > Roots > Rhizosphere >... | reverse complement strand
CGGTGATCGTCACCGAGTGGGACGCGTTCCGGGCGCTCGACTTCGCCCGCATGGGAGAGCTTCTGGCGGACAAGCTCCTGGTCGACTTGCGCAACCTCTACGATCGCGCCGAGGTCGAACGGCACGGCTTCAGGTACGTTGGGCTGGGCCGTTGAGCCAGCATCCAGTCACATCTTGCTTCATACCGTAGAGCCTTGCGGCCCGCCCATTCGACGTCCGTGCGGCCGCTTGGATACTATGCCACCAGTACGCTGCTGGCGCTATTGGGGATGGAGAAACGCCGACACGAAATGGGCCCTCCGCACTCAGCTCCTCGCGCAACCTGCTCAAGTTAAGAAGCGCAAAAAAATGGGGAGCGTCGAGCACAGCAAGGCGGGTCGACGCTCCCAAGGCGCGGGTCAGGTTCACCCGAGTGGCACTGCAACGCAGGGGGCCTCAGGAAGCTATGCCGTCGCGGATCATACAACTGACTACAAAAGATGCCTGGTGCTCAGCAGGAATCCAGAAGCGAGTGATGGAGCCAGTGACGTCGGACGCTCTTCCGGAAAGCGGCATCCTCATTTTATGAAGCATAACGATGCTTCGAGCCGCGAAGAGAAGCTGCACGTGCAACTTGAATGCTCGCGCCTTCTCTCGACGTCACCAACTCGCGTTAACAGGCGGTGACGCCTCGATTTCGCCTTCTCGGGTCGCCGCAACCGCGGCACAGGCTCGGCTACCCTAGTTAAGGCAAATGAAGAACCGCAGCGAGGTCATTCGCACCGCCGAGCAGCGAAGCCGGCTCATGCGCCGAGCACGGCCGTTGTCCCGGTTGACGGGCTCTAGCGAACACGCTGGATAACCGCTCGATAGACGGTGTGGCCGCCGATAAGAGCGGCCTGTGCGCTATCGAACGGAAAATCCATTAGCCGCCGGCCGGTGCTGGCGCGCTCCGCGCAAGGTTGCGCCGATCGCAGCGAAGCCCAACAGCAACAACGCCCAGGTCGCCGGCTCGGGAACAGCCGGAGGGGGCTGCGTGAGATAAAGCCCAGCGTTTGAAATGCCCTTTTGCGTATCCGAATACCAAGTGATCGTGTCAGTGCCAGCCGGAGCGTCGAGCAACCAGAACGCGGTTCCGTTGTAGCCGGTATTGCCTCCGCCGAAATGGATTCCGATCACTGTCTTTCCAGAAATTGACCTGGTAAAGTCAATCAGGCTGGCGACTTGATTGGACTTCCAATCAATCTTCTCCAACAGGCTGGTTGCACCGCCGTCGAGCTTGCTCGTCAGGCCGAGGGCGCTCGTTAGCTTGGGCCCGCTCTCGGCAACCAAGTTACCTGTGTAAAATCCGAGGCAACTAAGCGTTGTGACGCTAAAAGTTACTGCCGAACACGCAAGCGGTGGAGCGGGCACAGGCTTGGCGCTGGCGGATGACGTCCATGCCGAAGCCGTCAGCAAGGCGGCAGCCACAAGAGCAAAGCGTTTGGCTTTATACATGGTCGGTTCTTTCGTAACAGTGCTGGTGCCTGATAAGCGACCGTGAGGATAAACGATACCTATCACAAGATAGAAGATCTTAGCGCTGTCCCATTTCGAAACGCTTTGCGTCTGCACAAGCGTGGAAAGCGTCCATTGCCGGTAAGGCCAGCGCACCAAGCCGGTCGAGATCAAGCAGCAAACGGAAGCGCTAAGCTATATTCGCCCGACTCCTGATCCAAAATTTGTCACCAGCTTGGCGGAATCATGAAACGTTGACGAAGCCCCGCGTTCACGACCTGCATAGATACTGTTGGAGTGCACCGCGCCTGACAAGTACAGTGCTCGCCTCTCGCCCATAGTTCGGCAATCTTCTGCTGCTGTCCGACAATTAATGGAAGCTGCGTGGCTTAGTTGTCTCGCAAAGTGAGTTCAGACACGTCGGCATGCTCACCTCGCAGCCGTGCGCGCGGCTCATCTTTCGTTAAGTTGACGCTAATCGCAACTGGGAAGAATGCACAGCAGGGTTGATGAGCCGGCCGCATTGGGATTTTCCCTGGCGCACCCGCTGAAGTGATGCGCCAGTTTTCCGACTAATCGGCCGGGGCGCCCCGCGGCTCGCGGCTTCCCAAAAAGGGACACCCCAAACGGCTCTGTTTTCTCATGTTCGACGATCAGCAATCCTCGGGAAGCACATGCCTGTGGGAGCCGCGTGGTGGGATTCTCTCGAGCCAACTCGTCTGTGAAGCGCGGTCCGCGCGAAGCGCACGCTCTCCCGCGATACGGCGCCGGCGGACCGCAATGACGGCGGTCGGTACCTTCGCTCGCAATCTGGAACAGACGGTCCTGTTCGTTGGGCAGCCCACATCAGAGGTGGTCCTGTTCGCCGATACCGCAGCGGATCTCGGCTGGCGGACGGTGTTTTGCGCCGATTTGCAGCAAGCGAACGCGATGCTGGACTGCGCGCCGCAACTGCGAATCTCGGCGGTCATCCTGGATGAGGATGCCATCCCGGGCTCTCTTTGCGCGGCCGTCGCCGATCTCAAGCGTCGGGACCGGCGTCTCGCGGTCGTCACTGTCGCTAAGGGCGCTTCTTCCGCTTGTTCGCTCGACATCCTTCGCGCCGGAGCGGGTGATTGCATATCGAAGCCTGTCGTGCCGGAACAACTGACACAAGTCCTGCGTAGGACAGTGTCCCGCTGCAATGCGCATCTTCGCGAACGAGAGCCATGTGTCGCCCAGTTTGATTGTCTGATCGGGTTTGACTCGATGATCGATGCCGATCCGTCTTTCCGCGCAGCCTGGGCGCAGGCGGCAACGAGTGCCCGCGGCGAGGGCCACCTCCTTCTCGAGGGCGAGACGGGAACCGGGAAAAGCTTGCTCGCGCGCGCGATCCATCTGGCGTCTCCGCGCGCGCGCATGCCCTTGATGGTTGCCGACTTCAGTCAGACCTTAGCTGCGTCGATCGAACCCTCGTTGTTCGGTTACGAGCGGGGAGCCTTCGTCGGAGCTTTCGAATCGCGGAAGGGACTGCTCGAGCAAAGCAACGGCGCGACCCTTATCCTGAATGAGGTCGAAGGGCTGCCGGCGCCGATTCAGGAGCGACTGGCCGAAGCGCTTTCCCGTCGCCACGCCCAGCGACTGGGAGCGGCTAGCGACTATCGCCTGGGTGCGCGGATTATTGCATTGAGCAACGGCCCACTCGCCGATCTGGTGGCGAGGAAGGCCTTTAGCGCGAACCTCTACGAGCAGCTCGCCGGATCACGCATTTATCTCGCGCCGCTACGCAGTCGGCCCACTGACGTAGCGCTGATCGTGAAAGAATTTGTCAGTACATTTAAAAATCCATGCGATCTTCATTCGCTGGCGATTGACGACGAGGCGGTAAATTTGCTTTGTGGCCTTGATTGGCCGGGTAACAGCCGCCAGCTTCTGGCGATCCTTCTGCGGTCGGTCGGGCGAGCCTCAAGTCACTTGCTGACGGCGGAGGACTTCGGTGACCTGGCGGGTTTTATGGCCAGCGCCCAAGATCATTCTCGCCTCCCGGTTGAGAACCCGCCTGCGATGCGCGTGTACTCCGAGGATGGCCACATGCGAAGTCTCGATGAAATCGAAGCCGATGTTATCCGTCTCGCGATGGAGCGCTATGGCGGACGCATGACTGAGGTGGCGCGGCGACTGCAAATCGGCCGTTCGACGCTATACCGAAAAGTTGCCGAGCTGGAGATCGAAGCCTTGTCCCCCGCGGACCCGCGCAACTAAGGGCGCAAAGCCGTCAAAGCTTACCCTCAGCCAGTACTCTCGGCGAGGGCCGGAGAGCGTGGCCCAAATAGGCGAACTTAGGGTGGGTCGCTGGCACTAGCTGTCTGCCTAGCGCAAGCTCGCCTTTGGTGCCGGGCCGTCAAGCACGTTCGTCTTGCGGCCGGTTAGCGGATAGTAACCCGATCTTTACCATAGCGCGCCAATTTGCGCCGATGATTGAGCTCGCACTTTCGCAACGCGCAACGGCTGACCCCATTCGGGACTCAGTTGGTCGCAGTTTTTGGGAGACGCGAAGCTTATCAAGTTGCGGATCGCCTGTAACGCAGTGCACCAGTTGGAGGGCCGCGAATTGCGGCGGGGATCGGAGGCTTGGGCGCCCGGTGACAACGTCGCTGGTTTCACGCAAGAGTGCGCGGCTGTTTTTGGCCTTGTTGAGTTCCGCATTCGCCGCGGCGACGGTTCCCGCACACGCCGATGTCCTCGAAGTGTCGCGCGGAAAGAGCGAGTGGATCGCCGGCGGGCACGGCTCTCCGGGCGAACAGGTTTCGGTTGAGCTAGCCCAGGGTTCCGCCGTCCCAGTGGCTGCTTTCGCGGACCCCGCGGCCAATGCCGGGGCGGTCCCGCAAGCCTTTGCCGCCAAGGTCCATGAGCTTTCCGCCCGCTATGACCTCAGCCCGGCGCTGATCGAAGCCCTTGTGTGGCAGGAAAGCCGCTGGCGCACCAGTGCAGTCTCGCCGGTCGGTGCGCGCGGCCTTGCTCAGCTGATGCCGGGCACCGCGCACAGCCTCGGGGTCGACCCCGATGATCCGATGGCCAACCTCGAAGGCGGCGTGCGCTATCTGCGCCAGCAGCTCGACCGCTTCGGCGGCGATCTCGAAAAGGCGCTGGCGGCGTATAACGCAGGGCCCGGCCGGGTCGAGCAAGCTGGCGGCGTTCCGCGCATCCGTGAAACCCAAACCTATGTCGCGGCCGTGCTCGCCCGACTTTCCAACCACACCCGGAGATAGATTGCCATGCGTAAGCTTGCCCTCGTAGCCGCACTACTCACGCTGCTCAGCCCGACCGTGGCGCTGGCGCAAAGCGCTGACCCGCGCGGCTCGGGTCCGATCGTCGCCGCTCTTGCGTGGATGCAGGGAACCCTGCTCGGCAACGTCGCCACGGCGGTGGCGGTGATGGCCGTGGCCGCGGTCGGCTTCATGATGCTCACCGGACGGCTCAACTGGCGGTTTGGCGCGACGGTAATCGTCGGCTGCTTCGTATTGTTCGGCGCGGCTTCGATCGTGTCGGGCATCCAGTCCGCCGCCTCGGTCGGCTGAGGACGGGCGATGGAGCTTATTCGCCACCCGGTACACCGCACGCTGACGCGGCCGCAGATGTTTGCCGGGGTGACCTACAACTTCTTTATCATCAACGCCGCGGTGACCACCGAGCTGTTCCTCGTCACCGGCAGCTTCCTCGCCTTGCCCGCGGCGCTGGCGATCCACGGCATCGGCTATCTCGCGTGTTTGCGCGAGCCGCGGGTGTTCGACTTGTGGATCACCAGGGTGAGCAAATGCCCGCGGGTGAAGAACTGGCAGCGCTGGGGCTGCAACAGCTACGCGGCGTGAGGATCGGCTGATGACGAACAAATGGCTCGGAGCAGCCGCCTGGAGCAGGAAGGAAGCCCACGCCGGCGACCGCCTGCCGTATGCGCGACTGGTCGATGCGAACACGGTCCTGCTGCGCGACGGCTCGCTGATGAGCGCGCTGCAGGTTCCCGGGCTGTTGTTCGAGACCGAGGACAGCATGACCCTGAATGCCCACGCAGCGACGCGCGAGGTCATGCTGCGCTCCAACCTCGACGCGCGCTTCGTGCTCTATCATCATGTGATCCGCCGCCGGGTGAGCGTCGAGCTGCCGGCCCATTTCGACGATCCACTCTCGGCGCACATCGATTGCCGGTGGCGTGACAAGCTGGCGAGCGGCTCGCTGTTCGTGAACGATCAGTTCGTGACGCTTGTGCGCCGCCCGGCGCGCGGCAAGGCAGGCCTCGCCGAGCGAGCTGCCAAACGGTGGCGCCGCGCCGGAAAACGTGCGGGCGGCGATCCGGTCGAGGCCGATCCGCGCGAGCTGCGATCCTTGCGCGCGGCGGCCCAAGCTCTCGCCGCTTCGCTCGGCGATTACGGCGCGCAGGCCCTCGGCGACTACGTGGGGCCGAGCGGCGCCACCAACAACGAGCTGCTCGAGCTGTTGAGCGCCCTTTACAACGGCGAGATGCGCCCGGTGCGGCGGCCTTCCGGCGAGACCGACCTCGGCCGCATGATCCCCTACCGCCGGGCCAGCTTCGGGCTCGACGCGATGGAGCTGCGCGGTTCGGGCGGCAGTGAGTTCGCCGCGATGCTCAGCCTCAAGGACTATCCCGATGCTACTTCGCCGGGTCTGCTCGACGCGTTGTTGCGGTTGCCGTGCGAGATGATCGTCGCTGAAAGCTTCGCCCCGCACGAGCGGCAGACCGCGCGCGAGCGGATCGACCTGTCGCTGAGGCGCTTGCGCTCGGCCGACGAGGAGGCGATGAGCGAACGCGCCGACATGATGGCGGCGCGCGGCGCGCTCGGTGCCGGCTCGGTCAGCTTCGGCGATCATCACCTAAGCGTTCTGGTGCGCGAAAGCGACCTCGAGCGGCTCGACGCCGCCGCCGCGGCCTGCGCTGCGGCGCTGGCCGACACCGGCGCCATTGCGGTGCGCGAGGATACCAATCTCGAACCGGCGTTCTGGGGCCAGTTCCCCGGCAACGAGGGCTACCTCGTGCGCCGCTCGATGATCTCCAGCGCCAACATCGCCAGCTTCGTCAGCTTGCACGGTTTCGCGCTCGGCAAGGCCGAAGGCAACCACTGGGGCGACGCCGTGACCCTCCTGGAGACGACCAGCGCCACGCCGTTCTTCTTCAACTTCCATCACGGCGATCTGGGCAATTTCTCGGTCATCGGGCCCTCGGGATCGGGCAAGACGGTGGTAATGAACTTCCTCGCAGCGCAGGCGCAGAAGTTCTCCCCGCGAACGATCCTGTTCGATAAGGACCGCGGGGCCGAGTTGTTCATCCGCGGAATCGGCGGGCGCTACGATCGCATCCGCGCGGGCGAGCCGAGCGGGTTCAACCCGCTCGCCTTGCACGACAGCGCGGCGAACCGCGCCTTCCTGCGCGACTGGTTTGCGGTCCTGCTGGAGGCGCAAGGGCCCGAAGAGTTGGCGACGGTCGCCTGCGCTGTCGATGCGGCCTATGCCAACGCCTCGTCGCTGCGCCGCCTGCGCCATTTCCGCGAGCTGCTCGCGGGCGCGCGGCGCCCGCAACCGGGCGATCTCGCCGACCGTCTCGGCCCGTGGATCGAGAGCGGCGAGCACGCCTGGCTGTTCGACAATGAGAGCGACCGGCTCGACCTCTCCGCCCGCGTGCTCGGCTTCGACATGACCGCGCTGCTCGAAAGTCCGCGCCTGCGCACGCCGACGATGATGTACCTGTTCCACCGGATCGAGGAACGGCTGGACGGCAATCCGACGATGATCCTGATCGATGAGGGCTGGAAGGCGCTCGACGATGAGGTCTTCGCCGCGCGCATCCGCGACTGGCTCAAGACGCTGCGCAAGCGCAACGCGCTGGTGGGCTTCGCTACCCAGAGCGCGCGTGACGCGCTCGACAGCAGAATCGCCACAGCGCTCGTCGAGCAGACCGCGACAATGATCTTCATGCCCAACGCCAAGGCCCGCGCGGAAGATTATTGCGACGGTTTCGGCCTGACCGAGCACGAGTTGGCCCTGATCCGGAGCCTGCCCTCGCACAGCCGCGCGTTCGTCATCCGCCAGCCCGACGCCTCGGTGGTCGCCCGGCTCGATCTGTCGGGCGCGCCCGAAGTGCTGATGCTTCTCTCCGGCCGAGAAAGCGCATTGCGCCGGCTCGACTTGCTGCGCGATGCGGTTGGCGACGACCCGGCCGACTGGTACCCCGCGCTGACAGGCCGCCGCTGGCCCGGCTCGGGCGCGGTGGAGGAAGAGTTCGAGTTGTGGGAAGCGGCCGAATGAGCGCGGCTTCCTGTCGATATGCGCTCGAGGGCGTAGGCAACGGAGTCGCCGCCAGCCTGCGCGGCGTCGATTGCGCTGCGGGTCAGATGGCCGAGGCCGCATTTGGCCGTCTGTTCGGCAGCCACGGCGCGCTGCTTCCCGCGCTGACCATCCTGCTGACGATCTACGTCGCCGTGTTCGCCTTCGCGCTGGTCACTGGGCGCAGCCGCATTGGCATCAACTCGATGACCTCGCGGCTCGTCACGATCGGGCTCGTGCTGACATTCGCGACCAGCTGGATTGCCTATCAGAGCGTGGTCTGGAACCTCGCCACCGGGGCGCCGAACGAGCTTGCCGGCATCCTTACAGGCACCCCCGGCAATGCGACCGAGGTGTTCGCCGGCAAGATCGATGTGGTGTTTCAGGCGCTGATCCAGGCCTCCGACGGACACAGCGCCGAGAGCGCGTTTTCGCCGCCCGGCCTGCTGTGGCTCGGCGGCACGCTGATCCTGCTCGGCACCGTCGGCATCCTGGCGACATCGCGCATCGCGCTTGCGGTGCTGCTGGCGCTCGGCCCGGTATTCGTCGTGCTGGCGCTGTTTCCGGGCACGCGCGGGCTGTTCACCGGCTGGCTCAAGGGCGTCGTGCTGCTCGCGCTGGCGCCGCTCTTCGCCGTGCTCGGCGGCTCGCTGATGCTCGACCTGGCGGTACCGGTGCTCTCGGCGCTGCTCGCCAGCCCTGGCAAGATCGATCCGCAAGCAGCGATGGCTTTCTTCATGATCGGCGCGGTGCACATGGCGCTGATGGTCCTGGTGCTGAAGGTCTCTGCGACGATGGTTTCGGGCTGGAGCGTGTTCGGCCTCACCGGCAAGGCTGCCGCCGCCGTCGGCGAACTAGCGCCCACCGCTGCCGTCCGCAGTCTCGCCGCTTCCGCAGCCGGGGCCGCGGTCGACCAGGCGCGCACGGCGGCCCAAGGCCAGCCGCGGCAGATCAGGCTGGCGCCGGCCGCAACGCTGGCCGCCCATGATGCCGGTCCACTACCCGCGGGGCGGCACGCGGCCCGCCTTATCGGCGGGGCCGCGAACGAAATCCCGGCCGACTCGAGCCAGTTGCAATCGCGCGCGCGCGGCGTCGGGAGCCGCTTCCGCGCCGCGCCTAATCGCCGTTCGGAGAAACTCAAATGACCCGCCTTCTGCCGGCCGCCGCCTTCGGCCTGCTCGCCTGTGCCAGCGCGCTTCGCGCCGGGGATGCACGGCTAGTGGCCAAGCTTTACGACCCAGGCGAAGTGGTGCGCATCGAGGGACGGCCGAGCGTCCAGGCGACGATCCGTTTCGGGGAGAGCGAACTGGTGGAGAACGTCGCCATCGGCGATTCCAACGCCTGGCAAGTGACACCGAACAAGCGGGCCAACCTGCTGTTCGTGAAGCCGCTCGCCGAACGCGCGGCGACCAACATGACGGTGGTTACCAATCTGCACACCTACTTCTTCGACCTCGTCGCCAGCCCAAAGGTGACCAGACCGCTTTACGAACTCGCGTTCAGCTATCCTGAGGACGTGAAAGCGGCCCCCGGGCGCAAGAGCAGCGCCGATGCACGGGTCGCGACGCCGACCGAGGCCGAGTTGGCGGCGGCGAGGGATCCCGGTGCGGTGACCGATCCGGCCGACCTGAACTTTGCGTGGAGCGGGAGCGGCCAGAAGAAGCTGCTGCCGGGCCGCATCTACGACGACGGCCAGTCGACCTATCTTTCGTGGCCTGCGGGAACGGCGGTCCCGGCGATCCTGATCAAGAACAAGGAAGGCACGGAAGGCCCGGTTAACTTTGCCGTGCGCGGCGACGTGATCGTGATCGACGGAGTGCCGCGCGAGATCCTCCTGCGCTCGGGCCGCGACCTCGCCACGATCGACAACAACGGCCCGGCGCGCCCCTCCCCCGCGCTCGCCCGGCTCGACGAGGTGAACAGATGAAACTCGCCATGCGCCTTGCAGCCAAGCCCCAGCAGGCGGACCACGACCGCGATCCGCGCGATAGCGCATCCGCCGAGATCATCGACCTCGCCAGCCGCACCGCCTATCCGGTGGTGAGCCAGCGCAAGGGCAAGTCCGACGCAGCCGGTCTCGCGGCCGGTGTCGCGGTGGTCGCCCTGCTCGGCATGGCGACACTGTGGGGGATGAACTCGGCGCGTGTCGCTCCCGATCGGCTCCAGGCGCGGCCGGCGGCGCCGCAACCCATAACGGCGCCTTTGCCGGTGCCGACCAGCTCCCCGCCTTCGGTAGCTCCTGCGCCAGCCCTCGTGCCGCAGGCCCCACCGGCACCGGCGCCGGTGCTCGCGGGGCCGCCACAAGCGCGCCTCGCGCCCGCCGCCAATCCGTTCAGCTCGCCGACGATGGTATTCGACTCGAGCGCGCTTCCGCCGCCAGCCCCAGGCGCGCCGGCCGGCGATGTGGACAGAGGCAATTCTGCGAGCGACTTCGCCAGCCGTATCGGCGGGGTCGGCGGCGGCCCGGCACAGGCGCGCGCCGACGTCGATCCCAAAACCACCGTCACCCAAGGGACGATGATCCCCGCGATCCTCGAGACCGCGATCAACACCGACGTTCCCGGATACGTGCGCGCGGTCGTCAGCCAGGACGTGCGTAGCTTCGATGGGGCCCACGTGCTGGTGCCGCGTTCGAGCCGGCTGATCGGGCAATACCAGTCAGGCGTCCAAAGCGGGCAGAAGCGCGCCTACGTCATCTGGACGCGGCTGATCCGGCCCGACGGGGTCTCGGTTGCGCTGGCCTCGCCCGCGGCGAGCTTCGACGGCAGCACCGGGCTGGCGGGCAAAGTTGACAGCCATTTCTTCCAGCGCTTCGGGTCGGCCATGCTCCTCTCGGTTGTCGGCGGGCTGAGCGCCATCGGCACCGGAGGCGCCAGCCTGATCCTCGGCGGAGGCCAAAGCGCCGCGGCGACGGCGGTCCAGCAAGGCGGCACCATCGCCCCGACGATCCGCGTGCGCCAGGGCGAGCCGATCCGCGTGTTCACCGCGCGCGACCTCGACTTCTCACGCGTCCCGCGTCTGTGACGAGCGGAGCATGAGCGCCGAGGTTCACCAGTTGTCCTCAGCTGAGGCAGAGGCGCATTCGCAAGGCGGGAGCGCATATCTCGAAGCCTACTTGGAGCCGTTCCGGAGCTGGCTCGATCAGGACACGGTGACGGAAATCCTCGTCAACCGCCCGGGCGAGGTGTGGATCGAGGATTCGGCGCGTCCCGGGATGGAAAGGATCGAGGCGGCGGAAATCGACGACCGCCTGATTCAGCGCCTCGCCGAGCAAGTCGCCCGCGTCAGCCACCAAGGGATCAACCGTGAGCATCCCCTGCTCGGCGCAACTCTGCCCGACGGCGCCCGCGTGCAGTTCTGCGGACCGCCGGCGACGCGCCGCCACTGGGCGATGGCGATCCGCCGCCACCGCCGGCTCGACCTTCGGCTCGATGCTTACGATTCCGGCCCTATCGCGCCGGCTTTGCGCGGCGCGATGCAGGACCCCGCCGCTAAGCCCGTCGCTTACCTGCGCGCCGCGATCGCGGCCAGGAAGACCATCCTCATCTCCGGCGGTACCAGCACCGGCAAGACGACGTTCCTCAACTCGATGCTCCGCGAGATCCCGGCCGAAGAGCGCGTCGTGCTGGTCGAAGACACGCCGGAGCTGCGCCTGCCGGGCGCCAACGGCGTGGGCCTGGTGGCGGTGAAAGGCGAGCTCGGCGAAGCGCGCGTGACCGCTAACGACCTACTCCAGGCGGCACTGCGCCTGCGTCCCGACCGGATCGTGCTCGGCGAGCTGCGCGGCGCGGAGAGCGTCAGCTTCCTGCGGGCGATCAACACCGGCCACCCGGGAAGCTTCTCGACCATCCACGCCAACAGCTTGCGCGGCGCGCTCGAGCAACTTGCCTTGATGGCCATGCAGACCGGCATCGGCCTCAACCGGGCGGACACGATCGAGTACGCGGTGTCGGTGATCGACGTGATCGTCCAGCTCGGCCGGGTCGACGGGCGCCGGCAGATCACCGCAATCGGAAACAGCCGCGAGCTGCTCGGCTAGGTCGCGGGTTTATTCCTTAGGCAGGGTAAGGACAAGTTGTTTACTCGCGGAATCATAATTGGCTTGAATACCAGCGGCAGCCAGCGTCTCGGCGGTGACGAACTTCGAAGCTGCTGGCGATGACCTCATCCAGACAAACAGCGGCCGGTCCAAGCGGGCTTCGAACAAGGAAATCAGCTCGCCAAGCTGGATCGCCACTAGCTCGTTGTCCTGGACTACAAGGCTGGAGGTACTCTCCGCGGCTTGCGGCGATGCGACTACCTGTGCGTGTGCCGGTTGAGCGGCAGCGCGACCGTGTCGTTCTGTGAGCGTGGCAGAAGTTGGAGCGGCGACGTACCGCTTTCTCACGCGGTCCAAGTGGACAGCAATCTCAGCAGGTGCGGAGTTGTGCGCCTTCGCCGTGACGCTGCTGGGGGGCGCTGCTTCGGAATGCGAAAGCGTTGCCTGCCCGCTGCCGCCCGGTCCGGGCGAGCCCGTCAAAGCAACGCCGACAGAGCGCGGCGCCTGACTGTGCATTGCCGTGCTGGCCCCGCCCTCCTCGACCGCCACCGGCTCGACCTCGGGCCGGATGTCTGCCGGCCCTTGCGTATCGGCCAGCAGGACACCGCGCTCTGTGAAATCCACCAATGGCTTGGCCGTCGCTGGCGCAATCAGGCTCCCGGAACGCGACACTGCCGGCTCGATGGGAGAGCTAGTAGCTAGTGCAGAGGCATCCGATATCTTCGCAAGATCCGCTCTTGCCATGCCAGCCTCGACGGAATCCCCCCCCGTCTCTCCAACACGGTAACGAGAACAGGAGGAACCGCAGTCAATTGAACCTGAAGGCAAAGAACTGGCGTCGACATCGTCCACAGCCGCGCGCGGACCCGCTGCGAGGGGCGGATCGCTCTTGAGGGCCGCTTCAACAGTTCGCGCTGCGCCGCTTGGTGCGCTTAACTCGGTAAGTCTTGGTTGAGCCGCTGGGCGGCGAGCGGTGTCGCCGATTGGATCACGCGGTCGACGAAACTTCGGTTGTGACGGGGGAATACCGGCAGTTTGCAAGCTGTCCAGGGTCACCGAAATTTGGGCGCCCACCGACGGTCTTGGGGCAGCTTTAGGCTCCCATTTGCCAAGGAAGACCGGTGACAACTCAGCGCTCGAGGCAACCGGCGTTTGCGTCCGGAGGGGGCCGAATACAATCGCCACAGCCGACACCGTGGCGAACATGCAGGCCACCGTCAGTGTATACCTTGGCCTCATCGGCGGTGGGCGAACTTGAGCGGAGGCGGACGGACGCGGACCGCCGAAGGAGTAACTGGCGATGGGAAACGGCAGATCGTTAACGCGCATGACACTGCCTCGGATATCGCACTACATCCTGCTTAACTACCACGCGTAACGCAAGTTAGCGCTTTGCAAATGTCGTGGAAAATGCATTCGATCAATGTCGCCCGCGCCACGCGCACATTCGATTTAAGCACAACCGCCAAGCTTCGGTCCGCGCAGAGGCAGCAAAGAAAAGGGGGCCCGGAAATCCCGGGCCCCCTGTCGTTGGCGGGCGAAGCGCCAAGGCTTGCCCCAAAGCGTTCTGGTTAAACGTACTTCAAGCGCAAACGCTGTTGCCGCTTCCGGCCACGCATGGAGCCTCCGATGAAGGCGAAACCAATGAGCAGCATCGCCCAGATCGCAGGCTCAGGCACCGCGCTGACCGAGAAGTTGTCGGTCTCAAAAGCCTGGCTACCCGAAGTGAGGCGCAAACTGCCGATATTGGACTGGGTGCTACCGTCGAAGTGCAGCGTGACCAGCCGGTTGGTGGCCGGGTTGGACTGATCGCCATTGGCCGGCGCCGCGACAGACGCTCCGGTGAAGGTCGCTAGGAGCCCGCCAACTTTGTCAAGTACGTCGAGCGTGTTATAGGAATCAATCGATCCCCAGATGAAACTGATTGAACCGAGTTGCGCGAAGCTGGACAGGTCCAGAATCCCTGGCCCCGTATTCGTATTCGTCCCAACCGGACCGACGGTCCAGTAATGGTTGTCTGGGCTGCTAAAGGGCCACGGCTGGGCACCGATCCCATTGCTCGAGTTCACGACTTCCCCGCCGGTGATCGGCGCTCCGCCGTTGGAACCTCCGCCTTCAAAGTCATAGGTCGGTGTCGGCCCCGCGTAAGGATTTTGACCGTTTACCGAACTGATCGTTACCCCCGCTGTCGCAGGAGCAGCCACTAAGGCGCAAACTGCTGCCGCCGTCATCAAAGTCCGTCTGAACATGGTCGTTACTCCGGCTAGAATTTGTTTACGTCTGTCACGTTGCGCCCTGCGTCGGGCGTCGAGTACGAGCTCCTCCCCTTCGGCAGGCACTTTATTACGATGTGAGCGTCGAATCGTTTCTCGCGACTCGGGCCCACCGCTCGATCACGCAGCCTTAACTTAGCGTGCGTTAACCTGCGAGTCAGAATTTCGCTAAGAAGACGCCGTTTTGTTTCAAAGTGGGACTGCACGTTAGCCAGCGCAGCCGGCGGGTGTGCTAAAGGCCTCTTCTGTGCTTCATATGATGCGCCCAAGCGCCGCGACTGGTATGTGCCCACGCGAAGCAGCTGTCGAATGGAGCGCAAGCATGGAAACGATCTGGGATTGGCTAACAATATTCATCTTCGCAGGCTTGGTCACGCTCCTGTTGCAAAGGTCCAGTGAGGACGAACCCAAAGACAAGCTTTGGCAATACTTTCCAGCCGCGCTGGCCTGCGCCGTCGCGAATTATCTTGGCAATCACGGTGTGGTCTGGGCGGCGGTAGCAATACTGATAGGACTTCTCGTCTATGTGCTTGTCGTTCTCAAGGTTCGGCTGCCTAAGGCGTGACGTTGCGCCGAGCGCCGAGAAGCGGCGCTTAGACCACGGCTACCGCCGTACCCCGGATATTTTATGGACGTTAAACTCGCGTTGGAGAAAGCCGTGAACGTTTGGAACCGCAACCTGATAGGTACCAGGCGCCCGCCTGCGACCTCGAGAGGATCGCGGCCGGCGCGCGAAAAGCGCATTCTTCTTTACGCCCTGTCCTTGTCGTTCGACTGCGCGAGCTTGGTGATCGGCTACGTCGCAGCGTCACTTCTGCGCGACGCTACTTGGCTTCGCACAGGCGGGCAGCCAGTGATCGCCATCGCCCTTCCGATTTTCCTGATGTTCGAGGTTGCTCGCGAGGTTCAATCGGTTGAGGCGCTGCAAAGCCGCTCGCTTGCCACCCAGCGGGCCTTGGGTGCTCTTCTCGCAACCGCCGTGATTGTTCTGACCTTGTCGTTTCTTTTCAAGAGCGACATCTCCCGGCTGGGATTTTTGGCCACCTTCGGCCTGGCCGCCATCGTCCTCGTTATCGGGAAGATGGCGCTCAATTTCATCTTTGTGCGTTGGATGGGCGGCACGGCAGTTGCCACGATGATTTTGCAGGACGGTCTGCCAGTTGAAGCCGAGCCGGGCTGCGATATGGTCGACATTGCGCAGCTTGGTCTTTGGCCGCGTCTCGATGAACCTTCCTCGATCGATGCCTTGTCGCGGATTATCGAGCCATATGACCGGGTGGTCGTTAGCTGTCAGTTTGAACGCCGACCGGCGTGGGCGACTTTTCTAAAAAGCCAAGACGTCGGCGGCGAGATATTGCTGGACCGCGATTTGCTTCACGGCGCAGTCGCCATCGGCGCCTACGGCGATGATGACACATTGGTCTTGTCGCGCGGCCCGCTGAGCTTGACCAACCGAATGCAGAAGCGCGTCTTCGATGTGGCCGTGTCCGTCCTTGCGCTCATCGTTCTGGCGCCCCTGATGCTCGCCGTTGCGGTGGCGTTGCGCCTTGAAAGCCCAGGGCCGATTCTCTTCCGGCAGACGCGCGTCGGGGCGGGCAATCGTCAATTCACCATCCTAAAGTTCCGTTCCATGCGAGCGGAGGCCACGGACTTCGCCGGCACGAAGTCGACCCAACGCGGTGACTCGCGTATCACGCGCGTGGGCAGCTTCATTCGCCGGACCAGCATCGATGAGCTGCCCCAGCTTTTCAATGTTCTGCGGGGCGAGATGAGCATTGTCGGACCGCGGCCGCATGCCCTGGGATCGCTTGCGGGAGACAACCTCTTCTGGGAGGTCACCCAAATGTATTGGATACGCCACGCTTTGAAACCGGGCATCACTGGCCTCGCACAAGTGAGAGGGCACAGGGGCTCGACTGACTCTGTGCAAGCCCTCCAGCGGCGGGTGCGCGCCGACCTCGAGTACGTGTCCAACTGGTCTCTTGCCCAGGACGCTGTGATTGTCTTGCGCACCCTGCGAGTGTTTGCCCACAAGAATGCCTACTGAAAATGCCAACCACGAGCGGGATGCTTTGTCACGAGGTCCAATCGATGAAAAAGTGAACCTTCGCGACTGACAACGGCCGAAATCTGATCGGGCTGGATGGTCACAGGTAGTAAACACCCTGAGCAATCATTCCGTTAGTCTCTCGGCTGCAAAATCTCGTTATACGGCCGCAAACAGGGCTTGTTACCGACAACAAGGCTTTGACCGACATGCTGCCAAATTGATCGCTAGGGAATTTCACTATGCGCTGGATCGGTCTGGCGATCATTTTTCTGAGCATACCCATGCTAATTGCGTGGATCGGCCGAGATATGCGGCGGCGCGATCTCGCTGTCCTGGCGGCAGGCGCCCTGATGTTCTGCACCGGCCCGCTGCAGATCACTGCTTCGCTGGTCGCCTGGCCGGCGTGGCAGGGGATTTCAAAGGGTATCATTCTTTCGCTGCTCGATAGCATCGCGATTGCTCTCCTCGCGACACGACCCAGGCAATCCAAACGCGCGCCATTCCTCCCACTGATCGCCCTCTTTACGCTCCCTATCCTGCTCTCGGTAACTCAGGCAGGGGTCAAGGAGGCGGCATTCTTTATCGTCTTTCAAATGCTCCAGATGACGGTCTATTTTATTGCGCTCGCCGGTGAGCTGCGGCGTCCCGCCGCGGTCAGCAGCCTCATGAAGGGCTTGTCAATTGGCCTTATGATAGAGGCGGGATACGTCATTTCGCAAAAGTTGTCGGGCGTGGTCCAGGCACCCGGGACGACCGCGCATCAAAACATCCTGGGAATCATGGTGGAGCTGAGCGCCTTGCCGCTTATTGCCGCGGTTCTCGAGGGCAAGCAAAGTAAGCTTGTCTACGCTGGACTATTCGCCGCCTTAATCGTCATCGCCGGAGGCGGCTCACGCGGCACAATGCTCTATTTCTCCGTAGGCGTTGCGATCGTCCTTTTCCTGAGTCTCGCGCGGCACGCTACGCCGCGAAAATGGCAAATCTTCGGGTTAGGCGTGCTGGCTTTGGCGATCACGGCTCCCCTCGCCTACGCCACCCTCAAGGATCGCTTCGGCAATACGGAAATAACCACAGAAGAGGATCAGCGTGCCGCTTTCGAGCGAGCAGCTCGGGCGATGGCGGCAGATCACCCTCTCGGTGTCGGGGCCAACAATTTCGTCACTGTCGATAATCTTCAGGGATACGCGGATCGAGCCGGTCTCACATGGGGTTCGGCCACGCGATCGAAGCCGGCCCATAACGCCTATCTCGTCGCGCGTGCGGAAACCGGATGGGCAGGAGAAATCGGCTTGATCTTACTGATGGGAGCCTTGGCGTTCGCTGGAATAAAGATTGGCTTTCGAATGCGAAAGGCACAACATTTGGGTTATGCGCTCGGCGGAGCGGGAGCCATTATTGCCGTTGCCTTCCACAGCAATTACGAATACGCCTGGTATCTAGCCGATACTCAAAGGCTTTTCTTTACAAATGCTGCTCTGATTGCCGGCTGCATGGCTATGGCAAAGCAAGGCAAAGCTCGTCCGGGGAATCCTAAGCGCCCTGGTCATCATCACGCTCTCGCCAGACGTCCATGATCCGGTCGGGGTCGCCGGCGTTGCCGGCAAGCTCCGCGAAGGGAGACGATACTCTGGGCTGTGCCCTCCATTAACCCAATTAACCCACCGCACACTCGAGAGCCACATCGTTGCCCATGTATGGTTTGGACACATTTTGTCATGACATGCGCTTCTGGCGCTGCCAAGCTCGCGAGATGTTGTTCGATCAATTTGAGCGCATTTGGATCGTCAACCTGCCCCACCGAAAGGATAGGCGGGCGGAGATGGAGAATCAACTCGCCAAGGTAGGCCTGCAGGGAGACGCTCGCGTAAAGTTCTTTGACGCTCTCTCGTTTGAAGATGCCGGGCCATTCCGTCGCGCCGGTTCGCACGGCGCGTTCAAAAGTCACTTGGCTCTGCTCTCGAAGGCTGAAGGAACTATCCTGATTCTTCAGGACGATTGCGATTTTTTGTTTCCAGCGGTGCTTGACTACGAGCTGCCATCGGATTGGGACATCTTCTATGGCGGCTATGTCGCCACCGATCCCGAGAACCCAGACGCGGGCGACATTATCGGCGCGCACTTCATGGGTTTCTCTGTGCGGGCTGCAAAGGCCGCGGCCTCCTATCTGAGCGCCTACCTTGAGCCAGATTTCCCACCGGACCCACGGGCCTCCCGCGAACCGGGATTTGATCCTGCTTTTCGCCCGCCCATCGATGGAGCGCTCGTATGGTTTCGCCGCGCTCATCCCGAGCTAAGGACGGTTTTTGCCCTGCTCGGAATCCAGCGAGCCTCTCGGACCGACATCGGCGATCAGAAATGGTTCGACAGATTACCGCTCATTCGAACTCTCGCTGAGTTGAGCAGGAAGTCTCTGCGGCGCTGGAGACGCGCGGACCGAGGCAATTCCTATGTCTTCGGAAACTCGGAATCCTGAGAAAGTATCCACCAGTATCCGACCAGATCGTTCTATCTCGTAAATCAGCTCCTCTTGGCCGACAAACCGCAGCGCCTCTCGGCGGACGATGCATGGCCTGATCAACCAGTCGTGAAAACAGGACGGCCTACCGCGCAGCTGTAAGTTCGCCATCTTCTTAACGCTTTCGTACAGGCTCGTGTTAACCAATCAACGCCATAAGCCCTTCACATCATTCGGGAGGGTCTGGAATGAAACGGATAGCTCATAAGCTTGTGGCGGCAAGCGCGTGGCTGGCAATCACCGGGTGCGGCGGTTCAGACGGCGCTCCTGCGGTGGATGCTTTGACCGGTCCGATTGCGGCAGTAGTGCCGACCCCTAGCCCAACGCAGACTTCAAGCGCAGATTCATCAACTGGTTCGTTGTCGATCGCGAGCGCATCTCTCGAAGGGGGAAGCGCTCTGCATGCGGCCTTCAGCATTCAGAATGGTTTGCAGCCGTCGTGGGGGACGGGCGCCATCCCTGGTCTATACAATCAGTACGAGGGCGCGTTCCGCTTCACTTGTGGTGGCGCAATCAAAGTCGTGAACGACGATCCGCTCGTATATCCTAACGAGCCGGGCAAGTCGCACTTGCATCAGCCATGGGGCAACGCCAGTTTCGACGCCAGCACGACATCGGCCAGCTTAAGCAAATCAGCTGAAACTGATTGCAACGACACGCCGTATTCACTCAACCGGTCGGCTTACTGGATGCCGGCCCTTATAAACGACCAAGGCCAAGCTATTCATCCCGACCTGGTGTCGGTTTATTACAAGCGCAAAACCTCGACATCACCATTTTGTACGCAGAACAGCGGTTCAACCATGGGCATTTGCATTGGTTTGCCTAACCAGATCCGCTTCGTTTTCGGGTGGAACATGAACGACCCGACTGCGCCGGTACAGGGCGCGAGTTGGTATTGCACGAAAGGCGACGGCAAGCACTACGGCGATCTAGACGCCCTGTTTAACTCCGGCTGCGTGGCAGGCGCCCAGATTATCGCCAACACGATTGCGCCAAACTGTTGGGATGGGAAGCACCTCGACGTCGCCGACCACCGCAGCCACATGGCTTATGGAAGCTACGGAAGCTGGGGCTATTACAGGTGCCCTGCAGATCACCCGTATGTAATTCCGCAAGAAGAAAACAAGGCGACCTTCACGGTAACTGACGACATGATTGGTACGAATCCTGACGGCACCCATTTCTCGCGCATTCGCCTCTCCAGCGATGCGATGCTGGCGGGCGCTAAGCCCGGGCAGACCCTTCACGCCGACTACATTGAAAGTTGGGTCGCCGAGGCAAAAGATCTGTGGCTTGCCAATTGCATCGAAAAGGCACTGGACTGCAGTGGCGGGGATCTCGGGAACGGGCAGCAACTGATCGGCGCAGCCAAACCGTCCTATGGCTGGATCAACCCTCATCCCCGGGAAGCCGTACCGGCCGCCCCGTCCGCGGGATAAGCCGGCAGAGCGCTGCGCACCGGTCTGTATCGGCTGGCGCGGAGCATTCGCTTCATCAGCCCCCGATGCCTGCTCGCCTATAAACACACTTCGCTGAGAAGTTCGCGGCCGGGGCTCGGCAGTCATTGGGCTTTCCCGAGCGGCTAGTTCTCACTTGAAATTGCGAATAGAGCTCCCGGACCTCGGCCCCTCCACTGGAGTCGCTCGTGCTTTTGCCAGCTCGTGGTCGATCAGACCGGCAAGCGCCACGGCCAGGCGCCGGTCGTTTGCCGCAGTGAAATGGCTATCGGGAAGATATCCGGTCGGATCGGCAGGATCGACATAGTCGTGACTGGCAATAAAGGGGATCTGCTCACGGTGCAGAGTCCCGGCCAAGGCTCGGTAGAGCTGATCGCCGTAGCCGAAGCTGTCGACGACATAAACGACAGGTATGACGCCCTGGTGACGTGCCTGCCTGGCAAAATCGGCGATGATCGCATTTGCGACCTTCACGGCCTCAGAGTTGCGATCGTATCCTTTGGCATCGAGGACCCTACCTCGCCATGAACGGTCGCGGCGCTGTGACCACGCCCGGCGCATAACCCGCACGATCGTGGAGTCGTCGAGCCAGCTTTGCCTGACCAGAAACGGATCGTAGAAGGGATCGGTCCAGGAGAACTGCGCGAGCGCACGGTTCCAGGCAGCCGGATCGTTCAAGGCATGAACGTAGCCCTCGAAGCTCTCATAGGGAGGGAGAACTCGCTTTAACTTGCCGCCTTCGACGAAAAACCGGTCAGCGGTGTAAGGCATCGCGAAGCTGGTGTTCCAATCCATCGGCGTCGGCGAAAGTATCATTGGGAGAGTTGACGACATGATCGCCAGGACAGCCGCCTTGCTCCTCCCCACCCCGTTGTCGCGAAGGAACGCGCCGTATGACCAGTTCGTACTTGCTCCTGGCGCGCCAACCGAACGCACCCGGTACTGTGAAACCTGTTGCAGAGCGTCGGCGAGCCGTACGGCGTGGGACATGCCGTAGATGGTCACCTCGGCGGAGCCCGGCTTGGCCGGTCTTTCCACGGCCGTCAAGGGCCGGTACCAACCGGCCAGCGTGATCGGAGCAGTTTGCGAGGGGTCTGATCTAGTTGCGCGCCGCAACCGGCCTTCCATCGAACGGCCGTAGTCGAAATAGAGGGCAGGCCCACCGGGTTTCAGATTCTTGGGATCGTCCGGGTACGCGAAAAGGAGGTTGATGGCCACATCGAGCATCAACAGGCAAAGGACAGACCAGCCAAAGGTGACAAAGCCCCGCTGGCCCACCGTCGCTTCAGACGGGCCCGCTGGGTCAGAACTGGAAGTAGATGAATTGTGCTGGTTCATTACTCATTCCCATGAGCGTTAGGAAGACCATTGCGGCGAGCGCAAAGCCGACCAACGGAGCGGGCAAAGCGCGATAGAATTTGGGGCCGGCGCCTGAGCGATACTGGACGATCTCCCAGGTCGCGAGCAGCATGGTCCCAATGGCCGCGGAAAAGCCCGGCCGGGCGGCGTCGAGCGAGAATCCGCCTCGACCGGTGAACAAGATCGAAGTGTAAGTCTCGATTTGCGCAAACGATCGGGCTCGAAAGAGCAGCCAACCGTAGAGGGTAACGGCGCCGAAGGCGCAAATCTTCAGTAAGCGCTTTACCGCCCCGTCGTGAGCTGGCCCCACCTTTGCCCGCAACACGCGGTGGCAGGTGAGCACACAACCTTGGTAGAAGCCCCAGAGCAGATAGTTCCATGCCGCTCCGTGCCAAAAGCCGCCGAGAACCATCGTGAGCATAAGATTCCGACAAGTGAAAGCGAGGTTTCCGCGATTGCCCCCAAGTGGCCGATACAGGTAATCGCTCAACCAAGTCGACAGGCTGATATGCCAGCGCTGCCAGAATTCCCGCGGAGAGCGGGCGAAATAGGGCAGATTGAAATTGTGCATCAGTTCAACCCCAAACAGCTTGGCCACTCCTCGAGCAATGTCGGAATATCCAGAGAAGTCCGCGTAGATTTGCACGGCGAACGCAGCCGTCCCAAGCACCACGGTGGCCCAGCTCGGGTCCTTTATCGCGAACGCCGTGTCGGCCGTTCCCGCGATTCCGTCGGCGATCGCAATCTTCTTGAAGAGGCCGAAGACGATCAAGAACACTCCGCGGCGGACCCGATCCCACGCGACACGACGTGGCAGGCTCATCTGTGGCAAGAGGTTTTTGGCGCGCTCGATCGGTCCGGCGACCAGTTGCGGAAAAAATGAAACAAATAACGCGAAATCGAAGAAGCGGTTGGTGGGTTTCAGCTCGCGTCGATAAATATCGATTGCATAGCTCATTGATTGGAACGTGTAGAACGAAATGCCAACCGGTAGTACGATGTTAACATAAAACATGGGGGCTCGAACGCCGATACTGGCGAGCGTCTCCGTCAGGCTTTGCGCAAAGAAATCGAAATATTTGAAGAAGCCCAGAACGGTGAGCTGCGCGACGATGCTGAGGATCATGCATGCCCGCCGACGACTTTCCTTGCTGAGCGAATTTAGTGCATGGTACACGACCGCCGCAACGACAAAGTAAGTAGGAATGCCCACAATTACAAAAGGCATCATCGGCGTCACAAGCGGAACGGACGGCGTGTCGCCCATCAATCGGTGAAATATCTCGGAGGTGTTAAAGCCAACGAGGAGGACACCGGCGGAAGACAGAAAGGCGGCCGGAACGACGATCTCCTTTCGCCGTAACCGGCCGCGATGCAGAACAAGTCCGGTCCAGAAGTCAATTGACGTCGAGAAGATCATCAAGAACAGAAATCGCCAGTCCCACCACCCATAAAATATGTAGCTAGAAACTAGTAGCAGCCAGTTCTGGCCACGGAAGGGGAGTACTAGATAAAATGCATAGACGACGATTAAAAAGATCGCGAATTCTATAGAATTAAATAGCAATTTTCCCCCCTTCAATTTCCGCTTTTTCCGCGAGATCTAACCAGCCGTGGCTATGTCCGAACCTCGGCGCGGGATCTCGGCTGTTACACCTAACTCCAAAACATCGGCGGGAGCGGGGGCTTCTTGCGACGACTGCCCCACATTCGACAATCCCACGCCCGTCTTCCTTAGGGGCATCGCTTTTCTGCACATTATGGCTGTGGCTGCAAATGCGACTGAAGCAAATATGAGCGCCGTCTCGGGATGGGGCACGGCGCGCAGCCTGAGGTCACCCCAGGGACGCCTGCGTCAGGCGTCAGGACGAAGCGGGCGTCACGATGGCGGTTGGACCGACGCTGAGAGCCTTGACACGAACGAGGCGGTGCTGCCCGTGATCCGATGGGGTGAGGTTTCTGTTGCAAGCTAGCCGCGGAGTTCCACAGCCAACCAATGGGCCGGGTGTTATCTGGGGGACCCTTAATGGCGGACGTCGGCCGCAACGCCGGTGGTTCACTGCAGATTGGAGCGCACAGGGGAAAGAATCGGAGGCTCCGAGGAGCCTTCGCAAAGTTTTAAGGGCTACGTTTGTAAACATGAGACAAACGTTCGTGGCTGGGGTCGTAAAGAAATCGTGCTCCGAAACTTCCCGCTTCTTCTGACGCTCCTTCTTGCCACATGCGGAGGCGATGTTCGCGATCGTCGGCTTGCGGAGGTCGATCTGTCGAACATGGAATTCGTTCATCAACTCGCGCGGGAGCTGGGACCGACGGAGGGCGCGGCGCTAATTACCTACGCGGCAATCCATGACCCGGCGTCAAGACACTTTTGCGGGAGGCGGCTCCTGGACAGCCGCGGACAAGAGCCAAAAACGATTGGCGGGGCCGTTTCCCTGACTCTCAAGCAAATGGCGCAGAATCGTGCGCCCGAGAGAAGCAAAAACCGCGAAACCCCTGCCGGGCTGCTCGGCAAGCAATTGGATGAGGCCATCTTTGAGCGTGACATGGTCACAGATCACGAAAGCTTCCTTTTGGCAGATCACGGCGCCGCTGCAAAGCACTTGCCGGAGTGGCGCTCGTTGGAGTTCAGGAAGGTAAGTCTACAACGGACCTTGACTTCCCTGCGGCTTCAGGTGGCATCGCTGAACGGTGCTCGCAATCCGGCAGCGCCGAAGCAACGCATCTGACGCGACGCGACGCTGCTGTGTCTTTTGAGGACGGTCGCGTAGGCAGGCTATTCCCGAGCGCGAATTTCCCTTATCAAACACGAGAACAGCCCGCGTTGACCCTCGATGCCACTCGTCGACTGTTGGCGCCGGTCGCCTACCATTCCTTCTGGGGAAGCTGAAATTGGGCCTAGATTTGCGTCAGCGTCGCGGTGCCAGAAATCGCTTGGCCCAGCGGATGATCGGCTCCGTGTTCTCACGAATGAGCCCTTCGCTGCGCGAAATTGCCGCGACGCTGCTCGAGCGTGACTACGAGGCCATTTCGTATGGTAGGTTGGCCCGCTGGGGCTACCAGCCCGGCGCAATCATCGACGTTGGCGCCTTTCGGGGGAAGTGGTCCGGTACAGCGCGGCGTATTTTCGGGGCTGTACCCACTTTGATGATCGAGGCTCAAGAGGGCCTTCTTCCAAACCTAGCGAAGATCGCAGCTGCAGAAGACAACCTGCTGGTGGCTCATGCCCTTCTCGGTGCGCGCGACGGGGAGTTGGTTCAGTTTTTCGAAATGGGCACGGGCTCCTCGATGTTTCCTGAAACCAGCAATGCGCCTCGAACGTCGGACCGGCAGCTCACGCAGTCGCTAGATCTGGTCGTCGCACGTCATTTGGGGCCAGTGACCAACTGTTTCATGAAGATTGATGTCCAGAGGGCGGAACTGGACGTGCTCGCTGGTGGTCGTTCCGTCCTCTCGAATTGCTCGCTCGTGCAACTCGAATTGGCGATGCTGCAGTATAACGAAGGGGCCCCGCTGCTGCCTGAAGTGGTCCAGTGGATGGCGGCGCATGAATGGCTCCCAATTGAGGTCTCAGGGTTTAGCCGACCGCGCGATCGCTTGGTTCAGATCGATATGCTGTTCGCGCCGACAAACTCCGACCTTCGCCCCTGTTCGTTTCATTTTTGAATGCTTATCGGAGGGAACGAGCGAGTTTGCGCTGCTTAAGAACCGCTAAGATCCGTGCCCGGCAAACTAACCCAAGCTGGGTCCGTCTTGCCAGGCCATCTTTAGCTTCATTGTGAGACTGCGGTGACAGAACAGCCAATGGACAAACATTCACAGGGATCCGAGAGGCTGGGAGACTCGTCGTGTTCCGCTAAAGCAGCGACGGCGGCCAGTAGGCCTAAAGGCAGGGTAATGCGGCGATGACGACGTTGGGGCGAGTGCAGATGGCGAATGGGCAGACAGCGAACGATTGGCAAACTGCCATGCTCGGCTACGCCGACGAGCTTAAGAGGCTGGTGGCGTCGTATCCAGCCGCTCAAATTCTAGAGCTCGGAGCCGGGCGCTGGCCCTCATTCAAGATTGCAGAGATGCCAAGCACTGTTGAGTCTTACACCGTGAATGACATTAGCGCGGAGGAACTGGCTTTGCTGCCGGCGGGCTATGACAAGGCCTGCTTCGATGTAAGCGGTGACGCGAGCAGCTTCACTGACACATACGACGTCGTCTTCTCGCGCTTTCTTGCGGAGCATGTCCGAGACGGCGTGGCGATGCACCGAAATGTTTTCCAAGTGCTCCGGCGCGGTGGAGTGGCATTCCATCTGATCCCGACGCTCTACGCGCTCCCGTTCGTCTTGAACAAGCTGGCGCCCGAACGGCTTACGACTCCGCTACTCAAATGGCTCTCGCCGCGTCGGGCAATCAGTCCGAAGTTTCCCGCTTATTATTCTGCCTGCTATGGAAATCCAACCCGCATGACCGCCCTGCTTCGTGATATTGGCTACAGTGAGATTGAGATAAAACCTTTTTTTGGACATTTCTATTACGAAAATATCCCCTTATTGTCACCTCTTCATCGTCGCTTTTCTTCTATAGCGGCTGATCGTAACTGGAATTATCTTAGTTCTTATGCCTATATTACCGCCTTCAAGTGAAAGTTTGGTGCCTGTAGGCACCTTGGGAAGATCCAAGTTGGGCGTCATCGCGCGGAAGCTCGTCGGCTTGCCGTTACAAGTGGTCCGCCGACCGCTCGGCGTCCAGGCCGCCTGGGTCATTGCGCCCTTTTTCGTTGTGCAGATCGTTCGCTTGATCACGAACATCGTGCTGGCCCGGCTTCTCGCTCCTGAGATGTTTGGAATGATGTTGGTCGTCAACACTCTTCGCACGGGGACAGAATTGCTGAGTGACATCGGAATTGGACAAAGTGTCGTGCGCCGCAAGGGGGCGCCTGACCGTGCATTTCTCGATGTGGCCTGGACCTTACAGTTGCTTCGCGGCTCGCTCCTTACTTTGCTGGCACTGGTCCTCGCCACACCAATAGCGCGGTTGTACGGCCACGAACTCAGGTCGATCCTGTTGGTCGTGAGCAGCATTTTTCTCCTTACCGGACTGCAATCGCCCGCCTTGTTTCTGATGCAGCGAAACATGGAACTGCGCCAAAGGGCGGCGTACGATGTGATGTGCACCATGGTGCAGTGCGCGCTGACCGTCGCGCTCGCGTATATAATGCCTTCAGTCTGGGCACTGGTCTGGGGCTTGGTATTCAGTACCGCGTTCTCAACGGTGCTTAGCTTTGCATTTGGAGAGCGGCGGTTCCCGCGCATTCGGCTTGACCCGGCCCATGTGCGCGAGATCATGCATTTCGGCAAATGGGTCTTTGTGGCCACCCTCATCTACTTCGGCGCCACAAGCACCGACAAGGCCTTCTTTGGAGCAATGCTACCGATGACGGCAGTCGGTATTTATAGTGTCGCGCGTACATTTGCGGATATGACGTCGCAATTGGCGCAGCGGCTCGGGACGTTCATAGTGTTCCCAAAAATCGCAGGCTTCCGGGGGGAGCATCACCTGTCTGCGGACCGAGTTAAGCAAACGCGACGCTACGCACTTTCAATCATAGCTCTCGGTCTTGGCGTCGGCATCGCCATAGCCGATGCGTTCATTTTGCTGTGCTACGACGCGCGCTATCATACCGCGGCGTTTATGCTGCCAATTCTGCTCTTTGGGGTCTGGTTTGCAGTGCTGGCGAACTTTGCCGAAGCAATGCTGCTGGGCTGTGACCGGCCGGCTCAGGCCGCCAAGGGAAATGCGGTAAAATTCGCCGTGTTGGCCGCAGGGCTACCACTGGCCCTTGGCCTTGGCGGACTGTTTGCCGGCTTGATCACGATCGGTCTAGCTGAGGCCGCGCGCTGGCTCGCGCTGACTCGTGCCCTGGTGCGCGAAAAGCTGGCCTTCCTTGGGCACGACTTTGCGCTTACAGGTCTCCTATTGATCACCGCTGCCTCAACAAAGCTGCTGCTGGGCGAGTTCGGAGCGGTGCCCAATTTCAAGGAGTGGTGGGCGTTGGGAGGCGGTTTGCTTGGCTGAGAGCCTGCCCGAGGTTGGCGCGGTCGTGATCGGCCGCAACGAAGGGGCTCGGCTCCGGCGCTGCCTGGCGTCCGTCGCCGAGCTGGCGGGGCGAGTCGTCTATGTCGATAGCGCATCGACCGACGGCAGCGTCGACGCAGCACGCGAGTTAGGGGCGAGCGTGGTCATGCTGGACATGTGCCTGCCCTTCACAGCCGCTCGCGCGCGCTCCGAAGGCTTCGTACACCTTGTGACGCTTGCCCCCATGCTCGACTACGTGATGTTCATTGACGGCGACTGCGTGGTTGAGAGCGCATGGCTTGGATCAGCGGCCACCTTCCTTGACAGTCACCCTGATTTTGCGGTCGTCTGCGGGCGTCGGCGCGAGCTGTCGCCCGGCTCGTCGCGTTATAACGCGTTGGCCGACAGGGAATGGTCCACACCCATCGGCGAGGCAGCAGCTTGTGGCGGCGACGCGATGATGCGTTGCACGGCGCTGCGAGCCGTCGGGGGATTCAATGCTTCGATTGTTGCAGGCGAGGAGCCAGAACTCTGCCATAGGTTGCGCGCGGCGGGTTGGCGGATCATGCGGCTCGATGCGCCGATGACCATCCACGACGCGGCAATGACGCGGCTCGGGCAGTGGTGGTTACGCGCCGTTCGCAGCGGGTTTGGCTATGCTCAGGCATGGAACCTGACCCGCAGCACTGGTTCCGGTGGAGCCCTGTACGGGCGCGAACTAGCGCGAGCGTTTTTTTGGGCGGCGCTGCTGCCGCTCGGCTCGATGCTGCTTTCGCTGCTCGTGGACCCATCCTTCCTGGTGACCTGGCCAATTGCCGTCGGCGCTCAGTATCTGCGGCTCGCGCAGCGGGATGGCTGGCATGCTGCGGCGCTCGCGACAATCGGCAAGTATGCAGAACTCGTCGGTGCGGCGCGCTATTTTGTCGGAGATTTGAGAGGCTCGACTCGCGGGACGATCTTTTACAAATGACCGACGCTTTGTCATCGGCGCAAACCGCACCGCGCGTCGGATATATCATGACGCACTATCCTCGATTGGCGCAGACCTATATTTCGGGCGAGATCGATGCGGTCGAGCGTGCGGGCGCGAGCGTCCGCACATTTGCTATGAATTCGCCTACTGCATCGGACCGGGTGAGCGCAGACGCCCTGCGGCGCATTACCCAGACGATGTACCTAAAGGCTAGCCCCCGCCGCGCGCTGATCGCATTGGCCCGGCACGCTCTAGGCCATCCGTTCGGCACGGCGAGAGTTGCCGCCATGGCACTGGCGAGCGCGGGCGCGTCGCCGCGTCGGATGATCCGCCGGATGGCACATCTCGCTCAGGCTGCGCTCGTGGCAGAGACATCGCGACGCGAAGATTTGGATTACGTTCACGCGCATTTCGGCCTGGCGCCGGCAACAATCGCCTGGCTGGCGGGTGCGCTTAGTTCGGTTCGCGGGCGGCAGCTGCCATTCGGCTTCACCATTCATGGGTTCCACGACTTCGTCGATGCCGCCGAAAGTCGTCTCGAGCTCAAAGCGCGCGATGCCAGGCAAGTCTTTTGCGTGAGCGACTTTACGCGCTCCCAGCTGTGCTGTGTTACCGAGCCGGCCTTGTGGTCGCGTTTTGTCGTCGTACGCTGTGGGGTGGATCTATCCGCGCTAGAGTACCGAAGTCCCAGTCCCCCCGATGAAGTCCCGACGACGATAGCGGTGGGACGCCTTTCACCCGAAAAGGGCTTTGATATCTTAATCGAAGCCGTTTCAATTCTGAAACGCGAGGGCGCTCCGCAGCGTCTCGTTATTGTGGGGGACGGGCCGCTTCGCGGCGCTCTCGAGGATACAGCCGAGGCGGCGCAAGTGACCGACCTCGTTGAGTTCGCCGGCGAGCTGACCGCCGAGGAAGTGCGGGCGCGCCTTGCCAGCGCCGACCTCTTCTGCTTGCCGTCTTTCAGCGAGGGTTTGCCGGTCTCGATAATGGAAGCGATGGCTGTAGGTGTGCCGGTTGTGACGACGTGGATCGCCGGCATTCCGGAACTCGCAGAATCAGGAGTTACGGCATTGACGGTCCCGCCAGCGCGAGCTGACCTTTTGGCTGAGGCGCTCCGACGGCTCGCCAGCGACCCGCAGTTGCGGCTACGGCTGTCCGAGGCGGCGCGGCGCAGAATCGAACAGCAGCATGATCAAGCTCGCTGCGGGGCCGTGGTAGCCGAACGATTTGCGGCGGCAATGCCGCGATGAACGAACCCGCTCCCCTTCGCGCGGCGGTGATCGGTTGCGGCGCTATTGCCTACGATCACCTTCCATTTTTGGCTGCCAGTCCGCGGGTGCGGCTGGTCGCAGTGTGTGATCGGTCAGCAGCTCTATCAATGGCTGCAGCCGAGCGGTTTGGCGCCGAGCGCAGCTTTGTCGACGCCTCGTTGATGCTCTTGGAAACTAAGCCGGACCTCGTCCATGTTTTGACCCCGCCGCACACCCATTACGGCCTGGTGAGACAGGCTCTGGCCGCAGGCGCCCACGTAATTTGCGAAAAGCCGATGACGGGCACCGAACGCGAAACCGCCGAATTGCTGAATTTCGCCACGGCCGCGGGCCTGGTCTTGCAGGAATCGCGCAATCTCCTGTTCAACGATTCCATCATCGCCTTGCAAAGCATGATCGCGGATGGCCGGCTAGGTCAGGTGGTCGAATGCGACGTGTTTCTTTCGCTCGACTTCCTCTCCGGGCCGTTCGGAGATACCAACTTGTCAGGCCCGGCTGTGCAGCTTCCCGGGGGCGCGGCGCAGGATTTCATACCCCATCTCGCCTATTTGTTCCTCACGCTCGCCGGCGTCGATCAGGTGGACGACGTGCGAGGCACGCTCGCCAATCGCAGTGGAAATCCCCGGGTCGGTTTCGACTACCTCGATGCGTTGCTCCACGGCGGGAACGTGCGCGGACGCGTGCGCATCGCCACAGACGCCGCGCCGAGCGCCTTCAGGGTAGTCGTTCGAGGCACCGCCGCCTCCCTTGAAACGGACCTCTACAATCCCTTCATGTTATTCGAGGGACCACCTAACGTGGGCAAACGGGCGCCCCTGGGGCAAATTGTCTCGGGGATAGGATTGATCCGCGCAGGCTTTTCCGGCTTGAAGAAGAAGATAATGCAGCACGGAACGATGCACGGCATGCCGCGCATGCTTGATACCATCTACACCGCCGTTGGCCAGGGTGCCCCGCCGCCGTTTCCGCCGCACGAAATTCTCGCCTCGGCCCGACTGACAGACCAGCTCATTGCGCTTGGCGAACAGCCATGAAAGTGTTGGTGACCGGAGCGACTGGCTTCCTTGGCAGCGCGGTCGTTGCGGCCGCGCTTGCCGCTGGCCATGAGGTGGTGGCGCTGCGCCGACCGTCCGCTCCGCCTCCAGCGGCCGTTTCCACCGGGCAATTGAGTTGGTTGGCGACCGATCTTCGCCAACCCGGCAACTTGCGCAAGCGTCTGAAGGAAATTGAAGGGGTGGTCCACTGTGCGGCAGCCACCTCGGGTGATCTTGCAACACAGCTTGCCGGTACCGTCGTCGCTACCGAAAATCTCTTAGCGTGCCTGCCACAGGGACTGCAGCGGTTTGTGCACGTCAGTAGCCTCTCGGTCTACGATTTCGACAAGCCGCGGTTTCTGGGCTTGCTATCGGAAGACACGTCGCTCGAGAGCCACCCGCTGCGGCGCGACGCTTATACGCAAACCAAGTTGATCCAGGAACGTCTCGTGCGCGACTTCGCGCGGTCTGAGCAAATCCCTCTCGTGCTTGCTCGGCCCGGGGCTATCTATGGCCGCACAAAAACCTGGGATTATGGGCGCGGCCTCGCCATCAAAGGCATCGATCTCATTTTCGCGCCATTTGCGCGGATGCGGCTCATCCACGTCGATAATTGCGCAGATGCACTGGTCGCAGCCTTGACCGCTCCGGTTGACGGCGACCTGGTGGTTAACCTGGTCGACAGCGAGCAACCCAGCCACTGGCGCTTCCACGCACTTGCCCGCCGCGCGGGTGCGCCAACCGGCCTGGGCGTCCCGGTGCCTTACGCGGCGGTGTTAGGGATAGGCTTGGCCGCGCGGCTCGCCAGTTGGCTGTTCTTCAAAGGGCGCGCGCGTTTGCCCGAGTTTCTCGATCCTCCGCGCCAACGGGTACGGTGGCGGCCGCTAAGGTATGCTCATGACCGGGCGCGGATCATTCTTGGAACGCGGCAGCGAGTTTCGCTTCAGCAGGGCCTTGCTGAAATGAACCTGCCTCCTGAGGGCGCGATAGACGCCGCTACCTGGCGGTAAGCGGAACTTAAACTTCCAGCCGGGACGCGCCGCAGCGCAGAGCGCTGCTGGACCGGGAGCGCGCGACCCCTAACGTCTGTCAGCTTTCATAGTATTTGCCGTAGGCAGCGGAACCATAGCCGTACTTGTCGAAGATGGTTCCCCTGTAACGGTTCAGAACGGTTCCGACGCATGGAGCGGGCGAAAGCATGGCGAGCGCGTCTTCGACGTGAGCCTTGCGTGTTTCCGAACTGTCCACCACCAGGATATAGCCGTCCAAGTGCTTGACAGAGAGCATGGCGTCGTCGTTGGCAAATACGGGTGGTAGGTCGAAAAGAACCACCGTCTTCGTCGGCTGGGTACGTAGCGCTACCAACAGCTTCGCAAAGTTATCGCCTGCCAGAAGTTCCGCCGATTCCAGCGGAGCCGCTTGGGTTGGGAGAATCGCCAAGGGTAGTCCCTCGACACGTAACGCGACGTCGCGCAGAGCTGCCTCGCCTGTAAGAAACTCTCGGACTCCTCGCGTTGCCGGCAAGCCCAACTCGGTGGCGATGGATCCGCGTCGCAGATCGAGATCCACCAAAATGACAGGGCCTTCGGCGACTTTCGCCAAAGACAAAGCAAGGTTGGCAGAGATATAGGATTTGCCAGCGGCGGGCGTCGCCGAGGTCATCCCGACCAGTCGCGGGGCCTCCGTTCCGCCAAGCATGGTCATAAGGCTGGTGCGCAGAAGATTGAATGCCCGCGAGCGGCTGTCGCCGCTGTTGAGGCCGACTATCTTGTGCTCCGCAAGCCGATTGCTATCGAGCTCGACCGCAGGGAGAGAGGAAAGGTCGAGCATCGCAGGACTCGCCATGCTGACGGGGTCGACCTCTGCCATCAACCCAGTCCTTTCGCGAAAGGTTTGCGCCAGAATCGGAAACTGCGCGGTGCGGATCGAAGAGGTTTGACCGGAATCAGCGGCACGACGCCAATCGGCGGAGCCCCTGTGATCGAAGCCAGCGCCCTCGGGTCTCGAATGGGGCGAAGCATGAACTCGACGAGACCGGCGAGCAGCAGCCCGAGGCCAAGGCTACCGCCAACTCCGCCGCCCAGGATGAGAAGCCTGTTTGGCCAGACCGGCTCGTCAGGTACGACGGGTGGCTCAACCACCGTAAGCCTCTCTCCCATCTGCTCATCCTCGGCTCTCACACCCGCCTTGGCGGCGAGCAGCTTCTGTTGCACATCTTGATACTGCTGGTTGAGCCCGGAAAGACGTTGTTGGAGTGCAGTGACTTGTTGCTCGACTAAAGGCGCTCGCGATTGAGCAGCGAGCCGGGACGAAACCTGAGCCTCGTCCCGAGTTTTCGCCGCTCTCAACTGGGCCAGCTGCGAATTGTTGAAAGCAATTTGCTGATCAAGGGTGTCGGTCGGCAGATTCTCAGTGTTGTTTCGCGCCAGTGCACGCGCTTCGGCAAGCCGCTGTTTGGCGATCACGACGTCTGGGTGGCTTTCAGAGTAGACCGCGCGCGCCGCGGCGAGGGCTACCTCAGCGCTCTTGACCGTGGGGTCACGCGTATCTGAGCTTTGCGCAAGCTCCTTCTGACGGGTCAGGTTGGCGTTTTCCCGCTGAAGTTCGGCAATTTGAATGTCATAACTTCCAGAATTGCTCGTGATGACCGATCCGGTGCTTCCCAAAACGCTCCCGTACCGTGAATTTATCGCCGCCAATTCGCCTTGGACTTTGGCAATCTGCTCCTCAAGGCCGTGCGATTGATCGGTGAGGAACTGAGCAGTGTTGGTGGCCTGCTCCAGATTTCCGCTGGAATCCAGTTCGAGAATACGGTCCATGAGAGCCTGAACAACCGCCTGAGCCGGCGCCGCTTCGCGGTATTCGAAGCTCAGTTCGAATGCGACCGTGCTGTCCTTGGCACTGCCGCTCGGGAGGGCCACGGTTGACGGCGTCAACGTGATATGGTCGCGCATTTCGTCAATGATATCCGACAGCGGCTCCGACGCACGTTCGCTGGAATACAGGCCGTGCTGGTTAATTAGCTCGACCAGGTCCGGTCGGCTGGTTACGCGCTGCTTGATAGCCGCAATTCTGCGCTCGACGAGAGAGTCGCTAAAGCCGCCAATGATCTCATTGGGCAATTGCGGCGACTCGACCAGCATGACCGCGTTAGCCTTATAGCGCGGAGGGATGAGAAGCACGGCAGCCACCGAAGCAGCAAGGCCAACCGCCACAGGAATAATGATCCACCAGCGGCGCTGCCACAAGATCGCTGGAAGATAGGAGAACAATCCCCCACCGCTGTCCTGCGACACTTCCTCTGCGCCGAGCGCAAACTCGTTCATTGTGTTCTTCCGAAGATGTAGGAAACGCCCAGCAGCAGCTGATAATTTTCTCGCCTGCCGGACTGGCCATCGTCGACCAAGGCGAGGCTTGGAGTAACAAACGCTGCAATACGCTCCGTCAGCTTGTGGCGAAACGTACCACTCACGCTGGCGAGTTCGGTGCGCCTGCTCAAACCCGTCAAGAAGGGTAATCTCGCTTGACTGGTGCGCGCGTAGGTGGCGCTCACGGACGCCGTGTCGCGTGGGCCGAGGGTGCGGGCGTAGTTGAGCCCGATCGAACTGACGGTAGTGAGGCCCCCGAAGGAAGTGGGCTGCGTTGCCCTGGCTCCCGTCAAGCACACGCTACCCCTGCCGTCCGCGTTGCACAGATTGAGATTTCCCGCCCAAGCGACGGTCGTATCGCGTGTGCCAGTTGGCGATTCGACGGCAGCTATCGACGCCCCGATCTGTGCCGAAAAGTGGATGGCCTGTGAGAATTGATGGTCGACTCCGACGAGCGAGGTAAAGAACAGCCCATCGCCGGCCCGCTGGCCGAGATAATCGGCGTACCCCCCGTTCACCGTGACCACTGCCGATGTAGTCTCGCTCAAGGTTCGCGTGTATTCCAGCCCGAAATTTGAATCTCGATAGTCGCGGCCGGATACGGAATTGACTCGAGTTAGTCCAATGCCCGCGGTCGCCACCAAAAAACTCCTGGGATCCAAGAGATGTTTCAGGGAGCCATTGACGCTAAGCCGGCTGGATCGCCCTATGAGATTGGCCAAAGTAGGATCGAGCAGGGAGGCGTCGGGCACCTCGGCTCCGTCAACGATACCCGTTGGCGCGCTGAGATAAAACCGGCGCGCCGCTGATTTGCTCGAGCGAAAACCGACGTTCGTGCTCAGCGTCGTTTTTTCGTCGATGCGATGCTCTCCGGAAGCGTCGAGTTGGACCGAGTCATCAAGCCCGTATTTATCGAAGAATTCCTCGAGGCTCAGATCACCCCCGAAAGTCACCGAGGATGTGCCCGTTTCGACCGTCAGCGAAGGACGGATGGTCAAATTGACGCCGGCGGCCGAAGTGTTTGGGCCATCGAGGAGGTACGGATTGCTTGCCGCCGTAGCACCCGCCGAAACGTCGACGCTCGCGCGAGACTGAGCACTCGCGACGCAAGGCGAAAGGCAAACGCTGGCCGCGGCCGCGAACGACGCGCCGCACAGGGCTCTGCGATAAGAGAGCGGCAACGAGGTCATGGCACGATGAGGGTATCGCCGGGCTCGATGTTCGTGATGTTGGAAAGGGCACCTGCATCGTCGAGGTTACTTCCCCCCTTGAAGAACGAGCCGATGTGCAGCCGAAAGGCCTTGAGGTGCCCGCCCTGCTTGCGCAGCAAGAGAATGTTATCCAGATTGGCGAATTCGCCCGGGCCGCCAGCCATGCTCAGCGCTTCAAGCACATTCACATAGCGGCCGGGCGTGAACGTGCCTGGGGCCTTTACGCGCCCCATGACCGAAAATTGCATTCCGCTCGGATTCACCACCGAAACCGTCACCTGGGGAACCTGGCCGCGATACTGGCCTTGCAATTTGGAGGTTATCGAGGCCTCCAACTGCTGAGGCAGCAGGCCTTGGGCAACGAGTTGTCCTACCAGCGGAAAAGCGATCGTACCATCAGGCAAAACTTTCACGGTGCGCTGAAGGCGCTCTTCTCCCCAAACGTAGATTTGGAGCTCGTCTCCAGCGTTGATGCGATACTCCGGCACCTGTTGTTTTACCTGAGGCGCCGGCGCCGGCGCCGGCAATTGCTGGCCGAGCGCGGACCCCGGCACTCCAAATGCCAACACAACCGCCACAAGTGCCGTTTCGAATCGCATTCCGCCCTCCAAAGATATCGACCTGTGCCGTGCTCTGCCTATAACGACCAGCATGCAAGCTGGCCAACGTCACAAACCGCCGATCCCGTTTTGGTGCACCTTGCTTGCCCTTTGCTGTGCCGTTTTCATCGCGCCAGGCTGCTCAAACCGCAGCCAGGAAGCGGCTCAAGAAGCAGCTCTGGCGCAAAGAGCACTAAACAGCAATGATTTGCCAGCTGCGCGCCGCGCGATCATTGCCGCCCTCGCAGAGAGGGACGATGTTGCCGACTACCACATCCTGCGCGGCCGGATCGAGTTCGGGATGGGTTCTCTCAATGCCGCCTACAATGCCTACAGTAATGCGCTCGCACTCGATCCGACCAATATGGACGCGCTGCTGCAAGTGGCGCAACTTGGCCTCACCACAGGCAATCTGCGGGGGTCGCTCGACGCCACCGAACAAGCTCTCGAGCTGGATCCGAATCAGGTCGACGCCCTGCTTATCCGCGGCATCCATTCGATGGTCGAGCACAACTATGCCGAGGCGATTACTTACGCCGACAAGATACTCGCCAAGTCGCCTGGCCAGGAGGGCGCCTCGATTCTGAAAGCGCGAGCACTATACACCCTGCACCACTCTGCGGAGGCGCTGGCAACGCTGGATAGCATTTCAGGTGGAGCGGAGAACTCCCAAGTTGCTGCCCTCACACGGCTTGAGATTTATCGTGCCGAGCGGCAGCCGAGAGAGATGCTCGCGCAGTTCGAACGGCTGCGCCACCTGCAACCGAACGACCCAGACCTCGCTCTCGACGAGGCCAACGTTCGCTACAAGCTGGGGCAACGCGGCCTGGGTGAAGCGCTGGTCGAGAAAGTCCTGGCCAACCCAGCGGGCAATCGCGCCACCGCCGATCAGGCGATCGCGCTTTGGCGGGAATATGGCTCGTCCGACGTCCCAGGCAGCGCCATTGTAACTATTGGCCGCACCGCCTCCGACGCAGGCCGCATAGCGCTCGTTCGATATCTTGTCGAACGGGCACGCGGTGAGGATGCGGCCAAGATATATGCGCAGATTTCGAAAGCACCGCCGGCCGGCCTCAAAGCTCGTCTGTTATTACTGAACGGTGATGGTCAGGAGGCCGGGAAACTGGCCGCGACGATACTTGCCCGCGAGAAAACGGATTGCGATGCGCTGGTTGCAGCGGCGGGAAGCGCAATAAGCCGCGGCAGGCCTCAGGACGCCTTGCGGCTTGCACAACAGGCCTCGTCAGAATGCCCGTCGATGGGTGAGGGATGGTTTCTCTCTGCCCAAGCATACGAGGCTTTGGGAGGAGACAGCGGTGCGAGCGGTGCAAACCGGGTCTACCGAGACGCCCTAGACGCGAACAAGCAAAGCGAGCCCCTCACGGCGGCATACGCTCGGTGGCTCGTCTCCCAACATAGGACTCGCGAGGCTGTTGCCATCGCCCGGCGGCTTACGCGCTACGCGCCGGCTCTTTTGAGCGGCTGGCGGCTCTACGCAAATCTTTGCCAAAGGTTCGATCAGAGTTGTGTCAGCTCCGCGGCGACGGGTCTGGCGAATGCCGGGACGCTGTTCGGCGTCGATCTCGAGCCGGGCCAGCCTCCGCCCAATGGTTTGCTGGGAAGGTTCGTGTCATAATGAATCCGCCCTCGCCCGTAAGCCGACGAAGTTCGTTTCTTGGCCTCGATTTCGATTCGCTCAACGAGTCCGGCGCCGCAGAAGCGGTGCTCTCGTTGGCGCTAGGGGACACGTTCGCTTATGTGGTCACACCAAACGTAGATCATCTTGTCCGGTTACATCGGCGCCAGAACGATGCCGCCCTCTGGTCGGCGTATCGCGGGGCAACTTTGTGTCTTTGCGACAGCCGCGTTGTGCTGGCGCTAGCAAGATGTTCACAGCTCGAACTCAGCCTTGTTACGGGCAGCGACTTAACCGCTCGCCTCCTTTGCGATGGGGATCTGCAAAGCGCGGCTGTCATCGGAGGCGACGCGCGTCTGCTGAACGATTTGGCGGCCAAGTACCCTCACCTGAGGTTCTTCCACCACATTGCCCCCGGCGGCATTCTTCATAATCCGCAAGCGCAAGTTGAGGTCGCAAAGTTCGTCGAAGGCTGTGCGGCAGGTGTACATTTCTTCGCGATAGGAGCGCCTCAAAGCGAGCTGATCTGTGCGCTTATTCGCCAACGCGGGAAGGCGGCCGGGGTTGGCCTTTGCATCGGCGCCTCGCTCGAATTTCTCACCGGCTTCAAGCGTCGGGCCCCTCGATGGATACAAAGGGCCGGCCTGGAATGGCTGTTCCGGCTAACGAGCGAGCCGGCGCGCTTGTGGAGGCGGTACTTGCTCGAAGGACCGGCCATATTCCGGATCTGGTGGCGCTGGCGCCTCAATTCTTCTCGTTAGCTCGGCGCGTGCGGGTCCATTGCCTCTCTCGAGCTGAAAGGAGCCCGACGTAGAACGGGATCTTCCACAACACATAGAACGGTGCACGCAGCAGCGCTCGCAAGGGAAGCGCGGCCCTCCCATGCATAGTCCAGGCAGCACCGGTCGCGGCGATCGCAAGAACGAAAGCGGTCAGCAGGACCGCCGCCGGTCCGGGCTGCCCATAGAAAACCGCTGTAACAGCGGGGACGAGCGCCACCGCGCCGATGAGGAACAGAAGGGCCAACGGCGGAACTAACATGTGCGCTCCCAGCGCAGTTAGATGCCGCGACCGGCGGACGAAGCCGAGACGCACGAGCGGCAAAGCAGTTCGAACGGAATGGGCTATAAATCCGTGCTCCCATCGCCGGCGTTGTCCGAGACTGTCCGCTAGTTGAGCGGCGGCGCTGATGACCGTAAGATGCTCGTCGAAATGAACTTTCGTACCGGATAAAGCTAGCGAGAGGGCCATCCCCAAGTCCTCGACCGCTTCGGAGGTCGCAAGATCCAGCCGCAGAAAGACGCGCCAGGGGATCATCATGCCGGTTCCAAATAGCGTGATCCCGCCCCCCAGACGGTAAAGGCCCCTGGCCCTTACCAGGTTCTTGATCAACATCGCGAAATTGGACACCAGCACGAGCGAGGGCGCATCGCGTGAGGCCGACAAGAGGTTCGCGTATTGGATCGGCTCGCGCACGGCCGCCGCATGGTTCGCGCTTTGCTGGAGGTTTCCGTTGGCAATGCGACAATCGGCGTCGAGGACGAACACCGCGTCCGGAGGCTCAGCCGATAAACAATCGCGAGCGCACGCGAGCGCGAAGCCCTTTCCGCGGTGGGATGGATCTTCGCGCTCGACGACGACAGCTCCGGCCGAACGCGCGAGTTCGGCTGTTGCGTCCGAGCAATTGTCGGCTATCACGAGTAGCCGAGTTGTCGGGCCGATCTGCTCCCGCGCGGCCTTCACCGTTTCGGCGATCAGCGAAGCTTCGTTGTGCGCTGGAATGACCACGGCCAGCTGGATGTCGGGTCCTTGGGCGGCAATCGGTTTAAGCGGGCGCAGGCCCGCCAAAACTTCAACCGAAAAATGGAACAGCGCAAGCGACGGAAAAATCGCGCACAGCCAGACGAGCAGGGAGAGCATCGGTGAGCTAGTCGCGCAAAGGGCGGACGAGTGCCAGGCGTTCGCAATGGATGTGCCGTATCTGGATAGGTCTCAGGCGCGGCTTGCCTGGCTTCAGCACCGCGCTAGACCGGCATGGCACCTTGAAAGGCAGCACATGACGCGCAAATATTTTTCCCAAAGGCGAATTCTGGTGACCGGCGGAGCGGGATTCCTCGGATCGCACTTGATCGACCGATTGCTCGAAGGCGGCGACGAAGTGCTGTGTGTCGATAATCTCTTCACTGGGTCGAAATCGAACATCGCGCATTTGCATGCAAATCCCCGTTTCGAGTTCATGCGCCACGACGTTTGCTTTCCGCTGTATGTCGAAGTTGACGCGATCTACAATCTCGCCTGTCCGGCGTCGCCAATTCATTATCAGCACGATCCGGTCCAGACCACAAAGGTCTCCGTCACGGGATCCATCAATTTACTCGGGCTGGCCAAGCGGCTGGGCTGCCGCATCCTTCAAGCATCGACCAGCGAGGTCTACGGTGACCCCGTCGAGCATCCGCAGACCGAGTCTTATTGGGGCAACGTGAATCCGATCGGCATCCGTTCATGCTACGACGAAGGCAAGCGATGCGCCGAAACGCTGTTCTTCGATTATCACCGGCAACACAATCTCGAGATCAAGGTCGCGCGAATCTTCAACACTTATGGCCCGCGGATGCATCCGGCCGACGGTCGCGTCGTGTCCAATTTCATCATGCAGGCCCTGCGCGGAGAAGACCTCACCATTTTCGGCGACGGCAGCCAAACGCGCAGCTTTTGTTATGTCGGCGACCTTGTCGACGGGTTGATCAAGCTGATGGAAAGCTCCGCGGATTTCCTCGGTCCTGTCAATATTGGCAACCCGGTCGAGTTCACGATTCGCGAATTGGCGGAACTGGTGATCGAAATGACCGGCTCGCGCTCGAGATTGGTAGAGCTGCCGCTGCCCTCCGATGACCCAACGCAACGGCGCCCTGACATCCGTCTTGCTCAGTCCAAATTGGATTGGTCACCAAAGGTCCCGCTGAGCGAGGGTTTGCAACACGCCATCTCATATTTCCGGCGCCTGAGCAACTAACGCCGCGTCAGTGTCTCGAGCACGAACTCGCGGTATCGGGCGCTCACCGACCCCCACGAAAAACGCTCGATCCCTTCTGGCGCGGCGGCACCACGGGCTGAAAGCGCGGCGCACAGAGCGTCGTGAAGATCTGCAGGCTTTGTCGTGTCGCAAAGATAGTGCCGCTCGCCAAGGATCCATCGTAGTCGGTCACTACTGTGGGCGACGATCGGTAACCCGCTTGCCCAGGCTTCGAGAAACACGTTGCCGAAGGATTCGAGCTGGGATAGGTGGAGAAAGATATCGACCGAGCGATAGAGCGCAGGCATCTCCTCCGCCGGCAGCGAAACTAGCCTAAAGCGATTAGGGAGGAGCTCTTCGGCAAGCTCCGTCACTTGTTGACGTAGTGGACCGTCGCCGGCAACAATCAGGAACGCGTCGGGCAATTCGGCGACTGCGCGGATGCCGTCGATAACCCGTTTGCTCGTTATAAGCGCGCTGACCATGAGAATGACCTGCCTGTCTGCAGGCAGCCCCAGCCGATCTCGATCGCCAGCGCCAGGCTTGAAAAGCGCGAGGTCCACTCCATTAGGAATGAGCCGGCAGTTCCAGCGATCGGCATTCCGGCTGAAATAGTCCGGGTTGGTGCAAACGAGCCCTTCGCACGAGAACAACCGATATTCCGCGCTGTCGCTGAACGCAGGCCAGTCTCCGTTCTGCGTAACGAAAACGCTTGCCGGGCCTTTTCGACCCAATCGGCGCAGCGCCCAGTGGGAAAATGGAAAGGAACAGGTGACACTCGCGTCGTAGCCCTGGAGATCGATCTTTCGCACAAGGTTGATAGCAAAGCTCGCATCCTCCCATGCCGTTTCTGACCGGAACGGTGGGAAGGTCGGAAACTTTTCGAACCTTTCGCGGCGGACGGCAGGTATTTGCAAATAGCGATACGCGCGTCCATCCGTGCTCGGCCCGGATCCGACGACGGTCACATCATCGCCTGTGCGAGCGAGTTCGCCGGCGACGGCGAGAAGCGCGACCTCCGCTCCGCGATCGTATTGGTGGAATCCGGGAAGGGCAAAAATTAGCCGCATCTGCCTTCAAACCCGCTCGTCATGGCGCTGCAACGTAACGCAAGTCGCCACTGCGAGATGTTGCTGCCCGGGGCAATTCGCTTGCCAATTGCATCAGCGGTCGAAGCTATCCCGGCTTGGGAGCATTTGCAGAGCCGGACGCCGGTGGCGAGAACGCATCCTGGTACTTGATCTTCGCTGCCGCCTTTTGCGCCGCCAAGCGCTGCTGCATCGCCGCAGTTAAGGACTGGTTCCGCAGCAGTTGTACGGCCGCCGGCCTTGCTGCATCGCCTTCGATCGGCAGCGGCTTACTTCCGGTAATGACCGCAACTGTGACTAGGCCATTATCGGCCAGGACGAAGGGCTCTCCCGCCGGCAAGCTGCGAATCCGGTCGAGCCGGTCTTGGCCCAGCTGCGCCGAGTCCATTTGACCGGTATCTCTGTTGAACTCGATTCCCAATTGTTGCAGCCTGCTCGCCACCGCGTCCATCGAGTGGTCGCCCTGAAGGGCCTTCAGCTTCGTTGGATCTGCTGGGACGGCGAACTGGATACGATCGATGGTGAAGATCGTCCGCCCAGAGAAGATGGCCGGATTTTGCTTTGTATACGCATCGATGGCCTTGGCATCGGGCACTGCCACGCTGCGGCCGACTCTTTGACTGAGAAGCTGCACCAGAAGCGCATCTTCCAATTGCCGACGGCGAACCAAGAACTCAGGCGTCTTGTCCAGGCCGTCGTCGCGCGCGGCCTGAGCCAGCAGACGCCTGTCGATCACTCTCTGGAGCGCGGCTTTCTGGACCTGCACCTTGTCCACGCCTTGCGGGAGTTGCATGGTGCTCATCTCCGCGTTTACTTCTTGAAGCGTGATCTCATCGCCATTGACGACCGCGGCAACTTGACCGGTGGCCTCCTTTTGACAGCCGGCCAGAACGACGACGGCAATAAGCAGTCCGTTTCTAAAAGTTCGAATGGTGCCCACCTTGATTCACCTCCTTTGCTGTTCGCCTTAGACGATCAGCAATTTTTGCAATGAAGGGTCCGCCGCCTGGGCGAATGCCCCAATAAACCCGCGCAACCTGTCGACTGCGGCAGCGCCATTCGTGCTCAGAAGCGATACCCTGAACAAAATACCGTCCGGAATTCGTCCGGCGAGGTTTTCCTCGACCACCGCGATCCGCTGCTCGGCCCATGATCTCGGATAGAATTTACCGAGCCGGGTGAAGTAAACCACCTGCTCTGTCCTATCCCGGTTTGCCGCGGTGAACGTATTCGAGGGTATCGAGGTCCCCAGCGCCCGAACAGGAATTCGCCGGGTGTCCGTCAGAGTGAAGCCTCCCGTTGGATAGCATATCTCCGGCCGATGGACTTGCAGTACGCCATCCTGCTTGTTGTTATAAGCAACCAGCATCATGACGTCCCCGAGAGGCGAGCTGTACACACGCGTCACCAAATTGTCGTAAAGGCGCGCGCTAAGCGAATCCGGCGGTGGCAACACGACGCCGCTAGTCCCTTCGAGCGTCCACTCGGCAAAGCTGGCTGGAACCCACTTTTCGAACGTTGCGGACTTGACGAGCGGTTTTGCGGTCCTTGGCTGACACGCGAAGGCCACGGCCGAGGCCGCAAGCAGCGCGCCGCCGATCACGACGTGGCGTCGCGAGAGCAGCTCGGACGACGGAGCCTCTTCGCCATCAGTCACTGGCCGAGCCGTCCACCCGTTTGCCGGCGACTCGCAGCCACCAGGGCCTGATGGCGATGTCCGCAAGGAAAATCGCGGCCAGCGCCACGGTAAACATAATCACACCCGCCGTATTGTGGAGGAAACCCTGAGCCGCCGATTCCCCGAAGTAATAGGTGACCATAATCAAGATGAGAACTCGAACAAAATTTGCCAGAAGAGCTACTGGAATAATCAAGCTGCCGAGAAGCATCGCGTAGCGCCACTCTGCCTGATGCCGGATGTAAATGTAGAACAGAGAGATAGCAGTTAGTGAGATGATCGAATTCAACCCGGAACATGCCGCTGCGACAAGTAGTTCGTATTGCCCGATATATATCTTAACCCCTTCACCACCGATAGGATACCCGAAAAGGTGAAGCAGGCCGACTGCGGCTTTCGATAGTTCTACTTTCATCGGCAGGGTAACGGCAGCGATCAGCGATTCCGGCGGAGGAAAGATGAACGCAAGGTAAAAGAGCGGAAACCACAGCTGCCGGAGAGCCTGTTGTCCCACAACGCTATAAAGGACAACCAGGAGCGAGAGGTACATGGCGTACCCCTCGATCTCAACGATGTGAGTAATGCGAGCGAAAGTGTAAAGCGACAACGACAACGCCAAAAGGAGAGCCACCTTTACGCCGCTCGGTTGAAAGGCAAGCGCGCGAGCGGACGGCCATTGGCGCCACAATAACCACAAACCCGTAAATAGAACGATCGGGCCGTGGGACCCTTGCTCGGTACTCCAGCTCTCCCGTGCGACGAACAACATCGTCGGCAGGGCGACGGCAGTCAGTCCAACAAGGAGCGCAGCCCGAACGAGAAGGTGCGACGCATTCCTCCCTCCGAGAGCGCGAACGCGCACGTCGCGCAGCCCGGCTTTGTTGCTGTACTGCGGTTGGGCGACGGTGGCATCCATTCCAGCGAGTCTAGCACAATCGAAGAGTCCCACAATCGAGATCGGTCGGCCCGGCTGCATTGTGCCGAAGTGACGCAGCCTGCGCTTTTGACATGATTGCCCGCAGCGGCGACTCGCCTTGATCGTCGCTGCGGGCTAAGTTGCGAGTGATGCATGCGTTAAAGTTGTCACATTGGCCGAACCCGCCGGGCTATGCGTTCGCTTCCGTGGCCATGGCCATGGCCGTTTTCGTCCTGCCCTCCGCGCAGACCCGGTGGAGTGAAGCATCAAGGGACGCGCAGCTTGAAGACCGTCGAAGCTTGACACCGCCGAAGCCCGAACCCCAGCTGCTAAGGCAGCTGACGCCGAAACAGGCAATCGCGGCGAACGACGCCCGTCCGATTGATAGTGTTAGACTTCAACCAGCATTTGCGTTCAGTTTTGGAGATAAATTGGCGTCGCCTTCGGCCTATAATGCGGCCGTCGAGTGCCTTACCGCTGCGATTTACTACGAGGCAGGGGGAGAGCCCGAGGAGGGTCAAAAAGCGGTTGCGCAAGTGGTGCTAAATAGAGTTCGGCATCCGGCGTTTCCGCAAACGGTCTGCGGCGTCGTTTATCAAGGGGCCGATCGGCCGACCGGTTGTCAGTTCACATTTGCTTGCGATGGTAGCCTGGCGAGACGACCAAGCTGGGACGCGTGGGAGCGAGCGCGGAGGGTCGCCGAAGATGCCTTGGCCGGGCACGTCGACGCATCTGTCGGCACCGCGACGCATTATCACGCCAATTGGGTCGTGCCTTATTGGGCAGCCGGCCTCGACAAGATCGCGGTGGTGGGAAGCCATATCTTCTATCGTTGGCGTGGATATTGGGGCCAGAGACAAGCTTTTAGCCGTCATTACGCTGGAGAGGCGGGTGACCCACCGAGCCTCGCCTACGCTGGCAACTTGCTGGCGACTCGGCCTGAGGATTCCTCCACACCCAGCGGCTTGCCATCGGTGCCGGAACCCGCGCAGGCCATTAGTTTCCTAACTCCGCCAAAACGCCCTCTGGTCGCCGACATGTCTGCGCCTCAAGTCGCAGCGGACAATATCGCCGGGCGACTCGTTGTCGATGACTCTCCGAGCCTCGCCCCGGATGCAAAGCGCCCCGGGCTCGGCTCCTGAGCCATGCGAACTCGCGCTAGATTTCGACGATCAGCGTGACCTTGTCGGAAGTGGTGCCAGCGGCCGCGGCGACAGTCGCCTTGGCCTGCTCGACGACGCTCTTCAAGCTGTGTTCCTCGCTCAGTGCTTCGCCACCTGGACTGGCGATGACTGGAACTCTGGCTAAGCCCTGCAGTTCGCTTTCGTTGACTTCGAGCACTTGCAGCAACTGCTGACGTTTTCTCGGGCGCGGCGTACTCTTGCCGGCCTCCCAGGCCCACACGGTGGGCCGACTCACGTTCATCTTCTGGGCGAACTCGACCAGCGAGAGCCGTCTTGCAAGCCTGATTGCCCTTATTCTCTCGCCGAGCGTCTGCGCGGTCGCGCGATTGACCGCCGCAGTCGTTTGTCGCCCTTCGTCCGAGCCCGACTGTGGGTCGCTACGCAGCAGAGCGGCGCTTACAGCCGCCTCCGAAAGCGGCCGGTCGAATGCACAGCCAAATAGGTCTTCGCCGGCCCAAACGACCTCCCCCAACGCATGCCCGATCTGAGGCAAGTCTATGGTAATCTTCTGACCGACCGCTAATTTAGTGCCAGCTTCAAGAAGCATCCCCGTGGTCGACAAATTGCGGATGAGCACGTCTTCGGCTGCACCGGTTCCAGGAGCACCGCGGGCACGCAACTTCATCTCGCGCCGAGCGGAGCGCCGGCGGCCTTTCTGATTCAGCGTACCTACAAGCTCTGCCGCAATCGCCATGCGCACCTCCAAGTCTGAGAACGAAGGGTGGCCGGAACACCGTTAATTAATCGTTAGCATGGGCCCCCTTGTGGGAAGACGCGGATGTGCAATGCACGCGTCTGCGCGAAACATGGCAAAATCGCTGACTAACCTACGGCGCTCCGCAGGAGCGCGGCGCCAAGTTGCGAGGACAACAGGGGCGGTCTCCGAGCCCGAAGCGGCGCCGGCCGGGTTTCGAGAGGCTGGTGCCAGGATGCACGCGAGGCGGCAGCTACAGCGGCGGGAGGCTGCAGGCGTCCCGGACACGTTTCTGACGTTAATTCAACTGGGCAGTTGGCTATTGAATTGGCGTCGATCACCGGCTGGGCCGGCGCTCACCCAATCGCTCACTTAACGCTGCGCGAGCTCGACCGAGGAAAGCCCTTGGTGATGGTACGTGATCGTAACGTTCACCCCTGTCCCGACCGGGATGGGGCCAAAGGCACCCTTGCTCGCCCCGGAGAATAATCGTGGTACAAGGGCGAACCCGGCAAACGGCAGAACGATGACCAACCTCGTCTCGAGCAACCGTATTACTTAAACGGGGGACTGGCCAATTATATTGCCAGGAGCCGAATAGCGGCAAACGAGAATCTCTTCCGATTGGCCCCGGGCAATGCCACAGCCCACGTCCGTCGTTCGGCCCCAAACGAGCTGGGTGTAATGGGTGACGTCCTGGACCCTTCCGGTGGCGCTGTTGGATGGGAACAGGCCTAGCTTGAAGTGGCGCTTTTCCGCTATCCAGGCGCCGACCATTTTGTCCGGGGTAAATCGTCCCGGGGAACCGCCCCAGATGTTTTCACCAAGCTGCGGTCGACCTGGCAAGTCGGGCGAGTGCTCAAATTTGCCCGAGCGGGCAAGATATTCCGACCACTTTTGCGCACCAAGAGCCAAGTTGTCGTTCCAGCGCAATGGCCCCACGCCCCTCCTCGCGCGTTCTGCGTTGTGCGAAGCCAGAATTTGCTCCTTGACGTCGGGCTCGGGCGCAGTGGCGCCGGTCAGGCAGGCAAAAATCATAACAGCGACCGGTGTCAAAACCAAACGTGTCGGCGCGAAGCGTGCCATGGTCTGTTCCTCTGTTCGAGGAAAAGACCTTTGCTCTGCAAGTCACTAAGAACGGGTTGATACGATCAGCCAAATTGCGAAAGGTCAGGCGCTTTCGACCTTACGATTTCTACCTTCGTCCCGACTTTCGCCTCGCTAAACAAGCGCCGGGCGAAGTCTAAGGGTACCCCAACGCATCCGTGGGTCGCGCGACTGCCGTGGACGTCGCTCCCGTGAATCGAGACCCCATCACTGGTAAGGCGCAGCGTGTAGGGCATGGCCGCGTCGTATGTTGAAGACCGATGGGTCTTCATCTTTGCCATGACTCTGAAGCGACCAACCGGCGTGCTGAAAGTATCGGTTCCGTACAGGATAACGGCGGTGCCGATCTCGTGGTTCCCTCGAAAGGCGGATAGCAGTTGCCGTCGCAAATCCACGTATATGGTGAGCGTTCCCTGCGCGATATCCGAGTCGTCCCAGACCCACGAACCATAGCGCATCCGGCTAGGCAAATTCAGGACGGATCTGGTGTCCGGCGGAAGGAGCTCCGCCTTGGCGGCGTCTTGTCTCGCCTCCTCGCTCAGGAACATTCGCGGCTTGGCTAGATCCAACGACCTCGCGCTGAGGTCTGGTGCCGCTTTGGCCCCCAAGGAAGGAATAGGCAGCTGCGTTATAGTAAACGCGGCGGCAAGTCCGCCCGCACCCATCACCCCGAAAGACAAAAGTCTAAGCATCAGCATCGAATGAGCGCCGCCTCGACGACTTGTCCCGCCTTAGCGCGGCAGCGCAAAGGGCCGAGCCGAGCAGCATGAGCGCCCATGCCTCAGGTTCCGGCACTGCTGCGGGCACGTCTGGGACCAACGGAGGAACCCCGCCAATGGGGCTACCGCCGGCCCCGCCTCCACTGCTCCCGCCATTGTTCGTGGCAGGACTTCCGCCATTGTCGCCAGAGCTCTGGCCGACAGGGTAGACATAATAGAGTGCCGCGCCAGAAGATATTGAATTACCCTGGATCGTCTCGTCAAGCGTCAGAGGTGGATATTGAAACTCGGTGAAATCCAACAGCGGGGTGCTGGTAAGCAGATCTTCAGGCGGCACTACGTGAGGTGGAGCCAGTGGGAATACCTTGCCCAATACGCGCTGGCGAGACTCTTCAATTTTGTTTATCGAAATCTTCTTTTTCAATTTGATGACGCTAGCACCGGTACGCTCGCCGGGTGAGCGGCCTTCCAATAAGGCGATAACGTTACCGATTGGCCTACCAGGGAACCGGTCGTCTCCGCAAGTTACCTCCGCCACACCGACCAAGCTGGCAGCAATCGCCAAACCCGAAGCGACGCGCCAAGCGGCCCTGCGTTTGGGGTTTGCCGCGGCGAGCTTAACGTTCATCGAGGCTCCACTGCCTGAACTTGACGGACCGCAACGCGCGCCGGATCGCTTTTGCCAGCTTAACCGGCCGCCTGTCCGCCAACTGCCCTTTCGGATGACCACGGACAGACGACGCGTGCGAACCCACCTGAGCTACCGGGTTGTTTAATGCCATTAAGATGCGCTTCGCTCGATTGGAACCCGTCGCGGGCGGCGTAGTGATAAGCATCCCATTTTGAAACGCACTGTGATAACTTTACCGAGCCAGCCTTCTCCGGCTTATGGCACTCGAGTGCATTTGCATGACGGGTGGACGGCCGCCTGGCGTGAAACTGGGTTTTGCTGATGGACATTCGGTGGTCACCAGGAATCGGTGATCCCTCTTGGATGGGATGGTTCACAGTCGTAGCCTATCTAGCGGCCGGGGCATTGTGTGCGGATGCCGCGGCGAGAACTTCCAATCGCGCACGCATGGCCGATCAGGAACGCCGATGGTGGTTGGCGCTCTCGACAATTTTGCTTATTCTCGGAATAAACAAGCAGCTGGATCTACAATCGCTGCTTACCGAAGTTGGTCGCGCGGCCGCCAAAACTGAAGGATGGTATGACCAGCGACGGCAAGTTCAATTCGCGTTCGTTGGCATAATTGCAATTGCAGGCACTGGCGTCATGTCGTCGCTATTCTGGTCGATGCGCCGCGGAGCTCCATCTCTAAAGCTCGCGCTTTTGGGCCTCACCGCTACTTCGACGTTTGTCGTCGTGCGCGCCGCATCGTTCCATCACGTCGATCTTTGGCTTGGGCAAAGCATCTTGGGCGCTCGATGGAACTGGATAATCGAGTTGAGTGGCATCGCGACGATCGCCGCCGGCGCCGTTTGGGCAAAAATGCAGCCGGGCCGACCGAACAAATGACGACCCGTCAGGTGTGCGTTCCCGGCCCATTCTGGACCTCTGGCAGGGCGCTCGCATTCGCATGCAACGGCACCGCAAGCAGGCCGGCCGGCCCGACAGCGCCGCAAATGCGCGAGCGCGACCCGCATGCGACTGTGCAGATGCGCCAGGGTTGGTGCCACTGCAGCTGCGAGCGCGTTATTCTGCACTGGGCAAAGGGCCGAGCTCAGTCCGATCAGCGGTCCCTTAAACTTGTGGACACGGTATCCTTCTGAAGCGGAGGTATACCGATGAAGCCGATCGTGTTGCGATTACGTGAGGGTGATCGATCCAAGTACAGGGAAGTCGACCGGGGCCCGGTCCCACGCGGCCGGCCAAACGGAACCGCCTCGGGATACAAACCTGAAGTTTCTCGCTGGGCGGCTCGCGGTAGAGTCGAACGAGGCTAAGCATTGAGAAAGCGATAGTGGGCATTCGCGGGCACATCTTGGCCATGAAAGAGGGGGCAGCTCGGCTCAAGCGCATCGCTCTCACACCTCCGCCAAGGACCGACCATACCTTGACTTGCGACTTCAGTCGAAGGCAGCCGACGTCGATCGGTTGAAGCCAGGCCGTCGAGCGATGGCGTATTTGCCCATGCAGCGATTGAGCGAAGTCGACGTCGTCCCCAGAGCAACGATCGATATCGTGGAGGACCAGCAGTTGGCGGCGAACGGACGTCGGTCCGCGAATGAATGTTGATCGACTGCACCGGCTTTTGCCAGTCATGGGGCGCGAGCCTTGCGATGAACGATTCGGAAGGTCCCGTTAAAAATGCAGGGAGAAACTTCTGACTGGTGCCTCGCGAACCAGGCTCCCGCCACGCAGTCTCTTGCGCCTCGTCGCGGTCGATGGCCGAGCGCGCCATCGGTGTGCTCCTGGCGAACGCTGCAAAAGGAAACGCCGCCGATCATTCGACCAGCGGCGTCTAAAATCACCGGTGTAGGAGAATTAAGCGTACGAAACAGATCCATTTCGCTTGGTGCGCTTGACACGCATCGTAGCTCCTACGCCCAAAAATCCTAGAAGCAGCAAAGCCCAAGTTGCCGGCTCGGGAACCGCGCTGGTTACGGACACCGAATCCAGCGCCGCACCGTAGAAGTTGCCAGCACTTGGAGCGGAGGAAAAGCTAAGCTTGGTCGTCGGCCCCGTCGCCGTGAAGGTGAAATTCCACGGCAGGTAGTTCATGTTGGAGTGACTCGCGCCTTGAACGCCAAGGAACGTAGCCGAGCCGATCAAAGAACCGTTGACCGCGGAGACAACACCGAACTTTGTCAACGCCCCCCCGTCCGGATTGCCGGACAGGTAGTAGTTAACGGAATACAGGTGGCCCGCAACCGTGTCGAAGATTTGCGAGATCGTGCCAGGGCTAGTGCCCGCCAAGTCTATGCTGCGAACTCCATCCTGAGCCTGCCAGTATCCGTTGATGTAATCAACCGAACCACTGTCGACGGTCCAACCGGTAATGCAATCGTTGCCCGCATTTACCGTCGCAAAACTTCCCGCAGCCGCCCCGCAAGTGCTCGTCTCGAAGCTTCCGTTTACGAAACCTGCAGCGACCGCAGGGCTCGCCGCGATCAGTGCAAACGGAACCGCTGCGATTAATAAGGCACGACGTTTCATATCTGTTTCCCCCTGCGACTCGCTGCGTTGACCTGCGTGGCGTACGGACTAAGTGCGATAACTAAAATATACCAGAAGTTAAGTTTTGTGGATTTGTATCAAAGCGAGACGTCAACTCGCCTTTACCAGCACAAAGGCCGATGAGAAGCCGTGGGCGAACCGCCTTATGAAGCGACCGCAAGGCCCTCTCTTTGGCTGGTCACCGCCCGCGAAGAGCACGATTAGGCAGGCACGGCACGCCGCGGGTCTGTCGTGACAGCGGCGGCGCGGGCTCCTACGGTTGAGCGGGTTGCAGGCCTCAAGCGTAGGAAATCGCTAGATGTCGTTTGTGACGCGGCGCGCGCAGGACGCCCGCCCTGCGCGCCAAGATGGTTGTTGTCCCAATGTTTGTGAGAACCCGTTTGTTAGCCGAGATCGCGGAAAGTGAGTTCCTTGATGCAGTTTCATGAGATTGCCGGGTACGGGTTTGCGATCCTCGCGGTCGTTGTGGGCGCAGGAGGGGTCTGGGCCGCCCGTTATTTTTCGCCAATGCGCAGTTATGCGCGAATGCGGAAGAGAGAGCGCAAGGCGCTACGTGAACGGGAGAGCGAACGTCCAACGAAGCAAGATGAGTAATCGTCTCAGGCTTGGCCGTGGCGGCATCGGCAAGACTGCCACTTTGGAAGCTTGCGAGCGTCAAAGTGGCCGGGTGAGCGCCGAGGTCCGCGCCAGCGGCACGGGCTGGGGAGCAGTCGGTTTTGCACATGGGGGCGTTCAGGTCGGCTCGACCATCCACGCCGAGGAAAGCGGCGTTTGCAGCCGCGTTGGCGGGCTGCTCTACAGGCACGAGCCGACCAATCATGGCCTTGGGGATTACGTCCGCAGCGACGCGACCACGAATGGCATCGAGAATGTTTTCGCGCTGCACAAGCGCGGACCGCACAGCCTCCACCACCACGCCTCGCCGAAGCACCTGGACCGTTACGTTGGCGAGTTCGCCTTCCGCCTCGGTGATAGTGACGTGAAGAACCAAACGTTTACCAGCCTTGACCGGCTGTTCAGCGCGGCCATCGGCCAGCGTTTGACCTATGAGGAATTGATCGCATTGAAGGACCGCAATGGCCTGTATTACATGACCGAGGCTCGGCTTGCCGCGCTCGCGAAACAGCGGCCGGCGCTCGCAAGGAGTTGATCGCATGAACCCACTGACGCGCAATCAGGTCGCAGAAAATGAGGCGGAGGTTCTCGCAGCGCTGCGCAAACGGTTGGAGCGGCGCGGCGCGGCGCGAGAATTGGCGGACCTTCTGGGATCATCCGAGAGCTACATTTCTCAAATCCGCCAAAGGAAAACCATCCCGCCGAGGGTCGCGTATGCTCTCGGCTATCGGCGAGTCGTGCGTTGGGAGAAGATGTAGTGACCGCGAGCACCAAGACCATTCTCGACGCGGTGAGTGAGTCCTGCCTGTCCGCCGTCAGCACCAATGGCACAGATTTGAGGTTTTGATTTAAGGAGGGTTTGGGTCTCGTCGCAGTGACGAAGGAACGAAGATGAGACCCAAACCCTCCCATGCAAAATCGCCCGCCAGGAAGCCTGCCGAGCAGGTGGTGAAGGACATCCGCCGGGCGACCCGGCGGCACTTCTCGGCCGAAGACAAGATCCGGATCGTGCTCGACGGTCTTCGCGGGGAGGACAGCATTGCCGAGCTGTGCCGCAAGGAAGGCGTCGCCCAGGGCCTGTACTACACCTGGTCGAAGGAGTTCATGGAGGCCGGCAAGCGCCGGCTTGCCGGCGATACCGCTCGTGCTGCCACCACCGACGAGGTCAAGGATCTGCGCCGCGAGGCCAGCGCGTTGAAGGAATGCGTGGCCGACCTGACGCTCGAGAACCGCCTGCTCAAAAAAAGCATCATCGCGGATGGGGACGACGACGCATGAGGTATCCTGCATCCGAGAAGCTCGAGATCATCAGGATCGTCGAGCAGTCGCACCTGCCGGCCAGGCGCACGCTCGACCAGCTCGGCATCGCCCGGCGCATCTTCTATCGCTGGTATGACCGCTACCTCGATGGCGGGCCTGAAGCGCTGGAAGATCGGCCCTCGGCACCGAGCCGGGTGTGGAACCGGATCCCGCCTGACATCTATGACCAGATCATCGAACTGGCGCTGGAGCGGTCCGAGCTGTCCCCGCGGGAGCTGGCCGTGCGGTTCACCGACGAGAAGCGCTACTTCGTATCCGAAGCCACGGTTTACCGCCTGCTCAAGGCCCACGACCTGATCACCAGCCCGGCCTTCGTGGTCATCAAGGCGGCCGATCGCTTCCATACCCAGACCACGCGGGTGAACGAGATGTGGCAGACCGACTTCACCTACTTCAAGATCATCGGCTGGGGCTGGATGTATCTGTCGACCGTGCTCGACGACTACTCGCGCTACATCATCGCGTGGAAGCTGTGCACAACCATGCGGGCCGAGGATGTGACCGACACGCTGGAACTGGCGCTCGCGGCCTCAGGCTGCGACCAGGCCCACGTCCAGCACAAGCCCAGGCTGCTCAGCGACAATGGCCCCAGCTACATCGCGGGGGAGCTGGCTGACTACATCGAGGCGCAAAAGATGAGCCATGTGCGCGGCGCTCCGTTCCATCCCCAGACCCAGGGCAAGATCGAGCGCTGGCACCAGACCCTCAAGAACCGCATCCTGCTCGAAAACTACTTCCTGCCGGGAGACCTGGAGCGCCAGATCGAGGCGTTCGTCGAGCACTACAACCACCAGCGCTATCACGAGAGCCTGGACAATGTGACGCTGGCCGATGCCTACTTCGGCAGGGCCGAGACCATCATCAAACAACGAGAAAGGATCAAGCGACAGACCATCAAACACCGGCGCTTGCAGCACCGCAAGCTCGCCGCCTAAGATCAAACCCCCAGACGAGGCCAACACTCCGCTAATCTACGCCGCAAGTTGCGCCAAATGTTCTGACGACGGACAGTCGAGCCGTCTTGGAGCGTCAGGCTATAAGCTTGGCCACTCCCCGACCGCGCGGCGGCGTCGTTGTAGGTCGAAAGATCGATCCAGCAGTAGGAAGCGTAGTCGGACGGCCCGGTCGATCCCTGGGAGGTCGCGGAGTAGCAATTTGCCGCCTCAGCGGGTGTGGCAAACAGCAGAGCTGCGAGCAGAAGCAAGAGGACGGCCGGGCCGCCCGACCAGAACGCGCGCGTCAAACGAAATCCGGGTCTAATTCGCATGCCACGCATCATAAGGAGTAAGCCCTACAATGGAATTAACCACCCCTCCGGCCTCGACGCATTGCTGGCGGAACTCATCTGGCGTACTATTGGCCCAAGCAGTCCTAAGATCCCTAACCATGGAGAACTCCAGTTCAACCTTCACGAGCTCTTCGGCCGCTCGACTGCGAATGAAACTGAGCTCAAGGTCAAAACACTGAAGATCAGCGCCTGTCGGACTAGTGTCGAGAACGCTTGGCATGTTGCACCCCGCTGCAGCATTGGATGAAACCCGGCGACATCCAGCGCCGGCGGCCCGGCCACTCGGGCGGCCCTGAGTGGTATTGCCGCAGCAGCACTAGGAGAACTAGGACGGAGATCCTGCCTGGCTCGCCGGAAATATCATTTCCGAATATTGGCCAAAATGTTTCGCTCTCGGAACCTGGCCGGCGACCGGGCCGAGACTCACGGCCCGCCCCTTCTGCCTCGCTCGCACGACGCGCGAACCTCGCTACATAAGCGGTGCTTTGCGCGGATTTTCCTAAACTCTCCCGGACTTGCAACTTAGCCAGCGCCGGAGCCAGACTGACAGTGGGCCTATTCTGCCCGGCTAAGGTTACGGTGCGGCTGCTCTGACGGTACCCTCCCGATCTATACGGCAAGGGTGCTTCCACCCTTGGTCCAAAGGGGGATCAACCTCTTCCGCAAGTTCGACAATGATATCGCAAACGTCCGTTGCCCAACCCTACCCGTTGGTAAGGACATGGCCGATGATGCACTTGCGGCTGCGAGTTTGGTCCGAAGAAAGTGCTGAAGCCGGACGCCAACAACGCTCTGCATTCGCTGGGAAGAACCCCTCTGGCGGATCAAAAAACCGCTGGCGCTCTTTGCCAGGATCGTTGTGATAATGATAATGATGCTGGATAGATCAGGCAGCCTTGTTCTCGAAGAGACCTGCTTCGTCCAGACCCGCATAGAGCGCGATTTTAACCGCCTCGGCGATAGAATTGGCGCCGAGCCTCATCATCATATGCCCACGATGGATCTCTATCGTGCGAGGACTGATGCTCAGTGCACGTGCGATTTCCTTGTTCGACATTCCAGCGACAAGGGCCGTCAACACTTGGCGTTCGCGCGGAGTCAATTCTTCAACCTGCCTGCGCGCCCTCGTCATCGCGCGCGCTCGCAGCTGGCGTCCTGCATTTGCTTTCAGTAATCGATCGAGGGTACTCAAGAACTCTTCGCCGTTGAAGGGCCAGTCCAAGTAGCCTGCTAAACCCGCCAACATCATCTCAACAACGCGCTCAATTGGTGGATTCTCGGCATAGGCGATAGTTGGGAGGGTAGAGCGTACCGATCTTATCTCATCCAAAGGGCTCGCTTGCTGGTCGGCATCATCGGCCGCTAAAATGAGACCATCGGTCGGCGCAACCGCAAGAAATTCAAGCAGGTCTTCGTATATTTCTACGTGCCGACCGTAGCAGCACAGTTCATGTGCAACTTTAGCTCTGCGCCGGACGTCCTGGTCGATAACATGAATGCGGTAGACCATGATTACGTTCCCCAACCAAGTATGGCTCCGTTTCCTTGAGTTTCCGCTTGATGTCGTAAAGACCCCTAGTATCGGTTACAACTACGTACGGATGATCCGCTATGCACACAAGGGGGAGCTAATCTGCCCGGAGGGATGTCCCCTGGCATCGCCCACTCATCGCGCGGCCCTCGCGAGGTTGCGTCTTGGCAGCGTTCCTCGAAGGCGAACGACTCTCGCTACTGGCGCATAAAGAAACTTAGCCATTTTGAGTCAAAATCTGTAGGAAGGCCAGTGGGGCGCGACGGGATCTTGGCTCAACTTGGCCAAGACGGGGGTTAACATGTCAGTCTATCAAGAGCCACTCGATGCGGTCTTATGGTTCAAGAGAGTCGAACTCATCGCGAACGGTGTTCTCGGGTCCGTTGAAAACTCGCTGCGACACGCATCCCATCTAGTGGCAATCGCGCCGCAGAGACTGCGGCCTCTCATCGGTCTCGGGGTCGATCCCGAGTCTTTCGAAGAGCTCTTGGAGAGCGGCGATTTCGATACCGCTGCTCGCCATCTTGTCGCCCGCCAGAGGGCTCTGAGTATCGAAGGTGAAGCCGGAGCCAGTTTGGTCCGAGCCACTATTCGATGCCCGGCGCTAGACGCAAGGGTGCATGGGATCGGCGATACGATCGCGAAGGCCGTGTTAAACGCCTGGACCAGTCGCTTGCTGCGCTTGAAAGCTCGATACGGCGAAGAACTGTCTGGCCTTGTGCAACGATCGCCAGCAGATGACCGCCAGTCATCTGTCTTTCTTCTCGTAAAGCGGAGCCGTTGGCGAACAACCGTGGGCGAGGAAACGGCCCCCAAGGAGGATCCCGGGCGCACGTAGTAGCAGCGACCGAACTCCGTTTCTCATCTGCAGACGCCGGAAAGATGCGAGCGGTATTTGGGATGTCGCCGCGTCCACGCCAGGCCGACCACCAGCGCGGTATCGAGCCGCATGCGCCCGTGCTCAACAAGTCCGCACGAGCTGGCCGCGGGTTCGATCGCAGGAGCCTCACCTTCGATGACGATCGGGATCATTACACCTGCCGCGCGGGAAAGGAGTTCAAACCGTCCCGCTGAACCGGCGTCAGGCATGAAACCAGATCGGAGTACTTGGGCTACAATACCGCGAACAACGAAGAACTCATTAGCCAGACCCGTGATGTAGATTAATCTTACCTCGCAAATAATTTGCTCCGCAGTGACCACGTCTGCTCTCTGATGGCGATGATGATCTACTCTGCACTTTCCGGCTCGGCGAGCAAACTGCCCGAGCCCGGTCCAAACCGACCGTTTCGGCCTGTTCGTCGGTGAAAAGGATCTCATCGCGGCCTCGAAGAGGGCAAGAAAATGAAGGTGCTCAAGCGCCGCCTGATGGCCGCCGCGACCAGAACCCGGACAAGTAGCACACTCATAGCAAGCTCGCTCCGCACGATGCGGACCGGCGCCACTTGCCGGGCCAAAGGCCGTGCCGATTACCGGAGCGCTCGATCATCTTCTTGGCCGTGGTGATCTCAGGGCTGACGAACCGTTGTGCAGGCTTCGACATCAACGGTTACCGCGTTCTCGATGAGATTGCCGGTTTGGTAGCAGAATCGCCGCCTGCCGCCGTGGCCGAGGTGTAACACGACGCCGAATCGATCGGCGAGAGGCGCTTGGGCTCGGGCGGCGATGCGGCGCCGAACGCCGCGTCATGGTGCCGCATGCCTCCGCCAGGAGCTTTGGGGCCTTGTTCCCCCTTCAATTTCGCCCGTGCCATCCGCAATAGGATAATCACCCACGAAGCGAAAGCAGCATGACACAAGTCGGATCTTTGAGAGCGGCTCCCGCGATCAAGCACATTCATATCATTGGTGCGATGGGCCGTAGAGCACGTATTGCCCGCGTATTCAGCCCGTACTCAACCCAAACCAGTGTGCGCGGACATCGACGAGCGCCCTGCCGCGTCCCCGGATCGTCAGGCAATCCCTTCGCCTACTAACCCTCAACTGCCGGAAAGCTTTTCATCAGGCGAGCGAACATGCGCCCCGAACTGTTCGCATAGGCCATGCGAAACTCTTTTTCCCGCACATAAAGAGCGGCATAATCCGGCCGAATATGCTTGTAGATACTCTTCACCCATCCATTCAAGCTGGCGACGAAGCTCGATTTGCCGCCGGGACCGAGCGCATCAGACGAATCCCTTACCGCGACCGAGTTACCATAGCGGCGGACCGCCATTTTGCAGTCAAAGCGGTCTGGGATCGACAACTGCGTCGGCTGGGTAATCCGCTCGGACAGAAAATGACGAATGTACTTCGTCCGCCTGTCCGGACACGTCAAACTGCTGATCTCCTTTCCATCCTCGAGGGCAAAGACTAGCAATGTCCTGCGGCGGGATGTCCGCACGCGCAAATTGGTCCATGTCATCACGACAGGTCGTCCATCGCCACCCAGCTGTACCGACCGGCGCTGGGCATCTATGTGACGTCTAAGGTTCAGCAGCATGCGCCAGGCGGCCACGTGTGAAATCCCCAGGTAGCGCCTCACAAAATCGACGGTAAGCCCCTCAGGCATCGCTGAAAAGAGCCACAAAAGTTCAAACCATTTCAAAAGTGAGACGTTCGAGTTGTATGCCAAGGTCGCGGTCCGTGGGGAATACCTCCTGTGACACGTTCGGCAGCGCAGGAGGGCCGACATACCTCGATCTCTCGATAATTTGCACTCCTGACCGGTGCCACAAAGGTCGCCGGCCTGGAGCCGCTTTGCGATAAGGTATTCAACGCATGCCGCCTCGTTGGGAAAACCCGATCGCAGTTGCCAGAGACTCGGAAAACTCGGCTCATCTGAGGTGGCGTCCTGATCAGTCACACTGAGAGAACGCTCTCGAGCAGGCCTGCAGGGTTCTGGCGGTGGGAGAACCTAACACGCGCCTCAAGTAAGCAGGAATCGAGATCGAAGCGATCAAGCTCCCCGCGAGCAAGTCTGATCATTCGCTTCAAATAGGCCCAGAAGCTGTCAATCGCGAAGGTGTTTGCCCCACTGCCCGAGACCCACTCATTCCTGTTATGCCGCACATAGCGGTGTTCGTAACCTAGACGCGGAAGAATTCTGTAAGCCTTCCAGCCGTCCGTGTAAATCTCAGTGCACCGCGGGACATTTGCGAGAATGAGCGGTATCAGCGTCGCTCTCGTTCGATCGGCGACAGGCCATGCGAGCACGCGCTCCTGATCGGACATTCCGAGAATCGTGACGCCGCGATAGTCCGCTCCGCTGTCGATTCGGCATTTCAGAAGTGTCTCGTCGACCTGCACCGGTCTTGAGCCGTCGAAAGGCTCGACAACCGCTATCGGTCCGAGACACAAATTGAAGCCGCGCATGAGCTCTCGAACCTCTGCCGCGCCTAGTCCGAAGTAGCGCTCCAGAAATGCGGAGGGCAATCCGAAGCGCGCGGACGCCAAAAGATAGAACGCGTGGAACCACACAATGAGAGGTATGTTGCTCACTGCGGCCGAGAGTGCCAGCAACTGAACGCTCGCGCGCCTGCCAGAGAGTTTGGGATTGCGCCCGAGCGCCAGCGAATCCGACCGCCTAAATTGATCACCGGTGACGCGTTCGAGATGCGCAACGCAGGAGCTTTCATCTGGAAAGCGAGCCGAAAAGGAGGCGCGGCAGACCACTCCTATATCGCGGTCCCACGGTGCTGGGGGGATCGAACCTCCATAGAAGCAGTTCCGCCGCCTACGTTTTGGACAGTGCTCCGAGGAGCGTCACGGGACTTCTTCACGTCACTTGCGAGATCGGCAAGGCCCTTTTTCACCTCGTAGCTCGAAGTGACCCAGCTCGCTACCGACAGCTGAGGCCCGCCACCCGTCCGCTTCTGCCATTCGTCAATTCGACAAATCGGGAAGCGGACGTTTGGCCTAGGTGCATCTCGTTAGCTTCCAGCGAATGACCTAAATTGATGGATGACTCTCCGCGCAAGGCGGACTCGGCTCTAATCTGCTTCGTCTTTGTGGACGAGAACTGCGATGATGGAGTTCGAGTTGCCGGGCTGGATATAGCGAAACCGGTGTTCCAGTTGCACGGCATTAGCAATGACGGTGCGACTCTTCTGCCGTGCAGCTTAGCCGAGTTCACTTGCTACCGTCCTCCGAGAAGCTACCGTTGTGGCGCATCTGTCTTTTACAAACCCACACTATCGCTAGGACGCGGCCTCTGTTAAAGGCCCTACATATCGCGTGCCGAACGTGTATCGGCTCCGGTTAAAGAGGGGCCATCCGTGGAACGCCAGCACGTCGCTTATCTGCTCATCGCCCTCTTAGTCCTCGCTTGCGTGATCTGGGTAGGGTACATGCGCCACAACACGCGTGATCGAAAAATGAGCCGTCAGCGGACTCGCGAGCGGGGGCACCGTGACAAACGCAGGAACGACGAGTCCTAGACGCCTGGTAGCGCCAGCACCGTCCCTATCCAAGCCTTTGATTTGTAGATAAGATGGTGACGGCATGGCGTCACGTAGCGACCTGAGTCGTTGTGTCAAATGGGGAGAAGCTGAGCTTGAAGGCTTCAACCACACAGGAGGAAGGAGCGCCGGGCCCCGATTGATCTCCATGCCTGGCGCTCCCGACCGCATTGCGTTAACATCTGTTGGCTATATGCATGCAGCGGGAGTGTCGGGCATTCCCCCCACAGAGGGCTCGGCACTCCTACAGCCCGATCAGCGCCAGCACCGTTCGGATCACAACCCAACCGAACGGCACCCCGATCAGCACCATCAACGGGAAGAACTCTAGCTCGGTCTTGTCGGGGCGGCGCATGGCGCGGTCTAGGCAGATCGCGGCGGTGTAGGAAAGCATGCAGAACGCAAGCGGAACAAAAGTTCTCCACTTAATCGTTCCTCAAATATACCCTATTTCCCCGTTTAAACGCCACTGAACTGGCCGGTATGGGCCTGGCGGTGGCGAACTCGACGCTTCACCGCTTCTTCGCGCGCCACGGCATCACGCGCAAAAAAAGACCGGCCACGCGATCGAGCAGGACCGGCCCGACGTCCTGAGGCAGCGCCGCGCGCGGTCCGACGGCCAACTCGACCTGGAGCCAGAGCGGCTCGTGTTCATCGACGAGACGTGGACCGCAACCGACATGACCCGCAGCCATGGCCGCTGTGTCAGGGGCGAGCGCCTGCGGATGGGCTTCCCGCACGGGCATCGTAAGACCACCACGCTGGTTGCCGGCCTGCGGATGAGCGGGATGATCGCCCCTATGGTGCTCGACGGTCCGATCAACGGCGACTGGTTCGAAGCTTACGTCGCTCAGGTCCTCGTGCCCGAGCTCGACCGCGGCGACATCGTGATCATGGACAATCTATCGAGCCACAAGCGCGCATCGGCGCGGGAGTTGATCGAGGCGGCCGGAGCAAGGCTGCTGTTCCTCCCACCCTACAGCCCCGACTCCAATCCGATCGAGAAGGCCTTCTCCAGGCTCAAGGCCCTCCTTCGAAAGGCTGGCGAACGAACGGTCCCCGGTCTCTGGGATCTCATCGGCAAGCTCGTTGATCTGTTCCAGCCCAACGAATTCGCCAACTACTTCAGCTCTTGCGGCTACGACCCAGAATGAACGGAATCCGCTCTAATAATCGACTCACCTGGCAATTTAGCAGTCACTTCCGCCCTCGCGCCTAGTACCTCCGGCAAAAAAACGGCGGGAGAGCCCGCCGCTTTTTTTCTGACAAACCTTATCAAACCCGATTCTACGGGCTGGCGGGCTTGTGGTTGTTGTCGGTAGCGACAATCGCGACCACGCCCGCGACGATCAGCAGGCCCAGCAGAATGCCGAACGTGCCGATGCCGGCGAGATCGTCAGACTTCGCGGTCGGCGAAGCATCACGCGCAACCGGAGCGGCGATGGCAGCCGTAGAACTCAAAACGAGCCCGGCGACGACAGCCGTGCCCACAAGCCACTTGCGAATTGCCATGTAATCCACTCCTATTGATCAGCGCCGTATAGCAGGGCCTGACAAATCGTCAACTACTCTCGGAGTAGGGCTCGTCAGTAACGCGGACAATCTGTCGGCCCGAGACGCATGACGATCGGCCTTCGGCTAACAATGGGTCATCCCGACGGGTCCGACGTCGGTTTGTAGCCGAGCGTCCTCATTGCCTCCAGGCGACCTCTTATGTGGTAGCGACGTAGGGCGCTCGCGCTCGAAACTCGGCGCCTGAAGGACCCGCACCGATTTCGGCAACAATCGTCTATACGGGCCATACGCGCGAACAATGTGATTGATGCGGTTTGCCTCGGATTGCTCTGTAGCCGACGCAAATGCCCTGACATGTGTGGACGGCATCCGTTGACAAGTGCTTTTGAGGCTGTTGCTGCAGGCTGATAGTGTGTGCCATTCGTCAGTGGGTCATGCTGCATTGAAGAGCACCGCTGGCCATGATGCTTTTCGCCCGGATCAGGTGCTTACGAATAGCTCGCATTCGAAATGTACTGGCCAAAATGGGTTTTCCTCATCTGGCGGTTTCAATTGACTTTGCGCGTCGGCGTCTTCCGCTCTTTCCAACCTCAACCGGCCAGAAGGGGACCACGCCGGTTACCGCAGGAAGAATGAGAACCGCCCACGACGTCAGTAGCGGACAGTTAGCGCTGGAGCATGCTTCGATAACACCAGAGCTAGGGCGTCAGGTTGCTAGCCACCGCAGCTCTCTTTTCCGGGAACAGCTCCATCATAGAATTCTGCGCCTCTCGGCTGGCTTTGGCTCGGCCGACTGTTGAATTCCCGCAGGGCACCAAGGGTCGCATGAACCAGCGTCTGCTGGTTTGAAAGCTCGCGGGCGCTCTCAACTTTCGCTAGAATCGATTAATTTGCAGGATAGCTCCGCATCGGAGCGTCGGATACCCGCTGGCCGGTTGAAGCGCTGCACTCCTACGGCCGCGTTCCCGGGTCAGACCTTCGAGTCCTTCGGGACTTGGCGCGTTGAAGAAATTCTCTATTGTGCCAGCATGGAAGAGGGACCCGCCAGGCTCAAAGCTGATCTAGCAGGCACGCCTTCGCTGTGGAGGGACGCAGAAGAGAAGGTCGCCTCTCTAACGTCTCGGGAGCTGCAGGTTCTGACGCTCATGGCAGAAGGCCTGTCGAGCCCCGAGATCGGTACGGCTCTTGGCATCAGCGCCCGTACCGTTGATATCTTTCGCGGCAAGCTGCTGCGAAAACTGGATGTGAAAACAGGCACGCTTGCTGTGCGCGTCGCAGTGTATGCGGCGCTAGCGCAGCGGAATAGCGAGGACACCTAACGCTTCGCCTTGTGACCCAAGTGGCCGATCTCCCGCGCCCAGTGATGCGTACGCCGGGATACTTTCGATGGCGACAAGGCAGGAGGCTGCGCGGCGAAGATGGGGAATACCTTGGCACGCAGGCCGACCACTAGACAGCTGGGGACCGCCAGCGTCTGGGCGTGCATCTGAAAAATTGACTCGCGATCTTCAGATCGGTGTACCAAGTTCCTGCACGGGTGCCTCCTAAAGGTGGTTGACACACCTACCTTGCCCGATCGATGCCATCGGGCCAGCCCAGCGCATCAGACAATGCCTTTCACATCTTTCCGGCAGAGGCCCGCCAGTATTCACCAACGAGCCCAAAGTAGACATTCACCCCGATGTCTGCGGACAGTCTCCGCAGCCAAGGCAAAGCGCCACCGCTCGACTAGCCGCACTCTTTCGCGTGAAGGACGGTCAACTCAAGCGAAGGAAACTGCGACGTCTTGTTGCCGACGCTTTCTACGCATCATACCGCCCACACCTCCGAAGCCAAGAAGAAGAAGAAGAAGAAGAAGAAGTGCCCACGTAGCCGGCTCAGGCACCGCTGCGGTCATTGTAAGCCCTCCAAGCAGGGAGTTCTTCCTGCCGGATCGAGACGTTGAAACAAAGTCGTATAATTTATAATCACAAAGATTCGGTAAGTTGGCGCTGGGCTCGTTGGTGCCTTTGAGAAGTGCGGGGCTAGAATAAGGGTTCGACGAATCGCTCCCAAAATGCTGCACTGTTCCTCTTACGTAGTACTGTTAGTGAAGAACGAGATATCGCTAACCCCGCCGAGCAACGCGCTAACATCGAGTTGCTCGTAGCCCTTCCCAAAATAGATCTCTAATGGACGTTCGCGTATGCAGAGACCCTTACCTTCATTCCCCCTTCAGCGGAACAGCTGCACGCCACGCTAAACGGACTAGCCGCACACGACCCTCCTGGACGGCGCTCCGTTAGCAAGTGCGGGTTGTGGCGTTGCAACTGCGGTGTTGGGATGCGGCCATGTCTTCGACCTGTTGATGCGGCGTTGCCCTGTGCCGCTGGCCATGATGCCTTGTCCGCCAATCGGCAGGTCCCGACCAATTGCACGCGCTTTGTAGCGCCGGGTCGTAAGTGGGTTCTCCTGCGATCATCGGTCCCTTCATTGGGCAGCTCGCGCCAGCCAGCTCCTGCTCTTGCCAGCCTCTCGAAGTCTCCTCTCCGCTATGCGGCCGCCGGCTCGCGATAGCGTTCGCCGCTGGTCATCATCGCCCAGGCGTGTTGGCAAGCGCGATCGCCGTAACGCGCGGATGACGACGGCTCAGCAACTTGGTTAGCCAAGGCCGGGAGGTACGGTGCCGCTCGGTGTGGCGGATGACCGCCATGGTCACCAACGAACAGCATCCTTCGCAAGTAAGTGTCGCCTGCCTTGGTGATCCGCCGAGCCGTTCTTGCCGCCCGACGAGTGTTGCCGCGGGACCTGCCCCAGCCAGGCCGACAGGCTGCGCCGCGACTTGCACACGTGCGGATCGGGCAGACACGGCCATACCGGTCGAGCGTGACTATCGGCGAATCGAAACTGCGACAGGTCAGATATCACGACGCCGTGCTTGTGACGGCTGCGTTCGGGGATGGAGATTGTCAGGCTCAAAGCGGCACGCAAGCACTCCACGGTCGATCCGGGACCGGCTCGCCAATGTCCCCAACAGGAACGTCGGCTGTCACAAGATGCGCGGACCGCAACTATGCTTCGGGAATGCTTCCGTTTTTCTCGCCCGGCTCCGAGCTGCCGCAGGGAAAGCTCCTAGCGTAATGCTCAGCAACTGAATAATGGAGCGGTGCGTGAAAGGAGATGCCGTAGCAATCCACGCCTACCCAAGCGACAGTGGCGGGCCATGTCTCCAATCCTTTAATCTTTATAAGAAGTTGTTCGCCGGTCGACAGAGGTCCGGCACTGATCAATCGGCATCCATCAATAGACAAGTCCCATAACTCCGCGTCGATGCGACACATCGAGCGAGAATGCTTCACCACTATTGAGACCTTTAGGCGATATCGCTCATGAACTCGGATGGTGGACGGCTTATCCATGGCCTTCTCGTGCAGGATTCCCGATTAATATTTCATAAAATACCACTATTTTGGCCAAACCGCTCGTCGGCTAACGGGTGGAGGCAGACCCGCGGCGCTCGGCGTTAACCCCACGATGGTACAGCCCCGATCTCGCCGATTGCGCTGCGCGCCTTGAGATGGATAAGTACTAGTCATGAAAGTGGCGGCGCTAATTGGAGGATCCTCATCGCGGTCCTCTTCGCTCTTCCACTAATGAAGCCGTGACGGGACAAATATAATGAATGATCTGGAAGAGGCCGTTCGGGCCGATGAGCGGCGAAGCGCATCGCGGGCGCACCTGAGCTTGAGGATTTCGATCCGCGAGCGAGGGCGCAATCAGCAAGCGGCTATGATATGCAATCTTTCGCCTTTTGGCTGCGCCGTAGAGGGCATTTTTCCCGTTACTGAGCAGCAAACTGTTTGGATCAGACTGCCAGGGCTGGAAAGCCAAGCGGCGAATATTCGGTGGGCGCAAGATGGAAGCGCCGGCGTGGCGTTCAATCATCCTCTTCATCCAATGTTTCTCACCCGGTTTGTGGAATTTACAGGGAGTGATGATCAAGTGAGGCGGCAGCGGAGTACCGTGAGCTTGCGTCCAGCGGACGCGTCAAGTTCGAGGAAGGACCAAATACTGACAGGTTGGGCCGCCCCGTCCGAGCAAGTCCTGGCGAAGAAGCAGCCAATTCGCGATGGCAAAGTTCTTCTCGGGTTAATCAAGCGTCGCACTACTCGAGTGGCGGATCACAGGCGAGAGAGGCGATATCCGTTACCCAGTGATGCGATGGGAAGCGTAAACATCGCAGATGATCGCGCGAAGATCGTGAACCTCTCCGCTAGCGGTCTGCAAGTTCAGTTTGCTACGCGCGTAGAGATCGGCAGCTCGCTGCCAGTCACCTTTGAGGAATTTGCGGGTCTCGCTGGACAAGTCGTATGGGCCCGGGACGAGTGTGTCGGCTTGGCCCTGCCGCCTAATTCGATCGATCTTCGCGAGATCCCGCAAGACGAGTCCGAATCCGAGACCAGGCATTGACTGCGCGTTAGCAGGCAAATCACAACTGAGTGCTGTCAGTCTACGGCCCGCCATAGGCAACGCCTATCGCCATTGACCAGGCCTAGACCTGGTACTTCTCAGATAACCGAAGATGGCGAAGCCGATATTGCCAAGCTGCTGAGGGGACGCCGTCGGTCAGGCGCAACGTAGCGGCAATGCGCTGCAGAACCTCGGGGGATCGAGGACATAGCAGCGACAAGAGGGCGGTACGCCAGTTATCAGTGTTCAGTGATCTAAATCGTACGCTGCAGCAGAGCGTTAGAGTACGCTAGCTTTACAAGGATGCGCCAGAAGTGCCCAATCCTTGCAGCCCGCGTCGAGCGTCGCTTCAGGCCTTCTTTTGCCGGCCGCGGCGCTGGCCGGGCTTGCGGCCGAGGCCGATCTTCTTGGCCAAGTCGCGGCGCTTGTCGGCATAGTCCGGCGCGACCATCGGATAGTCCGAAGCCAGGCCCCAGCGGGCGCGGTACGCGTCGGGAGTCAGGCCGTGGTCGGTCATCAGGTGGCGCTTGAGCATCTTCATCTTCTTGCCGTCTTCGAGGCAGACGATGTGATCCCGTTTCACCGAAGAGCGGATCGACACGGCCGGCTCGGGCCGGGCTTCGGGCGCGGCAGCTCGCTCGCCGAGGCCGGAAAGTGCCGAGTACACGTCGGCAATCAGGGAGGTCACGTGCTCAGTGCTGAGCGAATTATTCGCGACGTAAGACGAAACTATGTCAGTGGTGAAACTGATGAGTCCTTCGTCATTCGCGGTATTGTCAGCCATCTAGGTACTCCAATCTGTTTAGATGATTCTCGCCGGTAGTACGCTGAAGCTTAGAGGCCAACCCCCTCTCGGAGCTGAGATCGTCCGAAAGTAAAGTCACCTAGGTCCACTTCTGTATCGGTCAGTCCGCGCTCTGGCAGTTCCGAGCAGCTGCCCAAGCCCGGATTGGATGGCAAGCGAACCCTCTCAGCCATGCCCGAAGCAGCGCTATGCGGCATTCTGCTCGTGAGCGTTCAGGAAAGGTCGGACGATTGAAAGCGTGCGCTCAACGTGCGCGTTCTTTTGGCCGACTGGGGCGACATAACGCATCGCTTCCTCGGCATCCCGAACAGAAACCAGGCGGGCGATCACCCAACTCGCGAGATATTGGTTCGCCATGCTCCCGCCCGCCCTGGCGACGTTTCCGTGCGCGATGAATGGAGCGTCGATCACCTCAACGCCGGCTTCCTGAACCCACGGCTTTGCCATCAGGTCGGTGCACCAGAGGGGCCGCCCTGGTTGGTAAACTCCAGGGGACGCTGGCGCTGGACGGTGACGCCGTTCATCGAAGTTACCTCGGCTATTGGCGCGGTGATGAGCTCGTTCCAACCCTTGGCCCGCATGCGGTTCAGGATTGCGGCGGGAACGAACGAGTCCAGCTCGTTGAAACCGTCGAACGTGAGAACCGCAATTTCCACAACTTCCTCCTGCGGCTGTGGGGCACGAAGGTCCCGGGGGAGCCGCGCGTCATAGCAGGTTTTCTGAACCGCGCGCCCGGCAACGCGGACTTGGTGAAGGCAGCAAAGCTTCATCGAGCTCCAAGCAGAAGCCTCCCCGAGTTCGCAACGCGTCGCGCCCGTACGCTCGCCAGCGATCGGTTGAGCTGTTCCTGGCGCAGCTTGTCATAGTAGAGAACGACGTGGGCCAGCGGCGCTCCGTCGAAATACATCTGCTCTGAAGCAGTCGTTGCTAACGTGAGCATGTGGTGCCCATGGCTTGTAGGTGGCGATCCATAGGCGTCTCTACTGCGGGAGGCCGGCCGCAGCAACGTCGTTTACCCTGATTGCGCTCATTGCCTCGAGGCGCCTGTCGGAGCCGCGCGTCCAACTTATGCGCCGGCCAGTGCCAGCACGGTTCGAATTACCGTCCACACAAACGGCATTAATAGTAGCGCCTCACGACGAACTGAACTCACTATTTCCGCGAGGGTCCAATAATCGAAGGGGTCGCCAAGGCTGGTTTGGGAACAGGAGTCGACATTTTGCCCTATGATTGTGAAGCTGCCGCTCGGGAACGGCCTCAGCATCTCAGCAACAGAGCGTGACTGCTGGAGCCAGTCGCCATAGTCCGCCTGCCTGACCACCGCGACGCGGCGGAACGAACTGTTCTGGAGGACACTCGGCAACATCCTTCACACAGACCAGCAGGCGCAGTCGATTTAAGACATCAACTTGGGGCGGTGTCTGGACGGGTTGAGGCGCTTCATCGGCCTGGTGGAAGTTCGCCTGCAAGGGACGATGGATCGATCGATGACATCGTTAATAGGCGGTTGTCGAACCGGAATTTCTCTCTCGACCGGCCCACGCTAATTCGCCACTCATCTGCGACAGCTATGGAATTCGATCAGTCCGGGATATCAATGGAGGATCAGGTGCTGTCGGCGGTGCGCCTGGCTTCCGCATTAGACGCCCGAGAGTTCCTCGTCCTGTCCGGTCTTGGAAGTGGTATGTCGAAAAAATCCATTGCGGCGGCGTCAAACCTCACCCTTGAAGACGTCGAAGCCAACCTTGCTTCGTTGATGAAGAAGCTGAGCGCAAGATCGATTGCTGATACCGTGAGAATAGCAATATACGCTAACCTTTCATTACATCACTGAGCCGGCTCATCTCGAACTCCTCTTTCAGTTCGGAAAGGTAATTTGTCCATGCCTGCAATATCGCGGCTGCGGTTGTATTTCCCGTTCCCGAGACTAATTTATGCAATGTGCTGCACTTGATGGTCGCCTCCACGCCGTCCGAGCGCGGCTGCGTGCTGACGGTAAGCGTCGGAGCCGCCAGCAAACGTCTTGCCGCCATTTCTAGGTCGCCAGCTTCCAAGAGCGCTTCGTAGGCAGGCTCGTCCAGCGTCCCGTACTCGGGAGTGCGGAACTCACGCGGTGTAAGTTGGTGCAAATGAAAGGCGTGGCGAAGCGCGTATTCAGTAGGGCCTAACTCTCCGCGCGCGATCATCCCAATGCGATCAAACCACAACTCGGCCGACAGTGGCTCAATATCTTCGCTCATTCCAAAAGATCTTCCGGTCACATTGGCTACCCAAGACCACGGCAGCCTGCGCGATTCTGCCCTACACGGTGAGTGTCGCCCGTGCATGTGACTGAAAGACGGTGCTTCTTTTTGGGTCACGTCTCAACGAAACCAAGATCCCATGCATCTTGAACCTTCGCTCTGGAACGTGCGGTGACCGGTTGAACCCACCGGCGTTAGCGGACATTCGCGCGCACCCCTATTGGCCCTATTTTAGTGCGTGTTCGCCCGCAGAAGCGCGAACGCGCCGATGACCTTGTCTGGCGGGGTGTAGTCAATGGGCTGTGCCTACGGCGGCGGCAGCGGCAGCGAGACTGCTACGAGCGACGGGGCGTCCCGCAATGAGATCGCCTCAGCTTTCCGCATGACATCGCTTGGACGTAGTGGCAGGTTCGCGAGATGGCTCGCTACAAAGTCGATGGCTGGCTCGACGCCTGGTTCATTCCTTGGATGGTGCTGTTCGTCGGGGCCCTCTGGATTTTTGGGTCGCTCTGACATGATCTTCGACCAGTTTGACCGCATTCGCGTCGTCAACCTCCGCCATCGGCGGGACCGGCGAAACCAAATGAACCGCCAGCTCGCCAAGGTCGGGCTGCTGGGCGATCCTCGCGTCTCCTACCAAAAGGCGTATCAATTCTCGGACGCGCTCAATTTTCGCACCGCTGGATTAGACTCCGATGAATGCCAAAGGGTTCGGATGGAGAAATATGCGAACGGTACCAAGAGCAGCGCCATTAACAGGAAGAACTCCATTTCAGTCTTGTCGGGGTGGCGCAAAGCATCGGAATATCCATATGGCGGGATGTAGGAAAGCGCCGCATTACGGAAGTTTCATTTGAGCGCGTCGGGCGCATGATGCAGCATCTGGCAACGACCGTTCAAGGTCGTGGGAAAGACTTTGATGCTCAAATTCACTGCCGCCTTCGCGGCTTTAGCTCTGTTGGCAACTCCAACTTTCGCAGCCCCGTGCCGCGACACCCACGGCAAGTTCGTGAAGTGCCCGGATAAGCCTAAGAAGGTTGTCCGCTGCAAGGACACCAAAGGCAAGTTCGCCAAATGTGGGACGCCAGGCGCGCACCCGGCTTGAGGCTGAGGTCGCCGGGCTGCGTTGGCGCTGACTAGCGCATAGGTGGAGAGTGCGGGTTGATTATGGGACCAAGCGGCACTCCCGCCCCGTCGAAACCTCGCTTCACCCGGTCACCGGCTTGAGCATCGACGGATCGCTCAGCTATCTCGATTTCAAGTACAAGAGCTTCGGCAGCGATACCTCAGGCAGCACGACGGTTTCCCTGAGTGGGCCGACCAACCTTAACGGTCCGCAGTTCGGCGATTATCCACCCTTACGCCGAGGTGGAAATGGAGCTTGGATGCGCAGTACGAGGCCGAGCTCTGCACGCTGACCCCGCGTGTCGACGCCTCGTCCCAGAGCACGGTCTATACTGTCTCAGCTAACCGCCCGAGCAACAAGATCGATCCCTACACGCTGGCCGACCACGGGAATGGGCCGTCACGATCAAGAAAAAGTTCTGATTGGGCGGGTCGACGTGCAAGTTCAGAAGTGCACGCCGACCCGCCATGGCCGATCGCTCCGCAGGCGACTGGCCCCCCCCTTTCCACGAAAGCGCCTGGCGCTGATCCAAGCTGGGCTCCGCCGAGGCAAGGCGCTCCAGCTGGCGGAACGGGTGGCCGGGTTTACAGATCGCGCAATCGACGTTCGTTTGCGCCTTTGATATCGCTCATCCAGGCCGCAAGCTCACGCTCGCTCCAGCGAGAGGCGGCGGAGAGCTTGTAGGGACGAGGAAACCGGCCTTCCTTGATCATCCGGTAGATCATCGATCGGCCTAGGCCGACGCGGCGGCAAACTTCGCCGAGTTTAAGAAAATTCTCCGGTTGTCGCTCCTGATCAGTCATCGCGTTGCCCGGTCTTGCGCATCGCGTCGCGAGTCTTGGCGAAGCTGCGATCGCTCTCGAGAAACAACCGGATCATGTGCGGAATGAGCACCGCTACCGGTTCGGCTTCGCCATAGCTCTCGCGATAGGCCGCCGCATAGTCGGACAAGGCGCTATCGAGATCGGGCGTGATGCTGATGGTCAGCTTGATTGGAGTGCGGTCGGGGAGTTTCGAAAGTTTGAGGTCCGTCATCGGTGATATTTTCCCATGGGCCAAGGACGCATGACGATGTCCTTTTGAACTACCACGCGCACCGGCCAGCCAGGGCGCACCCGGATGGTCGGCTGGACGTTGAGATTCTTGCTGACGAGCTGATCGCCGGCCCGCGCGCCACTTTGCTGCGCGGATTCCCGGACGGCGCGAACCAGGTCGCTCTCGCCTTCGCCGAAGCTCAGCTCGCTACCAACCCCGAGCAACGTCGAGAGCACGACTCCCTTCAGGAGTTGCCAGGTGTGAAGGTCGACCCTGTCGGCGAGACCCGCATAGCCAGCTGCATCGGTTGCCGGCAAATTGTCGATGCGGATCGACGACCCGTCCGGGAGGATGACCCGTTGCCAGACCACCAGCGCGCGCGACTGGCCGAAGGCGATCACGCTGTCGTAACTCCCGAGCAAGCGAGAACCCTGCGGGACGAGGACCGTGCGCCCTGTGACGCTGTCGTAGACGTTCTCCGTCACCTGGGCCGTTACGAGGCCGGGAAGATCCGAATTCAGACCGGTGATCAGGCTGGCGGCGATGACGGTCCCCGCCTGCAGGGTCCAAGGCGACACCGGCTTCACCAGCGAGTGCGGATTCACATCCTCTCCACCGCGGTCGCCGTCGAGGAAAGCGATCTTGTGCTGCTGCGCATTCGGGTCACGCTCGGGATCGAGAGCGGGCCGATTGCCTGCCGACGCGGCCAGCGGCGAGGTCGCGTCCGAAGGTTCCGACGTTGGCGCCGCGGTTGCGATGGGCCGAGAGGTGCTCGCCAGCTGCGTCATGACGCCGGATTCGCGCGCCGCCTTGCGTTCGGCAGTAGCCCGCTGGCGCTCGGCTTGGGCAGCCTGCGCTGCCGGATCGTCAGTTGCCTGTGCAGGGCCGTGCGTGGCGAGCGAGCGCTGGTACTCGAGCATCGGGCGGCCGAGATCGCCGGGAAGCGGTGGTCCGAGCGGGGGCGCCGTTGCGTAAGTCGCCGGAAGACCGGAAAGCGCGTCGGCCGGCAGCGTCGCCGGCGCCCCCGCGTCCTCATCGTGGGAAACGAGCTGAAGATGACGGGGCCTGAACGCCAGCCATGCCGCGGTTGAAACGCCGAGCAGCGCTGCGCTCGCCAGGCCGACGATGACGCTGCGCCGGAAGCGCACCGCACGCGCCGGCCGTGCGCGCAGGACGAGCGTTTCGGGATCTTCCTTCGACACGGACTCTGCGGTTTCTGTCGTCGCGGGCTCGACCGGGCCGTTCATGACGCCCTCCGCCGGGGCTGCTTCAAGTGCCCTTCTCCGGTCCGGACTATCCGCACGACATCCTGATGCTTGCCGCCGAGGCGCAGCTCCGCGGCCGCGAACAGGCGGTCGACGACGTAGAAGTGCCCGCTGACGCGGTAATTGACCAGGCTGGCCTTGTTGTCCCCGCCGACCAGGAACAGTGGCGGCGCTTCACCTGTTCCGAGCGAGGTCGGAAACTCGATGTAAGTCTGCCGGCCGTCGTCGAAGGCGCGCAAAGGGCGCCAGGCCGGACGGTCACCGGTTATCGTGTACCCGAAATTGAGATTCTCGAGCGCGAAGCCGGTAGCGACGGGTGCGGCCGCCTCAGCCGTCGCCCGTGCCCTTTCGATCGCCAGCAGCTCGTCTTGCGGATAATTCCACGACAGCGCGGCCATCGCCGGGCCCGCCGAGCTTGTCAGGGCGAGGTGATAGGTGCGCCGGTCGGTGGTGATGACGAGATTGGTGGAAAGCCCCGGCGCGGCAGGTTTGACGAGCACGTGCACGCGCTTGCCTGCGCCGGTTCCGCTGCTGGTGTCGCCGATGATCCAGCGGACGGTATCGCCGCTGGCGACCGCGACGAGGTCTTCGCCTGTCTGCAAGGCAACGTCGGTTACCCGCTCCGGCGCTGTGTAGACCCGGTATACGGTGGTGTCGTTGTAAGCATAGACAATGCCCGCGTTGACGAAGTCGCTCGCCTTCGGTTCGATCGTGGCCGCCCTGTTGGCTGCGCGCACAGCGGCAATCCGGGTTGGTGCCGAGCCGTGACGCTGGCCGACTGCCCAGCCTGGCGAAGGAATAGCAAATAGGACAAGAACCGGAAGCAAGGCGCCAAGCGTATCTGGAACTCGATATTTCATGGCCGGGACTCCGCTGTGGATGTGGATGTCGGGGACTCCGCGTCGAGCCCGGGGTTGGTCGTGCCACGCTCCGACGACGACGGACGTGGCGTTGGCGCAGCGTCGTATTGCCGACTCCAGTCGATCGCATCGATGTAGATGCCGAGCGGATTGCGCCGCAGGACATCGGCGTTGGCCGGCGGGCGCTGGATCACGCCGAGAATGGCGGTCCAGCGCGATTTGCCGGTCTCGACGCCGCGCTCGAACGTCGTCTCTGTCCATTCGACCTGGAACGAGCGGTCGGAAGCGCGGACGACGCTGGTGACCTCGATCGAGACGGTCCGCTCGCCGACCTGCTCGAATGGGTGGGCGGAGACTGCGTAGCCGCTCAGGAAGCGGCCGCCGCGCTTGGTCACGAAGTCGTACGCCGAGAGCCAGGCTCGTCGCATCAGCACGGGATCGAGCGAGATGGTGCGCACGTGCTCGATGAAGCGGGCGAGATGCCACGCGATCTGGGCGTCGTTCGGCTGGTAGGCGCGCTCGGCCGGCGCGACACCGCGAGCCTCGCCGAGCCGGTCGACCTCGACCACGTAAGGGGCAACTCGAGATTGCAGGGATTGCCACACGAGCGCGGCTGACATGCAGGCGCTGAGAGCGAGGCCGCCGAACGCCATCAGCCGCCAGTTGCGCGCCTGGACGCGAGCCGCGCCGATGCGCTCGTCCCACAGCTGCCCGGCCCTTTGGTAGGGGGTTTCCGGCTCCGGCGTACGGCCGTAACGCTGCACGCTGCGCTTGAAGAGCATCGACTAGTCCTCCTTTTCCTTGATGTCGGGGGTGGCGGCGCCGCCGCCGCGATCGCCTTCGCGCAGCGCCTGAAGGGCCGCATCGCGATGATGGCGGGTGTCTTGCTGGCGGCGCAGTTGGCGCGCCCATCCAGGCGTGCTTCCGCCGGCGGCTTCGCGAGCGGCAGGCGCGCCACCCCCCGCCAGCGCCGACCAGGCGGCGCTGCGGCCGGAGGCCGCTGCTTCGCGAAGTCCGAGCGCGCCACTTGCGCGCTGCCGCACGGCAGCGCCAGCCGCGCGGGCAACGCCGCCCATCCCGGCGCCGACACTGGCCGACCCCGCCGCCTCCTGACCGAGCGCGTAGGCGCTCGAAGCGGCCGAGCCCATGGCCGTTCCGGCGCGCACGGCTCCAAGCGCAGCGCCGCCGGCCAGCCGGGCGCCACCGATGGCCGCCGCGCCGCCAAGCGCGACCGCACCCGCCGCGCCGATCGTCGTGCCGACCGCCGCGCCGGCGCCGAGCTGCGGCGCTCCGGCGACGAGGCCGGAGGCTATTCCGGGACCGAAAACGCCGAGCCCGAGCAGGGCGAGCGCGCCGAGAGTGAGGCTCATCGCCTGGGCGAGATCGGGCTGCCGGCCCTGCGCGGCGCTGGTGAATTGGGCAAAGAAGTCGGAACCGATCCCGACGATGACCGCGAGCACCATCACCTTGATGCCCGAGGCGACGACGTTGCCGAGGACGCGCTCGGCAAGGAAGCCGGTGCGGTTCCATAACGCGAACGGCACGAGGATGAAGCCGGCGAGGCTCGTCAGCTTGAACTCGACTATCGTGACGAACATTTGCACGGCGAGAATGAAGAAGGCGAGGATCACAATCACCCAGGCCAACAGCAGCACGGCAATGGTCAGGAAATTGTCGAAGAAGCTGGTGAAGCCCATCATCTGCGACGCCTGGTCAAGCAGCGGCCATGCGGCCGCATAGCCCGTCGCGGCGACCTTGCCGGGACGCAGCAGATCGTCGGCCGTGAGCGCGCCGCCGCCCGCCGTGAGCCCCGCGGCAGCGAACGATTTGAAGATGATATCGGCTAGCGTCGAGAAGCTGTTGAGGATGAAGGCGAAGGCGCCGATGTAGAGGATCTTCCTCAGAAAGCGGCCGATGACGTCCTGCTCGCCGCCCATGGCCCAGAACAATCCCGCCAAGGTGATGTCGATGCCGATCAGCACGCGGGTCAGGAAGCCGACATCGGGGCCGAGCAGGCCGAAGCCGCTGTCGATGTAGCGGACGAAGGCATCCATGAATCCGTCGATGATGCTGAGGTCGTTCACGGGTGCGGTCCTGCGAGGTTGGAAACGGGAGGTGCCGCGAGGCATGGCTGGGGAGCGGTGGACCATGCCCCGCGGCGACGGCGGCGTGAGGGGGGATGCACGCCGCCGCCAGTTCGTTACGGCTAGCGCGAAGTGTAGGCCGAGCCGGTGCCGAGGAATTTCGTGGTTGCCAGACGACCGTCGATCTCGGCCTGCGCCCGCCGCGCCGCTTCGGTCGCCTCGGCGCGGTATTGCGCGGCCATCAGATTCTGGATCTGCAGTTGCTGCTTGGCGCCGAGCGCCAGCAACTGGTTGGCGGTCTGCGCCGCCTGCAGCGCGCCTTCAGCGCCTTGGCTGCGTCCGGCGAGCGAATTCAGCACGCCAGCATCGGTTTCGACGTTTTCGGCAATCTGCGCCTGGACGCGCATCGTCTGGCGGTAGGCGTCCATCGCGACATCGAGGCGGGTCCGTGCGGCGGTCACCTGCTGGCCGAGCGGCAATGCCTGCGTCGTCCCTTGCGGAAACAGCCTGGCGAACTGCTGATCAAGACCCGAGACACGGAAGTCGATCCCTTGGGCTTGGCCCATCAGCTTGTCGATCTGCTGCAGCTTGTCGTTAAGCGCCTGGAGCTCGGGGAAGCTCGTCTGGCGCAAGTTCTTTGCCTGGTTGAGCAGCATCGTCGCCTGGTTCTGCAGCGACTGAATCTGGTTGTTGACCTGCTGCAGCGTGCGCGCGGCGGTCAGCAGGTTCTGCGTGTAGTTGCTCGGATCAAACACCGTGATCTGGGCCTCGGCCGGTACGGCCGGGATAAGGAGGGCGGCAACGGCGAGGCCGAGTGCGGACGCGCGCACGGGAATTCGGAACGGTGTACGCACTAAATCTACTCCTTAGGCTGGGGGACGGAATCAAAGGCGGCGATGAGCTCGCCAGCCCAGGACAGGCCGGCGGTGGCGAGGAAGCGGGCAGCGAAATCGGCTGCACCTTGGGAGAGCAGCGCACCGATGCGCGCCTGGGCCGCCGGGTCGGATGCGCCGCATAGCGCGAGCGCAACCGGGCCGAGTCCAAGCTCGAACAGGCGGTTGCCGCGGGACGATTGCAGGTAGTAGTGCCGCTTGGGGGTCGCCCGGCCGACGAGCTCGACCTGCCGCTCGTTGAGGCCAAAGCGTTCGTAGGCGGCACGGCTCTGCGGCTCGAGCGCGCGGTCGTTCGGCAGGAAGATCCGCTGCGGGCAGCTCTCGATGATCGCCGGTGCGATGCTGCTGTCGGCGATGTCGGCGAGGCTCTGCGTCGCGAAGAGCACGGCGACGTTCTTCTTGCGCAACGTCTTCAACCATTCACGGATGCGCGCGGCGAACAGCGGATGATCGAGAAAGATCCAGGCCTCGTCGAGAACCAGCAATGTCGGCCGGCCGTCGAAGCGCTCTTCCAGCCGATGGAACAGGTACGTCAGGACCGGCGCGACCACCCCTGCCTCGTTCATCAGCCCTTCGGTCTCGAAACACTGGACATCGGCCAAGCTGAGATTCTGCTCCGCCGCATCGAGAAGCCGTCCATAGGGGCCCTCCAGGGTATAGGCGGCGAGCGCCGTGCGCAGGGTGTTCGACTGGAGCAGAAGAGCGAGGCCGGTGAGTGTGCGCTCCTCCGCCGGCGCCGATGCGAGACTGACGAGCGCCGACCACACCGCGTCCTTGATCTCCGGAGTCACGGCCACGTTTTCGTGCGTCAGCAGCGCCGCGATCCACTCGGCGGCCCAGCTGCGTTCGGCGGGATCGACGATCCGCCGCAACGGCTGGAAGGCGAGGGCCCCGCCGGTGTCCGTTCCGAGACCGAGCGAATGGTGCGCCCCGCCCATCGCCAGCACCGCGGCGCGTGCCGAAAATCCCTTGTCGAAGATGTACAGCTGGGCGTCCGGGTAGCGGCGGAACTGGAGCGCCATGAGCGCGAGCAGCACCGACTTCCCCGCACCGGTCGGCCCGACAACCAGCATGTGGCCGACGTCGCCGACATGGCTCGACAGCCGGAACGGGGTCGTGCCGGCCGTTTGCGCGTAGAGTAGCGGGGGGCCGCCGAGATGACGATTGGCAGCCGGGCCGGCCCATACAGCAGAGAGCGGCATCAGATGGGCGAGATTGAGGGTGTGGATGAGCGGCTGACGCACGTTGGCGTAGACATGCCCGGGCAACGACGAGAGCCATGCCTCGACCGCGTTGACGCCTTCGCGAACGGACGTGAAGCCGAGGCCGTTGATGATCCGCTCAACCGCCCGGACCTTGCGCTCGGCCTCGGCTCGATCGCGGTCGGCCACCGTGATCGTCGTCGTCAGGTAACCGAACGCGACATGGTCGCCGCCGAGCGCCTGCAGGGCGAGGTCCGCATCGACGACCTTGTTGTCGGCGTCGCTGTCGAGAAGCTGGGTTGGCTGGTTGTAGAGCACTTCGCGCAGCAGCGCGGCGATCGACTTGCGCTTGTTGAACCATTGCCGGCGTATGCCGGTCAGCACCTTGGTCGCTTGCGCCTTGTCGAGGGCGATGAAGCGCGTCGTCCAGCGATAGCCAAAGTCGGCCGCATTGAGCGCGTCGAGCAGGCCTGGCCGGCTGGCGCCGGGAAAACCAAGCACGCTGACCGTGCGCAGATGCGTGTCGCCCAACAGCGGTTCGAGGCCGCCCGTAAACGACGTGTCCGCGAGGATCGCATCGAGGTAGATCGGCGTCTCGGGCACGCGGACCGGATGCGGCCGTGCCGAGACGCATGCATGAAGGTAGGTCAGAGTCTCGGCGTCGGCGAGCGCCCGAACCTCAGGCATGAACCCTGCGAGCAGGTCGAGCGCGCGATCGGTCTCGGCGAGAAAGCCCGCGAGCGCGGCTCGCCAGTCGCGAACGCCCCTCTCGCCCGGGCGATCGACCAGCGCCCTTCCCGCGGCGTCGCTGTGATCGGCCGGCGGCATCCACACGAACGTACCGTAATAGCGGCTTTCGAAGTGCTGCCCCTCGCCCTCGAACGCGGCGCGACGCTCCTCATCGACCAGCCACGATGCGGCGTCAGGAAACCGGCTCTTGGGGTAAGCCAGCGCCTCCTGGCGCACCGCCTCGAAGAACAGCGCCCAGCCCGAGCCGAAGCGCTTGAGCACGTTGTTGGCCCGGGCCGACACGGCGACGAGTTCGGCCTCGGTGGAACTTTCAAGGTCCGGCCCGCGGAAGGTGAGGCTGCGCTGGAAGCTGCCGTCCTTGTTGAGGACGACGCCGGGCGCGACCAGCGCCGCCCACGGCAAGTGATCGGCCAGGCGATCGGCGCGCTGGCGGTACTCGTGGAGCGCTAGCATGCCCAATGGCCTTTCTGCCGCAGATGACGCACCAGCACGGGCGCGAAATCCGGGTCGCGTCGCGCGGCGAATACCGCGAGGCTGTGGCCAGCGGCCCAGAGCACGAGTCCGGCGAGCCACTGTTGCAGCCCGAGGCCCATCGCCGCAGCGAGCGTCCCGTTGACGATAGCCAGCCCGCGCGGAGCGCCTGCGAGCAGGATCGGCGATCCGAGGCTGGCGTGGATCGGGACTTCGAAGCCCGCGATATGATTGGCGCCCTCGATCATGCGACGAGGGCTCCGCCGCCGAAGCTGAAGAAGGAAAGAAAGAAGCTCGACGCGGCAAAGGCGATCGACAGACCGAAGATGATCTGGATCAGGCGGCGAAAGCCGCCCGCCGTCTCGCCGAAGGCCAGCGTCAGTCCGGTCATGATGATGATGATCACCGCGACGATCTTGGCGACCGGGCCCTGGACCGATTCCAGCACCTGCTCGAGCGGCTGTTCCCATGGCATACCCGAGCCACCGGCCCAAGCCGGGGTCGGCACGGTCGCCACCAAGGCGGTAACAAGGGCGACGGAAAGTGGGGTCGAGCGGCGGAACAGCATACGCATGGGTCAGTCTCCTGTCGTGATCGTGCCGGGCGCGGGGGTGATGTCGACGAGGCCGTACTCGCCGTCGGCAGCGAGGCCGGCCACGCTCGCGACCGTCTCGATCCGCCTGCCTTTTCCGCGGCCGGCGATGAACACCACGAGATCGATCGCCTCGGCGATCAGGCGGCGCGGCACGGTGACGACCGCTTCCTGCACCAGCTGTTCGAGGCGGAAGAGCGCCGAGGCGGCGCTGTTGGCGTGGACCGTGGCGATCCCGCCCGGATGGCCGGTATTCCACGCCTTGAGCATGTCGAGTGCCTCGGGGCCGCGCACCTCGCCGACGATGATGCGATCGGGCCGCAGCCGCAACGTCGAGCGAACCAGGTCGGCCATGGACACGGCGCCCGCGCGGGTGCGCAGCGCGACGGTGTCGGGCGCGGGCGACTGCAGCTCGCGGGTGTCCTCGATCAGGATCACGCGCTCGTCGAGGTCGCCCATCTCGGCAAGCAGAGCATTGGCCAGCGTGGTCTTGCCGGAGCTGGTCCCGCCGGCGATGAGGATGTTGCGCCGGTCGGCGACGGCCCCGGCGAGCAGGCGGGCGGTCGTATCCGGCATGATGCCGTCGCCGACATAGTCGGCCAGCGTGTAGAGCCGCGCTGCGGGCTTGCGGATCGAGAAGCATGGCCCCAAGCTCACCGGCGGCAGGATGCCCTCGAAGCGCTCGCCGGCGCCTTCCCCGTGCGGCGGCAGCTCGGCCGAGACGATCGGTGCCGAGGCGTGCACTTCGCTGCGGGCGTGGCTGGCAACGAGCCGAACGATGCGCTCGATCTGTGCGGGCTCAAAGCGCGTGCCGGTATCGATACGGCCCTCGCCCAGACGATCGAGCCGGAGCACCCCGTCGGGGTTGACCATCACCTCGATGACCAGCGGGTCCGCGAGCGCGGCGGCGACGGTCGGCCCCATCGCGGTGCGCAGCATCGCCCGCCGGCGGGCGTCCGCGCCCGCGTCATGCCCGGCTCCCGTCACGAGGTTGCCTCCGCGTGGCCGCTCGAGCCGAGCGTGCGCCGGCTCGAGGCGAGCTGCCGGCCGACCTGGGCCACGAACTTCTCGAACCGCTCGCGACCGACGGCCGCGGCGGCGACGTCCGCTTCGGGAAGAGGCGCGGTAACCGTCAGTTGATGGCGGACGAACAGCGAGAAGCTTTCCAGCAGAATCTCGACGTCGCGACGAACCAGGGCGATCTCGCGGCTGATACGGTCGAGCCGCAAGCGCAAGAGATCGTCCACTTCCCTGCTGCCCCGGCGAGCGAGCCAATCGCGCAACGCATCGTTGACGAGGCGCGACTTGTTGCCGGTCTCGCGCGCCGCGAGCACTTCGAGCGCTTCGCCGAGATCGCGATCGATGTAGAGGTTCTGCCGGATCTTCATCGCTCACAGCCCCGGCGCGAGATCGTGGTCATGAGAGGACTCGTTGAGGCCGTAGCCGCGCGCCAGCGCACCGAGGCCGCGCGCCTGGTCCATCGCCTTCTGGTCGGCCGCCGGATCGTCCTCTTCGGCGAGCTCCGCCAATCGCGGTTCCGCGGCCTCCAGTGGCAGGATGGCCTGCTCGGGCAGCGCAGGCTGGTGCTGCTGCTCAAGTCCGCCGTCTTCGCCGGCATCCGAAGCGTCGTCGCTGCCGGCGAGGCGCGCGTCGGGCCGGCGCACCGCGGCACTCCAGTCGTGCGCGCGCGACGGCGGGCGGTCGCCGTAAGCGCCCTCGGCCAGCACCGGCGGCGCTCCCACGCGACCCGCGAAGTTGCGGTCTCCATAGTAGCGCAGCTTCTTGGCATGCACCGGCGGCAAGCCCGCGACGAACACCAGCTCGTCGTCGGCGGGCAGCTGCATCACCTCGCCGGGTGTCAACAGCGCGCGGGCGGTTTCCTGCCGGCTGACCATGACGTGCGCCAGCCAGGGCGCGAGCCGGTGGCCGGCGTAGTTGCGCATCGCCCGCTGCTCGGTGGCGGTGCCGAGCGCGTCGGAGATGCGCTTGGCGGTGCGCTCGTCATTGGTCGCGAAGGCGACGCGCACGTGGCAGTTGTCGAGAATCGAGTTGTGCTCGCCGTAGGCCTTCTCGATCTGGTTGAGCGACTGCGCGATCAGGAGGGCGCGGATGCCGTATCCAGCCATGAACGCGAGGCTGGTCTCGAAGAAATCCAGCCGTCCGAGCGCCGGAAACTCGTCGAGCATCATCAGCAGCCGGTGGCGGCGCGCGCCCTGCCCTTCCCTCTCAAGCTTCTCGGTCAGCCGGCGGCCGATCTGGTTGAGCACCAGGCGCACGAGCGGCTTGGTCCGGCTGATGTCGGACGGCGGCACAACGAGATAGAGCGACACCGGCTGCTTCGCTTCGACGAGATCGGCGATACGCCAGTCGCATGCCGAGGTGACCTCGGCGACGGTGGGATCGCGGTAGAGCCCGAGGAAGCTCATCGCGGTCGACAGCACGCCCGAGCGCTCGTTCTCGCTCTTGTTGAGCAGCTCGCGCGCCGCCGAGGCGACGACCGGATGGACGCGCGGGTGCTCGGCGGTGCCAAGGTGATTGGTGCTCATCATCCGCTTGAGCGTCGCGACGAACGGCCGCTGGGGATCGGACAGTAAGGTGGCGACGCACGCGAGGGTCTTGTATTCCTCGGCGTAGAGCACGTGGAGAATCGCGCCGACGAGCAGCGAGTGGCTGGTCTTCTCCCAGTGGTTACGCCGTTCGAGCGCGCCTTCGGGATCGACCAGGATGTCGGCGATGTTCTGGACGTCGCGGACCTCGTCCGGGCCGCGGCGGACCTCGAGCAAAGGATTGTACTTCGCCGAACGCGCGTCGGTTGGGTTGAACAGCAGGCAGTGCGAGAAGCGCGAGCGCCAGCCGGCGGTCAGCTGCCAGTTCTCGCCCTTGATGTCGTGGACGACCGCCGAGCCGGTCCAGGACAGCAGGGTTGGCACCACCAGGCCCACGCCCTTGCCCGAGCGCGTAGGCGCGAAGGCCATGACGTGCTCGGGCCCGTCATGGCGCAGGTAGCGCGCTCCGAGCCGGCCGAGCATGACGCCGCCATCGCCCAGCAAGCCGGCGCGGTCGACTTCACGCGAAGATGCCCAGCGCGCCGAGCCGTAAGTGGTGACGAACCGCGCCTGGCGCGAGCGCCACAGCGAGCCGGCGATAGCCGCCGCGCAGCCGACGAAGCCGCTTGCCCCGGCGAACATCCCAGCCCGCGCAAACACCCGCGGCGCGTAGGCGTCATAGTGGAACCACCACGGGAACAGCGCCCAGGGCCGATAGAGCGGAATGCCGCCGATCCGAAACCACGGCAAGCCCAACTGCGGCTGAAAGGCGAGCATCGCGGCGGCCCACTCGGTCGCGGCCCAGACGCCCAGCAGGACAATAGCCAAGACAATGAGGATTTGGCCGATAAGCAGTTTGGTGGGCGTCATGGCGAGGCTCCTGCCGGTCGACGACGGTCGATCCGGACGGGCTCAGACTCCGCGAAGCGCTCTCAAAACTGAATGGTGCTGATGGGCTGAGATTGGCGGAACGCGGACCGTCCGATTTCGAACGTCGAGCGCGAACAGCCAACCGTCGGCTCTCGGGAGAGCTTCGATTGCACCAGGTTGATGGGCTCGGGGAAAGTCTGCTGCGACGGCAGAACCGAAACCGTCCGTGGCCGTTTGATCGCCTATGGCTGACAAGAAGAGGAGGCGAGCGGACCGTCAAGAGCAGCAATCGCGCGAGGTCGAAGCTAATCAGAAGGCGTTGCGCGAAAGCATCGCTGAAACTGAGCGGTTGGTCGATGAATCGGACAAGATGCTGCGCAGACATCGCCGCGAGCGGGAAGACGACGAACCAAATTCAGGTAATTGACCCGACCTGCTTTCCATCCTTGAGGATTTCGCACACGGGACAATCATCGCTGTTGGCCGCTTGCTGAACGGCCTCCTTGTCAGAAGCCGCGAGCACATGCTTTTTCTTTAGCACGATGCCGCCAAGCTTCGTCACCTTGTCGATCTGGTAAAGCTTCATGGAACTCCGTCCGCCGGCACCAACCCCACGGCGGAACGTGGTCCGACGCCACGGCCGAGTCAACTCGCTAGCCATTGAATGCGGATCTTGCGGAGGCAACTTCTGCCCTAAAGAGCGCGAGCTGTTGTCGGGTTAAGCTTGCGTGACGCCCGACCTTGGGCCGCCATCGCTGAGCGCTCTAGAGAAAGTGCAGCTCGATTGAGACCAAAGGGGCTTCCAAGCCCGCCATCCGGTCGTTCTTCCAAACCACCCTCGCCGAAAGAGGCCCACAGCCGACGGGAGTCAGAAGAAGTCGAGTACCGACTCTCGCTTGAAGAGGTGCGTTGATCATAAGCCCAGTGCGGGAAACGTTTGCTATATCGATGATGCTGCGCTCCAATATCATGGCTGGCGCGCACCGACCTGCCACTGAACAGCGGCGTTCACGGCGGCGGTCGTCCGGACCCTCGCCTAGTCGAGGGTGACGTCTGCGATCCCCAATAAGGCTGGCTCGTCTAATGTGTGAGCGCGAGCACACGTCGTGCTTGTCCATTATGGCGCGATACGCCGCCAGGCTTACGATTTGAGCGGTCATGTCGTTGCCTAAGGCGACAGATGGTCCCTCAAGTTCCCCGATCGGAACCGCAATGTTCGACCCGTCCAGATTTGGGATAAAGGCACTTCTGCAGGTTAATGGGGTCTTCGCTGGCGGCTATGAGACGGAGTTTGCGGTCCGTTTCGGGTAGGACGCCAACCCGGTCAGAGTGCCGGGCCCCGTTTGAACCGCTGTTAGTGGCCGCTAGCGGCCTGACTGGTTTTGATTTGGCTTTCAGCATTAACTGACCGTCGGGCCGGTTGTGGGGCAGCTGCCGTTCATCTCTGACACCCTGCCAATCCCAAATCTGCATGCGTCCATTTTGTGATTACGCAAGCGCTGGCGACTGGAACATGACCTCTGTAGGTCGATGAGGAGGCTTGGATGATCGCCAGAGATGAACGCCCGGCACGCGTGTCACGACGCGTCGCCGGCAAACGTCCGTACGTAATGACCTTTCGCGCCAATCGATCGGGGTTGGCTATGCGGGTGCGCTGCTTGCAGTTTCAACTTTGTCTGAGTCCGTGCGCGCGCCGCAGCCCTCCCAACCGGCATAGTTTCGCCAGCTTGAAATGGCAGCTGATATCTCGATTAGGTGCGGGCCGCTAACACTGAAACGTCAGAGGCGGAGAAACCTATTCCCCGACCAAGCAAGCGTAGCGCTCACGCATTTCCCAGCGCACTTCGAGCCGAATGCCATCCGGCCCTGTATGACGGTTTGGCGGATCGTCCGCCCAGTTAGGTCGCGTCGTCGCTCCTGAAGGAAAATGAAATGGGCGAGCGCCTCTTCGTTGCTTTCAAGTTCTCGAACTCTGCCTAGCACGGCCTGATCGACAGAGATTCTGATAGCCCACGCCCCACGCGCAATGGGCTCGACAATGATTTAACCTATGTTTAGATGGACTGAGGTCGCGCTAGATTGGGTATTCCCATGGACGAGCGCGCTACAGAGCGAATGGTCGCTGATCTTGAGATTGTTGCAAAAGCAGGCCGCCGAACTCTTCGGGTGCAACTATCGAATCTCTCCGCCGATGGCTGTATGCTCGATGCTCAAGGGGAAACGCTACCCCGGATCGGTTCAGCAATTGAGATCCATTTGAATTCCATCGGAGCCGTTGCGGGAAAGTTGACGTGGAACCGTGGCGGCTACGCGGGAGTCCGCTTCGAAACTCGTTTGCACGAAGCAGTTGTGAAGCAAATCGGATTTGCGCCGCGTTCCAACATCGATCAGATTCTCTTGGACCAATTTGGCCGCCCCGCGCGCCCGCCAGATCCGCGGCTCAAACTGATCAAGGATATTTGAGCCTCCGCACCACCCCCTACTCCCGCTCCGCATACGACTCATTTTCGGACGATCGCAGTTCCATAGGCTGACATGCGTTGCTAAGAGGACCGTGGGGCAGCGTAAGTACGAAGCCTGTCACAGGAGAGCGTCATACGCCTGCCCTTCCGCTTTGCCTCTGTCGTTGTTTTGATCGCATCTAGCGCGGCTATCGCCGCGGACATGCTTCCACTCAAGCAAGGGATTTATGTGCCTGTCGGACGGCCTTGCAAGGGTGCTTCGAATGCTGAGATCGTGAACTATTGGGGCGGAAAGAGCTCCATCGGCGCCGCTCAGAACGACTGCACCATCAAGTGGCTTAAGCACAACGGAAACGTGTTCACGCTAAGGGATCAGTGCAAGGACATTCAGAGCGGCGCAGCGATCGTGGGTGACCCAAGGGTGCTCACAGTCGCCAACTCGACCACCTTCCGAATGGACGGAACGAACTACCGCTATTGTGGCACGAAAGTGGAGTTCTGAAGCCGTCGCGCTGAATGTGGATTAGTCTCCGCGAGTCCGCGTTCCCACCCTATGCTCCCAAGCTGCGGCGACCTGTCGCTCGATAACTGACAGTCAGGCTTCGCAATAGGTCTATGCAACCGATACATAACCGAGAGACGTCGAGGCCTGTCGTGCCCAGAAGCGGCTCCCGATCCGCACGAAGACACGGAACCGCGCATGAGGTCGGCGTCTTACATCTGTGGGCACAAGCGCACTATTGCCCAAGGCCTGCTTTGCACAGTGCATCATCTAATTGGAAGGCGGCCTGCGGAGGAAGGGCTAAAGGGCTTCGGCTCTTTTGCGAGAGAGACCTGACATGGGCACGCCCGCTACAATGCCTGGCGCGACGATGAATGGTACCGTGTTCGGGGTGATAGTCGCGGTCAGCTTTTGCCACCTGCTCAACGACATGATGCAATCGCTGCTTCCGGCGATCTATCCCAATCTCAAGAGTACCCTGTATCTGAGCTTCGGCCAAGTTGGCCTGGTGACGCTTGCCTACCAGATCACGGCTTCGATTCTGCAGCCGCTGGTTGGCCTCTTCGCGGACCGTCGTCCAACGCCGTTCGCGCTGCCAGGCCTGGTGGTACTTTCCGTCGCCCACAGCTACGACCTGGTGCTTGCCGGCGCCGCTCTGCTCGGCGTAGGCTCATCCGTGTTCCATCCCGAGTCCTCACGCGTGGCTCGCATAGCCGCCGGTGGCCGGCACGGCCTGGCGCAATCGCTGTTCCAGGTCGGCGGCAACGCTGGACAGGCACTCTGCATGCCGTGCGACTAGAGGCGAAAGGTATCGAAGATGCTAAATTCTCCGATAACGTTAATACCTACCATGTCCGCTTTGGGTCGGATGCAGACCGTCCGCTAACGACACTTTGCGGTCATTCGCTTACCGTGCAGCTTGCTTTTATGGGTACGCCACGCGACACTTTCTCAGTTTGGAATCTGATTAGCCAAATCGATTACGCGTGCCCTCGCTTCGTAGTCGTCCGCCATTCCCCAAAGCGTACGAACGGAGAACGCATTGTCGGTTCGGCTGGCGAGCCATCGGCAACGTTCGGCCTGGAGCCTTAGAAATCGACTGTTCTCTTCTGGCATCGTCTCACTCCGGCGCCCGCTCCGACCACTCCTATGCGCCTTGCGTCGTCCAGCGACAGCTGCGTCGATCGGACGAGTTGCGATTAGACCGACAGCACCCACACGCGGGAACCTCGCCCTGTTCGGCGGGCTGGCTCTCGCCGCTCTCTCGTTGCTCTGCTTCGCCCCTGGGTATCTAGTCTGCTTTGTCCGGCGCCATACAAGCTGCAGCTCTCGTGGTTGCGTCGGGCTGAGCCTGCGCGCCGGAGATGGTCTAGCCTCGCGTCGACGTGCTGACGCACGCGCGGGGTGTCAAGGTGTGGCTGAGTGGAGAGAGGAGCTGACGCGCCGCATAACAGGGAGAGCGAGAGCGGCGCGCCAGCAGAGTCGGAACCATAACTGTCCCTGGCTTTGGGCTAGGGTCTGTACTCAATAAGATTGCATGTTGAGCGGATTGCTGATTCAAAGTCTTCGATTGAGGGAGGCTGTGATGACGAAGCGACAGTTGAGATGGCTGAGCGATGTGGAGTGGGCGAAGATTGAGCCGTTGCTGCCGCATGGGCGCAAGGGAGCGCGCCGGGTCGATGATCGGCGGGTGATCTCAGGCATCGTGCATATGCTCAGGATCGGGGCGCGATGGCGCGACTGCCCGCCCGAGTACGGGCCTTACACGACGATCTACAACCGCTTCCACCGCTGGAGCCTCCACGGGCTGACCGACGCTTCCGGGCGGCCGCGCGTCCTGATGATCTCGCCCGGCAACCTCTCCGACATGACCATCGCGCCCGCTCTGATCGAAGCCGCGCATGGCCGCTTTGACCGATTGCTTGCCGACCGCGGCTACGACAGCAATGCCATCCGCGCAGCCATCCAGGCCCAGGGCGCCGAGGTCGTCACCCCGCCTACCCGCAGCCGCAAGGCGACCATCCCCTACGATCGTGAAGCCTACCGCGCCCGCAATCTCGTCGAACGCCTCTGGTGCCGCCTCAAGGACTGGCGCCGTATCGCCACCAGATACGACAAGCTCGCCAGAAACTACATGGCCGGCGTCTTCTTCGCCGCAACCATCAGCTTCTGGTGCGCTAATTGAGTCCTGACCCTAAGCCCGCGATGGTTAACAGACAGTTACCGCACGCGTCAGTGTCAGCCGCGAAATGATCGCACTTCACCAGCGAAACCTGACCTTCGGTCTGGTCTGTGGTTCGTAGAAAGGCGGCTCCCGCTCGACCAAATCGATCGGGTCCTTGATCTTGGTCGCGAGTCCGTGAAGTTGGGGCATCAGGTCGGCCCGTCCGTTCCTTGCAGCCCAATTGCCGAGCGCGGTCAGTATCATCCGCGATTCAATCCTGGCCTTCGCCGCGGCGGCACTCGTGCCGACATGCTCGTTGAATAGCACGACCACCAGCTCGGCCAGCCGACTGATGACGAACTCCGTAGTTTTGTCGTCGTCGTCGCTCATTCGCACCCCTGCTGCGATCGACCCTTAACCACAATCTCTCACCTGGGCACGCCTGTCCATAGTCAGGTGTTGGGGGGCCTTCATTCCATACGGTGTCTCGAAGGGAAACCACTCGCCCAGTCGAAAGACGATGAAACGTAGCACCCCGCGCACACGCGTGTAACACTCGGGGGATTTCATGGCCCGATAGTCGGCAGCTTCGCTGTCGGTCCTCGCCGGCAGCGTTGATCGGCGCCCCGATTCACCCGCAGACCTAACGGCGCGGATCTCGTGCGTTGGTCACCGCCTAACCCTGCCCAGGCGATCATTGCGACAGACGAAACCACAAGCAATCCCCGCTTGTCGGCGAGCTGACAATCAGAGGGGGACATCCTTGCCGGAGGACTGACAGTATGAGCCTTGCGCTCGGCAATCGAGACTTCGCTTTCCTACAGCGCCCCGGTGTGCCTACACCGCGCCATGCCCGCCCCGACAAGAGAGCTAGAGTTCTTCCTGCTGTGGGTGTTGCTGGTGGTGCCGTTCGCATACTACGCGATCAGGACGGTGCTTGCTCTGATCGGGCTATAAGCGCCGCGCACATGAACGATCGTTAAATTGATCGCGCGGGCGCCCTTGGTAGGCTCCATACGGCCGGGTCCGGCTGTAAGGAGAGACTGCCATGCTGAAAATCCCCGCCGCTCTTGCTGCCTTCGCCATGATGACCGCACCCGCCTACGCAGCGCCGTGCCGCGATTCCCACGGCAAGTTCGTGAAGTGCCCGGACAAGCCTAAGAAGCTGGTGCGCTGCAAGGATGCCAAGGGCAAGTTTGCCAAGTGCGGAACACCCGGCGCACACCCGGCTCGAGGGTGATTTGCCGGGCTGCGGTAGGCTGATCAGGGCAAAGGTTGGGAATGCCGGGTTGATTATTATGGGACCAAGCGGCACCCCCCGCCACGTGTGCCTGCCAAAAGTTAAGCGCTCGTGTGGCCCTCGCAATCCAGCTGTGCGAGCGCTGCATAGACGGCGAGGCGAACAGCAAGGGGGCCTGATTTCACGTCCAGCTTTTGCAGCAGCGTGCCGCGGTGGATATCAACGGTGCGCTTGCTGATGCCAAGGGCCGTGCCGATCTCGGGGCTGGAAAAGCCATCTGCCATGAGGTTTAGAACCTCCAGCTCGCGAGTCGTAAGAGAGGCGACTTTCTCCTTCGCTTCCCGCCACAGCGAAGGTCGGTCTGCTAGATCAGGCTTGATCCTGGCAAGTTGTGTTTTTCCCATGCCAGTAGAATAGAGGAATCCGCTGGCGGACCAAGTTCGAACGAATAATAAACTTCCCGCCGCGGTGCGACAGTAGGAGTGCCGAGCCTCAGTAGGTCAGGGATGCCCGGCACTCCCATCATCACCAATAAGCTAAGAATGTTAAGAAGGATCGTAGAGGGTCAGGAGCGCCGGACACGGAGATCAATCAGAGCCCAGCGCCCCGTCCTTAGTGGCCGAAGCCGCAAGCGAAAGCTTCTCCCGCTTAGCACAACGACTCGCGTCACAATCGTGAAGTCATGCCGCCGGAACCTTTATCGCTACTTCCATCGTGTAGCTGGGGGATCGCCTCGTAGCGAAAGCCTTTACTGCCACACACACTGCAACGAAGGCTCCTGTTCAAGCTGGTGAGGTCGAGGCGATAGCCGCCCCGCAGGCTCAGCGCGGCCCGCAGCTCGTCTGGGTTCGGCGGCAGTGTGGCCGCAGGGGCAGATCAGTCGCAATCGTAGGCCCCTGCCAATCAATCCAGGAATGCAGTCTGGCGGTCCCCATCCCATGACCTCCCAAGGTGCTTTGCGGCTGATGCGAGCTAGCGGAGTTGCATCCGTTTTCGAGATCGTCGGACTGTCGGCTGGTAACCGCCGCTAGTGCTCACCTTGGCTCGTTCGCAGACCGTCCACTAGCGACCCATTGCGGACATCCGCCCGTAGGTCGCACCACTGCTTCGTTAACATTTGTTGTACGAATTAGTGCAAAATGCTCCTGTCCGCAATCGCTCTCGCCGCTACCGTCATCTGGTGGCTGAAATGAGTCCGGACCCTAGACCCCGGCAGCACCTCTCAGTTCGTCCAACTGTTCGCGACAAACAATCTCAACTCGGTCGCGCAACCGCCGAACCGAACGGTCAAGCTCCTCCAGATCATCCGAGCTGATTTCATAACTCGCTGAGTAGCGTGCCTCGACGTAGGCGCGCTTGAGCAATTCGAACCGGCGACGGTCGACGCGGTTCTCACGAGACCATGCCTCGATCAAGCGTGGCTCACTGTCCTCGGCGAGCGACCGCAGGAATTTGATGTTGTGCGAACGCGGGAAGTAGAGCGTCCGCACGAGCAAAAGGCAAACGTAGGCGCGCTCGGTGGCTTGATGTAAGAGAAATGCCGCATCCCTTAGCTCGCCCTCCTCTACCGCAAAGGCGGCCAGCTTGATCGCACTATCTACTTTGCCCAACCAATCGTTGAAGTAGACTGATGCCATCTCGTAGGCATCTGCCGCCGTAAGCGCCTGCGGCGCCGCCAGCGAGCTGCCAGGCCGCTCGTAAAGGATTATTCCGTCGCGCGCGATATCGACCCAGAAATATTCGCCGCGGCTGAGCGCCTGGTTCACCTCGTCGAGGATATGGACGATTATGTTGACCGGGCGGGCGATCACGGGATCGCGCTGGATCAGATCCTCGGCAGCGTACCAGTAGTCGGCGACATCGGTCAGGTCGGGGTGGCTGACGACGACAAGCAGGTCGTAATCGGACTGATAGCCGTTCTCCGGTTCATCCACCCAATCGTCGCGCGCATAGCTGCCGAAGAGAACGATCTTGAGAACCTTGCCGTTTTTCTTCCACGGCTGAGTGGCGGACGAGATCGCGCGTGCGAACTCGCTGAGGAGGATCTCGCGAATACGGTGCAATTCGTCCTGTTGGACGGCTGGCAAGTGATCGAGGCTGGTGCGCATCGTTGCAACTCTGGGCGATGAAGGGCGCGCGGACAAGTGCGCCCTCCCTCTCCGAGGCTGCGTCATGCAACGAGTTGGGTGCGCGGATGCCCATCCGCGCGGAGGCACGAGCGGGCCGGCCGGTGAACTTCCGCGATAGCCAGGCGTAAAGCTATTGGGCGCGAAACCCGCCCTACGTCACGCGATCGCCGCCAGTCCCTTGTTCTTGACCAGGTTCAGCAGCTTCAGGGACGGACCGTTCGGCCGCTTGTCCCCGCGTTCCCACTTGCTGACGGCGTCCTTCCTGACGTTCAGGTAATGGGCGAACACCGGTTGCGAGACGTTCTCCCGTTCGCGCAGCGCGCGGATTTCTTCTGGCGCGAGGGGCTCCACCGGGCTCAGGCAAAGCGCATCGAACTCGCGCATGGTGGCCTTGTCGAGAATCCCGGCACGCGCAAGGCCGGCCGCAGTCTCGTGGACCGAACCAAAGATGGAGCTTTCAGCCTTCCTGCGTTTCATCGTCATCTTCCACCTCAATCAGTTCGCCGGCGCCGAGAGCCTTTTCAATCTCGGCTTCGGACAGACCCAGCAGCGTCTCGGCAAGCTTCTTCAACGCGGTCAGTTCCCTGGCATTGATGTTGGCCTTCTCATTCTTGGCAAAGCCGTGGGCAAAGAAACTGTGCCCGCCGATCTTGAACAGAATGATCGCCCTAAACCCGCCCGACTTTCCTTTCCCGGGCCTGGCAACCCGCTGCTTGTAGACATAACCGCCGAGATCGGCATCGAAGGCTCCGGCGGCGACGTCCGCAGCCGCTGTCGCCAGACTCGCACTCGTCAGCTTTGCCTTTCGGGCGAAGCGCGCGAACGCTTTGGTCATCAGCACCGTCATAGCCGCATTCGACCGCTGTCGCTTTTCATTCTATAGTCCTTAGAGCTACCCTTTGCAAGGGAAGCGATATCGTCAGTACGGACAATCGGGCGCCGGCAGCTGAACACCCTCGACCACGATCGTTCCTTCCGCGGCCTCGGTCCTCCGGCCAGTCAGCGTCGGCACCAGCAGATCGGAACGACGCTGAATTTCGATCAATCCACTCCGTTCGAGCTTGTCGAGCTCGGCGCGAAGTTCATCACGTCCGCACGTGAGGGCGAGAAGTTTGAGGCAGTCGCCGAGCACGCAATCGTTGGACGTTCGCCCCGGCTGTCCGTTCAGCAGCCGCAAGATCGCGAGCGCGCGGTGCGCCTGAACCACCTGCTTCATCGGTTCGAAGCGCGTTTCGACTCACTGACGCCTCCTGCTTGCCTGCCATGCCAGGTTATTCCGCCAAACCGCTCAGCCCAAGTCGGTGACGCTCATTGCCTGCGCGAAACCTCGGCCATAAGGTAGGCCCCGCTCACCCGATCGACGGCCCCGCCCTTCCCCGCCCGACGGTCCAGCTGATCCCGTCGCCGCGGACCATGCCGGAGACCGGCTTGCCGACGTGTCGATCAAGCACCGGCCGCCATGGCACCAGTGTGTAATCGTGCGCGCGTTCGATAACCGCGAAGCGCCCGCTCGCAAGATCGATGCGGCGGCGATAGACCCCCTCGATCCGCTCGCCCGGGCCGGCGTCGACGAATGGCAGCTGCAGGTCATCGGACAGGCCTCGCGCAGCCAGCAAAAGCTCGCGTCGGCAGAGCCGTTCGATCGCGCCGCTGGCTAAACGAAAGCCACCCTCAGATTCGGTGGCCAGTTCCCGGTCGAGGAGCCAGCGGCGACGCTGCCGCTCGGCCGCCAGAAGTTCGGCGCCGAAACCCGCCTCGCGCGGCAGCGATGGGGCGCCATCGGCAAGTCGCGCGTCGAGCCAGGTCGCGGCCTCGACGCGGGCGAGTTCCTCGAGCGGGCGCGGGGAAAGCAAGCTCACGCTCACCGGCCGTTCGCGCACCCGCGCCGCTTCGTACTCTGCGGCCCGTTCGAGATGATCCGCCGAGATGACCCAGCTGCCATCGGCTTTTCTCGTGACGCTGCCCGTCGTCCGGCGGATCGCCTCGAGCCGCCGGACATGTGCCTCGGCAAACCCTTGGCTGGCGTTCGCATCGAAACGCAGGTGGGCATCGATATCGTAGCGGCCGTCATTGGCCGCAGCGACCGCAGCGACCGTCCGGTCGGTAGCGCGGACCTCGGCCCGCACCTGCTCGATCTGCACGGTCATGCCTTCGCCGATCCCTTCCGCGGCCTCGCTCCCCAACCCGACGTAATGGCTCCGTCCGTCGAGCGCGTCGACGACGAGATAATGGCGATCGCGGTATTCGTCGGCGAGTCCACGCACCAGCACCCGACCCACGAGCGGCGCGGCATCCGGACGGCCTGGATCGTAGATAATCTGGTCGGCGGCAGGGCGGTCGACGCCGGCGGCGCTGAACGCCCGCTGCATGGTGCGAATGATGTCGTCGCGCTCGCCCATCCGCGTGAGGGTCGCGGCGAGGTCGGCAGCGAGCCGAAAGCGTCCTTTTCCGACCGGCTCAGCCAGGCCCATGCGCGTCAACGTCGCGAGCCTGCCGCTGCGCAGCGTCTGTTCGAACGGGGCAACGCCTTGCGCCGCGACGATGCGCTCGGGATCGGCGGCGACTAACAACCGGCGGTCTATTCCGGTTAGCCGTTCCTGGGCGATTTCGGCGACCATACGACCGGCGATTTCGCGGTCCGATCGCGGTCCCAGATCAAGATCGACGAGCTCGGTCGCTCGTTCGCGCAAGCCGCGGGTGAGGTAATCGCGGGCGATCACCAGATCCTTGCCGCGCTCATCGACCCCCCGCACGATCAGGTGGGCGTGCGGGTGGCCGGTGTTGAAGTGGTCGACCGCGACCCAGTCCAGCCTTGTCCCGAGATCGGCTTCGGCACGCGCCATGAGTCGGCGTACCAACGGTTTCAGATCGTCATACTCGGCCCCGTCTTCGGGCGCGACGATGAGGCGGAACTGGTGGCGGTCGCCGCTGCCGCGGTCGTGGAATGCTTTCGCGTCGGCTGGATCGCTGTCACGGCCGTAGAGCGTGGCTGGCTCGCCCTCGCGGGTGGTTCCGTCGCGCTGCAGATACTTCAGGTGGGCGAGCGCACGCCCGGCGCCGGTCCCCGCCAGGCGGACCACGCGGGCCTTGACGACCACCCGCCGACGGAACTGCACGCCGGCGCGCCGGCGGTCCGCCAGCACCCGGCCAACACCGGCTCCGCGCGCGTTGCGGCTGCCGTTGAAACGACGGTCCGCACGCGACCGGAGAAAAACGCCACCGCGAGCGAGATGGGTGGCCGCAATGACGCGCTGAACATAGCGTCGCCCCCGCCGGCGGCCGGTCGCCTGTAGACGCCCCAGGTGTGGCTCAAAATCGTCGTCCTCAGTCACTGTGCCGGCTCCATGAAACCCGGCTCCCCGCGACTATCATGGCGCACCGAGGCTCGTGAGAAAACCGGTGCCAAAGCGGCACCGTGCTAGCGGTTGCCGGTGCCGCAAAAATCCGCAAAAAACGACGTGCAGACAAGCGCTTGCGCCGCCGGCAGTGCCGGCGCTTTTATCTTGCCCTCCCCCGCCTTTGCGATCTGTTGCGCCGCTTTGTTCGTATCGAGCGGCTGGTGATCGTGGTGGCGAGAAGTGCGGCGATCCCGCTCGGACGGCCGTCGGACGCACGCGTCCGGTGGATCGAGCGTCATGCTTCGCACTATGAAGGCAGGCCTGAATCCGGTCTGGACGAGGCTTCGGTTAATCTCCGGCCAGGCGGGTTTCGCGGTCTCCGAGCGACACAAAAAGCGCGCTTGTCGTGGGTTGTGTGGTCGCGGAAGGGCGGCCGCGCTCTGGCCGATTTACAGCGAAAAGGCCTTCGGCAATGGGTGCGAGAGGCGCCGCTGCCGGTGGCAACGAAGCCGTTCGGGCAGCGCCGCCGGTCGTGCCTTCGGGAGCGACGCGAGCGAGATAAATGCGTGTCTCGGTAGGCAGCGTGCGACGCCTGGCAAGCCAGTCGGCGTAGCGCTCGGGCCCGGCATTATAAGCGCCGAACAGCCCCGGATATCCGAACCGTGCATGCATCTCGGCGAGGAAGGCGGCGCCTGCGAGAATGTTGTCGCGGGGATCGAACGGATCGCCTCCGAGCCCGTAGCGCGTGCGCATTTCCGACCACGTCGACGGCATCAGCTGCATCAGCCCCATGGCGCCCGCCGAGCTGATGATCGGGCGACCGTTCAGCGTGGTGAGGCCGCCGCTTTCCGCACGCATGACGCGCTCGATCCACGCTGTCGGCACCCCGAAGCGGCGCGAGCCTTCCTCGATAAAGGGCCGCCAGCGCGTCACGGTACCGTCCTGCGCGGGCGGCACGGACATGGGAACGGCGACGCGCGCCTGCTGAGCTGGTGCGCGGGGGCGCGGCGAGGTCTGATCCTCCGCATGCCCTGGCGTAAGCACCAACGCAGCCAACACAAAGGCTAGCGCGCCGCCGATGCAGGTGGCGAATCTCACATCAGTCATGGCTCGCCCCCTGCGCCGCCGGCGACCACAGCAGGGTCGCTTTGCCGACGATGTCGGTGCGGTGGCTGATGCCAAAGTAACGCCCGTCGAACGACGTCGTGCTTGCCGGCATCAGCAGGAAAATCTCGTCCGGGCGCAGCGTTCGGCAGCCGTTCCACCAGGGCATGCGACGGCCGCGCGCATCGGCCGCAAGCCGTTCGGCGGCAACCCGCCCGCCGATCAGGAGTTCGGCACCGCGGGCGCACACGCGATCGCCAGCCGTCGCAGCTATGCGTTTCACGGCCGGTACTTTTGCAGGAAGGTAGCGGCGCGCGGCGGCCAGCGCGCGCGCCCGAGTGGGCAACCAGACGATGACCATGTCGCCGCGGGCGACGGACGCTCCGGGGCGCACGCGGTAAAGCCCGATCGGGGCGCTGGCGCTCGCGTTCCAAAGCAGGCGCGGATGGGGCGGCTCAGCGATAGTGAGGCCGAGGGCGCCCGCTCCGAGCGCGAAGAATAGTCCGCAAAGCCGCCGCCGGCGACGCACGAGCGCGACCAGGTGCGTGTCCGCCCACGCGAATAGCGGCAGTTCGCGCGGCTCAGCCATGGCCGCCGCCTCTCGACTGCGCTTTCGACCATGCCTCGATGTCGTCGATGTGATAGCGCCAGGTACGGCCATGCAATCGGCACACCGGGCCCTTGCCGGCCGAGCGCATGGCTTTGAGCGTCGAATAAGCGAGGCCCAGGTGAAAGGCCGCTTCCTTGGCGGTGAGGAAGGGGCAGGCCTTGCGCGCGGCGGCGGCGCGCGCGGCGGTGTCGTCCATCGGTCAAGTCCTCGGGGGACGACGCCCGATTGCGCCGTCCCCGGCCCGACATCGCCGTATCGGTCTGCGGGCGGCAGGGTCGGATTGGACTGAAGGCGAATTCGACCCCCCGGCCGGAGGTCTGGAGCGGAGTGCTCCCGCGCCGGCGGCGCGGGAGCGTCGCTCGGCTCAGTCCGCGGGATTCCAGATGATCGCGAAGGTGTCCTCGTCGTCCTGCCCGGCGGCGCGCCCGAGGTTGGCGTAAAGCCGCCGCGGACCGAACTCCGGCGCAGCGAGACTGAGCGAGACATAGTCGCGGCCCGAAACCTCGCCGCGCCGAACCACCCGGCGCCAATCTCGATGCCGCCGGCGGTCACGCGGTAGTCAGGCTGCGCGTCAGACCTTTTGGCGCGATTGGGTGTGATCTCGATCTCGGCGCGGATCGACAGCGTCCTCAGCTGACCTTTGAAGCTCTCGCCGTGGCGGATGACATGACCGATGGCAGGCATTGTTCGTCTCCTTGACTGATCGCCCGAACTGTCTTCGGTGCGATGGGCGTAGCCAAGGGACGGCGCTCAGCCGCTGCAGCCACCCGCAGGGCCGGAGCGTAAGCGGCGGACCCGAGCGGACGGGCCTAATTTGCAAGCGCAGCGGCCGCGAGGAGCCCGCCGAAGCCCTGGCGAAGGCGGGCGGGGAAATAGGGCCCGCCCGCGACGGTTGGCGCGCAGCGGCGGCCGTCCCAGGCCCCGCGCCCAAGCCGCCGGAGACGCACGCGGGCGCTCGAAAGGCAAAGGGCTCAGTCCGTGCCGATTGCAGCCATGTGCTCATGAGCGGACATCGCGATCGCCAAAGGGGAACAAGCAAAAGAGAACGGGAGGAAGCCCTTTGCGGGCGTCCTCCCGATGCTCGTCGGCTCAGAATTCGTCGCTCAACTTGCTCGGAACGGCTTCGACGACCCGGTCCAGCAGGACCTTCGGCAAGGCACCGTAATCCCCCTCGTCGACCGCCACGTAACCCCGATCCGTGTCGACCAGAACGTACTGCGTGAAGTAGCTGTGAAATGACCGGGCGTGCGCCTGATCCAGCGCGCTGACAAAGGCGGCCTGGTCGGCGTTGAACGTGGCCTGATCGAAGTTCGATGAAATGTACATGGCTTATCCTCCTGATGTTTGATGCGTCGCATCAGGAGCTCGCGCGAGGCGGGCGTCGGGCCGGGTCAGGGACTGCGGAACGCGGCCGCGCAGCGGCGATGGGGGCAACGATTTTGTCGCGGCAGGGACTTGTCCCTGGTGCGGGAAAATGGTGGGGCCCCGTCGTCCTTGACGCGGTTCGTCGGCCGCATCACACTCGGACACCTCGCGAGAGAGACCTCCCCCACCCTCCGGCTGGGACCATTTTGCGCGACATAGACCTCTCCACAGCGAAGCCACGCCAAGCCTTCTGAGCAAAGAAAAAGGCTCCGGCGGCAGGTGCCACCGGAGCCGTGATGGAGTAGCTTTGCGGCTCAATCCTCGTCGATCGGCGGAGCGTCCTCGTTGCTGCTCGAGCGGCCCTTCGAGAGAAAATCGACCTTGTCGGCGATGATCTCGCAGCCGTAGCGCTTGACCCCGTCCTTGTCGTCCCACGAGGTGTAGTGGATGCGGCCTTCGACCGTCACCAACTGGCCCTTGGTGCAATACTTGGCGACGTTGGCGCCGAGCCCGTTGAAGCATGTCACGCGGTGGAACTCGCTGTCCTTGGCAGTGAAGCCGTTCTCGTCCTTGTAGGTCTTGCCCTCCTTACGGGCGGGCCGGTCGGTCACGACCGAAACCGAAGTGATGTCGGTTCCACCGGTGGTGGTGCGGGTCTCGGGATCGCGGGCGATGCGGCCGACGAGGATAACGAGATTGGTCATGGCACTTCTCCTGATTGGCAGGTCCGGGTCCATCCCGGCTGCGAACCGAAGAGAAGAAGCGGCACCGGGCCCTCGCACCGGGAGGCGCATGAGCGCCGTATAGGGAACCCGAAACCGGTTCGGGTGGTGCGGGCAGCCGGGCGCAGCCCGGCAACACGGCCGGACCGGTTTCGGGTTGCGATGGCCAGGAGCCGATTCGAGAAAAGGTTCGCGAAGAGCCGGAATGGCGCCCGGATGAGCGGGAGATGCCAGACCCAAGCCACCGTGTCGGCGCCTCCCCGCTACCCTCCCCACATCCCGGGAGAAACAGTTCAGATCGCGACGCGGACCGGCTGGTCTCCCGCGGGGTCAGGCCGGGCGGAAATGCTCTCGCCGACGGGCGCGGGCCCCATTGCGGTCATCGCCGGCTCGTCGAGCCGGTTGCCTCGCAGCATCCACCCCTGCGGGGCGATGAGCCGCCCCCAATCGGCAAACGACGGGATGAAGCCGAGGTCCTCGCGAACGTGCTGCTCCCCCACCAGGCGTACCGGAACGGTTCGGTCGTCGGTGTTGACGATCGTCGCGCCGAACAGGGTTTCGAGCAGGAAGATTCCCTCGGCGTGATGCCGGAGCGCGCGGTGCCGTGGATCGGCGAAGATGGCCTTCGACTGATCGAACCATTGGTGAAGCGGCAGGTAGTCCTCGACTGCCCCGCCCCATTTCCGGACCGAGGACAAGGCGTGATAATAGCAGTGCGCCATGGCGCCCTCCTAGAGCTTGGTCGAGTGGTCCTCGTGGGCGGTGTAGCGCAGGCTGCATTCGAGCATGAAGCTCGCGTCGGCGACGTCGATCACGAGTTCGCCGCCGGCGCCGTCGTTGTTCTCCCACCCGGGATGATGGCGTTCAAGCGCGAGATAGGCGAGCGCCTCCAGGGCCTCCCTGAGCGAGTCCGGGCTCGCTTCGCCGGCTGCGCCGGGATCGCCGCTCGGGATGGATTCGAGTGCAACCTCGGGACAGGCAAGCGCCTGGCGGGCGATATCGAGGCACAAGATGGCCTCGACCGCGCCGCTGTCGCCATAGCCGTCGAAACGCACTTCGACCGTGGCGATCCCGGCTTGCCGAAGCGGCGGAATGACGCCCCTCTTGAGACGCTGCAACTGGGCATCGGTGCGCGCCGCGCGCTCGGCCTGGCGAGCGGTGAAGTCGGCCATCGCCGTCTGCATATCGGTCATGACAAGTCTCCTTCGAGCTGATGCTCGCCATGGATCGGCGACGGCAGGGATGCCGGGCGGCGATCGTCGAGCCGCGCGCGCCTTGATTGCCAATCTCCCGTGAGCAGCCGACGTCCCGTCCGGACGGGGTGATGACGGCCGATCAGCGAGGCATCTCAGCGAGGGCGCCGGCTGGAGTTGATCGCAGCGGATAGTGGGGCGCGCCTGCATATCCCGTTGGACGCACCCTGCGGCTGCTTTTCACTAGGTCCGGTCACCGTCCCCAACCCATGGCGAGAAGCCGGACGGTCGATCCGCCCGGCCCGCCGCCATAGGCGCGCATCTCTCCTCTCGCCGGGGACGCCAGCGCCGGACAGGCGCTGGCGCGGATGCCGTTCGCCGATCAATCGCAGCTCCGGCAGGCTGCCTTGGGACTGGTGCCGAGCGGTCCACGGCGATCGACCACGGTGATCCGGCGAGCCTTGGCGTCGATGACGAGGCGCTCGAGAACGCCGTTGCCGGGAAAGGCGACGACATAGCGTGGATCGAGCGAAAGCATCCGCTCATTGCGCTTGAAGCCGGCGCGGGCGCCAAGCCGCATGTCGAGCGAGAACGTCACTTGCGTTACCTGTCGCCGCTCGGCCCACGACGATGCCAGCCGGTCAACGCCCTTGCTGTCGCCGCCGTGGACGAGGACCATGTCGGGCACGCGGTCGCGGACCTTGTCGAGCGTCGCCCAGACGTTCTCGGCGAAGGTGCGGGCCTCGTCGTCGCTCGCATGACGGGTGCGGCCGCCGGCGAAGATCACCGGGGTGCCTTGGGGCATCGCCGCGCGGAGCTTGGATTCGGCGCGAGCGCGGAGGAAGTCGCGCCCCTCGACGAGCGCGGAAGTGAGCATGCCGCCGTGGTTGAAGCGCGAGCTTGAGACCGGCTTCCACGAGTTGCCGAATTCGTTGAGGTAGAGATCGGCGGCAATCTCGCGCATCTCCTCAAGCGCGAGCATCGCGCCTTCGGCGCATTGCGCCCGCTCGGTCTGTGTCTCGAGCTCGTGGGTATGCACTTCCGAGCCGTCGGCGGCGGCGATGAGCGCGCGGACCTCGTCGGTGGCGCGGTCGAGTGCGGTCGCCTTGCGGGTCGCGGAACGGTGGAAGAGGTTGACGAAGGCCCACCCGAGATCCTCGGCATCGACCTCGAGCGCGGTGCCCGAGAAGAGCGCGAAGAGATCCGACCAGATCGCTTCGAGGCACTGGGCCACGGCCTCGCGCTGCGGGAAGTCGGCGTTCGAAAGGGGAGCGGGACCGATCGAGAAGCCGGAAAGATCGAGACCGGCGAGTTGTTCGGCGAACGACGTATGCATGAGCCTATCCTCCTGATGGGTGTGACGCCGGCGCCGCCTATCCCGGCTGCACCAGCGAGAGCCCGTCAGGGCCAGCGAGAGGCGGGGCGCCGCACCGCCAGGGGAACCCGCTTCGGCGGGCTGGCGCGGGCCGGCGCGCCCGAAGGGCGGGCCAACACGGGCCCGCCGAAGCCGGGTTGCGGGGAGCCGCCGGCTGGCCCAGGGCCTCTCTCGAATGGCGCAAGATCGCGGGCGGCCGATGGTGACACCGGCCGCGATGGAGACTGCGGCCGGCTTCGTGCTGAGCGGACCGGAGCGCTCAGACCAAGCCGAAATCCTCCGCCGCGAAGACGTAGCGGTCTTCGGCCGGGAAAGCGGCAAGCGCGGTCAGATGTCCGCTCTCGAAGCGCAGGTGCCAGGTCCGCCGGATCACCGGGCCGGCGGCGAAGGCGGCGGGATCGAGGACGACGGCGTTGCAGCCACGCTGGGGGTCGCGCGCCGAAAGGCTGCGGATGAGCGCCAGACCGGCTTCGCGCGCGGCGGCGGCAAGGTCCTGGCAAGCCGCATAATTGCTCGGGTTCGTCCAGTCCGCCTCGCGTTCGGCGAAAGGTTCGCGCGTCAGATCGAGCGCCCGATCGGTCGCCACGGCGACCGTAAAGCTGGTGTGCTCGGTGGTCGTGGACGGCGGCACGAAACCCGGCGAGCGCAGATAGAAGCGCAGGCGCCAGTACGCGGTCTCGGCGATCGCCGTCCGCTCCGCTTCGCTGGCGTAGAAGATGCCGGGCCGCTCGTTCGCGCGACGAAACCGGCTCTTCACGCCATGGCCGTAGCGAAAGGGCGACGCGAGCAGGTAGTGCAGTCCGCGCGCGGCCCTGGGCAAGTCGGGCTTGACCGCTTCGGCGAGCGCCTCGAGGCGCGCCTGGTCTTCGAGACTGCCGGCGAGACGGTTGGTGGAGATCCGGTGCTGGGCTTCGACGAGCCGCCAGACCTTGCCCCGATAATCGCGGGCTTCAGACGCGAGCGCGGTGGGCGTCCACATAATCGCACACGGTAACCAGGCCCCGGAAGCTGTCGATGAGATCGAGCGGGCGCGCGTCGAGGTCGAGGTTGCGCGTAGCGAGCCAGCGGCGCGAGGCATCGTCGTCGCTGCCCATAAAGGCATCGAGGCCGCGGAACAGCCGCAGGAGGAACTGACCGGCCTCGAACGATTTCGAAGCCGGATCGAGCAGCGTTCTGCCGCCGCGGATACGCGAGACGGTCGCCGGCGAAACGCCGAGCACGGTACCGAGCTTGGCGTTGGAAAGGCCCCAGAAATTGGCGATCCGCGCAAGCGCCGAGGACAGCACCGCAGCATCGGAGCGGGGTTTGTCGGCTGCGCGGCTAGCCATGACGCCTCCTTTCATATGACGCATATAGGCGAAAATCGCTCAAATGAATAGCCCCGTCAGCTACGCGGGCTCCCGTTTGCGATAAACTCCTACGCCATTCGAGAAATGCCCTAGACAGTCATAATCGCCGAACTCGGCCTCGAACCTTGAAGCAATCTGCCGGAGCCAGTGCCGCGCGCGCGACGAGCGGGCGGCTTGCCAGTCGGCATCCCGGTACGATCTGTCATCGCGTTCGACGATCCATACGGCGACAAGGTCGCCATAGACCGAGACGCCGAAGTCGGCGAACGCATTGCGCGCAAGAATATGATCTTCGCGACCGCGCCAGCCGTCGTACGGCTCGAGCGACGGAAAGAGCCGCTTCGCGCGCTCGATCAAGTCGTCGCGCAACCACTCATACTCGAAGTCCCTCGCGTCGGAATCCTCCCCCTCGCGCACGGTGAAGGCGACAAGGCTCCCGGAAGGATAGCTGACCGATCGGACCATGACGCCCTCCCTCAGGCGGCCAGCGCTGCGGCGCTGGGCTCGTCAACGGTGTCGGCAAGCTCACGGCCGCCGAGCTTGAGCAGCAGGCTTGAGGCTTCTTCGGCCTTGGCGGCGGCAGTCAGGATCGCGCGGTCGTCTTGCCTGAACAGCTTCAGCCAGTGGTCGATGTAGCTCGCGTGATTGTCGAGATGCGCGACGGGAAGGCCCAGCTCCGCGCCGAGGATCGCGCTGGACAGCTCGGCGACCAGCTCTTCGGCGGCATAATAGGCCGCCGTGCCGAAGCGGTTCCTGAGATCGCGGTCGAGCCGGCTCGCGTGGCCGGTCCAGTGCGAGAGCTCGTGCGCGAGCGTCGCGTAATAGTGGTCGAACCCCGAGAACAGCTGCGCGGGCGGCATGGTGACGCGATCGGCAGCAGCCTCGTAGTAGGCCTCGTCGCCCTGATGCCGAAGGACGGCCGGGATGGCGGCGAAGAAGGCGTCGAGCGCCTCTTTCCGGCCTTCCGGCTCGACGCCATCGCGCTCGGCCGGATAGAACGCTTCTGCAAGCCCTTCCACCTGATCGGCGTTGAACACCGGGTAGGCCTTCAGCACACGGCGCGGTTCCTCGTTCGTCTCGCCGGTCTCGCATGTTTCGGGTGTCTCGACCGCCTTGGTGTAGCTCTTGTAGAACATGGCAAGGGTCGCCTTCTGGCCCTTTCTCACCTGCGCCCCGAGCGTCTGCGCCTGGTTGTAGGTCATCCAGTAAGGCGAGGCGTAGCCGCACATGTCGGCGACCATCCACAGCCAGAACACGTTGATGCCGCGATAAGCCGTGCCGCAGGCGCGCAAAGGGCGCGACACGGCAATGCCGCGCCACGGCTTGACCCACGGCCGGGTGCCCGCCTCCAGGCGCGCGATGATTTCCCGGGTGATGCGAGCGGCGGGCGACAGTCCGCCGTCGCGGCGGTTGCGAAGGGCCATGATGAATCTCCTGAGAGAACGGGACGCCAATCGTCCGACCGTTCGCCGTCCCGGCGCAGCCTCCGCTCTCTTGCAGAAGGGAAGCGGCCCCCTGTCGAAAGACAAGGGACCGCTCCCCGAGCGGCGAGCAGCCGACCTGTCAGGAGGTGTCAGGCAGCCATCTCGCCGGAGGGTTCCTCGACCGCTTCGTCGAGCGCGACATCGGCTTGGGCAAGCCCCGCTTCGCCAACCTCCGTCGGCGGGCCATCCGGTGCTTAGATCGGCTGTTCGGCAAACCGCATCACATCGGGAACCCAGGCCAGCGCGCCATCGCGGACATCGGTTTCGGCGATGTAGGTTCCGGAGAAGACCCGTTCCGCGCTCGTGGCGAGTTCGGCCTTCTTGGCCGAGGCGAAGCGCGTCGAGAGCTCGGGGCCGCCGACATCGGCCAAGGCGTCAAGGATCACCTGTTTCGATACCCGATCGAAGTAATTGGCTGCGGTGGGCCGCCACCATTGCGCCATGTCGATCCCCAGATGGCGGCCGAGGTGATCGTGGAACGCGATTCGCCGCTCCCCCGCCATGTTCAGGCTTGCCTCGAGCGTGCGCCCGACGACGAACCCGAGCCAGGCAGCGCGGTTCTCGTCGGAGAGGGCGCGAAAGCGATCGAACCGGTCGACAGCGTCGGATCCGGCCCGCCAGCTCTCGTCGAGCGCAGACCTGCTGTCGGCCAGCGCCGCGGTCGCCGGTGCGTCTTTCGGCTCGAAATCGAAGATCGGGCCCGATGGAGAGGACCCGCGGATCGTCGTTGCCGCGCGCAAGCGCCAGTCGTGCGTATCGGCATCGGCCAACGTGAAGACCAGAAGGTCGAGCGCCAGAGCCGGATCGGATTCGATGTGGAGCCGGAGCACGTCGCGGCGCTGCATCGCGAGCTCGTCGACCAGGCGCTTCGACAGCACCGAGCGACGCCGACCACTGGCGCCGTCGCCGCCGACGATTTCAATGGCATCATCGTTACGGTCGGGGTCGGTCTCACGTTCGCCGTAAAACACCGGCTGGAGCACCGGAACACCCTCGCGCGACAGTGTGAGGATCATTCCGGCGCCGCTCCTGAGTTCGGGCGACAGCATCGGCGGCCGATCGCGGAGATCGTGACATTCGCGCTCAATCGCCTCGATCGCGGCCTCGGCTGCGGCAACTGCTTCCTCGGCGCTGTCCTCGTCCTCGAGGATCGCCGCATGCTCGTCGTAGGCAGCGTCGAGTTCATCCAGCCGGGCGATCTCGGTTTCGCTTAATGGCGCGAGTTCGGCAGGAAGACGAACGAGCCCCTCGGTCACCTCGTGGCTGGCGTAAGAATCGAGAGTGGGCTTGACCCACGCAAGGCCCTGGTCGGTCGCGAGCGCCTTCGCGTGCTCCTCCATCATCGCATCGGCGAGAGTTTCGAGGAGGGCGACATCGACCCACGCCTCACTGTCCTCGTCGTCGAACAGCTCGCGTTCGATGCGGCCGCCGGCCTCGAGATAGGTTTCGCGACCCACCAGCCTGGCGCGAGGGTCATTGCCGCGAACGGTTCCCGAGAGGACCATGCGCCGGATGCTGTCAGGAGTGGGCGCATAATAGGCTGCGGAAACTTGCTCGAAGACGCGAGTCTGGATCTCGCGGTCGGAGGTGGCGCCATAGGCCTTGGCCAGATCGAGAGTGATCTTTCCAGCGGCGAGCGCGTCGAACACGATTGGTGCCAGCGTGGCCAGGCGCAGGCGGCCTTCGACAAATCGCACCGCGAGGCCGAAGCGCCGGGCAACGTCCTCGACCGAAACGCCCTCCGCGACCAGCGAGGCGAACGCCTGCGCTTCGTCGGCCGGATTCATGGCAAGCCGATGGAAGTTCTCCGCCAGGCTCGTCTCGACCGCGGATTGGCTGCTGTCGAGCACGAGGCAGATGACCTCGTGATCGCGAGGCAGGACCTTGGCTTCGGCCAGCGCGACCATCGCGCGACGGCGGCGCTCGCCGGCCTCGACCTCGAATTTGCCCTTGGCCGCCGGTCGGACGATCAGGTTCTGCAACAGGCCTTGCGCAGAGATGCTGGCTTGCAGTTCGGCGTCCGCTGACGCGTCTGCGTGGCGTCTGACGTTTTGCGGTGACCGAACGAGCTTGTTCAAGGGTATCGACTTGATCATGGGAGAGGCTCCTGATGGTGAGCCGCGGCATCGATCGTCGATGTTCAAACGGCTCGCTCAGGACACAGCCCCCTCCCCTCTCAGCCGGCTTGGAGAGCGATCGAGCCAAGATAAGGCGAGGGCCCCGTCAGGATGGCGACAAGCGCGCGAGGATTCCGGCCGCAGCCGAGACTGGAACAAACAGCCGGGTCCGGTAGCGGATGATCTCGGTGAAGCAGCCTTGTGCCTTGTACCAGTCGAGCCGCGCAGGTGACCAACCGACCAGCTCGAGGCGCTGGGTTCCGTTGACCAAGCTACGCTTCAGCATGACCGCGTCCCGTCCCGGCACCTCCATCGCCTTGCCAGAGGAAAGAACCGCCCGCGCGATCTGATCGGGCGAGACCGCGGAGTCGGCGTGCATACCGAGAGCAGCGCAAAGCGCACCGACGGTGTGAACCGGCACTTCGCGGCCGAGAAGCGACCTGCCGTCGCGCGCTGCAATCCGGCTGACGCGCACGTGATCGGACGGCAACTTGTCCCAGATCGGCAGCAGCAGCCCTGTCGCGAGATAGAGGTGCTCGCGCTTTGGCCCGCTGGCGGCCTCTTCGGTTTCGGTCTGCCATAGACGCCGGAATTCAGCCGGTTCGAGCGGCTCCCAGCTGCTCTCGGCCAGCTGGTCGGCGGTGATATATTCCCGCTTGAGCGGGCGCAGCAGTTCGAACCGCGCGATCCGCGCGCCCTCATCGGTCAACAGACTGCGCGCCGGAAGCAATAGCCCGACCCGGTTCGAGCGCGCATTGCGCAGCGGCTGATGGTGATCGCTGTCGATCCCGTAGTGCTCCTCGAGCCTCGACAGGGTCAGCGGCTTCAGTGCCCGGGCAATTTCCAGCTCGAGGAGATGCGTGGTGGCGCCGGATAACGGATCGGCACGTAGCAGGGTGTCGGACTGCACCTCGAAGTTTTCGACCGCAATCGTCTCGACGCCTAGGTCGAGCGTCCCGGCCTGTTGGGCGGCATCGACGCGGGCCTCGACGAGGGCAAGAAACTCGTCGAAAATCGCGTTCTGCAGCGCAATCGGCAAGGCGAGGATGCGATTGAGCCATCGCTGAATCGTCGGCAAGTCGTCCGTCATGGTGCCGTCGGCGCCCTCTACGCGAAGACCCGTAAGCTCCTGAAACCGGCCCAGACCGACGGCGTCGAGCTTGCCCACGAAGAGCAGGCCAAACCAGCGGTTGAGCGCCTCCTTGGCGTACTGGCTTTCCAGATTGTCGGCGGGATCGAACAGGTTCTGTCCGCCGGTCTGGCGTTGACCCCGGGTCAGGGCTCCGAGGCTGTCGAGACGCCGCGCGATTGTCGAGATGAAGCGTCGTTCGCCCCGCACATCGGTCGTCACCGGCCGGAATAGCGGCGCCGAGGCCTGGTTCGTCCGATTGGTCCGGCCGAGGCCCTGGATCGCGGCATCGGCCCGCCAGCCTGGTTCGAGCAGGAAGTGGACTCGGCGAGCCTGGTTCCCGGCGGAGAGATCGGCATGGTAGCTGCGTCCGGTGCCGCCGGCGTCGGAAAAGACCAGGATGCGCTTGGCGCCATCCATGAATGCCTGGGTCTCGGCGATATTGGCGCGGGCGCTGCGCGCCTGCAGCTTCTGGCGTCCATCGGGACCGACGATGAGCCGCCGGCTGCGTCCGGTTACTTCGGCCACCTGGTCGACGCCGAAACGCTCGATGATCGCATCGAGCGCGGTGCCGATCGGTGGCAGGGCGCACAGCCGTTCGATCATTCGGTCTCGCGCCGCAAGAGCGGACCGGCAAAGAACCGGTCTGCCTTCATCGTCCATCATCGGCTCCGACCGCGGATTGCCGTTCTCGTCGGTAAACACGGCCATCAGGCGGACCGGGAAACTCTTGGCAAGGTAGTCGACGACGTATTCGCGCGGAGAGAGATCGATTTCGAGCGCTTCGCGTTCGTCGTCGGACAGTTCGGCGAGGCGTCGCTCGAGCATGGCCTCGGCGGTCGAGACCAGCTGAACGACGACGGCCTGGCCTTCATCGCGTGCTGCCGCAATCGCCGGGAGGAGGCTGGGGAGCTTCATCGACAGCAGGAGCTGGGCGAAGAAGCGTTGCTTTGTGCCCTCGAATATCGAGAGGGCGGCCGATTTCGCGCCGCGGTTGAGCGTCTCGCCGCTCTCGGCATCGACGATCCGGGTGGCTTCGAGCGCGTCGCGCAGGTTTGCGTGGATGATCGCCCACGCTTCGGCGTAAGCGTCGTAAACTGCAATCTGCTCGGCCGTCAGACGATGCTCGAGGATCTCGTATTCGACGCCGGCGAAGGAGAGCGCGCGGGCCGTATAGAGACCGAGCGACTTGAGATCGCGAGCGACGAGCTCCATCGCCGCGATGCCGCCGTCGCGAATGCCCGCGACGAACGTTTCACGATCCGCGAAGGCCGTTTCGGGTCCCCACAGGCCGAGACGCCCGGCGTAGGCGAGATTGTTGACGTCGGAAGCTCCCGTGGCAGAGGCGTAGAGGACTCGCGCCCGCGGCAGCAGATTTTGCAGGCGGACACCCGCGACGCCTTGCTCGGAGCCTTTCGTCCGCCCGCGCGAGCCTTCGCCGCCCGCAGCGTTGGCCATCGCATGCGCTTCATCGAAAACAATCACCCCGTCGAAGCCGTCGCCAGCCCATTCGAGAAGCTGTCCGAGCCGCGTGACATCGCTTCTCCCGGAGCGCAGCGTCGGATAAGTGACGAACAGGATGCCTTCCGGCATTGTGATCGGCCGGCCAAGCTTCCATTGGCCGAGCGGCTGGACATCGATCGGCAGGCCCCCGAGCGCCGACCAGTCGCGCCGTGCATCCTCCAGCAGCGCCTCGTTCTTCGAGATCCAGACATGGCGGCGTTCTCCCCGGATCCAGCGGTCGAGGATGATGCTGGCGACCTGTCGGCCCTTGCCGGCGCCGGTGCCATCGCCCAGAAAATACCCCATCCGATAGCGCTGGCCTTCCGCGCTCGGCACGAGCGAACAACCCTTGTCCTCGGGGGCGAACAGTCCCGGCAGATCGCGCGCGTGCGCGGTGGTCGCGTAGATCAGCGTTTCGGCCTGCGCGGTCGAGAGCAGCCCACTGGCGATCGTTCGCGAGGGAAGCAGCGGGATCTCCGTCGGGATCGGCGCCGCGATCGATCCCATGGCGACCGATTCGACGAGCGGCGTCGGGTGCTCGCCAGCTCCGGCTATGGCGATACGGCTCGGACGATAGGGCAGGTATTGGCCGACCTGCTCGGCGCTTGATGCCGGCGATTGCAGCGCCTCATACGAGCAGGGTTCCGCGGTAACGGACAGGACCGGCCGACGGGGTGGAACCGGACGCGGCTTCTTCGCGAGTGCGCCGAGCGGACGCGGAACGGCGCGCCTGATGCCGGCGGGGGCCGCGGGGCGTTCCGGCAGGGCGTCGACGAGGCCGCAGAGTTCGGTGAACTTGTTGGTGCAGGCGACCGTGGGCTCGGCGTCCGCTGCTGTCTTGTCGAATACGAGCAGCCGGGTGGCGATCGAGGTGCCGCGTGCCGCGAAGCCGCGTTCGATAGCAACGTTCAGCCGGAGCGCGGCAGGGCCGGCGAGCGAGAGAAACCGGCGCGTGTCGAACCATTCGGGCATAATCGCGGCCATCCGGCCGCCGCGAGCAAGCCGGTTCCAGGCCGAGCGAAGGTGCCGAACTCCGGTCCGGCCATCGGCACCGCGTTCGAGACCGAATGAAAAGGGTGGATTGATCAGGACGGTGCTCGGCAGCTGGAGGGGGTCGAGCAGCTCGTCGATCAACTCGCCGTCGTGACCGCTGATCGCGCCGTCCGGGAACAGGTGAGCGAGGCAAGCGCGGCGCAGCGGGGATATTTCGTTTAACGCCAGGCGCGTCCCGGCGATGTTCGCCCACACCGCGAGCATCCCGGTCCCGGCCGACGGTTCGAGCACCGTCTCGCCGACATTCAACGCGCACGCCCGGGCGAGCAGCCAGGCGAGCCGTGGCGGCGTCGCAAACTGCTGCAGCTCGACCTGCTCTTCGCTGCGCACCGTCTGACGAGGCAGCGCTGCCTCCAGGCGCGCGAAGGCTTCGTCCGCCTGGGCGGGCGACGACGCGGGGACAAGTCCCGCCCGGCTCTGCAGCCAAAACACCTGTGCGATCTCGAGTGCGAGGTGGGCATCACGCACCGACCAGCGGCCATCCGCATCGCTGCCACCAAATTCCTGCGTGAGAGCCGCGGCGAGCCGCGCGCGCGAAAGTGGCTCTCCTGTGTCGATGAGACTGGCCAGGCGGCGAGCCGTCGGGATAACGGGCGGTTCCGCTGGAACGGGAAAGGCAAGCAAGGGGGACGAACCGGACATGAAGACCTCCTGACGAGGCCCCGGTTGACGTGGAGGCCTCGCTGGTTCCGGCGCAGCCTCCTCTCTGGTCCGTCAGGTCACAGTCGTGCGCGTCTCGTCAGAACATCGTTCCAATCCTCGTCATGGGCCTGCGGGCGGTTCACGACGATGCGCCGGCCATGACGCGCGTGGGCTTGGCGGGCGCGCTTCTCGGCAAGATCGCCGCCGGCGTCATTGTCGACAAAGAGATGCAGCTCGCGCACGCTTTCCGGGATCATCACGAGTCCGAGCCGCTCGTTCCCGAGGGTAGCCCAACAGGGCACTTCGAAGAGCTGGGTCGCCGACAGCGCAGTTTCGATTCCTTCGGCCAATCCCAGCCGTCCGTCACGCGGCGAGACCAGACGCACCGCGCCGTGCGCCAGCCCACCCAGCGCGCGTTTGGGTCGACTGAAGCCGGCGAGTCGGCCTGTGTCCGGATCGAGAAAGGTTCGATGGATGGCAAAGACACAGAGATCCGTGCGCACCGCGGCCAGCATGGCGGGCATGAACCGCACGGCACCCCCGGGGCCGAGCGGGGTCCGAGGGTGAAAGCGCAGGTCTGGCGAGCGCAGGCCAATCCCGCGCCCCGCCAGATAGGCCTCCGCCAGGCTGCCCGTGAGCGGTTCGGCCGAGCGCCATAAGCGCAAAGCGTTCCGATCCGGCGCGACTTCACGTGGCGTCTCCGGCAACGGTGCTCCGGCAGCAGCAAAGAGGTCGCCCGGCATAATGCCGCGCTTCGCGAGCGCGACGATCACCGCGTCATTGGGACATCCAGCAAAGCAGTGAAAGAGTATCGCGCGTCGTCCGAGCGTCACGCTGAGAGACGGTGTTCGATCCGCATGCGCCGGGCACCGACACATGCCCCTTGATCGGCGCCATTCGCCGCCAAGGCTTGCGACAATCTCGCGAGCCCGGCGTTCGAGACTGTCGGAACAGACTTCGCGGATCATAGGGCGTTCTCCAACTCGGCATACTTCTCCGGCGCAGCCTCAGCTCTGCGTCACCGCATCGGACCGCCAGCCGGCTGCCTCCAATGATTTCCGGATGAACCTCCCGGCTGGGTGATCAGGGGTCGACCGGCTCGCGAGACACCGTCGCGGGAACGGCGGCTCGGATTTCAGCAGCCCAATCCCCGGGAGGGCGCTTCCCGCGTGGCGGAGGGTTGCGGACCGGACTGCCCGTCAGCGCCTACGCCGCAGCAACTGTCTGTATCCACCGCGTGCGGTGGCTCGTGCTTCTTGCACCAGTCTGCGGACGCGCGAGCGCAGGGAATCCGAGGCTCCGTCCCAGTGGCGATGCAGATGGTCCTCGCCGAACAGGGCCGCGCCGATCTCCCGCTGGCTGGCGCCGTCCAGGAGCGCGTCATGCACGCGCAGCACGGTGAGCCACCGCACCATTCGCGGATCGGGTGGAAACAGCGACCGCGCAAAACGCCGGTTGCGGCACAAGTGAAGCAGGCGCCGGAGGGGTAGGACGCGGCTTTCGGCCGATATCACTCCCTCCAGACGGTAGCGCAGCACGACCGTTTCGGCGCCGCAAAGGCCTCCCGCGTCGATATCCAGGCGAATACGCCGCCAGCCGTCGGAAAGCACGGCGTGCTCGCGTCCCGCCTCGTCGGTGACCAAGGTCAGCCACTGCGCGATTTCGGCGATACAAATGCCGTCCGGATCGTCCGCATGCGTCGGAATAACCTCTGCCTGCAGCGTGCCGGGATCAAGCGCCGCCGACCAGATGATCCGGGCACATTGCGCGCTGCGAGCCGGTGTCTCGGCGAAAGTGCAGCCCCCATTGGAGCGGATCGCCGCCCGTAGCGCGGCTCGCCCGGGCATACCAGGCGATGTAACTCCGATCGCGGCGGAGCCACTCCCACATCAGGCCGGCGCGATCGAGATTGCGCAGCCGCGCATAGGCGCTGGGATCGTGCCAGTCCGGCGAGCCGCCCTCTTCGTCAGCGCCCGTCAACGCGGCGGTGCCCCCAGTGGGCGTGAAGAGGCCTTCCAATCCGCTCGGGGTCCATCGGCGCGCCGCGACGAGCCGACCTTGATTTCATGAGTTCGCGCGCTATGCTGTTGCAATTCAGCCGTTTCATTCGCCGGCAGGCTGTCTGAGAAGCCGCCAACCGGCCCTGATGTGCGGGAAAGGGCGGCTGCGGGAGCGCCGGCGGCTTGGGACGCCGCCCGCCGCCGTAACGACAGCCGATGCGGCTGCACCAGGTTGCGCTGCAGTTCGCCCGGGTCGTTGAGGCTGCCGGCGATGCTGACGAACTGGCACGGATTCTTCTGGCGATCACGCTGGAGCTTGGATTCCAGTACTTTGCCTTGAGCCATCACGTCGATGTTGCCGTCGTCGGCGACAGCGCGATCCGGCTGCACAACTATCCTGCGAAGTGGGCCGATTATTACGATGCCCAGACGCTCGGCGTGAGCGACCCGGTCCACCGAGCGAGCCACGTCACCAGCGTGGGGTTCCGCTGGTCGCAGATGTCCCAGATGATCCCGCTCACGGCGCGCGATCAGCGAATCCTTGAGCTCGGCCGCACGCAGGGAATCGGCGATGGCTTCACTATTCCGGCACACGTTCCGGGCGAGGCGCGAGGTTCCTGCTCGTTTGCGATCGAGACCGGCCGGCCCGTCCCGGAGACAACATTGCCGCTCGCGCAGCTCGCCGGAGGGTTCGCCTTCGAGGCGGCGCGCCGGTTGTGGTCGGGCCGCGGCCACCGCGGCGAAACCGACGCCCCGCAGCTCACCGACCGCCAGCGCGACTGTGTCCTGTGGGTTGCCCGTGGCAAGGGCGATTGGGAGATCGGTCGCATCCTGGGCGTGAGCGAGGAGACGGTTGCGCGGCATGTCAAACAGGCCTGTGCACGATACGGCGTAAGCAAACGGACATCGTTGGCGATCCGGACGCTATTCGACGGAACGCTCAGCTTCACCGATATCTTTCGCCGCTGATATAACCCTTTTCGGGCATAGCCGGCGAAGTCCGGCTGCGGGCAATTTCGGCCGAACACGGTCAGAAAAGGTCCTGCCAGATATGCTTCATGTTCTTCAGCCGGGCGACGCGCCGGCACGCGATCGGGTGTTGCAAGCGATGTTCGCCGCCCGAAAGTCGGTCTTTGTAGATCTGCTCAAGTGGAACGTTCCCGTGGTTGCCGGGACGTACGAAATGGATCGCTTCGACGATGCGCAGGCGACCTACCTCATACTCACCGACGCCAGCGGCGCTCATCTGGGTTCCGCGAGGCTGCTGAAAACCGACCGGCCCCACATTCTCAATAGCTACTATCGCGAACTCTGCGCTAAGGGACCGCCTTCCGGACCGCGCATTCGCGAAGTGACCCGGTTCTGCCTCGACCGCCGCCTCAAGGCCGCCGAGCGCCGCGAAGTGCGCGACACCCTCGTTTCCGCGCTTGCCGATCATGCTCTCGAATGCGGTGTCGAGGCCTATAGTGCGATTGCCCAGATGGGCTGGTTCCAGCAGATTCTTGCGTTTGGCTGGCGGTGCCGTCCGCTGGGATTGCCGCGGCATTGCGATGGCGCGCTGCTCGCAGCCCTGCGGATCGACATCGACCGCGATACGCCGGCGCTGCTGCGCGCCGCGGGCATTGCCCCCAGCGCCGCGCTTACGCGCGACCTGCGCGCCGCCGCCTGAAGGAGTGACGAAGATGCCCCCCCTGGCCTTTACCGAACCGGAAAGCGGCGCAATCGCCGGCGAGTTGCAGGAGAATGGATACTGCATCTTGCGCGATGCGTTGCCAGCCGACGACATCGCCGCGCTCGACATCGACCTCGTCCCCCATTTCGAGCGCACCCCATTTGGTCGCGGCGCGTTCTACGGTGATACCACCAAGCGGTTCGGCCGCCTGCTGCTGCGCTCATCCCGAACGGAGGCTCTGGTATGCCATCCGCAGATCCTGCGGGCGGTGGAAGAAATCCTCGCGCCTTGGTGCGATCGTATCCAGCTCAACACCACTCAGGCCATCGGCATTCATCCCGGCGCGCCAGCGCAACTCCCGCACCGTGATCAGAAGCGAGGTTCTCACGCCTCGGCGCCGGCTTCGCGACGCAGAACTAGACTAGCGTCTCAAGACCGTGAGGCAAGGCGGGACGAGAATCTAGCCGAGGGTTTGCCTCCGAAATGCATCCAACCGACGCCCATCGGCAATCTGCATGTCATCCAACATCGAAACGATCCACGGCACCGCGGTATTCGTCCGCGCTGGCGGGCGTCTGGCACCACTAAACGGTCGGCCTTCGCACGCTTTGCTTCCTACAGCGCAAGGGACGCCAGGGCTTTCTCCGCATCGGTACGAACAAGATGGCCATAGTGCTTTTCGATCATCGCCACGCTCGTGTCCGCCATCTGTGCGACGGTCAGAATAGGGAGGCCTCCGCGCACGAGATCCGTGATAACGCTGTGCCGCAGCGTGTAAGCTGAGACGCCGGATGGAAGGTCCGCAGCTTTTACCGCCTCTTTTATCGGACCTTTCCATGTGTCCTTCGACCACGCGCTTCCATCGACCCGCGCGAATATCGGAGCGGAGGGCAATTTGCCCTTGCACTGCTTGGCGAGAAAATTGGCGAGCGTTTGCGGCAATGTGAACTGACGCGGCTTGCCGTTCTTGTCCTTACTGATTGTTATGGCCCGGGTACGTTTATCAAAATCGCGCACTGCGAGAGCCGCGACCGCTCCCGGTCGGGGCGGAAGAACGCACAACGCCCTCACAAACGGCTCCGCGTCGGCATTCATTTTCGCCAGAAGCCGCTTGCGCTCCCCTCGTGCGAGATAAAGTTCGCGGCGCCGGTCGACCCCCTTCGCGGGCTTCAGGGCTTCCTGCCACGCCGCGTCCGTGTTCGGCGCTCCTGGCGAAAGAACGCGCCCGAGTGCCGCCCGGAGCGGCACCATGTCGCGATTAACGGTTGATAGCGATCGGGGCTTTGTACGCTTCTCGCCCCGTTTGCTCCTGCTGATCAACGCAGGCGTTTCTTCCAGGCGCTTGCGCCAGTCCCGCAAATGATGTCGCCGGAGCTTGCCGAGCTTCACGCGAGCAATCGGATCGGCAAACACGTGGCGCTTGAAAACGCCCATCGCGATCGGCCCGGGTCTCGCCGTCAGATAGGCCCGGCAGGCATCCGCGACCGTCTCGAGCGCTTCTTCGGGTAGACCTCCGCATTCAACCTGCTCAGCCCATGCTTCGGCATCCTTTTTCGCCGCGGTAAACACGTCGTTGCCGGTAAGGGGCCCGTATGCGCCGAGACCCTTACGACGATATTTTCCCGTGTCTTCGTCATACGCTCGCGCAAACCAAGTACCGCTGCCACCCTTTCTGGATGGCCGATATCCAACGTAACACCCGGCGCGAAGGCGCTGCCAGTGAGGCTCATCGCCCGCCTTGGGCTTTAATTTGCTGCGTTCACCAATCTTGCTCAGGTCCGTCATCAAGCTTTACCTTTCCATGAAAATCCATGAAAAATCCCTGAAAAACATGGGTGGAGAAACGTGGAAGGACGTGGACGAAAGTTACGGTATTTCAAATAGATATTGGGTCCATATCTGACCATCATTGTCCAGTATCTTGTCCTTCACACGGGTGGGGTCACAGGTTCAATCCCTGTCGCGCCCACCAGCTTTTCGCGACACGAAGCAGTCCGGAGGACTGTTTCGGTCGAAACTCCCGAGCGAAGCGAAGGGCCGGCCACGCCGTGACTGGACAATCCGCCACGCCGCCGGGCATAGGCCGCCGCCATGCATGACTTGCGCGCCATTCGCGAGAACCCTGCGGCGTTCGACGCCGGCCTTGCGGCGCGGGGTGCCGAACCCGCTGCGGCCCCCGTGCTCGAACTCGACGAACGCCGCCGCGCCGTCAGCACCCGGATGCAGGAGGCGCAGAACCGCCGCAACGAAGCCTCGAAGGCCATCGGCCAGGCGATGGGCACGGGCGACACCGCAACCGCCGACGCGTTGAAGGCTGAAGTGGCCGAGCTGAAGACCACCCTCCCCGCGCTGGAGGATGAAGACCGCACGCTCGGCGAGGAACTGGACGCGCTGCTCGCCGCCCTGCCGAACATCCCCGACGCCAGCGTGCCGCTTGGCCCGGACGAGAGCGGCAACCAGGAAGTCGCCCGCTGGGGCGAGCCGTGCACTTTCGATTTCCCGCCGAGGGAGCACGCCGATCTCGGCCCGCCGCTCGGCCTCGACTTCGAGACCGCGGTGGCGATGTCCGGCGCGCGGTTCGCTTTCCTGCGTGGGCAAATGGCGCGGCTGGAGCGAGCGCTCGGCCAGTTCATGCTCGACTTGCAGACCCGGCAGAACGGCTACACCGAATGTATCGTGCCGCTGCTGGTGCGGGATGAAGCGGTGTTCGGCACGGGGCAACTCCCGAAGTTTGCCGAGGACTTGTTCCGCACGACCGACGGCCGCTGGCTGATCCCCACCGCCGAGGTCAGCCTGACCAACTCGGTCCGCGAGCAGATCCTCGACGACTTGTCGCAGCCGATCCGCCTGACGGCGCTGACCCCGTGCTTCCGCTCGGAAGCCGGCGCGGCGGGCAAGGACACGCGCGGCTATATCCGCCAGCATCAGTTCTCCAAGGTCGAGCTGGTGGCAATCTGCCGCGCCGAGGACTGGCAGGCCGAGCACGAGCACATGGTCGCCAGCGCCGAGAGCGTGCTGCAGGCGCTCGACCTGCCCTATCGCAAGGTGCTGTTGTGCACCGGCGACATGGGCTTCGGCGCGCGCAAGACCTACGACCTGGAGGTGTGGCTGCCCGGCCAGGGCGCCTACCGCGAGATCAGCTCGGTCAGCTGGTGCGGCGACTTCCAGGCGCGGCGGATGAACGCGCGCTACCGGTCCGAGGGGCAGAAGGGCACCGCGTTCGTCCACACCCTCAACGGCTCGGGCCTCGCGGTTGGGCGCACCCTGGTGGCGGTGCTTGAGAACTTTCAGCAAGCCGATGGTTCGGTCACGGTGCCCACCGCGCTGCTGCCCTACATGGGCGGGCTGACGAAGCTGGAGCCCTGCTAATGGGCATAGTTCCATATTCGCCCTCCCCCTTGAGGGGGAGGGTTGGGTGGGGGTGCTCGACGCCAGGGCGGACGCGCTGCTTCGCAACGCTCCCCCACCCCTACCCCTCCCCGCCGGGGAGGGGGAACTGACATGCGCATTCTCCTCACCAACGACGACGGCATCCATGCGCCGGGTCTCGAACTGCTCGAGGCGATCGCCGCGCGCCTGTCGGACGATGTCTGGGTCTGCGCCCCGCTGGACGAGCAATCGGGCGCCGGGCACTCGCTGACCCTCAATATGCCCGTGCGGCTTAGGCAGTTCGGCGAAAAGCGCTTCGCGGTCACCGGCACGCCGACCGACGCGGTCAATCTCGCGCTGCGCAAGCTCTTCGCCGACCGCCGACCGGACCTGGTGATCTCGGGCATCAACGGCGGGGAAAACCTGGCCGACGACATCACCTATTCGGGCACGATCTCGGCGGCCATGGAAGGCGCGCTCGCCGGAATTCCGGCGATCGCGCTAAGCCAGTCGATGCGCGAGGCGGGGCACGGTTTCGCCGCGGCGGAGGCGTGGGCCGCGCGCGTGCTCGCGCCGCTGATCGATGCGCCCAAGGCGCGGCGCACGCTGATCAACATAAACTTTCCGGCGCTTCCCGCCGAGGCGGTGAAGGGTATTCGCGTGGTCCGCCAGGGCTTGCATGACTACGCTCGCGGATCGTTGGTCGAGGGCGTCGATCCCCGCGGCAAGTCCTACTTCTGGTTCGGCCTGGAGGACGTGGATCACACGCTCGACCACGGCACCGATCTGGAAGCGATAGGCGAAGGCTACGTCTCGGTGACCCCGCTGCAGGTCGATCTGACCGACCACGCCGCGCTCGGCGCGCTGGCCGAGCGCTACGCGAGCTAGGCGAAGGCGACGAAGACCGCCCCCATCGCGGCCATGCCGACGATCAAGTAGCCCGCGTCGATCGCGAACAGCTTCCCCGGGCGTTGCTGGAACAAGTAGTTGATGCCCAGCGCGGGCGTCATGATCGTCGCCCCGAAGCCGACCGCCATCATCATGATCACGTGGCGGGGGGCGCCGGTCCGCACGATCAGATGCGCCAGCATCACGGCGATCAGCAGCTCGAACAGGAACGCCAGGAGCATGATCAGCCACATCGGACACTTCGAGGTGGGATAAGGCAGGTCCCCGCGGGTCCAGCCGATCGCGGCTTTCCAGGGCTTCCCGAACAAGGGCCCGTACCACAGCGCACCGATGGCGAAAAAGGCCAGCGCGCCCAGCACCACCGCCAAGAGATTAATCTGCCCCATGCCTCGTCTCCTCCCGTTTCGACTCACCTAGCGCAATCGCGCGATTGCGTGTAGGGGCGCCGCCATCGTGACATCCGCAAGCTCCCCCGTTCGCTCCATCCCGGAGGCGAAGACAGTCGGCATGGTCAGCCTCGGCTGCCCCAAGGCGCTGGTCGATTCCGAGCGCATCCTCACCCGCCTGCGCGCCGACGGTTATGCGATGAGCCCCGATTACGCCGGTGCCGATGTGGTCCTGGTCAACACGTGCGGCTTCCTCGATTCCGCCAAGGAGGAGAGTCTCGAAGCGATCGGAGAGGCGATCGCCGAGAACGGCCGGGTGATCGTCACCGGCTGCATGGGCGAGGAGGCGGACGTGATCCGCGCCCGCTTCCCCGAAGTGCTCGCCGTCACGGGCGCTCATCAGTACGAGCAAGTCGTCGAGGCGGTGCACGAAGCCGCGCCGGCGGCGCAGGGGCCGTTCGTCGACCTCATTCCCCAGCCGGACGTGAAGCTCACGCCAAGGCACTACAGCTACCTCAAGATTTCCGAGGGCTGTAACCACAGTTGCGCCTTCTGCATCATTCCGCGGCTGCGCGGAAAGCTCGCCAGCCGTCGCGTCGATGCGGTGTTGCGCGAGGCGGAGAAGCTGGTCGCGGCAGGGACCAAAGAGCTGCTGGTTATCAGCCAGGACACCTCGGCTTACGGAGTCGACATCCGCCACGAGGAACGGATGTGGCAGGGGCATCCAGTCCGTGCGCACATGACCGACCTCGCTCGCGAGCTTGGGGGACTGCGCACCCCTGAGGGCGAGGTGCCCTGGGTGCGGCTACACTATGTCTACCCCTACCCCCACGTCGACGCGGTGATCCCGCTGATGGCGGAGGGCCTGCTGACGCCGTACCTCGACATCCCGTTTCAGCACGCCAGCCCCAAAGTGCTGAAGGCGATGAAGCGCCCGGCCAACGAAGCCCGCGTGCTTGAGCGCATCCGCCAGTGGCGCGCCATCGCCCCCGACCTCACCATCCGCTCGAGCTTCGTCGTGGGGTTCCCCGGGGAGACCGAGGACGATTTCCGCTACCTCCTCGACTGGCTCGAAGAAGCCCAGCTCGACCGCGTCGGCGCGTTTCGGTTTGAGCCGGTCGAGGGTGCCGCCGCCAACCTGCTGCCGGACCCGGTGCCCGAAGCCGTGAAAGAAGAGCGCTATGCCCGGATCATGGAAGTGACCGAGCGGATCAGCGCAGCGAAGCTGCAACCCAAGGTCGGCCGCACCTTGCCCGTCGTCATCGACGAAGTGGGCGAGGCCGACGACGACGGCGACATCGGCGCCACCGCGCGCAGCCAGGCCGATGCGCCGGAGATCGACGGCAACGTGTTCCTCAGAAACGTGCCGCCGAGCCTCAGGCCCGGCGACATCGTTCCAGTCACGATCGAGGACTCAGACGCCCACGACCTCTACGGGGTTATCGCGGCCTAGCGGCAGCGCACGTTGTTCTGGTCGATCGCGCCGCCGGCGATTGCGCCGGCGCCCGCGCCGATGATCGTGCCGAGCGTCTTGGAGCCGCCCGGCGCGATGATGTTGCCGAGCACGCCGCCCGCGATGCCGCCGACGATCACGCCGGTCGTGCCGTCGTTACGGCGGCAATAATAGCGCCCGTCGTTACCCACATAGACCCGGTCGTTGGAGCTCAGCACGCGCTCGTGATAGCGCGGGTCCTCGCGATAGTAATGCTCGGGATAATACCCGTGGTAGCGCGGATCGGGGTGGTTCCAGTCATAGGCGCCATAGCGGTGGGAATAGCCGGTGTCGTAATAGCCCCAGCCGTCGGCCAGGCCTGTGGCGGCATAACCCCCGCCGTAAGTCGTGCAGCCGGCGAGCGCGGCCGAAGCGGCGAGCGTGATCAAAGCCAGTTTTTTCATAGCAAAGGTCCTGTGCTGTAGGAGGACCCTCGCCGCACCGGGATTGGGGGAGCGAAAGCCCCCACCGCGCCACCAACGAATTGCGAGCGGCGGCGTTCCGACGCCGCAACTGGCCGAGGCGGCTGCAACGCACGGCCGAATTTTGTGGCCGAATTATCAGGTGCTTCGCGCCACAGGGCCGCCGTGGGAGCGGTAATTCCCAACCCGCCGCATTCCTGGAACCGTTCACCTCCAGTGCTACAAATCTGAACGGAACCTGCAATTGCGGCACGGGTTGGGTTAAAATAGAATGTGGCACGCCACTCAACGATGACCGCGAATCGGCGAGCATGGGGCCCGTCGCGCGGACAGCGGAGTTTGAATCATGACGTTCATCAAGAAAGCCTTGCTCGGCACCGCCGCCGCCGCGACCGCCCTCGCCGTTGCTTCGCCGGCCGACGCCCGTCCGTATTACCGCCATCACCACGGCGACGACGCCGCCGTAGCCATCGGCGCCGGCATCCTCGGCCTCGCCGTGGGCGCAGCGGTCGCTTCCAACAACCGCGGTTATTACGACGGCTACTACAACCAGCCGTATTACCAGGGCTACACCTACTACACGCCCGGGTACTCGACCTACTACTACCCGTACAATTATCCGTACTACGACGGTTACTGGTACAACGGCTACCAGTACAACAACGGCTGGTTCTACGATCGCCGCGGCTACCGCAGCTACAGCCGCGACAGCTGGAACCACCACTATGGCCGCAACGGCGGCGGTTATCGGCACTACCGCCGCTAAGCGTCAGCGCATGCCTTTAAGCAAGAGCGCCGGGCCCGCGAGGGTCCGGCGTTTTGTTTGCCGGGACGCTTTTCTCCTGCGTGGGGCCGTCACTTCGGCCGGTTAGCCGGCCCCGTCGCCAGCGTCGTCACCTTGTAGATCGTCATCGCATCGTTGCGCACGCCGTCGGGCGTATGCCATTCCTTGCCGGCGGGATCGACCCCGCCCATCGCGCCGACGTAGAGTGTGTTGCGCTGCGGCCCGGCGAAGGCGAGCGTGATCGCCCGGCGCGGCACCGGGATCACCCCAATCTCCTTGCCCGAAGCCTCGATCACGTGGATGCCGGCATCTCCGGTGACGTAGAGCCGGCCGGCGTTGTCGACCGCCATCCCGTCGCCGCCGAAGCCTTTCGCTTCGTTGGCCAGCGTCACGAAGTCGCGCCGGTTGCTGGTCGATCCATCGGGACCCACGTTGAAGGCGACGATCGTCGCCTTGCTGGTGACGTAAAGCGTCTTGCCGTCGGGGCTGAGGGCGACCCCGTTGGTGAACAAGCCGCCGCCTTCGGCCACGGTGCTGACGGTGCCGTCGGCGGCCGCGTGATAAAGGCCGCCCTGGGTGTACCAGGCGCCACCGTGACCGTCGGCCTGAAGGTCATTCAGCCGGCCCAGCCCTTTGCCGTCGGGAAACTTGTCGGCGATCACCTTGTGCTCGGGCGCGAGCTGGGTGACGCGGGTCGGCTCGGTGCACGCGATCTTGAGGCCGGGATCGGTGCAAGTCCGCTCGACCGTGAACACGCGCCCCTGCGCGTCGACCGAGACTGCGCCGGCACCTTTTGCATAAGGATACGCGACCCACGTGCGCCCGTCGGGCCACAGCTTCATCACGGCGTTGGCCTGCTCCTGAGCAAACAGCAGGTAGCCATCGCTACCCGCGGTCATGCCGTCGGCGTTCATCGGGCCTTGCCAGATGCGCTGCCATTTGGCGCCTTTGGCGATCACGCCGGGGATCGCGGTAATCACCGCGGGCTTCTCCCCGGTCGGCTGCTGCTGCGCGGCGAGCGGCGCCGAAAGGGCCAGTGCCAAGGCGGCGGCGGTGATCTGGTGGTGGAATCTCATGAATGTCTCCCCTTGCGCGGTTATTGCCCGCCGGCCTCCCCGACCTTCGACGGCGCGATGCCGCTTTCGGTGCCGCACTCGGTTCGGTCGTTGTCGTAAGTGTCGTAGACCATCCGCTCGAAACCTTCGGCGGGCTGGTAAGTGAGGTGCGCGGTCCACGGCTTGGTCAATGTCGCGGGATCGTCGATCGTGATGTCGTTCACCAGGTGGTGCGGCTTGTCCATGCGAATGCGCTGCACGTAATGCGCATCGTCCGACAGCGGCGGGGCGCCGTGGAAGTACTCGTGCGGATTTTTCACGGCGATGGTGTCGATCACCAGTGTGTCGCCTTCCCAATGGCCGATCGAATCTCCCCACACTGTCGACCACAGGTCATCCGCGGAAGGATGGACTTTGGCCATGCGCACATCGGTAACGTCGCGATAGGCGTTGATGACCAGGACTTTGTCGCGCGTCACGAAGAACTGGATCGGCGCATCGGCATTCATCATCATCGGGAAGCCCCAGCCTTGCGCGCGGCAGTTGGCGGTTTCCTTCTGCCGAGCCGCCTGGCGGCGCTTGCCTTCGGCGTTCCACGGCGCGCCAAATCCGAACAGCGGGCGGAATGAGCCGCCCCCGCCGGACGCGGCCTTGCCTTCCACCCGCGCTTCGGTCGCCGCCTCGGGCAACCCGCTGATCGCGGTGTCGTTGCCTTCGGGCACCCACAGGCCGCCCCAGTCGGGCAGCCTGGCCGGCGCCGTGCCGCGCGTCGCCGGGGGAGCCTTGCTGGCCGCCGGGGCGGCTCCAAGCGCGAGCAGCGCCGCCGCTGCAAGCCAGACCCGCGCCATCCCTCAGGACGTCCGCGCCAGGGACTTGCCGATCTGCTTGCCGTCGGCGGCGCTGGCGGTCAGCACGATTCCCCCCGGATCGCCGTTTCGCAACGGGTTGATCGTCACCGTTATGGCGTTGCCCGGCTTGAGGCTCGCCGGCCGCCAGCCTTTGGCATACAGATACATCGGGGCGCCCATCTCGAGGCTCCACTCGACATCCTTGCCGGCGGCATCCTTCACGTCGAGTTGAATGTAACAATGAGGATTGGTCCACTGGAACTGCTTGACCGTGCCCTTGAGCGTGACCGTCTTGGTCTGGTCGAACATCGCCATCGAATGATGCGCATCGGCCGGAATGGCCGGCAGGCAGAGGGCCAGCGCGACGGCGAAGGCAACAGGTAAGCGCATAATCCTACTCCCGCGGGCTCGGTCGCCCTTGTTGATTAGGTCCATATTGTCACCCTCAAACGCGTTCGTCACTAGGCGTTTGAATCCGCGCCGATTGTCAGCTGCAAAAAAAAACGCAAGTTCACAAAGTTCAGGCATGAGCGCACGGAATTTTGCAGAAAGCTCTCTGCCGCAAAGCGCGAAAGCCGCGCTTGGGGCGCGGCTTTCGGGAAGCACAGTGACAGAGCGCGCGCGCCTCATGCGCAAGTGATTCGCCGGTGCATCGGGCCAGCCTGGCAGGCTCGGGGCGAGTAGGAAAACGCTCCGTAGCCTCTCGCGGGGCGCGGTCGGCGGTAGGCGATCTACTTCGCGCCCCCGCGCCGCCAGGCGTAGTATTCGTCGAGCGCCTTCAGCCGCCATTCGACCGGCACGGCGATCGCCTTGTTGTCCTTGCCCAGCGCCATCACCGTCACCTTGTCCGGCTGGAACTTCGGCCAGCGCGGCAGGCCGGGGCCGTTGGGATCGCCGGTCTTGGCGAAATTGACCCAGTAACCCTGCAGCTCGCGCGACAGCGCGCGGTCCTCGTCCTTCCACGCCGGGCGGCCGGGGCGATGGTCTTCGTTGGCGAACACTAGCGGCACCTCGCTGCCGTGGCCCGAACCATCGGGATCGGCCGCGGTCGGCCGGTTGAACCAGTAGGCGAAGGCCGGCGAAGCGCCGTGACGCGCCTGCAGGGCCGCCCAGGTGAACATGTTCCAGTGGAACATCGTGTCGCTGGCCAAATCCTTCGAAGCGCGGGTGGCGGCGACATCGGTGGCATGCTGGTAGGCGGCGAGGATCGCCTCGGCGTTCGGGCCGTAGCCCTCGCGGACCTGCTTCTCGAAATCCGCCGGTGTCACGGTCCGGCGTCCGCCGAACACCGCGGCTTCGTCGGAGGTGGTGCCGATCAGCAGAGGCACGTCGTTATAGGTGTGGCGTTGCCACACCGCGTATTCGGGGGACGGCAGGACATAACCGTCCAGCGGCGGGAAGAATCGCGGTGCGCCGGGCGCGCGCTGCGCCGCCTCGAGCTTGTCCGCGGGCAACGCGCGCGCCTCGGCCAGACTATGCGCGCCCAGGCCGGCCAGGAATTTCCCGCCGCCGGCTTCGGCCTGGGCAAGGGTCTGCTGGGTGGTGCCGGCGAAATCGCCCGGGGGCGCGAAATCGGCGCCGCTCTCGCCGATCGCCGCGCGGAACAATCCGCGCGTGAGCGGCGAGGCGACCAGTTCGCTCACCGCCATGCTGCCGGCCGAGTGGCCCATGATGGTGACCTTGGCCGGATCGCCGCCGAACTGGCCGATGTTGTCGTGCACCCAGTGCAGCGCCGCGATCAGGTCCAGCAGGCCGTAGTTGCCGGAGCCGTGCCCGCTTTCCGCGCTGAGCTCGGGCGTTGCGAGGAAGCCGAACGGGCCGAGGCGATACGACAGACTGACGAACACCACGCCCTGCCTGGCGAAGTTCGCGCCGTCGTACATCGGCACGCTGGTGGCGCCGGAATTGAACCCGCCGCCGTAGATCCAGGCGATCACCGGCAGCTTGTCGGCCGGTGTGTTCGCCGGGGTCCACACGTCGATGTAGAGGCAATCCTCCGAGGTGCCCGCGGTGCTGCCCATCTGCGCCAGGATCGGGCCCTGCATGCACGCCGGGCCGAACGCGACAGTCTTGCGGACCCCTTGCCACGGCGCCGCCGGCTGCGGCGCCTTCCACCTGAGGTCGCCGACCGGCGGCGCGGCGAACGGAATGCCCTTGAACTCGCCGACGCCGTCAGCCACCTCGCCCTGGACGGCGCCGGCGGTGGTCCGGGCCTGCGAAATCGCCGCGTGGACGGGCGCCGTCACGGTCGCGAACGCCAGGCCCAGCGCGACAAGTGCCTGTTTCATCGCCGATCCTCTCTCATGTCCCGCGCCGAATGTGCCGCAGCGCGGCCCGATCGTCCAGCCCGCCTCCACAAGCGCGCCGTGCGCCGCTACAGCATGCCGGGCGATCGGGAGGAGCGGCATGGACACCAGACGGCTCGAGGCGTTCAGCGATGGGGTGCTGGCGATCATCATCACGATCATGGTGCTGGAGCTGAAAGTGCCCCACGACGCCAGCCTGGCGGCGCTTTCGCGCCTGTGGCCGGTGCTCCTCAGCTATGTGCTGAGCTTCGTTTACATCGGCATCTACTGGAACAATCACCATCACATGATCCACGTCACCCAGCGGGTGACCGGGGCGATCCTGTGGGCCAACCTGCACTTGCTGTTCTGGCTCAGCCTGCTGCCCTTCAGCACCGGTTGGATGGGCGAAAACCAGTTCGCCCGCTGGCCGACGGTCGCCTACGGCGTCAACCTTTTGGCCTGCGCGCTGGCGTATTTCGTGCTCGAGCGCAGGATCATCGCGGCCGAGGGTCGGGACGGGCCGCTGGCCCGGGCGATGGGCCGTGACTTCAAGGACAAGCTCTCCCCGCTGTTCTATTTCGCCGGGATCGCCACCGCGTGGCTATGGCAGCCTGCCGGGGGGATGGCGTTCTTCGTCATGGTGGCGCTGCTCTGGCTGGTGCCCGACAGGCGGATCGAGCGCACGATCGGCTAGCCCAGCGAACGGAACGTGATCGAGCGCCGCGTCACCGCCATCGGCGCGATCGAGTGTTCCCATTGGCGGCGCACTTCGCCCGACAGGAGGTAGAGCGCCTGCGGCGGCAGCTCGATGTTGCGCCGCTCGAAGCCGCTTGCGGTCCGCCGGCGCAGGCGGAATACGCAGGGCGCGCTCAGCGACAGGCCGAGGACCTCGTCGTATTGCGGGCGGTCGCGATGCCAGCCGATCCCGGCGCCGGGATCGTAGCGGATCACCAGTGCCGCCTGGAACGCCGCCGGGTCGCGGCCGACTTGCGGGGCGAGCTCCTGGCGCAGCGCCAGCAACCACTCAGGGATCGGCGGCGCTTCAGCGACGCGATGGCGGCTGAAGTCATAGCCCGAGCCGTAATGCGCGGTCAGGCGCTTGCCTTCCCATTGGCCGAACTGGAACGGCGCCAACGGCGCGGCATCAATGCGCTGGGCCAGTTCGGCTTCGTCCGCCTCGCTGACCGCATCGCGCACGAGGGCCAGGCCGGGCAACGCCGCCGCCTCGTTCCACGCAAAAAGTTCGCCTTCGCCCGACATCGTTCTATAACCGACAACGATGCAGCAGACCCTGTCGATCCTGACGTTCCAGACCGGCGGAGTCGGCTTGTACGAAGTGACGGACGAGATCGGCGAATGGATCGCCGGGACCGGCATCGCCCGCGGCATCCTGACGCTATTCTGCCAGCACACGAGCGCCGGGCTGCTGATCGCCGAGAACGCTTCCTCCGCGGTCCATCGCGACCTCGTCCGATGGTTCGCGGCGGCCGCGCCGGAAGGCGCGGGATACGAGCATTCCGACGAAGGCCCAGACGACATGCCGGCCCATATCAAGACGATGCTCACCGGCAGCGGCCTGACGGTGCCGGTCAGCGAGGGACGGATGATGCTCGGCACCTGGCAAGGCGTGTTCCTGGCCGAGCACCGCGCGGACCCGCACCGACGCTCGGTCGCGGTGCATATCGTCGGCGACTGAGTCACCGGCGGGGGACTGCCGGAATCGTTGGCTGGACGGTATCCCGGCAAGATTATGGTAGCGCTACCACAAAAGTCGTGACATTAGCCCTTGCGGGAGACCCGGGCGGGGACGCATGGGCTGGATGGAAACGATAACAAGAGGCCCAGAATGAGCGTCACCGCCGACACGCTGCTGCTGTTCGGCGCCACGGGCGACCTCGCCCGGCGGATGCTGCTGCCATCGCTGTGCGCGCTCGACGCGGACAAGCTGCTGCCGGAAAACCTGCGCATCGTCGGCACCGCGCGTTCGGCGATGAGCGATGCCGAATACCGCAACTTCGCCCGCGCGGCGCTGGAGAAGTTCCTCCCGGCCGACCGGCGCGGGAGCATGGCGGACTTCCTCAACCGCCTGCATTACCAGCCGAACGACGTGACCCATCCCGAAGGCTTCGAGGCCCTGGCCGAGGCGGTCGGCGATTCGAAGCACCGCCTGGCGATCTTCCTGTCGACCGCGCCGAGCCTGTTCGAAGTGTCGATCGAGGGCCTGCGGCGTGTCGGCCTCGCCGGCGAAGGCGTGCGCATCGGCCTGGAAAAGCCGCTCGGCACCGATCTCGCCTCGAGCCGCGAGATCAACGACTCGGTCGCGGCGGCTTTCCCCGAGAACCGCATCTTCCGGATCGATCACTATCTCGGCAAGGAAACAGTGCAGAACCTGCTGGCCCTCCGCTTCGCCAACATCATGTTCGAGCCGCTATGGAACGCCACCCACATCGACCATGTGCAGATCACCGTGGCCGAGACGGTGGGGCTCGAGGACCGGGTCGATTTCTACGATCAGACCGGCGCCCTGCGCGACATGGTGCAGAACCACATGCTCCAGCTGCTCGCGCTGGTGGCGATGGAGCCGCCGTCGAGCTTCGACGCCGATCCCGTGCGCGACGAGAAGGTCAAGGTGCTGCGTGCCCTGCGGCCGCTCAAGGCCACCGAGAGCGTGACCGGGCAATACACCGGCGGCGCGGTCGGCGGCCAGATCGTGCCCGGCTACGACGACGAGCTGAAGCGCGACAGTCAGACCGAGACATTCGTCGCGCTGAGGGCCCACATCGACAACTGGCGCTGGCAGGGCGTGCCGTTCTATTTGCGCACCGGCAAGCGCCTGCCCGAACGGGCGACCGAGATCGTCGTTCAGTTCCGCTGCGTGCCGCACTCGATCTTCAAGGGCGCGAAGATGCAGCCCAACCGGCTGGTGATCGGCATCCAGCCGGAGGAGAACATCACCCTCTCGCTCATGGCCAAAGTCCCTGGACTCGACCGTGACGGGATGAGCTTGCGCTCGGTGCCGCTCGACATCGCCAT
>Ga0207705_10000070_pt1 | contig 130733 bp, 129 predicted proteins | sample KBSC13metaG_FD_184314 | JGI IMG/M metagenome (GOLD analysis project Ga0207705, IMG submission 184314) | Corn rhizosphere microbial communities from Kellogg Biological Station, Michigan, USA - KBS C1-3 metaG (SPAdes) (version 2) | ecosystem: Host-associated > Plants > Roots > Rhizosphere >... | reverse complement strand
GCGCGCCGCGCCTGGTGCTCGACACCTGTTTAGCGCTCTTCACGATCGCGTGGACGCATAGCTCAGTTGGTAGAGCAGCTGACTCTTAATCAGCGGGTCCTAGGTTCGAGCCCTAGTGCGTCCACCACCTACTCGATGAGACCCGGATGCTCATGTCAGTTTCACCTCGGTAAGATGAAGGTAAACGCCGAGACCCATCAGAAGACCTGCGCCGATAAGGGCTAAGGTAAGCGGCTCGTGCAGGGCAACGAGTCCGATGACCGCCCCGATGAAAGGCGCGGTGGAAAAATAGGCGCCGGTTCGGGCGGCACCGATTTCCCTGAGCGCGAACACGAATAGCACCAGACTCAAGCCATATCCGAAAAAGCCGACAACCGCCGATGCGGCAGCCCACTCCGGAGCGGGAAACCAGGCGCCCGCGAGCACGGCCAGACCCGTATTGACCAAGCCAGCTGCCACTCCCTTGATCGATGCGAGGGCCAGAGCATCGACGTCGGCAATTTTTGACGTGCAGTTGTTGTCGATTGCCCAAGCCAGGCACGCTCCGGCGACGGCCAGAGCTCCCAGGCTACCCGCATGCCCAGATGGCGATCGAAAGGCGAGAACGACGGCCCCGAGGAAGATGGAGGCCATGCCGGCTCCGACGCGGGGGTTGAAGGGCTCCCGGAAAATGAGCCACGCGATGAGAGCGGTGAACACTCCTTCCAGCGTCAGCAGCAACGACGCCGCAGAGCCAGTGGTCTCGGTCAGGCCCCACATCAAAAGAGCAGGTCCGAGAGCGCCGCCGAAGACGACCGTCGCCAACAGCCACGGCAGGTCGACAAATTTCATTCGGACTCCATGCCGATGGCCCAGGAGGATGGAGATCCCAAGCCCGACTCCGGAGCCGAGATAGAGAAGGCCAGCCAAGAGTAGCGGATGGACGTTTCCAACGATGGCCTTCGAAGCCGGCGTCGATATTCCGAATAACAGCGCGGCGATAATCGCCAGCAGCCCGCCGCGCCGGATATCGCCAAGGGAGAAGGTTCGGATCATCGACTGAGCTACGGCCGCCCGGGCTGCCGGATCGGTCGCCGGTGGGCCGACGCTCCAGATCGCCCGACGGAAGCGGCCGGCGACTCAGCCACGATGCATGTTCTTCATCAGCTCGTCGTGATCTTCAGGCGCGCTTGCGACTGCGGCCTTGTATTGGTCAGGGCCCATCTTCGGCAGTTGTCGAACGAACGCGACCATGTCCCAAATAAGGTCGTCGCTGTGCGTCTTGCCCCAAGCAGGCATGGCACTAAGCTTCACGCCATGCTTGATCACCCAGAATTGCTCGGCCGGCGAAAGGTCATCCCCGCGAGCAAGCTCCGGTGCGGCCGGATAAAGACCCTGGCTCAATTCCGTTTTCTCAAGTCCCGGGCCGAGATGGCAACCTGTGCACATCTCCTGATAGAGAGCAGCCCCGGCTTCGACGCGTCTGGTTGTATCGAGGTCGCCCGGCACGGCGATGCCGCGTGCATGGCGCGAAATCGAATTGTCGCGCAAAGTCTCCAGAGCGTTGAAAACGATCATCGAATGGGGGGCGTCCGCTCCGATGTTGTAGAGGCCGCTGTAGATGAAGGCGCCGGCGGCTCCGGCGATGACAACGAGAAGCACGAGAACCAACGCGAGGCTCGGCAAGTACGGGCGGCTGCCGCTTGCTTTGTCTGACATACCGATCTCCTCGATTCAGTTTAGTCGAGCGAAGTCCGTCACCCCACGCGGGTCGTAGCTGCCATACAGCTGTACGAGCGTATCAGGGTACGAATTTGAGGGAGACAGGACTTCCGCGCCCACCGCGACATGATCGGCGGCCGCGGAATTCGATCGCTTATTCCGCGGTTGCTAGACCAGCACGCGCGACTGTGTTCGCTGCTGCCGTTCGAGCGACATCAGCAGCCCAAGGCTGAGCATCATCGTCATCACCGCCGAACCGCCATAGCTGACCAGCGGCAACGGCACGCCGACCACCGGCGCCAGGCCCATCACCATCATCAGGTTGATCGAAACGTAGAAGAATATGGTGGCGGTCAGGCCGGCGGCGGCGATTTGCGAAAAACGGGTCCGCGCGTTCATGCTCACTTTCATTCCCCAGTGGATCACCAGCGCGAAAGCGACGATCAGCACCACTCCGCCGATCAGACCCCACTCCTCAACCATTGTGGCAAAGACGAAGTCGGTGTGGCCTTCGGGCAGATAGTCGAGGTGGCTTTGGCTGCCGTTGAGATAGCCTTTGCCGAAAATTCCGCCGGAACCGATTGCGATCTTGGATTGGGTAACGTGATATCCGGCGCCGAGCGGATCGCTTTCCGGGTTGAGGAAGATCAGCACCCGCTTTCGCTGGTAATCGTGCATGACCGCGAACGCTAGCGGTGCCGCCACGGCCAATGCCGCGCCGCCGCCTGCGAAGATCCCCCACGGAATCCCGGCGATAAACATGACGCTGGCGCCAATCAGGATCAGCATCAGCGCAGTCCCCATGTCCGGCTGGATCATGATCAATGCTGCCGGCACGCCCAGCAAAAGCGCGGCTGGCCATATCGCCCGCCAGCTCTTGATCGCACTCGGGGGTAAGAGATCATAGAAGCGGGCGAGCACCAGCACGATTGCCGGTTTCATGAACTCGCTCGGCTGGAGCTTGATCGGACCAAGCTCAAGCCAGCGCTGCGCCCCCTTGCTGACAAAGCCGAGCATCTCCACCGCAACAAGGAGCATGAAGACCCCGACATAGAGGGGAAAGGCCGCGCTCTTGATGGTCGACTCCTTGAGCCAGGACATCGAAAGAGCGATCGAAAGGAAGATCAGGACGACGATCGCCTGCTTGAGCGCCCAGGGATGAATTGACGCGCCCGCCGCCGAATAGAGCGTCAGGAGTCCGATGCAGGCGATGGCAAGGACAAGAAAAATCAGCCGCCACGGCAGCTTGGCCAGCGGCTGCGGGATAATCGCCGAGGAAATCACGCCGTCGTTGCTCTCGCTGCCGCCTTGAATTGCTCCAACTCACGAGCGTTTCGCTCGGCGAGGGTGCCGCCCCATTGCTGCTCCAGCGGCGCAAGCGCAGCCATCGCTTTATCCTTGTCAAACAGATAGGTCATCGTGTCGCGAACAATCGGTGCAGCGGCCGATGCGCCAAAGCCGCCGTGCTCGATAATGCAGCCGATCGCATATCTGGGCTTGTCGGCCGGCGCGAAGCCGATGAACAGAGCGTGGTCGCGCAGGTTCCACTGTTTCGCAGTCCGTCCGCCACGCTCGTCCGCACCAAGCTTGTGAACCTGCGCGGTGCCGGTCTTGCCCGCCATGAGCACGCCGTCGATCGGTAGTTTCGAGGCCGCGGCGGTACCTCCGTCGTTCACGACCGCCGTCATGGCGTCACGAACGAAGGCGAGGTGCTGCGGATCGACTGCGAGCGGCGGGATGGGCTTGCGTGGACTCCCCATCAACAGCCTCGGCTGAACCAGATTACCCGATCCGATCCGGGCCGCCATCACCGCCAGCTGAATGGGATTGATGAGCACGTAGCCTTGGCCGATGGACATATTGATCGTGTCGTAGCCCTGCCACTGGCGATGAATTTTCTGCTCGATCCAGCTCGGGCTCGGCATGGTGCCGTAGCGTTGCGATGGGATCGGCAGGTCGAACTTCTCGCCATAGCCCATGTAATTCACGAGATCGGAGGTCTCCTCCGGGTTGGCCCGAAGGCCGGTATCGTAGAAGAAGATATCGCAGCTATGCTTGATCGCGTCGTGCATAGCGAGCGTGCCATGCGCCTTGTCGCAATGGAAAATATGATTTCCGTAGCGATAGGAGCCCGTGCAGGTCACGGTTCGCTTCGGGTCGATGCCTTGCTTCAGGAAGGCGAGCGCCATGCTTGGCTTGATCGTCGATCCGGATGGATAGAGACCTTGGGCGACCTTGTTGAGTAGCGGAAGATGATCGTCCTCCGAGAGCATCTTCCATTCAGTCCGGCCAATGCCCTGGCTGAAGCTGTTCGGATCGAAGGCCGGCATGGAAACGAAGGCGAGGATATCGCCACTCTCGACATCCATCGCCACGAACGCCCCGGAATTGTCGCCCATGCGGCGAGCGGCATATTGTTGCAACCCGGCGTCGATGGTCAGTTGGACCGTCTGTCCGCTGCCGTCAGGCTTCGGGTCTAGCTCCTTGACCAGCTTCCCGCGAGCCGTGACTTCGATCCTTTGCGCACCTGGCGTTCCGCGAAGATAGGGCTCCAGCGTCTTTTCAAGACCTTGTTTGCCGATTTTGAACCCGGGTGTGAGATAGAGAGGATCCTTGTCCCGATCGTAATCCGCCGACGTCGGAGTGCCCACATACCCGACCAGATGGGCGACCGCTGGGCCGTCCGGGTAAAAGCGCGAAAAGCCGCGCATGGGCTGGACGCCCGGCAGTTCAGGAAGACGGACGGTAACCGCTGCATATTGTTCGTAGGGGATGTTCTCCGCGACCTCGACGGGCTGGAACCCGCGGCTCTGCTTCAGGTCGGAAAGGATTCGGTCCATGTCATCGGCAGTGAGACTGAGCAGCTGCGCAAGCTCGCGCAGCGTCTGCTCCGGATTTTCCATTTGCTGCGGGATCAGGTTGACGCTGAAATCGCTGCGGTTGATCGCCATCGGAACTCCGTGCCGGTCGACCAGCCAGCCGCGCCGGGGCGGTACCAGGATCAGCTTGACCCGATTATCTTCCGCGAGAAGGGCGTAATGCTGGTTTTCGGCAACCGAGAGCCAACCCAGGCGCGCGATGAGGGCCGCGCCGATCGCCGCCTGGGCTCCGCCGAAGACCATCATCCGCCGCGAAAAGGTCAGCGACTGATGGAACGGGGTGATCCGCTGGTGCTTCATCGTCGACTAAATCTCCAGCGGTCGATCGAGGCGATCAACCATGCCAAAAGCGGAAAAGATGCCGCTGAAATCAATATGTTTGGCACGGCGGTTATGAACGCAAGCTTGGCTCCGGTCCACGCGGCGACCTGCCATTGCGCCGCCAGGTCCATCACGATCAAAAGCGCGGCAAGGACCCATTCGATCCAATAGTCGCGCCAGATGGTGCGCCTGTCCGCGAAATCGAGCACCAGCATGGCAAACGTCCAGACGGTCACGGAAAGCCCGAGGGGCAGGCCGGTAACTGCGTCGTTGAGCAGTCCAAGCGGCGCTGCCCACCAGGCCGGCCACACATCCGATCTTCGCAACCGCCACGCGACGAGCATCAGGAATCCGAGATCGGGAAACCAGCCGTCCTGGACGACGATCGGCAACGCAGACACAAAGATCGCCGCGATAACGGTCGCGGCGGGCACCATGTTCGCACCTGGGACGGGTCCTTCACCGATCCGCTTCTTCGGCTGGAGAGCTGCGCGGGCCATTATTGCGTCGCTTCCTGCGTAGACGTTACCGGAGCTGCCGCCGAGGCCTCCGGCTCGTAGGGCTGTTCCACGATTCCGACGGTGGTCGCTCCAAGGTCGGCGATCGGAATTGCAATCGCTCCGTCGTTGCTCAGCCTGATGACTCGAGCGAGCGGCACCAAGGGTGGATAAAGGCCGCCGACGCCGGAGGTCACGATAGCGTCTCCCGGGTGGAACGGATTGCGCCCGACTTCCAGCGGGCGGACCTCGACGGTCCCGTCGCCGCGTCCCTGGCACAGCACCGCCTGCCCACTGACGAGGAGCCGCGCCGGCACGGTGCTCGACCTGTCGGAGACGAGCAGGATGCGCGAGGCGAAAGCGCCGACGTCGAGCACGCGACCGATCAATCCCTTGGCGGAGCGCACCGGCATGCCTTCCTGGACACCGTCGTTGCTGCCTGCGGAGAGGATTGCGAACCGCCGCGGACTTTCGAATGAGGAGCTGACGATCCGGCCGACGGCAACCGTCTTCGGCGTTTCCTCCCGCAGGTGAAGCGTCTGCCGAAGCTCGCGATTGTCCAGCATGATCGCGCGCGCTTCGGTGATCTGCTGTCGAAGCGCGGCGTTTTCGCGCTTCAGGTTGCCATTCTGCCGCGCTGCGTCCCAATAATTTCCTGCCCCCGACGCGACACCGCTGACGGTCGCGGTCACCTCGTGAAGCGCATCGCTGACCGGGGCAGTTGCGTCGAGCGCAGCGCCGCGAAGGCTATGGAAGCGTTCGGGCGCAGCGATGGAGAAGGCGAGCAGGATCAAACCGATCGCCAAACCGATAATGGCCGCGATAAAGCTGAAGAATAGCCCATACTGGGCTCGTCGCGACCACCCCGGGCGCGGTCCTGACGGCGCCGCCACCGCTCAGCTGCCGCTCAGGCGGTCTGGAGGACGCCGCGGAACTGCTCTTCCTCGAGCGCCCGGCCGGTTCCGAGGGCGACGCAGGTCAGCGGATCCTCGGCAACGGTGACGGGGAGCCCGGTTTCGTCGCGAAGCACCTCGTCCAGTCCTTGGAGCAGTGCGCCCCCGCCGGTGAGAACAATTCCCTGGTCGCAGATGTCCGCCGCCAGTTCGGGGGCCGTGTTCTCGAGCGCGATCCGAACGCCCTCGACGATCGTTCCGACCGGCTCCGACAGCGCCTCGGCGATCTGGCCCTGGTTGATCGAAATCTCCTTGGGCACGCCGTTGACGAGGTCGCGGCCCTTGATGTGGACCGTCTTGCCGATGCCGTCCGTGGGCGGCTTGGCGATCCCGACTTCCTTCTTGATCCGCTCTGCAGTCGCTTCACCGATCAAAAGGTTGTGATTGCGGCGGACGTAGCTGCTGATCGCCTCGTCCATCTTGTCGCCACCGACGCGCACCGAGGTGGTGTAGGCAAGGCCGCGTAGCGACAGAACGGCCACCTCCGTCGTCCCGCCGCCGATATCGACGACCATCGATCCGATCGGCTCGGTCACCGGCATATCAGCTCCGATCGCTGCCGCCATCGGCTCTTCGATCAGATAGACGGCGCTTGCGCCGGCGTTGGACGCGGCGTCGCGGATCGCGCGCCGCTCGACGCTCGTCGAGCCCGACGGAACGCAGATGACGATTTCCGGGAAGCGCCAGGCGCGCATCTTGCCGCCGTGCACCTTGTGGATGAAGTGCTTGATCATCTGTTCGGCGACATCGATATCCGCGATCACGCCGTCGCGAAGCGGCCGAATGGCTTCGATCTGGTCAGGCGTCTTGCCCATCATCAGCTTGGCGTCGTCGCCGACCGCCTTCACTTTTTTCACACCGTTGATGGTCTCGATCGCGACGACTGACGGCTCGTTAAGCACGATGCCCCTGCCGCGGACATAGACCAAAGTGTTGGCGGTCCCGAGGTCGATCGCCATGTCGTGCGACATCCATTTGAACCAGCGCGTCCAAAACATGCTCAACTTATTCTCCGCCTTGCCCGTGGCAGCCGGAAACTCCCCCCGCCACACGATTGAAAATTAAACGCTTCCTATTGAATAAAAACTGAATTTCCCGCGGCAAATCAGCACTTCGCGGGATGGCTCGGATTGGGCTAGACCCATTAACATGTCAATAAGAAGACTGCCGTCCGAATTGATCGATCGAATCGCCGCCGGCGAGGTGGTGGAGCGGCCGGCAAGCGCGCTTAAGGAACTGGTCGAAAATGCGCTGGATGCCGGCGCATCCACCATCGCGATTCGGCTTTCGGGCGGGGGGATCGGCCTCATCGAAGTGACTGATGACGGTTGCGGGATGGACCCGGATGAGATGCGGCTGGCGCTGGAGCGGCACGCAACGTCGAAGCTTCCGAATGACTCTATCGACAGCGTGACCAGTTTCGGCTTCCGGGGCGAGGCGCTGCCGTCAATCGCCAGCGTCTCTCGGCTTACGCTGGAAAGCCGCGAACGGGGCGCCGACGGCTGGCGGATCGAGGTGGATCACGGCAGGACGGCCGCCGAGGGGCCGGCAGCACTTCCTCCGGGAACTCGCGTCCGCATCGAAGAGCTGTTCGGCAAGGTTCCCGCCCGGCGCAAATTCCTGCGCAGCCCGCGTGGCGAATATGCCGCCTGTCTCGACGCCGTGAAGCGGCTGGCGATGGCGCGAAGCGATGTCGCTTTCGCGCTTGAGCATGACGGCCGGCGCGTGTTGTCGCTGCAGCCGTCCAGTCCGCCGCAACGCGTCGCCGCTTTGCTTGCGGCGGAGCTGGAGAGACATGGCGTCGGCATCGATTGTCTCCGCGACGGTCTTCGACTGACGGGGGTCGTCAGCCTTCCGACCTTCAATCGCGGAATGGCGGACCAGCAGTATCTGTTCGTCAATTCACGCCCCGTGAAGGACCGGTTGCTGGTCGGGGCGCTCCGTGGGGCGTATCGCGATCTGATCGCCCGCGATCGTCACCCGATCGCCGCGCTCTTCCTCGAAGTGCCGCTGGAAGACGTCGACGTGAATGTTCATCCCGCGAAGACCGAGGTCCGCTTCCGCGATTCAGCTGCGGTTCGGGGGCTGATTGTTGGCGGGATCAGGGCGGCGCTCGACGCCGAATCACACCGAAGTGCCGCTCGCGAGCAGGCGGCCGCGCCGGTTCAGTGGATGATTTCGGACGAATTTGATCGTCATCCCCGCCAAAGCGGAAATCTGGGCGGGGTCGTGGATCGTCCTGGGTCCTCAGCTTTCGCTGAGCTGACGAGCAGCGTCCGCGAGCAGCGCCCGCTGTTCAACAGAGTCCGCGTCGAGCCCGCCGCCCGCGCCGAACCAGCTGTTGAGCCGGTGCCGTCCTTTCCCCTCGGCGTCGCGCGCGGGCAGGTTGCCGCCACCTACATCGTCGCCGAAGCAGAAGATGGGCTGGTGATCGTGGATCAGCATGCCGCGCACGAACGGCTGGTCCTCGAACGGCTCCGCGCCGGTCGCTCGGATGGATCGGTGCCGCGGCAGAACCTGCTCATCCCGGAGGTAGTCGAACTGGACGAGCCCGATTGCGACCGGCTCGAGGGCGCCATCACAGAGCTTTCCCGCCTTGGGCTTGAGGTCGAACGGTTCGGTCCAATATCCATCCTCGTGCGATCGGTGCCCGCCGCGCTCGGAAGTCCGGACCTTCGCAAGCTGCTCAGCGATCTTGCAGCGGAAATCGCCGAACTCGGCTCCGCGCTGTCGCTTCAGGAGCGGCTCGACCATGTCGAAGCGACGATCGCTTGCCATGGCTCGGTGAGGGCAGGGCGGGTGCTCTCGGTCGCCGAGATGAACGCGCTGCTTCGCGAGATGGAGGTGACGCCGCGCTCGGGCCAATGCAATCACGGCCGCCCGACCTGGGTGAAGCTCGCACACAGCGATATCGAAAAGCTGTTCGGCAGGCGCTGAAACCGGCTTCAGGAGGATTGGGTGTGACGCAGGAATCGGATTGGGCGAACCCGGCGCAGCGGAGTGAGCGGTATGAGAGGGGCTGGGCGAGGCTCGCCGAGGTCGATGGCCAAGCGGCCGAGAGGGTTGTTGAGAGCCTCGCCAGCATCGCTCCTGACCTCGGCCGGTACATTGTCGAGTTCGGCTTCGGCGACATTTACAGCCGTCCCGGTCTCGACCTGAAGAGCCGGGAAATCGCGACGGTCGCCGCGCTGACCGCGATGGGCAACGCCGCTCCGCAGCTCAAGGTGCATATCAATGCCGCGCTCAATGTTGGTGTGAGCAAAACCGAGATCGTCGAAATCATCATTCAGATGGTCGCCTATGCGGGTTTCCCGGCAGCACTGAATGCGATGGCGCTTGCGAAGGAAGTGTTTGCCGAACGCGAGGCGAGCGAGAGCGCCTGAGTTTCGCGGCCATTTGCCCGCAACCGTCCCGCTGCTATTGAACCTCCGGGAATGGGGTCTCCCGTATAACCGCCGCCAAGGCTGATGACTCCTACGCAGCTAGTTCAGGTGTTGTAGGAGGCATATGGGATATCTTCTTGTTTTTTTTGGGGCTGGTGTCGGTGGTGCGCTTCGGCACGGGACCAATCTCGCGGCCGCTCGACTGTTCGGTGCAGGCGTTCCGGCCGGCACGTTCATCGTCAACGTCCTCGGCTCTTTCATCATGGGGCTTTTCGCTGGCTATTTCGCGTTCCGAACGGGGGTGAACCAGCACCTTCGCCTGTTTCTCACGACCGGAATCCTGGGGGGTTTCACCACCTTTTCGACTTTCTCGCTCGATACGGCGCTGCTCGTTGAGCGGCATGCCTATGCGGCCGCCGCGGGTTACGTAATCGGATCGGTGGGTCTAGGGCTCGCGGGCCTGTTCTTCGGCCTCGCCCTGTTCCGCACCGACCCGCACTTGCCCTGAATTAGGAGCTGCAATGAATTTGGATTTGATCTCGGTCGGTGACTCGCCGCCCGAAAACATCAATGTCGTGATCGAAGTCCCAGTCGGGGGCGAACCGGTGAAATACGAATTCGACAAGAAGTCCGGCGCTCTGTTCGTGGACCGGATCCTGCACACGCCGATGCGCTACCCGGCAAATTACGGCTTCGTCCCGCACACCTTGTCCCCCGACGGCGACCCCCTCGATGCTATGGTCATCGCCCGCTCGTCCTTCATCCCCGGGTGCGTGGTCCGTGCACGGCCCATCGGTGTTCTGAAGCTGGAGGATGAGCATGGTGGAGACGAGAAGCTGATCTGTGTGCCCGTCGACACGACTTTCCCTTATTATTCCGACGTCGGCGAGCGACACGACCTGCCATCGATCATTTTCCAGCAGATTGAGCATTTCTTCAAACATTACAAAGACCTCGAACCCGAAAAATGGGTCCGGATCGGCGAATGGGGTGACGCTGCCGAGGCGAAGCGCATTGTCCTGGAAGCGATCGAACGGGGCAAAGCGAACCTCTGAGCCGACGATTGGCGCTCCCGCCGACGACTTTCGTTAATGACTGTGCTATCGTTCGGGCAGCGAGGAGCTGGGTTATGAACGAGTATGACGGCAAGGATCGGGCATATTATGCCCAGCGCGCGGCCGAAGAGCTGGAACTCGCGCAGAGCGCCGTGGACGAAGAAGCCGCCGCGGCTCACCGGAAGCTCCAGAAGGCTTACCTGGAGCGCGCGTCAGTCGGAAATCGCGAAACTCCCCCACCGGCGGAGGTGATCGGCTAGTCCTTTATGTCGTTCAAGCGCCGGTAGGCTTCTTCGATCGGCTGTGCAGCCGCATCCGTTCGAGCTTTCGTGAGCAGCGGATAGCCGCTCAGTTGCTCCTCTCGAAGCGTTGCCGCGAACTCGCCCGAGGTGACTGATCGGAGAACCTGCTTCATTCGATCGCGAGCGTTGCGGTCGATGATTTCGGGTCCGCCTAAAACAGCACCAAGTTCGGCAGTGTTGGAGATCGCTTTGCGCATCCCGGCGATCCCGCGAGCTTCGATCAAATCGGCCAGCAGCTTCAACTCGCCGACACATTCCAGGTAAGCGACCTCGGGCGAGATTCCGGCTTCCACCAGTGTTTCGAACCCGGCGCGCAGCAGCTCCGGCACAGCGCCCCAGACGACAGCGTTCTCGTTGAACAGGTCGGCGACGGCTTCCTCTTCGAAGCTGGAGGAAATGAGCCCGGCTCGGGCGCAGCCGATGGCGCGGCCATAGGCGAGGGCGATGTCGCGCGCATGTTCGGTCGCGTCCTGCGCCACCGCCCACAGCGCAACCATGCCTTTGCCTGCTTCATAAAGCGACCGAAGTGCCGTTCCCGGGCCCTTTGGCGCCACCAGGAAGACATCGAGATGCTCGCGTGGGCTGATGAGGCCGAAATGGATCGCCAATCCATGGCTGAAACCAAGCGCCGCTCCGGGTTTAAACGACGGTTCGATTTGCGAGTAGAGGTCGCCGAGAATTTCGTCCGGTGCGAGCAGCATGACGACATCTGCCGACGCGGTCGCGCGCTCCAGCAGATCGACCTCCAGTCCCGCGGCCTCGGCCGCGACCCTGCTTGCCGATCCATCGCGCAGGCCGATTACGACACCCACGCCGCTGTCTTTAAGATTGAGCGCCTGCGCCCGGCCCTGGTTGCCGTAGCCGACGATCGCCACGCGCTTGTCCGCAAGCGGCGAAGAATCGATTTCGCTTTCCCGGATCAGGTCCACAACTGCCGACTAGAGGAGGCTCAAAGCCTCGTCCATCGCGCCATCCTCAAGTGGCTTCGCGAACCGCGGCCACTCGGGGGGCGGCTGGTGAGCGAACCAGGTGTACTGGCGCTTCGCATAATTGCGTGTCGCCTGCTGCCCGGCCGCCACCGCTTGCTCCCGAGTGGCGCTTCCGGAAAGGTAATTCGTGATCTCGCGAACTCCGATCGCGCGCATCGCCGGCAGGGAAGGGTCGAGTCCTCGGGCGAGCAAGGTCTTCACCTCCTCAACGGCGCCGCTCTCGAACATCCGCTCGAATCGCTCGTCGCACCGCGCGTAAAGCCAATCCCGCGGCGGCAGCAGGATCAGCGGCTTCAGGTCGACCTGTTTCCCGATTCCGCCTTTGCGATGCTGCTGCCATTGTCCAAGCGTTCGCCCGGTCGAGAGGACCACCTCCAGTGCCCGGGCCATCCGCGTCTTGTCCGTCGGCCTCAGTCGCGCTGCTGCTTCGGTATCCGCGCTCTCAAGCTCAGCCCGGTTTTGCTCGACCGATTGCGATCGCACCCGTTCGCGAACCGCCGGATCGATCCGCGGCACCGGCGCAATGCCGTCGAGGAGTGTTCGAACATAAAGCCCCGTACCGCCGACCAGGATCGGCAGCCGCTCTTCTGCGTGGATGTTCGCAATCTCCTTGCGCGCCATCTCGGCCCATTCGGCGGCTGAGCAGGGCTCCCACGGATCCCGCACGCCATAGAGCCGGTGTTCCGCCTGCGCCCGCTCCTCGGAGGTTGGCGCGGCGCTAAGGATGGGCAGGTTGCGATAGATTTGCGCGCTATCGGCATTGACGATCACCCCTCCGCTGCGCTTTGCGAGTTCGAGAGCGAGCGCCGACTTGCCGCTTGCGGTCGGCCCGGCAATGAGAACGACAGGAGGTTTGCGGGTTCGACCTATGGCCATTGTGACGTTGATAGCAGCGGGACGGCTCGATGACAGGCTGATCGATCGCGCATTGGGGCTTCTACGCGAGGTCGATCCTGAGGCGGCGTTCTGGCACTGGATCGACGAAGGGGACGCCGCCGACCTTCGGTTCACCGGGGAGCTCGCCAGCGCGCGTTGGGCATTGAGCGCTCTCGAAGATGCCGATGTCGTGGTTCAGGAGGAAGAGCCGCGCTTCAGAAAGCTGCTCGTCGCCGACATGGATTCGACCATGATCGGGCAGGAATGTATCGACGAGCTCGCCGATTTCGTTGGCCTCAAGCGCGAGGTGGCTGAAATCACCGAGCGCGCAATGCAGGGCAAGCTCGATTTCAAGGCCGCGCTTCGCGAGCGCGTGGCGCTGCTCTCTGGGCTGGAAGAGGATGCGATCGCCCGCTGCCTTGCCGAGCGCGTCGTGCCGAATCCAGGCTCTGCGACCCTCGTCCGCACCATGCGCGTCGGCGGCGCGCAGACTTTGCTGATCTCCGGCGGCTTCCTTTCCTTTGCCGAGCCGGTGGGGAAGATGATCGGCTTCGATCGCGTGAAGGCCAACCGGCTGTTGTTCGACGGCAGCCAGCTCAACGGCAAGGTCGGCGATCCCATCGTCGACGCCGAGACCAAGCGGGCATCGTTGATCGAAGCGCGTGAGCAGCTTGGGCTGAGGCCAGAGCAGATCATGGCGATCGGCGACGGCGCCAACGATAAGCTGATGGTGCAGGAGGCCGGCCTGGGCGTTGCTTATCGCGCCAAGCCCGCGCTCGCCGAAGTTGCGGACGCGAGGCTCGATCACCACGGGCTCGATGCGCTGCTGTGGGCGCAGGGGATTCGCAAGAAAGAGTGGGTGCGCGCCTAGGTTATTTAGCTGCGACCGGGAAGCACGCCTGCCCGTGAAGCGAAGCGCAGGCGGCCGAAGCTGCCTCACGGCTGGGGTAGGGACCGACCTGCAATCGCGTGATCTTGCCGACCGGAACGTAATAGGCCTGATGCCCGCCCAAGCTCCGGCCCAGCCTTCGGTACAGCGCTTCGGCGGAGCCGCGCTGGGAAAAGGCGCCGAGCTGGATGCGCCAGCCTCCGGAGCTCGCGACCGGGGCAGGTTTTGGCGTCGGCGCAGCTTCCGGAACGGTCCGCTTCGGCGCAGGCGCCGCCACCGCAGTTTCGACGGGAGTTTTTGGCTTCGGCGCGGCTTGCGGTTTGGGCTGAGCTTTCGTTCGCGCCGGTTTCGCTGCGGGCGCACTCGATGGCGCCGGAGCCGCCTTGGACTGGTTCATCGCCATGGCGAGCGCCTTCTGCCGCACATCGACGGGAAGCACCTGGTCCATATCTGCAAGTGTTGCCTTCGCCGGCTGCAACCCCTGCGCTGCCGCCCGGCTGACATAGGCGTAGGCGGTAAGCGGGTCCTTGGGCACTCCGTCGCCGTTGAACAGCGCGGTGCCGTAGACCAGCATCGCCCGCGGCTCGCCACGCTCGGCGGCTTTCTTCAGCCAGCGCATCGCGCCGGAGCGGTTGCCGCTGTCGAACAGCAGCAGTCCGAGCGTCGTCTGAGCGTCCAGATGACCGGCGTCCGCCGCCTTCTCCAGCCAGAGCTGTGCCAGCGCCAGGTCCACCGGAACTCCCCGGCCTAGGCGGTAGGCCTGGCCGAGATCGAACTCAGCATCGGGGTCGCCTTTCTCCGCAAGCGGGCGCCAGATCGCGACTGCCGAAGCGTAGTCGCCGTGCTGCCAGGCATCGATCCCGCTCTTCACCGCCTGCTGCGCGACGGCGGGGGTCGCAACCCCGATAAGGACCGCGGCGACAGCCAAGCCTTTGACAGTCTTCACGATGATTCCCTCCGAACCCCACGTCATCGCTCCAGCCTAGCCAAGTCAGGCCGCGGGGCAACAGAGTCCTCACCACATTAACCAGATTTTAGAGCCTTGAGTGCCACTCCACCCTCGATCGATCGATTTGACTCAAGGGGACAAGCATGCGCGTTCTGGCTATGGCATCGCAGAAAGGCGGTTCGGGGAAGACCACCCTGTCCGGACATCTAGCGGTGCAGGCTCAGCTGGCGGGAGCGGGCCCCGTTTGCCTAATCGACATCGACCCCCAGGGCAGTCTCGCCGACTGGTGGAACGAGCGCGAGGCGGAAATGCCGGCCTTTGCGCAGACGACCGTCGCCCGCCTTGCTTCCGACCTTGAGGTTCTTCGCCAGCAGGGCTTCCGGCTCGCTGTTATCGATACGCCGCCGGCCATCACAATGGCGATCCAGAGCGTGATCGCGGTGGCCGAGCTGATTGTTATTCCGACGCGTCCGAGCCCGCACGATCTTCGCGCCGTCGGCGCCACGGTCGATCTCTGCGACCGTGCCGGCAAGCCGCTCATCTTCGTCGTCAATGCCGCGACCCCGAAGGCCAAGATCACCTACGAAGCCGCGGTGGCGCTTTCGCAGCATGGCACCGTCGCTCCCGTGACGATCCACCACCGCACCGACTTCGCGGCCTCCATGATCGACGGCCGGACCGTGATGGAAGTCGATCCGCAGGGCCGCTCCGCTCATGAGGTGATCGAGCTTTGGGATTACATCTCGGACCGTCTCGAAAAGAATTTCCGCCGCACGGTGTTTGCGGCTCCAAGTGCTTCGCCGGGCATAAGCGCCCCGGCCAGTCCGCGTCCCGTCGGCGGTTTCGGCCGCCGAGTCGTGGGTCAGTAAGGGAGACCCGCGGTGGCTGAACCCAAACCTTTCGCTTCTCTCTCCTCCGGTCTCCTGGCGCGCAAGGGCGCGGCCCGTCCGGCGATGCGCCCCCAGGGCTTCGGCCAGATGGGCGCAGGCCTTGATGATCTTGGCTGGAACGACATGGGCTTTGAACCGCCCAAGCCAACTCTCGCGGCGGCGCCTGATGCGGATCACGATGCCTTCGGCGAAGTGGTGCCAGCGCATCCGCACAATCTCGGCGGCCTGACTCCGGTCGATTCCCCGGTCCACAAGCAGCAGGCCGAACTTACCGGCCGGCTTTCGTCCTACTCGCCGGAAGATGCCGGTGAGGAGGAGGAGGAGGACTTCGACGAGACGGCAGAGCTGTATGACGCTTCTGAAGCCGATGAAGTTAGCCCGGCTTACGAGAGCGCACAGGTTTACGAGGACGAACGGCCCGAAACCGAGAAGGTCGAGCCGGAGCCGATGGAACTTCGCAATGCGGCGGAGCCAGTAGCCTTCGTTGCCCCGCGTCCGCCGGTGGAGGCGGTTCGCGCTCCGGCGCCACGCCGTCCGCGCAAACCAAGGGCGGCGCCTGGAAGCAAGGAAAAGGCCGCCTTCACTCTCCGCCTCGATTCCCATCGGCATCTCAAGCTTCGTCTCGCCTGCGCAATCGGGGGACGGTCCGCACAGATGCTCGTCACCGAGGCGCTCGACCAGCTGCTGGCGTCGATGCCCGAGCTCGACGCGATGGCCGAGAAAGCAAAACGCAAGGGATAAAGCCCATGATCAAGTCGCTCCGAATTGTCACGACCGTTTCCGCTCTTGCGGTCGCCGCGACCATGACAGGGTGCGCCACAGGGCCGCATAACCATCAGATGCTCGGTAGCGCTTCCGGCCATGTCGGCCTCGCGACTGCGGCACAGGCCGCGCTAGAGGCGAAGCAATATTCGACTGCCGTTTCGCTTGCCGAGCAAGCCGTCCAGTACACGCCAGACGATGCCGGTTTTCGGATGCTGCTCGGCAATTGCTACTTTGCAGCCGGCCGGTTCGCCTCGGCGGAAACCGCCTATCAGGATTCGCTGAGCCTATTGCCAAACCAGCCGAAAGTCGTCCTGAAGCTGGCGCTCGTGCAGATCGCGCAGGGCAAGAACGCAGAGGCGCTTGGTTATCTCAACCTTGCTCGTGATGCGCTTGATCCGGCCGATTACGGATTGGCGGTAGCGCTCGCCGGCAGGCCGGTCGACGCTATCCAGGTGCTGGAAGCTGCGGCCCGCGCTCCCGGTGCGGACAGCCGAGTGAGACAGAATCTGGCAATGGCCTACGGGCTAGCGGGTGAGTGGACCGAAGCGCGAACGATCGCCGCCCAGGACCTTGCGCCGAACCAGCTTGAGCCGAGGATCCAGCAGTGGATGCAGCTCGCCAACCCGACGCGCCCCTCCGATCAGATCGCGGCGGTGACCGGAATTCAGCCTGCAGTTGATCCGGGCGAACCCCAGCGCCTTGCGCTGAAGGGGGCGCAGAATCCGCTGGAGCGTCTGGCGCAGGCCGCTACCCAGCAGGCGGAGCAGACCACGTCGGTGCTGCTCCCGGATCCTGCTCCGGCTGCGCCCGCCGCACCGGCTGCGACGCAACCCCAGGCTGCTGCGACATCAAATCCGGCTTCAACGGAAACGGCTGCACCGCAAACCGCAGAAGCTGCGCCGGCTCCGCAGGCTCCAACTGATCCGCTCGCGGCGAAAGATGTTGCCGAGGCGGCCAAAACACTGGTCCAGCCCGCCACGGCTTCAGTCGCGCCTCCGCTGCCGACGAAATTCGATGCTCCGCCGCCGAGCTACGTCGCCATCACCGACCGGGTCCGCAAAGCTGCGGCGAAGGCGGTGCATTCGGAAGGCAAATCCAACGCCGTGGTCCAACTCGGCGCCTACAGCTCTCCGGACGCAGTCGAAACCGCGTGGAACACGATCGCTCGCCGTTACGCGCTGCTCGCAAGCTATGCTCCGGTCAGCGCCAAATTCCGTAGCTCCAGGGGCGTGGTCTATCGCCTCTCCGTGCAGGGCTTCGCCAGCGCCGGTCAGGCACAGCATCTGTGCTCGACCCTCCGCGAAAAGGGCGCAAGCTGCTTTGTGCGCAGCGTGGCCGGTGACTCGCCGGTCCAGTTCGCCTCGCGCTGATCAGTCGGCGTTGCCGGCCAGCAGCTCCAGGCAGGCCATCCGAACCGCGACTCCATATTCGACCTGACGCTCGATCAGCGAACGATCGGGATCGTCGGCGATCTCACTTTCGATCTCCACTCCCCGGTTCATCGGTCCGGGATGCATCACCGCAGCATTCGGCTTGGCCAGCGCCAGCCGTTCGCGCGTAAGGCCGTAGCGCTGCAGATATTCGCCGGGACCGTCATCAAGATCGCGCTCTAACCGCTCGCGCTGGATCCGCAGCATCATCACCACATCGGCGTTCTGCACTGCCTCTTCGATCGAGAGCCTGGGTCCGTTCTCCGGCATGAGCTCCGACGGGCCCGCAAGGCGAACTGAGGCCCCCAGCCTTGGCAGAAGCTTGGCGTTCGATCGGGCGACGCGGCTGTGGCGGATGTCGCCGCAAATGGCGACGGTGAGCCCCTCGATCCGGCCGAACCGCGACCGGATCGTCGCCGCATCCAGGAGCGCCTGAGTCGGATGCTCGTTCGTGCCGTCGCCGGCATTGATCACCGGGCAGCGCATGATTGCGGCCACCCGCTCCGGCGCGCTATTCTCCTCGTGCCGGATCACCATCAGGTCCGGGCGCATCGCGTTCAGTGTGCGGGCGGTATCCTCGAGGGTTTCGCCTTTTTTCACCGAGGAATGCTCGACCGACAGGAATTGCGGCGAAGCGCCAAGCCGGTGCGCGGCCGTCGCGAACGACATCGCAGTGCGGGTGGAATTCTCGTAAAAGACATTGAAGACCAGCTTGCCCTGCAGGTTCTGGCTGGATTGTCCCTCGCGAAGCCGCTCGAACCAATGCTGGCCGCGATCCAGAATCGTTGCGATCTGGTCATCCGACAGCGAATCGATCGAAAGCAGGTCCACGAGCGCGCCGCCTAACTGCGGTTGGCCAGATTGGCCAGAGCGTCGATCGCGCCTTGAAGAATGTGGGCTGCAGCGAGCGCATCGACTTTCTCTGCGCGTTTCGCGCGGCTGACGTCGGCGTCGATCATCGCCCGCTCTACCGCGACGGTGGACCAGCGCTCGTCCCACAGGAGCACAGGCAAGCCGAGCGGCGCGAGGTTGCGGGCGAAAGCGCGGACCGACTGTGTTCGTGGGCTGTCGCTGCCGTCCATGTTGAGCGGGAGCCCGATCACCAAACCAGCAATTCGGTTGCCTTCGGTGAATCCACGGAGCGCCTCCAGGTCCCGAGTGAACTTGGTTCGGCGGATCGTTTCTGACGGCCCGGCGAAGCGCCACTCCGCATCGCAGGTCGCGAGTCCGATCGTCCTCGTGCCCACATCGAGCCCGGCGAGCCGGCCGGCTGCCACAGCGCCAGCAAATTCAGCCGGAGCGGTGGTGATTAGCGGCTGCGCCACGCGGCGAGCCTCCGTTCAGCATCCTGCCGGATTGCGCCCCAGAACAGGGCATAGTCGTAAACGTGGTAGTTGTTGCCTGGAAGGACGTAGGGTCCGAGCGGCGGGATGTTGCCGTCGAGGATCAGAAGCCCCTTGTCGCAGTGGGCGCCGACCGCGCCGGGTTGCAGGGCCGCTGTCGTGAAATCGGAGGAAGGAACGAGCGTTCCAGGGTTTGCGCGCGGCGGTGCTGTTCCGTTGGCGGTCCCGGTGATCGGGTTGACGCAGAGGATGTCCTGTCGCTTGCGCGGGCCGCCGGTTAGCCCGTTTGTTTTCTCCCAATCCTGCAGGATCAGCGACGGATTGGGCGGATCGGCGAAGCTCATCCAGCTCAGGATGCAGCCGGTCTGCGTTGGCGAGCTGCAGCCAGGAAAGCCGAGCGCCGGAAGGTCGGATGCTGTGTCGATCGGCCAACCCACCACGTAAGCGGCGACGAGCCGCCCCCTGAGCTGATCCTTCCGATCCCTGAGCAGGTGCATCAGGTGGAGCGCCCCTTGGCTATGTCCGGCAAGGATGATCGGCCGGTCGGCCGGAATGCTTCTGAGGAATTGATCGAACGCCGCAGAAACATCCGAATAAGCAAGATTGAGCGCCTTCCCGGCATCCTCACTCTTCAGGAGGAAGGAGCCGTAGGTGGCCTGACGGTAGCGCGGCGCCCATATGACCCCGGCGCTGTTGAAGGCGCTCGCCTCGCTTTGAACGAAGAGGTTCGTCCGAAACTGAGTTTCAGAATCGGCGACGAGCGGTGCGTTCCAGCGATCGCCTTTGAGATATGTCGTCGGGTGGATGTAGAAGATCGCCGCATTGCCGACCGCACCAGCGCCGATGTCCTGCGGCAGCCATTCGGCGGGACCATCGCCGATTCCCGGCCGGGCGATCCACGAATCCAGCTTCGAATAATCGGGGCCGCTGTTCGGCGGCGGAGCGGTGTAGTGGCCCTGCGGCGTGTAGATTTGGCGAAGCGCCGATCCGCCCCACTGGAAGAGCGCGAATGCTCCCGCGACGACCAGCAACGTCAGGATCGTGATCGCCAACAGGAAGCGCCGGGCACACATGAACTCCGGCCCTATTGGCGAGAGGGGCAGCGGGCAAGCAGCGAAGGACTCTGTGGTCGCGTTACGGGATTCCAGCTTTGGCGGTTACCCGTTATTGGCGCGCCTAGCCTAGGAGATGGCCGTGGTCGAACCCGCAGATGCCAAAGAGCTGATCGAAGAAGCGATCGAGGAAGTCGAGCGCGTCGATCACAAGGAACGCCAGCTTGAAAAGCGATTTCGCGACCGGGTGTCGGTCCTGGTCGGAATCTTCGCGGTCCTGCTGGCGGTGATCCATGTCGAGGCAGCGAGCAGTGCCCGCGAGAGCCTGCTTCGGACGGTCAAAGCCTCCGACACCTACAATTATATGGAAGCGAAGATCATCCGGGAATCGCTGCTCAAGACCGAGGCGCAGAATCCGAGTTTCGACGCGGCGACCAAGGCGGCGATGCTGAAGGAAGCCGCGAGACTCAGGGACCCCGATGCCGCCGGCCACGGGATTGTTCAGCTTCAGAAAACGGCCGACCAACTCCGCGATGAGGGAGAGGCCGCTTCGAAGAGCGGAGAGTGGTTCGAGCTTGCCGAGACAGCCATGCAGGTTGCCATCGTGCTACTGTCGATTGCCCTGGTCGCCCGATCGACTGCGATCGTCGCCGGCGCTGCGGGATTGGCGCTGGTCGGCGTCATTATTGCTGCGGCCACGGCGATGGGAGCGCCGTGAGAATTGAAGAGAACGGAGGAATGATGGCACAGACCTACCACGGGAGCTGCCACTGCGGCGCCGTTTCGTATGAGGCCGACATCGACCTCAATGCGGGGACCACAAAGTGCAACTGCAGCTTCTGCATGAAGGCGCGGGCGTGGAAAGCGTTTGTTCGACCGGAAGCTTTCCGCCTCTCCAGCGGGGCTGATCGGGCGACCTCCTATCACAAGCATCCGCAAGCGCCGCTCAAGCATTTCTGCCCGACCTGCGGAGTCTACACGCACGAGACGGGGAGCGCCGACTATTTGGGAGGCGATTTCGTCGGGGTGTTCCTGTCCAGCCTGGATGACGCAAGCGACACCGAATTGGCGGAGGCGCCGCTTCGCTGTTGCGATGGACGCAACAACAACTGGCAGGACGAGCCGCCGGAAACCCGCTATTTGTGACGCCTTAACCTGAATATGATGTTCGCCAAACGTCTTCGGGAGCGGGTTCGTTCGGGCGAGATCACTTGCACGATTCGGATCTGGCATCGCCCGAGAGTGAAGGTCGGCGGCATTTACCCGATGGAGGGCGGCCGCGTGGTGGTCACCTCGATCCGGCAGATCGCGATCGGCGATATCACCGGCGAACTGGCCCGGCGGTCAGGATTCGAAGGTGTGGTCGATCTTCTCAAGGTAGCGAAGCATGGCAGCGGCACGAATGCGTATCTGATCGAGTTCGAATATTTCAAACCTAGTGATGAAATCGACTAGGCCTCAAGCTTGGACGAGCGTCGCCCTCAGCATTTCTGCGGGGGGAAACATGTTGACGCCATCTCCGATCTTTTCACGGTAAAAATCCGCAAGATCCAGATAAGCGCGTCGAACCGCCGCGTCGGAGGACGCGAACGCCTGCGCCACTGCCGCATGAAACCGCAAATTGTAATCCGGGCTCTCAGTCACGAACTTCCTCAATAGCGATTCGGCACTAATGGAAGGATGTAACGCGCGATAGCGATGTATGAGGAAATCGCCTAGTTGCAGAAGGATAGATGCAAAAAGTTAACTGCAGAAAGTTAGTAGTCACTTGCAACTGGCCTGATGCAGCTGCCCGCAAATTCGCCGGGCCGCTTGCCGCTCCCGGAGCACACCGCTATCCGCCGCACCCGCAATGTCCGTAAGCGCCGAACAGGTCCGCCATATCGCCAATCTCGCCCGCCTCGCGATGAATGAGGAGGAGCTCCAGCGCCTTGTGCCCGAGCTCAACAACATCCTCGGCTGGGTCGAGCAGCTGGGCGAAGTGAACACGGAGGGCGTCGAACCGCTGGCGACGGTGGTCGAACAGAAGCTAAGGCTTCGCGAGGACAAGGTGACCGACGGCAATTGCCGGGACGAGGTGCTGGAGAATGCACCTGTGGCGGAGCACGGGTTTTTCGCGGTTCCCAAGGTGATCGAGTGAAAAGAATTTCGCGCAAAGACGCAAAGACGCAGAGACGTTCGAGCGAGCGTCGGCGCCTCTGCGCCTCTGCGTCTCTGCGCGAGAATAGCTTGCTTCCCGCTTGCGCAGGAACGACGACAAATGGCTGAGATCACCTCGCTCACGATTGCCGAGCTACAGGCGGGCATCCGCTCGGGCGAGTTCTCGGCGCGCGAAGTTGCGGAAAGCTACAATGCAGCGGTCGCTGCGGCACGGGCGCTCAACGCTTACACGGTCGAGACCCCGGAGGATGCGCTGGCATGCGCGGACGCGGCGGACAAGGCGCGCGCAGCCGGCGAGGAGCTGGCGCCGCTCGCCGGAATCCCGCTCGGGATCAAGGATTTGTTCGCGACCCGAGGCGTGGACACGACCGCCGGAAGCCGGATCCTCAAGGACTTCCGCCCGCCCTACGAAAGCACCGTCACCGCCAACCTTCGCAAGGCGGGGGCGGGGATGCTCGGCAAGCTCAACATGGACGAGTTCGCGATGGGCTCATCGAACGAGACCAGCGCCTACGGGCCCGTGATCTCGCCGTGGCGGCGCAAGGATGGGAGCAATGCGGCAATCACGCCCGGCGGTTCGTCCGGAGGTTCGGCCGCCGCCGTTGCCGCACGTATTGCTCCGGGGGTGACCGGTACCGACACTGGCGGTTCGATCCGGCAGCCGGCGGCGTTCACCGGAATCACCGGGATCAAGCCGACCTATGGCCGCTGCTCGCGCTGGGGGATCGTGTCCTTTGCAAGCTCGCTCGACCAGGCGGGGCCGATGGCACGGACGGTCCGCGACTGCGCCATCCTGATGGAGGCGATGGCGGGCTTCGATCCGAAGGATTCGACGTCGCTCGATCTGCCGGTGCCGAAGTGGGAAGCCGGATTGTCCAGTGATCTCAAAGGCAAAAAAGTTGGTGTTCCCAAGGAATATCGCATCGACACCGTACCCGCGGAGATCAACGCCTTGTGGGATCGCGGGCTCGAGTGGCTCCGCGATGCGGGCGCCGAGCCGGTCGAGATCAGCCTTCCGCACACGAGATATGCGCTTCCGACCTATTACATCATCGCGCCCGCGGAGGCGTCGTCCAACCTCGCGCGCTATGATGGCGTTCGTTACGGCCTAAGAGTCGAAGGCGAGGGATCGCTCAACGCGATGTATGCCGCGACCCGGGCTGCCGGTTTCGGCGCCGAGGTAAAGCGGCGGATCATGATCGGCACCTATGTGCTCTCCGCCGGGTTCTACGACGCTTACTTCACCAAGGCGCAGAAGGTTCGGGCGCTGATCAAGCAGGATTTCGCCCGCGCGTTCGAGCAATGCGACGTGATCCTCACCCCCACGGCGCCGTCGGCTGCCTTCGGGATCGGCGAGACGACCGATCCGCTGGCCATGTACCTCAATGACGTGTTCGCAGTCCCAGCGAGTCTTGCCGGTCTTCCGGCGATGAGCGTTCCGGGCGGCCTGGACCGGCAGGGGCTTCCGCTCGGACTTCACCTGATCGGCAACGAGCTGGACGAACAGACGGTGCTGAACGCGGGCCTCGCGATCGAGGAGCGCGCCGGTTTGACCGCCAGGCCGGAGAAGTGGTGGTAAGGCCAAGCGAGCGCTGCCTGACCGCGAATTTTGATCGATTCGACAAGAAAATAGCCGGACGGAGCAGCCCCGCCCGGCTATTTGTCCATTAAGAGCGGACGGATCGTTGCCGCCGCTCCCACATTGCTACTTGCTGTAGCAGGGGAGCCAGTTGTGGGTCCAGCTCGGCATCACCGTGCACAGGCCCTGGGTCGTGGGCAGGGTGTTCGCGACGCTCGCCGTCGACTGAACCGCCAGCACGCCTGAAACAATCGCAGTCAGAAGGATCTTTTTCATTTTTGCTCTCCTCACAATCGGGAGGACCAATTTCGGTTTCCGCCGTTAAATGAACGGATAAATAATATTCCAATTTGGAGGGTTATGCGGATTTTCGGCGGCCTGTCTCTCTTGCCGAGCCTCCAGGAAAGGCTCCATTCCTGACGCGATTTTCTGGATTAGGGGGCGGTTTGCGCGCCAGTTTGCGGCGGTCGCTCCAGGAATCGCCTGCGCAACCCATCGCGAACGGGCGAGTCGAACCGGCGCGCCACCACCCATGAACAGGCGATCACGACCGCGGGATAGATCTGCACCGCGATTTCCCGCGCCGCGTTGCTCCAGAAGGCCCCGCCCAGCCGCGCTGAAATGGGCGGGAAAGCCCACAGCAAAGGCCCCTGGAGCAGGTAAACGGGGTAGGACAGGTAGCCGGCGAGAAGGGCGAAAGAGCGCAGGCGCGGGCCCATTGCCGCCTCAGTGCCCAGCCAGACCAGCAGCGGGAAGAGAAACATGATGCAGGCGAGGTCGTAGATTTCTCCCCCGAATTGGCCGGGAATTAGGACCAGCAACAACAGAAGCACGAGCAATAGCGCCGGGATCGACGGTCCGCGGTACCGCTGCCGAAACCGGAAGACAGCAACGCCCGCGAAGAAGGAGAAGAGTGCCCGCGCTCCGCCGCCCCACGCGCCCGGCCAGAACCCGCCGAGATCGGCGCTCCGGTGGCCGAGCGCTGCAAGGCCGAGAAGCCCTGCGCCGATGACCGCGAGCCCGGCCAGCCGGAAACCCCCGAGCCGCGGGGCGGCAAGACCGAACAGCAGGTTTACCAGCAGCTCCCAGAGCAGCGACCAGGCGGTGAATGCGAGAGGAAACAGCAGATGCGGCTCCACCGACCAGCGGCTCGGCGTCGGAAGAAAGAGGATTGCTGTTGTGAACGACGTCAGCAGATGCGTGGAGGTGACCCGTGGGTCCGCGCCATGCCCTAGCAACAGCGACGCAAGCAGCTCCACCGCGGCCAGCAGGGTGGCGGCGCAATAGAGCGGGTACAGCCGGATCAGGCGGGCTAGGCAATATTGCTTGAATTGTGCCCGGCTCGCTAACCGAGACTGGTAGGCGTGAGCGATCACAAAGCCGCTGAGCACGAAGAAGAGGTCGACTGCCAAATAGGCCCGCGGGAAAGGATTCTCGAAGGCTGGGCGCCACGAGGAGAACGGCATTGGCCAGCTATGGATGAGGAGCACCGCCAGCGCGGCGATTCCCCGAAGCAGATCGAGCCCGGCGAAACGCTCAGTCCTTTCTCCCTGCAACCCCTGATCCGCCCCTGCTGTCCTCACGATAGCTATAGAGCGGCGCAAGCCCATGAAAAGCTTTTCAGCCGCTCGCTGCGCCAGTATCGGCGTCGCTCATGAGCAACAGCAGCTATCGCCTCCACGGGACCACCGGCGAATGGGAGGTCGTCGTCGGGCTTGAGGTCCACGCCCAGATCACTGCGACCGCCTCCAAGCTCTTTTCCGGCGCCGCAACGGCGTTCGGGGCCGAACCCAACACGCAGGTGAGCCTGGTCGATGCGGCGATGCCGGGCATGCTTCCGGTGCCGAACAGGGAGTGCATTCGACAGGCGGTGCGCACCGGGCTTGCGCTGGACGCCAAGATCAACCGCTGGAGCCGCTTCGACCGCAAGAATTACTTCTACGCCGATCTGCCGCAGGGCTATCAGATCAGCCAGCTCTACCATCCGCTGGTGGGCGAGGGCGAAGTCGAGGTGCTGGTCGACGAGCAGGACGCGAACTCGGCGAAGCGGATCGGGATCGAGCGCATCCACGTCGAGCAGGACGCGGGCAAGCTGATGCACGATCAGCATGCGACGATGTCCTACGTCGATCTGAATCGCTCGGGCGTTGCGCTGATGGAAATCGTTTCGCGGCCGGACATGCGTTCTCCGGCAGAGGCAGGGGCCTATTTGCGGAAGCTGAGAGCGATCCTTCGCTACGTCGGCTCGTGCGACGGCAATATGGAAGAAGGCTCGATGCGCGCCGACGTCAATGTCAGCGTGCGCAAGCCGGGCGGAGAATTCGGAACCCGGACAGAGACCAAGAACGTCAATTCCGTCCGTTTCGTGATGGCGGTGATCGAGCATGAGGCCAAGCGCCAGATCGAGGTGATCGAGGAGGGCGGCACGGTCGTCCAGGAAACGCGGCTCTATGATCCCGATCGCGGCGAGACGCGATCTCTGCGATCGAAAGAGGATGCGCACGATTACCGCTATTTCCCCGATCCCGACCTGCTTCCGCTGGAGCTCGACGAGGCGTTCGTCGAGGAGTGCAAGGCCAGCCTCCCGGAGCTCCCAGACGCGAAGCGCAAGCGCTATGAAGACCTCGGCATAACGCCCTACAATTCCAGTGTTTTGACGGCGGACGTGGATATCGCCCGCTGGTTCGATTCGCTGCTCGAAACTGGGGTCGATGCGAAGGCTGCGGCCAACTGGACGACCTCGGAGCTGTTCGGGGCGCTCAACCGGCTCGACATCGGGATCGAACAGGGCCCGGTCAGCCCGCAGGGTGCCGGCGAGCTATTGAAGCTGGTTGCCGACGGCACGCTTTCGACCACACTCGCCAAGCAGGTGCTCGAGATCATGCTTGAGACGGGCAAGAGCGCCGGTGCAATCGTCGAGGAGCGGGGGCTCAAGCAGACCAGCGATACAGGCGAAATCGACGCGCGAGTGGATGAAGTCCTCGCCGCAAACGCCGACAAGGTCGCGGACTACAAGGCCGGGAAGCAGCAGCTGTTCGGCTTCTTCGTCGGTCAGGTGATGAAAGCGATGGGCGGCAAGGCCAACCCCAAGATCGTCAACGAGCGGCTGCGCGAGAAGCTCGATTAAACGTTATTGCGAGGAGCGTAGCGACGCGGCAATCCAGACGCACTGGATTGCTTCGCTCCGCTCGCAATGACGAGACTCAGCCGCTTCGGGCAGTCGGCTGCGCCGGAGTTGGTCCCGGCGTGACCGGCTGCGCCGGTTGCGGAATGTCGATATCAGGCCGCACGGGAGGCGTTTCCGGAGGGACAGGCTGCGGCTGGCCAGGCTGAGGGGGCATCGGTGTGCCGGGTGGCTCCTTGGGTTGCGGCTGCTGGGCGATGGTTCGTCTCCTCCTTGAAGCAAACGCCAGCGGCCACAGGCGGTTGCAGAGCGGCCGGTCGAAACCGAGCCGCTTGCCCCACGCCCGATCCTTGCTATAGGCCGCGCACTTTCGGGAAGCCCGCGCGCGCGTGGCGGAATTGGTAGACGCGGCAGGTTTAGGTCCTGTTGTCGCAAGACGTGGGGGTTCGAGTCCCTCCGCGCGCACCATTTCCGGCACAGCCAGTCTGGGAGACTGGCGAGCACGGAAATCGGCCCAGGCGTCGCCGGGGGCTTGCCGAGGACGAAAATCGCGCAGAGACGAAATCGCCCAGGCGATCCCGAAATCACAGAGCAGGATTCTCAGAAGTGACCATCAAGACCGTCGAGACGGAAAATCAGGGCCTCAAGCGGGCATTCATGCTGACCATCCCCGCCAAGGACATCGAGGCGAGGGTGGACAAGGAAGTGAAGCGGCTTGCGCCGCAGGTGCGCATGCCCGGCTTCCGCCCCGGCAAGGTGCCGGCCAACCTGATCCGCAAGATGCACGGCGATGCGCTTCAGCGCGATGCGCTCACCGGAGCTGTCCAGGATGGTGTCCAGCAACTGCTGGAGCAGCAGAAGCTTCGCCCGGCGATGCAGCCGCAGGTGGAGCTCGACGAAACCTACGAGCCCGGCAAGGATGCCGAGGTGCGGGTGCAACTCGAGGCGCTTCCCGAAGTCTCGGCGCCGAACATCGAAGGGCTGAAGCTCGAGCGGCTGGTGGTCGAGCCCGACGAGAAGGCGGTCGACGAGCAGATCGAGCAGCTGGTCCGCTCCAACAAGAGCTGGAAGGACGCCCCGAAGGCGCACAAGGCCGAGAACGGCGACCTCGTCGTCGTGGACTTCGAAGGCAAGGTCGGCGGCAAGGTCTTCGAGGGCGGCAAGGGCGAGGATATGTCGATCGAGCTCGGCTCGGGCCGGCTCATTCCGGGCTTCGAGGAACAGCTGGTCGGGGCCAAGGCCGGCGACCAACGCGAAGTGAATGTGGAATTCCCGAAGGATTACCCGGCCGAGAACCTCAAGGGCAAGAAGGCAACCTTCGACGTCACCGTGAAGCAGGTGAAGGTCGCGGGCGAAGGCAAGGCCGACGACGAGTTCGCCAAGTCGCTGGGCCTCACCGACATCGAGCAGCTTCGCGGCATCCTTCGCGACCAGCTGAGCCAGGAGCTCAACGGCCTCACGCGCACGCACATGAAGCGGCGGCTTCTCGACCAGCTGGCGGAGCGCTGCGACTTCGACGTTCCGCCGTCGATGGTCGAAGCCGAGTTCCAGAACATCATGCAGCAGCTTCGTCATGAGGCCACCCACGAGGAGGATCCGCAGGCGGCCCTCGCCGAGATCGAGGCTGAGGCCGGCGAATATCGGCACATTGCCGAGAGACGGGTCCGGCTCGGGCTGCTTCTGTCGGAAATCGGCGCCGAGAATGGGGTCGAGATCAGCGACCAGGAGATGAACCGGCTGATCGCTCAGGCGGCATCGCAATATCAGGGCAAGGATCGCGACCGCTTCATTGAGTATGTGCAGCAGGAGCCCGCCGCGGCAGCCCAGCTTCGCGCGCCGCTCTACGAGGACAAGGTTGTCGATTTCCTCTTCTCGAAAGCGGAAATCACAGAGCGTAAGGCGACTCGCGAGGAGATCGAGGCCGATCTCGAGAGCGAAGAGGGCCATGTGCACGGCCCCGGCTGCGGCCACGACCACGTCCATGAAGAAAAGCCGGTCAAGGGCAAGAAGGCTGCCGCCAAAAAGGAGCCGAAACCGGAAGCTGCTGAGGCCAAGAAACCGGTGAAGACCAAGGCGGAAAAGGCGCCGGAGAAGGCGAAGCTGACCGCGGAAAAGACGGAAAAGCCGAAACCCGCCAAGCCGCTGAAGAGCGAGCCCGCCAACGAAGCGGCAGCGAAGAAGGTCGAAAAGGCCGCCAAGACCGAAAAGACTGCTGCGACCAAGGCCGAGAAGCCCGCGGCGAGCAAGTCCGAAGCAAAGCCGGCCGCGAAGAAGGCTCCGGCCAAGAAACCTGCTAAGACGGGCAAGTAGGACGACCGTTTCGGGGGGAAAGATGGGCAATTCGGGCAACCCGCGGATTGCCGTCCTGCTGCCCTGCTTCAATGAGGAAGCGGCGATCGGCGCGACCGTCACCGGCTTCCGCGAGGCCCTGCCGGGTGCGATCGTCTACGTCTACGACAACAACAGTACCGACCGGACTCGCGAGGTCGCGGCGAAGGCGGGCGCAGTCGTCCGCACCGAGCGGCAGCAGGGCAAGGGCCACGTCGTCCGCCGCATGTTCGCCGATGTCGATGCCGACGTGTACCTGATGGCCGACGGCGACCTCACCTACGATCCCGCCGCAGCGCCGGAGATGGTTCGCCTGCTGCTCTCGGACCAGCTCGACATGGTGGTCGGAACGCGGCGTCATGAAGCCAAAGAGGCCTACCGCGGCGGCCACGTGCTCGGGAACAAGCTTTTCACCGGGCTTCTCTCCGGCCTGTTCGGGCGAAGTTTCACAGATATCTTTTCCGGTTACCGGGTATTCTCAAGACGCTTTGTGAAGAGCTTTCCGGTCCTTTCCTCCGGCTTCGAGATCGAGACCGAGATCAGCGTCCACGCGCTCGAGCTCAGGATGCCGGTGGGGGAGGTGGAGACGCGCTACCTCGCCCGCCCCGAGGGTTCCGCGTCCAAGCTCTCAACCTACAGCGACGGCTGGCGGATCCTGAAGGCGATCGTCACTCTCTACCGCATCGAGCGGCCGACCTTCTTCTATGGGATGATCGGGCTTGCGCTTCTGCTCGCGGCGATCGTGCTGTCGATCCCGCTGGTGATCACCTACCTCGCCACCGGCCTGGTGCCGCGGTTCCCGACCGCGATCCTCGTCACCGGGATGACCATCGTCGCCGTGCTCTGCTTCTTCGCCGGGCTCATCCTCGACACCGTCACCCGCGGCCGCCGCGAAGTCCGCCGGCTTGCGTACCTGTCGTTGCAGGCGCCCGGTGAGTAGCCCTCCCCCTGGTGGGGAGGGTTGGGAGGGGGCGAACAAAAATCCCTCTCGGCCGCAGACGCGACCGAGCCCCCCTCCTGACCTCCCCCACAAGGGGGGAGGCTTCTAAGCGGCTTGAACCTTCGCTTTATTCCCCCGATGTAGGGTTCAGCCCGTTCCAGGCCGCACAAGAAAAGAAAAGGATCGCCCCTTCCCATGGATCATCAGGACATCGTGTCCCAGCTCGTCCCCATCGTCATCGAGCAATCGAACCGCGGCGAGCGCAGCTTCGACATCTATTCTCGCCTTCTTCGCGAGCGCATCGTTTTCATCACCGGGCCGATCGAGGACCATATGGCCAGCCTCGTCACCGCCCAGCTGCTCTTCCTCGAGTCCGAGAACCCGAAGAAGGACATTTACATGTACATCAATTCGCCGGGCGGCGTGGTGACCGCCGGCCTCGCGATCCACGACACGATGCAGTACATCCGGCCCAAGATCAGCACCGTCTGCATCGGCCAGGCGGCGTCGATGGGGAGCTTCCTGCTTGCCGCCGGCGAGCCCGGGATGCGAGTTGCGCTCACCAACAGCCGCATCATGGTCCACCAGCCTTCGGGCGGCGCCCAGGGCATGGCCGCCGATATCGAGATCCAGGCGCGCGAGATCCTGCGCATGCGCAGCCGCCTCAACGCGCTCTATGCCAAATACACCGGCAAGAGCATTGAGGAGATCGAGGCGGCCATGGACCGCGACAAGTTCATGGAAAGCGACGAGGCCAAGGATTTCGGGATCATTGACGAAGTGTTCGAGCGGCGCCCCGAGCCCGGTGAGGATGCGGGTACTGGGGCGGGGGATGTGACTCCGCAGTAGCGCCCGCGCATAAGGGAGCGTTTGCGCCAGAACACGTCAGCTTCTGTCGAAGACAGCGCAAAAAGTCCTTAACCTGCGGCCCGAAACCACCTAAGAATTGGAGCTCCGGCGCCGAACAGATTGGTTCGACGCCGTCGCCCTTCGTGATCGGATTAGTGGAGAAGCAGGCTCACGACCTGCTGGATCAGTCTGGTGCGCGGATCCACCTGATAAAGGTAGCCATTGCTGTAGTAGAATCGATCGTTCTGATCGAAACTGTAGCGGGAGCGCAGATCGGTCGGAATCTGATCGTAGGACCACAGGGTGCCGAAGTTGCGACTGTACCGCTGGCCGACATTGTACAATTTCTTCGCCTGACCCGGCGGCATGCAGCCGTTGTCCTTCCTGGCGAGACCCGGCGGGCAGCGCCCGTGGGCGCTAAATGCGTAAAGTCTTCCGTGGTTGTGCATTGCGGTCTGGTGCCAGCCATGAGCGCGGGTCCTATGCGCGTACCCGTGAGTCATTGAGTTATGTCGATGGCCAGGAGCCATCCCGCCGGCATTGACGTGAGCAACTGCCGCGTGAACGTTGCCGCCCCCGCCGTGATCATTGCCGGGCCCCGCGAAGGCAGGCGCTGCGAAGGCGAGCGCCGCCGCGCTGGCGATGAGGATGCATTTTTTCATGTTTTGACCTTTCTCGGTGCACTCAACGAGGAGGTTGAGGACCGTCGAATAAAAAGTCCCAACTTCATCTGGATGCTGTTCTAACGAGCAGTCGTGAATAATAGTTGCTATGCTGGTCGTATTCGCCGCGCGATGACGGGTAGAGTATGCATCATTGGTAAATGTAAAATTCCCGGTTTTAACGTTCTCCTGTTGAGTCATTTTAGATGAAGGCACTTTTTTTCGATCTTAAGTCTTGTTCCGTTATCGTTAATCCAGCGAGGTCGACGGAAAAATCATGCGAAATATGTTGGGTATATGCGCTTTCCTCGCCGCTGTTTCTTCATTCAGCTCGACCGCACCCGCCGCGGAGCAGCCGCTCCCGCTGGAGCCAGTGGCGCTTCCGCCGGCAGTTGAGCAGGGCGTCGACATGGTCTACGTCGACCCGGAGATCGCGGTCGACATTCGCTGGCGCAACACGAAGCTCGATAATGTAAGCTTCGCCCGCTACGCCGGTGCACCCCTGGATCTCATTGAGGCCATCAACCCGCTTTATGCCCAGCTTCGGCGTGGACTCGTCGGCTATCAGAAGCAGTGGGGTACGCTTCCGCAATTCAACATGCCGTCGGGACCCGCTCTCACGATCGGCTCCCAAGGCACGCGAGTCACCCTGCTTCGAGAGCGTCTGGGTCTCGCACCTGGCGCTGATTTCGACGTGCTACTGGCAAAGCGGGTGGCGGCGTACGAGCATGTCCATGCTCTGAAGTCGGACGGGGTTGCCGGCGAGAGCGTGATTGAGTCACTCAACATGGGCGCGGAGCATTACGAGCACGTGCTGATGATCAATATGGAGCGGGCTCGACGTCTGCCTGCTCCTGGTGAGCTGAAGCGGCACATCATCGTCGATACGGGCTCAGCCACCGTCCTCATGTATGATCACGACAAGTTGGTGGATTCGATGCGGGCGGCCGTTGGCGCGAAGGAAACCCAGACGCCGATGATGGCGGCGCTAATTCGCTATGCCGACGTCAATCCGTACTGGAATGTGCCCAGTTCGCTGAACATAAAGCTCATTGCTCCGCGCGTTCTTGAGCAGGGCGTCAAGTATCTTTCGGACCGCCACGATCAAGTCTTCGCCGACTGGAGCGAAAACGCGCCTCCGCTCGACCCGTCGAGCGTGGACTGGCGGGCGGTGGAGGACGGCACCCTGGACGTGCGGATCCGACAAGGCCCCGGTGGTGGAAATTCAATGGGCAAGATCAAGTTCATGATGCCCAATAAGTTTGGCATCTACCTTCATGACACGCCCGACAAGGCTGTGTTCGACAAGGATAACCGGTGGATCAGCAACGGGTGCATCCGGCTGCAGGACGCTCCGCGACTTGCCGCATGGCTGTTCGGCGCGATGCCGAAAGGACGCGATCCCGAGGTCGAGGAACGAGTGAACCTGCCGGAGCCGGTGCCGGTATTCGTCACTTATATAACGGCCGAAGCTGGTGCGGACGGGGTAGTGTTTCGGGCCGATCCGTACGGACGCGATGCAGCGGTGCTCGCCCGGTACTTCGGGGAAGAAAAGCTGCTTGCGACCGAAGGTGAGCGCTAACAGGTGGAAAGCGACGAGGCCAAGGACTTCGGGATCATCGACGAGGTGTTCGAGCGCCGCCCAGAGCCGGGCGAGGATGCGGGGACCGGCGCAGGGGATGTTACGCCGCAGTAAAGACTGCCTAGACCGGCTTTTCAGCTCATTTCCCGATGCTAAGCTGCTTCCGGGAATTGGGGGCTTGCAATGCGAAGGTCGGTTTGGGGTGTTCTGATTTGCTTTGTGGTGTCGTTCGCTGCGGTCTCATCGGCTGCTCGACCGGATGACTCCGAATCGCCTATCAAAACGACTTCGTCGCAAGACGGGATCAACGACCTGTTCGAGCAGTATTACAGTGCAATCGCGCAGGGCCAATTCAAGGATGCCTTGCAGATCGCAGATCAGCTTCCGATGGATCCATCGAACACCGACGGACGGGCGATTGTGGATTCGATGCGGGCAACGGCTCTCTTCGGGTTGAATCGCGACGCTGAAGCGCAAAAACTGCTCACTGAGATATCCCAGCTTGGGGCGCGAACCCCTTATGCGGATTACAATCTGTTCATGGGTGGCATTGCAACCAACCACCACGCTGTAGCCGCGGACGCCCTTGACCGAATGATCGCAAAATATCCCGACACCGTCCGCGATATCGACACCGATTTGATGGACGTTTTTATGCGGGAGGCCGACAAGACGCAGGTCCAGCGCAACGAGAACCGGATCATCGCGCTCGCGCACCTAGGCTACTGCGCCAACAGCGAGTGCGGCGATGGTTATGCGACGGACGCCATCAAGATTTTGGTGAGACGTGGCGACTTCACCTCGGCGACGAATCTCCTGCCTACTCTGAAGGATTCCGACGCTCTCCAGCAGATGCTGGTCCTGAGACGCTTTGCTCCGCTTTGGCCCGCGATCGAGGCAATGGCTGGATCTCATTTCAGCAAGATCAAGGAAGCAAATCTCGCGGCGGCCGAAAAGACCTATCGCGCTTCGCCCAACGATTACAAACAGCCGCAGCGTTATGTTGACGCACTGGCGCAGGCTGGAAGATTGAAAGAAGCAATTGCCCTCAGATCGAAGCTCCCCTGGACCAAGGAGGGATTTGCATCGGCCGACGAACCTCTCAGCTGGGCAGTGAATTCAATAGCTTACGCTCTCGATGAAGCCGGACAAATGGATGAGGCGGACCGCCTTTTCGAGCAGCTCAACGATGGAGCAAGCCCCGACGCCGATTGGCTGGTCAACACGAAAATCAATAGGCTGGAAGTACTTTTGTCCGACGGCAGGTACGATAAAGTGATCCCGTTGCTGGACTCGACAGCCAAAGTGAAGGGAAGCCCCTTTGCTTACCAGCTGATTCGGCAGATTCGCTACTGCGCGGTCGTCAATGTCTCGGGTAGCAATGCCGCCGCAAAATACCTTCCGGACCTGCTCACCCACGCATCCGATTCGTTCGACGCGACGGTTGATGCGCTCGTTTGCGCCGGCGATCTAAAAGATGCCGAAAAGGTGGCATTGGAAGGCCTGGCCCAAACTGATCCAGCTGAGCGGGCATATTTCGAAGCACACTTCGTTCGAGACCTCCAAATCCGATCTTGGGATGGATATGGCGTCAACGCCTGGCATGATCGCTGGCAAAATTTTCGCAAGCGACCGGCGATAGCGGTCGCCTTCACTCGGCTCGGTCGCGATCTGCCGGAAGAGTTTGCAGCTGAATCAACCCATTAGGCTTCTGACTTCCGATTCACGAAGAATTGTAGCCGCTCTAGTTCTCCCGTTATTTTGCGTCGGCTGGCTAGGCGCTGCACGGCCGCGGATCCTTACCGGCGTGTCCCTGAAACCGAAGCGACCTTCTTTGCTGCGGGAACGTCGGCCGCACCCGGCTTCGTTCCGGCTTTCACCGTTGCCGTCCGGGCAGGCGCTTGATCGAATTTCAGGCCGTAATCGGCAAAAATCTCATCGATTTCCGGCGCTATCTTTCTGGCGGCGGCGGCATCGGCGTCGGCGTGCGCCTGGTCGCCCTTGCGGGCATAGACGAATGCGCGGCCCATCAGGGAATCCGCGCCTGTCTCCTTCGCAATGGCCTTGTTGTAAGCGTCGAGCGCCTCGTCGAGCCTTCCGAGCTTCAGGAACGCCATTCCGAGGCTATCCAGGATCGGGCCGCTCTCCGGGTTCATTTTCAGGGCGGTCAGGCACTCCTGGAGCGCCGATTCCAGCACCATGTCGTGGGTCGCCTCGGTCCAGCACAGGTCGTTGTAATCCGTCGCTGTCTTCGCTTGCGAAGCGAGGGAGACGAATTCCTTCTCGGCGTCCTGCTCTTTTCCCGCCTTGTGGAGAAGGATGGCCCGTTCGGTCCTCACCCACCGCTTTTCCAATTCGGGCTTCGGGAGCTGATCGAGCACCGCGAGGGCGTCCGCATATTTGCCCTGCTTCGAAAGGAGATCGGCCTTGACTGCGGACGCGTCCAGGTTGCCGGGTTCGAGCTTCAGCGCCGCCTCGACATCGGCCATCCTGCCGGCCGAGTCGTCCGCCGGGCGGGCGGCGACTCGACTGATGTAAATCAGGGCAGTGGGCTTGATCGCCAGAGCTCGATCGAAGAGCTGCATCGCCTTTTCGCGTTGACCGATCGCGGCATAGCTGTTGGCGGCGGCGACCAGGGCGCCGTCCGACCTCGGGTCATTGCGGATCATCGCGTCCGCTTCGGCCGCCACCCCTTCGTGGTCGCCGCGGCGAAGCAATATATTCGCTCGAAGAATCCGCAGGTCCGTATCGTTGGGATCGTCCTTCAGAACCTCGGCGGAATCGGCAAGGGCCGCATCGAATTTCGACAACTGCGCTTCGCAGGTCGCGCGGTGCGACAGGGCGAAGGTGTTGCGCTCCTTCGCCAGCGATTGCGTGTAAAAGTCCACCGCCTGTGCGCAATCGTGCTTGAACTCGGCCATCAATGCGCGCCCGCGCAGCGTGACGACGTTTCCGGCTTTAACCTTGTCGGCGGCGTCGAAGTCCTTCGCTGCTTCGTCGAACTGGCGCTTCCAGACATACGCTACGCCCCGGTCGGCGAGCGCCCATTCATCGTTGGCATCGAGCTTCAGGGCTGCGGTATAGTCCGCGATCGCCTCGTCGTTCCGGCCGTGATCGAGGAAGGCGTCGCCGCGGTCGACATATTCGTCGGCAGAGGCTGGCGTCTGTTCCGCGAGCGCGGGCAGGTCCTTCTCGGTGGCATTGTAGCTGTCCGGAATCTGGACGTAGACGTCGTTCTTGTACAAGGCTCGCAACTTCGGCTGGGCGGCGACCGCATCCTTGTAGGCGATTTCCGGCGCGACGCTTCGCTCGCTGGATTCGACGGTCAGTGTATCGCCGTCGACGGTTTCGCTCCGTTCGTATTCGATACCCGCGAGCGTTTCACGGACAGGCGCGGAGGTCTTCTGTTCCGCAGCGACTCCGTGAGGCAGACGGAGGATTGCAACGTCTTTGTCGAAACTGGGATGGCTGATGCTGAACGGCGCCATCTGATTGGGCCCCGCCGGCCGCTCGAAATCCGCATCGAAGGCGATCGTCGATGTGGGGACATAGGCCCAGCCGTCCTTCCAGTTGATCTTGGCTGTGCCGTCGATCGAAATCGTCAGTGTTCGGCTCGGCTTATCGAATTGAATCGACGAGGATTTCACAGTGAAGGTGTCGAAAAAGCCTTTGGCTTCTTCGCGCATCGAATTGTCGCGCTGTTCAGCGCTGGCAGCCGAATAGTCGTTGTTCATCGAGACTGCCCGGTCGCCCCGGTAAATCTCTTTGATCGAGACTGCAGCCGGAGCATAGACTCCTTCGCTCGCGTCGACCTCCACATGCCGTTCCTGGGACGGTTGCTCGAGCGGCGGCGGGACGAGATGAACGAGCGTCGCGTTCGCGGTCAGTGGAAGAACCCACCCGAAATCGGGCACCTGGATGCCGTCGAGGGAAGAGTCGCCTTCACGCGTGCCATCGACCCAGTAGGTCTTTCCCGCGATATGTGCCCGAACCATCACGTGGTTGAACGCGTCCAGCATCGGGAGCTCGTCGGCTACGACGTCTCCCGAACCAGCCTGGACCAGGACAGGTTCGGCTTCGATGCCGAGTGAATGAAGAATGGCGAGCAGCAAGGTGGACTTGGCCTTGCAATCGCCAAATCGGCGGGACCACGTCGTTTCGGCCGACGCCGGGACATAGCCGCCCTGGCCCATGAGAAGAGCCACGTAGCGCACACGATCCTGGACAAGGGCGAGAGCCTGCGCCGCTCGCACCTTCGGATCGCTGCTCGCCGAGCGGATCTTTTCGACCTCGTCATGAAGAGGGCCGGATGCGGGGATCACCGCCGCTTCTTGATACAGCGGAAGCATCAGCTGAGCGACTTGATCCCACGAGGCGAAGTCGCTGGCCTCACCCACGCGCCCGATCTTGAAGCGCAATGGAGCACCATCGGGCGCGACGACCGGATCCATGCCTGTGCCGGACAGCTCAACGACCGTTCGGCCGTCACGCACTTCCTTGTGCGCCGGCGGGAGACTTGGCCATTCCTTCAACGACACCTTCATGGCTTCCGGCCAGCTTAGCTTTGCGTGCCCGGATTCGATCCTGACGTCGTTCCAGTCAGCAAAGTCGGCCTGGACGTGCTCTTTCAGCACCGGGTCGGAATGTTCTCTCGTGGTCGCAATTTCGAGCTCGTCCCCTTGCTGAAGACCTTCCGGTTGGATGGTCGCGGTCAGCGTGCCGTCGAGAGTTGCGGCGTCGAGATTGGTTTCGCGCCTCAGGGTGGTGAATGTCTGACCGGAGGCAAGCACGTCGATGACCTTGCCGTCGCGAATGATGTTGAGTTTGTTGACCGTCAGAGTCTCCGTCGCCGGGTCCCACTCAAGCGAGATGTTGCCAGCCGCGAGGCCCTGCGGAGTCTGGATTTTGAGGACACCGTCGCGATAGGTCGTGACCTTTCCCGGATCGAGCGCGATCTGTTCGTCGGTCAAGAGGACTGCGATCGGAGCGTCGGTCGCCTTGACGTTGGTTGGAACGGGCTGCGGGACCACCCACGAGGGTGGGGCCCCGAACTTCAGAGCATCTGCAGCATAGGCGGATGTGCCACCGGTCAAGGCGGCTCCCGCGAGCAATACAGGCAATAAACGCATGAGCCCCCCTGACTCGGCTCACATAGCTAAATGGGGTTCGCCTTCCATTTCAAGTGAATATCCGCGACACGCCCCCTTGCCGCGATTGAACCCGCCATCCATATTTGGGACACAAAGTGCCGAGCTGGCGGGGATGTTAACCGAAACCCAAGCTTGCGTGTTGAATAAATCCGGCTAGCGTGGGCCGGTGCGGGAGCTTTTTGGCGCCGCCAGCGTACGGCCAAAGCTAGGAATGCGATGACAAAATTATCGGGCAGCGACGGCAAGAGCACCCTCTACTGTTCCTTCTGCGGCAAGTCGCAGCATGAGGTCAGGAAGCTCATCGCCGGCCCGACGGTGTTCATCTGCGATGAATGCGTCGAGCTGTGCAACGACATCATCCGCGAAGAGAGCAAGTCCGCGCTGGTCAAGACCCGCGACGGCGTTCCGACTCCTTCGGAAATCTGCAAGGTCCTTGACGATTATGTGATCGGGCAGGATCGCGCGAAGCGCGTGCTCTCGGTCGCGGTTCACAATCATTACAAGCGGCTGGCGCACGGCGCGAAGACGGGCGCCGAGGTCGAGCTCGCCAAGTCCAACATCCTGCTGATCGGCCCGACCGGCTGCGGCAAGACCCTGCTCGCGCAAACCCTGGCGCGGATCCTCGACGTTCCGTTCACGATGGCGGATGCGACCACCCTGACGGAAGCCGGCTACGTCGGCGAGGATGTCGAGAATATCATTCTCAAGCTGCTCCAGGCTTCCGACTACAATGTCGAGAAGGCGCAGCGCGGGATCGTCTACATCGACGAGATCGACAAGATCAGCCGCAAGTCGGACAATCCCTCGATCACCCGCGACGTGTCGGGCGAGGGCGTCCAGCAGGCGCTTCTGAAGCTGATGGAAGGCACCACAGCCTCCGTCCCGCCGCAGGGCGGCCGCAAGCACCCGCAGCAGGAATTCCTGCAGGTCGATACGACCAACATCCTGTTCATCTGCGGCGGCGCGTTCGCTGGCCTTGAAAAGATCATCTCCGACCGCATGCAGGGCAAGTCGATGGGCTTCGGCGCCCATGTCGCCGCGCCTGACGAGCGCAAGACCGGCGAAGTCCTGCAGCATTGCGAGCCGGAGGACCTGCTGAAATTCGGGCTCATCCCCGAGTTCATCGGCCGACTGCCGGTGATCGCGACCCTGATGGACCTCGACGAGGATGCGCTGATCAAGATCCTGGTCGAGCCGAAGAACGCGCTCGTGAAGCAATATGCGAAGCTGTTCGACATGGAGGATGTGGAGCTGAGCTTCACCGACGATGCGCTCCACGCGGTTGCTCGCAAGGCGATCGACCGGAAGACCGGCGCTCGCGGGCTGCGCTCGATTCTCGAGGGAATCCTGCTCGATACGATGTTCGACCTGCCGACGATGGACGGGGTGGACGAGGTGCATATCGACGGCGATGTGGTCGAGGGCCGCAAGGACCCGGTGCGAGTCTACACCAAGAAGGGTAGCAAGACCGGCGACGCTGCGTGAGCAGCGATGCGCTTGCCGCCTCTCCGGCGGTAGGATCGGATAGTCCGCTAAGGTTCCTTCCAAAGGCGATCCGCGTTCCCGAAAAGCCGCTCCGCGCGATCGCGGTCGGGTGGCTGACTGCGTTTCCGATCAGCATCATTCTGGCCTTGCTCGCCAGCAGGCTCTTTCCCGACGCGGGTCATCCCGATTTCAAGGGCGGTCCTGGGCTGATCTTCTTCGCCGTCGTGATCTTCTCGCCGGTGGTCGAGACTTTGATCATGGGCACGGTCTTGCTGATCCTGCTTCGCTTCCTTCCGGAATGGGTGGCGATCGTCGTCAGCGCCATCGGGTGGGGGGTCGCCCATTCCACCCTGTCGCCGACGTGGGGACTGGCGGTCTGGTGGCCGTTCCTGATTCTTTCGACACTATTCGTGGCGTGGCGGAAGAGGTCGCTGTGGCTGGCGTTCCTGCTGCCGATTTGCGTCCACGCGCTCCAGAACCTGCTTCCAGGGATTCTGATCGCGACGGGAGTGTCGATCTAGCTATTCGCCTTCCAGCGGGAGGGTATCGACCTCGGCCTCAGGCGCCCCAAGCTTTTCCCTAGCCTTTTCAACTTCTTCGTCCGTCGGAGGTTGCGGCAGCTCCGTTTCGCCGGGTGCCAGGCTGTCGTCCTGGATTCCGGGGCCGGTGCCCGCGATCGTCTCGTTGAGCGGCCGATCGTTCGGACCGTCGCTGATCTTCTCGCGCTCTTCGGCCATCGCTCTTCTCCTCTAATCCACAGCGCGCTTGCGCCCACGAGGTTCCGTTCATTGCGCTGCGATGGTGCGCCGCCCATATAAGCCCCATGACTCGTCACCTTCCGCTTCTCCCGCTCCGCGACATCGTAGTGTTCCCGCAGCGGATCGTCCCTCTCTTCGTCGGCCGCGAAAAATCCGTTGCCGCACTCGAAGCCGCGATGGCCGCGAACAAGGAGCTGTTCCTGGTCGCCCAGCTCGATCCGGGCGAGGACGATCCGGGTCGCGACGATCTCTACGACCTGGGCGTGGTCGCCACCGCAATGCAGCTTCTGAAGCTTCCCGACGGCACGGTGCGCGTGCTGGTCGAGGGCGCCAAGCGTGCCCGGCTGGTGAATCTTGAGCCGCGCGACGGCTTCGTCGCTGCCGAGATCGAGGAGATCGAGGAAGAGGAGGAGAGTGCCGGTGGCCCCGAGACGCAGGCGCTGATGCGCTCGGTCATCGAGCAGTTTGAGAATTACGCCAAGCTCAACAAGCGGCTCCCGCCAGAGACCGGAATCCAGCTCGCCGAGATAGACAATCCATCGCTGCTCGCCGATGCGGTCGCTTCGAACCTGTCGATCAAGGTCGCCGACAAGCAGGCGCTACTCGGGGAGCTGAACCCGGCGCGGCGGCTGGAGATGGTGTTCGCCTTCATGGAGGGCGAACTCGGTGTCCTTCAGGTCGAGAAGAAGATCCGCAGCCGCGTGAAGCGCCAGATGGAGAAGACCCAGCGGGAATATTATCTCAACGAGCAGCTGAAGGCGATCCAGCGCGAGCTTGGCAATGAGGGCGAAGAGGGCGGTGACGAGCTTCAGGAGCTCGCCCAGAAGATTCGCAAAACCAAGCTGTCGAAGGAGGCCCGGACCCGCGCCGACGCCGAGCTCAAGAAGCTTCGCGCGATGGCCCCGATGTCGGCCGAAGCGACGGTCGCCCGCAATTATCTAGACGTCCTGCTGTCGCTTCCATGGGGCAAGAAGTCGAAGCTGAAGAAGGACATCGCCGAGGCACAGGCGGTGCTCGACGAGGACCATTTCGCGCTCGAAAAGGTGAAGGAGCGGATCGTCGAGTATCTCGCGGTCCAGGCCCGTACCAACAAGCTGAAAGGCCCGATCCTCTGCCTGGTTGGTCCGCCGGGAGTCGGCAAGACGTCGCTCGGGCGGTCAATTGCGCGGGCGACCGGACGCGAATTCGTTCGCCAGTCGCTGGGCGGAGTCCGCGACGAGGCCGAAATCCGCGGCCACCGGCGCACCTACATCGGCTCGCTTCCCGGCAAGATCATCTCGAACCTGAAGAAGGCCGGCGCATCGAACCCGCTGTTCCTGCTCGATGAGATCGACAAGCTCGGCCAGGATTTCCGCGGCGACCCGTCGTCGGCGCTGCTGGAGGTGCTCGATCCGGAGCAGAACAGCCGGTTCCAGGACCATTACCTCGAGCTGGATTACGATCTTTCGGACGTGATGTTCGTCACGACGGCGAACTCGCTCGACATGCCGCAGCCGCTGCTCGACCGGATGGAGATCATTCGCCTCGAAGGCTACACTGAGGATGAGAAGGTCGAGATCGCCAAACGGCACCTGATCCCGAAGCAGATGGAAGCGCATGGGCTCAAAGAAGACGAGCTCGTGTTCACTGACCAAGCGCTCAAGGCGATAATCCGCCACTACACACGCGAGGCGGGTGTCCGCACACTCGAACGCGAGCTGGCGAAGGTCGCGCGCAAGTCGCTTCGGCAGATTCTGGAAGGCAAGGCCGAGACAATCGAGCTCACCGCGGAAAATCTCAACGAGTTCCTGGGCGTGAGGAAGTACCGTTATGGGATCGGCGAGGAAGAAGACCAGATCGGCGCCGTCACCGGGCTCGCCTGGACCGAAGTCGGCGGCGAATTGCTGACGATCGAAGCGGTCACGGTGCCGGGCAAGGGACAGATCAAGACGACCGGCAAGCTTGGCGAGGTGATGCAGGAATCGATCCAGGCCGCCATGAGTTTCGTGAAGGCTCGAGCGCCGGCCTACGGCGTGAAGCCATCGATCTTCGCCCGCAAGGACATCCACGTTCACCTGCCCGAAGGCGCGGTTCCGAAGGACGGACCTTCGGCGGGCGTTGGAATGGTGACGGCGATGATCTCGACGCTCACGGGGATTCCCGTTCGCCGTGACGTGGCAATGACGGGCGAAGTTACCCTTCGCGGCCGTGTGCTTCCAATCGGCGGACTGAAGGAAAAGCTGCTCGCTGCCCTTCGCGGCGGAATCACGACCGTTCTGATCCCGTCCGAGAACGAAAAGGACGTGGCCGAGCTTCCGGAGACGGTGAAGCAGGGGATCGAGATCGTTCCAGTGAGCCACGTCGACGAGGTGCTGGCGCGGGCGCTGGCCGAGCCGGTCTCGCCGATCGAGTGGAGCGACGCGGACGAGCATGCCGTCGAACCCGTTATTCCCGCCACTCCGTCCGACGGTGAAACCGCCATCCGGCACTAAGCAATCCCGGAATGGGGCGATTCACGCTTCGCCCTTTGACTTCACAGGCGAACATTGCCTTATGTTCATCAAAGAGTCGTGCGAGTCTTTGTGCGGCGACGGGAGCAGCGAGGCATGAACAAGCAGGAATTGATTGGTCACGTCGCCGATCGCGCGGGGATCAGCCGCAACGACGCATCGCGTGCCATTGAAACGATGCTGGAGCTGATCACTTCGACATTAAAGCGTGGCGACGAGGTTCGACTGGTCGGTTTCGGCAACTTTTCCGTTACTCGGCGAAAGCCCTCGACGGGCCGCAATCCGCGCACCGGCGAACCGATGCAGATCAAGGCTACCTCACAACCGAAGTTCCGCCCGGGCAAGGTCCTGAAGGACGCGGTTCAATAGAAACAGCCTTCGGCTGGACAGCCGCAGCTGTCACCCCTATCTCGCCGCTCGGGCATGGGCGCGTAGCTCAGTGGTAGAGCACACCCTTCACACGGGTGGGGTCGTAGGTTCAATCCCTACCGCGCCCACCATGCCCTTCCCGAATCGAGTTCCGCGCTACTCCAGGTAAGCCGGCTGGAAGCTCGCGACGCGGCGAAGCTCGGACCAATCCTTGAACTCGATCTCGCGGCCGTGCCGGTCGATCAGCCCCTGGCGTTCAAGATCGGCGAACACGCGATTGACGTTTACTGAGGTCTGGCCCGTAATGTCTGCGATCTGCTGCTGCGTGAAAGGGTTGATCATGGAGCCGCGGTCGACATTGCCGCCAGCCCTGACCGCGGTCTCGCACAAGAGGTGCGCCACCCGGGCTGTGGAATCGCGGCGGCCGCAGTTCACCAGCCATTCGTAGCCGATCGACTCGCTGCGTTGGACCAGACTGCAAAAAAATCGATGCAGCTGCGGGCTCGCATCAATGATCGGATCGAAATCCGCCGCGCGCGCGACCATGACTTCACTTCGGACGATCGCCTGAACGCCGTAGCTGGCGTTTCCGTCGCGAGGAAGGATTGGCTCACCCGGAAACCGCAGTGCGACAATCTGCCTTCGACCAGATCCGTCGGGCTTGAACTTGGCGAGAATTCCTGAGGTCACGAACATCACTTCGTTGCGCGGGGCGCCCGGCTCGCGAAACGGCCGGCGGGGGTCCACGTGAAGTCGGCGGTGCGGCATGCTTTCGATCAGATCGGCCAGCTTTTGAGTCAAGCCGGCGGCCATGAGCGTTTCTTTCAAGGAAACGTGTGGAGCGGCCGCAGCTCGTGAGCGACGACTCATCTGCATAACATTTCTCCCCGAGCAGAAGAATGATCCTGATGTTAATCCGGCGCAAGACTATAGTCTGTTAACATTGCTCCCGGTTTGGCACTGGCGGATCGCTTGCCTTCGCGAGGAGCGCTGCCTAAGGAGCGGGCGCGCTTTCTGGGTGCAACGTGGCGATCGTAGCTCAGCTGGTTAGAGCATCGGTTTGTGGTACCGAGGGTCGTGGGTTCAAGTCCCATCGATCGCCCCATTTGCCTGATTAAACAGGATCTTCTTGAACGACATGAATACCCCCTGGGGCTACCCCGATTTCGATGCGCACGAAGCCGTGCATTTCGTCGACGAACCCGCGCACGGGCTTCGGGCAATCATCGCAATCCATTCCACTCGCCTCGGACCTTCGGCAGGTGGATGCCGGTTCTGGCATTATGACGAGCCGTCGCAGGCGGTGACGGATGCCCTCCGGCTGTCACGAGGCATGAGCTACAAGAATGCGATGGCTGGGCTGCCGTTCGGCGGCGGCAAGGCTGTGCTGCTGGCGACGCCGGACCGGCACAAGTCGCCCGAAATGCTGGCTGCGCTGGGCAAAGCGATCGATGGGCTGTGCGGCCGCTATGTCACTGCCGAGGATGTCGGCATGAGCGTATCCGACATGGTCGAGGTGCGGCGGCAGACCCGGTATGTCGCGGGCTTGCCGACCGATGGCAAGGTTGGGGGCGATCCAGGCCCGCATACGTCGCTCGGCGTGTTCCTCGGCATCAAGGCGGCTGTTCGGCGAGCCTTGGGCAAGGACCTCGTCGAAGGCCTGCACATCGCGCTGCAGGGCGCGGGCAGCGTCGCCACGGGCGTTGCAATGCACGCCTTCGCCGAAGGCGCAAAGCTATCGATCGCCGACGTCGACCAGCGCAAAGCGCAGAAATTGGCGGACGCCGTGGGCGGGAAGGTGGCCGCTCCTGACGAAGTCCTGTTCCTGGAAGCTGATGTGGTCAGCCCCTGCGCACTAGGCGCAATCCTCCATGAAGGAAGCATCTCCAGGCTGAACACTCCGATTGTTGCGGGCGGGGCGAACAACCAGCTGGCGACCCCTGCCGACGGCGAGCGGCTCCAGCAACGCGGCATTCTCTTCGCACCCGATTATGTGATCAACGCCGGAGGGATTATCAGCGTCTGCCTGGAATACCTTGGAGAGACCCAGGCTTCAGTCGTTCGGGAGCGGATCGACGGAATCCCCGATCGGCTGGAGCAGATCTGGAGGGAAAGCGCTGAGACCGGTCGCGATCCTGCTGCGGTAGCGGACTCAATCGCGCAGCGGCTGATCGGGAGAGCCTAGCCCCGGGGCCACCCTTGCTTCCGTCCACTTCTCCTCGCAATGACAGCGAAGCACATGCATTTCCTTGCCAACCCCGCACGTTTCCTGAGGATCGCCCGGCCGGCCACCGGCTGGTTGCTTGGCATCGGTATCCTCCTAACGGTAATCGGGATCGTTTCGGGCCTGACTCTCACGCCGCCCGACTACCTGCAGGGTGAAACGGTGCGGATCATGTACATCCATGTCCCGGCCGCCTGGCTGGGGATGCTGGGCTGGGCAAGCATCGCGGCAGCCGCGATCAGCCAGCTGGTGTGGCGGCACCCCCTCGCAGCGGTCGCCGGGCGAGCCTTCGCTCCGTGCGGAGCCACCTATGCGGCCATTTGTCTGATCACCGGTTCGATCTGGGGCCGTCCGACGTGGGGAACGTGGTGGGAATGGGATGGCCGGCTGACCTCTATGCTGATCCTGTTCTTTTTGTATCTCGGCTACATCGCTCTCGCCGCCTCGGAACGGGAGCGGGGCGGGGAAGGGCGCCTAGCGGCCCTGTTCGGGCTAGTCGGAGCGATCAACCTGCCGATCATCCATTATTCGGTGCTGTGGTGGCGCACGCTCCACCAGGGCGAGAGCATCACATTGACCGGCACAACGATCGCGCCCTCAATTCTCTGGCCGCTGCCGCTGACCACGCTCGGCTTCACCTGCCTCTTCGCGGCGGCTGCGCTGATGCTGATGCGCGCCGAACTCGCGCAACTTCGGGTCGAGGCGCGGATTCGGCGGGAGGCGCGCGCGTGAACCAGTGGGCATTCGTCGTGGCGGCCTATGCGTTCGCGCTGGTCGGCACGTTTGCGCTGCTCGTATGGGCCTATTCTTCGATGCGCCGCGCCGAAGCGGAAGCAGAAAAGCTCAGGACTCGCCAATGATCGCCAAGCCGAAGCATCAGCGGCTGGTTCTGGTCGCCATCGCCCTTGTCGCGATGCTCGCTGCGGTGCTGCTCGCCATGTGGGGGCTGCGGGATCGCGCCGCCTATTTCTACACGCCTGCAGACGTCGTCGCAGGCAAAGCACAGCCGGGCCAGTCGATTCGTCTCGGCGGGATGGTGCAAAAGGGTTCTGTCCAGCGCCTGGCCGATGGAGTGACGGTGCGATTCGTGCTCACCGATGGCGCGGCGAAGGTGCCGGTCGTCTTCCGGGGCATAGTTCCCGACCTGTTCCGGGAGGGCAGCGGTGCGATCGCGGAGGGCAGTCTCGAATCCGGCGGCACCTTCGATGCGACAAACATCCTTGCCAAGCATGACGAGCGCTACATGCCGCCGCAGATGGGCAATCAGGCCGCCGAGCATCAAACGGCCAAGACGGTGGACCGGTGATCGCCGAAACCGGCCTGGCAGCGCTGTGGTTGGCAGCCTCACTGTCGCTTCTCCAACTGGTTCTCGGTTTCGTGCCCGCCATCTCAAAATCCGGTTCCGGCCCGATCCGGGCGGTCGCCGTGCTGCAGGGTGTGCTGACGTTGTTTTCGTTCGCGATGCTGCTGCTGGTGTTCGCGACGACAGACCTGTCCGTCTCGCTGGTGGCGGAGAACAGTCACAGCGCCAAGCCGTGGCTCTACAAAATCGCGGGCACCTGGGGAAACCACGAAGGCTCGATGCTCCTGTGGGTGACGGTGCTCGGGGTGTCCGGTGCTGCGCTCGCGATCTTTTCGCGCCGACTGGAGGAGCGGACGTTTATCGCCGCGCTCGCAGCGCAAGGCGCATTGGCGCTCGGCTTCTTCATCTTCCTGCTGTTCGCGTCCAATCCGTTCGCCCGGCTCAATCCGCCCGCGTTCGAAGGGAGGGGGCTCAACCCCATCCTCCAGGATCCCGGCCTCGCCTTCCACCCGCCGACTCTTTACCTCGGCTATGTCGGCCTGTCGGTGGCGTTCAGCCTAGCGGTTGGCGCGCTAATCACCGGCAAGGTTGATCGCGAGCTGGCCCGCGCGATGCGGCCGTGGGTGCTGGGCGCGTGGATTTTCCTGACTCTCGGGATCACGGCCGGGAGCTACTGGGCCTATTACGATCTCGGCTGGGGCGGATGGTGGTTCTGGGATCCGGTGGAGAATGCGTCGCTCATGCCGTGGCTCGCGGCGACGGCGCTGTTGCATTCGCTGAACGTGTTGGCTGCGCGGGATTCGCTCCGCGCCTGGACGGTCATGCTGGCGATGATCGCTTTCTCGATGTCCATGGTGGGCACCTTCCTGGTGCGGTCCGGAGTGCTGACCTCCGTCCACGCCTTTGCGGTCGATCCCAAGCGCGGCGTGTTCCTCCTTATTCTGTTGGCCTTTTATGTTGGCGCGGCGCTGCTGCTGTTCGCGCTTCGGTCAGGCAAGCTCTCGGAAGGCCCCGAATTCGAACTCTTAAGCCGCGAGGCTGCGCTGGTGGGCAACAACCTGCTGTTGAGCGTGATTCTCGGCGTCGTCTTCATCGGGACGCTGTACCCGCTGTTCGTTGAGGCGCTGACCGGAGCCAAGCTGTCGGTCGGCGCGCCCTATTTCAACGCGGTGGTCGGGCCGATTGCACTGGCGCTGATGGCGCTGATCACGATCGGACCGCTCCTCAACTGGCGGCAGGATTCGGGCGAGCGGCTGAAGCGCCTCGCGATTCCCGCGCTGCTCGGTGTCACGGCGTTCGTCGTCTTGTTGATCGCTGTGCCGCAGGACGGGCTGTTGGCGAAGCTCGGCTTCGGTTTCGCGGTCGCGCTCTTTCCCGCCAGCCTTCTCCCGCTGCTTGGCCGAAAGCTCCGCAGAACCCCGCTGACCACCTACGCAATGGTGCTCGCTCACTTCGGAGTGGCGACGGCCGTGGCGGGGATGTCGATCAGCAGCCTGACGACGTCGGAAACTCTGATCGCTGCGAAGCCCGGCGAGATCGTGTCGGTTGGGCGGTGGTCGATCCGCTTCGATTCGATCAGGCCAGTGGTGGGCCCGAACTGGACGGCGCTCGAGGCCACCCTCTACGCAACTCGCGGCGGCGCGATCGAGACGCTCAAGCCGCAGGCGCGGTTCTATACCGACCCGCCGACGGAGACGACGCAGAGCGCCATTCTGACGACGCTGAATGGGCAGCTTTACACGGTTGTCGGGCAGCAGGTCGGCGACCGCTGGCAGCTGCGGCTCTGGTGGAAGCCGATGGTGACATTGATCTGGCTGGGCGGCTTCCTGATAGCCATCGGCGGCGCTCTGGCGCTGATCGGGCGGGCCTGGAGGGGCTGGCGTAGGGGCAGCGTGCGATGAGCAGCTGGCTTCGGTTCGCTCCGATTTTCCTCCTGCTGCTGATCGTGGCCGCGATGCTGTGGCGCCTGGCAAATCCGCCAGACACGACCGTTCATTCGCAGATGATCGGAAAGCCGGTCCCACAGTTCGCGCTGGCTGCGGCGGTTCCGGGCGTTGCGGGTCTTTCCTCGGCGCAGCTGGCGGACGGAAAGCCGAAGCTGATCCATTTCTTCGCCAGCTGGTGCGTGCCCTGCATCGGCGAGGCGCCCGTGCTGGATCAGCTCAAGAAGCAGGGGGTTCAGATTGACGGGATCGCGATCCGCGACCGCCCCGATGAACTGGCGCAATTCCTGGCGCGCAACGGCGATCCGTTCGATCGTATTGGGTCGGATCCCGAGAGCAAGACTCAACTCGCGTTTGGTTCATCCGGCGTGCCCGAGACTTTCCTCGTTGATGGCCGCGGCGTGATCAGGCTTCAGCACATTGGCGCAATTGAACCTGGCGAAGTTCCGGCCATCACTGCGGCCGTGGAGCAGGCGCGATGAGGGCCGCTTTCGTGGCGCTGGCGCTGGTCCTGGCAGCACCTGCTCTGGCGGATTCCGACATGCCGCCGGCCTATTGGGCGAACCGTCAGCTGCCCAATCCGCAGCAAGAGGAGCAGGCGCAAGGCTTGATGCAGGAAATCCGTTGCCTGGTTTGCCAAGGGGAATCCATCGCCGATTCCGATGCCGAGCTTGCCGGTGACATGCGCGACCTGGTCCGCCGCCGGATAGCGGCCGGCGAGAAACCCGCATCGATCCGCGCCTGGCTCATCCAGCGCTACGGCAACTGGATCAGCTTCCGCCCACCTACGCAACCGATCGGCTGGCCGCTTTGGCTCGCTCCATTGGCTTTACTGATTGCCGGCGGCCTTCTTGCAGCCAGCCGGTTGAAGCGGAGACGGGCGAAATGATGGGCTGGATCGCGCTTGCAATCCTCTTTGTGCTGGCAGTGGCCGCACTCTGGCTGATGCGAGTCCGTGGCCCGCTGCTGCAGCTTTGCGTTGCCTTCCTGTTATTCGGCTGCGCCGGCTACGCCGTACAGGGCAGCCCCGGTCTCCCGGGCTCCCCACGCGCGGCGGCGCCCGCCGGCACGATCCTGCCGATGGGTCCTTTGCGCCACGCCTTCCTCGGGCAATTCAACGGCGAGGAGCCGTGGATGGTGATGGCCGATTCCTTCGCCAGCCAGGGCGACACCGAGGAAGAAGCCGGCGTGATGAGCCAGGCAGTCAAGGTTCACCCTGACGATTACATCCTGTGGGTGGGGCTCGGGAATGCGCTGGTCGACCATGCCGGAGTCCTCACGCCTGCAGCCGAGTACGCTTACAAGCATGCGGCCGAGCTGGCGCCGGGTTACCCGGCGCCCCTCTACTTTTTCGGTCTGGCGCTGGCGCGCTCCGGCGATCGCGACGGAGCGATCGCCGCCTGGAAGCAGGTGCTTGCCAATGCTCCCGCCGATGCCGGGTGGCGTCCCGTTGTCGAGGATTCGATCGCGACCCTCAGTGGCGCAAAGCCGAACGGCTAGAGCAAAGCAGGCTCGTACGGCAGCCCCAGCGCTTCCGCCACCGCCTGATGGCGGATCTTGCCGCCGGATACGTTCAGCCCGTTCGCGAGGTGGGGGTCGGCGCGCATCGCCGCCTCTGCCCCCATGTTCGCGATCTTCAGCGCGAAGGGCAGGGTGGCGTTATTGAGCGCGAAGGCGCTGGTGCGCGCAACCGCGCCGGGCATATTGGCGACGCAATAGTGGATGATCCCATCGACCTCGAACACCGGGTCGGCGTGCGTGGTTGGATGGCTGGTCTCGAAGCAGCCGCCCTGATCGATGGCGATGTCCACCAGCACCGATCCCCGCTTCATCGTCTTCAGCATATCGCGAGTCACAAGCTTCGGTGCAGCCGCTCCGGGGACTAGAACAGCCCCGATCACTAGCTCCGCCTCCTCGACTGCTCGGGCGATTGCGGCGCGAGATGCATATGCCGTCTTGATCTGGCTCGAAAAGAACATGTCGAGTTCGGCCAGCCGGTCGTTGTTGATGTCGTAGATGGTGACATCGGCGCGCATCCCGACGGCCATCTGCGCCGCGTTCACGCCGGAGACGCCTCCGCCGAGGATCGCCACCTTCGCTGGGGCGACTCCGGGGACCCCGCCGAGGAGGACGCCGCGGCCGCCCTGTTCCTTCTCCAGATAATGCGCGCCGACCTGCACCGACATGCGTCCCGCGACCTCGCTCATCGGCTTCAGGAGCGGGAGCCCGCCCTTTGGGGCAGTCACCGTCTCGTAGGCGATGCAGGTCGCGCCGGACGCCATCAGTCCCTCGGCCTGCGGCTTGTCGGCGGCGAGGTGGAGATAGGTGAAGAGGATATGCCGCGGCTTCAGGAGCGCGATTTCCTGCGGCTGCGGTTCCTTTACCTTGACGATCATGTCGCTGCTTTCGAACACCTCTTCCTCGCTGGCGAGGATGGTGGCGCCGGCTTTCTTGTAAGCCGAATCCGGACAGTCGATCCCGCTTCCGGCGCGGGTCTCGACGAACAACTCGTGTCCGGCGTGAACCAGTTCGGCAACCGAAGCCGGAGTCAGGCCGACCCGGAATTCGTTGTTCTTGATCTCTTTGGGCACCCCAATGCGCATTATTCGTTCGCTCCAGATATGGATTATGCGCGGCGCTATAGACCCGGCAGTGTTTCTTGTCCTGTCGGTTTGCAGGGGCCGCGCCTCACTGCTAAGGGCGCGCGCCAGCCGCTAGGGGGCACGAGTGCAGTTCCGTAAGCGATTGGGCGCGACCATTTCATGAGCATCACCGAAACGGGCGTCGCAGTGGCTGATGGAGCCGTGACCGGCGAACCGGATTCAACCCATCCTCACGGACAAGGACCGCTGTACAAGCTTGCGATCGGCGCCGTCGGTATCGTCTACGGCGATATCGGCACCAGCCCGATCTACGCATTCCGCGAGACGTTCGCGGGGCACCACACGCTGATCCCCGACAGTCTCCACATCTACGGTGTGTTGAGCCTGATTTTCTGGTCAATGATGGTGATGGTGACGCTGAAATACGTCACCGTGATCATGCGCGCCGACAATAGGGGGGAGGGCGGGAGTCTCGCCTTGTTGGCGCTGATCAATCGCTCGCTTGATGGGCGTGTCAAATGGACCGGCGGCATTGTTCTCCTCGGCGTCTTCGCAACCTCGCTTTTCTACGGTGATTCGATGATCACCCCGGCGATCTCGGTGCTTTCCGCCGTCGAGGGCCTCACGACCTATCAGGCGTCGCTGGAGCCGTTCGTGATTCCGTTGACGATCGGCATTCTCGTGGGACTTTTCATGCTGCAGTCGCGGGGCACAGCCAAGGTCGGCCTGCTGTTCGGACCAGTGATGATCTTTTATTTCGTGGTCCTCGCAGTCCTCGGCGTGATTCACATTGTCGATCGGCCGGAGGTGCTCTGGAACACGCTGAATCCGTTGAACGCTGTGGACTTTTACCTGCAGCAGCCGGTGCGAGCATTCGTCGCGATGGGATCGGTGGTGTTGGCGGTGACTGGTGCCGAAGCTCTCTACTCGGACATGGGTCATTTCGGCCGCAAGCCAATCCGTGTTTCCTGGCTTTATTTCGTGATGCCGGCTTTGCTGCTGAATTACATGGGGCAGGCGGCCATGATTCTCTCGGCGGGGCCAGCGGACGCGCTCGCGAAAGTGAAGGACCCGTTCTTCTATCTGGCCCCGGATGCGTTTCGGCTTCCATTGATCCTGCTGGCAACCGCCGCAACGATCATTGCCAGCCAGGCAGTGATCTCCGGCGCTTTCTCGGTGACCCAGCAGGCGATCCAGCTCGGCTTCGTTCCGCGTTTGAGAATCGCTCACACGAGCGAAAGTGCGGCCGGGCAAATCTATATCCCGATCGTCAACTGGATGCTGCTGGTGATGGTCATCCTGTTGGTGCTGTTCTTCCAGACTTCTTCGAACCTGGCCGCAGCCTACGGAATCGCAGTGACAGGCGCGATGCTGATCGACGGTGTGCTGATCACGGTGGTCCTGTTGATGATGTGGAAATGGCCGGTTTGGCTCTCGATTCCGCTGCTTGTGGTCTTCTTCACCGTCGACTTGCTTTATTTCTCAGCCAACCTGCTGAAGGTGCCTCAGGGCGGGTGGTTCCCGCTGGTGGTGGCTGCGATCGCCTTCACGCTCCTGACGACCTGGGCGAAAGGCCGGCAGCTGATGATCGCTCGCCTCAACGAGATGAGCCTGCCGATGAAGGTGTTCGTGAAGTCCGCGGTGCCAAGCGCCACTCGGGTACCGGGTACGGCTGTTTTCATGACCAGCTCAGAGAACGGCGTGCCTCCGGCGCTGCTTCACAACCTCAAGCACAACAAGATCCTGCACGAGCGCGTGTTCCTGCTCACGATCAAGATCGAGGACGTGCCCTACGTCAAAACCGAGAAGCGGTCTTCGGTGCAGGATTTCAGTCACGGCTTCTGGCGGATCGTCCTTCGTTACGGCTTCATGGAAGAAATCGACGTTCCGGCAGCACTTGCGAAGATCCAGGAGTGCGGCCCGACCTGCAAGCCGATGGACACCAGCTATTTCCTGTCGCGGCAGACTTTGCTGACCTCCGCTCGCCCGGCGATGGCAGTGTGGCGCGAGAAGCTGTTCGCCTGGATGATGCGCAACGCCGAAACGGCGATGGAATTCTTCAAGCTCCCGACCAACCGGGTAGTCGAGCTTGGGAGTCAGGTGGAGATTTGAACCGGCGGCAACCCCAGCGGGTTGCAGCGGGATGGAACAGATCGCTTCAATCGCCGCGCCGGTATGCACGACTATTGCCGCGCTCATCGTCGCGTCGAATTTCGGGGCGCGGATCACCGGCTACGGCTTCATCGTATTCACCCTTGGTTCCGTAGCGTGGGCGCTGCTGGGGCTGGTGACCGGTCAACCGAACCTGCTGTGGCAGAATGTGGTGCTCACGGGGCTTAACCTGTTCGGAATTTGGCGGTGGCTGGGCCGGCAGGCGCGGATCGAGGAAGGGGCGGCGGCAGCGGCGCAAGAGAGCAGGGCAGAACCCGGAGAGGATCTGTTTCCGGTCTCGATGCTCGCCAAAGCGGCTGTCATCTCCTCCGACGGGAAAGAAATAGGCAAATGCGTCGATGGGATGGCCGGATGCAGGAGCGGAAGGCTCGATTATCTGGTGATGTCGGAGGGTGGTGTCGGCGGTGTCGGCGAGACTTTGAGACGGATCGCCTGGGCCGACTGCCGTGTGGAACGCGATGAGGTGAGAAGCGCCTTGGCTGCATCCCAATTCCCGTCGCTGCAAGAGGTTGAGCCCGATCGTTGGCCGGCCCGCTGATCCTGCTCGCATCGCTCGGTCCAGCCGATTTCGCTCGGCTGGATGCGCTTCGGCGGCGGCACTACCCGGCCGACCGCAACCGGGTTCCGGCGCACCTCACCATCTTCCGCTCGCTCCCGCCTTCCGCCGAAGATGAAGTGCGGCGCGTTTTGGCGCGGACCGGTTCATTTCCGCCGCCGAAGGCAACCGAGGAGGGATTGATGGATCTGGGCGGCGGCGTCGCGATTCGAATCCGCTCGGACGGTCTCGATCGTCTTCGCGAAGAGCTTTCGGAGCACTTTCATGGGCTGCTGAGTGCGCAAGACCGCGGCGGCTGGATTGCGCACGTCACGATCCAGAACAAGGTGGAACCGGCAGTTGCGCGCGCTCTGCTTCGCTCACTGGAAAAGGATTTTCGTCGACGACCGTTGCAAATCGCCGGACTTGAGCTGGTTCGCTATTTGGAAGGAGAGTGGGAGAGGCTGGCTGACTACCGCTTCCGCGGCCTCAGCTGACTTCGCCGATCCCGTCGCAGCTTAGGTCGAACGCGGCCAATCCAGCCTCGAGCACCGACGGGAGCATCGGCATTTCGAGGAGTTCGTCGATGATGGCCTCGCCGCCACCATCGTCGTTCATTTCCTGCGCCTCCTGATACGCCTCATCCCAATCGCCGGCATCGTAAGTTCCCTGGCCGACCCAGCACAGCGCGAGCACTTCAGCCAGCTGATCTTCCGCGAGATCTTCCAGCACCGAGCGTAGCTCTTCCTCGACGCTGTCGTTGATCGAATCGTCGAGGACTGAAAGCGTCCCCTCGTTCTCGTCATCGACGTTGTCTGCATCTTCGTCCCGGTCGTAATCGGTCGGCGCCTGCGCATCATATTCGCGCGCCCGTAGAATGATCCGGCACAGGGTTTCGAGAGGGGTTAAAGGGTCCATTCAGCAAGATCCGAGGAAGCTTCGATTCACCGGCTTAACGAGATCAGCCGTAAGCGGTTCCTATAAGCATTGTAAGGAAACTCTCGTTCGTTGACCGGTCGGAATCTGCCCCCTATATCGCCGCCGCGTCCCAACCCGGGGCAGCCCCAGGCGCGCCATCTATCGTGAGAGGCAGCTCGGATTTGGGGCGGAGTAGCTCAGCTGGTTAGAGCAGCGGAATCATAATCCGCGTGTCGGGGGTTCAAGTCCCTCCTCCGCTACCATCCGTTTGAAGATCGCAGGCGCCACGAGCCCAAAAGCAAACGCCCGGACCGCCAAACGGCGACCCGGGCGTCCTGCGTGACGACTTGCTCGTCAGCCCCCTTTGGACCTCGAACTCTCCCCCGAACTTCGCCGATCCCGAGCCTGATTATGGGGCGAAGCAGTCGGTGCCGCTCCTAGGTGCGCCCATTAAGCGGTCGTGTCACCCGATTCGAGGCGGTGCTGCGGCTTTTCCGTCCTCCCTGTGTCGGCGGAGCAACATTGGGTTCAGCACGGCTCTCGCATTGCCTTCACCAAACGAGCGCCGTAGGGCGGCCCCTGAAAACCATAAGCCACAGGATTAGAAATTGCGGGTTTCACGCGCTTTTCTCCCGGTTTTGAAAGAGAGTCCAGCGGACGCGCAGATCGTCAGCCACAAGCTGATGCTCCGTGCCGGCCTGGTCCGCCAGACCGCAGCGGGGATTTATGCCTGGCTGCCGCTCGGGCTTCGAGTCCTCCAGAAGATCGAACAGATCGTTCGTGAGGAGCAGGATCGCTCCGGCGCTCAGGAGCTGCTGATGCCGACGATGCAGTCGGCCGAGCTCTGGCGCGAGAGCGGCCGCTACGATGCCTACGGTCCGGAGATGCTCCGGATCAGGGATCGACATGATCGCGAAATGCTGTTCGGACCCACAAACGAAGAGATGATCACCGCGCTCTTCCGCGACGACGCCAAGAGCTATCGAGACCTTCCGCGAATGCTCTACCACATCCAGTGGAAATTCCGGGACGAGGTTCGGCCCCGGTTCGGTGTGATGCGCGGGCGCGAATTCCTGATGAAGGACGCCTACAGCTTCGATCTCGACGAGGCGGGTGCCAGGATTAGCTATTACAAGCAGATGCTGGCCTATCTCCGGACGTTTCAGCGGATGGGAATCCAGGCCGTTCCGATGAAGGCGGAGTCGGGGCCGATCGGCGGCGATCTCAGTCATGAGTTCATCGTCCTCGCGCCCACCGGCGAGAGCGAGGTCTTCTACGATGCCGCCTTCGAGGAGATCGACTGGAACCGCTCCGGCCTGAGCTATGACGATCCGGTTGGTCTTCAGAAATTGTTCGAGGAAGTGAATACAACCTACGCTGCAACCTCGGAAACTCATGACGAGGATCGATGGGCGCAGATTTCGGAGGATCGCCGCCGCACCGGGCGGGGGATCGAGGTTGGACACATCTTTTATTTCGGCGACAAATATTCTTCGGCGATGAACTTCGCCGTCTCCGGCCCCGACGGAAAGCCGGTGACGCCGATGATGGGCAGCTACGGGATCGGCGTTTCCCGGCTTGTCGGAGCGATTATCGAGGCGAGCCACGACGACGGTGGGATCATCTGGCCGGACTCCGTCGCGCCTTGGCAGGTCGGGATTGTCACCATGCGCAGCGACGATCGGCCAAGCGTTGCCGCGGCTGAAGAACTCTATTCGAAGCTGCAAGCCGCCGGCATCGAAACGCTTTACGACGACCGTGATGAACGAGGCGGCGTCAAACTCTCGTCGATGGACCTGATGGGCTTGCCCTGGCAGCTGATCGTTGGCCCCCGCGGAATCGCAAACGGGACCGTCGAGCTCAAGCAGCGGGCAACCGGCGAGCGCGAAGAGCTGAGCGCGGAAAGCGCGCTGGCGAGGCTCACCGCGTGATCCTCAACCGTTACGAGCGGATGATCGCCCGGCGCTACCTGCTCCCGGGCAAGGGCGAGGGTTTCATCTTCCTCGTCGCCAGCATCAGCCTGATCGCGGTCGCGCTCGGAGTGGCGGCGTTGATCATCGTCATGAGCGTGATGAACGGCTTTCGTGCCGAGCTGTTCGACAAGACGGTAGCACTGAATGGCGACGCATTGGTCCAGGGGTATGAGGGGCGTCTTTCCAACTGGCAGCAAATCGCCGACGCGGCGCAAAAGCTGCCGGGAGTGAGGTCGGCCACTCCGCTCATCGAGCAACCGCTGATGGCATCGGCGAACGGACGCGTCGAGGGCGTCTCGGTGCGCGGGATGCGTGTCCAGGACATCCGAACGAACAAGGAAATCGCCGGTAACGTGAAATCCGGTGACTTGAGCCTGCTCACCCCCGGAAGCGGCTATGTCGCAATCGGCTCCGGTCTTGCCGAGCAGCTCGGCGCTTACCCTGGAAGCGAAATTAGCCTGATCAGTCCTGACGGGCGCTCGACCCCGGTCGGAATGATCCCGCGCATTGTCACTTACACAGTCGCCGCCGTGTTCGAGGTCGGGGTCTACGACTATGACAAAATCTACGTCGTGATGCCGCTTCAGGATGCGCAGACGCTACTCCTGACCGGCGATCAGGTGAGCACGGTGGAGATCAACACCACCAATCCTGACAAGGTCGAACAGATCGTCGCCCCGCTCCAGCCTGTGGTGCAGGGCCGCGGCGTCATCCAGAGTTGGCGGCAGCTGAACTCGGCCCTGTTCCAGGCGATCGAGGTCGAACGGATCACGATGTTCGTCGTGCTTTCGCTCATCGTTCTGGTTGCCGTTTTCAACATTCTCTCATCGCTGATCATGCTGGTCCGCGCGAAAACCCGCGACATCGCCATCCTTCGAACGATGGGCGCGAGCCGCCGCGGGATGATGAAGGTGTTCGTGACGGTCGGCGTGACGATTGGCTCTCTCGGCATAATCCTTGGGCTGATCCTCGGCTCGATTTTCCTCTACTTCCGGCAGGACGTGGTGAATGCGATTCAGTATCTGACGGGCCAGAACCTTTGGGATCCGTCGGTTCGGATCCTCACCGACTTGCCGTCGAAAACCGATCCGTTCGAGGTGATCGCAATCATCCTGACTGCGCTGATTCTGTCCTTCCTCGCGACGCTCTATCCTGCCTGGAAAGCGGCGAGCACCGATCCGGTCCAGGTGCTCCGCTATGAGTGACGCCGTTCTCCAGACTCGCGATCTGAAGCGGAGCTTCACGCAAGGCGACGTTACGATCGAAGTGCTTCGCGGAGTCGATTTGGCGATTCAGCCCGGGGAGATCGTCGCCCTGCTTGGACCTTCCGGGTCAGGGAAATCGACGCTGCTTCAGGCTGTTGGCTTGCTTGAGGGCGGGTTCGAGGGATCGATTCGGCTAAATGGCGCTGAGGCCTCGGAGCTGGACGACGAGGGGCGGACCCGATTGCGCCGCGAAATGTTGGGCTTTGTGTACCAGTTTCACCACTTGCTTCCGGAGTTCAACGCGCTCGAAAACGTGGTCCTCCCGCAACTCGTGCGCGGCGCGGAGACCGGCGCGGCTCGCGCCCGCGCGCAGGAGTTGTTGGACAAGCTGGGCCTGTCGCAGCGGCTCGACCACCGCCCTTCGAAGCTTTCCGGGGGAGAGCAGCAGCGGGTGGCCGTTGCTCGCGCCTTGGCGAATCGGCCGCCGCTGGTGCTGGCCGACGAGCCCACGGGCAATCTCGACGAGGCGACCGCCGATAACGTCCTCGCCGAATTCCTGAAGCTGGTTCGCGGCGAGGGAAGCGCTGCGCTCGTCGCCACCCATAATGAGCGCCTCGCAAGCAAGATGGACCGCGTATTTCGCCTGCACGAAGGCCGGCTGGGACAATCGTGAATCTGGAAGAAGAGCCGCCTGCCGGGCCCCGTGAACGCCTACGGCGCAAGCAGGTCTATGCACTGATGATTGTTGCCCTATTGGGAGCGGTTGCTGCCGGCGTTCTGCTCGCAAGCTCGGTCTGGCAGTGGAAGTGGGATACGCACGGGTCGCAGCAGACCCAAACCGCCGCGGTGCAGGCGGATCCGGCCAAGAGCTGCGTGCTTCAGAGCACTCTCGACGCGATCAAGGCCGAGCTGTTCCGCCGCGCAGCACAGTCACGCGGCCGCGATTCGGACGCTTACGCGCGCATTGCGGGCTTTTCGCTGCTCCGGATCGACGCGCCGTCCGTCGTCAGGCAGGACGATCTGCACCATATTGTGGATTGCACCGGCAACGCCGATCTTGAGCTCCCGCCGCAGATCACGCTGGCGGCGGGTGGGACGATGATCTCAGGCCCGATCGACTATTCCGTACAGCTTGATGCAAATGGCAATCCGGTTGGCGTGGTGGTCGGCGACGCCGGTTTCATTGTGGGCCCGCTGGCGACGATTGCGACGCCCGCACCCCCGCAGCCTCTCACGGAAGCCGCGCCCGAGAACGTAGCCTCTCCGAACATGGGCAACGATACTGCACCAGTCGAGCCGACAGCGAACCAATCGCAGAGTGAGACCGTGCCCGCACCCGCGCCGCCCGAACCGGTCGAAAACCAGCAATAGCGACGTGTCGGGTGCGGCTCCACGTTGCTGGGGATAAGTAATCTGGCGCGCTTCCATGAAGCCGCGATGCACCGCATATTCGCCGAGTGACCGAACCTTACGTCCCGCTTCGCAATCTCTCCTGCTTCACCATGCTGGAGGGCGCGATGGAGCCGAAGGCAATGGCGGCGCAGGCGGCGAAGCTCGGATTTCCTGCAATCGCATTGACCGACCGCAATGGTCTCTACGCGGGGATGGCCTTCACCGATGCCTGCATCGCCAAGGGAGTGCAGCCGGTGATCGGCGCCTCGCTTGCGGTTGCGCGTCCGCCGGAGCTCGGCAGCGGGATCGATTGGCTGGTGCTGCTCGCCAAGGACGATCTTGGCTATGCCAACCTCTGCAAACTGGTCTCGAGTGCTCACCTCGATCGGCCGCTGAGCGAAGAGCCGCATGTGCCGTTCGCGAAGCTTCAGGGGCTCAGCGAGGGGCTGATTGCGCTCACGGCGGGAGGCGAGGGGGCGCTGGCCCGACTGATCTCCGAGCGGCAGGAGCACAAGGTGCACGCCTATCTGGACCGGCTCCAGCAGCTGTTCCCGGAACGGTTGTACGTTGAGCTGATCCGCCGCGGCGATCCAGTCGAAGATGCTGCCGAAGAAGCGCTCATCGAGCTCGCCTATGTTCGGGACCTGCCGCTGGTTGCCACCAATCCCGCTGCCTACATCGATAACAGTTTCCACGCCGCCCACGACGCGATGCTGTGCATCGCCAATTCCGCTTACATTGAAAGCGCCGATCGCCGCACCTCGTCCCCACAAGCCTGGCTCAAGGGCGGCGATGCGATGGCCGAACTCTTCGCCGACATTCCCGAGGCGATCGCCAACACCGCCGTCATCGCCTGCCGCTGTGCCGTCGGCGCGCCAAAGCGCAGGCCGATTCTTCCCCGGTTGGGGGAAGACGAGGAAACGCAACTTCGACAGGACGCCAAGGCGGGGCTGGATGCACGGCTAGCGGGGCGGAGCGAGGAAGACCGCGAAGTCTATGCCAAGCGCCTTGAGTACGAACTCGAAATCATCGTCGGCATGGGGTTTGCCGGTTACTTCCTGATCGTCGCCGACTTCATCAAATGGGCGAAAGCCAACGACATTCCGGTCGGACCGGGCCGCGGATCGGGTGCGGGCTCCGTCGTCGCCTGGGCCCTCACGATCACCGATCTCGATCCGATCGCCCTGGGCCTGCTGTTCGAACGCTTCCTCAACCCAGAGCGCGTGTCGATGCCCGACTTCGACGTCGATTTCTGCGAAACCCATCGCGACAAGGTCATCGCCTACGTCCAGAACAAGTATGGCCGGGACAAGGTGGCGCAGATCATCACCTTTGGGCGGCTGAAAGCCCGGGCGGTCCTCAAGGACACCGGGCGAGTACTTCAGATGAGCTACGGCCACGTCGACCGGCTGGCGAAGCTGATCCCGAACCATCCGACCGATCCCTGGAGCCTGGAGCGGGCCCTTGGCGGAGTCTCGGAGCTTGCGGCCGAGTACAAGAACGAAGCCGATGTGAAGCGGCTATTCGATCTGGCGATGAAGCTGGAGGGATTGCCGCGCCACGCCTCGACCCACGCGGCGGGTGTCGTGATCGGTGACCGTCCATTGGACGAACTGGTCCCGCTCTACCGCGATCCGCGATCGGACATGCCGGTCACCCAGTTCGACATGAAATATGTCGAAGCGGCGGGCCTCGTGAAGTTCGACTTCCTGGGTCTCAAGACACTTTCCGTTCTGAAAGAGGGACAGCGGCTTTTAAAGCAACGCGGAATCGAGATCGATTTCAACGCTTTGCCGCTCGATGATCCGGCGATTTATGAACTTCTGCAGCGCGGCGACACGGTCGGCGTGTTCCAGGTGGAATCGGAAGGCATGCGCCGCACACTGACGGCGGTGAAACCGACCAGTTTCGGCGACATCATCGCGCTCAACGCCCTCTACCGCCCCGGCCCGATGGACAACATTCCGATGTTCGGCCGCCGCAAGAACGGGCACGAGAGCATCGAATATCCGCACCCGCTGCTCGAAGGCATCCTCAAGGAAACCTACGGCATCTTCGTTTATCAGGAGCAGGTGATGCAGGCGGCGCAGATACTCGCCGGCTACTCGCTCGGCGGCGCCGACCTTCTGCGCCGCGCGATGGGCAAGAAGATCCAGTCGGAAATGGACGCGCAGCGGGCAATCTTTGTCGAGGGCTGCGCCAGGGTGAACGGGATCGGATCGGCGAAGGCGAACGAACTGTTCGACTTGATCGACAAGTTCGCGGGCTACGGCTTCAACAAGAGCCACGCCGCCGCCTACGCGCTGCTCACATACCAGACGGCATGGCTGAAGGCGCATCACCGCGCCGAATTCTACGCCGCGTCGATGAGCTTCGACATTGCGCTGACCGACAAGCTGGCGATGTTCGTGGAGGACATGCGCCGGGGCGGCGTCAATTGCCTGCCGCCAAGCGTCAACGCCAGCGAGGCGGCGTTCAGCGTCGAGGGCGGCGCGGTCCGTTATGCGCTCGGCGCTTTGAAGAACGTCGGCGAGAAAGCGATGGAGGCGCTGGTCGAGGAGCGAAAGGCGAGGGGACCGTTCAAATCGCTCGACGATTTTGCCGAGCGTATCGATCCGCGGCTGCTCAACAAGCGGCAGGTGGAGAGCCTTGCGGGAGCGGGCGCATTCGATGCGCTGGAGCCAAGCAGAGCTTCAGTCTTCGCAGCTTCCGAGACGATCCTGGCCCACGCGGCGAGTGCTGCGGAGCAGCGCGAGAGCGGCCAGCACGGCCTGTTCGGCTCCGGCGATTCCAGCATTCCGCCGATCCGGCTGCCGGAGGCACAATGGACTCTCGGCGAACGAATGGCCGCGGAACGCGAATCCTTCGGTTTCTACTCCTCCGGCCACCCGATCGAGGCGCATTCGCACCTGCTCGCTGCACACAAGGTGAAGCGCTACGACGAGCTGGGCGATCTCCGGATCGCCGAAGGCGAGCGGGTGACGGTGACGATGGCGGCGATGGTCGAGGATGCGCGCTGGCGCACCTCGGCGAAGGGACGTCGCTTCCTCACCGCGACCTTGAGTGACTCCGCCGGCCAGTTTCAGGCGACGGCCTTCGACGACGAGCCGATCGAGGCGCTTCAGAAGGCGGCCGAGACGGGCGCGTGCGGCCTGCTGACGATGGAGCTTGACCGCCGCTCCGGCGACGACACGCCTAGAGCCGCGGTGAAACGCTTCCAGCCGATCGACGATTTGGCGAAACGGACGCGCCTGCAGATGCTCGTCAAGCTGACGAACCCGGCACTCGCCGCCCCTGTGGTGTCAGAGATCGCAAGTTGCCGCGGCGGGAATGGTTTGGTGCGGCTGCTGCTCCCACTCGCAAGCGGCGGCGAAGCCTCGATCCTGCTCGGCCGTGACTTCGAACTCGATGCGGAAGTTGCCCTACGGATCGAACGCATCGCCGGGGAGGGGAGCACCGATCTTTCGGCGCAGGAGCCTCCCCGGCTCGCATTGGTGGGCTGAATTCTCCCTCGGCCGGAGGCTACGCCATCATAAATCCGGCCTTGTTGACCATCATCGTCAGCTTGGAGTTCGTTTCCTCGTCCAGGTCCTTCCTCAGATTCGGAATGATCTGATCTTCTTCCATCCGCATATGCTGCACCAGCGCATCGCGCAGGTCGCGGATCTTGCCGATCCAGTTGGGATCGTCCGTCTCCATCTGCTTGAGCTCGAAGATGAAGGTCTTCACATGCCCGTGCTCCTTGTCGAGCTCGTCGGCCTGCTGGACATCATTGTCGTCGCGAAGCGCCGGGTAAATGACTGTCTCTTCCTCGTAGCTATGCTTGTCGAGCTTGTGGGCGAGTTTCATCAGAAGCATCGACCGCTTCCACGTCTGGCTGTCGTCGGTGGCGATGATCTGATCGAGAATTCCGCGGATCTCGTCATGATCCTTCTTCAGCATCTCGCCCCAGTCGCCGGCGCTGGCTTCGAGTCCCTGCATGATTGCCTTGCGGCCGAAATGTGCGGCGAAGGCTAACCCTGCGCCGGCGATCGCGGCGCCGATCAGCGGACCGGTATTGTCGCCCCAGGAAAAGGGGCCGCTCTGGCTGTTGCGGCTGCGGCTGTTCGAGTCTGTACGGGTGGCCATATGCTCCTCCATTGTTTGGAGGATTCAACACTGGCCCTCAGCCACCGTTCCCCGATTTAGCGGCCATAAGCTGAAGCGACCGAGCGATGCGGTCTACCGCGATTTCGACGTGATCGCCGGCCGCTTGGGATCGGTCGCAAGCCGCATGTCGAGATAATCGTCGACGCTCTTCATCAGGAGGTCCAGCTCGTTGGCGAAGAAGTGGTTGGCGCCGGGGATCACGTCATGGGTGATGGTGATGTGCTTCTGGGTGCGGAGCTTGTCGACCAGCTTCTGCACCGCCGAGGGCGTGACCACTTCGTCTGCTTCGCCCTGGATGATGACGCCGGACGAGGGGCAGGGGGCTAGGAAGCTGAAATCGTACATATTGGCCGGCGGCGCAATCGAGATGAAGCCGCGGATTTCGGGCCGCCGCATCAGCAGCTGCATTCCAATCCAGGCGCCGAAGCTGACGCCGGCAATCCACGTTGTTTCCGCTTCCGGATGGATCTGTTGCACCCAGTCGAGTGCGCTAGCGGCATCGGACAGCTCGCCGATTCCGTTGTCGAACGTGCCTTGGCTCTTGCCGACACCCCGGAAGTTGAAGCGTAGGACGGCGAACCCGCGCCGGACGAAGGTTTGATACAGCAGCTGGACGATCTTGTTGTTCATCGTGCCGCCCGCCTGCGGGTGCGAGTGCAGGATCATCGCGACTGGCGCGCGGGGCCTCGGACCCGGGTGGAAACGACCTTCGAGACGGCCTTCGGGGCCAGGAAAAATGACTTCGGGCATGGGCCTCGCGTGAAATTGGTGGGCTACGGGTGCGCCGCGGCGGCGGCTCCTATATAGGGGCGGGGGTCCTACTGGCAATCGGCAGACATCCGCCCAAAATGGCACAGCGAATCTATCTCGACCATGCATCGACGACGCCGGTGATTGCTCCAGCCGTGGACGCGCTGAAGCGCGGGCTTTTCGAATGGGCGAATCCTAACAGCCCGCACGCCGAAGGCCGGCGTTCGCGGGCGCTGCTGGAAGACGCACGGGAGACGATCAAACGAACGCTCAATTGGCCTCATGACGTCATCTTTACCTCCGGCGCGAGCGAGGCGGTCGAGATCGCTGCTGCGCGCGCGGCGGTGTCAGGCCGGGCGCATTCGGCGACCGAGCATGCGATCATCGGCCATGCGATGGGTACGGACTCGATCGTGCTCTCCGTCGATGGCAACGGGCTCATCAGCGAAGATGGGCTCGACAAGGTGCTGTCGCAGGGGCCGGCGCTGATCGCTATCCAGCATGTGAACAACGAGACCGGCGTGATCCAACCGCTCGACCGGCTGGCCGCCAAAATACGGGACTCTGGAAGCTTGCTGCTCGCCGACTGTGCGCAGAGCGCATCCAAAATCCCGCTGCCGGACGCGGATTTCATCGCCATCTGCGCGCACAAACTCGGCGGACCGCCGGGGATCGGCGCGCTTCTGGTCCGCGATCTTGCGACGCTGAAGCCGTGCGGAGGCGGGCAGGAGAAGGGTTACCGGCGCGGAACGCAGGATATGCCCGGGGCCCTCGCCTTTGCCGCTGCTTTGGCCGCACACCCGTACGACATGGATCGCTTCACCGCCCTTCGCCGGAAGCTGGACATGGGCGCTCAGGCCGCGGGTGGCGTGGTGATTGCGGAAGAGGCCCCGCGTGTGCCGACCATCGGCGCCATCGCGCTTCAGGGCGCGACCAGCGCCGCTCTTCTCGTCCAACTGGACCTTGCCGGGATCGCGGTTTCCGCCGGCAGCGCCTGCTCGTCGGGAAAGGCGAAACCCAGCCACGTCCTCGAGGCGATGAACGTCCCTCCGGAGATCGCCTGCTGCTTCATCCGAATCAGCTTCGGCCCGGAGACGTCGGAAGAAGAGATTGACGTCTTCCTCGCCGAATTTGGGCGGATCGCCGAGCGGGCGCGTGCCAGGGCGGCATGATCTATCTCGATTACCAGGCGACTACGCCGGTCGCTCCCGAAGTTGCGGATGCGATGTGGCCGTGGATTGAGGAGAAATTCGCCAATCCGCATTCGCCCTCGCGCGCGGGACGCGAGGCCGACGCCGCCATTGAGATCGCCCGCAAGCAGGTGCAGCAGGCAATCGGTCTGGCAGGCGGCGGCCTTGCCTTCACTGGAAGCGCGACCGAGGCGCTCAACTGGGCAATCAAGGGAACGATCGAAAAGGCAGCGCCGGATCGGGCGCGCATCGTGACCGTGCAGACTGAGCATGCGGCAGTCCTCGACACCTGTCAGTGGCTGGAGAGCAGGGGAGCCGAAGTGGTTTACCTGCCGGTGGGAAGCGAAGGCCTTGTAAGCCTCGCAGACGTGGCCTCCGCAGTGGATGAGCGCACTGCGCTCGTCGACGTGATGCTGGTCAACAATGAGATTGGCGTCATTCAGCCGGTCGGCGAAATTGCCGAGATCGCCCACAAGGCAGGCGCGCTGATGCTCACCGATGCTGTTCAGGCGCTCGGGCGAGTGCCGATCCCTCAGGGGCCGGACATGGTCGCCGTCTCGGCGCACAAGATCCATGGGCCGAAAGCCATTGGCGCACTGTGGATGCGCAAAGGCGCCGAGCCTGCGCCGCTGATCCACGGCGGAGGGCAGGAAGATGGGCTTCGTTCCGGCACCCAGTCCCCGGCACTGTGCGTCGGTTTCGGAGCGGCTGCGAAGCTGGCGGCAGAACGGCGCGACGCCGACGCCGCTCATGTCGAGGAGCTTTGGAGAGCGGCCTGGGACGTGCTTGGGCCGGAATGGCTGCTGAACGGCAGCTCGGAAGAGCGCTATAGAGGCAATCTCAATATCCGCCGCGAAGGCCTTGACGCAGCGCGACTAATTTCTGAATTTCGCGATATCGCTTTCTCCCTTGGAAGCGCCTGCGCAAGCGGTTCCGGGCGGCCGAGCCACGTGCTTCGCGCGCTTGGCCTCAGCGTCGGCAAAGCCCGCTCCTCCATCCGCCTCGGTTTCGGCCGGTATACGAGCGAGGCTGAGCTGGTTGACGCGCTGCGGCGCATCGATGAAGCGGCGAAGGCTCAGGAGCGATTCGCCGCGTGACTCTCGTTCGTTTCTACAAGGCTGACGGAACCCTCGACCGCGAGGTCGAAGGCGCACCCGGCCGGCGCCTTTTGGACGTGGCCTGGGACGCCAAGCAGCCGCTCGAAGGCGCGTGCGAAGGCGTGATGGCCTGCTCGACCTGCCATGTGATCGTCGACGAAGAGGATTTCGCGAAGCTCCCGCCGGCGAGCGAGGAGGAAGAGGATATGCTCGATCTCGCCGCCCATGCGACGCGGCGGTCGCGGCTTGCCTGCCAGATCATCCTGACCGAAGAGATGAAGACTTTAAGCGTGCGCGTTCCGTCGAGCGCGAGGAACTGGCTTCGGGGCTAAGGCGCGGTGGGAACCGGAACGACCCGGGACGAAATCGTTGTGGCTGCTTCCTTCCGGACCTGACCAGGTTGGCGACAGCCCCGTCCGCCCGATTCCCGAGCGCCATATGGGGGTGTTCTAACCGGCTGGCAACCGCTCGCAATCGCGCCTCCCGATCCCTACAACAGCAGCAATGAGTGACGAATCGCCCGGACTTGGCCTCGACCTGCCCGAGCAGCCGAAGAGCGCTGCCTCGCCTTATCGGGTCCTGGCGCGCAAATACCGCCCGCAGACGTTCGAGCAGCTGATCGGGCAGGATGCGATGGTGAAGACCCTCGCCAACGCGATCGAGCGTGGGCGGATCGCGCATGCCTTCCTGCTGACCGGAGTCCGCGGGGTGGGAAAGACCTCGACGGCCCGGCTGATCGCCAAGGCGCTGAACTGCATTGGGCCAGACGGGCAGGGCGGGCCGACCATCACCCCTTGCGGCGTTTGCGAACCGTGCCGGGCGATCGCCGAAGGCCGTCATATCGACGTGATCGAGATGGACGCCGCCTCGCACACCGGCGTCGACGACATCCGCGAGATCATCGATGCGGTCCGCTACGCTTCGGTTTCCGCCCGCTACAAGATCTATATCATCGACGAAGTTCACATGCTCTCTAAGAGCGCTTTCAATGCGTTGTTGAAAACTCTTGAGGAGCCACCGGAGCATGTGAAGTTCCTGTTCGCGACGACTGAGGTGAACAAGGTGCCGGTGACGGTGCTGTCGCGAACGCAGCGCTTCGATCTCAAGCGAATTCCCGCTGACAAGCTGGTCGCGCATTTCGCCGAGGTAGCCCGCGCGGAGGCTGTCGAGGTCGAGCCCGACGCACTGGCGATGATCGCCCGGGCTGCGGAAGGATCGGCGCGCGATGGTCTCTCGATTCTGGACCAGGCGATCGCCCACGGCGGCGGGACGGTGACTGCGGAACAGGTTCGAGACATGCTCGGGCTCGCCGATCGCGGGCGCATCCGCGACCTCCTGCACCTGATCCTCGAGGGCGATGCACAGAGGTCGCTCGCCGCGATGGACGAAGCCCATGCGCTTGGCGTCGATCCAGCCTCGCTGCTGCGCGGGCTGATGGAGGCGCTTCACTCGGCAACCCGCGCCAAGGCGGGGGCGGGGGGCGATGCGTCGGTCTCCTCCGAACAACGCGATTTCGCCGACGAACTCGCGCGGCGGCTCTCCTGGGCGCAGATCCACCGCCTGTGGCAGATGCTCCTAAAGGCGCTGACCGACGTTTCGATCGCGCCCGATCCCAACGAAGCCGCGGCAATGGCCGTGCTTCGGCTGATCCACGCCGCCGATCTTCCCGATCCCGCCGCTCTGGTCGAACGGCTGTCTGGAAGCACGGCTACGACGTCCGCAGCGTCTGCATCGAAGGGCGAGGGAGCAGCGGCTTCGACTTCCGCCCAACTGCCGCCCGATTTCCGCTCGCTCATCAAGCTGGTCGATGAGAGCAAGGCGCTGCTCGCCCACCAGCTTCACGATCAGGTCGGGCTAGTCCGCTACGCCCCGCCGGAGCTGGCGGTGAAGCCGCTGAAGCCGCTTGGCGCCGACTGGCCGCGCGAACTTGCGACAGTTCTGAAAACCCTCACCGGAACAAGCTGGAATATCGTCATTTCCGACGAGACCGCCGAACCCTCCCTGCTGGAGCAGGAGAAGATGGCGGAGGAACAAGTCCGCTCCGAAGTGCTTCAGGATCCGGCGGTGCGGGCGGTGCTCGATGCGTTCCCTGAAGCCGAACTCGAATCCTATTCAATGAAAGGTGCCTGACATGCCCGAGATGCCCAGCCTCGATGAGATCATGAAAATGGCCCAGGACGTCCAGGCCGAGATGCAGCGGGCGCAGGAGAAGCTCGACGAGATCGAGGTCGAGGGAGTGTCCGGCGGCGGGTTGGTGAAGGTCCGCGCCTCGGCAAAGGGGCGCATTGTCGCCGTCGAACTCGACGAGAGTCTTCTCCAGCCGTCTGAAAAGGCGATGCTGGAGGATCTGATCGCCGCCGCGATCAATGATGCCCGCACCAAGGCCGATGCCGCGGCTGGTCCGGAGCTCCAGAAGATGACCAGCGGGATTCCTCTTCCCGCCGGGTTCAAGCTTCCGTTTTAGTTGTGCCCCTGCGGAGGCAGGGGCCCAGACGCGAGCTGTAGCTTAAGCGGAAGCTCGCTCCTTCAATGTCTTCGCCAACGAGAGCTCCCTTCGGAGCCCGTCCTGGACTCCTGCCTTCGCAGGAGCACAGGCTGGAAATCGCGCATCCGTTCGCCTAACTGGCACCAGACTTCCCAACCCACACCCGAAGGACCCGCGACCCGATGGCCGCCCAATATGCATTTGTAATGAAGGACATGACCAAGTCCTTCCCCGGCGCCCAGAAGCCGGTGCTGAACCACATCAACCTGCAATTCTACCACGGCGCCAAGATCGGGATCGTCGGCCCAAATGGCGCCGGCAAATCGACCCTGATGAAAATCATGGCCGGCATCGACAAGGACTATCAGGGCGAGGCGTGGCCGGGCGAGAACATCACGGTTGGCTACCTGCCGCAGGAGCCGCAGCTCGATCCCAGCAAGACCGTGCTCGAGAATGTCAAGGACGGCGCCCGCGACGTCGCCGACATGGTCGACCGCTTCAACGCCATCTCGGCCGAGATGGGGGATCCCAAGGACGACACTGACTTCGACGCCCTGATGGCGGAAATGGGCGAGCTTCAGGAGAAGATCGACGCCGTCGATGGCTGGACGCTCGACAATCAGCTTGAGGTCGCGATGGAGGCACTTCGCTGTCCTCCGTCGGACTGGAGCGTCGAGAATCTGTCAGGCGGTGAGAAGCGCCGGATCGCGCTCACCCGGCTGCTGATCCAGAAGCCCTCGATCCTGCTGCTGGACGAGCCCACCAACCATCTCGACGCCGAGAGCGTCCAGTGGCTCGAAAATCACCTGAAGGAATATGCGGGCGCGGTGCTGATGATCACCCACGACCGCTATTTCCTGGACAATGTGGTGAGCTGGATCCTCGAGCTCGATCGCGGAAAATACTTCCCTTACGAGGGCAATTACTCGACCTACCTCGAGAAGAAATCCAAGCGGATGGAGCAGGAGGAACGCGAGGAATCCGGACGCCAGAAGGCCATCAAGGACGAGCTCGAATGGATCCGGCAGGGTCCGAAGGGCCGCCAGACCAAATCGAAGGCCCGTATCGCCAAGTTCGACCAGCTGGTCGCCGCTCAGGAAAAGTATGTCCCTGGCAAGGCCGAGATCCTGATCCAGGTGCCCGAGCGCCTCGGCGGCAAGGTGATCGAAGCCAAAGGCGTGACCAAAGCTTATGGCGACAAGCTGCTGTTCGAGAACCTTTCCTTCACCCTTCCGCCCGGCGGAATCGTCGGCGTGATCGGCCCGAACGGCGCCGGCAAATCGACGCTGTTCAAGATCATCACCGGCCAGGAAAAGCCGGACTCCGGAACGATCGACATCGGGCCGACGGTGCACCTCGGCTATGTCGACCAGAGCCGCGACCATCTCGATAATTCGAAGAACGTCTGGGAAGAGATTTCCGACGGGCTCGATTACATGAAAGTCAACGGCCACGACCAGTCGACCCGCGCTTACGTCGGCGCGTTCAACTTCAAAGGCCAGGACCAGCAGAAGAACGTCGGCAAGCTCTCGGGCGGCGAGCGCAACCGTGTCAACATCGCCAAGATGCTGAAGCGCGGCGGCAACGTGCTACTGCTCGACGAGCCGACCAACGACCTTGACGTCGAGACCTTGGGCGCGCTTGAAGAGGCGATCGAGAATTTCGCCGGTTGCGCGGTGGTGATCAGCCACGACCGCTTCTTCCTGGACCGGCTCGCGACGCATATCCTTGCCTTCGAGGGCGATGCGCATGTCGAATGGTTCGAGGGCAATTTCGCGGCGTATGAAGAAGACAAGATCCGCCGCTTGGGCGAGGAAGCGACGCGCCCGCACCGGATGACGTACCGGAAGCTGACGAGGTAGTGTCCCTGCGAAGGCAGGGGCCCGGACCCGGACCGGAGCTTTAGCGGAAGTCCGATCATGCTGCTTTGGTGACAGATCAGCACAATCGAAATGGTGAATTCCAACTGGAGGGACTTCCACCCCACGCGAGCCTGAAGGGCTCTTTGGGAGCCCGTACTAGGCCCCTGCCTTCGCAAGGGCACAAATGATCGCCGTCACCTCGCTGCTGTGGATCTGGGAGGGCGAGCAGGCCGGGTGCTGGTATTTCGTCACCGTTCCCGAAGAGCAGTCGGCCGAGATCAAGGCGCACAGCTTTACAAATCCGCGCGGATTCAATTCGGTGCGGGTGGAGGCGCGCATCGGGCAGGTGGTGTGGCGAACCTCCGTCTTCCCGCTCAATAGTGGCGGGTATGTGCTTCCGGTGAAGCTTGATGTCCGCCGCTGCGCCGGGATCGCCGCGGGCGACGAGGTGACCGTGGAGCTGGAGCTGCTCTGATCAGACCGACTTGTCCGGCGGATGGCGCGGCTGATCTTCCTGATCGTGGTCGATCTTGTCCTGTTTATCGACGCCTTCGCGCGCTTCGGGATCGCGGACTCGATCCAGCTCCGCCTGCGTGGCGACGTCCTCCTGAAGGTTCCCGCCCAAACTCCCGCCCTGGCTTGGCTGGATCTCCGCGAGGTCGAGCTCAATGAGGTCACTGTCGTCGTTGTCGCGCGCGGTTTCGGTGCGGCGGTTCTCCATATTGCTCTCCTTCAGCCGACGAACGGGCGCGACCTGCTGTCGTTCCGCCAGCTGGCGCTGGTTGGAACCATCGCGTCGCGCATCAGGTTGAGCGCGCGTGCAGCAGAGCCTTGGCGATCTGATGAACGCGGCCGGCAACGTATCGAACGGCGCCGCTTCGGTAGCGCCCGCTGCCTCAGCCCACGGCGTGCATGTGTTCGGCGTTACCCTGATCGGCCTGACCGCCGGTAACGGCCACAAGCTGGTGCTGACGATCGGCTTCATCGCCGCGGCCTGGTTGGTCGCCTGGATTTTGCGCAAGTTGCTTGGCCTCTTGGTGGGCAGCCGTGGCGGCACGATGGTACAGTTCTGGGCGAAGCAGGGCGTGAGCCTCGTCATCGCAGCGATTGTTCTGCTCGGGCTTCTCTCTATCTGGTTCGACAATCCCGCGCAGCTTGCCGCGGTGGTGGGCCTGGTCGGCGCTGGGATCGCCTTCGCGATGCAGCAGGTGGTGACCGCGGTCGCCGGCTATTTCGTGATCCTTCGCGGCAAGACGTTTAACGTCGGCGACCGAATCCAGATGGGTGGCGTTCGCGGCGACGTGGTCGGCCTCTCCTTCATGCAGACCCGGATCATGGAGATGGGGGAGTCGCCGAGGGAGCAGGGTGATGCCCCCTCCATGTGGGTGCGGAGCCGGCAGTTCACGGGCCGGATCGTCACTGTCACCAACGACAAGGTCTTCGATTGCCCGGTTTATAATTACACGCACGATTTTCCCTACATCTGGGATGAAATCTGCATCCCGCTTCATTTCCACCAGGATTTCGAGAGGGCCGAACGGATCCTGCTGGACGCTGGCTGCAAGCATGCGCTGACCGAGAAATCGCTAGGCAAGGACGAGGTCTGCAGACTTGAAGATCGGTTCGGGATCGAGGTGGGCCAGGTCGATCCGCGAACTTTCTGGCGGCTCACCGAAAACTGGCTCGAGATCACCGTGCGCTTCCTTGGTCCTGACCACGGCATTCGAACCATCAAGGATCAGATGACGCGTGAGATCATCGCCGGCTTCGATAAAGCGGGCATCGTGATCGCAGCGGTGAGGCAGGAGGCGGTCACCGCTCCGGAGAAGCAACGCAGGGCGAAACGGGCAAAATCCTGACTTGGCTAGTCAGTCCTCAGCAGCGCCGCCGTGGCGTCATAGCCCCTGGCCATGTTGATCAGGATCTCCGAGGCGTCGCGGTCATGAGTGCTTCGCGCCAGCCGCCGGCAGCGAGCGGCCTGATCGCAGAGGGCACCGGCTTGCTCGTCGGTGACGTCGATCAGCATGTTCACCGCGCCTTCGAGTTCCCCGTCGCTGCTGAACAGCGGTGTGGGGTAGGCGGCGAACGCGCGCCTGCTGCCGTCGGGCCGAAGCGCGATGGCGACTTTGCCGCGCACCTCTTTTCGCTGCTTGATCGCCTCAGCCATCGGACAATCTTCGTGGAGCAGCCGCTCACCGGTCGTTGCGTACAATTCCCAGGTGACGCACCATTTGTCGCGGCCAAGCTGCGGCTGGCGACCCGCGAAGTCGACGCAGGCACGGTTCCAGTAGGTCACCGCGCCATCGGCATCGGTCAGGTAAGTGGGCACTGGCAGTTGGTCGAGCACGACCTGCCAATTCGCGCCATTGCGGAGCGCGTCGAGGGCGGTTTCCAGATATTCCTGAGGCTGGGGAGGGGCGAGCATCTAATCCGAGCGAGTCTAACTTGGGTTAGCGCTAACAACCGGCCAAGTTGAGGCGGGTTCCCCGCAAATATCTCAGCGGTCATCAAATGACGTCATTGTGTCGGCAATGTCACACTTTGTCCCTAGCGAAGGCGCTTCACCAGAAGCCGCCCGTCGGCGCCCGCCTTGACGTCGAAGTTGGGCATCGCGCGGATCAAGTCGGAGAGGCGCGTATAACCGTAGTTGCGCGTGGCGAAGCTGGAGACTGCTTTCGCTCGCTGCCCCAGTTCCAAGAGAGTGGTATAGCCATCCTCGTCGCGCTCCGACGCCTTGTAGGCGGAGCCCAGAAGCTCGAGCAGGGCAGGGTCCACCTCGCGCTCCTCGGATTCCGGTGCGCCAGCTGTCGCCGGTCCATTATTGGCGAGTGCAGCGATGTCGAAGAAGCGTGTGCACGCCTGGCGAAAGCCGAGCGGTGTCTTGGTGGTTCCGAAGCCGTACACAGGAAGTCCGTCTTCGCGAATGCGCTGAACCAGCGGCAGGAAATCGCTGTCGGACGACATGATCCCGAAGCCGTCGACGCTGCCGCGGTAGAGCAGGTCCATCGCGTCGATCGTCATCCGCATGTCGGTGGCGCTTTTCCCCTTCACGATGTCGAACTGCTGCACCGGGATGATCGAGTGGAGGCCGGTTAAGTTTCCCCAGCCCTTGAGACTAGCTTTAGCCCAATTCCCGTAGGCGCGGCGGATATTGATGGTGCCGAGTTCACCAAGGACCAGAAGGACTTCGTCGATATGATCGGGCGACGCATTGTCGGCATCGATCAGCAGGGCAATGTTGGCGTCACCGCCGGTCCGGGCCTTGTCGTTCATCCGCCGAATCCCTTCGCTACATCGCTTTCTAATGGATCGGATCGGGAACGAAACCGCAGTTTCACGCACTTCCACTCCCGGGGGGATGAATTCGGGAGATGAAATATGCGAAAAATGGCAATCTCTGCGGCCGCCGCGGCAAGTATTGCGCTGAGCGGCTGCGCGACCAATCCAGCTTATGATCATCAGGTGGCCGGAACAGCCGAAGGCGCCGCAGTCGGCGCAGGCGTCGGCGCAGTCGCCGGCTCGATTCTTCCTGGGGTTGGCACTGCAACCGGCGCAGTCGCAGGCGCCGTTCTCGGCGGCGTCCTTGGCGCCGTGGTCAACGGGCATCAATATTACCGCGATACCCGTGGCTATTGCTATTACGTCGACGCCAATGGGCAGCCGCACTATAGTTACAACGTGCGCTGCTAAGCGGCAGGCAATTTCATGTCACGTTGCGACGGGGCCGAAATGCGTCCGCTCCGTCTTTTCAGTCTCGTGCAAAGATTGATCGCACCGACAGCGCTATTTGCCGTGCCGGCACTCTCGGAAAGTTGTCGGGCGGGAACGAAACGCCTTCTCACGCACTGAATCGGAGTTCGGGAATCCGGGGGCATGTGTTTGGAGGACGAGTGATGAAACGTCTGCTGATGTCGGCTGCTCTGGCGACCACGGTCGCGGTTGGCGGCTGCGCAAGTAATCCCTATGGACCCTACGGGTATAACAGCCCGTACGGCTATGGCAGCCCTTATGGCTACAACGGCTATGGCTATAACAACAACAGCCAGCTCGGCAACGCAGCCGCCGGGGCAGCCCTGGGTGCCGCCGGTGGCGCAATCGCCGGCGCGGTTCTGCCGGGCGTGAGCGCAGGGCAGGGCGCAATTGCCGGCGCGGTTCTTGGTGGCGTTCTCGGCGCCGTGGTCAACGGGCATCAATATTACCGCGATACCCGCGGCTATTGCTATTACGTCGACCAGTACGGCCAGCCGCACTACAGTTACGACGTGCGCTGCTAGCCAGCTTCAGCTGACGGGGCGGAAGCTCCCTTCCGCCTCGTCCAGCAGATAAAGGCGCCCTTCGGCGATAGCGAAATGGGCGCCGTGCAATTTCAATCGCCCCTCTTTTTCGCGCTCGGCGATGAAGGGGAAGGTGCGGAGGTTGGCGAGCGAGAGCTTCACGGCCTCCCATTCCATTTCAAGAGTCGCTTGAGCGTTGAGTTCATGATGGTGTTGACGAACCTCGTCGCGTAAAGGCCTCAGCATCGACACCCAATCGGCGATGAATCGGCCGCCTCCAGGGGGCGCTCCATCGAAACTGCCGGTGAGCGCAGCTGCACAGCCACCGCAGGAGCCGTGGCCGAGGACAACGATCTCTTCTACTTCGAGCTGGGTGACTCCGAACTCGAGGGCGGCAGAAACGCCGTGGTAGCCACCCGTCGTTTCATAGGGCGGTGCGAGCGCGGCGATGTTGCGGACGACGAAAATCTCTCCCGGCGCTGTATCGAAAATTTGTGCAGGATCGCTGCGGCTGTCGGCGCAGGCGATGACCATCGTCTTCGGGCTCTGGCCTTCCGCGAGCTCAGACCAGCGCTCGCGCTCCTTTGGCCAATGATCCTGTCGAAAGCGGCGATATCCATCAATCAGTCGAGTAAGTCTTGGCATGCCGCACCCGCTAATGGCGGAGGGGAGGGGTGGCAAGGCTGCGAGCGCATCGCTATCTGGCGCTCATGAACGCCCCCGTCGCCGTCCCAAAGCCACGTAAGCCAGACTGGATCCGGGTCAAAGCCCCGACCAGCGAAGGCTATCATGCCACGCGGCGGCTGATGCGCGACCTGAACCTCGCCACCGTTTGCGAGGAGGCAGCCTGTCCGAACATCGGCGAGTGCTGGACCAAGAAGCACGCGACGGTCATGATTTTGGGCGACACGTGCACGCGGGCCTGCGCCTTCTGCAACGTAAAGACCGGGATGCCCAGGGCCGTCGATCCGCTCGAGCCGGAGCATGTCGCGACCGCTGCTGCCGAGCTTGGACTTGAGCATATCGTTGTGACTTCAGTCGACCGCGACGATCTGCCGGACGGCGGCGCGTCGCAATTCGTGAAGGTAATTCAGGCGCTGCGGAGGCGAACCCCGAGCACGACGATCGAAATCCTGACACCCGACTTCCGCAACAAGAGCGAAGCCGCGGTCGAGGCGATCGTCGAAGCGGGGCCCGACGTCTACAATCACAATCTCGAAACGGTGCCGAGGCTGTATCCGACAATCCGGCCCGGTGCCCGCTATTATGCTTCGCTTCGGCTCCTTGAGAGCGTGAAGCGCAAGGCCCCGCATATCTTCACGAAGTCCGGATTGATGGTCGGCCTCGGCGAGCAGCGGCTCGAAGTACATCAGGTCATGGACGATATGCGCTCGGCGGGCGTCGATTTCCTGACCATGGGGCAATATCTGCAGCCGACCCCGCGCCACGCAAAGGTCGAGGAGTTTGTCACGCCGCAGGCCTTCGATGCCCACGGTGCGATCGCCCGAGCCAAAGGCTTCCTGCTGGTAGCGGCCTCGCCTTTGACGCGCTCAAGCTATCACGCCGGTGATGACTTCCGGAAAATGCAGGAGGCACGAGCCGCCCAGCTGAAGAGGGAAGGGTCGAATGCCGCGGCATAGCGAAACGCGGCATCTTCCTTACACGCCCGAGCAATTGTTCAGTCTCGTGGCTGACGTCGAACGTTACAGTGAATTCCTGCCCTGGGTGGTCGCGGTTCGGATCCGCTCCGCCACCGAGAAGGAGATCATCGCTGACCTCGTCGTCGGCTTCAGCGCCTTCAAGGAGCGGTTCACCAGCCGCGTGAGCCTCGACAAGCCGCACCGGATCCACGTCGATTATATCGAGGGACCGCTGAAGTATCTTCGCAACGAATGGCGGTTCGATCCGGCGCCGGACGGCGGGACCAACCTGTACTTCTCAGTCGACTTTGCTTTCCGGTCGCGGATTTTCCAGGCGCTTGCCGGGGAGATGTTCGATCGGGCCTTGCGGCGAATGACGGACGCGTTCGAGCGCCGCGCCGCAGCGCTTTACGGCATCAACAGGTCGAGCGCGCAAAGCGCTGCCTGAAGGCGAACACCGGCGCGGTCTTCGCCGTCGAAGAATTTCTGGTCGGCAACCACCCCTTCCGGGTCGGCGCTTCGCTCGGCGCGGGCGAACACCACAGTGCCAACTGGCTTGGCTGGAGTGCCGCCGCCCGGGCCGGCGATCCCGGTGATTGCGACCGCAACATCGGCGGCCGACGCATTCAGCGCCCCCTGCGCCATCGCCCAGGCGGTGGCGACGCTGACCGCACCGAAGGTTTCGACGACCTCCGAGCTGACCCCGAGCTCCCCGATTTTGGATGCGTTCGAATAGGTTACATAGCCTGCTTCAAACACGTCGGAAGCTCCGGCAATTTCGGTCAGTGCCGCGCAGACTAGGCCCCCGGTGCAGCTTTCGGCGACCGCGACGCGCCGCCCCGCCTTGCGGTTGGCCTCGACCACTTCTCGCGCCTTGTCGACCAGCTCATACGGGAGAAGCGAATTCGTCACTGGTCCGGTTCACATACCTGAAAGCCATCCTTGCCGGCCATTCCCACAAGGGCAGTAAACAGTGCCGCCACGTCGGCCGGCGCCATTGGAGCGAGCGCTGCTGCCAAACGGTCAACTTTCCGGCAATCCTGCGGTTGGATCTTCTTCGACACCAAAGTGGAGAGTGTTGCCGCGACAAACGGCTGCAAGGCTGAGTCCGGGAGGCTTTCGAGGACCTTTGCGTTGTCCTCTTTGCCCGCTCCGCTCATCTTCAGAAACGCAGCCCGGGCCTCCGGCCACTTTCCGTTCGCGGCAGCGCGAAAACGGGCAATCGTCTCCGTTGAGTGTTTCGGCATGAATGCCGATTGAGGAAGTTGGGAATTGCACGTTTTGGCAACCCCGTCGAGCACCTCCGGAATCGAGTAGACGAAGAGGGCGTTGGCCTCGCTCTCCGTAAGACAAGCCGACTGCTCCTGAGCCTGAGCCCCAGACGCCGACGCAGCTAACGCCAAAAACGCTCCCGCTTTCAAAAACGTATGCATGAGGCCCTCCCTTGTGCTCCTATTATATCCGAGTGCTCAGGCCAGTCGAATGGTTGCGATGGCCTGAGCAGCAATTCCTTCGCGGCGACCGGTGAAGCCCAACCGTTCCGTGGTCGTCGCCTTAATGCTCACCTGTGAACGATCGAGCTCCGCAATCTCCGCGATTTTCGAACGCATTGCCTCGCGCACCGGCCCGATTTTCGGGGATTCGCAAATAATCGTGCAATCCACGTGATCGATCACGCCCCCGGCTGCTCGAATGAGCTCGGCGGCATGAACTAGGAAACGGTCTGACGATGCGCCTTTCCACTGCGGGTCGGACGGGGGGAAATGCTGACCGATATCGCCGAGGGCCGCGGCCCCGAGCAGCGCATCCGTGATGGCGTGGAGCACCACATCGGCGTCGCTATGGCCGGACAGCCCGCGCGAATGGGGCACAGCGATCCCGCCGAGCATGATCGGACCCTCTCCCGCAAATGCATGTACGTCGAAGCCGAAGCCTGTGCGGGGGATGAGGCGGGAAGCGAGCATCGCTTCGGCGCGGTCCCAATCGGCGGCCGTGGTGATCTTTTCGAGCAGCTGATCGCCTTCGACTGCTGCGACACGCAATCCCGCTGCCCTTGCGACGGTCGTTTCGTCAGTCGGCGTAGGACCGCTCCACTTGGCGTAGGCCTGGCGCAGAGCGGCGAGCCGAAACGCCTGGGGAGTCTGAACGCGCACAAGGTTGTTCCGATCGATAGCTTCTTCGATCTCCGCAGCGCCGCGCGCGAGCGTGTCACTGACCGGCAGCACAGGCGCGGCCCCGTCATAAAATTCCAATCGGGAAATCAGCCGGTCGACAATAGCGGCGGGGCAGAAAGGTCTGACCGCATCGTGGACCAGCACCGCATCGCTGTCGATCTCGCTCAGGCCCGCGCGGACAGAATCGGCACGCTGATCCCCCCCTTCGATCAGTGCACCGACATCGAGCCCCGCCAGGGCCGCCATCGCAAGGTCCTGCTGCCCGTTGCCGATCACGACCCGAACTGCTTTGACGGCTGGATGTGCGGAGAGGGCTTCGACAGCCCTGCGCAAGACCGCTTTACCGCCGAGCTTTCTATATTGCTTGGGGAGACCGCCGCCCAAACGTTCGCCTTTGCCGGCGGCGACGATAAGTGCGGTGACGGTCACGGCGCGGGCGTTTAGGCCCGCTTGCCTTGTCGGCCAAGACCCCCATCTGTATGGGCATTCCTCCCATGAGCCTCTTAAAGCCCATCGACATCGGCCCCATCCGGATCGACGCACCAGTGATCCTGGCGCCGATGACGGGCGTCACCGATCTGCCATTCCGGCGCGTGGTCAAGCGGTTCGGGGCCGGCCTGACGGTCAGCGAGATGATCGCCAGCGAGGCGATGATCCGCGAAACTCGGCAATCGCTGCAGAAATCGTTGTGGGACGAAAGCGAGCAACCCGTGTCGCTCCAGCTCGCCGGCTGCGAACCGCACGTGATAGCGGAAGCAGCGAAGCTGAACGAGCAGCGCGGCGCCGCGATCATCGACATCAACATGGGTTGCCCTGTCCGGAAGGTCGTAAATGGGTGGGCTGGATCGGCGCTGATGCGCGATCTCAAGCATGCCGCCGCGATCATCGAAGCGACGGTGAAGGCTGTGAAGGTGCCGGTCACACTCAAGACACGCATGGGGTGGGACCATTCCAGCCTGAACGCGCCGGAGCTGGCGCGGATCGCGGAAGATCTGGGCGTGAAGATGATCACGATCCACGGCCGCACCCGCTGCCAGATGTACAAGGGCGAGGCCGATTGGGCATTCGTTCGTCAGGTCAAAGAGGCAGTCTCCGTCCCGGTAATCGTCAACGGCGACATCTGCTCGGTCGAGGATGCGCGCGCGGCGCTTCGCCAGTCCGGAGCTGATGGGGTGATGATCGGGCGCGGCGCCTATGGCCGCCCTTGGCTTCTCGCCCAGACGATGGCTGAGCTGGCGAGCGGTTCAGCCTGGACCGAGCCGTCGCTCGACGAGCAGCTGGAGACGATGCTCGGCCAATATGAGGAGATGCTGTCGCTCTACGGCAGTCAGACCGGCGTGAACCTCGCCCGCAAGCATATCGGCTGGTACACCAAGGGCCTGCCGGGTTCGGCAGAGTTCCGAAACACAGTGAATCGTGAGGCTGATCCGGCCGTCGTGACCGCAATGCTGCGCGAATTCTATGCTCCATGGCTAAGGAAAGCAGCAGCTTAGCCGGGCCTGCAACATAAGTGTGGTGTTTCTGCAACGCCGCATGCTACGGCCGACCCGATGGACGTGCCGACGGCCGAATCGCAACTGACGGCAGAAAAGCAAAGCTGGCTCGAAAGAGAGCGCGAAAGCGGGCGGTTGTACCGTTACGCAGCGCTGGTCGTCGCGATCATTCTCGCCGGGACTGTGGCGTTCAGCCTCTGGATGTTAAAACAACCGGCAAGTGCCGGCACACTACTGTGGCCGCCGCTGATCGCGCTGTTGCTGATCGCCAATCTCATTCCAGCCATCGCACTGATGGTGTTGTTTTCTCGTCGAATCGCGATGCAGCGGGCGGAGAAGGGTGGGCTCGGAAGTGGCAGATTACACACGCGTTTGGTCGCGCTTTTCTCTGTCATTGCCGCGGTGCCAACCGTTCTGGTGGCGATCTTCGCCTCTTTGCTGTTCCAGAGTGGGCTCAATTTCTGGTTCTCACACCGAGCCCAAAGCATGCTCCAGAATACGGTGCTCATTGCTCATGCGAGCTACAATCGCGAAGTCGAGCGGGTCGGTAACGAAACGACTACAATGAGCGGAGACTTGGCATCCTACCTCGCCGCAGTCCCGATTGAGGATCCGAGATTTGCGGACGGGTTCGGAAGGCAAGTACTCTACAGGAATCTCTCGGAAGCCGTTATCGTCAACATTGGCTCGGACGGGATTCCAAGGAGCCTCGCTCTAGTAGACCCGTACAACAGACCCTTGGATCAAGTGATCACTCAGCAAAAGATCGCGCAGCTTAAGCTTGCGCAAGCGAATGCTGGTGGTTCCCGGGTTAGTATTCCGATCAACTCTGCCGACAGGATTGGGGCTCTTACGCGGTTAGACTACGGCCCAAATACATACCTTTACGCCGCGCGCGTCTTCGAACCGGAGCTAAAGCAACAGCTTAGCCGCGCAGACTCGGTTCTGCAGGAGTACAATAGCCTTCTAGCCAGTTCTCGCATAAATCAGCTGCGTTTCAACGCGGCGCTGCTGCTCGGATCTCTCATGATCGTTGCGCTTGCGATTTTCGCGGCCCTCAGGCTCGCGGACCGTTTAGTGCGTCCGGTCGGCCAACTCGCAGCCGCCGCCGGACGGATCGAGCAGGGCGACTTCTCGGCCCGGGTGCCGGTCACAGAAACAGAAGACGAAATCCAGACGCTCGCGCTCGCCTTCAATCAGATGACGGAACGATTGGAGGAACAGACCGGCGCTCTGCTGACAGCCAATACCCAGCTCGAAACCCGCCGCGCCTTTATCGAGGCGGTGCTTTCCAGCGTCACTGCCGGCGTCATCGCCGTCGATCGAAAGTCGCGAATCCTCCTGATCAACAAGTCGGCGGAAACTTTGCTCCAGCGTGGCGGTCAACCGGTGGAGGGAAGGGAGCTGACCGACCTGTCTCCGGAACTGGACGAGTTCATCGCCGGGGACGAGACCGAAGCGAACGTGACAGTGGCCGCCGATGGAGGGCAACGGACCTTGGCTGTAAAGCGAGCTCGGTACGAGGACGGCGCGGTCCTTACGTTCGACGACATCACCGACCAGCTTTCAGATCAGCGCAGCGCCGCCTGGGCGGACATTGCCCGCCGAATCGCGCACGAGATCAAGAACCCGCTCACCCCGATCCAGCTTGCGGCGGAACGGCTGCAGCGGCGGTTTGGCAGTGAGATCGGCTCCGACAAGGAAACCTTTGAACGGCTGACTGGGACGATTGTCCGCCAAGTGGGCGACCTCCGGCGGATGGTGGATGAATTCTCGAATTTCGCGCGAATGCCGAAGCCCGTCTTCCGGAAGGAAAATGTGCTGGAGATCGCTCGCCAGTCCTTGTTCCTGCACGAGGTTGCGCACCCGGGCATTAAATTCATTCTGGAGCCTAACACGGGCAATTTCCCGCTCGTTTGCGATCGTCGTCAGCTCGGCCAGGCGTTGACGAACATCGTCAAGAACGCCGTGGAAGCCATTGAATCCAGGCTTGCTCGTGGAGAACATCATCTGAGCGGCGACCGCGTCGAGATGCGCCTTCACCAAGCGGGCGAACAGCTGGTGATCGATGTGATCGATACAGGGACCGGGCTGCCCGATGACCGCGAACGGCTGATGGAACCCTATGTGACGACCCGAGTGCGCGGCACGGGACTAGGCCTCGCGATCGTCAAGAAGATCGTCGAGGAGCATTGCGGCGAAATCGCGTTCCTGGATCAGCCGGGCGGCGGCACCAGGGTTCGCATCGCGCTCGACTCCGAGCGGCTCGCCGAACGGGGGCAGGAGCCTGAACCCTCCGCCGATAGTGAAGAGGATAATGATTCTGATGTTTGAGGATCGCTTCTGATGGCTTTGGAAGTTCTGGTGGTCGATGATGAAGCCGACATCCGTGACCTCGTCAGCGGAGTGTTGGAAGACGAGGGCTATTCGGTTCGTACAGCCGCCGACAGCACCGCCGCGCTTGAAGCGATCCGCGACCGGCGACCGTCTCTGTTGCTGCTCGACGTATGGCTTCAGGGCTCACGGCTGGATGGGCTGCAATTGCTCCAGGAAGTGAAGCGTTTCGACCCGAGCCTGCCGGTGCTGATCATCTCCGGGCACGGGAATCTGGATACGGCGGTCGCAGCCATTCGCGAAGGTGCGGTCGATTTCATCGAAAAGCCCTTCGAGGCCGAAAGGCTTCTGCATCTAGTCGCGCGCGCCACTGAAACAGAGCGTCTTCGCCGCGAAAACGCCAGTCTTCGCCAGCAAATGGCGCATGATCAGGTGTTGAGCGGCACGTCCGTCGCGATCAACACCGTTCGGGCGACTTTGAAGCGCGTCGCTCCAACTGGAAGCAGGGTCCTTATCACGGGTCCAGCAGGGGTAGGGAAGGAAGTCGCGGCGCGAACGATCCACCAGTGGAGCACGCGGGCCGACGGCCCGTTCGTGGTCGTCTCGGCGGCGATGATGACTCCGGAGCGGGTGGAGGAAGAACTGTTCGGGATAGAGGAAACCGACGTCAGCCGGCCGGGGCTTCTCGAGCAGGCGCACGGCGGGACTCTGTTTCTCGACGAGATCGCGGATATGCCGCTGACCACGCAGGGAAAGATCCTGCGGGTCCTGACCGACCAGAGTTATCACCGGGTAGGTGGCCAACGGCCGATCAAGGTCGACGTTCGGGTACTTTCGGCGACCTCGCGCGATCTTCAGCAGGAGATTGCCCAAGGGCGCTTTCGCGAAGATCTCTTCTATCGGCTCAACGTTGTTCCGGTTCGCCTGCCGCCGCTAAACGAGCGTCGGGAGGATATCCCTGAGCTCGCGAACCAGTTTCTTGCGCGCTATGCGGCGGAGCGGCGCATCCCCGTTCCGACCTTCAGCGATGACGCTGTGGCGGCGCTGCAGGCGCATGAATGGCCCGGCAACGTTCGGCAGCTGCGCAACATCATCGAGCGAACGATTATCCTCGCGCCCTGCGAGCGGGTCGAGCGGATCGACGTCGACATGCTCCCGGCAGAAGTGCTCGAGACTCGCGGTTCTTCCGATCTTTCCAGTCAGGCGATCACGATCATGGGAAGCCCCTTGCGGGAAGCGCGCGAGTCGTTCGAGCGTGAATATCTGAAGGTGCAGATACGGCGTTTTTCCGGCAACATCTCGCGTACAGCCTCGTTCATCGGAATGGAGCGGTCGGCGCTCCACAGGAAACTCAAGGCGCTCGGGATCGGCGAGAAACAGGAAGAGGAATAGGCGTCAGGCCAAGCCATGCCCGAGAAGCTGTTCAGTCTCCAGGACCTGTTCTTGAACAGCGCTCGGCGCTCGAAGGCGTCCTCGACGATTTTCCTGCTGAAAGGCGTGAAGCTGCAGGGCGTGATCACATGGTTCGACGCCTTTTCATTGCTTCTTCGCCGCGATGGCGTGTCGCAGCTGGTCTACAAGCATTCGATTTCGACCATCATGGCCTCGGCCGCGCTTGACCTCGCTCTGCCTGAGCCTCTTGACCTCGCCGCGGGAAAAGGAGGCCTCCAGGAGCACTTCCTTTCCACTGCGGCTCGCGAACGCGAACCGATGACCGTGTTCCTTGTGAATGGGGTCATGTTGCAAGGGGAGGTCTCGGCCCACGATCAGTTCTCACTGCTTCTGCAAAGAGGTCAGCAGGTTCAGCTCGTTTACAAACACGCGATCTCCACCTTGCAGCCGGAGGGCCCGCTACCTCTCGGGCCCGGTGAGGGGGCGGCATAGGTGCTCACGATTTCAGACGCGCCCGGCGCTCACGATGTTTCGCGGGGGGAGAAGGCCATTGTCATCGGAGTGGAAGTCCAGGGGAAGGGGAACGGCCGCTCCCCCGATGCCAAGCTCGACGAGGCGGTCGGACTTGCCAGGGCAATTGGCGTGGAGGTCGTCGCGGCCCGCACATTCCGGTTGAGAGCGCCTCGGCCGGCGACTCTTCTCGGCAAAGGACAAACGGAAGAGATCGCCGAAATCGCGAAGCGAAATGAGGCTGGGCTCCTGATCGTCGACGCTGCGCTAACTCCGGTACAGCAGAAATCGCTCGAGGAAGAGGCGGGGGCCAAGGTTATCGATCGCACAAGCCTGATCCTGGAGATTTTCGGTGAACGCGCCGCGACGGCCGAAGGGCGATTGCAGGTTGAACTCGCGCATCTGGATTACCAGGCGGGACGCCTCGTCCGTAGCTGGACCCACCTCGAACGGCAGCGCGGCGGCTTCGGCTTTCTCGGCGGCCCAGGCGAAACCCAGATCGAGGCCGACCGCCGGCTGATCCGCGACCGGATGGCGCGCATCCGTCGCGAGCTGGAGCAGGTGAAGCGTACTCGGTCCCTGCATCGCGACCGGCGCCAGCGCGCCCCATGGCCCGTGATCGCTCTGGTCGGCTATACGAACGCAGGAAAATCGACGCTTTTCAATCGCATGACGGGCGAGGGCGTGCTTGCCGAAAACATGCTGTTTGCAACGCTCGATCCCACGATGCGTGAGGTCAGGCTGCCCGGCTTCGACAAGGCGATCCTGTCGGATACTGTGGGGTTCGTCTCCGATCTTCCGACCCAACTCGTTGCTGCCTTTCGGGCGACGCTCGAGGAAGTCTCGTCTGCGGACATTCTCGTCCATGTTCGCGACATGGCGCACCCGGACCGCGATGCCCAAAAGGAAGATGTGGAATCGGTGCTGGCGCAGCTCGGCGCAGGTCGGGACGACGAGGGGTCTCCGCCGCTGATCGAAGGCTGGAACAAGGTCGATTTGTTGCCGGAGGAAGAGCGGAATGCGTTGATCGCCGAGGCTGAGCGCCGGGATCTCACGGTTCCCCTTTCCGCGCTGACCGGCTGGAATGTCGATGGGCTGCGCGAGATCGTTGCCGAAAGGCTCCGTCGCGGCGCGCAACTGCACCGCATCCGGATCCCGGCAAGCGACGGAAGCAGGATCGCATGGCTGCACGCGCGGGGCGATGTCGTCGGGCAGCGGACGGACGCGGACGAAGTGCATATCGACGTCCGCCTCTCAGCGGAGAACTGGGCGCGGTTCCAGGCGCTTCAATCCGCCTGAGATTGCTTCGCACGTCTCCAGAGGTCCTCCTTCTCTTCGAGACTCATCGCTTCGAAACCAGCAGTCTTTTCAATTGAACGGAAGCGTTTCTCGAACTTCCTGTTCGCTTTGCGAAGCGCCCCTTCCGGATCGATGTTAAGATGGCGTGCGAGGTTCACGACTGCGAACAGCAGATCGCCCAGTTCGTCTTCCTGCCGCTCCCGGTCTATCTCGCGATCCAGCTCAGACAGCTCCTCGTCGATTTTAGCGCGGGGGCCGGACGGATCCGGCCAGTCGAAGCCCGTACGCGCTGCCCGACGCTGCAATTTAGCCGCACGATCAAGCGCCGGCAGCGCGTTGGCGACACCCGCGAGAGCGCTTTCTTCAGGAGCTGATTTGCGCTCCGCAGCCTTGATTGCGTCCCAGCCAGGAGTTTCGGTGGAATCTCCGAATATGTGAGGGTGGCGCCGCTCCAACTTGTCGCAAATGTGAGTGATGACGTCGTCCAGCGTGAACAGGCCGAGTTCTTGGGCCATCTGCGAATGAAAGACGACCTGGAGCTGTAGGTCGCCGAGCTCGTCCGCAAGGCCGGCCATGTCGCCGCGCTCGATCGCGTCGGCGACCTCGTAAGCTTCTTCGATCGTGTAGGGTGCGATGGTCGCGAAGTTCTGCTGCAGGTCCCACGAGCAGCCGCGCTCCGGATCGCGGAGACGGCGCATAATCGCCACGAGACGCTCTAAATTCATCGCGAACAGCTCGGAAGAGAGGCGGCCGAGTTGATGTTCGGGCCACCTCGCTGAGTCTGATAATATATATTATGTAAAATGAACATCGAGTCAGGAAACCATCACTAGCCAGCGTCCCTCGACGCCCCAGCTTTGCAGCGTCGACAGGAAATTCATCCCGAGCACGTTCAAATCGTCTCCGTTGTTTGTGACATGGACTGCAAAATTGCGGCGAACCATTGGCCCGACCTCGAAATCGCCAACTCGCCCAACGGCAACCCGAACGAAGCCGTTGCCAGTCTTGACGATCTGATGCGGTGCACCCTGCACGTCGATGTGCGCCTTCGTGGAGATCGCCTGGTCGATCGTGGTCATTGTGGCGCCGCTATCGACGAGGAATCTCACCTTCACTCCATTCACCTCAGCGGGAATCCAGAAATGCCCATCGATGGCCATTGGAACCCGCAGTTCCTTGCCTTCGTGAACCGGTGCTCCAGTCGCTTCGGCCCGAACCCGCTGCCAAACGTATTCGAAATTGTCACGGAACGTGAACAGGACGAACCCAGCACTGAAGATGGCGACCCAGGCCAGAGCATAGGTCAGCATCTTTGCGAGCGGTTCACGCCTGCTGATCAAGGCAGCAAACACCAGCATAGCCGCCATCAACAGATAGACGCTGCCGAGCATGACGTCGTTGCCCATCACAGCTCGATCTCCAGCCCATCGTGCGCGGGCGCAGCCCAATCTGGCAGCTCATTGAGCAGAATCCGGTAATCCATGCTGTTGTTCATGTGCGTCAGGTACAACTGCCCAACTCCCAACTCGCGTGCCCAACCGAGGACCGCATCGAGATGTGCGTGGGTCGGGTGCGGCTGCCGCTGAAGGCAATCGCAGATCAGTACGTCGGTGCCTTGGTATAGGTTGGCCATGTCCTCTGACATCGTATTGAAATCTATCGCATAAACCAGAAATGTTTTGCCCTCATCGAGGCGCAATCCCAGCGAGGTGATTTTGCCGTGCGGTTGATCGACGAACCGGATTTGCGCCTTTCCGAGCCTTAATTCCACGTCGAGAGGCGCTGGGTCCACGAGCGGTGCATAGAAAGTGGCGCCGGAGAAGGCGTAGCCGAAGCGTTCCTTTAGCCGCGCTATGACGTCAGTCCGCGCGTGGAGCGGGATCGGCCGACCGAGCCTCTGTGCGATCGGTCGAAGTTCATCGAGGCCATGGCAGTGGTCTGCGTGATCATGAGTGACAATGAGATGGTCAATTTCACCGATTTCCGCTGCAAGGAGCTGCTCCCTGAGATCGGGACCGCAATCTACGAGCAGCCGCTTGCCGGCGCTTTGGACGAGAATGGACGAGCGCAGGCGGCGATTTCTGGGCTCGGTTGGGTCGCATTCGCCCCAATCGGGCCCGATCCGGGGAACGCCGAACGAGGTTCCGCACCCCAGAATGCGGATTTTCAATGAGCGGCCTTGCTGAAGAGCCTGAAGAAGTTCGCCGTCGTGGCGTCGCAAAGGCTTTCCAGCGGCTCTCCGCGCAAGTTAGCGACGAAGGCGGCGGTGTCGGCGACGAAAGCCGGCTCGCAGGTCTGGCCGCGGTGCGGAACAGGCGCGAGGAAGGGCGAATCCGTTTCCACCAGCAGCCGATCCAGCGGAATTGTCTTCGCCGTCTCCTGGAGCTCGCGCGCATTCTTGAAGGTGACGATTCCCGACATCGAGATGAAAAAGCCGATGTCGAGTGCCTTCCTGGCCAGCTCGGCCGATCCGGTAAAGCAGTGCAGGACGCCGCTGACCCCGCCCTCCCTGGCAGCTTGCTCCAGCAGTTCCGCGGTGTCCGCCTCAGCTTCGCGGGTGTGAACGACCAATGGCAGTCCGCTGTCGCGGGCGGCATCGATATGTGCCTGAAATCGTTCTCTTTGGGCTGATCGGTCCGACTTGTCGTAATAATAATCGAGGCCGCACTCCCCGATGCCGATCACTTTCGGGTGCTGTGCGGCTGCGACGAGCGCCCGAGCGCCCAAATCCGGGTGCGAGTCTGCTTCGTGCGGATGGACCCCGACCGTAGCCCAAACGTCGGCGTTGCGCTCGGCTGTGTTTATAATGTGATCCCATTCACATTGCCGTGTGGAGATATTGAGGAAGCCGCCGACGCCCCGGGCGCGAGCGTTGGCCAGCACCTCGTCCTGGCGCTCGGCCAGTCCTTCGTAATTGAGGTGGCAGTGGCTATCGATCAGGGTCACTTCACCCCCTCCTCTTCCGGGAGATCGAGGCGCGGGAACAGCGGTTGTGGCGCCTCCAGCCGGAAGCCGCTCTCGGCCAGCGGCGAATACCAGTGTCCTTGAATTGCCTCGAAGGTTCGCAATTGGGGATCGACACCCATGGAATCCAGCAACTTGTCGACGCTCGCCGGTATCACTGGGCGAATAGCGACGGCCAAAATAGCAATGCAGATATAGAGCGTGGCCAGCACCGTTTGCATGCGTTCGGGGTCGGTCTTCTTGAGCGCCCAGGGTGCCTGCTCATCAATATAGGCATTGCAAGCGAAGACCGCGTGGATCCACAGCTCGCACGCCTTGGAGAGCGCCAGATCGGCATAAGCATTCGGGATCGCCTGCCCCGCCGCCCCGCAGACAAGGTCGAATAGGCTATTGTCGGCATCGGCATGGCCGTGAATCTGCGGGAGACCGCCGTCGCAATTACGGACGATCTGGGTCAGCACCCGCTGGGCGAGATTGCCGAAGCTGTTGGCAAGTTCGGCATTCACGCGGTTGACGATCGCTTCGGGCGAATAGCTTCCGTCCTGGCCGAACGTGACTTCGCGCATGAGAAAGTAACGCAGCTGATCCACGCCGAAGTGGTCAGCGAGGGTGAAAGGATCCACGACGTTGCCGATGCTCTTGGACATTTTTTCACCGCGGCTCAGCAGGAATCCATGCCCGAATACCTGCTTCGGCAGCTGGATACCGGCTGACATCAGGAAAGCCGGCCAATAGACGGCATGGAAGCGGACGACGTCCTTCCCGATCAGATGGACGTCGGCCGGCCAGTAGCGGCGCCACAGCTCGGTATCGTCGGGATAGCCAAGGCCTGTGATATAATTGGTGAGCGCGTCGAGCCAGACATACATCACATGGCCTTCGCTTCCGGGCACCTTCACGCCCCAATCGAAGCTGGTGCGCGAGATCGAGAGGTCCGAAAGACCGCTTTCGACGAAGCGGACGATCTCGTTGCGGCGGGTTTCGGGCCGGATGAAATCCGGATTGGCCGCATAGTGATCGAGCAGCTTCTGCTGATAAGCGGAGAGCTTGAAGAACCAGCTTTCCTCGACCGTCCATTCGACCGGCGTGCCCTGCGGTGAAAGCTTCTCCTCCCCTTCCCCGGTGATCAGCTCGCTCTCATCGTAATAGGCTTCGTCGCGGACCGAGTACCAGCCTTCGTAGCGGCCGAGATACAGGTCTCCGCTCTCGGCCATCTTGGTCCAGATCGCCTGGCTGGCCCGGTGGTGTGCCTCTTCCGATGTGCGAATAAAGCGGTCGTATGAGACCTCAAGTCTATCGCACATGTGAATGAAAAGAGAAGACATTCTATCAGCGAGCGCTTTGGGCTCGACACCCTCGCCGCGAGCGACCTGGGCCATTTTCAGGCCGTGCTCGTCCGTGCCCGTCTGGAAACGGACATCATAGCCTTGGGAGCGCTTGAAGCGGGCAATGACGTCGGCGGCAATCGCCTCGTACGCGTGCCCTATGTGTGGCGGCCCATTGGGATAGCTGATTGCGGTCGTGATGTAGAAAGGGTCGGCCATGTGGCTCGCCTAGCCGCACCGGGCTAGAGCATCAAGGAATGGACTCTGGAGCCACCGAAGCGAGAATTCCGCCGATCTGGAAGACGGTCGCTGCGGGATCGAGCGACAACCTCGGCGCAACTGCTGTGAGCTCACGTATCTTGTCATAGGCCTTCAACGCCCGCTGCCTCTGCGGTTCCGGTAGATCCCGGGCTTCGCGAGCGAGGAGCGAAGGGGCGAGCTCGAGAAATGCGGTGTAGCGATCCCCCGCCGCTTTTCGCGAAAGCTGGCTGGCCAGTTCGGAACGTGACACATTGTGCGGATCCCCCTCACGCAAGATCCGGCGCGCATTTTCTTCAAGCGGGGTGAGGTCGAGTTCGGCAAAGGCAAGCGCCCGCCCGACCGAACCATCGCTGAGCGTGATCAACTTCTCCCGTTCATTGGCAGGCAGATCCGGAAGTATCCGCTCCAGAACTGACGTCATGGCGGCGTGATCAAGCGCTTGAAAATTCACCCTCCTGCACCGCGAGCGGATCGTGGGGAGCAGCCGGCCCGGCGCATGGCTCACCAGGAAGAAGATTGTGTTGGGGGGCGGCTCCTCGAGCATCTTGAGCAGCGCGTTCGCGCCTTCGCGCTCCAGATCGTCGACCGGGTCGATCACGACCGTCCGCCACGGCGAAAGCGCCGCAGTCAGCCCCATGAATTCGCCGAGCTCGCGGATCTGCTTCACGCTAATGTTGCGTGCAAGCCCCTCCCCCTTTTCCTTCGGCAGTCGCTGGAGCCACCGCATGTCGGGATGGCTACCGGCTTCGACCAGCTTCGCGATGCGATGATCTTCCGGAGTGTTCACGCCTTCAGCATCGAACGATGGACCGGCCGCCTCGGCAAGCAGCCGCGTCGCGGCCGCTCGGGCAAAATGCGCCTTGCCCACACCTCGCGGACCAGTGAGCAACCAGGCATGATGGAGCGATCGCGAGTCCCAAGCCCGACGAAATTGCTCGATCGCACGCTCGTGTCCGGCAATCACGGCAGCAGGTCCTCGATGGCCGCAAGCAGGCGCTTCGTCACCTCACTCTCGCTTCCCGAAGCATCGATCAGCCGCACGCGTTCAGGCTCCTCCGCCGCAATCAGTCGAAACGCCACGTCCACTTTGTGGTGGAAATCGTCCGACCTTCCGCCGATCCGGTCGCTCGATGAGCCGTCGCGGGCTCGCGCGCGCTGTTGCCCCTCCTCAAGCACCAGGATCAACGTGCGGTCCGGCAGAAAGCCTCGACGGGCGAAATCATGAAGCTCGCGGACCCGTTCGATGCCGAGTCCGCCGGCGCCCCCCTGGTAGGCTAGGGACGAATCGACGAAACGATCGCTGAGAACCCACTGACCTTGTTCCACCGCGGGCTTGATTGTCTTCTCGATATGATCGGCTCGCGCGGCCGCAAACAGCAACGCCTCCGCTTCCAGTGGCCAATCCTGCTCTTCAAGGACCAGGCGGCGGATCGATTCCGCACCGGCGCTTCCACCCGGTTCGCGGGTTTCGACAACGTCTATTCCTCGCGCCCGAAGTTCAGCCGAAAGGGCGCGAAGCTGGGTCGACTTCCCAACCCCCTCCCCGCCTTCCAAACTGATGAACTTCCCCGGTGACACAATAGCTTAAAGGATGTTCTTAAGTGCTGTCCACGCGCGGGTGAAGAAGCCGGCCTTGCCGACATCCTTTCCAGCGACGAGCGGCACCGTCTGGGGCTGCGTATCGCCCGTCAGCACAACAAGATCGGCCACGTGCTGACCTTTGGCGATGGGTGCTGCAATCGGCCCGTTATAGCGAACCTTCACCTGGAACTTGCCGCTGAGCAGCCCGGCGGGCACGGTGACGGCAAGGTCCCTCGGAGCAACCAGCGGAACCGTGCTGCTCGAACCCATTTGCACGTCCGCGTCCGCGACCTTTTGCCCGGTCTTGAACAAAGGCTTGTCCTGCCAGGCGCCAAATCCCCATTGCATCAGCTTGGTCGATTCCTGGACCCGCTGGTCCCAGCTGCTCATCTTCGCGAGTACCTCGATCAGACGGCGTCCGTTCTGGTCGGCCGAGCCGACGAAACCGTAACCCGCCTCGTCCGTGTGACCGGTCTTCAGGCCGTCCGCTCCCGGCACATGACCGAGGATCGGGTTGCGATTCTCCTGCGTAATCGCTGCGCCCTGCATCGTCTTGCCCCAGCTGAAGTTCGGCTGACTGTAAAATTGCTTGTAGAGCTTCGGATGCTGCGTGATCGTCGCCAGCGCGAGTTTGGCGAGGTCCCGAGCCGTCACATGAGTGACGTCATTGTCCGGCCAGCCGTTCGGGGTTCCGAAATAGCTGCCGGTCAGGCCGAGCTTGTGAGCGAGCTCATTTTCCTGCTGGACATAGGTCTGCACATTCCCGCCTACGCATTCTGCGAGCACGATCGCGGCATCGTTGCCGGACAGCGTGATGATCCCGTGCAGCAGGTTTTCGACGCTAACCTGCTCATTCGGCGACAGGAACATCGTCGAACCGGCGGCTGGGCCGTGCCATTGCTGCCAGGTTGCCGGGCTCACCGTGCACATATGATTGAGCTGCAACTGACCGCTGTCGATCAACTGGAACGCGAGCTCGGTTTCCATCATCTTGGCGAGCGATGCGGGCGGAAACGGAACGTCGGCGTTCTTCGAATAGAGCACGGCGCCCGAATTCACGTCCACGAGATAGGCGATGGGCGCGGGCGTATCGAATTGCGGGGTGGCAGCCGAAGCCGGAAGGGCGAGCGTCGCGGCGGCGGAAATCAGCAGAATGGCGCGCTTCATCGGGTCGGTAGAATCCTTGGCTGGAGGTGACTCGGACTGTCTACCCTCCTCGTTCACGGCGTGCGAGGGGTTTAGTACTATCTGCGAGCAATTGCGTCGGCGAGAAGCGCCACGGAGAGGGCATAGAAGTTCGAGCAATTGTAATCGAGGATCGTCCGGTAATTCGTGGTGAGCAGGTAGGCGGTCTGGTCGGGTCCGTCAGGTTCGAGCAGCGTCGCCATCTCGGTGTCGGGCAAGGTTCGGCCAAGAGGCTGAACGCCCAGGGCTCGCCATTCCCCCATCGTCAGCCAGCGGCTTTGACGAGCATAGACACGCTGGCATCGCGGCGGAACGAACTTCGTTTTGATTGCCGCCCGATTGAGCGTTGAGGGGACGCGCACCGGGATGCCCCAGGTGACGTTGGGCTTCCACCCGGCATCACGCAGATAATTGGCGATCGAGGCGAGGCCGTCCGCCTGGCTCCTCCACAAATCGGCGAACCCGTCGCCGTCGCCGTCGGCGCGGAGGCGAAGCGCGATCGACGGCATGAATTGCGGATAACCTGTGGCGCCGGCCCAGCTACCCTTCAGCACCCAGCGCGGAATTCCCAAGTCGATCAGCTTCAGCGCATCGACGAACTCGGTTTCGAAGAATTGTCGGCGACGCCCTTCGTAGGCCAGGCTCGCGAGCGCTCCGAGCAGATCGAAATTGCCGGTGATCGCACCGTAGTTCGTCTCCTGCCCGTAGATTGCGACGAGGATCGCCGGGTCCACTCCATAGCGATACTGGATCCAGCGGAGTTGCGGCCACAATTGGGAGTAGCGTGACTGCCCGCGAGAGATCAGCGATGGGGTCACATGCTGCTCGCGGTACGGCCAGAACGGAGAGATCGCTCCGGGATTGCTGACGATCGGCTGCGCCTGGTCCAGCGAAATCACACGGTTGTTGAGCTCCAAGCCAGGCACATTCGCGTCAATGGTCGACTGGCGAACTCCCGCGGCGCGGGCCAGCGCCGCCAGCCGGATTTTGTATTGATCGAACGGGCTGGCGCTCTGAGCGACGGCTGCTGCAGGAGACGCATAAGTAGCTGCCGGCGTGGCGACGGGCTGCGCCTGTGCGATCTCGATCTTGCTGGCTGAGCTCGAAAATCGATCCACATGCGCGCTGACGCCGCCAACGGCCAGCGAAGCCGTGCTCGCGACAGTCCAGCCGATGATCCAACGCAACGCCACTCTCCGCGCCCCCTTCATGCTCCAAAGCGTAAAGCGGCCGCGCGTTCCTCGCCAACCGCTTTACCGCACCGCTTGCACGTCCTGCCCTGAGCGGCGATAGGCGAATACGCCGGAGAGGTGGCCGAGTGGTTTAAGGCAGCGGTCTTGAAAACCGCCGTGGGTTTACGCTCACCGTGGGTTCGAATCCCACCCTCTCCGCCAGGGCCGCCTTGTTCAGCTCAGCCGTGCACCATCTCGTGCTGGTCAAGCATTGCAATGAAATTCGCGATTTTGCGCGCTCGAGTTTCGGGCTTCTTCACCGCCCCAATCCGGTAAAGGATTGCGTATCGATTGGCTCCATTCAGTGTCGCGAATAAAGCCGCGGCAGCTCGTCGCGCGTAAGGTAACGCTGCGACGCATAATAGCGCGCCAGCAGGTCTGGCGGGTTCTGGTCCGCGCCCTCGATCCATCGCGTATGCCAGGTCATGAACCACAGCCAGTCAGCGTTCGGCCCGAGCGTGGCGGGGTCAGGTATAGGGCCGTTCTCGTGCAGGCAGATCGGTACTGTATCGCCGACGATCGCCTTCACCTGCCCGAACATTGCGTCAAGCGGCCCGTGATCGTCGACGTAGAGATCGGCGCCGACGATATCGACCAGGTTGCGCCCCGGATAATAGGCCGGGTCGACTTTCTGCCCGGCCCAGCCCAACACCCAGATCAGATTGTCGAGCCGCATACGGCGGGTGAACTGATCGTGCATCAGCGACCAGAGTGATTTGAACGCTTCGGGGCCGTGCTTGCCCCACCAGAACCAATCGCCGCTGAATTCATGGAATGGCCGCCACAGCACCGGCACACGCGCGTCGCGCAATCGGGCGAGCTGTTGGCCGACCTCCGCCATCTGCGTCATCATGAGCGCGTTCTGCCGAGTTCCTGGTTGGAGCGCGGCCGTGACGTCGAAATCCTTCTTGCTGTTGTCATAGCCGGTGCCGATATCCGGAGCGCCCCAGTGCCAGCAGAGCGCGACAATTCCGCCAGCACGGCTCCACGCCAGCGCACGCTCGTATATGCCGTCCCACTCTTCGGGAATGATGTAGTCCAGGCTCAGGATCGCAGGGAGCCGCCCCGTGATGCGTTGGATGTAATCGAGTTCGTCCCTCTTTCCGGCGGGGCTCTCCTGCTGCCCCGTCAGCGTGTAGCGACCGTAAATCGACCAGAGGTAGTCATAGAGCCGCCGCGCCTCCCGCGAGGCGGCTCGGTTGGTAAGGCTCTTCAGGGGCGTCGCCGCAGCGGCGGCAGGCCAAAGACCGAGCGCGGCCGCCCCTGCAAGTGCTTCGCGTCGGGTGAAGTCAATTGAGCGATCGGTCATTTGCGCCGACGATATTCGCCGGATCGCAATTTGCGCAATGGCCTCAGCGCGACTCTCGCCGGTATTGTTGAAGAGCGTCAGATACACGCGGGCCGCTCCTCTCCGCAGGTCGTCTGTCGCATTGTCGACGCTTCAAGCCCGTTCGCGAAACCGTTCGTCGGCTGGTCGAAACACGCTCGCAGTTCCGCTCGATCGAGTGTCTTAGTCCTGTAAAACAGGGAATGATCGATGCGAGTGGCGATTCTGCTCACCTCGGCGGTGGTAACGGTAGTTGCGCTGCCGCAATGCCTCGCGGCCAAATCCTCGAGCGATGCAGCGGCGGCAAGTTCGGCGCGAACAACCGTCTATCCGGACCAGTTCTTCGCCCAATATGCGCCGCGGACTGCCTACGACATCGTGCAACGGGTTCCCGGCTTCACCCTCGATCTCGGCGCCACCCAGAGCAATCAGGGCGCGGTGGACGTCCGCGGCTTTGCCGGAACCGCCGGAAACGTGGTGATCAACGGAGCGCGTCCGAGCACCAAGGCGGAAACATTGGATGTGACGCTTGCCCGAATTCCGGCGCAGCAGGTCGTCCGGGTCGAGCTCGGCCCCGGCGACCTCTACGGCTCCGACTATGCGGGCAAGAGCCAAGTGCTCAACATCGTCCTGTCGCAGCAATCCGGCGCGGACGGCAATCTCACCGCCGCGGCCAAGCGATGGTTCACGGGCTATGTGAACACCGACATCCAGGGATCGACCGAGATCCGGCACGGCGCTTCGACCATCAATCTTTCCGGAGGTACCGGCCGCAACCGGCAGCTGGAGGAAGGGACGGACCGACTGACTGACCCGGCCGCGGGTGCGCTTGTACAGTTCCGGCGCAAGCACAACAGCTACTTCAACAAAGATCCGTTCTTGGCGGCGAGTTGGGCTCTGGAGCGCAGTGCGGATGACGCGATCAGGGCAAATGTGCGGTGGCAGCCGAGCAGCTTCGATCTCTTCCAGAGCAATCGCGTGACGACGACGGGAGAGGCTCCGCACGACGACAATCTCATTCAGACCTATCGCGATCCGGTGCTCGAGCTCGGCGGAGATGTGACCCGTCCACTTGCCGGCGGCGCAATCAAGTTCGTAGCGTTGGAAACCCGGCGCAAGCGCCACGATGTCGACCAATATATTCAGCGCGATGGGCTGCTTTCGGACAACGCAACCGTCAACGGTGGGTCGGAGCAGTCCGTAAAGGCGCGCCGCAACGAGACCATCGGCCGATTGAGCTGGACCCGATCCAATCTCTTGGGAGTGTCGTTCGAGGCAGGCGCCGAGACCGCGTACAATACGCTGGATGACCATACCGATCTCGTTGCGATCGACGAGAACGGCAATCGGGTTCCCATCCCGCTGCCCATCGCCAACGCGACCGTGAAGGAGAAGCGCGGCGAGATCTATGTGAATGTCGGCAAGACCTTTTCGCCGGCAGTGCGCCTGGACGGCGGCGTGAATTACGAATTTTCCAATCTGAAGGTCCGCGGCGATGCCAATGCGCAGCGCACTCTGAAATTCCTCAAGCCGAACCTTTCGCTCGATTGGAAGCCGGGCGAAGGCTGGCATACCCAGTTTTCGATCCGCAGGACGGTGGCCCAGCTCGATTTCTACGATTTTATCAGCTCCGGCGATCTCTCTGCGCAGCGCCTAAACGGCAGCAACGCGAATTTGCAGCCGCAGCGCACTTGGGAATTCCGGGCCAGCGCTGACCATAAGCTGCTCGGAGATGGGCTATTCAAGCTTGATCTGGGGAACGACCTGATCAGTCTGCTTCAGGACCAGATCCTGATCTTGGACGCCCAGGGCAATGCCTTCAATTCCCCGGGCAATATCGGCACCGGCAAACGCTATTTCGCGACGCTCACGGTGGACGCGCCGCTCGACCGGGTCTGGAAAGGTGTCCGTGCAAAGTTCAACGCGACCGTACAGCGAACCCGTGTTCAGGACCCGATCAGCGGCAGGTATCGCAGGTTCAGCGGCTATTTCCCGGATTGGCAGTGGGAGCTGAATGTCCGCCGTGACAATGGCCCCTGGTCCTATGGCTTCGACTTCACCGACAACCGGCGTTTCACCTTCTACCGGACCGATGAGTTCGATACCAATCTCAATCTCGGCGCATATATGACTGCTTTTGCTGAATATCGGCCGGGGCCGTCAACCGCGATCCGGTTCGATGTCGACAATGCGCTGAGCACCCACGCCGCCCGCGACCGTTTGATCTTTACGCCCAATCGGGAACTTCCCGACTCGATTGTCCGGGAGTTCCGCGACCGCAACCGCCACCCGAGTTTTCAGATCACGCTGAAGCAAAGCTTCGGCGGCGGCAAAGCGGCGTCGTAGGCGAGAGCCCTGGTTCAGGCCGAGGCTCTCTGGCCCAAGTTCAGGCGAAGCGGTTGATCAGGTTTTCCAGATATTCCTGGCGACCCGACTGTGGCCGTCTGGTGCTGTCGTTGGTCTCGAGCGCGCGGTCGGCGAGCTGATCGAGGCTCATCGACGTCAGCGCTTGCTTTCCGAAGTCGCTGCTCCAGCCGGCGTAACGGTCGCCCACGAATTTGCCGAGCGTCCCGTCCTCGATGATAGCGGCCGCATTCAGGAGTGCCTTGGCGAGGACGTCGATCCCGCCGACGTGACCGTAGAACAGGTCCACCGGATCAACTGACTGGCGCCGGACTTTCGAATCGAAGTTGAAACCGCCGGTGTCGAAACCGCCGCCCTTGAGGATTTCGAGCAATGCGAGCGTTAGCCCCGGAACATCATTGGGGAATTGATCGGTGTCCCACCCGTTCTGTGGATCGCCGCGATTGATGTCGATCGAGCCCAGGATTCCGAATGCGACCGCGGTCGCGATCTCATGCTCGAAGCTGTTGCCGGCAAGGGTCGCGTGGTTCGCTTCGATGTTGACGTAGACCTCGTTCAGCAGGTCGTAATGCCGGAGGAAGCCGTAAACCGTCGCCGTATCCCGGTCGTACTGGTGCTTCGACGGCTCGTGCGGCTTCGGTTCGATCAGGATCTTACCTTTGAAGCCGATCTTGTGCTTGTGCTCGACGACCATGGTCAGGAAGCGGCCGAGCTGGTCCAATTCCTGCTTCAGATTGGTGTTAAGAATGGTGTCGTAGCCTTCGCGGCCGCCCCACAACACGTAGTTGGCGCCGCCCAGGCGGTTGGTCGTGTTCAGCATCTCCCGTACCTGGAATGCGGCCCAGGAATAGATTTCCGGGTCCGGGCTGGTCGCGCCGCCCGCCATGTAGCGCGGGTGCGAGAAGAGATTTGCAGTGCCCCACAGCAGGCCGACCCCGGTCTGCGCCATCTTCTCCTGCATCTTGTCGGCAATCACGGCGAGGTTGCGCTTGTGCTCTTCCGGCGTGTCGGCCGTCGCCATCGCGTCGACGTCATGGAAGGTGAAGAAGGGAACGCCGAGCCGCTCGAAGAAGTCGAACGCATTCTCGAGTTTCAGGTCGGCCATTTCCTGGCTGCACGGCTGACCGGGATTCCACGGCCGCCGGAATGTGCCGAGGCCGAAGATGTCGTTCCCGGGCCATGCGAAGCTGTGCCAGTAGCAGACGGCGAGGCGGAGCTGTTCCGCCATCGTCTTGCCGAGGACGCGCCGATTGGGATCGTAGTAACGATAGGCGAGCATGTTGCCGCTGTCGGCGCCCTCATATTTGATGGGAGCGATGTCGGCGAAAATCCGGTCGGTCATTGTCGATCTCCAAAGCTCGGCTCTAATGCCGTGTAAATTGCGCGGAAACGCGGCTGGCGCTCATCGAAATAGGCGACAAGGTCGGGTTCCGGCTCAACCGTCGCTATGATCGGCGGGGGTGTGAATACTTCCGCCGAATCCGCTCCTCCCGATGCTGCAATCGCCAGCCTTGCGGCTCCATAAGCGGGCCCAACGTCTCCTCCGGAACGATAGACGAGCGGGACGTTGAGCGCTCCGGCGAGGATTCGGCCCCAGAAGAGCGAGCGCGAGCCGCCGCCGGCAACTGTCAACGATTGAACAGTCGATCCAGCCTCAGTGATGATATCGAGCCCGTCGCGAAGACCCATGGCGACGCCTTCGACCACAGCCCTCGCGATCTCCCCCTGCCCTGTTTGGGCCGTCATTCCGAAGAACACCGCCTTGGCATGCGGGTTGGCGTGCGGCGTCCGCTCGCCAGTGAGGTATGGGAGGAAAATCGGAGCGTCTCCGGTCGCGCCCTCTGCCAGCGCAAGCAGGGCAGGAAAATCGGGCTCCTTGAGCATTCCCGCCACCCAATCGAGACAGGAGGCAGCGCTCAGCATGACCGACATCTGATGCCACTTGCCCGGAACGGCATGGCAGAAGGCATGAAGCCCCTTGGCCGGATTGGGCCGCAACGTATCCGTTGCGACGAAGACGACGCCCGAGGTGCCAAGGGAGATGAAGGCGTCGCCGTCATTCACCACGCCGAGTCCGACGGCTGCCGCGGCGTTGTCCCCGCCGCCTGCGATCACCGGCACACTCTGCATGCCCCAGCGCTGAGCGACGTCGGAGCACAGCGTGCCGGTCACTTCCGGTCCCTCGTGGACGCTTGGCATTGCACTCTCGTCAAGGCCGCAAGCGGCAAGCATCTCAGCCGACCAGCGTCGCTTCCCCACGTCCAGCCAGCAAGTCCCGCTGGCGTCAGACATATCGGATGCCTTCTCACCGGTCATCAGGAAGCGGACGTAATCCTTAGGAAGAAGAACGGTTTTCGTCCGCTCGAAGATCTCCGGTTCATGCTTTCTGACCCACAGAAGCTTCGGCGCCGTGAAGCCGGCCATAACGGCATTTGCGGTGATTTCGCGAGCTCGCGGCTCTGCGCGCTCGAGTTGGATGCACTCGGCGCCAGAACGGCCATCATTCCACAGGATCGCCGGGCGCAGCACCCGGTCAGATTCATCGAGCAGGGTCGCTCCGTGCATTTGCCCGGTCACGCCAGCCGCTTTCACCTGTCGGCGATACTCGGGCTTGAGCGACAGCACCGCCTGTTCAGTGGCGCTCCACCAATCGGCGGGGTCCTGTTCGGAGAACAGAGGTGCGGGCCGTGACACTGTCAGTGGCGCGGTTGCCTGATCGAGAAGCTTGCCGCTCTCGTCGGCAATGACCGCCTTTACGCCGGACGTGCCAATGTCAACGCCGAGAAACATGCCCTCTCCCACTCGTCGCAGTTCCGGAACCCTACCCAATGGTAGCGCTAACAAAACGGCTCGCAGCTGACAAGTCCAGCTCCGGCCCGCGGCGCTCCATAGGGAGCCTTTCGCACAGGTGGAACTAAAAGTTTGGCGAGGCTAAGGGCATTCCAATCATTCACATTTGGAGCATTCACCTTGGGGGAGCCCGCAATCCTTCCTTTCGATTGGGCCGATCCGCTCAACCTGGACCGTCAGTTGACGGACGAGGAGAAGCTCGTTCGCGATACCGCCGAAGCCTATGCTCAGGAGAAGCTACAGCCGCGGGTGACCGAGGCCTATCTCAACGAGCATTTTGATCGCGCGATCCTCAGCGAAATGGGCGAACTCGGTCTGCTCGGAGCCACGATCCCGGACGGATATGGGGGCGCGGGGCTCGGCTATGTCAGTTATGGCCTGATAGCTCGTGCGGTTGAGCGGGTCGACAGCGGCTATCGCTCCGCAATGTCGGTGCAGTCGAGCCTCGTGATGTATCCGATCTTCGCTTACGGATCGGAGGAGCAGCGTCGGAAATATTTGCCGAAGCTTGCGACTGGCGAGTGGGTCGGCTGCTTCGGCCTGACTGAGCCCGATGCCGGATCGGATCCCGGCGGCATGCGAACCCGCGCGGAAAAGATCGACGGCGGCTATCGCCTCTCCGGCACTAAAATGTGGATCACCAACTCGCCGATCGCGGACGTCTTTGTAGTCTGGGCGAAATCGGACGCGCACGAGGGCAAGATCCGCGGTTTCGTGCTGGAAAAGGGTTTGCCCGGCCTGTCCGCGCCGAAGATCGGAGAGAAGCTGAGCCTTCGCGCGTCGATCACCGGCGAAATCGTGATGGATGGAGTGGAAGTGGGCGAGGATGCCCTGCTGCCCAACGTGGAAGGGCTAAAGGGGCCGTTCGGCTGCCTCAATCGCGCCCGATACGGCATTGGCTGGGGAGCCATGGGCGCTGCGGAATTCTGTTATGCCGCCGCGCGGCAATATACGCTCGACCGCAAGCAGTTCGGTCGTCCCCTCGCCTCCAATCAGCTCGTTCAGTTGAAGCTCGCCAATATGGCGACCGAAATTGCGCTTGGACTCCAGGCAGCGCTTCGAGTTGGTCGGCGCATTGAAGCCGGGGAATTGGTTCCGGAGACGATCAGCCTGATCAAGCGCAACAATTGCGGCAAGGCACTGGAGATCGCGCGAGTTTCGCGTGACATGCACGGCGGCAACGGCATCTCGGCCGAATTCCAGGTGATGCGCCACGCAGCAAATCTCGAAACCGTGAACACCTACGAAGGGACGCACGACGTGCACGCGCTGATCCTTGGGCGGGCAATTACCGGGATTTCGGCTTTCTAGGCGCTTCGGACCGGGCGCCGGTAGAACGCGATCGGGTGGTCGCGGTACACCGCGTCCTTCTGGCGGACGAACCCGAGCTTCTCCGCCAGCTTCATCGACGGAATGTTCTCAAGGTCGATGATCGCCGGATAGCCGTCCGCTCGCAGGGTCTGGTCAGCCCACAGAAGCGCCCGGACGCACGCTTCGTAAGCAATTCCCTGTCCGTGCACCGAGCGATCGAAGATCCAGCCCATCTCCGGCTCGCCGGCGATAGACGGCTGCATGTCGCGCTGAAAGTCGAAGAAGCCGCAATGACCGACCATTCGGCCGTCCGATTTGAGCTCGACCGCCCAGCCGCCGACGCCCAGAAGCCCCCAAAGGCCGGCGCCGCAAGCGAGCCGCCTCCAACTGTCCTCGCGGGAAAGAGGGCTGCCGCCAAGGTGGCGCATGACCTCCGGGTCACCAAGCGTTGCCGCATGAGAGTCGAGATCGCTTGCCGCGAATTTCCGAAGGATCAGCCGTTCAGTCTCGAGCCGGGGCGCGGACCGCGGCGCGAGAGAAGTGTAGATAGCCACTAGCTTGGATCCCGGATCAAGTCCGGGATGACGAACGGAGGTTCGTCACTTCTTGCCGAGAGTGAGTCCGCCAAAGCGCTTGTTGAAGCGCGCAACTTGGCCGCCGCTGTCGAGCAACTTCTGATTTCCACCGGTCCAGGCCGGGTGGACCTTGGGGTCAACGTCGAGGTGAAGCGTGTCGCCTTCCTTGCCCCAGGTCGATCGGGTCTGGAATTTGGTCCCGTCGGTCATTTCGACGGTGATCATGTGGTAATCGGGATGCGCACCGGATTTCATCGTTAAGTTCCTTGAGATTGGCTGGTTTCCGACCAGCCGAAAGGTTCGCGGCCCCATAAAGGGAGAGGCCGCGACTTGCAACCGAGTGGAATCAGGCTGGCTGGAGGGCCGGCTCCCGAACTGCCGGAACGAGCCGCTGGAGCAGCGCAAACCCGCCGAAAAGCAGCGCCGCATAGGCAAGGTCGCCGGCGAGCGTGTTCTGGAAAAATGGGACGGCCGCGGAATAGCAGGCGGCCAGCCCGGCCAGCGAATGAGCATACATGCCGCTGCCCAGCCAAACTCCAAAATTGGTCACGATGAAGAACAGCACGGACCCGCCGACGGTGCCAAGAGCGATCCGGAGGATAGACTTATGCGGCGCGACTGCCCATCCGATCAGCACGATCGCTGCAACGCTCGCGTAAACGAATTCCATCCCCGGATAGAATCCCAGCACAGCATCGCTCAACAGAAGAGCGCCGAATGGAGCAGCAAAGGCAAGGCCGCGCCGCTGCAAATGCGCACCGCTGAACAGCGCCATCGCATCGACAGGCGAAAAGTTGGACGGATGCGGGACAAGTCGCAGCGCCGCTGCGGCGAAGATCGCTGTCACAATCGCGACGAGACGAGTGGTGTTGCCGGTCATGGCGCGCTGATAGCGCCTCGACCGTCGATTTGGAACTCCCGTTGACGTCGGCGCAGGTTCCAAGTAGCGGCCGCGCCCGACGAGGTGCCGTCCGCGATCTTCCGATCGACGGGGACGGTCAAAAGGGAAGCCGGTGCGAATCCGGCGCTGTGCCCGCAACTGTGAACCGGCCACCACGGCCGTCAGTCAGGAACCTGCCCCGTCAGTCGCCCGCACCCCGGCCGGGACCAGCTGCGGATGCGTGGAGCCGTTCGGCATTGGCCGACCGGCACCTCCGAGGCGACGTCGTTTGTCGTCTCAAGGAGGGTTTCTGATGATTATTCCATTGTTGGTCTTGGCTCAGGCGGTTTCCGCCGACCCGTCGGCGTCCAATTCTCAGGGCATCGTGATCACGGCATCGCGCGTGCCGGAAAAAAAGAAGAAGTCGGCGGCCAGCTCGACGGTTATCGACGCAAAGGAGATCGTCCGGCTGGGCGATCCCCTCCTCTCTTCGTTCATTCGCTTGACGCCTTCCGCTGCGGTAGAAACCGACGGCCCTGCGGGCAGCCTGACGGAAGTGCGCATTCGCGGCGCTGAGGCCAATCACACCTTGCTCTTCATCGATGGAATCAAGGCTAACGATCCGGCGGCGGGCGATACGCCGCGATTCGAATTGCTCAATGCGGACATCGCTTCGAGACTCGAAGTCGTTCGCGGACCGCAGTCGGCACTCTGGGGATCGGACGCGATCGGTGGTGTGGTCGCTGTCAATGGAGTGGCCCCGCCGCAGTCCGGATATTCGGCTGGCGCGGAAGCCGGATCGTTCGGCTTCAACCGAGAGAAAGCGTCAGCCGCATTGGTGAACGACAAAACAAGCCTCCTCGGCGCGGTCGGGTGGCAGCGGGCGACCGGGATCGACAGTTTCGACTATCATGGCAACAAGGACGGATATCGCAATTTCGCGGGCCGCCTCCGTGGAACGTGGGAGTTCGCTCCTTCTGTCGAATTGGGGGCTAGCGGCTTCTATATTGCCGAGCGCACGAAGTTTGACGGCACCGATCCCGTCACTTTTCTGCGGGCGGACACGCTGGACAGCACGAAAAATCATCTCGGCGCCGGCCGGGTATGGCTCAATTTCGGCGAACAATCCTCAGGTCTGAGCGGAAGCGTCTCCACGTCGCTGCTGGACTCTTCCAATCATAATTTCTTGGCGGCGGACGAGCTGAACTCGACCAAAGGCAGCCGCTGGAACACCGATGTGCAGCTGCAATATCGCTTCAGCGCCGGAGCGGTGAAGAATAGCGCGATCCTGGCGGTCGACCGCGACGACGAACGCTTCCACGCCCGTGATACCGTCTACGGCGGAGCCAGCGATCAGGATCGGCGGCGAACCCACGACGCGATTACCGCAGAATGGCGGTCGGAGCTCGCGCCCGTGATCGCCGATATCGCGGTTCGCCGCGACATGTTCAGCGCTTTCAAGGATGCAACGACCGTTCGAGCGTCTCTGCTGGCGAACGTTGGGAAGGGGTTTTCGGTAACGGGTTCGTATGGCGAAGGAATTGCACAGCCGACCTTCTTTGACCTCTACGGCTTCTTCCCTGGCTCGTTCGTCGGCAATCCGACTCTCAAGCCGGAAATCTCTCGCGGTTTCGAAGCGTCTGTTCGCTATTGCGAAGGTTCGTTCGATGCGGCGGTCACTGCCTACAGACAGCGCCTCCATGACGAGATCGTCGACACGTTCGATCCGGTCACATTCCTGTCGAGCACGATCAACCGCACCACGATCAGCCATCGCTCGGGAGTAGAACTCCAGCTCGGCTGGTCGTTGGCCAACTGGCTCCGGCTCTCCGCGAATTACGCCTATCTCCGCGCGACGCAGCCCGATGCCAGCGAAACCGGCCAGGTTCGTGAAGTCCGCCGACCGAAAAATAGCGGATCGATCGCCCTCGATGGTGTCCGGGACAAGGTGACTTACGGCGCCTCTCTCGCCTACGTTGGCTCCAGATCGGATACCGACTTCGATCAATTCCCTCCGGCTCCGGTGACGCTCCACGCCTATTTGCTCGCAAGCGGGCGAGTAGCTTATTCGCTTCGGCCGGGACTGGAACTGTTCGTCCGGGGAGCGAACTTGCTGAACCAGCGGTACGAAGACGTCTTCGGCTACCACACCGAGGGTCGCGCCGGTTACGTCGGCTTTCGGATCAGCTCTTCGGCGGATCCGCGATCATAGCGGTGAAGTTCGCTTCGGCCGCGACTTTGCCGTCGAGCAGGGCGCGGCCGGCGAATTTGCATACGCTCGCTCGTTTCTGCACGAATTCCACTTCGAGCCGGAGAAGGCAGCCGGGCTCAACGGGAGTGCGGAACTTCGCGCCTTCGATGGCCATGAAATAAACGAGCTTGCCGGTCCCCGCGAGCCCGAGCGACTCGACTGCGAGAACGCCCGCCGCTTGTGCCAGCGCCTCGACGATCAGCACGCCCGGCATGATCGGTCGTCCCGGGAAATGGCCCTGGAAAAAGCCTTCGTTGATCGTCACCGCCTTGATCGCGACGATTCCCCTTTCCGGGTCCAGACTTTCGACCCGGTCGACGAGGAGCATGGGATAGCGATGCGGCAGCGCCGCCATGACCCGCTGGATGTCGAGCGGGCCAGTGGCGGCGTTCGTCGCTTCTCCGCTCACCGGCCCTGCGTCTGTCCGGTCGTCTGCTGCTGCTGCTGCGGCATCGGGGTGACGCTCACCGACGGCAGCTGCTGGTTGAGCGCGGAAAGCACTTCGCTGGTCACGTCCAGACCCGGGTCGTTCGCCAGACTGCCATTTTTCGACAGGACGACCGCGGCGCGGCGCTGGGCGCGGATCTGCTCGACCACCTGAACCAGCTTTTCCCCAATCTGCTGCTGCACGTGCGCCTGCGTCGATTGGATGGTTGCGGCCGAGTTCTGCAGCTCCTGCTGCGCCTGATCTTCCTTGGTCTGAAGCGCCTGCGCCTTGGCTTTCAAAGCCGGCCCAGGGCTCTTTGTACCAAGGGCCTTGGCCTCAGCGTCGATCGACTGGGCTTCGGTCTGAAACTGCTGCGCAAGCGTATTGCGGCGGGTCTGCAGCGCATTCGCTTGAGAGACCAGCTGAGCGCGAGCGGCGGCGCAGGCGGTGCAGCTCTGCATGATCGTGTCGGTGTCGACGATCAGGATTCCAGTGGCGGCTTGCGCGTGCACCACTGCCGGCGCAGCGACCAAGGCAGCCGAAGCGGCCACCAATAACAGAGTCTTTTTCATTAGAATTGGCTTCCTACGTTGAATGTGAACAATTTGGTGTCGTCGCCCTTCTGCTTCATTAGCGCTTTGGCGAAGTCGAGCCGGAGTGGTCCGAAAGGCGAAATCCAGTTGAAGCCTACGCCGATCGAGAGGCGAGGCTTCGGCGAGTTGCCGAAGAATTCTTCCTTGAACCCGGGTGTGAACACAGCCCCGGTCGGGCAGTTCGCGGCCGTCTGTCCTGGATTGAGATTGGTGCTTGTCGATCCAGTGCTGGTGGTGACCGTGCAAACGCCGGGGATGTCGGTCAACTGTGGCTTCGTCAGCCCCCAGACCGAACCGGCATCAACATAGACGGACGGGCGAATACCCATGCTCTTGATGGAGGAGCCCACCGGAAGTTCGAGCTCGATGCGGCCATGATAGTATTCGTCCCCACCCAGTGCGTCGGTGATGATATTCTGACTGGTGAGCGACGGACTGGTGATTACGCCGTTCGAGTCATAGGGAATGCGAATAACGCGCGGGCCGATGCCGCGGATGTCGAATCCGCGGATGTCGTCAATGAAGAATCGATCGGTCAGGAAGATTGGGTCACGACCCGGTCCGGGGCTCTTCTGAAGAGCCTTGATGTATCCGCCTTCCGCATGGACGGAGAGAACCCACCCGCCGCCGAGGTCGTGATACTTGGTCGCGTTGGCGATGGTTCTCAGATAGCGGACATCCCCGCCCAATCCGGCGAAATCTTCGGAGAGCGAGAACACTTGGCCACGGGTTGGGTGGATTCCGTTGACGTCACTGTAAAGCACCGACAGCCCGACAGACGACGTCAAACGATTGCCGATTTCGTCGCAAAGATATCGCCCGGCCTTGAGCGGGTCGCATTGTCCGTTGGTGTAATAGAGTGTCTTGTCGAGCGTCACGTCGTTCTGCGAGAGTCCGTAGCGGGCCGCCAGCGTAAGATACTCGGTGATCGGAAATCCGAGGCTGACACGACCGCCTGTGGAAAGCTGCGAATAGGTGGTGTTGCGATCGAGGCCACCGCTCGCATTCGTCAGATAATTGAACGAACGATAGTCGGTCCGGAAGAGCTGCGTGCTAAGCGAGATCGCCTTGTCGAACAGATATGGCTCTGTGAAGCCCAGGTTGATCGATTTTCCATATGCCGAGTAACTGACTCCGGCAGAGAGGTCCTGTCCCATGCCGCGGAAATTGCTCTGCTCCACCGAGACCTGCGCCAGGAATTTCTCGTAGGTCGAATAGCCGAGCTGGAACTGCAGCTGCCCCGTCGATTTCTCTTCAAGATTGGTGCTGAGCACGATTCGGTCAGGTGCCGAGCCTTCGGCCTGCTTGATCTCCAGATTGTCCTGGAAATAGCCGAGCGACTGAATTCGGTCCTGTGACCGCTTCACCTTCATGGCGTTGAACGCATCGCCCTCATTCAGCCGGAACTCGCGCCGGATCACCTTGTCGTGCGTGTTGGTATTGCCGTTGATGTCCACGCTTTCGACGTAAACGCGCGGAGTCTCGCCCACCTTGAAGGTGAGATTCATGAGATGGTTCTTCGGGTCGCGGTCGTAGGCGGGCTCGATGTCCGCGAAGGCGTAACCCAGGTTGCCGGCGGTCTCATTGAGTGCGGTAACCGTATCCTCGACGGCTTTGGCGTTGAACCAGTCGCCCTGCTTCAGGTGGACCTGCTCCATAACCTTTGCGGGCGGAAGGTCGCGAAGCTGGCTATCGGCATTGATCTTTCCGAATCGGTAGCGGGGTCCTTCATCGATCACGTAGGTGATCACGAAATCGCGCCGATCCGGCGTAAGTTCGGCAAGCGCCTGAACGACGCGGAAATCCGCATAACCTTCAGTCAGATAGTAAGCGCGCAGCTTTTGCTGGTCGGCGGCGAGCCGATCGGGGTCGTAGCCGGTGTTCGAGCTCAGAAATCCGAGAAAGCCGCCCGACTGGTGGCTGAACATCTGCTTGCGCAAGCGATCTTCGCTGAACGCGTGATTGCCGATGATATTGATCGCGCGGATCTTCGATTTCTCGCCTTCGCTGATCTTGAAGATCAGGTCGACCCGATTCTGGCTGAGGTTGACGATCTGCGGATCGACGCTGGCGGCGAACCGCCCCTGACGCTTGTACAGCTCGATAATGCGGTCCACGTCGGCGCGGGCCTTCGACGCGGTAAAGATCTCGCGCGGCTTTTCCTGGATTTCAGGAGTAATCTTGTCGTCCTTGATCCGCTTGTTGCCCTCCAGGACAATGCGGTTGATGACGGGATTTTCCTTGATGTTGATAACGATGTCGCCGGTTTCACCGCCGCCGATCACGACATCTTTGAACAGCTCCGTCGCGTAAAGATTCTTCAGAGCTTGATCCAGGGTCGCGGCCGTGTAGGTCTGGCCCGGACGAAGGTCGGAATAGGATATCACGGTCGCAGGCTCGAGCCGCTCGTTGCCGCGAACGGCGATGGAGTGGATCACTCCCTGGGTCGGCGCCGGTGCCGGAGCAGCGGCCGCCGGCGCTCCAGTGGTTGGCGTTCCGGAATTCCCAGGAGCCGGCGTTCCCGATGTGTCCGGCGTAGGAGCGAGGGCATCCGAAGGCGCGCTATCGTCCGTGGGCGCTGTCGGCGATGTGGGTGTCGGGGGCGGAACCGGCGCCGGCTGCGCCATGCTCATAGCGGGCCATGCACTGAGAATCGTGCCAACCAAGAGCACCGCACCCGCGCGTTTGCCGATCGTTTTTGATGAAATCACGCGTTCCCGCCCTTAGAGTTCTATCGCGGCCGCGAAGCGCACCGCTGTGTGGTTGCCTGCCCCTGCCCCAAGCCCGTCAGCCAATCAAGCGCCCCAGCCGATCCCAGAGGCCTATCGAGCTCAAATCGTTGATTGTCGTAAATGCCATCAACGCAAGTATGATTGCCAACCCGCCCCGAAATGCCCATTCGAAGGCACGAGCGCTGAGGGGACGGCGTCGGATTGCTTCCATTCCATAGAAGAACAGGTGGCCTCCATCCATCAGTGGGACTGGCAATAAGTTGATGAATCCGAGATTAATTGACAGCAACGCTACGAGCTGAATGAACGGGAGTGCGCCAAGCGACGCCGCCTCCCCGGCGACTTGAGCGATTTTGATTGGTCCGCCAACGTCTTGACGCGAACCTTGGCCAATAATGAGCCTGGCTACTCCTTCCACGCCCGAAGCGGTGATCAGCGCTGTTTGCTCTGTCGCCAAGGGTATCGCTTTGAAAATCGAGACCGGGGCGCCTGAAACGCCGAGGATGCCGATCGCAACTTTTTTCCCCGTTTCGTCTTTGCCCTCGAGAATTCCGACCTTGACTTGAACCTGCCGAACGGCGCCGCCGCGTTCTAGCTCAATCCGAACGAATTGGTTTGGCCGCGGCTCGATAACGGAGCGCACTTCATCGAGCGTCGGCGTTTTATGGCCAGAAACCGCTAGAATCCGGTCTCCACGTTGAATTCCGGCGACAGCAGCGGCCGATTTCGGTTCGATCCGGCCGATTTTGTTGGTGTCAGGCGCGGCAACAAGGGAAAAAAGGCCAGCAAAGATGATGATGGCGAGCAGAAAGTTCGCCGCTGGGCCAGCGAGCACGATCAGGAAGCGCTGCCATACCGGTTTGACTGGAAAGCTGTGCTCGCGAAGCTCGGGCGGTAGCTCTTCCGCATCGCCTGGAGCGCTCGCCGCATTCATGTCTCCGACGAACCGCACATACCCACCGAGCGGAAGCCATCCGATCTTCCAACGGGTACCCTGCTTGTCCGTCCAGCCGACGATCTCATGACCGAAACCAATAGAGAAGGTTTCAGCGCCCACCCCAAAGACCCGCCCAACCAGATAATGTCCCAGTTCGTGAAAGAACACGACGGGCGCAAGCATGCACACGAACCCGACGATGATAATCCAGATCGGAGGTTGGGCCAGCATCAGGCGCAACTCGCTTTCAATGAAGCCATGACACGAGCCCGCGTCTCGCAATCGAGCTCCATCACATCTGCAATAGTCGCGGGTCCCGGCGCCGCAAAACTCTCCAGGGCCTCTTCCACGATTGACGCAATCTCAGTGAAGGCGATTCGCGCAGCTAAAAACACCTCGACCGCTACCTCATTGGCAGCGTTGAGCACGACGGAGGCTCCTCCCCCGCTCTCCAGCGCCTGGCGCGCAAGCCGGAGCGCCGGAAAGCGCTTGGGGTCAGGCGCCTCGAAATCGAGCCTTCCCAGTTCCACCAAGTCGAGCCTCGCCGCCGGGGTGGGAATCCGCTCCGGCCATCCAAGCGCATAGGAAATCGGGATCCGCATGTCGGCCGAACCAAGCTGCGCCAGCAGTGAACCGTCAATGAACTCCACCAACGAGTGCACGACAGATTGTGGATGAACGACAATGTCGATCTTCTCAGGCGGGAGGCCGAACAGGTAATGAGCCTCGATCAGCTCCAGCCCCTTGTTCATCAGGGTCGCGGAATCGACGGAGATTTTCGCGCCCATCGACCATTTCGGGTGCGCAACCGCCTCAGCCGGAGTAGCCTCGCGCAATTGCTGCTCGGTCGCCAGTCTGAACGGGCCGCCGCTGGCTGTCAGCACCAGTCTCGCGATTTCCTCGGAGCGACTTCCGGCAAGACATTGAAAAATCGCGTTATGTTCGCTGTCCACCGGAAGCAGTGTGGCGCCGCTTCGCTTGGCGGCGTCCGTCATCAATCCGCCTGCAGTGACCAAAGCTTCCTTGTTGGCGAGGGCGACAGTCTTGCCGGCTTCGGCCGCTGCCATAGTCGGCAGCAGCCCCGCGCATCCGACGATGGCCGCCATGACCCAGTCAGCTTCGCCTGCCGCTGCCGCGATCAGCGCGTCGGGGCCAGCCGCGGCTTTGCATCCACTGCCGTCAAGAAGTGTGCTTAATTCGGTGAGGCAATCCGGGTCGGCGATAACCGCGAGGCGCGCTCCCGTTCTGAGCGCGGCATTCGCAAGCTCGCTAACATTCCGCCGAGCAGTCAGAGCCACCACCTCGAACCGCTCGGGTGCACGCTCGACAAGGTCCAACGTCGATCGTCCGATCGATCCCGTCGCGCCAAGGATTGCGATCTTTTTCTTCACACGATCCCGATCAATACCGCGAGGGCGGTGAGTATCGCTACAGGCAGAAGGCCGTCCAGCCGGTCGAAAACGCCGCCGTGGCCGGGCAGCCAATCGCCGGAATCCTTCACACCCGCCCGACGCTTCATCCAGCTTTCAAACAAATCGCCGCCTTGGGCCGCGACGGCGAAAATGGGCGCCAGTACATCGAGCCGGTAGGTCAGGCCCGAAAGCAACGCCCAGAGGCTTCCAAGAACCAAAGCCGCAACCACTCCGCCGTATAATCCCGCGCGAGTCTTTCCGGGGCTGATGGTCGGCGCGAGCTTCGGCCCACCGATCGCTCGGCCGGCAAAGTAGGCGCCGATATCCGTGGACCAGACGACGATGAACACCCAGAAGGTGAGCACGAGGCCGCCGTTCGGAAGCATGGGGTCTGCCCGCTCGCGGATCCAAAGCAGCGCGCACGCCGCGGCCACGGCGTAGACGAAGCCCCCGACAGACCAACCTATCCCCCAGCCCCGAGAGAGCCTGCGCCACTCATAGAAGACCGTGGTCGCCGCGGCTGCCACAAGGACCGCGAAAAAATAGCCGTCGACCAGAGTCGCCGCGATCGCGATCGCGATCATGACGATACCGGACAGGGTTCGGACGGCGAGATCGTTCATCGACCGCCAAACCTTCGCTGCCGGGCTGAATATTGATCTAATGCATCGCCGAATGCGGCTTCATCGAAGTCGGGCCACAGAACAGGCGTGAAGACCAGTTCGGCGTAAGCCGCCTGCCATAGCAGGAAATTCGATAGTCGAACTTCGCCGGAGGTGCGGATCAGGAGATCCAGCGGCGGCAGGTCACTCGTATCGAGTTCGGCTTCGACCCCCTCCTCATCGATGGTCTCAGGTGAAATTGCGCCCCGTGCAGCTTTTTCAGCGAGCCGCCTGGCCGCTCCGGCAATCTCCGCTCGCGAACCGTAGTTCAGCGCGATCACCAAGGTCAGCCGCCTGTTCCCCTCTGTCCTCTCTACGGCCCGCTCAAGCCTCTGGGCTAAATCCGGACCGAAGGCAGCATAGTCTCCGATTAGCTTCAGCCGGACGCCCTCTTTTTGCAGGGTCGCGAGCTCCCGCTCTAGATAGTAGCGCATCAGCGCCGTGAGGTCGGAGACTTCTTCGTCACCTCGCCGCCAGTTTTCAGAGGAGAAGGCGTAGACCGTCAGTACCTCGACGCCGCGATCGGCCGCCGTTTGCAGCGCCCGGCGGAGTGCCTCCGCACCAGCCTTGTGCCCTGCGACCCGCGGCAGGTGGCGCTGCTCGGCCCAGCGGCCGTTACCGTCCATGATGATGGCGACGTGGCGCGGGATTGCCGAAACGCCGTTCGTGTCGAGCGAAGTCGAGACACGCTCTCGTTGCCCCTCGACTTCGCTCGGGGCGAACGGAGAGGAAGACGGGTTCACTTCCCGAGGATTTCCTTTTCCTTGGCTGCGGCGAGATCGTCGACTTCCTTGATCGTGTCGTCGGTCAGCTTCTGCACGTCCGCCTCCAGACGCTTGCGCTCGTCCTCGCTGATCTCGTGCTTCTTCTCGCTCTGCTTCAAGTGGTCCATCCCGTCGCGACGGACATTGCGGACCGCGACCTTTGCTTTTTCGGAATATTGCCCAACCAGCTTCGCCAGCTCCTTGCGGCGCTCCTCGGTCAGCTCCGGAATCGGCAGGCGAATCAGCTGGCCGTCGGTGATCGGATTAAGCCCCAGCCCCGCCGAGCGGATCGCCTTCTCCACCGGCTGTACGTTCGAGCGGTCCCACACTTGCACTGTCAGCAGCCGCGGCTCCGGTACCGAAACGGTTCCGACCTGGTTGAGCGGCATGTGGGCGCCGTAGACTTCGACTTGGATCGTATCGAGCAAGGCCGTCGAGGCGCGGCCGGTGCGAAGGCCTGCGAGCTCGTGCCGAAGCGCCTCTATGGCGCCGTGCATCCGACGCTGGAGGTCCGCTTTGTCGATGCCGTTGGTCATGTTTTACTCCTCGTTCTGAACAATCGTCGCGGTTCCGCGCCCCGCGAGCACTTCGGCAAGATTGCCGGGCTGACGGATGTTGAACACGACGATCGGAATGTTGTTGTCCCGGCACAGCGCCACGGCGGCCGCGTCCATGACCTTGAGGTCATCGCCGAGCACCTTGTTGAAGCCGAGCGTGTCGTAGCGGGTTGCGCTCGCGACCTTCTTCGGGTCGGCGTTGTAAACACCGTCGACGCTGGTGCCCTTGAACAAGGCGTCGCACCCCATTTCCGCGGCGCGAAGTGCGGCTGCGGTGTCGGTCGTGAAATAGGGATTGCCGGTGCCCGCGGCGAACAGGACGATGCGCCCCTTCTCCATGTGCCGCATCGCCCGGCGGCGGATATAGGGTTCGCACACCGCAGCCATCGGGATCGCCGACAAGACGCGGGTGTCGATTCCCTGGTTCTCCAGCGCATTCTGGAGCGCCAGCGCGTTCATCACCGTCGCCAGCATGCCCATGTAATCCGCGCTGGTGCGGTCGAAGCCTTTGGCCGCGGCGGCGATCCCGCGGAAGATGTTGCCGCCGCCAACCACCAGGCAAAGCTCGTGCCCCTGCCCTTTCGCCGCGGCAATCTCGGCAGCGAGCCCGTTCACCGTCTGGGGATCGATCCCGAACTGCCCCGACCCCATCAAGGCTTCGCCCGAGAGCTTCAGAAGGATCCGGTTGAAGCGCGGTCGGGTCATCGGGCTGGCTGTCCTTCAGATGGAATAAGGGCGGCCACGCCTTTATGGCGCAGCCGCCCCGATTCCAACAGCTTTGCGAGTCTGCCTTAGGCGACCGGCTCGGCTTTGTTCGTTCCGGCAGCAGCAGCGACTTCTGCGGCAAAGTCCTCCTGCTTCTTCTCGATCCCCTCGCCGAGCTGGAAGCGAACGAAGGCAGCCACTTCGATCCCTGCGCCGGCTTCCTTGGCGGCGGAGGCAACCACGTCGGCGACCGGAGTCTTGTTGTCCATCACGAACAACTGCGACAGCAAGGCGCTTTCCTTGCGGAACTTGGCGAGACCGCCTTCGACCATCTTCTCTGCGATGTTCTGCGGTTTGCCGCTTTCCTTCGCCTTTTCGATTGCGATCGCCCGCTCGCGCTCGATCAGCGCAGGGTCTAGAGCATCGCCGGTCAGCGCCAGCGGGTTCGCGGCGGCAACGTGCATCGCCAGCTGCTTGCCGAGCGCCTGTAGAGTTTCCGCCGGTGCGGTGCTTTCCAGCGCGACGAGCACGCCGATCTTGCCGAGACCCGGAGCAGCGGCATTGTGGACGTAGGACACGACGGCGCCCTGGTTCACGGTCAGCACAGCTGCACGGCGAAGCGACTGATTCTCGCCGATGGTTGCGATGTTGTTGGTCAGCTTTTCGGCGACCGTCCCGCCGCCCGGATAAGCGGCGTTCGACAGCGCTTCGATGTCGCTTCCGGAATCCAGCGCCAGCTTGGCGACGTTGCGCACGAAGTCCTGGAACTGGTCGTTGCGAGCGACGAAGTCCGTCTCGGAATTGACCTCGACTGCGGCGCCGCGAGTGCCCTCAACGGCAACACCGACGAGGCCTTCGGCCGCGGTGCGTCCCGCCTTCTTGGCGGCGGCGGCAAGCCCTTTGGCGCGCAGCCAATCGACCGCCGCTTCCATGTCGCCGTTCGTTTCGGCCAGCGCCTTCTTGCAATCCATCATTCCGGCGCCGGTGCGCTCGCGCAATTCCTTGACGGTCGCGGCGGTAACTTCAGCCATTTTATTTCTTCCTTCCTTGTGCCCCTGCGGAGGCAGGGGCCCAGTCAGTGCTCAACATAGGTCTGGACTCCTGCTTTCGCAGGAGCACCAATCAGGCTTCCAGCGCAGCCTCGACCGGCGGTTCGGCCATTTCGCCAATGTCCTCGCCCCGCGAACGCGCTTCACCAGTCCGGCCAGTGTTCGCAGCGTCGGCGATGGCATCGGCATAGAGCCGGATCGCCCGGCTGGCGTCATCGTTGCCCGGGACCGGGAAAGCGATTCCGCTCGGATCGCTGTTCGAATCGAGGATCGCGACGACGGGGATGCCGAGGACGTTCGCTTCCTTGACCGCCAGCTCTTCCTTGTTGGTGTCGATCACGAACATGATGTCCGGCAGGCCGCCCATGTCACGGATTCCGCCGAGCGACTTTTCGAGCTTGTCGCGCTCGCGGGTCAGCTGGAGCACTTCCTTCTTGGTGAGGCCGGCGGTGTCGCCCGACAACTGCTCCTCGAGCGTCTTCAGCCGCTTGATCGAGTTGGAGATCGTCTTCCAGTTGGTCAGCATTCCGCCGAGCCAGCGATGGTTGACGAAATGCTGCCCGCTCGCCTGCGCCGCTTCAGCGACGGCATCCTGCGCCTGGCGCTTGGTGCCGACGAACAGCACCTTGCCGCCGCGGGCGACCGTCTGCTGAACGAAGTCGAGCGCGCGCGCGAACAGCGGCACCGTCTGCGACAGGTCGATGATGTGAACACCGTTGCGGTCGCCGAAGATGTACGGCTTCATCCGCGGGTTCCAACGATGGGTCTGGTGGCCGAAATGCGCTCCGGCCTCGAGCAATTGCTGCATGGTGACGACATTAGCCGCCATAGGTCTTCTCCTTCCGGTTTTGCCTCGGTGGAACAAGTAACCGGTCTTCCGACCGGCACCGGTATGTGCGCTCCACCTGTGGGATGCGCGGCGCCGTAGCCGAACAGCGCCGCCGTTTCAACCACTTGCATGTGGGCGCAATCAGCCGCTTGACAGGGGAGAACAAATCAGGAACATTGTTCCGTCCCAGCAGCGTTGCAGTGCGACCGGCGCGCTATTCAAACAGGGATGATCGACATGCTTGCAATGCTTTTCAGCCTCTTTTTTCTGCTGTCGTTCTGGGTCGCCGGAAGCCTCGCTGCCCAAGAGCTTTATGACAAACGCCACCGCATCCGCCGGGCCCTTTCGGGCCACGGCGGCCTCAAGCGAGCGTAGCAGCTCGCCTTTTGGCTCGGGAATAACTCGCCATGCTGAACGGGATCATCGCAAGATAGATCACCGCGATGGCCAGCAGAGTAATCCACGGCGCCGTCACCAGGGCGGCGCCGAGCAGGCCGATTCCGGCGATCGCCAGCAGGCGCGACGATCTCCGGATCCTTAGCGATGACCAGCTATAGGTCGCGACGCTTGAGATCATCAGCAGGGCAACGAACAATACCCAGGGCATGGTCACATACCACACGCGGAACCAAGAGCTTCCGGTGACCAGCCAAAGGAATAGTGGAACGAAGGCGAGTCCAGCCCCGGCAGGCGCCGGTACTCCCGTAAGGAATCCGGCGGATTTGTGCGGCTGAACGTCCGCGTCCATCCGCGAGTTGAACCGCGCGAGCCGAAGCGCGCAGCACACCGCCAGCGCCAGCGACGCGGTCCACCCGAATTGCGGCGCCGAGTGAAGCGACCACAGGAACATGATCAGCGCCGGGGCGACGCCGAACGCGCAGACATCGGAAAGACTGTCCAGCTCGGCTCCAAAGCGGCTCTGCGCACGCAGAAGGCGAGCGATCCGCCCATCCATTCCGTCGAGCACGCCAGCACCGATCACGCAGGCGAGCGCGATTTCCCAATGGGCATCGTTGCCCTGGAAAGCCGAAATCGCGAACCGGACGCCGGTCAGGCCGAAGCACAAAGCAAGCGCCGTGACCGCGTTCGGGACCATGGCTCGAAACGGGATCGGCTGCCTCGGCTGCGGCGGAACGCTCATTGCGCCGAGCCGGCCACCATCTGATCGACGCCGAGTTCGGCGATAACCGTTTCCCCGGCGATTGCGCGCTGGCCTAGCAGAATTCGGGCACCGGTTCCGGCGGGCAGATAGACATCGACCCGGCTGCCGAAGCGAATCATTCCGATACGTTCGCCGACGCCAACCGAATCCCCTTCGTGAACGAAGGCCAGGATCCGTCGCGCCACTAGCCCGGCGATCTGCGTCACGCCAAGGCGAACACCGTCTTCGGTCTCGATCAGGAAGTGCTGACGCTCATTGTCCTCACTGGCCTTGTCGAGGTCGGCGTTGACGAACTTGCCGGGGACATAGGCCATTTTCCGGACCCGACCCGTCACGGGTGCGCGATTGATGTGGACATCGAACACACTCATGAAAATCGACACGCGGGTCATTTCGAAATCGGTAAGCTCGTCGGGTCCAGTCAGCTCAGGCGGCGGCGGTACTTTCGCGATCATGGTGACGAGGCCGTCGGCTGGCGCAATGACCAGCTTGGGGTTCAGCGGCGTCGTTCGGATCGGATCGCGGAAGAATGCCGCGGTCCAGATCGTGAAACCGACCCCCAGCCAACCGACGAAATGGCTGACGATGAAATAGAGAAGCAGCGTCGCGGCGCCGGCGATGAGGACAAATTTGCGTCCCTCGGGGTGAACGGACGGCCAGCGCCACTTGACCGTGGTGGTTGGAAGCGGGCTGTCCGATTTGTCGAGCGATGGCATCCGACGGTCCCTTAATGGCGCTCGGCCTTATTCACAATCGGCGGCGGTTGCATGACCGCCGAGCCTTCGCCTATGCGCCCGCTCACATTCAGCCCAAGAAGCAGGAAATCCATGGCCAAGATCAAGGTGAAAAACCCGGTCGTCGAGCTCGACGGCGACGAGATGACTCGAATCATCTGGCAGTGGATTCGCGAGCGGCTGATCCAGCCCTTTCTCGACGTGGATCTCCTCTACTACGATCTGTCGGTCCAGAACCGCGACGCGACCGACGACAAGGTGACGGTGGAAGCCGCCGAGGCGATCAAGAAGCACGGCGTTGGCGTGAAATGCGCGACCATCACGCCGGACGAAGCGCGCGTCGAGGAATTCGACCTGAAGAAGATGTGGAGATCGCCCAACGGCACCATCCGCAACATCCTCGGCGGCTGCATTTTCCGCGAGCCGATCGTCATCTCGAATGTACCCCGGCTGATCCCCGGCTGGACGCAGCCGATCGTCGTGGGCCGTCACGCCTTCGGCGACCAGTATCGAGCCACCGATTTCGTCGTGCCTGGCGCCGGCAAGCTGACCATGAAGTGGCAGGGCGAGAACGGCGACACGCTGGAGTTCGACGTGTTCGACTTCCCCGGTTCCGGCGTCGCGATGGGAATGTACAATCTCGACCAGTCGATCCGCGACTTCGCGCACGCCTGCTTCAACTATAGCCTCAACCGCAAATGGCCGCTGTACCTCTCGACGAAGAACACCATCCTCAAGGCCTATGACGGCCGCTTCAAGGATCTCTTCCAGGAGATTTACGACAGCGAATACAAGGCGAAGTTCGAGGCAGCGGGCATCGAATATCAGCACCGCCTGATCGACGACATGGTCGCCAGTGCGCTCAAGTGGAGCGGCGGTTTCGTCTGGGCCTGCAAGAATTACGACGGCGACGTGCAGTCCGACCAGGTCGCGCAGGGCTTCGGCTCATTGGGGCTGATGACTTCAGTGCTGATGACCCCCGACGGCAAAACGGTCGAAGCCGAAGCAGCACATGGCACGGTCACCCGCCATTACCGGATGCACCAGCAGGGCAAGGCGACCTCGACCAACCCGATCGCGTCGATCTTCGCCTGGACCGGCGGGCTCAAGTACCGCGGCCAGTTCGACGATACGCCGGACGTGGTCCGCTTCGCCGAGACACTGGAGCGCGTGTGCGTCGAGACGGTCGAGAACGGCCAGATGACGAAGGATCTCGCGATCCTGGCCGGGCCCGATCAGCCGTGGATGACCACCGAACAATTCTTCGAGGCGATCGTCCACAATCTTGAAGCGGCTATGGCGGAGCAGGTCCAGCCCGCCTGAGTCCGGCATCGGGCGAGCGGATGTGCTCGCGCCGGACTCCTAGGCCGACGAGCCTCGCCGGAATCCGGCTGAGGAACGGCAGCGCCCTGAACAGGCGCAGCGGCCACGGGAGCTTGTCGAGCACGACCTTGCGGATGACGAGAGGCGTCAGGACGCGGTCGTGAATCGCCTTCTGAACGCCCTGCACAATCCGGGTAGGGAACAGGCGCCGCTCCTGAACCTCCTTCAACAGCGGATCGACGTTCTCCCCGGCTGCGAGCGGCCCAGCGAGGATGTTCGCCGCCGCCACGGCATCCTGGATTGCGAGATTGATCCCCACCCCGCCGACCGGTGACATGGCGTGCGCGGCGTCTCCGATCGCCAACAGGCCCGGTTTCCACCAGCGCGTCAGCCGGTCGAGCGAGACGGAGAGCAGCTTGACCTGATCCCAATCCTTCAGGCTGCCGACGACTGGAGCGAGTTCCGGAGCGGCATGCGCGACCTCCTTGCGGAACGCCTCGATCCCCGCCGCCTTGATTTCGTCAGCCGCGCCCTTCGCGACAACGTAGGCACACTGCCAATAGTCGCCGCGGTCGATCTCCACGACCATCGCGCCCGCTCCAAACGTGCCGCCGGTCTCGTTGGTTGGCGTTTTGTCCTTCGGCAGACGGAACCACAGCACATCGATCGGGGCGCTGAGGTCTTCACGGGGAAGGTCGGCCTTGGCGCGCAGGATCGATGTCCGTCCGTCGGCGGCGATGGTCAGCCGAGCCCCGATTTCCTCGCCAGAGGCGAGTCGGACACCGACAACTCGATCTCCCTCACGAAGCAAATCAATAGCTTCCGCCTCCATCCTCAGGGAGAATGTCGGATAGTGCCTCGCCTCCTGCGCAAGGAAATCGAGGAAATCCCACTGCGGCATCAGGGCGACGAACCGGCTCCGAACCGGGAGGTGGCTCATGTCGGCGATGGTGATCTCTTCGTTTGCCACCCTGCCCGTCAGCTTGCGGACTTCATCATGAGGGCGCTTCAGGAATTCGTCGAGCAACCCGAGTTCGCGGAGCAGCTCGAGGGTCGAGGGATGGACCGTGTCGCCGCGGAAATCGCGGAAGAAATCCGCGTGCTTCTCCAGAACCTGCACCTTGCAGCCCGCGCGAGCGAACAACAGCCCGGCCATCATCCCGGCTGGGCCGCCACCGGCCACAACGAGATCGAGCTCAACCATGGCTTACGTTCACTAAAGTCACGCGATGTGCCGCCATTTTATCCTATTCTGTTCAGGTTCGCTTTGAGGGCCCGAGCTTTCCTTCTCCCGTGCTGACGCCATGGCGGCAAGGATGGCAGACGAACTCCTATTTTGGAACGAAGGTAGTCGCGCCGAGATTCACGCTTTCGCGGTAATGACGGAGCAGGCACAAGCGTTCCATGCCAAGCGAACTCGGCGGACGCGGCCTGACTGACGCGCTCGTGATCCTGGGCGCGGCGGGGATCGTGATCCCGGCCTTCGCCCGATTCCGGATCAGTCCGGTGATTGGATTCATCCTGATCGGGCTGCTGGTCGGGCCTGCGGTTCTCGGCAGCCTGTCCGGCAGCGAAGGCTGGCTCGCCTATGTCACTATCTCGAACCGTGAATCGATTGCCCCGTTTGCCGAGCTGGGAATCATCCTTCTGCTGTTCTCTGCGGGTCTGGAGCTCTCGTTCCGGCGATTATGGAGCCTGCGACGGCTGGTGTTCGGGGTTGGCGTCGCCGAGCTGCTGGGCGGCGCGGCGGTCATCGGCGTAGCGCTTTGGCTATTGGGATCCAGCCCCGCGGCATCGGCGGGAATCGGGCTTGCCCTCTCGCTCTCTTCGACGGCGCTCGTGCTGCCGCTAACCGGTACGCAAGGGCCGGTCGGCCGCTCCGCCCTGTCGATGCTTCTGTTCGAGGATCTGGCGCTGGTTCCGATCATCTTCGCGATCGAAGCGATGGCCCCTTATGCGAACAACGGCGGGTTCGATCAGCTGCTCGCGACCGTCGGAGTGGGCGTAATTGCGGTCGCGGCGATGCTGGTGATCGGCCGCTTTCTGCTTCCGCGCCTGTTCGCACAGGCGGCGCGGACCAAGAGCCCGGAGATCTTCCTCGCCGCCAGCCTTGTCGTGGTGATTGCGGCAAGCCTGATCACGTCCGCGATCGGCCTTTCGGCCATCCTCGGAGCCCTGATCGCCGGAATCCTGATCGCCGAGACCGACTATCGCGGCGAAGTCGAGGTGATGACAGCTCCGATTCGCGGGCTCGGCCTCGGCATCTTCCTCATTACAGTCGGAATGAGCTTGGACGTAAAGCTGATCGCGGAACAGTGGCAGGCGCTGCTTCTTGCCGTAGTGGGGGTCCTGGTCGCAAAAACCGCCGTCACTGCCATCCTGCTTCGGATTGAGGGCGCGCGCCGGGCAACCGCCATCGAGACAGCTTTCCTGATGGGATCGCCTTCGGAAACGACGCTGATCGTGCTTGCGACTGCGACGGCGGGCGGACTGATCACACGCGAAGCCTCGGGGTTCTGGCAGGTGGTGACCGCGATCGGTCTCACCGTCACTCCACTGCTTGCGAAGCTGGGCCGCCGCCTTGCCCGGCGAGTGGATCGCAATGCCTCCAGGCGCGTGGCCGATGCGATCGGAGAGGCGGACACTTCCAAGGTGGTGGTTCTCGGCTTCGGACGCGTTGGCCAAATGGTCGCCGAAATGCTCGGTGCCCATTCGGTCGACTATGTCGCAGTGGACTCAGATGCCGACGCCGTCGCCGCCGCTTCGGCCAGCGGATTTCCAGTCCTTTTCGGCGATGTCGCGCACCCGGAGCTCATCGGCCGCTTTCAACGCGGCAAGCCTTCGGCCTTCATCCTGACGATGGACAATCCGGTGCTGGTCGCCCGCCTCGCGAAGCGGCTGCGGCAGGCGTTCCCGGATCTCCCGATCGTCGCCCGCGCGCGGGATACGGCGCATGCGGCGAAACTCTACATGGCAGGAGTGACCGACGCTGTGCCGGAGACGCTGGAAGCGTCGCTGCAACTATCGGAGGCGGCCCTGGTCGATCTCGGTGTCGCGATGGGTCCGGTGATCGCCTCGATCCACGAAAAGCGCGACGAGCTCCGCGCTCAGATCAAGGCCGAAGCGGAGATGGAGGAGACTCCGCGCCTTGGCCGACGTCGGGCGAGGGATTCTCAGTCCGCTGGATCGAACCGGAGCACGCCGGCGACGTGAAGCTTGCTGTCGCGAACGTCCTGCGGGTGACGGTTGGCGCCATCGTAAACCACGACCTCAGCAAAATCGAAGGGTGACACGCCCTCCAGGCAGGCGACATTTACGCCGAGTTGGTCGGGAATCGAGCGCCGCTTATGGTGCGTGTAGATGCCGCAGACCGTGCAGAAATGATGCTCCGCCGTATTTGTGTTGAAGCGATAGGTCGCGAGCTTGTCCTCGCCTTGGGTGATCTGGAAGTGCTCTGCCGTCGAGCTGACCGCGACGGCTCCGCGCATCCGGCAGATGCTGCAGTTGCATCTCCGTGCCGAGGCGAACCCCTGGATGAGGGTGGTGGTGAACTTCACCGCACCGCAATGGCAGGAGCCGTTGAGGGTGATCGGGTCGGGGGACGTCGTGTCGATCATTACTTTTCTCTGGGCAGAGACTGCCATGGGAGCAATTGGCGAGTCAGCTCAGCTTCGCGACGAGCACACTAGTCAACTCTTGTTCGTTGAGGTGACGTATGCTCGCGAAGAGAAGATTGCAGTTTCCTGCGCCTCTTGGCTCATCGCATATAAATAACTGATCTCTGTCGTTGACGATTGACCCTTCTCCTTTTGGAAGGGCGTACGAGATGTAGAAGCTGCCAAATGCCGTCTCACTGAAACGCTTATCCAAAATTCGTGCGCGAAGATTTTGAGTAAGCGTCAACAGAACGGCGGAGAAGGCGCCTTCTGCATTCATGCCGGAACCTTCTCCAGCGCACCTCTGACCGCGTCCAAGGCTTCCTTGGCTTTCGAGCCATCGGGGCCACCGCCCTGCGCCATGTCCGGACGACCGCCGCCGCCCTGCCCGCCAAGTGTCGCGACCGCGGCCTTAACGAGATCGACGGCGCTCAGCTGAGCGGTCAGGTCATCCGTGACGCCAACCGCGACGCTGGCGCGGCCATCGTTGACGGCGACCAGGGCGCCAATGCCCGATCCGAGCTTCTGCTTCATTTCGTCAACAGCAGTGCGCAAACCCTTGGGATCGAAGCCTTCCACGACCTGGCCGAGGAACTTATGGCCGTTCACCTGCTCGGGCGCCGGGCCTTCGGATTTGGCCGCACCGCCGCCCATCGCGAGTGCTTTCTTCGCCTCGGCAAGCTCGCGTTCGAGCCGCCGCCGTTCCTCAACGAGCGAGGCAATGCGCGCCGGGACCTCGTCGGGCGACGCCTTGAGAGTCGAGGCCACCTCACGAAGCTTGGCTTCGCGGTTGGTCAGCCACTGGCGTGCCGCCTCGCCGGTCAGCGCCTCGATCCTGCGCACGCCCGAGGAGACGGCGCTTTCGGTGACGATCTTGAACAGCTGGATGTCGCCGAGCGCTCGGACATGGGTGCCGCCGCACAGCTCGACCGAGTAATTGCCGTCGCCCGTCGCGCCCATGCTTAGCACGCGCACCTCGTCGCCATATTTTTCGCCGAACAATGCCATGGCGCCTGCGGAGATGGCGTCGTCCGGAGTCATCAGCCGGGTGGTGACCGGCTCGTTGCCGCGGATCTGCGCATTCACTTCGGCTTCGATCGCGGCGATATCGTCGATGGTGAGCGCTTGCGGATGCGAGAAATCGAAGCGGAGCCTGTCCTCGGCGACGAGACTGCCCTTCTGAGTCACATGGGTGCCGAGCCGGTTGCGAAGCGCCGCATGCAGCAGATGCGTCGCGCTATGATTGGCGCGGATCCGGTTGCGGCGTTCGGAATCGACCTTCTGGTGGACGACATCGCCGACCGTGACTTCGCCCGATGTTACTTTGGTGCGAAGGGCGTGAAGTTTCCCAAGTGGCTTGCTCGTGTCCTCAACGTCACCTTCGAAGCCTTTGAGCGAGCTCAGCTTTCCGCTGTCCCCAATCTGGCCACCGCTTTCACCGTAGAAGGGCGTCTGGTTGAGCAGGATCTGCGCAGTCTCGCCCTGAACGGCATTCTCCGCGCGAGCACCGTCCTTGACGATGGCCAGCACGATGCCTTCGCCCTCGTCGCCGGAATAACCGGTGAACTCGGTGGCTCCGAATTCTTCAGCCAGATCGAACCAGAGTTCGTCCGAGGCTTTCTCGCCCGAGCCTTTCCATGCGGCGCGGGCGGCGGCCTTCTGCGCTGCCATCGCCTGATCAAAGCCGGTGCGGTCGACCTTCAGTCCACGGGCACGAAGCGCGTCCTCAGTGAGGTCGTAGGGGAAGCCGTAGGTGTCGTAGAGCTTGAACGCGGTCTCGCCGGCCAAAGTGCCCCCGTCAGTAAGTCCTGCGGTCGCTTCGTCGAGCAATCGAAGCCCGGTCGTCAAGGTCTGCCGGAACCGGGTCTCTTCCTGCAGCAGGGTCGCCTCGATCAGCGGCTGCGCCCGGACCAGTTCAGGATAGGCCGCGCCCATTTCGGCGACGAGCGCGGGCACGAGCCGCCACATCAGCGGCTCCTTCGACCCAAGAAGGTGCGCGTGGCGCATCGCCCGGCGCATGATCCGGCGGAGGACATAGCCCCTGCCCTCGTTGGCCGGCAACACACCGTCAGCGACGAGGAAGCCGCTCGCGCGAAGATGATCGGCGATCACCCGGTGGCTGGCCTGGGTGTCGCCCTCAGCTCGGGTTTTCGTCAGTTCCTCGCTTGCGGCGATCAGCGCCCGGAAGACATCGATATCGTAATTGTCCGTGACGCCCTGCAGCACCGCCGCGACCCGCTCCAGGCCCATGCCGGTGTCGATGCTTTTCTTCGGCAATTCGGAGACGATCTCGCCCGCCGCCTGCTCATATTGCATGAAGACGAGGTTCCAGATCTCGACGAAGCGGTCGCCGTCCTCGTCGGGGGAGCCTGGAGGGCCGCCGGGGATATGGTCGCCGTGGTCGTAGAAGATTTCCGAGCAGGGGCCGCAGGGACCGTCGTCGCCCATCGCCCAAAAATTGTCCTTGGTGGGGATGCGAATGATCCGGCTTTCGGGGAGGCCCGAGATCCGCTTCCAGAGGCCGAAGGCTTCGTCGTCGGTGTGATAGACGGTGGCGATCAGCCGGTCGGGGCTGATCCCCCATTCCTTCGTGACCAGGTTCCAGGCCAGTTCGATCGCGCGATCCTTGAAATAGTCGCCGAACGAGAAATTCCCGAGCATTTCGAAGAAGGTATGGTGGCGCGCGGTATAGCCGACATTGTCGAGATCGTTGTGCTTGCCGCCGGCGCGAACGCATTTCTGCGAGCTGGTGGCGGTCGAATAAGGCCGCTTCTCAAGGCCGGTGAAGACGTTCTTGAACGGCACCATCCCGGCGTTGGTGAACATCAAGGTCGGGTCGTTGTGCGGGACGAGCGGCGCCGATGGCACGCGCGCGTGGCCGTTCTTCTCGAAGAAGTCGAGGAAGGAGCGGCGAACGTCGTTGGTCGAGGTCATATAAGCGCGATGTAAATGCGCTGCTGCACTGCGGCAAGGATCACGCTAGTTGGGCGCGATGGCGAAACGAACCAAACCGAAGATTCCGCACTACAAGCGCAAGCGGCATCGGCCGCTGGTCACCCGAATTTTCGGCTGGATCGTCAAGGTGATCGTCGGATTTGTCCTAATTTCGGTGCTCTGGGTGCTCGCCTACAAATATGTGAACCCGCCGATCACTGCGAACATGCTGGTGGACATCATCGGCGGCCGCGGGGCAACGCGTGACTGGATGCCGATTACAAAGCTCGATCATGACGTGGTCGATGCGGCGATCGCCGGGGAGGACGGGAAATTCTGCTCGCATCACGGATTCGACTTCCAGGCGATCGAAAACGCGATGAAAAACAATGCGTCGGGAGGCCGGATCCGGGGCGGATCGACGATCAGCCAGCAGACGGCGAAGAACGTCTTCCTCTGGAACGGCGGCGGCTATGTTCGAAAGGCCTTCGAAGCCTGGTTTACCTTCCTGATCGAGCACATCTGGGGCAAGCGCCGGATCATGGAAGTGTATCTGAACGTCGCCGAGACGGGCATCGGCACCTATGGAGTGAACGCCGGCTCGCTTCGATATTTCGGCCATGACGCAAGCGCGATGACGGCGACCGAAGCTGCCCGGATCGCGGCGGTCCTGCCGCTGCCGAAGGAGCGCGGAGCGATCGCGCCCAAGGGGTTCACCCGCCGCTACGGCAACATCATCCTCGCCCGCGAGCCGGGAATCGCGGCAGGCGGCTACGATTCATGCATCTACAAGGGCTACGCCCCGCCGCAGAAGAAGGCGCCGCCGCCTGTCACCAAGGTGCCGAGGCCCCTGCCAGGCGCGGAATATGAAAGCGCCAAGCCGCTTGCGCCTGAGCCTTCCTATGTGCCGGAGCCGGCGCCTGCGCCGGAGAACCAGTCGCAGCCCGCGGTAGAGCCGCCCGCAAACCCGGCGGAAACGGTGAACGCTTTCACCAATACTTAACGCAAATGGAGCCAAAATGGCGCTATGCCCCTGAACCAACAGCAAGCGCGGCTCCAGGAAGCGTTCGACCGGATCGAGGAAACGATCCTTCCATGCATCGCGATGATGCTGGAGACGCTGATGGACGCGTCCGAATCGGTTCCGGAGCAGGAGCGCCGTTTCCTCGTCGGCGAGCTTCAGACGCTTGCAGCTGAGCTCGAGGAGCTGACCAAGGCGGTCGAACGATCCAGCCCGGTCCATCTCGACCCGGGTGAATATAAAGCCAAGAGCGCGGCTTAAGCTGATTCGCCGACTATCCGGGCGTGAAGCCGCGGATCGATATTACCCCCTGAAACGACTGCGACTGTTCCTTCCATCGGCTCAACCTTGCCGGCGAGAAGCGCCGCCAACGCGACCGCGCCGCCGGATTCGACGACCAGTTGATGCTCGCGCCACGCAAAGCGGACCGCCTCCTTCACCTCCGAATCATCCACGGCCAGGGCTTCCGCACTGCGCTCCCGCAGGATCTCGAAGGTGATCGGCGAGACGCGCGGAGTCAGCAGAGCATCGCAGAGACTCGCGGGAGCATCCGCCGCTACCGGCACAATTTCGCCCAACGCGAGCGAGCGCCGCATGTCGTCCCAGCCTTCCGGTTCGACAATGACCACCTCCGCATCCGGACAGACGAGCGCGATTCCCGAAGCGAGCCCGCCGCCGCCGCACGGGACCACAATTCGGCGCGGCGGGATCGGCATTTGCTCGAGGATTTCGAGGCCGACGGTCCCCTGCCCCGCCACAATCGCCGGATCGTCGAAGCTAGGAACGATGGTCGCTCCTGTTTCGTCCGCCAGCTTCTGCGCGATCGCTTCGCGGCTTTCGGTGCGGCGGTCATAGAAGATAATCTCGGCGCCCTGGCGACGCGTAGCGTTCACCTTCACCGCGGGGGCGTCGGCGGGCATGACGATGATGGCGCGGATGCCCAGCCTCTTGGCTGCGATCGCCACGCCCTGGGCGTGATTCCCGGAAGAAAAGGCGACCACTCCGCGCTTCCGTTCCTCCTCTGAAAGCTGCAGCAGCCGATTCGTCGCGCCCCGAAGTTTGAACGCATGACCAGTCTGAAGGCATTCGCATTTCAGCCAGACGGTGTTGCCGGAAATCCTCGTCTCGATGAGCGGAGTCTTTTCGACCAGCCCGGCGATCCGCTCCGCAGCTTCGACAACGTCGTTTCGGGTGACCAGACCCACCAGCTATTCCCTTCATCCTCAAAGACTTGGCCGAACCGTGCATCAGTACGGACCAGCCGTTCGCCCATCTTCAAAATCGATTGCAAAAAATCTTTACTTGGGGGTACCCCCTCCATATATCGCGCGTCCGCTGCCCCATGGGACTTCCAACCGCAAGGCAGCCTTGTCGAAAACTACCCGTTGGAGGTCCCTTGAGTTGCACAAGTATCATCGCCCGCTGGGGCTAGCTTCGATCCCGACAGGCGCCCGGGGGGGTGTCGATATCGCAAAGCAAAATCCGGTTCAGCCGGTCACTTTGCTGCGCCCGCACGCCGCACGGCGAGCCGCCCGATTCTTCATCCAGGAGTTTCCGGGCCGCTCGCTCTATGCGGTGAAGGCGAATCCGTCCGCAGAGCTGTTGAAGCTGCTGTGGAGCGAGGGCGTCACCCATTACGATGTCGCGTCGATTGGCGAGATCCGGCTCGTTTCGGAAATGCTCCCCAACGCCACACAGTGTTTCATGCACCCGGTGAAGGCGGAGGAAGCCATCGCCGAAGCCTATTTCGAGCACGGCGTGAAGACCTTCAGCCTCGATACGATCGAGGAACTGGAGAAGATCGTGCGGGCGACTGACGGCGCACCTGACTTGAACCTGGTGGTCCGGATCCGCGTCAGCTCCGAGCATGCGAAGCTTAGCCTCGCGTCCAAGTTCGGCGCAGAGCCGGCGGAGCTGAAACCGCTGCTGATGGCCGCTCGACAGGCCGCCGATGCGCTCGGCGTCTGCTTCCATGTCGGAAGTCAGGCAATGACTCCGGCTGCTTACGCCGAGGCGATGCAGCGGGTTCGCGACGCAATCGTCGAAGCGTCGGTGACGGTCGACATCGTCGATGTGGGCGGCGGGTTCCCCTCTTCCTATCCTGGGATGGAGCCGCCTCCGCTCGAAACCTATTTCGATGTCATCCACCGCGCATTCGAGAGCCTGCCGATCAGCTACTCGGCCGAGCTGTGGTGCGAGCCGGGCCGCGCGCTGTGCGCCGAATATGCGAGCCTCATCGTCCGCGTCGAAAAGCGCCGCGGAAGCGAGCTGTACATCAACGATGGCGCTTACGGAGCGCTGTTCGATGCCGCTCACATTGGCTGGCGGTATCCGGTGCGGCTGCTTCGCGAGAAGCGCTCGAAGGCGAAGGACGTGGCGTTCAGCTTCTACGGTCCCACCTGTGACGATCTCGACCACATGGCCGGGCCGTTTGAGTTGCCCGCCGACATCAAGGCCGGCGACT